>UMGX01007716.1_pt1 | contig 123635 bp, 102 predicted proteins | sample 1965411 | NCBI WGS metagenome assembly UMGX01 (sample SAMEA4836086, study PRJEB28245) | human gut metagenome | biome: gut microbiome; material: fecal sample | place: Denmark | collected 2008 | reverse complement strand
TTTTGGTCGCCGTAATCCTCATCTCGATGTATATGCCCATGTTTCGCCTCGGCGGGATAATGGGGTAATAAAAAAATTAATAATCTGGGATCAAAATGGACATTCATATAACCTTGGGAGAAGTCAATCATGTTTTTAAGGCGATATTTCGAGCGAAAGTTTTTCAAATGTATTATTCAGTAATTTACTCAGAAGTTTAAAGGATCTATTTTATTGAATTCTGAGATTCGTGCATTAAATCTATTACAGAAATTTAATTTAAAATCAATTATCATATGAAAAAGTTTATATTTTGTTTGTTTTTAACACTGAATTATTATGTCTTATTTGGCAGCGATCCCAATTATGGGCCAATGATAAATACTCCCTCCCCCTCAGTATTTACTTTCAATACATATGGAAGCATTCCTGTTAGTTTATATACTGGAACTCTAGATCTCACAGTCCCTATTTATGAGATCAAGCAAAACAATATATCGATTCCTATTGATATAAGATATAATATTAACAATGTAAAACCGAATATCCATCCGGGAGAAGTCGGCTTGGGCTGGAATCTTTTTGCCGGAGGGTGTATAACACGTATTCAGAATGGAGTCAATGACGAGTATTCTTATGGCGATTGGGGATATATGTGGTCTTTTAACAAACTATCAGACTCCGGATCAGCGTCCGGGGTTTGGTATTCAGAAGCAAATGTTGACAAAATAGGTCTCGCTATAGGACTTGGATTAATGGAGGGCCGATACATTGATTGTGGCCCGGATGAATTCAGGTTTAATTTTCTAGATTACTCTGGTTCTTTATATTTGGATCATGAAGGGAAATGGGTCGTAGATTCGGATACTCGTTTCATTGTAGAAGATGTATATATTCAACAATACAAAGATCTGAGAGACCAGATTACAAAAGGTATGGGCAAGCAAATACGCCAAAATTTGCATTCGTCATTTTTACCTGAAAACATACTTTCTATCACAGGATTTAAACTACGATCTCCAGATGGAGTAGCATATACTTTTGGTCAAGATTTAAATGCTATTGAATATTCAATTGACTATATTACACAACAAAATGCAGTAAATCTACCTATTTCAACTACATGGCATTTAACTCGTATAGACGATCAAAATGATAAAATATTATTTATATATGATGTAACTGATCCCTTGATACAAGGTTCTTTTGATTTTTGGATTGAAAGTATGTTCTTATTTCCCACAAGTGGAAGAGGATATAATTTCACACTTGCTTTGCCCGTATTGTTGAAACAGATTAAATGGAATGACTATAATGTTGGATTTAAATATAAACAGAGCACACAACTTGAATATGAACCAGAATATTCTGCCAATTGGCAAGGTGGTAATAATTTAGTTGGGCCTGTGAGATTACATTTAGAGAATAACAATTATTCTAATAGTGATCGGATTTTCAAGTATGCATTTATAAATAATTATAATGATATCAAATGGAACCAACTGGATCAAATAATTGTGCCTGGTAATATTTTATATCAATTTGAATACACATCGAATAACCAAGAGCGATTAAAGCTTTTAGGGATAAAACGGATGAGCCAAAGAACACTTGAAACGGCAGAGAAATATAACTTTATTTATAATGATGTTAAACTTCCTAAATACCTAAAAGGACATTATGATCATTTGGGATTTTATAATGGGAAAGATTTCTCTTTTATGTTCAATGAATCTTTTTACGTGTCTGCTACCAGTGCAGAAAATGCAAATGTAAAACGGTATACAGAGAGTAGAAGCGGAGATGCAACTGGGAAATTTACCAGTGCGGAAATGTTGAAGGAAATACACTATCCGACTGGGGGATATTCTGAATTTGTATATGAACCTCATAGAGTAAATGAAATGGTGGGGGAAACACGAACCACTTTAGTTTCTCCTTCGACTACAACTCCAGGCGGATTAAGGATAAAAAAGATAATTAACTATTCAGATGGCAAATTTGTCAACTCGAAAAGTTATTATTACACAACGAATTTTTCAATTGATAATAGAAACGATATCTCTTCCGGAATATTGTCTTTTACGCCCAAGTACTTTTGGGATGTACGACTAAGGGAATTTTTCTCTAAGTCTCCATCGTTCCATAATGTACATATTTTTACAAGTGATGCACAAAGTGGTGTCAGTTACAATATAAATCCTGGTGTTGAATATTCTCAGGTAATAGAAGCCGTTGAAGATATTAATGGGAATATGGAGGGTTATGTCAAATATTGTTTCAATTCGTATTTTAGGCGTAATAATATATTATTGTCTTTTGATGTCCCACCAATAAGGACAATTAATACGGATTTAATAACTCCCAAAGTACCTTTTGGGTCGAATAGTAGGATGAGAGATAAAATTGCGAGAATAGAGATATATGATATAAAAGATTCTCTTAAGAAAAGGACGGAATATGAATACTCGCAAACAACAATGACGGAATTAAGGAACATGAAATTATGGGTAACACCAAGCTCTGACGGATCTGATAATCCAGATTCTTATATGAAAAGGTATTTGCTTGGTGGCTCATTCCGACAAAACCTATATTCTTATCTTGTTTCGTCAAAAAGAGAGATCGAATATTCCGAAAATGGATCAACTGTAAAAAATACCGAATATGGCTATAATATAGACAATCAAATAGCCATGGAAAGAACCAGCTTAAGTGGATCGGATGAGTATATTCAAACGAACTATATCTATACAGGAGATCTATTACGGGAAGCGTATATTATCGGATTACAACAAAATAGAGTGCCGGAGTTGATGGGGAGTTATTATAATATGTTTAAAAATTATATGTATACATACCCTATTGAAATAGTAACTATAAAAAATGGGAAAACTATCGCTGGCAATGTGTTAGGTTATTCGGCTAATACCTATGGGGTTTATTACTTGTCTGATCATTATAAATTGTGTACAAATTCTCCTATAAATGATTATAAATCAGCTGAGTTATTTTCCCGTGATTCAAGATGTGAAAAATATCAAACAATAGAAAGTTATGACCCCTTTGGCAAACCAAGTTCAATTGATACACGGGGTTCAAAATGTGCTTACTTTTGGTCATATGGTGGAATATATCCTGTAATGGTCGTGAATGGAGTTGGTATGAAAGAGATACTTAATGCTAAAATAACCTCGGAATCATTCATTGATAATCTGAGTAAAAATAGCAGTCCCGAGAATGAACTTAACACATTACGGGCTGAAATATACAGAGTACTTCCTGAGTGTTTGATTGCGACCTATAAATACAAACCACTAATTGGTTTAACCTCAGTTACTGATCCTAGTGAGCGCAGTACATATTTTGATTATGATGTTTTCGGTCGTTTAAAGGATGTTAGAGATGATAAAGGTTTGATAAACAGCTATGAATATAACTTTAAAGAATAACTAGAGCCTTTGTAAAGTTAATCTGTGGAGTTTGACGTATCAACGCAGTTTAGAGATAAAAGGGCGGTCGTTAAAATGAAATCAGCTGGTTTATAATTTTATGTATCAAAAAATTGATATGAATTTTTAGATCCAATGAACACTGCTAATAAAAAGTAAATAATATGAAGACAAAGATTGTAATTATATGGGCGTTGTTTAACTCATTTGCTTATTCTGCAAATGCAGATGAGCTATTGATTAACCTTTCTAATATGTGGTTAAAAGTTACATCCGAATTAATTCCATCGGAATTTGAATATACTGGAGGTGACTTCTATCTGGATGTGGAAAATACTCTAGATTTTGGTCTTAATGAACTCTTAAATTACCTTCCTCATCATATTTCGCCACGTCTGCAAGAAATAGTCGAACTTGACGAAATTGCACCTAATCCAACAAGGGGAAATTTAAGATTGCATTTTACTATAAAAGAAAACAAGTATGGAGGGGTTATTTCGTTTGTAATCAAAGATATAAACACGGAATATCCTGTTGTAATTCTTCCGAACCCCTCTCCTGTTTCATTAGAACAAAACTGGATAAAAACGGTGACTAATTTAGATGAAGATGGTAAAAAATCCTTCACGGATATATCCTACTATAATGGATTGGGATACCCAATGCAAATAGTGAATGTCAAAGCTTCAACGAACGGCAAAAATATTGTCACACATATCGCATACGATGTGTTAATGCGAAATGATGCTAAAAGTTATTTGCAATATGTTAATTCCTCTGCCGATGTCTCTTATGATGCAACCCCAATAGAAAATATGAATGCTTTTTATGGCGAGGCTTATAATGACTTAAATTATTTTTCACAGAAAATATATGAAAAATCGCCACTCAATAGAGTGGAACGAGAAATAAAAGTCGGAAAGGAATTCCAATCTGATCATAATAAGCTGTACACATATGGCTTCAATACCGAAAGCGAAGTTCTAAAATTGGTTCCAGTAAAATCCGTACAAAACAACATATCAATTTGTACAATCGAAGGTTATTGGCCTGCAAATACATTATCCAAGAAAATCTCTAAAGATGAAGATGGCCGGGAGACGATTTCTTTTATGAATAGCCAAGGGCAAATCCTTTTAATTAGAGTTGTCGGCCCTCCTGATGCAGATACATATTATTATTACGATGAAATAGACCGGTTAATATGCATAATTTCACCCGATGGTTCAAATGGGTTAGTATCCGGCACAACTCTCACTTCAACAAGTGATATAGGGGGAAAGTGCTTCCTTTACAAATATGATAAATATGGGAATATAATGGAAAAGCAAATTCCCGGTAAAGGCGTAGAATATTATGTGTATAACAAACAGAATCAGCTTGTATTATATCAAGATGCGAATATGAGGTCACATCAATGGTGGAAATATTCTGTCTATGACAAGTTTAATCGACGTATCAATGAAAAACTTGTTTCTTCTACGTATGACGTAGACCAGATTAGGGCCAAAATCGACTCGGTATACACAGATATTCCGGCAAACTTTAAGTATGGTAATTTATTCGTGGAGAAACATTTCAAATTGGTACAAGAGTTATCCCAAACACGTTATCTACGAGATAAATATAATTCCGATCAAGTATTTTCTGTACCCGCAAATTTAGCATTCAAGGAAATTGATGGAGTCGTTAATAAGGAAGATACAGCATCTCAATTACAGGCCAAAGTCTATGAAAAAATATATACGTTGGGCATCGAAGATTCTGATGTTTACGTAGAACGAGCTTTCTATTATGATTCACGAGGACGGCTTATTCAAACTGTTGAAAAGAATATTACAGGCAACAACAGCTATTACTCATATAAATATGATTTTGTAGGGAATCTTCTGATAAAGCAGGAAATACATTACGTAAATAACATGTCGCCTGATATTCTATTTACGAGATATACATACGATGATCGTGGACGGGTCTTAAATGAAGATACGAGAATCAATGATGTGAGCGTTGCCAATGATCATTATCAATATACGCCGCTCGGAAAAGTATCTGGCATACATGGCGGAAGATATAATACGGGATTTAAGTACAATATACAGGGGTGGTTGCAAAATAAAGATATGTTTTATATGGCTACCAATGTGCCGCCTTATAAGATAGATTCCGTATTTAGTATGAAGTTAAGTTATTATTCAGGTGCGACACCCTCTTTCACCGGTAATATTTCCGGTGCGGAGTTTTGGTATAATGGTGATTCGACAATTATGAATTCATACGAGTATGATTACTTAAACCGATTGTCAGCATGTACATCATCGGCCGGAGATACAAGTTATGAATATACACTTAACGGAGTGATAAATTCATATACCCTTAATGGTGTTAAAACGGAGTTCGTCACTGATGACATCCGCCCGACGAAAATAATTCGCTCCCAACCCTCGGTATTCGATATTTTTAAATTTGATGATAATGGGAATATGACGTTTAATGCTTCGACTATGCATACTTATACATATAATTTATATAACTTACCAAAATTTGTGATATTTCCGAATCAAATGTGGTATAATTTTTCGTATCTTGCAGACGGCAGTAAATATGATGACGGAAGGAGTCAGTATTACGTTGGTTCATTGATATATGACAGATTTAATAATCAGTTAATAAGCGGTGCACTCACCCACGGACGTTTTATCGCCAACCATACAGATACAGGAACAACTTATTCGACCCGCTACCATGTCACAGACCATTTAGCCAACGTGCATTTGGTACTCGATGACGATAAAAAAGTCCTTGAAAAGAACATATATTATCCGTTTGGGCTTCGGAAACAGGATATGTCAAATCCTATTGCCGGCTATCGGTTCCGTTTTAACAGTAAAGAGTTCTATCCTGTCGGCTATGATGGTTTGTATGATTATGGGGCGAGATTTTATGATCCCCGAGCCATGATTTGGCTGTCTCCGGACGCGAAGGCCGAAAATCATTATTCGCAAAGTCCGTATTCATTTGCCGGTAACAATCCGGTTAACAATTATGATCCGGACGGAAACGATTATTTCCGATCGGCATCTGGAGCTATCATTTGGCAAAATGAATATGGCAAAAGCGTTACAATAAATAACGAGCAGTTCACCAATGTCGGGAGCTCCTTTTCCCAACAAATGCCGGATGGAAATTTCGTGAATTACTATCAGAATGCGCCGATTTCGCTTACTGCAACTCCGATCGATGCGGAACGACAGGTGTTGAACGATCGAGGTGTGATGGGGAAATTGTTAGGCGAGAATAGTCCGCTGCCTATTGAAGCTCAGCACGGTTTGATGACGGCTAACTTACATGAAGCTCAAGGCAACTTTATTGGGAGCGTAGCTGATTTTAGTGGAACAGTCCTTGACGTGGGCGGCAACGGTCTTGCGATTGCCGGCTATGTCGTTTCTGCAACAGGAGTCGGAGCTGGAATAGGAACTGCGATGAGTGGGCTTGGGAACGGACTATCTAAAATAGGGACAGGGATAAAAATGGCGGTTAATATCCATGATCAGAAATTTGCACAAGCAGCAGTGGGATTTTTGGGATATGGACTTTCAAATGGGACTGGTGTCATATCAAAAGTGGGAGCTGCTGGAAAGGAAACTATCGAAGGGGGAACAAATTTATTTTTTGCCCCTATGAACGGAATGATAAATCATATAGAATTAAAAGATCCATTGTATAAAAAATAAATATAAAGGCCATGAGAGTTGTTGCAATTTTGGGAGTAATCATTTCTGGAGTATTAGCCGTATTATTTTTCAAAGCGGCTAATATATTTTCCAAAGAAGAAAAGGAGGGTGAAATACATGCTTATCCGGCAAGTAATTATATGTTCGGAGCTTTCTTGTTCTTGATTTTTGCCATTGGTTGCTTAATATACGCATTGGGACTTTGGGATACGCTTGGCTTTAATCCGCCGGAAGTTCCTGTCGGGCGACAGTTCTAAAGCTACCTACACAGTTTCGGGGACAGTAAAACTATCCCCGAAACATTTTATCAACGCATTCATTCTCGCATAACAACTAATATTTTTTCACCCCATCTAATGAGTTGATAAATCGGGCTCCGGATTTCAGTAACCCCTATTAAATCGACATTAATTTAAAATTATAACGATGCGAATAAGAATATTAACAATTTTAGGATTCCTTTTTTTTGGCGGGATAGCTCCATTGATGTTTAAATCGTGGAGACAATCTTATCGAGAGGAGCAAGATGATAAAATTCTTGACCAGCCGGCGATAGGAGGGGCAATATTATTTGTCCTATGTGTAATTGGCTGTATCCTATGTCTTATCTATTCACTTGGGTTGTGGGATGTTATTGGAAACTGGCTTGGCCTTAATGCTCCGGAAGTTCCCGTCGGGCGACAGTTCTAAAACTTCTACACAGTTTCGGGGATAGTTTTACTGTCCCCGAAACATTTTATCAACGCATTCATTCTCGCATAACAACTAATATTTTTTCATCCCATCTAATGAATTGATAAACCGGGTTCCGGATTTCAGTAAGCACTATTAAATCGACATTAATTTAAAAATGTAATTATGAGGGTGTTAACAATTTTAGGATTCTTTCTTTTTGGCGGGTCGGCGCTATTGTTTTTTAAATGGTGGAGACAAGCTTATCGAGAGGAGCAAGATGATAAAATTCTTGCCCATCCGGCGATAGGGGCGGCAATGATATTTGTCCTATGTGTGATTGGCTGTATCCTATGTCTTATCTATTCACTTGGGTTGTGGGATGTTATTGGAAACTGGCTTGGCCTTAATGCTCCGGAAGTTCCTGTCGGGCGACAGTTCTAAAACTTCTACACAGTTTCGGGGACAGTAAAGCTGTCCCCGAAATACTCTATCAATGTTTCCATTCTCGCATAACAAATTTATTTTGGTCACAAAATACAACTTTACACCATCTAATTTCGGAGGTCTAACCTTAATTTAATCTCACTTGTAATGAAAAAGTATCTAAAATCTGTGGCTATTATGCAAAGCCAATATGAGATTGAGGCCGTTGTGCTAAAATGTGCTATTGAGGAAGGCCAGAAAAGCGGAATAGCGATAAATTTCGATCCGGAAGAACCCCTTGTTGCTCTCAAAAACCTGCGTTCTCGGATGGCATATATTCAATAATGCCGGCATTGTCGATTTTCGGGCGGGGAATCATATATTTGTAGAAGAGCCGAAACCTATGTGGTTTTGGCTCTCGATTTGGGAAGACTCAATCGTTTTTTCGTATCTATTATTGTCCGTATACTTTTCGGATTTCCGTTTCGAAGTGTGTATTGAATTCTTCGAGGGATACGGCACCAGTAACGATAGCTACGTCCCATGTGCCGACGGGCTTGCTCGCTTGCCTTGCCTGCTCGATCGTCACGCTCTTGGGGGCTATGGTAATATCGAGTGCCCACCGTTTTGCCGGAGTGCAGTCCTTAAAACGAATCATCTTTACTCCTTCAGTATGGCACATATCCCGTATAATGATACCATCGTCGAATACTTCGTAGGCAAAAACCCAATCTTTCTCGAATACTGCACACCGATATCTGAGCCGATGCCATTTTTTGAAGCGGCACAAAGGGTAATCGGCAGCTCCAGCTAACGATTTGAGAAAAGCGTTGATCCGGTCAGTGCGACCGTGTGCTGCCTCACGCGACAATTTTAACTCGTCGGTGAGAAATGCTCTTAGCTCAGAAACCTTATCCAAAACCGTTTCCGAAATTGCAACCTTACGCATTCTTGTCGAAGTGTTCGTCAATTTGGCTGTGCAATTTTTGCGTGAAAACACTTACCGGAACGGCATTACAAGCAGCAGCTTCTTCTGCGAATCCCTTTTTCTTTGCATCTATGACCGTTACATACGGCAATGTGCGAACGTAAGCCAGCAGTTTTTTTGCTTCAGGGCTACTATCCTCGATCATAATGTGCGTCATAGTGGTAATAGATAATTATCCTTGTGTAAATATAATGAAACTCTTGCTGAGAGCGTATGTATCTGAAAAATAGTTTTCTTCGATCGTAAGGCTTTTGAGTGGCTGGGTTTGTGAAAACGAAACCCTGGGGTATGTCGAAACAGGGACTCCAGGGGATTGCGTTACAAAGATATGAAAAAAGTAATTCGTTGTATTGTGAGGGGTATAATCGAATAGTGATTTATTCATTCAGCAATGACGTATGGGACATATCCTGAATGATAATACCTTCGTCATAAATCTGATAGGCAAATACCCAATCTTTCTCGAATACGGCGCACCGAAAGCCTAATACGCACCATTTCTTAAACCGGCAAAAAGGATAATCCGCATTGTTGGCGAGAGACAAAACAAATTGTCGCATTCTGTCGCTGCGTTTTCTGGCGGCTTCTTTCGACAATTTCAGTTCGTTGCGCATATAGGTGGTCTCAAGATCGGAAATTTTATCCCGGACTTGTCTTGAAACGATTATCTTACGCACGGGTTTCAGGCCATTTGTCGATTCTCGAATTCAGCTCGTCGAAAAACGCATCGGCCGATATAGCACCTTCTACGATAGCTTTGTCCCACGCATCAGTATGCTTGGCCTCTTGTTTTTTCGGCTCGATCGTCACGCTCTTGTGATCCTTGATAAGGTCGAGCAACCACCGGCCTTCCGGCGTACTATCCTCAATGTGTACGGTTGTCATGATTCAAAAAGTTTTCTCTCGCAAATATAACGAAATTCTTGCCGTGAGCGTATATTTCTGCAACAACATCGTCGGTCAGACTGTACATCAACCGGGAAGCAATCGACTCGTAGTGTCCGTAAGCGAAACGGGTGTGAATCTTGCGGGCACGCCGGACGAGCTTGGAACCATAGCGCAGAACCCGCATGTCGAGGAACCGTTCTTCGATCGTGTGCTGATAGGTCATTGTCGCCGACATCTCGCCCTGTTCGGAAACAGACATCGAACGCTCATTGACCAGTCGGCCGGTGCGGGTACAAAGTTTCGTTGCCAACACCGTATTCTGGTTCTTCAGCCATCGGTTCGACTCGTCGAGCAAGGTGCGCCGTATGTACTCTCCTTTGACAGTCATTTGTTGCAGTTTGCAACAAAAGTAGCCGCCCGAAGGCGGCTACAAAGGACAGGGATATGTGAGCGAAAAAGTTACTTTTTCACCTTCGGCGAAGATGAAAGATAGCTGGCCAGCAGCCACGCGAAAAGTAAACCTATGCCTATTGCTCCGAACATATCAGATCGAGATTTGTGTTAATTTATGTCCGAGGTCGTGCAATGCGGCCTCGATTTCCTTCGCACGTTTTTCCGAGGGCTTGGAGTACCCGCATATATACTTTGCAAGCAGGGTCTCATTGATACCCATGCGGCGGGCCATCTGGCGGACATTGATCTCCGGGAACTGGGCGAACGCCATTGCGACCCGGTTGTCCGATGTTTCCGCCGGCTGGTCGAAAAAGCCCTCGAAACTTAAATCTTCGTCCAGTTCGGGCCAATGAATACCCGACCGGGATAATTCGTATTTCATGCGCTGCTCATCGCTTGCCCGTGCCAGACGGGGGAAAGCGCGGAGAAGCAGACTGCCCGTCCGGCCGTCGTCGGTCGTCAGGAAAATCCGACCATTTTCGAACCATATCTTTTGCGCTTTCATATTCGTATTATTTATCGAAAAACTCCTTCCACCGTTCAATAATCACCTCTTTGTTCTCTTCTATCCCCATGAGGGCGTGTTTTAACTCCCGTGGCTTCAGACCGAAATTTTCTATCAATTTTGTCTCAGGTTCGATCATGAATTTTGCGTCACATTCTCCGTTGCTGACGTGTACGTGAACCGGTTCGTGATCGTTCGAATAAAAAAAGAACTTCAGTCCTAAATAGTAAAAAAGTATGGGCATTGTGCAGTCGTTTGGTTTCTGGTACAAATATAGGAATAAAATTATTCCCTTGCAAATAAAAAGGAATATTTTTATTCCTACAATTATTTTGCCGGAGTTCAGAATGCAATCTCAATCATCCAGCATGTCTTGTCGATTATTCGGCGCGTGCCGTTGTCGTCTTCACTGAGAACCGACAGGATCGCCGTTTGCTCAAATGGCTCGGAGCCCGTTATAACGGTTGGCTTACGTGGAACGGCGAGCGTGTTGCGGGCTGGGTCTATCCCAAGTCCGTAGCGGACAGGCTTTATGAATACTTACCGCATTAATGGAATCGGGTCAAAAGTCAGAATCTGCGAAATGATTTGTGATATTAAATAAAAAATACTATTTTTCACATTACGAATCAATCAGTTTAAAGAAATGGCTATTATAAAATGTCCTGAATGTGGCAAAGATATTTCAGAGAAAGCGGCTCATTGTATTCATTGTGGGTGTCCGATAAAGCCTCGGCCGGCACAACCTGTGCAGGTTGTACATCAAGAAGGGTGTTTTTTGAAGACTTTGAATGCCGGATGTCTATTTGTTATTGTTATCGTCGTATTGATAGTCCTTAATGCGATTTTTAGTAGATTTTAGTTAAAATCGGGAGTTGTTAACCAAAAAACCTCACATTCAATTATTATGAAAAATCTCTTTAAAATAGTGTTCATGGCCGCCTCTGCCATGACATTGGCAATGTTCACCTCTTGCGATAAGGACGACGATGGCGGTTCAGCCGGCGGGTTCGTTGTCCATGTTCCGAGTTTCGTGAAAGGCACTACTCCGATCCGCGTGGATCTGGGCGTGAACTGCGACAAAGCCCCTACGGTCACTTTCGCTACCGAAGGCGATGCGCTGGGCGTTGTCAGCCCCGTGGAGAACCCCGAGTTCGACACGGATTACGTCTATGCAGGCGAGCCGATCGACGCGAGCTTCGTGAACGGCCGTGCTACGGCGACCTTCTGGTATATTCCTCTCACTCCGGGCAGCCATGCCGTTACCTTCACGGTAAACTACACGCAGAACGGTGCGGCCAAGACCGGCACGAACCGTAAGGTTCTGAAGGTTTCCGATGCCTCGAACGGAGGATTCTATCCGGAGGCTGTTGGGGCTGGATCGTACTATATCTCGTTCCGTAATGAATTGGATAAATTTAAGTTTGGATGTGATTTCTCAATCCGCTTTGTTTCGATTAATGGAGAGATAGATCCGGCTCCTTTCGATATAATTTTGGGTCAAGGCAAGAATTCTACGGTGATTATGGCCAAGGATAAATTTTATCCAATTCGCGCTGAAAAATGGAGTGAAGAGTGGCGAGATTGGGTTGATGGTGATGGCATGATAGTCCGTGAAGTGTCAGGAGCTATAATTATGAAGTTGATTCTTCGGGATAATTATAATCGTTGTCGTGATGTGGTTATTGAAACAGATGCTGATGGTGATGTAATATTGTCTCAGGCCAGCGATTATTACCTGTGGCCGCGAGATCGTGAGTAGCGAAGTAATCTTGAGATAAATGATAGTCCCCAGAAGCATAACGTTTCTGGGGACTTTGTTTTTACATAAGGATATGTCGCTAATATATATATGTTCCATTTTTGTTTGTCGCTTTATCTGATTTCCGAATCAGTCAAGTTCATTATTTGAGTGTCGATTTCATTCCGAGGTAAGCATGAAAAAACCCGGCTTTTTTGCCGGGGGTGGTTTAGTTAAGATTATTTATTATCGTGATTTTAGAGAATGATGATTCTATCTGTAAATCTGATTTGTGATATATTGGAGATATAGTCACTGCATTAGGTTTAATGGGATTCGTAAATGTGTATTTCACAAATTCCCTATCCATCATTTTAGCGTCGAGCGCCTCAGACTCCAGCCCAGGCAGCACCAGAAATGTCTCCCCTTCGGTAAATGGAGCAAATAATGGTGCCCCAGTGCCGGGTGAGTGTGTGATTTCTGCGGTCGCGGCCAACGTGTATGTATTTTCGGGCTCAGCGCCGTATTTTGCCTCTATTGCTTCAAATGCCGGTACGGTAATGTCGGGATGCTCCGGCCATGAGAACTGTACACCCCAATAACCAGACCCGGGGTCATCTACCCCCACGACTCTTGATACCTGATGTGACGGATAGAGTTGAATCTTGAGGAGTTGCGCAGACTCGATGGGGGCGGGGTAGTCGAGTGTGGGCGAGAACGTCACTTGTGCGATCACGGTCGTGTATCCGTACCAATATACGCTGGATATTGTGTTTGCCGGCTTGTAGAGTGCCTGCCGGGTCTTTCCTCCGTATCCGATCTGTATTGTAGGCGTCAGCTTCGTTGCTGCGATATTGTTGGTAACAGTCTTGGAGCCGATCTTTATTCCCGTCGAAGTGGTTACGTCTATGGTGTATGAAATGTTTCCTGTGGCCGTGGGGACGAATACGATCGGGTCGAGTGTGAAGCTCTGTCCGCTTACGACGGTTTTGGAGAAGGATGTCGCCGACGTGAATATCCCTCCGGCCGCGCAGGAGGCTTCGATCGTCACGGGCCCCGAAAAGTCGGTCACGGTCATGGTTACGGTGTTCTTGTTGAACATGTAGGTCGAGTTCTTGTTTGTCTGGTTGCATGAGATCTCTACCTTGGGCTGCTTTATGAGTGCGAAACGGGCATATATGGCATCCTGCCCCTTTGTCGGGGCGTGCTTGTATACCGCCTTCGTCGATAGCAGCTGTGTGTACGCCTGATCGGCATACCACCCGTCGAAAGCGTATCCGTTGCCATCCACGGCCGTGAAGGTACATCCGTCCTCGTAGCAGTATGCAAGTACGTAGTTCGTTCCCGCGGCCTTGGCCAGCTCGCCGCTTACGGTCACCGAGCCCGTTCCGGCCTGAAAGTTTGCCCGCACCATGTTTGCGAACTCTTGGCTGGCTTCGAACCGTATTGCTTCCCCCTGCTCGTCTGTAATCGTCAGCCTGTATGCGAGCGTCTGGTTTACGCCCTTTTTTATCAGCGCGGGGGTGTAGTCCATGTCGCCCCTGGCGTCGCTCTTTGCCGGGATGTATACGTCGTGCAGGGCTCCCTCGTGCCAGGCTCCGCCGTCGCCGTAGCGGAAGCTCTCCGCATCGCCTTGCGTCACTTCGAGTTTGCCGGTAAACGTGTGGTCGCTGTTGTTGCCATTGCGCACGGAGAACTCTCCGTAGTCACCCGGTATGCAATAGGGACTCCGTGGCCAAGAGCTGTAAAACTCGAAGAGGTAGCTGGTTATGCGTGTGTCTGTTTCGCTGTCGCTGAGGATCGTGATGTTGTAGGTGTGGGCCTCGTTTGGAAATACATCGAAATTCGTGGTCATATTGCTCCCCATGTAAACTACAAAGTCCACGACCTTGTTCTCCCCGCTGCGGCCCCGGATGCAGAGATAGGATGCGTACTTCGGGGCTTTGTCCGGGTTCTTCTGATCCTGCGACGTTATGGACGATACGTCGCCCCGGCGGTTCGAGAGCATGTAGAATACCCCGTATGCGCTCTTGCTTCCGTCCGGGAATTTGCGGATCTCGGTGTCGTGAAACCCGGACGCGGGGTCTGTCGGGCCCGTGGTATCGGTTATCAGGTACTCCCTGTCGGGTATGGAGCACAGCTGTACGGATGCGATTTCGATGTCTCCGGCATCGGGATCTACCGTTATGTTGTATGCGATCTTCGCCGCATGTCGCTTCAGGGAGAGCGATAGCACCTGCGTCGTTCCGTCGATGGTGAAGTTGTCCGACCCGATCATTGTCAGCGTCCCGTCGTCCGTCGGGGCGGTTATGGCGTATGTCTGGAGCCTTGAAAGGGACAAATCCCCCATATCCCGATGTATGTTCGCCGCTACGTATATGCTGTATTGCCCCGGTGCGATGTCTATTTTGTGCGACGTGCCCGTAGCGTATATGTGCTCCTTCGAAGCCCCGGTGTTGGCGTAGATGAAGATGTTTACGTCCTCGATGTCGCTTTCGGCAATCGCCCTGGTAGTGTGTAGTTGCTCGGACAGCACTTCGAGCATGACGGATACCTCGTTCCCTTCCTTGGGGTCGGATGTCGAAGGCTGCTCGCATCCTGAGAGCCCGGGCAGCAGGAGCACTGTGAGAATGATTTTTGCAATATGTTTCATGGTTCTGAAATTTAAAAATTATCGGCGGCGGGCCTTTCACCCGCATTGCGCATCCGTTCCGCACAATCCCATAGTTGCGTCCCTGTCCTGGACTGAACGCGCCGTTCTGGTTTTTGAACTACGCCGATTTGAGGTTATCTGGTCATTGCTACGTCTGAAGGCAGGTAGTATTTCGTCGTTTGCGACTCGACGGATCTGTCGTTGTAATTGAACTTGAAGCCCGGGTTGTCGGCCGGGCGTATCGAGACGGAGAATTTCTCGTCGCAGCGCCAGAGATATGTCGAGTTTCTCGCACCTTTGGAGATCGTCGGCATTCCTGTCGATCGCTGGCCTACGGGCGGGATCTTCGACTTGTCGAGCCTGTACTCCTCGTAGTAGAACTTCACCGGTTCGGAAGCCTTGTAGTCGGCCGAGTACTGCGTGCGGTAATCGTAGGCTACCTTCGGCACGGGGCGTCCGCCTTCCATGACGAGATACTGAAATTCTATCCGGGCGATGCCCTGCCGGGTTATGGTCACTGTCCGGGGCTTGAGCCTGACCTCGATGTCGGTGATGCAGTCGCGCGCGAGTGTGAGCGCATAGGTCGCCTCTCCGGACAAAAGCTGCCCGGAGGTGTCGTACCATCCTGCGACCTCGAAGTTGAACGATTCGTCGTTCACCAGTGCGAGCGTTACGGTTTCGCCCTCGACGTTATGTTCCCCGGCCCCGTCGATGGTGAAACACCCCTCGACGACGCTTGTCACGACGATGTTTTTTACGACGTCCATGTATGCGCGTGCTTTTGCCGACGCCTTCCCTGCCGCGATCTCGAATTCGAGAATCTGCTCGCCGATCTCTTCGGGTGCATACTCGAACGTCGCATCCGCATCGACGGGGCTGGCCTGACCGTTCACGGCATAGCCGTTCAGGAAAATCTTGCCTTTACCCTGACTGACAGTCGGGGTTACGATGAATTTCCCGTCTGCGCCCGGCACGCCTTGGATGTGGAGCTGCACCGGAATCCGCGCATCGGCCGCGGGGTTCACGATCTTCGCTTCGCAGAGGGCCTCGGCCGCGATCTCCGAAGGCGCCGTTACGGTCACCTTCAGGTCTTGTTGCCCGCTGATCCCGCCGTCGGGGGACTTGGCCTGAAAACTTATGAGCAGATCTCCGACCTGATTCGGAGTAACGACGAGGCGCGCATTCTTGGCCGAGAGCTGTACCCATTGGCCTGACGTGTCCATGTCGCTCCCGTCGAGCGTGATCGCAGCCTGCCCCTCGCGGATGAACGCCGAGAGGGAGAAGTTTCCGTCGATGCCTTCCTGAGAGACGGCCAGCGTAAGGCTTACGGCCTGTCCCAGTTCACAGACCGCTGCGACGGTAGACAGGGATAATTGCGGCGTCGGCTCGACAATCCGGTATTTCGACGAGGAGCATCCGGCCGATACGAGCAGTGCCAATGCGTAAAATAGGGTCGTTCTCATGGTGTCAGTTTGTTACGATGATCTCGATGGTCTTGAATTCGGTGGTATATCCGTCCGTGGCCGAGAGCTGGAGCCGATGAATTCCCCGCTCGGCGGGGGCGTAGTAGAGCGGCTGTTCGCTGTTGGCCGGCACGGAGAACGCTTCGGCGGGGGTGACGGTCACGGCCCCGTACTGGAGCGTGCCGCTGCCGGCGAGTTGCGTGTAGGTTACGGGGATCGCCCCTGTCCATCCGGTTTTTGTAAGGAGCATCGTCAGCTCGATCCGCTCGGTAATGGACGCCGTTTCGGGGTATTCGACCTCCAGCGCGAGTGCGGGACTCTTCTGAACGTTGAAGTTGACGAAGCTGCGGCCGGACTGCTCGCCGCCGTCGGCCTTCACCTCGAAGGATATGCGCAGCGGCCCGGCCAGTGTCGGCGTGAGCGTGAGGATCTCGGTGGTGTTTGCCATCGACGTCCAAGTGCCGTCGGTAGCGAGGCCGCTGCCCTGCATGGAGAGCTCGCAGGCCCCTTCGTTGAGTACGGCCGAGACCTGAAACTCTCCGTCGTACCCCTGCTGCGAGACCTTGAGCTGGAGATACGCCGGCTGGTTGACGATGTAGACGTTCTGCAAGGCCGTCACTTCGAGCGTCGGCCGGGGCTCGGTGATCCTGTACTCGGATTTCTCACAGCTTGCGGCCGCCGCGAGGATCAGAAGTAACGATAAAATTCTATGGTATTTTTTCATGGTATTATAGGATTGGAATTTACACAATGGGTAACACTGCCTGCGGGAAGCTTCCCGGCCTGAATCATTATTTGTGAATTTCCCGCCAGCCAATCATGTCGAATATTTCGGGATATACTATGGCCTGCGCATTCCATTCCTCACCATTATATTCCCCAACGGATATTATCTCGTTTCCGCCGTCTTTGTATTTCCATCTGGTTAAGACGGCGTGATTCGGCTCAGGGTGGTTTTTCGGGTCATTCCATCGCGTTGCTTCTGCATGTTCGGATTTTCCGAACTGGATAAGCCATTCGAGAGTGTCGTAGGTGGGAATACAAGTACCTAAACATTTCCGATTGCAATCCTTGCGGTCTGCGCAATCTACGCAGATGTTTTTTTCGCAAAATGCTTTCGCTCTTTCCTCAATGGTTTCCATTCTCGGTCAGTTTTTGGATGAATAATGTTCTGCAGTAGTCGATACCACTGTCTTCTTCAACATCATCGACGCTAACTCCGCATTCTTTCGCAAGTTGTCGTGCTGGCATGTATAAAATTTCCGTAAATATCTTTACCGCCTTCTCGCGCATCCGTTCCTCGGCCTCCTGCTCGGCAAGGTCGAGAGCTGTATATGCAGTCGAAGCATCGACCATCCGATCTCCGTTGTGCATTTGAATAACACCGTTATCAATAAATTGCTTTGCTTTTTCGCTTTTCATGGTTGGTTATCTTTTATCTTTCACTTTACGATTTTAAACTGGATCGCACGATTGTGAACTTCGATAGGATAATTTTTATATACCATCGGCCGGCTTGGCGAGCGGGTATGTCAGGTACAATTTGTCCATAAGCTTCAAAATATGCTCTCCGACGGCTGGGCGTGGAACTCGATCTGCGGCGATAGTTCAGTTATCAGCAAAAGACTTCACTGTGCGCATCTACAAGTCGCGGACGGGATATGCTCTGTTATTAGTTTCATAGAGGAAAAAATATATTCGTTCGAATTGTGTGAGACTGATGGCCCAAAGGTGTGATCCGTCCGCGGCAGTCGAGGATATGTAATGTTCATTGGCTTTGAGTTTTCGGCCGCCTATCAAGCTTAGACATCGTTGTACTTCGTCCAGATTTTGACGGATCAGATACATTTGTCCCGCAGCAGGCTGATACCACTTTCCGGGATTATCTTTATCGTAGTTGTAACACTTTTCGGTGAATTCGACTTTTCGCATCACATCTTTGGCATTGAGAAGTGCCTCGGTATTTTTCCGGCCGTTATAATCGAATTTGGCTTCTCGCCAGTCCTGAATGACCGTGAGGTCAGAAACATTCGTGAACTCACCACCGCCCCAATCTCCGATTACGGGATTCGGGGCCATCAGAAACCTGCATTCATCCGTGATGATTGCGACACCTTCAGCTTGCTCTTCCCATTCTTGGTTCCATGCCGAACTCGGGTAGTAGAGTGAATTGCTGTAAATATACACGCCGGAGTCGGGGTTTGTGAGGCTACCGTTAATCCCCGTGACTTCGACTTCGATGTCCACTTCGGAAACACTGATGTCGTCCTTTACTATGCAGTGGATTTTGTGTATACCCGTTGTATGGGGCTGGTAAGAGAGTATATTATGGGAGTCTGCAGGACAGTAGAAACGATTTCCGGCAATTCCGTTGTCGAGTATAAAAAATCCGTTGCCTTCTGTTGACAGTTGTACGAAAAACTCACCGGCATAATTCTCTTTGGTGGCTGTTAAAATAAATTTGCACTGCTGTTCCAAATTGATTGTCGGGGTGATACATTCGGCATTCGTTATGATTTCCGCTGTATTGACACTCACTGCATAAATTCTCTTTTCAACTTTTGTCCCGTCGGCCGATGTCACATAGATCCCGAAGTTGAAGGGCTGTTTGGCCGTCGCCCCGGCTTGGGGCGTAATCTTCAGGTGGAGCACCTTCGAGGAGAACTCCTCGTTGACGATCTCGTAGAGAATCTGTTGTTCGACCTGCCATTGCAGGGGCTCTCCGTCCACGGTCGCCGTGGCCGTGCCCCCGTTGCACGAGGTGTTTAGACAGAAGTAGTCCGCTTTCGCATTCTTTTCTGTGATTGTCAGTGTCGCCTCGATCACGTCGCCCAACTCGTAATCCCGGTTCTCGTAGTCGAGTACCATGTCGATCGAGGATGCGGAACGGGGAGGTTCCTCCGTCCCGGTCTCTTTGCTGCACGCCGCCGTTGCGGCCAGCAGCAGCATAAGAAGTGTTTTGTAAGTTTTCATGACGCAAAATATTTGGAGTCGTGTCGCCGGCGGGACTCGAACCCGCAACCTCATTAACCGCTACCGGTCTATTACTATTCCATTTCCATTACACTCCGAACGATAGCGATATATAATGTGCTCTTCCGATTGAGCTACGGCGACAGGTATCATCCCCGGCCGACGCCGGGGATGATCGGGAAAAGGGGTGCTACTGTCCCAAATTCACGTCCTGCGTGGACAAGGCATCCCAGTTTGCTACGGTCACGGCCAGCGTCACGTCCTGTCCTGTGAGTCCGTCGAGCTTCGCATTGACTTTGTAGGAGCCGTTTCGTGCGATCTTGCCGCCGGTCGCTCCCGTGAGCTCCGTTTCGTAGGTGACGGCCAGCTGGTCGGCCGTGGTCGTGAGGTTTCCGTCGGCATCGTAAATGGCGTCGATAAGCACTTTCACGCGCGCTCCTGCCGCTGCTGCGGCCTTTTCATTGAGGTAGAAAAGGTTGTTGTATTTGTATGCGTTCGTTTTCGATGCCCCGGTCTTGTCGCAGTATGCGTCCTGCGCCGAGGTGAAGGACGAGCTTACGGTTGCGTATTTGCTCGTTGTCTGGTCGATCAGATAAGATTTCTCGGCACCTTTGCTCAATGTAATTTTCTTGATCTCGACACAACCGTTGCCATATTTGCTCCGAAACGTATCAGTCATGGTCGTCTGAATCTCGACTTTGGCCACGACACGCTTTACGGTCACGGCTACGGCCGTGGTGCCGGATACGATCTTTGCCGTCGCGGTTCCGGTCATTACGAATCCTCCGGAGCGCATGGCCTTGGTTGTGACGTTTGCGTAGGTGCCGTTGTAGGAGGCGATGTCGCTCTCCAGCTCTGCGAGCAGTGCGGTCTTGGTCGTGACGGCATCGGACACGGCACGGTTGATTACGACGTAGAAATCGCACGAGGTATCCACGTCTACGCCGGGCAGTACGAGCTTGACGGGCGTCGAGGTCGAACCGGTCACCTCTGCCGAGGTCAGGACGCGGCGCAGGATCTGCGTCCCCGAAGCGTCGTAGACGATCAGCACGGCCGAGGAGATCGACTTCTCCCATGTCTCGGTCGTCCCGGCCCCGAAGGCGCGGGTTTCGTCCGGGGCGTTCCGGAGCGTCAGGGCAATCGTGTTCTCCTGCCCGCCGTTGTCCGGCGTGGGTTCGAGGTTTTCTTTGTCGCAGGCGACGATGGCCGCCGTCATTGCCGCCATAGCGGCCAGTCTGATAATAAACTGTTTCATGGTTAAAAAATTAAAAAAAGTTGTTTAGAGTTGTTATTGTGTGTTATGCGCCGAAATGCTCTTCCTGAACGATCGTCCCTTCCCAGTCGGAAATGACGATCGTTACGCCCGAGCCGTTCAGGATAATGTGTATGTCGATCTCTACGTCGTGGCCGACGTCGGGCGCGATCTCCATGTAGCGCTGTACGGTGGCCTTGAACAGCTCATGCCCGTATATGGACGCAGGGTCGTCGCAGTAAATCCCCACGGCGATCGGCGCGTCGGTCGGGAAATAGGGGGTGTAGAACGACCCGTACATCGTCCCGGCCTCCGGGTCGCGTGCCAGCAGGGGGCGGTACGTCCTCATTTCGCCACAGGGGACGTTGCTGAAGCTTAGTCCGGCATGATTGTCCAGGCCGAAGTAGAACTCTTCCTGATCGTCGAGGTTCTGCATCCCTTCGACCAGGACGTTGACCTTGTAGACGGACTTGAACAGGTCGATGTCGAAGCGCAGCGAGTCGCCCTTTTGGATCGGCGTCTCGATGCGGCTGAAGAAAAGCGGGTCGGCACCCGTATCCGGAAAGGTGATGGCGGCATCACGGATGTTGTCGGCCGACACCGTGGAGCCATGCCTTACATTGGCAAGCGTCACAATTCCGTATTCTCCATTGGAAATGTAGGTCTGCATGGCTCCGGTATCGGTCAGGAACTCCTCGCGCGTGAGCGTCGTGTCGCGGTACTGTTTCCCGGTCTTGAGGTCGAAGAAGAACAGCCGGAGGGCCTGTACCTCGTCCATCGTATCGTGCTGCCCGTCGTTGTAGTTGTAGCGCAGGTAGACAATGGCCTTGCGCTTTATCGAGACGTCCACGTCGTCGTGGATCTCGCAGCAGGGCAGAAGGCTTGCCAGTATGAGTCCTGTGAACAGTATTGGAATTCGTTTCATGTGTTATTTCTTAAATCCGATTTTCTGTGGTTCCTTCCGAATTTGCGGCAACTTGACGGATAGTGCCCCTATGGCTTGGTAAATCGCGTCGATGTCCTTGCCGATGTCTTCGCCCATATCGTTCATGGCCTTCAGGTTCTCGCGGACTTCCTGTTCGAGGAGTTGGAGGCGGCAACGCAATTCATTGATCTGCGCCGAATGCTGCGATGCCTGCGAGAGGTAGTTGCGCATGGCGACAAATACCCGCATGATGGCGATGTTGACTTGTATCGCAGTCCTGCTGCGCAGCACACTCGATAGCATGGCGACACCCATCTCGGTAAAAGCGAACGGCATATACCGAATACCGCCCTTGTTTGAGGTCACAAATTGTGATCTCAAGCTGGCTTTCAATACGTTATACTCTGATTCCGTGATTTCGAACATAAAATCTTCCGGGAACCGCTCGATATTTCGGCGGACAGCCTGTTTTAAAACTTTCGTCTCTACCTGATAGAGTGCCGCCAGATCGAAGTCGAGCATCACTCGCTGGCCACGAATCTCGTAGATTTTGTTTTGTATAGTTTGGAGTTCCATCTTACCACGATGATTTTACGTTGTTCTGCTTGTATAGTATCTGAATTTCCGGATCGAGGTTGCCCCGAAACTTCAGCACCGGGTCTGCCTGAATCGCCTTGAGGTAATACTCCAACCCTTCATGCGGCCGGTTCATGCGCGAGAGCGCTATGGCCGAGAGGTAATCGGTTCGTGCGTTCTTCTCGGCCGGCGGCAGCTGCTCCAGAATCTCGAAGGCCGCTTCGTCGTAGCTCAGGGAGAGCAGCACGATCGCAAGGTTCTGGCACTTGTAGTCGTTCAGGGTACGCAGCGCCCCGACATAATCCCGGTCGCGGAGCTGCTGCACCCCGCGCATGTAGGTCGTGTCGAGCACCGTGAGCATGATCGTATCTTTGACCATATCGACGCGGCGCAGGTTGTAGCGGAAGTCTACGGCCCGCAGCTGGGGATAGAGGATCTCCTTCATGAAAGCGTAATCCTTCGGATACTTCTGCCGGATCTGCGGCTCCGTCACGTCGAGGTTCTGGCTTCGGTCGATCATGGCCGTAATCTCCTGCCAGTGGGGTACGTCGCTGTTATGGCGGATCAGGCGCTTGAGCAGCGTCCAGTCCTCGCCGATGGAGCGGGTGCGGATGAGCGTATCGACTTCCCGGCCGAACTTACGCACCAGACGCTCCTTGATAGACCGGGCACGCTGAGCCGCGATGCGGCCGTTGGTGGCCATCGAGCCGTCGGGCGAGGACGACGCGGTGATCGTAATGGAATCGACGAAGAATTCGTACTGGTTGATAAGCGTGTCCATCAGGCGTTCGATCTTTGCGAGCTGCACCTGGTTCTGGCCCATCGTGTCGATGATCGTGGCGCGGCCGACGGGGAAGGTGATGTAGTTACGGTCGCGTACCTCGACATACTTGTCTATGATTTTGAGCATGTACCGGGGCTCGCTATCCAAAAGCGACAACATGGATGTCACGGTGTAGGTCAGCGTATCGCTGTTCGTGAGGTCGTAGCGGCTGCGGTCGATGGCATCGACGCGGCCGCGGAAAAAGAGGTGCAGGCGCTTGGTATCCTTCGTCGGCCGGTAGGTCTGGGTGTAATAATACCGGATCTCGCCTTTGCGGATCAGTACGGAGTCGAGCCTCGGGTCGTTCAGGTAGGGGAACGAGATCGTTTGTTTGTAGGTGGACTCCAGTTTGTCGGCCCGGCGCTTCTGGCCGCCGGCGACGTAGCGGTTGTAGGCTTCGTAGTACTTCGCGGCCAGGCTGGTGGTCGTGGTGAGCTCCGTCGAGTCGTCGAGAATACGGTTCAGGTACTTGTTCATCTGCCAGTACTGGCGCTTCTGGACTTCGGAAAAAAGCTCACCCCGGATAGAGAGAGGTTGCAGCGCCTCTTCCGTCCCATTGTTCTCTATGACCGGGGTGAGCGACAACCCCCACGTGCTGCTCTGGAGAGCAGCGGGTATGCCTACGATGAAGTCGATCGCAATCTCCCCGTTGCGCTCGGCTACGGTTTTCGACTTGGCGACGATATAGACCGTCTGAATGTTTTCGCCTTTGATCGTGACTTCTCCCGTGGAGTCGCGTTCGACCTCGGCCAGATAGGCGCTGTCGCGGCCGCCGTTCATGGAGATTCTGCGCATCTGCGTCACGGCACGCTCGACGTCTTCGACTTCGGGCGTTTCGACAGGCCCGTTGCCGGGCAGGTGGATGTCGGCCGTCGGGGTGCTGCGCTGCAAGGAGTGCGTCATGGCGCAGGAGAGCATCAGGATACAGAGTGCGAAGTATGCGATGGTTCTATGTAATTTCATATTATGCCAAAGGGGATGTCGGGTCGGTTATCAGGATTTTGTGGTTGCGGCGGATGCGTTCGAGAAATATTTTCTCGATTTCGTCATGTGCCGGCGCTTTCTTCGGGGCGGTCAGGCACCATTCGTCGTAGCATTCGGGGCAGAGATACCGGTTGAATGCGGCGACATAGAACCCGGTCGTTACGATGCGGCTCCCGCAGGTGTCGCACTTTTCCGCCCGTTGCCAGCATGTGCTTTCATCGGCCGAAACGGCGAGGATCGAATAATTCTTGGAATTGCTGAAGGTCGTTGCCATACGTAAGCGAAAGTTTATACGATTTTGCTATCTGTCTGCGGGCATGGTGGTACTGTTGAGATTTCATTTTCGCGCCACTTTTTTGCGAGAGAGAAATGGAGCGCATCATCGCAGATTATGCACATGTACAACAATGCCGTTGCGCCGATCCGGATTGTGTCGAGATGAGTTTGAATGAAGGGTATTTTCTCTGTTACAGAACTTATGAATGCGAGATCTTTAAAAAATAGGGCTATTATGATTATCAAACATGCTTCTTGCATAGCCCGAATAAAGGGTATTACAATATTCGATTTCCAATCATGTGATTTCAGTTTGTTTGTTTGATATTTCATGGCCAAGCGTGCGATAAGGCATACGGCAACCATGCTTGCTAATACCGCACTTTTATTGAAGAGGAAAAAGAAAATGAACCCGAGGGTAAGGGTAGTTAGGAGTATTGGATCCATCCCCATTATCCGAGGCCGTGAGAGGATGGCGAAAATCATATTTCCCCGCACTATTTTGTCTTCCGCCCTCTTGACGTTCTTTTCTTCAACGGCGATTTGATTTTCTGATCTGACGGGTGCTGTATCATGCCAAGCCTCATAGCATTCAGGGCAATACATGAGATCGAAGGCTCCTACGTAGAACCCATTTGAACCGATCTTTTGTTTACATCGATCGCAGACCTCGGCTCGCGGCCAGACCTTGATTTCGTCGGCTGAAACGGCGAGGATTGAATAATTCTTGGAATTGCTGAAGGTCGTTGCCATATCTTGTTGCTATTTTTGCTTTTGCTGCGGATTCCTGTGTTGGCGGAATTTGAGCTGTTTGTGAAGCCTGTTGAGCCTATCTTCAATGTGCTGCATCTTTAAATAGAGCATAATCATCAAGAATAGTATCTCGATGTTCAGCGCCAGGTTCATTTCGTCAAAAACGATTAGTGTAAGGATGAATAAAATTATCCCGACGGTTATGTTTATGAGGAAAAATTTCATAATCAGTGTGTTAGAATAGGTAGGAAAAAGACAGGTTGCATTTGATCGGGACGAGCAGGAACCGGCGGTGACGGTAGGTGTATTCGTCGTCGAACTCCCCGATGTATTTCGGCCGCAGCTTCTCGGTGTAGGGGGTGTAGACGATGCCGGCCCCGACTTCGACGAGGAAGTTCCAGCGGGTGCTCAGGAGCTTCGAGTAACCCCACGAGCATCCGATGCCATAGGCATTGCCTTTGAAGGTGCGCTTATCGTAGCCGATGGTGTAGTTGGCATAAAACAGCGAGGGGGAGACGAACTGTCCGATGTATCGTTCGACGAACCAGTGCCTCCAGCCCGGTTGCAGGACGACATGGCTCCACTGGGTTTCTCCGAACTTGAACGGATTGGCCGATACCGGAATATTGATCGTGTTGTGCAGGTTCACATTCAGATCGACGGCTACGTTGATGTTGCCGGCGGCCCATCCGACGATATTGGTCGAGACGGAGGAGAACTGCGCATATGTCGTTGAGTATGCTGATATTAGGATGAAAAGAAGTAGAATACGTTTCATTATAATTGACTATTTGTGCGGCAAATATATAGAAAATCAATTTATTGATGAATATTTATGTTATATATGTTTATTAAATAAATAACATTAATTACATAAAAAATATATAAAATACAGATATATAATATTTTATATTGTTATTTTGTAGTCTATTGATTTTTGGGTGAAATCAGCATATTATCTTGAATGATAATAATGTGGGTCGAACCATTACTTTTCTATTATTTTTTTCTACTTTTGCACAAAACGCTGGAAATATGATACAAATGACTTTCCCGGTTTCGGAAGAAGAACACAGAAAGTTTTTTACGTTGAAATACACTTTTATTCGTCAGGGTAACATAACCGTTTCGAATAGTGAGATTATGAGTAAGCTGCTTGAGGAGTACATTGCAGCTCACAAAGACGAAATCGTCGAGATCCCGGATGCCGTGTATAAGAACTACGTGGAGAAGGGGCAACGCACGGTGAAGAAGCGTATGGCAACGATCGAGCGGAAGAAACGCAATCTGAAGTAGCAGAATTCTTCCCTTCACGGTTCAACATTTTCAGCCAGTGTAGGTACAGATAGCAATACGGCAGGGGATTCTGTTCCTTGCCGTTTTTCTTTACTCCATAGTGAAGGTGCGGGCCGGTGCTGCGGCCGGTGTTGCCGACCAACCCGATTACCTGACCGATATGGACAGTTCCATTGTCAGTGACCTTAATTTGGCTTAAATGTCCGTAAACCGTCGTGAATCCGTAGGCATGTGTTAGCTTGACGAATTTTCCGATTACTTTATTTTCTCCGACTTCCGTCACTGTGCCGTCGGCCGTAGCATATACCCGTTCGCCCAGTATTCCCGGAAGGTCTACGCCTGAATGATGTTTGTATTCGTTCAGGATCGGATGAAGCCGCTGGCCGTATGCTGAACTTACCGGGATATGGCGAAGATCCTCGGCCTGCAACGGCGAGATACAGGGTATCTGGGTGATTACCTTATTCGGCCGCATGAGGAGCATGACGGTTTTTTCGACCTGTTGATAGTTCGAAGCCATACTCAGCAACTTGTCGATTTTTGCTTGCCCGGAGGGCGTAAGCCCTGCGAGTAAGGGGATTATGCAGAGATACGCAATATTCATAGCTTCGTAAGTTTACAACCCATAAATGTCCGTTTGACAGCTTTCCCCGGAGTGCCATCCTTTTTCAGCGGGTGATAGTAGTAGTGTATACTTCCGCCAGCCTTCTCGATGTAGCAACCGCAAATAACTCCCTTTCTACTTTGCCATGCCATATCAATATGGACATAATCGCCATCCATATATTCGCGGTCATTGAGGTGCGCGGCATCGAGCTGCGAAATACGATTCTCCAGTTCTTTTCTCTGGCTCAGGTATTCGGTATCAGTCATAGTTAATCGTTATTTTGTAGGTTGTATTTATCTGCAAGGAGTTCCAGAGCTTCCCAGATTACACCCCGCATACATCCGTGGTAGCCGGCCATCTTCAGGCGTTTGTCCAAGATCATGAGGTGTTGCTCGTCGAGGTCGATCGTGACCTTCTTTGCAAAGAGCGTTTTTTTCTTGCGGGAAATACTGCCCGTGGCAATATCGTCTAATGACTTGAAAATGCTGTCTGATTTCATATTGCTCGTTATTTATCAATACGGGGGCGTATTTCTTGGAAAAAAGTCTCCATGTCGCAGGCCCCGTTGGATTTGGGGTCGTAATCGAATATTGAGATATGCTTGAGCTCAGCCTGCTTGAATGCCTCGCATTGACGGATACGAGCTTCGCAGGTCTTGATGTCCAGACCATGCTCCTTGAGCATATCCTTCACCGTTTTTACCGCTCTGGTGCGTTCGGACACCATCGTCAGCAGAATTCCCAGAATTTCAATATGTGGGTTGGCGCTCTCCTTGATCTCGTCGATGCGGTCTATGATGTTCCGGAGGCCATCGTACGCAAACTGTCCGGATGTAAGCGGAATCAAAACGTAATCTGCCGCCGTCAGTGCATTCGTTACTATCATATCGAGAGCCGGCGGGCAGTCGATTATACAGTAGTCGTATAGTGCTGTAAAGCCACTGGACACGAGTTTGTTTTTCAGAACTGAATGCCAAACCATTTGGCCGATCAACCTGAAGTTGATTGTGGCGGTTTCCATATCTGAAGAAATTATATGCAGGTTGTCGGAGATCGCATAAGGCTGGGGAATGGTCTTGCCGATGAACAGCTGGTAGATGTTTCTTTCGGATTGGGCGTTGAAGAAACGGGACAGGTTCGCCTGATGATCCGTGTCGAGCAGGAGTACTCGCTGGCCTTCGGAAGCAAGGCGGTGAGCCAGGTTGATTGCGGTTGTGGTTTTGCCAACTCCGCCTTTCAGGTTTGTGATCGTGATCGTTTTCATAGTAAGCGTAATTTGAAGGTTTTTAAAAAAGTTCTTGTTGTACTGCGAGTTTGCTGTATTTCTCCGTCTCGATGATGCGCTCCATGGTGCTGACATAGTACGCTTTCTTGTCGAGGACTTCATCATTGCCGGCCATGTTGGCAATTACCTGATTGTGCTTGCGCCAGACGTAATTGTAATTGCGGATATTGACTTTCCGCGTAAGCGCCAGCGCCGTAGCTCTCGTAATGTGCATGGAATCAACCATTGTCGAGAGCATCTTATCCCGGAGTCGGTTATATTCATCGTAACTGTTTTGTCGGTTGTTTGCCGAATAGATATTGAAGATCAAAAGGTAAGGATCTTGCTCGCCTTTCTTGAAACATTCAGCCAGACCGAACCAATGATTAGAGTTCCCTCGGAGTGCGTTTTCGGCCTCTTTGAGAATGCGGTTCCGAAAGTCGTAGTAGCGCCGGAATTTATTGCCGACGCATAAGATCTTCCGGAGGGTAGAATAACCTACGACCCATTTGCCTGCATCCGCCGATCTGCAAATCTGCAAATAGATTTTGGTTGTATAGATATTCTTGAATTTTTCGAGGGATCGCTGAAGCAATCTTGTAAAGCCGAACTGGGGAGTGACCATGCACGCAGCTACCTCGATCGGGAAGAAAAAATGTACCAATTCCCGGCGTTTGTTCTTCTCGTCCCGACTTATGGCTACATACGTGCAGAGCGGCCCCTTGCCATGTAGTGTTTTACGGAACTGATGTGACCATTTGGGGTAATCGACTTGGATAGTAGGCATGGCAATCAAAGCGGCCCGTAATTCTTCGTAATAATGTCGCAATACGCCGAAAGAGGCGAGGGGAAGTACGATCTCCACCTCGTTTCGTTCTTGGTATACGCTTACGCAGTCCATATTGGCGATTCCCGATGTTTTGTTCTTAATATTACCTTGGATTACCGGTTGGAGTAGTTCCGTGATTTTCAACAATGCCTGCAACTGGATGAATTTATAGTCGTAGCGCATGTCGATAAAGAAATTCGGTTGTGTGAGCTTCGGCTGCCTTTTGATGTCGGCAGCCAATGTTTTCAGTTCTTCTTCGTCGAGCGCACAATCGTCGCTGACCACACAATACCCGATGTCTGTCTTTATCTTGTGATTCACGGCTTCGTCAATAGCGGTTATTTATGAGACGCTGCTTTCAGGTTAGAGCACTCCTTCGAGAGCGCATCGTATGTCTCGACCATCTGCATGATTGCCTTTTTGTATGATCGGGAGAAAGTTATTCCCTTGATAAGATTGAGAGTTGCTATCTCCTCTGGGGTGCTGAAGGTTATTGTGACCTTGTTCTGTGTGACGCAAGTTTTAGCAGCCATAACGCAATATTTTTTATTAATCTTTTGGAACCCATCTTCCATCAATATCTTGCTTGTACCTACGCTCGTGGCGTTTCCACTCATAGTAAAGCGTGCCGTCTGGGTTGTAGGCTTTGACCCATTCGATATTTCCATACTTGCTTTGAAGGGCGGATAATATTCCGCCGTTTTTGACCTGATTCTTACTGCAATTGTTCCAATATCTGACCTTGCAATTCGGGCAGTTATAGATGATTTTCTTGCCGTGGGTTGCGTTGTATTCGCAAGCCGGGCACAGACTTTTATACATGACCTTCACTGTCCTCTCGGCAGTATCATAGGCTTTGTGTTTTCGATCCCGCTCCTTCATGTAGGCTCGGAACTCTTCGCGTGTCAGTGGTTTATTTCCGGGCATAGTTTCCTAATTTTATAAAGCAAGGGCGCTGAGACGGCTTTCTGCGATGCGCCCTTGCTGTCCGAAGTAGACGTCTTGCTCGTTGGCCTTGTCATACATCGCTCGTGAGAACCTGTACTTACGACCAATGCGCGAATTGTGACCATCTACTTCGCTGCCCCCTGTAAGACCGTCACGGCGTTACCTTGAGGGCCAAGAGCTTTTCTCTTTTTTGCGGTCAGAGATTGATTTTGCTCCTGAATATGTATAAATTGAACTGTCTGTATCAAAGATTTGGGTCGCAATTTTTCATCCAGCTCATTTCGACGGTAGAGTATTTTCTCCCCGTTTGACATGGTTGTGCGGGTGTACTTCTGTATGTCGATTTGCTTGAGGTAGTAGTAGAATGTTCTGGGCGATATTCCACAGTATCGCGCAGCCTGTACGCCATTTAGGAATTCGAGCTGCTGGAGTTCCTTCATGGACATTTCGCTTCCGCGTTTGCGTTTACGTCGTTTTATAGTTGCCTGTGCCATGCTATTTTATCCTTACTATCGTGAAAGAATGATCTTCTTTGCACGTTTTAGTTGAAAATTTTCTTCCGGGCCATTTTTTGAGAAATCTCTTGATCGCTTGGCGGGCGTTGGCTGCAGTATTGTCGACATTTTTGAAACTCACAGACGCATCAATGTCCAGATTCTTTAGGTAGTTCTCCCAGCTGGCTTTATGCGGAGTTCTGCAGAATAATGTTTTTTTACCCATTTTGCTTGGCTTTCAGTAGTTTTTATTATATCTTTACCCAGTTTATTGTGGTGCTTGAATGTAGTACGCATGTATCACAATGCAAAATTGCAAAAGATTTCGCCAAAATGCAAGAAAAAGAGCAAAAAATTTCGCCGATTAAGCAAAGGATTTTGCAATTTGCTGATAATCTTAATATTAGCAAACGCGAATTTTATGCGAAAATAGGCGTGTCTCGTGGTACATTGGAGTCAAAGACGGGTATTACTGAAGATGTATTGGCGAAATTTATTGCAACATTCCCTGACGTGTCGATTGAATGGTTGATGCAGGGCAAGGGAAGAATGAAAGTTGATAAAGAGGTCGTAGATAATGTTGCAACTGATACTACTGTGGGGATGATTCTTCATCGTGATGAACAGCTGATTCGAGAAAATGAACGGTTAAAAATTCATGTAGAAGAATTGGAGCGAAAATTAGGTCTGAATAATGCCCCCCCCCATGTAATAGACGCTCAATTAGCTGATATATAGAGGTTTGAATTATTTAGATTATTGATATTATAAATACTTTTTTACTGTTGGTTTTGCAAAATAATTTCATATTATAGCTAACTTATAGGCTGATAGTTGGTTGTGCGGGGTGCGATAGATCGCCTTACAAGCAGAGGGTCGGGGGTTCGAATCCCTCAGCTCCCACAACTGAAAATCAGCCACTTACAGTAATGCAAGTGGTTTTTTTGTGCCGGGAGCATAGCTCAGTTGGTTTAGAGCGCCTGCTCGACAAGCAGGAGGTCTGCGGTTCAAATCCGCATGTTCCCACTAATGAAAATCAAGCAGTTACAGCAATGTAGCTGCTTTTTTCATATGTGCTGTTTTCGTGGTTTACTGCTGTTTTTAGCTTTCGAGTTAAACCGGGAGTTAAACCAGAAAACCACATGGCAGCAAGTATTAGCATCTTGTGTTACAAATCAAAAATGCTTGCAAACGGAGCGCATCCGCTGATGATTCGTGTCTGTAAAGACGGACGGAAGGAATTATGTCTTTGTGCGGCGTCTTCGGTTTCGGATCTGTTCCTGAACATGCGGTACAGGAACCCTGCTGTTTTCGCGGCGCACTTCATATACGGCGCATCGAATGCGGAACGGTCTGGGCGGCCGGTGCTTCGGTGTGCCGGCTCGCTTCGTCCATGATTTCCGCGGGGTTTCATGGTATGCCTGACGGAAACGGGCCGCCCCGCAAAAAGGGCAGCCCGCTCGATGTATACGGCCGGGAGGGTCAATAACCCTCGGCCTCGGTGAAATCGTTGCTTTCGTTGAAGCGCGTCTGTGTGTAGACATGGTTGAAACTGTCGGTCGCACGAACCACGATGCCGGTCGCTTCGGGATTTTTCAGCTTGCACTGGTATTGGTGGTAGCAGGGGCTGGTGCCGCTTTCCACCGGATGTTTCTCGACCCCGATGTGGTAGCCGCGGATCCAGCGGTCGCCGTAGCTCTGCGACATCTCCGTCATAACGCTCCACGTCTTGCCGCCGTCTTCGGACAGTTCGACTTTCCAGGTCGTGCCGTCCATCCCGGACGTGAAGACGTTGGCTACGACTACGTCCGCCCCGACATCGTATTTGTAGGTCGCATAGGGGCCTGCGAACTCGGCGTTGCCACGATAGAGCCGGATCTGGTAATCGTCGGCGCGCTGCGAGGCCTTGAAATAGGTGTCGATGATTTCGGTGCCGTCGATCTCGTAGACCATGAAGCCGTTGGGCGTGCCGTCGCCGCCGCATGTCGAACGCCAGAAATAACCGCACGTGCCGCCGTGGATGCGTTCGAAGAGTTTATGCGAGCGCATGTGGTAAGGCTGGAAATAGTGCGTATGGGCGCACATCAGGGTGGGGTTCTTATACCTGGAGATCATGTCGAGCACCTTTTTGCGGTTGAGGTAGCCCGTGTTGTCGCGCAGCGGGATGTGGTAGTAGAGGATTACCATTTTATCCGTCGGGACGAAGCTCAGGTCTTTCTCCAGCCATGCCACCTGCTCGTCGGTGAAGCCGCCCGTGTAGTCCGTGCCGGTGAAGATGATGTTGTCCATCGCTATGAAATGCACGTCGCCGCGGTTGAACGAGTACCAGCGCGGCCCGAGCACGTCGCGGTAGGTGTCACCCGTATAGTCCACCGAACTCTTGTCGTGGTTGCCGATCGTGGTGAAGAACGGGACGCCCGTTTCACCGAAGGCGCGTTTCATCGAGGTGAAGGTCTGGGCGTCGCCCTTGCCCAGGATGTCGCCAAGGGCGATGCCGACCATCGGGATCGAGTACTTGGCGGCGATCTTCTTCACGTCGGGTACCGTTTCCGTGCGGAACCGATGTATATGGTCGTTGTTGTCGGGCTGCGGGTCGCCCAGCCCGAAGAGCAGGAACCGCTTGTCGCTTTGGGCGAGCTTGCTAAGCGTGAAGTCTGCCCGGTAGGGTTTCGAACTGCTGCCGGTGACGGAGTTGGCCGCCTGGTAGGCACCCTGGTAGGAGCCGAAGTTCGCCTGTGCCGGGATCTCGTACCCCGAAGGCACGGAGATGAATACGTGCTTGGCGTTGGGGTCGCGCACGATCTGGTAGACGCCCTTCTTATCGCTCGCCACGACGCTGTACCCGTCGCTCACGACGACCCCTTCGAGGGGGTTGCCCTCCTTGTCGCTTACCAGCCCGTAGAGGGTGATGCCCTTGTCGGGCGTGATCTCCGTTTTGCCCCCGTCGTCATCGCCGCCGGGTTTGGGCAGTTCGGTGATCATTTTGTCGTCTCCGCCGCAAGCCATCATTGCCGCAGCTACCAGTGCTGCGGCCGGGAGGCGGAGTTTCCGGCGGAACCATGTGAAGATTGAATCGTTTTTCATAGTTTGTTTTACTGTCAACCCGACCGCCGGTTCGGGCGGTCGGGTCGGTGATTGTCAATTACCAGTTGGGGTTTTGCGGAATGTTGGCCCGCTGCAACTCTTCGGTCGGGATCGGGAAGAGGTAGTGCTTCTCGAGGAATACGCGGTCCTCCTTCCAGAAGCGTTCCATGCGGTAGGTCTTGCCGGATATCGATATCTTGCCGTTGGGGTCTTCCACGGGGCGCATGCCGCAGATGCGGTGCTGCGTCTTGGGGTAGGCGCCGTATTTGTCGAAATACAACTGTGCCTTCTGGTCGTTCGTCCCCTGGATCGAACTCCACTGGGCATCCTTGGCCAGTTCTTCGGGGCTGGTCGGTTCGAGGTAGAACCGCGTCGAGAAGAAGCGGCTCTTTTCGTGGTAGAGCTCTACGCGGCGTTCGCGCAGGATGTAGTCGAGCAGTAACTCCTTGTTGGTCTGCGCGGCCGGCGGGATGGGGGCCATGAACGAACGGGCACGCAGCTCGTTCATCAGGTTGTAGACCTCGGGGGTGGCGCCCTTCGAGCGGGTGACCGCTTCGGCATAGACCAGGTAGATCGTCGCCAGGCGGATCAGCGGCGCATCGAAGTTCCAGTTGCCCGACATGCCCTTGGTGTAATAGCCGTCGAAATATTTGCGGGTGAAGTAGCCCGTCGACGTGGAGTTGGCGGCGTTGATGGCGTCGGCACCGGTGGCCGTATTGATCCACTTGCCCTTGAACATGGATCCGTGGTAGATGATGTCGCGGTAGAAACGCGGGTCGCGGTTGACATAGGGGTTGCCGTCGTCATAGGCCTTGGCCATGTCCTCCTCGGAGATCAGGCTGCCGTAGAGCGCCTTGTGGTTCTGCTTGAGCGCATAGATCGGATAACCGTAGCCGTCGGGGCCGATCACCTCGTATTCGTCCACCTGATCCTGTACGGGAACCTCGCGTGCCTGTCCCTGCGCCGAAGGCGGGTACATGTCGTTGTGGTAACCCACGGTCTTGCAGTGGAGGTGGAAGAAGATCCATTCGGCTTTCTTGGCGTCGTTCATCGTGCGGTGGAACAGCTCCCACAGGCGGCTGTAAACCGCGCCGTTGCTCTGATCCGTGCCGCCCGAGTCGGTCGTCTGGCTTTTGGGCGAACCCTGGTAGAGCGAGTAGCGTTTCTGTCCCTCGGCCTCGAAATCCATCACGGCCTTGGCGGCTGCGGCTGCGGCGTCCCAACGCGCGGGGTCGTACGACTGGTAGACCGACGCATAGTTGCGGGTGTCGCCCTTGAGCGTCGACCCGTTGTAGAGCGGCGTGGCTGCGATCCAGAGCGCCATGGCCTTCAGCGCCAGGCAGGCGCCTTTCTCCACGCGGCCGAACTGATCCATCAGGTTCTGCGCCGGGACGCGGGCATAGGCCTCGTCGCAGTCGCGACAGATCTTCTCGACGATCGTATGGATGTTCTCGCGTTCGAACGGCGGCAGTGCGTTGGGGTTTACCGTATAGTCGACGTAGGGACATTCGCCGTAGCTTTTCAGCACGCAGTAGTGCAGGTAGGCGCGGATGAAGAGCACCTCGCCGATACGCTGCGAGAGCGTGCCGGGGCGTGCTTCGGAATCCGGGGTGTTGTACTTCTCGATACCTTCGAGGATGACGTTGGCGCAGCGGATGTCTTCGTAGAGTTTGGGCCAGAAGGTGTGGCAGGCACCCGCATTGGTCGTGGCGTTGCACGAGGTGTAGAGCTGGGAACCCGGTTCCCAGTCGCCGTCGTTGAACTTGTTGGACCATCCGTTCTCGGCCGAAGAGCCTTCGCATTCGTCCGTGAGCGCAGAGTCGCTGAAGAAACGGATGTGCACGAGCGGCTGGTCGGCGGCGCGGGCGTAGAAGTAGAGCCGGTTGATCAGGCTTTCAGTCTCGTTGAAACGCGAGAATATGTCCTGATCCGTTTTGTCGCCCTGCGGGGTCTTGTCGAGGAAATCCTCGCAGGAAGCCATCAGCGTGACTGCAAAGCAGCTACAGAGCAGATATAAGATTTTTTTCATTGTCATTGGTTTTTGTTGGGTTAGAATGTCATGTTAAGGCCGATGTTGATGACACGCTGTACGGGGAACCAGCTGCCGTCGCCGTTCTTGATCTCGGGATCCATGTCGACGTCGCCCAGGTTGTCGAACGTGAGCAGGTTCTGTCCCTGCACGTAGATGCGGACGTTCTGGATGCCGGCTTTCGAAGTCCAGGCTTTGGGCAGCGTGTAACCGATCTCGACGTTCTTCAGGCGGATGTACGAAGCGTCGTAGAGGAAGAGGCTCGAATACTGCTGTTTATTGTTGTTGTGGATGCCGTAGTGCAGGGCGGGGTATTTCGCCGTAGCTGCCGTTTCGGGCGTCCAGCGGTCGAGGTGCATCCGGCGTACCTTGCCGATACGCGACTGGTCGTAGAGCGGGAAATCCCATACGGCCGGGCCGCTCAGCTGTACGGAGCAGAGTGCCGAGCCCTGCCACAGCATGCTGAAGTCGAAGCCCTTGTAGGAGAGTCCCAGCGGAATGCCGAACTGGATCTCGGGCGTACGGGGGTTGCCGATGGCGGCGCGGTCGTAGTTGTTGACCACGCCGTCGCCGTTGAGGTCTTTGTAGACCACGTCGCCCGGCTGTACGGGGCCCCAGATGGCGAATCCGCTGCCGCCGTTCATCGCGTTCAGGCGGTCGGCCTCGCCTTGGTCGGCCACGAAGTGGTCGAAGATGTAGCAGAAATTCTCATCGAGGCGTTTGCCGGTCTGGTAACGCCACGGGCAGTCGCGGCCGTTGTTGTCGATGTAGGAGATTTCGTTGCAGTATTTTATCTTGTTGCGTGCGAACGTGAAGTTCGGGCGGATGTAGTAGCGGAAATGCTGCCCGATATGACCGTTCCAGCCGATTTCGAATTCGACGCCGTGGTTGTCGACGATACCCGAGTTGACGATCGGGGCGACCTGCCCGACGATGTAGGGGAACCCGACCTTGTCATCCCCCGAGAGCGAAGTGAGGATGTCGTAGCGGTGCTCCTTGAAGACATCGAGCGTGAAGGTCAGCCGCTGGTTGAAGAACTGGGCGTCGATACCGAAGTTGAACTTGCGGGCCTTCTCCCACGTCAGGTTCGGATTGGCGAACACGCCCTCGACCAGGTAGCTGGTATAGCCGGCCTCGGTCTCGCCGAAATAGGTGGTCATGCCGTCCGACGACTTGTAGTATTGCAGGTAGGAGAAACGGTTGCCCGAGAGCTGGTCGTTACCCACCAGACCGTACGATGCGCGCAGCTTGAGGTGGTCGAGCCACTTTACGTCCCTCATGAATCGCTCCTGCGTGATGACCCAGCCGACGGCGCCTGCCGGGAATACGCCGTAGCGCTTGCCGCGGGCGAAGTTCTCCGAGCCGTTGTAACCGATGTTGAACTCGAAGAGGTACTTGTTCCGGTAGTCGTAGGTCGCGCGGCCCGAAAATCCCATGTAGCGATAGGGAACCTGGTTGCTGATGACCTTGTTCTGCAGGTAGAAGAGCAGCATGCCCGACACGTTGTGGTCGCCGAATTTGCGGGCGTAGTCCAGGCGCGCCTGGAAACGCGACGTCCCTTCGGGCGAGCCGTGGCTGATGCTGTTGCTTTGCGCATCGTCCGTGGTTCGCTGGTTGGCGGTTACATAGGTGCCGTTCTTGATCCAGTAGTCGGCGTTGTTCTTCCACTCGTCGATACTGTATTCGGTGGGGAGCATCCACGTCGAATAGCCCGGGTAGGTCAGGTTGCCCGTGCTGTGGGTCGGCACGCTGTTGTTGATGGTGTGCTGGTTGTAGGTGTCGTAGGAGAACTGCGCGGCGACGCTCAGGCCCTTGGTGATGAAGTCCAGGTCGTGGCTCAGTTTGAACGATCCCTGCAGGTAGCGGCGCGTACGTTTGCTGAAGCCGGTGCGGTTGAGCTGCCCGAGCATATTGTAACGGTAGTCGTTGTCGGCATAGAGCAGGTAGCCGCCGTTCTCCTCGAAATCGGCCTGGTTGACGTCGTTGTGGTTGTTGGGCAGGATGATCGGCAGGTAGGGGGGCTGCGTGTTGGCCAGCGAGATGATGTTGGCCGCCGTGGCGCCCGGGTAGTTGAACTCCGTGACGCGGGCGCCCAGGTCGACCGAGATCTTCAGCCGCTTGGTGGCGTCGACATCGACGTTGGCGCGGAAGTTATAGCGCAGGAACTTGTTGACGTTGTCGGAGTTCGAATGCTTGTAGTTGCCGCCCTGGTTATAGTAGCTGCCGAGGATGAAATAACGGGCGCGGTCGGTGCCGCCTCGTACCGAAAGGCTGTAATCCTGGAGGATCGACGGTTTGAATGCGTAGTCGAAGTAATCCCAGTTGTAGCCCAGGCCGTCGGAGTTGTCGCCCTTGGCGCGGCGGAAATTGCTGATCGTCTCCTGGGAGAAGAGCGATGCCGAGCCGGGATCCAGCGAGGGGTTGTCGTTGAGCATCGCCTCGTTGTAGAGGGTCGCATAGTCTGCCGAACCCAGGTAGTCGGGGTAACGGATGGGTTCGCTGACACCGACCGACGCCTTGAAATCGACGGTCGGTTTTTCGCCCTTACGGCCGCGCTTGGTCGTGACGATGATCACGCCGTTGGCGCCGCGGATACCGTAGGGTGCCGTCGCCGAAGCATCCTTGAGGATCGTGAAGGTCTCGATCTCGTCCGGGGAGAGGTAGCTCATGTCGCGCTCGATACCGTCGACGATCATGATCACGTCCGACTTGCCGTAGGTCGATTTACCGCGAATGTTGAGCTGTGCGGCGTCGTTACCCGGTTCGCCGCCGTTGAACTGGTTGACCAGCAGGCCCGGCATGCGCCCGGCCAGCGCATTGTTGATGTTGGCCGTGGGGGACTGCTTGAGGTCTTTGGTGGTGATCGTCGAGATCGAACCGGTGATGGTCTCCTTCTTCTGTACGTTGTAACCTACCACCACGACCTCTTCGAGCGCCTTGCTGTCCTCGACCATCGTGATGTCGATCCTCGTGCGGTTGTTTACGTTTATCTCCTGCGGGGCATAGCCGATGTAGGAGACCATCAGCGTCGCTTCGGCGTAGGGAACCGTGATCGTATAGCTGCCGTCGGAGTTCGATACGCTGCCCGAGGAGGTGCCTTTGACGACGATGGTCACGCCGATCAGCGGGCTTCCCGCGTCATCCTTGATGATACCCGAGACCTTCAGCTGCGAAGAACGCGCCTGGGTGTCCGGGGCGGCTGCCGTCCTGTCTGGAGAGGCCGTGGCGGCCCCTCCCAGACAAAACAGACACAATATCAGTGTTATAATATGATATTTATTCATAACCGTATTGTATTCTTATTGGGTTTTACTCTCTTGTCGTGATTCTGATTGTCGTTTCCGCCGAATTGGTTTTGGAAGCCTCGTCGCATACGGTCTTCTTATCTTCGACACCCTTTTCCCAGGTTTTCTGGAAGACATAGACCGCTCCGACGCTGGTCGCCTGGTAGAGCGTCGCATCGATGGTGCACTTGCAGGTGCAGTTCGTGATCGTGGTGACCTTGTCGTTTTCTATGGCGACGATGCCGGCCACGATCGGGCGCCATTTGTCGGTTTTGTGGTTGGCCACTGCCGTAATGTCGCCGTAGTTCTCGCAACCGTCGAAAACGGCATTGTCGTCTCCGGATACGGCGATACCCGCGATGTCGCGCTCGACGGCCGCCGTGAGGTTGCCGCGGTTGGTGCAGTTTTTCAACGTGAAGGCTCCGGCGACCTTGCCGGCGATGCCGCCCATGTAGAAGAGGTCGTAGTCGGCCATCGTGGGGCTGGTCATGTTACCCGTGTTTACACAGTTTTCGATCAGGGCCGGCGACGCCACCTTTTCGGCAATGCCGATCAGACCGCCGACCGATGCCGTCGAAGCCGCGATGTCGGCCTCGTTGCGGCAGTTGGTCATCCTGAGCGTATAACCCAGGCCTGCGTCCGATCCGACGCAGCCTACGATACCGCCCGTGCGGCGATATTTCGTGCCGTTGGAGTTGTTGAACGTGATCTTGCCCTTGTTGACACAATTGTCGAACACGCCGTAGCCGGTGGCCAGGATACCGCCCAGCGAGTGGAACTGGTGCCCCGGATCGGCGAAGGTGACGGTGAAGGTGCCTTCGTTGGTGCAGTTGCTGAACGTCCAGTTCGATTTCTCGGCATGGCCGAACAATCCTCCGTATTGGCCGGTGTCGACGGCGCCCGGGAAGTCGAAGCTGAAATTGCCTTTGTTCGTGCAGTTCACGAGCGACCCTTCCGTTTTGTCCGCGGTGCCGGCGACGATGCCGCCGATGAACTCCGTCCGGGCTGTCCCCGTGATGATGAATTCGCCCGTATTGTGGCAATCGGTGTAGACCGAACCGACGTTCGCCAGGCCGACCAGCCCGCCGAGATAACCTGCCGTGGCAACGGTTTTCGCCCCGGAGAAGGACAGTGTGGCCTTGTTGGTGACTTTCGTCAGTGCCGCGCCGTTGTTATAGACGGCCAGCGTGCCGGCTACTACCGGGGTGGCTTGCGATACGGACATGCTGCCCGCCAGCGAGAGGTTCTTTATTTCGGCCGTTGCGTCGAGCGTGTGGAACAGGCCGAGTTCCTTCGAGTCCTGATCCGCCAGCTTGACGGTGATCGTATTGTTCAGGCCGTCGAAAGTCCCTTTGAACGGATTGGCGGCCGAGCCTACGAAGCTGGTTTGGGTAAGGGCGCTCAGGTCGATGTCGCTGACAAGGACGATCCTGCCGCCGTTGGTGTAGGCATCGAGCGGCGCCCCTTCGGTCACCGCGTTGCCGAAGGCTACGAACTCTTCGGGGGTCGAGATGCCCTTCCAGCTCAGGCGGACGCTGAACGATGCCGTGAGCTCTTCCGCCGAAACGGCTGCGAACTCTATCGTGCCCGCACCGGTGCAGTCCGCGCCGTCGGCCGGAGCCGTGACTTTGAGCACCGAATTTTCGATGTCGAGTGCGATCTCCCAGCCTTTGAGCGCCGTGATGTCGCACGTGGCTACGTTGGTGACGGTACAGGGGATGTCGCGCTGCTCGCCGAAGGCGAATTTGTAATCGGCCTCGGCAAAGGAGATGATCGGCAACTTGGTTGAGAGTTCGACGGGGATCGACGCACCCTCGCCGGCCGTCCCGCGGACGCTCAGCGGCGTAACCTTGACGCTGCCTTCCATGGCCGGGTCGGCCTCCTCCTGCGTGGGCGCGGTGACGGTCAGCAGGCCCGCATCGACATCGGCCGTGTAAGTCCATCCCTTGGGGACGCTTACGTCGAGCGACGCGGTGTTCTCGCTGGTGAATTCGAATTCCATGCTCTTCCCGTAGGAGAATACATGGGTCTTCGAGGTTGTCTCTTCGTCGAATGTGAGCGTGATGTCGTTTTCCAGGGCGGCTACGGCGAGCGTATAGGTCTCCGTGCGGCCGGCCTGAGACTGTATTTCGATGACCACGTCGCCGCTGGCTTTGGCTCCCAGGTCGGAAGCGGGGGGCGCGGTGACCGAACAGCTCCGGGAGCTGGGGATCACGGTGCATTTCCAGCCCGTGGGCGGGGTGGCCACCGTATAAGTGACGAATGCACTCTTTAAGGTATAAGTGGCCGTCGTGCCGAACCGCATGCTTTGGAGGCCCTCGATCAGGTTGCCCTCCGCGTCATAGAGTTCGAATACGATCGCACCGTCTTCTGCCTCTACATCCTCGATGCCGCAGGAGCTGGACAGCAATAGCGGTGTGGCAAAAAGCATGTAAATAAGAAAATGAAGAGATTTTCTCATAAATGAAAGTTTTAGGGTTGAATATTTGTTTACTGAATGGTTCGTAGTCGTAAAAGTCCGGGGTCGCAGTCTTTACTTTGTCATAGGCATGTCCGTATTTTAAAGGTTGGTGAAAAGATATTGAATGAAAGGCAAATGAAGATCAAAGAGAAATATATTCGATTTCCTATCGTGCTCTTTTGTGTTTATTTCAGAGGAAATGCCGCTTTGTTGTTTGTAAAAGTATGCTTTTGGGAAATGTGTGTCAACAGCATCAAAATGAAATATGAATGCGTATTTCAGCCAATATTCTGGTAAATAGCATGTTATTTCCGTAGGCCGGGTGTTATTATATGAATTCCGTATGAATTGCCGGCGCGGGATTTCAGGCTGTCAGACGATCTCCATGATCCGGCGTTCGAATTCGGCGGGCGGGCATTTTGCCGCGTTCCGCAGCCGGTTGCGGTAGGTGTAGACCGTATTTATGGAGATATGCAGGAACTGGGCGATTTCGCTGTTGCCCGTGATGCCCAGCCGGATCACGGCCAGCAGCCGGAATTCGGTGTTGAGGCCGGGTGTTTTCATTTGCTCCCCGTCCCGCAGCAGGGCATTGGCCTTTTCCACGAAGTCGGGATAAAGCGAAAGGAATACCCGGTCGAATTCGTGGAAGAACGATTTGTATTCCTGCTCGATGGGCGTAGGCGAGCGCAACTCACGCAAAAGGCGCTCCTGCCCGTACGAGAGCGCAGTCTTGTAGAGGTGTGTGCGGTGACGTTCTAATTTGTTGATGTAGAACGTGCTGCGTTGCATGTAGTAACGCAGGTATTTGTCTTTGATAGTATTGGCCTGGGAGAGTTCCCGGGTGGCCGTTTCGTGGCGGAGGCTGCTTGCGGCGAGCTGTTCGCTGAGTTCGTGCAGCCGGGCGTCGGTTTGCGCATGCTGCGCACGCAACCGTTTGATTTGGTGCTTTTGCCTGAGGGCGAGCGAGATGGCCGCCAGTAGGAGGAATGCGCCCGTTGCGATGGCCGGCAGTGCGGCCTTGCTTTTCCGCGGGCTTCGGGCTTGTGTGATCCCCGCCGTTGCCGGCGCGGGGTCAGCGTCGTTTTTGCCGGCTTCGCCGCCGCGCGAAGCCGACAGGACTATTTGTTCCGGCAGTATGTTGCCGGCTCCCGAAATTAAAAGAGGAAAATCCCCCCCCCACGCATTGTGCGGACGATAAAGTCATTTGTCGGGACGTAGCAGCAGATCAGCAGGCCGGTAAGCAGAAGGAAATTACGGTTCATATCTGGTCGAGGGTTAGGTTGTCGTAATACAAATATACATTTTAAAATCGGGACTGCCGGGATTTTGTCCGGGCGGTTGCGATTTTAATGCGTTTTCAGTCCGCCGGGCATTGCAGGAATTCGCCGGTGGCGTCGCCGTAATCCCCGGCCCGGGTTATCCGGTTCTGGGTGTAGGTGTTGCCGAAGGGGTCGGTCGCACGGACGACTACCTTGGCGTCGGGGTTTTTCAGTTTGTAGCTGAACAGGTGGTGACACGGTGCGCTCGCGCTCTTCTTCGGGAAACTTTTTACCCCGGTGTGATATCCCCTGATCCAGAGGTCGCCGATGGAAGGATCCATTTTCTCCATTTCGCCGGAAAGTTCCCCGTCCTCGAATACCTCGATTTTCCATTTGCCGCCCATGCCCGCGAAAAATACGTTGGCAAGTATGACGTCGCTGCCCATCCCGTAGGTATAAGAGGCTCGTTCGCTGCCGAAAATGTCGTCCCCGCGGTAGAGCCGGAGCTGGTAGTCGCGGCTGTGCCCCGTACCTTTGAAATAGGCGTCGGTTATCTCCGTTCCCGAGACCGTCATGACCGAATAGCCGTTCGGGACGCCGTCCCCGGCGCAATGCGACCGCCAGAAATAACCGCAGGCCGCACCCATGATATATTCCGACGTGCCGTATTCCGTTTCCATGTAGGGTTGGAAGAAATGGGTATGGCCGCATGCGGTCACTGTGTTCTCATAGGGGGCTATCAGCGAAAAAACGGCGTCGTGGTTCCTGTGCGAGGTGTGGTCGCGCTCGGGGATGTGGTAATACAGGAAGATCATTTTGTCCTTGCCGACGAAGGCGAGATCCTGCCTGAGCCATTGCAGCTGGATGTCCGAGAACCCGGCATGGTATTTCGCGCCTTTTTTCTGCTCCTCGAAAGAGTCTACGTTGTCCATGCACACGAAATGCACGTCGCCGACATTGAACGAATACCAACGCGGCCCCAGTGCCTTGGAGAAGGTTTCGCCGGAGTAATCCATGGCATCCTTGTCGTGGTTGCCTGCCGTTGCGTAATAGGGCACCCCGAGCGTTCCCATTACCCGCTTGTGTTTCAGGTGGCTCTGCCCATCACCCCGGCCCACGACATCGCCCAGCGCGATGGCTACCGCGTAGGTGCCGGCCTGGCCGAGCGTGCGTTTCATGTCGGCGATCGTCTCCCGTTCATAGCGGACGATCTGCTGGTCGCTGTCGGATTGCGGGTCGCCGACCAGCAACAGGGTGAAGTTTTGTTGGGACTGCGGTACGGTGCGTAACCTGAAATCGGCGCGGAGTTTCCCCGGTTTTCCGGCTGCAGGCTCGATCGGGACGTAAAAATCGGGGTAGCTCCCGAATCCCTGCTGGCCTGTCGTCTCGTATCCGGCCGGGACTGAGATGAACAGGTGCGTGGCCGAAGGGTCGCACCTGAGCGTGTACCGTCCTTTTTTGTCGGTTGCGACACAATTGCGGCCGTCGCTTACGACGACCCCGGACACCGGGGTTCCGGTTTCGTCGGTCACTTTGCCTGAGGCCGTCGCGGAGCAGGTTTGGCCGGAGATTCCGGCGGCGGTGTCCTGGGCGGCAGCGGGTGTGCCGTAGCCGGTTTGCAGGGCGAACAGCAGGGCGAACAGGATGGATAATCTCCCGCGGCGGAGGCAGGCTGAAAGAGTCCGGAATTTCTTTTCCATCGTATTTTAGCTTTAAAGTTATGGCAAATATATAAGTTTTATTTTAATACAGGTATTAAAAAGAGATTAAAAGGAAATTTATTTTTGATTATTTGTTGTGTTTATGTTGCTATTTGTCTTGCCTTTTATTACTTTTGTCCGCAACGTAGTCGAAGTCCGGTCAACTTCCATCTTCTTTTCATCACTAAATTTTTAAGCAAGCAAATATGAAAACCATGCGATTTATCGGAATCGTCCTCGCTTTGTTTTCGGCGGGAAGCCCGCCGGCTGCGCAGGCGCAGGATTCCGGAAAGAAATACAAGGTCTATATGGTCTCCAATTCCCATCTCGACACGCAGTGGCGGTGGGACGTGAAAGCCACGATCGACGATTACCTATATAATACGGCCGTGCAGAATCTGGCGCTGCTCGAAAAATATCCGCATTACGTGTTCAATTTCGAAGGCGCCGTCAAGTACGAATGGATCAAGGAGTACTATCCGCACCTCTTCGAGCGCATCCGGAAATTCGTAGCCGACGGGCGATGGAACATTTCGGGGGCTTCGTTCGAGGCCAACGACCCGAACATGCCGTCGTCGGAGTCGTTTATCCGCAACATCCTGCTTGCACAGGAGTTTTATAAAAAGGAGTTCGGCATCAAGTCGAAGGATATGTTCCTGCCCGACTGTTTCGGATTCAGCCAGGTCATGCCGACGCTGGGACACCACTGCGGCCTGATCGGTTTCTCGACGCAGAAATTGTCGTGGCGCACCGAGCCGCTTGTCGGCGACTCCAAAACCCCGTTTCCGATCGGGCTCTGGGAAGGGGTCGACGGCGCCCGCATCATGGTGGCGCTCGAGCCGGGACGCTATTCGTGGAACGAGTTTCCCGAAGGGGATCTGAGCGCCAACGAGGAATTGGCCGAAAGTGCCCGGAAGTCGCCTTTCGGCATCGCTTACCGGTACTATGGCAACAAACTGGCGAACGGAGCCGGAGACCACGGCGGCTCGGCCCTGCCCCGCAGCATCCAGCTGCTCGAGGAGGGGATTACGAACGGCAAGGGGCCCGTGCAGCTTGTCAGCGCCACGTCCTCGCAGCTCTACGAGGATTATATGCCCTACGGGAACCATCCGGAACTCCCGGTGTTCGTCGGGGAGATGCCCCTCGACGTCCACGCTCCGGGCTGTTATACCTCCCAGGCCGAGATGAAGCGTTACAACCGCCGTAACGAGCAGTTGGCCGATGCCGCCGAGCGTTCGGCCGTGATCGCCGACTGGATGGGAGCCGTACCTTATCCGAAAGAGGCGCTTAACGATGCCTGGAAGCGTTTCCTCTGGCACCAGTTCCACGACGACCTTACGGGAACCAGCATCTGGGAGGCTTATACCTATTCCTGGAACGACGAATTCCTGGCGCAGGGACAATTCTGCGATGTGATCCTCGCCTCGGCCGGGGCTGCGGCATCCGTAATGGACACCCGCGCGAAGGGAAGTCCGGTACTGGTTTATAACCCCGCCGCTTATTCGCGCAGGAGCCTTGTCGAGGCGACGGTCGACCTGCCTGCGGAGGCCGAAGGGGTGGCCGTTTATGCGCCGGACGGGAAGGCCGTTCCTGCGCAGATCGTTGCCCGCGACGGTGCCAGGGCGACCGTGCTGTTTGCCGCCGCGATGGAACCCGTAAGCTATGCGGTATACGACGTGAGGGCCGGCAAGGCCGGCAAGGGCAAGGTGCTCAGGGCCTCGGGCAATACGCTCGAGAACCGGGTCTATAAGGTGACGCTCGATGCGAACGGCGACATCGCCTCGGTCATTGACAAGCGCAACGGCCGCGACCTGGTCGAAAAAGGCAAGGCCTTCCGCCTTGCGGTGCTGACCCCCAATGTGTCGAACCGCTATCCGGCATGGGAGATCCACAAGGCGACGCTCGACCAGACACCCGAACCCGTGGATACGGATGTCCGGATCAGCGTGGCGGAGTGCGGTGCCGCACGGGCCTCCCTGAAAGTAGAACGGCGGTACGGCGATTCCCGGCTGGTGCAGTATATCCGCCTGACCGACGGCGGGGACGACGAGCGTATCGACATCGTGGCCGACATCGACTGGAAGACGCCCGACGCCCTGCTCAAGGCCGAATTCCCGATGTCCGTTTCCGCCGAGGAGGCCGTCTACGACATCGGCATCGGCAACCAGCGCCGTCCCACCAACCACCAGCGGGCGCACGAAACATTCGCCCATCATTGGGCAGACCTCTCGGACGGGGACTATGGCATCGCCGTTCTGAACGATTCGAAATACGGCTGGGACAAACCCGCCGACAATACCCTGCGCCTGAGTCTGCTGCATACGCCTTCGACCGAGAAACGCTATGCCGACCAACGGGATCTGGATTTCGGACGCCATACGATGACTTACTCGCTCGTCGGGCACGATGGCGACCATAACCGCGCCGGGGTGGTGGAGAAAGGCGAGCTGCTCAATCAGCCGCTCCTCAGCTTCACGACGCCGAAGCATCCCGGGAAGCTGGGACGCAGGTTCTCTTTTGTCGCGGCTTCGACCCCGCAGATCGCCGTCAAGGCGCTTAAGAAGGCCGAGGACGGCAGCGGTTATATCGTCCGTGTATTCGAGACGACGGGCAGGGAGGTGCGCGGCGCCGAGCTGGCTTTCCCCGTGCGGATCGTTTCGGCCGAGGAGGTGAACGGAATCGAGGAACCTGTCGGGGAAGCACGATTCGAAGGCAACCGGCTGCTCGTCGATGCCGGGCATTTTGCTCCCAAGACCTATAAGGTCACGTTGGCGGAGGCTCCCGTGGCCGCCCCTGCGATCGAGAATGCCTTTGTGGATTTCCCTGTAAACCAGAACTCCATTTCGAGCGACCCGTTCAAGTCCGTCGCCAAGGTGGATAAGGAGTGCAACTCCTATGCTGCCGAGCTCATGCCCGAAGTGATCGTCCATGGCGGCATCGAATACCGCCGCGGCGAACCCGACGTGAAAAACGTGCTGAACTGCAGGGAGTCCGTCACGGTCGATTTGCCGCAGGGCGATTATAACAAGGTCTACATTCTCGCATCGTCGTCCAGGGGCGACCGCAAAGCCGTCTTCGACATCGACGGCCGCAAGTACGAGGCTGTCGTGCCCTATTACTCGGGCTTCCGCGCCCAGTGGGCCTGGGCCGACAAGACCAAGTCGTTCGTCAAGGACGGGACGATCGCACATATCGGGAACCACCGGCACAAGATGAACGGCCGGAACGATGCCTATACCTTCACGTACCTTTACAGGCTCGGGTTCGATATCGCCCCCGGAGCCGGAAAACTGACATTGCCCGAGGATGCCGATATCAATATTTTCGCCATCACGGTCTCCGGGAACCGGATCGACGGGACGCGGTGGGCCTGCGAGCCGCGTGCCCTGCCCGTGATCGAATAACGGGAAGACAGTCTATATGTGATAAGCCCGCTCCGGATGTTTCCGGAACGGGCTTATTCTCTATCCCTTTTCAGTAGTCACGCGATCCGTAGCCGGGGATGCGCTATATGGAAACGGCCCTCTGAAATGCAGGCCGGGCGCCATTGCGGACGCGGGGCATTTACCGCCCGAAAAATTTTGCGATCCGGGTGGCCGCGGCAGTACCCATGCGGAACCGTCCCTGGATATTTTCGCTTTGGGGCTGCCGGGCGGGGTTGTGCAGCCATTCGTGGAAATCGACGTATATGCCTTTATTGATCATGAATTCGAAAGCTGCGTTCTTCAGCCTTTTTTCTTCGTTGTAGCCGGACTGGATGTTGGCGATCAGGTCTTCGAACGCGGCAAAATTGTACGGGTTGGAAACTGGGATTTCGGCTGTGTAATGTTGCTTTTTCATAACTTTTATCTTTTTTATAATTGAAGTTTTGTTTCATCAATTCTAAACGACCCAAAGTATTCGGAATCGGCCCCCTGACAGCGTGTGTATGCACTGCAATTTTGCCGGCTTACCCGGCGGGAAAATGGTCGGTATATGTTGCGTCGAAAATAACCGGTACAGCCTGCTTTCGAATCCGGCTGTATCGCAGACAGGAGTGTTCACTGCCGTGATCGTGTCGGCAAAGGTAGGGATAATGTGTTGAAATCCAAGCTTTATATGGTAATTTTTTCAACGCAAAAAATCGAAAAAAAACTTGCATCGGATTTTATTATTATATAAATATAATAATACCTTTGCCGGAAGGGGTGTGAATCCGGGGCGATTTTTCTTGTCTTTTCGCTTGTTCCGTTATCAGATTAATAATGTTCGGAATTGCATCTTGGTGGAAATGGCTTTATTATTGGAGTGGGAGGACGGTGGGGAAAATTGGGAACGTGCGGAATTTTGTCGCCCCGATCGGCGGGAATCCGCCTTAATTTTATACTTTTGCAAAACCATGTCTCCTGCATTGCGGATAAAACTTTTTTTCGCCCTTGCGGCGTTGTGCCTTGCCTCTGCGGCAAGGGCGCAGGGCAGCGCCTATGCCGTCAGCGGCCGGGTGATCGACCGCCTGACGCGGCAGCCGGTCGCCTATGCCGCCGTAGTGCCCGTCGGGCAGGAACAACGCGGCGCATCGACCGATTCGCTGGGACGCTTCCGCCTCGAGCGGGTGCGGGCGGGTATTTTCCGCCTCTCGGCCTCGTCCGTGGGGTACAAGACCGTCGTCACGCCCGAATACCTCGTTTCGGCCGCCACGCCGTTCATCGAAATCGAAATGGAGGAGGATGCCACGCAGCTCGAAGCCGTGACGGTCGTGCCTTCGCCGTTCCGCGCCACGGCCGAAAGCCCCGTCGGGCTGCAGGTCATCGGGGTGCGGGAGATCGAAAAGAGCCCCGGCGCCAACCGCGACGTGTCGCGTATCGTACGTTCGTACCCCGGCGTGTCGTTCTCGCCCGTGGGCTATCGCAACGACCTGATCGTGCGCGGCGGCGGCCCGTCGGAAAACAAGTTCTATCTGGACGGCATCGAAATCCCCAATATCAACCATTTCGCCACGCAGGGCGCCACGGGCGGCCCCGTGAGCATCCTCAATGCCGACCTGATCCGCGAGATCGATTTCTATACCGGGGCTTTCCCGGCCGACCGTTCCGGGGCGCTGAGCTCGGTGCTGGACATCCGGCTGCGGGACGGGAACCCCGAGAAACAGACTTTCAAGGCGACGCTCGGGGCTTCGGAGGTGTCGCTGAGCGGGAGCGGCCATATCGGCGAGAAAACCTCCTACCTCTTCTCGCTGCGCCAGTCTTACCTGCAACTGCTGTTCAAGATGATCGGCCTGCCTTTCCTGCCGAACTACATCGACGGGCAGTTGAAAGTCAAGACGCGCCTTTCGGAGCACGACGAGCTGACGGTATTGGGGCTGGCGGGCTTCGACAACATGAAACTCAACCTCGACGAGGAGGGTGAAGACGCCGAGTACCTGCTGAGTTACCTGCCCCGCATCCGCCAGGAGACCTTCACCGTCGGGGCCGCATGGCGCCACTATGCGGGCCGCCATGTGCAGACCGTGTCGCTCGGGCACACTTATCTGAATAACCGCAATCTCAAATACCGCGGTAACGACGACTCGTCGGAGGACAACCTGACGCTGCGGCTGCGCTCCGTGGAGCAGAAGACCACGCTCCGCGCCGAAAACCGCAGCTATCTGGGGCGCTGGACGGTGCGTGAAGGCGCCGAACTGAGCTATTCGGGCTATACGAACCGTACCGAGCAACGGCTTTTCACCGATGAGGCGGCGCTCTCGGACTATCGTACCCGGCTGGGGATCGTGGGCTGGGGCCTGTTCGCCGGCGCGGATTATGCCTCGGCGGACAAGCGCTTCACGGCATCGGTCGGCGTGCGTGCCGACGGGGCCGACTATTCCGCGCGCATGGCGAGGTTCTGGCGTCAGCTTTCACCCCGGGCGTCGGTCTCATACCAGCTCGGCAAAGGGTGGTCGCTGAGCGGAAGCGCCGGGCTTTATTACCAGTTGCCGCCCTATACGGCCCTGGGATTCAAACAGGACGGGGTGCTGGTGAACGAGGCGTTGGACTACCTGCGTGTGGGAATGTTCAGCGTCGGAGGCGGATGGCGCCTGCGCGACCGTCTGGTCGTCTCGGTCGAGGGGTTCTACAAGAAATACGGGAATATCCCGCTTTCCGTCTCGGACGGCATCCCGCTCTCGTGCAAAGGCGACGACTATGGCGTGGTCGGCAATGAAGCGCTGCGCCCGACGGCCGTCGGGCGGTCGTACGGCATCGAGGCGATGGCACGCTGGCAGATACCCGGGAGGGTCAACCTCGTCGGTTCGGTGACCCTGTTCCGCAGCGAGTACCGTGCCGATGCCGCATCGGAGTATATCGTATCGGCCTGGGACAGCCGTTTCGTGGCGAACCTCAGCGGTACGTACGACCTGCCGCGCAACTGGAGCGTCGGGGCGCGCCTGAGCGCCGTGGGCGGGACGCCCTATACGCCCTACGATGTCGAAAAATCGTCGCTGGTCGAGGCCTGGGACGCCCAGGGACGCCCGTACTATGATTATGGGCGTTACAACGACGGGCGGCTCGACGCCTTCGCGCAGGTAGACCTGCGTATCGACAAGACCTTCTATTTCCGCCGTTGTATGCTCGGCTTTTACATCGACCTGCAGAACGTAACGGGCAGCAAACTCCGCCGTCCCGACGTGCTGATGTCGACGGGCGTGGTGGAGAATCCCGGAGCCCCGGCGGCGGAACAGCGTTACCGCATGAAGTATATCGGGCAGCAGAGCGGGTCGCTTATCCCTACGCTGGGTGTCACCGTCGAGTTTTAGAGGGTACGGTGTCGCGTCCGGGGGATATCCCGGGATAAGGGCGCGGTATCCGGGGTGGCGGAGTCGGGATTCCGGCATGCCGCAGCGGGAGGCAGGAATGTGTTGGGAGGAAAATACGGAACCGCAGGGGTAGGCATCTCCGACCCCTGCGGTTTCTTGCGATCCGGGACGTGCCGGCTGTCATTTCCCGGTGCCCGGGGTATTCGTACCGCCCCTGCGATCCATCGCGAAACTGATGATGAACGGCATGGAGAGGAAGACGAGCGTGCCGACGGCTACCAGCCACGTGTAGGTGGCCGGGCTGCCTACGGGCAGCTGCGACGGCGGGAAAAAGGTGACGATGAACGAGAAGAGCACGGCCAGAAACCCGATGCCCCCGATGGCCCACATGCCGGCGTTCCCGCCCGGGACGCGGTAGCTGCGGGTCAGGCCGGGCTGCGTGTAGCGCAGGCGGATGCCCGCGGCGTACATCATCATATACATCACCAGGTAGAGCCCTACGGTCAGTGCGCTCAGCAGGAAGAACGCCACGCTCACGTCGTCCATGACGATATAGAGCGACGAGAGCAGCGTGACGATGCAGCCCTGTATGATGAGGATGTTGACCTGTACGCCGTTTTTGTTGGTTTTTTGCAGGAAACAGGGCAGCACGCCCTCCTGAGCCGTCCACAGCAGGCCGCGGCTCGGGCCCGAAATCCACGACATGACGCCTGCCAGTGCGCCGAATGCCACGAGAAGCCCCATGACGTTCGAGAGCCAGCCGATGTGGTAGTGGTCGAAGACGATCTGGAACGTGGTGAACAGCCCCGACTGGAGGTTGATCTGGTCGTAGGGGGTGATGATCGCCACGGCCAGCGCACCCAGCGTGAAGAGCCCGAACGAGATCAGCGCCGCCAGGAACATGGCGCGCGGGAACTGGGTCTGCGGCTTATCGAGCTCCGGGGCATGTACGGCGTGTACCTCGACGCCGGCGAAGAGCAGCAGTATCCCGGCCAGGAATGCGATGTCGCTCATGCCCGTGATGTGCGGGAAGAGGCGCGGATGCACGTGGTGCGCCGCGTCGATATTGACGACCTGGCTGACGGTGTCGGGGATGTGCTCCAATGCGACGGGGTTGCCTCCGGCCATCCAGATGACGGCCATGACGATTACGACGATGCCGGGAAGCACCGTGCCGATCAGGAACCCTTTGCTCGTAATGCCCGATATGGCCGAGGTGCCGCGCAGCGTGACCAGCGTGGCGCACCAGTACATGGCGATCGAGAAAAGCCCCACGAAAAGTCCGTTCTGCGCCAGGCCGGGCATCCCGATCATATAGGCGATCGAGGCTGCGGCAAAGCCCAGCACGGTGGGGTACCATACGACGTTTTGGATCCATTGCAGGAAGATGGCCGTAAACCCCAGGTGTTTGTTGAACGCCTCCTTGACCCAGGTGTAGACTCCGCCGCCCTTCGAGGCGAAGGCGCTTCCCAGTTCGGCCCCTACCAGCGCCGCCGGGATCAGGAACAGGAACGTGGCGAAAAAGATGTAGAAGAACATCGTCAGCTCCTCCTGCGCCATCATCGGGAGTCCGCGCAGGCTGATAACCGCCGCCGCGGTCATCAGGGCAAGCTGTGTCGTCGTGATATTTTTACGTTTTGCCATAATGTGGAATTGTGTTTTACAACTGGCCGTCAATCAGTTTCTATGCCGCAACGCGGCCGGGCGGATGTTTTTTCGGGCGTGTGCATGGTTTATGCGGGCGTTTCCGCGCCCCGCGGGCCCCGCAGCGCCTGCGTGTTGACCGCCTGCGGACGGGGCGCAAAAAAACAGCAGGGAATCTCACGATTGCCTGCTGCCTTCCGGAGGATTGCCCTCCTGAAACTACTAACCCAAACTTAAATAAATGAAGAAACCTCACTGCGGTTGCTGTTCCGCAGTTACCCGGTATGTTGCAAATCCCGTGCCGCGGCGCCGTGTCGGAAAGGCGTTTGTGTGTGCGGCGGGGGTGTGGCCTATGATACATGCCGGCGGGAAAGGGCATAAACAACCGCAGGATGCCCGTGGGGACATCCTGCGTGTGCTTTCCCGGTAATATCCGGGTTGCGGAAGGGGGATGCGCTTACCGGCGTTTGTCCCTCATCTCCACGGCGCCTTCGTAGGTGCCGCTGACCTTGCGGCCTTTGTCGGTCGTAAAGTCGAGGACGAAGCGGTAGTCGGTGCCGACTTTGGTGATTGTCACCGTGCCGGACGTGATGAACCCGTAAACCGATTCGTTGGAGGCGTTGCGTTCCTCGCAATAGGTACCCGTGGCCAGCATGGATTCCATGAATTCCATCTGCTCGCCCGGTGTGTAGGTGCCCGGCGTGCCCGTGTCGGACACGGTGTAGGTTCCTTCCTGGAGTACCATTTCTTCGGAAAGTGCGGTCGTGAGGTAGAGCGATACCATGTGCCCGGCTCCCATGAGGTAGTCGTAATCGTCGCCGACCGTCGGCTGGACATCGTAGAGGTTCACGACGCAGTCGTTTGCCGTGCCGGCATCGTTGTTATAGTATTTACCCAGGGCGCGGATGAAGGTGGCGTTCGTGACGTCGTTTTCAAGGTCGGGCAGGGGCTCGATGGCACTGGCAGTCTTGTCCTCGATCGTGATCGGGCCGGTATAGCTGGCCGTGAACTCGTTGCCGTCGGTCGTGGTCAGCGTGGCCTCGATCGTAAAGGTCGAACCGGATTTTGTCACTGCGATCGTTCCGGCCTTGAATTCCACTTTCGTGATGTTCCCCTTGCCGTCGTTGACCATGCAGTAGGTCTTGTCCGGGTGGAATGTCGAAAGGCTCTGGCTGGTCGCGTACCTGTATGTACGATCCGGCAAGGTAATGTTGTCCAGTTTGTAGGGTTTCATCTGGAATAAATCGAGGCTCATGGCGCGGCCGGCGTTGACGGTGGCGTGGACGCCGCCGGCATCGATCGTTTCGCCGTCGGCCAGTACGACGATGTATTCGCCGTAGCTGCCGCCTTCGGGGATGCCGTAATAACCGCCCGCTACCTGGCGGTCGAATACGGCCGGGCCGCTCAGATCCTTGTCGGTGGACATTTCAATCGACTTGACTTCGGAATAGACCTCTTTGTTGGATGCTGCGACGGCGATGATATAGGCCGTGCCCTCTTTCAGGTTGTCTGCGGTGATTTCCCCGGCCTGTGCGATGGCGGTGCCCTCGGCGAGAATCTTCTCGGCAGTCGGGACGACTGCACCCGCTACCTTTTCGATGCAGAGGTAGGCGGCCTTTTCAGCGTCGGTCAGCCCTACGGTGAAGGTGAGCACCGTTATGCCGGGGGCTCCGGCTGCCAGTGTCACCACGGGCGTCGGCGTTCCGGTTGCCATCACGATGCTGTTGACTTCCGAGTAGATCCCGGTGTTGGCGACGGCCGCCGCAATGACATACGTGGTGGAGGGCTTCAGGTTTTCGACAAGGATGTCGCCCGTCTGTGCGATGGCTTTGCCGTCGCGCAGGATCTCCTCGGCCGTGGGAAGGGTCAGCCCCTCTGTCTTTTCGAGGCAGACATAGGCTGCGGTTTCGCGGTCGGTCAGGGTGGCGTTGAACGTAAGGGTCGTTGTGGTGGACTGGCCCGGTGTCAGGACGACCGCGGGATGTACGCCGGGTGCCGACGTGGTGTGTTCGATGGAGTAGACCTTGCCGCTGATATTGCCTTTCTGGGCGACGGCGGAGAGGCGGTAGGCCGTATTGGGTTCGAGGTTGCCGACCTCGATGACGCCCGATGCGGTTACGGATTTTCCGTTGGCGAGGATTTGCTCGGCCGTGGGGACGGTTTCGGAGGCCTTGGCGCAGATGTAGCTGCATTTGTCCGCATCCTTGAGCGTGAGCGTGAATTTCAGCGCGTTGAATGCGGCGTCGCCGATGGCGATCGTAACGGTCGGGTCAGGATTTCCCCCCCCCTCGTTTTTGTCGTCGCATGAGCTTAGCAGACCGGAGCACAGCACCAACAGTGCCGTTCCCCATGACAGGAAAGATTTGATCATAGTGGTTAAACTTTGGAAATTAGTGGGTTAATACTGTTATTCTGGCGCAGGGCCGTCCGTCTTTGGATATTCAATCAGGTTACGGGGCAGCCGTGCAATGTGTGACGGGATAAAAGTAACCTTTCTGCCAAGAAAATCCAAATTTTTTTTATTCGTCTTGCCTGAAAGTGCGATAAATCGGGGGTGAGGGTGCCGGGGTGAAAGGGTGGAGGACAATATATAACAAGACAGCAGGGAATCTCACGATTGCCTGCTGCCCTTGGAGGATTGCCCTCCTAAAACTACTAACCCAAACTTAAATAAATGAAGAAACCTCACTGCGGTTGCTGTCCGCAGTTGACTATTCTGTTGCAAAACGCATGCCAAAAAAAGAGCCCGCAATCGGAAGATTGCAGGCCGGGTCGTTTTGTGCGGACAGGGGGCGGGGTGTTATTCGGAACCCGCAGGTGGAAAGGTGCCGCCTGCGGCCGGATATATGACGGAGAAAAGGATTCCGGTTAAGGCGAGTGCCACGCCTGCGGCGAACAGTCCGTATCCCCGCAAGAGCGCTTCGGCACCGCACAGGAACAGCCCGCAGCAGATGAGCAGCAATAACCTGCCCGTAAACCGGCACAGCCTCCGTTCGAATGCCGCACGGTCTTTTCCCGTCAGCGCCCCGTATCCTTTGAAAAGGTGTTTGTAACCCGTAACGAGCCACCTGCCCCGTTCCCTGACCAGGGCGATGCCCATCGGCAGGAGCAAGAGCGCGATGGCGGTCATAATGACAGATGCCCGGAGCATGCCCCCGTGTTTTTACCGGAAGATGCCCGTGTAGGTCGAGGGCGAGAGGGCGCGCAGCTCCTCTTTCACCGCCTCGGCCACGTCGAGTGTCTCGATGAATGCGGCGATCGACTCGTGCGTGATATGGGCGTTGGTGCGGGTCAGGGCCTTGAGCGCCTCGTAGGGCTTGGGATAACCTTCGCGGCGCAGGATGGTCTGGATGCCTTCGGCAACGACGGCCCAGTTGTTCTCTAGGTCGCGCTCGAGGGCTTCGCGGTTGAGGATTACCTTGTTCAGCCCCTTCATCAGCGAGCGGAGCGCGATGGCCGCATGGGCAATGGGGACGCCGATGTTACGCAGCACGGTCGAATCCGTCAGGTCGCGTTGCAGGCGCGAAACGGGGAGCTTCGACGCGAGGTGTCCGAAGACGGCATTGGCGATGCCGAAATTCCCCTCGGCGTTCTCGAAGTCGATGGGGTTGACCTTATGGGGCATGGCGCTCGAACCGACTTCGCCCGCCTTGATCTGCTGTTTGAAGTATTCCATCGAGATGTACGTCCACATGTCGCGGCAGAGGTCGATCAGGATGGTGTCGATGCGCTTCATGTTGTCGAAGATCGCCGCGAGGTTGTCGTAATGCTCGATCTGCGTGGTATATTGTGAGCGGCAGAGCCCCAGCGTTTCGCCCACGAATTTGTTGGCGAAGGCTACCCAGTCGTACTGCGGGTAGGCTGCCCGGTGGGCGTTGAAGTTGCCTGTCGCGCCGCCGAATTTGGCGGGCACCGCGATGTCGTGCAGCATGGCGAGCTGTTTCTCCACGCGTTCGACAAAGACCATGAACTCCTTGCCCAGCGTCGTGGGGGAGGCCGGCTGGCCGTGGGTGCGGGCCAGCATCGGCACGTCGCGCCATTCGTCGGCGAAGGCGGCCAGTTTGTCGCGCACCTCTTCGACGGCCGGGTAGTAAACCCCTGCCATGGCGTCCTTGAGCGAGAGCGGGATGGCCGTGTTGTTGATGTCCTGCGAGGTGAGGCCGAAATGTACGAATTCCTTGTAAGCCCCCAGTCCGAGGCTGTCCATTTTTTCCTTGATGATGTACTCTATGGCTTTGACGTCGTGGTTGGTGACCGATTCGATCTCCTTCACGCGCTCGGCGTCGGCCGGTGCGAAATCGAGGTACAGGGCGCGCAGGGCTGCGAATTTCGTATGGTCGATGTCCGCCAGCTGGGGCAGCGGCAACTCGCACAGCGCGATGAAATACTCCACTTCGACGCGGATGCGGTAGCGGATGAGCGCCTGTTCTGAAAAATAATCGGCTAATTTCCCCGTTGTATTACGGTAGCGGCCATCGACGGGGGAGATGGCGGTAAGGCTGTTGAGCGGATTGGAGTTCATGGATTTATGTATGGTTTTATATAATACGCCTCCGGCGTCCGGACTCCGCCTGCGCTCGGCAGGGCCTGCCCGAAGGCTTTGCCCCGCCCGCCGGCAAAGTTCCGGCACCAAATTTACGACATTTAATTGAAATACGCATAATTTTCCCTACCTTTGTAGGGTTGTAAACCGAAAATGCAATGAATTTTCTGACAGCGATCATAGATGGCCTGGTGAGGTTCGTGCAGCGCAATCCGCTGACGACCCTGGTCATCCTCATCCTGGCTGTCGGCGCCCCGGCGCTGCTCAGGGGAATCGCACTTTTTTTTCTCTATTTCATTATGGGAGTCATCGTATTGGTAGTAGCGGCGATCCTGCTGTTCCGCTGGCGCGTCTATAAGATGCGCCGCCGGATGGAAGAACAGTTCGGCGAAGGGAACTTCGGCGGACAGGGCTTCGGCTCGCCCTTTGCAGGGGAGCCCCGCAAGGGTCGCGAAGGCGAAGTGAAGGTATATAAAACCTCGGAAACGCCCGAGAAACGGGTCTCGCGCGACGTGGGCGACTATGTCGAATTCGAAGAGACCAAGGAGCCCGGAGAGGAGTAGCGCCATGTGGAAGATATTTGAGTTGATCGGCCGTTATTTCATGCTGATGGGAAAGGTCTTTTCCCGTCCGGAGAAGGCTGCCATCTACCGCCGGCGCATCATTTACGAAATGGAGTCTCTGGGAATCGACTCGATCGGCCTGACGGCCATTATTTCGGTATTCATCGGTGCGGTCATCACCCTGCAGATGTGCATCAACCTCGATTCGCCGTTCATCCCCCGTTCGCTGGTCGGTTACGCCACGCGCGAGACGATGATCCTCGAATTCTCGTCGACGGTCGTGGCGCTGATCCTGGCCGGCAAGGTTGGTTCGAGCATCGCTTCGGAGATCGGCACGATGCGCATTACCGAACAGATCGACGCACTGGAGATCATGGGTGTCAATTCGGCTTCGTACCTCATCCTGCCGAAGATCGTCGCCGCGGTGGTCTTCTTCCCGTTCCTGACGATCCTCAGCATCGCCATCGGAATCATCGGCGGCTGGGCCATCGCCTACCTGACCGGCATTATGATCCCGGCCGACTATGTCGACGGACTGCTGATGGACTTCAAGCCCTATTCGATCGTCTACTCGCTTATCAAGACCGCCGTGTTCGCCTATATCATCACCTCGATTTCGGCGTTCTACGGTTACTTTGCCAAGGGCAATTCGCTCGAAGTGGGCGCCGCCTCGACGCGCGCCGTGGTGGCCAGTTCCGTGGTAATCATGATCTTTAACCTGATCCTTACGCAAGTCCTGCTGATATGATACGTGCCGAGCACATCACCAAATCGTTCGACGGGCGCGTGGTGCTCGACGACATCTCGATCGAGTTCCTGACCGGGAAGACCAACCTCATCATCGGGCGCAGCGGTTCGGGCAAGACCGTGCTGCTGAAAACGCTGGTAGGGCTGCATGAACCCGATTCGGGCGACGTGTGGTACGACGATACGAATTTCACGCGTCTCGATTTCCGCGAGCGGCGCGCCATCCGCAAGGACATCGGCATGATTTTCCAGGGCGGGGCGCTGCTCGACTCTTCGACCGTCGAGGAGAACGTCAAGCTGCCGCTCGACCTCTTCACCTCGCAGAGCGAGAAAGAGAAGATGGAACGTGTGGATTTCTGCCTGCAGCGCGTGCGGCTGGAAGACGCCAACCACCTCTATCCCGCCGAGTTGTCGGGCGGAATGATCAAGCGCGTGGCCATCGCCCGCGCCATCGTGCTCAACCCGCGTTACCTGTTCTGCGACGAGCCCAACTCGGGCCTCGACCCGCAGACCTCGATCGTCATCGACAACCTGATCCACGAAATCACGCGCGAGTACAACATCACGACGATCATCAATACGCACGATATGAACTCGGTGATGGAGATCGGCGAGAAAATTGTATACATCCACGAAGGCCGCAAGTGGTGGGAGGGTACCAAGGATGATATCCTGCATGCCGACAACCCGGAACTCAACGATTTCGTATTCGCCTCGGCGATGGCCAAAAAGGCCAAGCTGGCTGCAAAGTAGGCAGCCGGGTTCCTAAAAAAATTTAATTTTTTATTTGCGTAATATACATAAAGTATGTACTTTTGCGCAGTGAAAAAATAGTGCATTTTTTTATTAACAAATAAATCATAAAACTATGTCAAAGATCAAAGTTGGTATCAACGGTTTCGGTCGTATCGGCCGTCTGGTATTCCGCGCTGCATGCAACAATGCAGACATTGAGGTTGTAGGTATCAATGACCTCGTTCCGGTAGACTACATGGCTTACATGCTCAAGTACGACTCGGTACACGGCCGTTTCAACGGTACGATCGACTATAACGTGGAGAAGGGCCAGCTCATCGTGAACGGCAACGTGATCCGCGTAACCGCCGAGAAGGATCCCGCAAACCTGAAGTGGAACGAAGTCGGCGCCGAGTATATCGTAGAGTCGACCGGTCTGTTCCTGACCAAGGAGAAGGCCGAGGCCCACATTGCAGCCGGTGCCAAATACGTCGTTATGTCGGCCCCCTCGAAGGACGACACCCCGATGTTCGTATGCGGCGTGAACACCGACAGCTACGCCGGCCAGAAGATCGTTTCGAACGCATCGTGCACCACGAACTGCCTCGCTCCGCTGGCTAAGGTCATCAACGACAACTTCGGCATCGTCGAGGGTCTCATGACCACCGTACACGCTACCACCGCAACGCAGAAGACCGTAGACGGCCCCTCGATGAAGGACTGGCGCGGCGGCCGTGCTGCCGGCGGCAACATCATCCCCTCGTCGACCGGTGCTGCAAAGGCCGTAGGCAAGGTGATCCCCGCCCTGAACGGCAAACTGACCGGTATGGCATTCCGCGTTCCGACGCTCGACGTTTCGGTCGTAGACCTGACCTGCCGTCTGGAGAAGGGCGCTTCGTACGACGAGATCAAGGCTGCCATGAAGAAGGCTTCGGAGAACGAGTTCAAGGGTATCATCGAGTACACCGAGGACGACGTGGTTTCGACCGACTTCACGGGTGACGCCAACACCTCGATCTTCGACGCAAAGGCCGGTATCGCACTCAACCCGAACTTCGTGAAGCTCGTGGCTTGGTACGACAACGAGTGGGGCTACTCGAACAAGGTCGTGATGCTGATTCAGAAGATGGCCGCTTACAACAACAAATAATCGTAAGCCGTCGCTATAATGGAAGAAGGAACCCGCGTGGGTTCCTTCTTTTTTTTTGTGGCAGCGGGAAGGGCTGAGGTTGCCGGGCTGCCGGGCTGCCTGGCGGCGTGTCCCGGGGCGGCGGGCGTTGTCCCGGGATGCCCGCTACCGGGCTTCGGAATCCACGCGCATCTCGATCGAGGCGCCCGACCACTGGTTGATGAGGCGCTTCTCCGCGCGGAGCCGCCGCCCGCTGTATGCGATGCGGATTTCGACTTCGAAGGGTGCCGTGTCGCCGATGTCGTTGCCGGCCGGCAGCGTATGGGGTACGATATAGATGTAGAGCAGAAGGTGGTCGCACGGCCCGGTTTCGAGGCTTGCGCGGCCGTCGCCGGGAATCCCGGCGGGCTTTTCCCGCAGGTTCGAGCCGACGTCGGCGACATGTGCCTCGGCCGATGCGAAGCCCGTGCGGTTGCCCGCCGTGTCGAAGCAGCCGCACATCAGTGCGACGTTGTAGCGCCACCAGCCTTCGTAGCGGCTCGAAATCTCGATTGTGAATCCCTCTTTTGTTGCCATACGGTGCAAATATAGCGATTTTTGCCGAAGATGGAATCCGCGGCCGGAATTTCCGGAGCCTGTGCCGTGCCTCTTCTGCGGGCGGGCGACCGGATATCCGGGAGTGCGGGGATGCTAAAACTCTGCATTTTCTTTGCAAATGTCTTATATTTTCGTAACTTTGTGCCCTAAATGCGCTCCTATGGAGGAAACAAAAAGATATACGATTGCTTACAGGGGGCTCAGGAGCGGCCTGCACGACTTTCATTTCAAGGTCGACGGCGGGTTGTTCAGGGCTTACGGCAGTACGGAGATCAAGGACGGAGACTGCGATGTCTCGGTCGCCCTGGAGCGCGGCGAGTCGATGCTTACGCTCGATGTTACCGTGGACGGTAGTGTCGTCGTGGAGTGCGACCGTTGCCTGGAAGACTGCAATGTGCCGATCCACTACGAGGGGCAGTTGCTGGTGAAATTCTCGGACGAGGTGCACGAGTACGACGGCGAAGTCATGTGGCTGCTGCCGATGGAGGACGAAGTCGACCTGACGCAGTACATCTACGAGAGTATCGTGCTGGCGTTGCCGTACCAGCGGGTGCATCCCGACGGGGAGTGCAATCCCGAGATGCTGGAACGCTTCCGCATCGTTTCCGACGAGGAGTTCGGGGGGATCGAAGCCCGGGCCGAGGCCGAGGGCCGCAACGAGGGCGAATGGGCCAAGCTGGCCGCGCTCAAGGAGCAGATGGAGGCCGACCGGGGGGACGGGACGCAAACAGAACGAAAGGAATAAGCTATTTCCGGCCGGGGAGGCGCTTTTGTCCCGGGCCGGGGAATATTTGACTGGAAATACGTTAAACTTATAATTTATATTGTAAAATGGCACATCCTAAACACAAAGTCTCGTCGACGCGACGCGATAAGAGAAGAACTCATTACAAGGCTGTCGTTCCGACGGTGGTCATCTGCTCGAACTGCGGCGCAGCTACGTTGTATCACCGCGTATGCCCCGAATGCGGTTTCTATCGCGGAAAGCTGGCGATCGAGAAAAAGGCTGCCGAATAAATCGGCAGGGTTAAAGAGTGCATCCGCGAGGCTGCCCTCTTTTTAGTTTATGCAAGCACCTGTCTTTGTTGCGTGCGGCCGTCCGGCCTATGGCCGGGATGCCGGCGCAGGGAGGGCGGGAGATGAAATTTAACCAAATCGCACGATTATGTTAAAGATTGGTGTAGATGCCATGGGGGGCGATTATGCGCCCGAGGCTGCGGTCAAGGGGGCTGTCATGGCACTCGATGCGATCGGGCCGGACAGCCGTATCGTATTGTTCGGCGACGAGGCGAAGGTCAAGGCCGTGCTCGCGGCCGAAGGCTGTCCTGCCGAACGGTTCGACATCGTCGCCACTACCGAGGTGATTGAAATGGGCGATCATCCCGCCAAGGCGTTCCAGGCCAAGGCCGACTCCAGCATCACGGTGGGTTTCGGATACCTGGCCAAAGGGGCCATAGACGGTTTTGCCAGTGCCGGCAGCACGGGCGCCATGATGGTCGGGTCGATGTACGCCGTAAAACCGATCGAAGGAGTCATCCGTCCCACGATCTCATCCATCATTCCTACGGTCACGGGGCATCCCGCGCTGTTGCTGGACGTGGGGCTGAACGTAGACTGCAAACCCGAAGTGCTGGCGCAGTACGGGCTGATAGGCTCGATTTATGCCGAAGCCGTACTCGGGATCCGGAAACCCCGTGTAGCCGTGCTCAACATCGGCGAGGAGGAGACCAAGGGCAATACGCAGTCCAAGGCCACGTATGAATTGCTGAAGGCCGACGGCCGCATCGACTTCGTGGGTAACGTCGAGGCATCGTACCTCTTCACGGGCAAGGTCGCAGACGTGGTCGTCTGCGACGGTTTCGTGGGCAACACGGTGCTGAAGATGGCCGAGGGCCTCTACCACATCAACAAGAAACTCGGCGGCGGAAACGCTTTCTGGGATGCGATGAATTACGAGAACGTGGGCGGCACGCCCGTGCTCGGTGTCAATGCGCCTGTGGTCATCGGCCACGGCATCTCATCGCCCAAGGCAATCAGGAGCATGATCCTTTCGACCGAGCGGTGCATTACGGCGGATCTGACCGCCAAGTTGCAGCGCGCTTTCAAAAATTAATAATCATTAGGTAAAGAAACAGTTAATGGGCAAGATAACAGCAGCAATTACCGGTGTGGGTCTATATCTCCCCGATTATATCCTCACCAACGAAGAATTAAGCACCATGGTCGACACGTCCGACGAGTGGATCATGTCGCATATCGGCGTCAAGACGCGCCATATCCTCAAGGGCGAAGGCGTCGGCACTTCCTATATGGGTGCCCGCGCGGTCATCAACCTGCTGGACAAGGCGGGCGTAGACCCGATGGAGGTGGATCTGGTGATCTGCGCCACGGTGACCCCCGATATGTTCTTCCCTTCGACGGGTAATCTGATCGCCGACCAGGCGGGTTGCAAAAACGCTTTCGCATACGACGTTTCGGCGGCTTGCAGCGGGTTCCTCTTCGCACTGACGACGGGCGCCAAGTTCATCGAGTCGGGATCGTGCAAGAAGGTTGTCGTGGTCGGCGCCGACAAGATGTCGACCATCGTCGACTATACCGACCGTTCTACCTGTCCGATCTTCGGCGACGGTGCCGCAGCCGTGCTGCTGGAACCCAATACGGAGGGTTACGGCGTGCTGGACGAGATCCTGCGTTCGGACGGCTCGGGCGAGTTGCAGCTTTACATGAAGGCCGGCGGTTCGCGCTATCCGGCTTCGATCGAGACCGTGCAGAACAACTGGCACACGATCATGTGGGACGGACACGCCGTATTCAAGGCCGCCGTTTCGAAGATGGCCGACGTATCGGTGGAGATCATGGAGCGCAACAACCTTACCTCGGACGACATCCGTTATCTGGTTCCCCATCAGGCCAACCTGCGCATCATCGACGCTACGGCACGCCGCATGGGGCTCGACCATGACAAGTGCATGATCAATATCGACCGCAACGGCAACACTACGGCGGCGACGATCCCCTCGTGCCTCTACGACTACGAGAAGGAACTGAAGCCGGGCGACAACCTGATCCTGTCGGCATTCGGCGGCGGGTATACGTGGGGTGCCATCTATGTGAAGTGGGCTTACGACGGTTCGAAAGCCTGCCAGGTCGATCCTGCCGAGAAATAATCCGGTGCGGGCGGGAGCCCGCCCGAAAGCACAGGTGGGGCGGAAACTTATACGGTTTCCGCCCTTTCCGTACCGGAACCGCACGTGCCGGAGCGGCGGATGCGGGATTTTTTCGTATATTTGGACTTGGGCATTGCCGCCGCGGTTTCAGATTCCTTTCGGATTCGCGGTCTAACTTTGCCCCGAAGAATATTGCTGCTTATGAAAATCCTGATCGTGGAAGACGAACCCTCCCTGCGGGAGATCATGGTGCAGACGCTGCGCCGCGAACAGTATGTGGTCGAGCAGGCGTCCGATTACGCATCGGCGCTCGAAAAGATCGCCGGATACGATTACGACTGTATTCTGCTGGACATCATGCTGCCCGACGGCAGCGGCCTGCGGATACTCGAAGAGCTCAGGCGGCAGCGAAAACCTGCCGGCGTGATCATCATTTCGGCCCGGGATTCGCTCGATGACAAGGTCGAGGGGCTCGAGCTCGGGGCCGACGATTACCTGCCCAAGCCGTTCCACCTGGCGGAACTGAGCGCCCGTATCCGCAGCGTCGTGCGCCGTCACCAGCGCGACGGGCAGCAGAGCCTCGACGTGGGGAATGTCCGCCTCTACCCCGACAGCCGCCGTGTGGAGGTGGCCGGGTGCGAGGTGGAACTGCTGCGCAAGGAGTACGACATCCTCTACTATTTCATGAGCCGCCCGAACCATATGGTCGATAAGGCCACGCTGGCCGAAGCCGTGTGGGGCGACCATATCGACCAGGCTGATAATTTCGATTTCGTATACGCCCAGATGAAGAACCTGCGCCGCCGGCTCCACGACGCGCAGGCCGACATCGAGATCCGGGCCGTCTATGGGTTCGGCTATAAACTCGTTGCCCCATGAGGTTGGTCTATCGCATCGTATTGCACATGTCCTGGGCCCTCTCGCTGTTGCTGGCGGGGTGGGCCGTGTTGTTCTACCTGACGATGATCGACGAGATCAACGACGAGGTGGACGATTCCCTGGAGAATTACGCCGAGATGCTGGTCACGCGGAGCCTCGCAGGGCGGGAGCTGCCTGCGGCCTATTCGGGTAGCAACAACGGCTATTACCTGCACGACGTGTCGGCGGAGTACGCCGAAGGGCGGCCCCGGATGGAGTTCTCGGACGAGGTGTTTTTCATTCCCGACAAGGACGACGACGAGCCGGCGCGGGTGCTGCGGACGATATTCCGCGACAGCGGGGGACGTTACAAGGAGCTGACCGTGATGACCCCGACCATCGAAAAGGACGACCTGCAGGAGGCCATCCTCTGGTGGATCGTATATCTCTATCTTTTCCTGTTGCTGACGATCCTGCTGGTCAATGTGCTGGTGCTTCATCGCACTCTGCGGCCGCTCTATGCCCTGCTGCGATGGTTCGACAGTTATACCGTGGGCGGGAAGAACGCCCCGCTGGTGAACGACACGAAGGTCATCGAGTTCCGGCGGCTGAACGAGGCGGCGAACCGTTATGCCGAGCGGGCGGAGTCCCTGTTCGAACGCCAGAAACAATTCATCGGCAATGCCTCGCATGAGATGCAGACCCCGCTGGCCATTTGCCGCAACCGGCTGGAAATGCTCGTGGACGACGGTTCGGCGTTGACCGAGGCGCAGCTCGGCGAAATCCTGAAGGTGCAGGGGACGCTGGACTACCTCGTGCGGCTCAACCGCTCGCTGCTGCTGCTTTCGAAGATCGAGAACGGGCAGTTCCCCGAGATGGAACAGGTCGATTTCAACGCCCAGGTGCGGCGCACGGCCGAGGATATGGAGGAGATCTACGCCGGGCGCGAAATGCGTTTCGAACTGCATGAGCAGGGGCACCTGTCGGCGCGGATGAATCCGTCGCTGGCGGCCAGCCTGGTGTCGAACCTGCTGAAAAACGCCTATGTCCACGGTGACAGGGGCGGGACGGTGTCGGTCACTGTTGCCCCGCATGAACTGCGCGTCTGCAACAGCGGCGGCGGGGGCGCACTCGACGCGGAGCATATCTTCGAGCGCTTTTACCAGGGGACGAAGAAGGAGGGCTCGACGGGGCTCGGCCTCTCGATCGTCGACGCCGTGTGCCGCCTTTACGGGCTGCGCGTGGGGTACTCCTATATAAATAGGTGCCACTGTTTCTCGGTGCATTTCCGGATATAAAAAAACGAAAAAAAACGGATCGGGGCCGATTATTTCAAATTCGTTTCAGCTTTGGGTCGCAACTTTGCACTGTGAATATAAGTCAAACCTAATATTGAAACGATTATGAAAAAGCTCATGATGATTCTCGCAGGCACAGCCCTGATTGCAACTTCCGCCCCCGCATTCGCGGGTAACGACCGTCCGATCGCAGTCGGCGAACTTCCGGCCTCGGCACAGCAATTTATCAAGACGCATTTCGGCGGCATCGAGGTCGCCTTGTCCAAAGTGGACGAGGAACTTTTTGACAAGGACTACAAGGTGGTGTTCGTCAACGGCGCGAAGGTCGAATTCACGAAGAACGGCGAGTGGAAAGATGTCGAATGCAAATACGGCGAGGTGCCGGCCGCCATCGTGCCGCAGCAGATCCGCGACTATGTCGCCAAGAACTATCCCGACCGCAAGGTCACGGCGATCGACCGCGACCGCCGCGACTACGAAGTTGAACTGGACAACGGCCTCGACCTGAAATTCGACCTGAAATTCCGTCTGATAGACATCGACGATTAATCCCGGTATTAACCTTAAATTCGGAATCGTATGAAGAAATTCACGGTATTGGTAATGGGACTCGTGTCGCTGGGTGCGATGGCGGGTTGTGAAGACGACGATAGGAAATCGGTAAGGGTGCCGGCCGCCGTGCAGGGTGCTTTCGGGAAAATGTTCCCCGCTGCGAGCCATGTCGAATGGGAAGACAGGGGCGGATATGTAGTCGCCGATTTCCGCAGCGCGGGCACGGTCATGCAGGCATGGTTCGATGCCGCCGGCAAATGGCACATGACCGAGGAGGACATCTCCTATGCCGAACTGCCCCAGGCGGTGCGTACAGCCTACGAGGCCGGCGATTATGCCGCCTGGCATGTGGACGACGTGGACAAGTTGCAGCGCAACGGCCAGGAGACGGTCTACGTGATCGAAGTCGAACACGCCAAGCAGGAATTCGACCTCTATTATTCCGAAGACGGCGTGCTGTTGCGCGAGGCGGCCGATACGGACGGTAACGGCGACCACGGCGATATGCTCCCGCAGGAACTGCCGAAGGCAGTCAGCGATTTCATCGCCCGGAAATACCCCGGTGCCCGTATCATCGACGCGGAGCGGGAGAAGGGAAATACCGAGGTCGATATCATCTTCGCCGGGAAAGCGCTCGAAGTGTGCTTCGGTACGGGCGGCGCCTGGCTGTGGACGAAGACCGAGTTGCGTCTTTCGGAGATTCCGGATGTGGTGAGGCGGGCTTTGCAGTCATCGCAGTACGGCACGTGGGAGATCGACGATGCCGACCTCTACGAAAGCCCCGACCGCGTATGGTACGCCTTCGACATGGAAGACCAGCGATCCGAACGGGAGGCGACGGTGCGTATCCTCGGGGACGGCACCCTGCTCTGATCGTCCCGCATATTTGTACGGAGCCTGCATCCCTGGGTGCGGGCCCCGTTTTTTTTGTTATAACATAGAGCTATATCGTTATAAAATAATATGATGTGTTTTTCGTACAAATTAGTAGAAACTATTGTATATTTGTATCAGGAAAAGAAAATACAAACACAAACTTAAAACAATATTACTATGTTAAGCAAGAAATTACATGACGCACTGAATGCGCAGATTAACGCCGAGCTGTGGTCGGCCTATCTTTATCTTTCGATGTCGATGGACGCCGAGAACAAGGGGCTGAAAGGTGTGGCCAACTGGTTTTTCGTCCAGTTCCGCGAGGAGCAGGATCATGCTCGCATCCTGATGAACTACATCAATTCGCGCGATGCCAAGGTCGTGCTGAAGCCGATCGAGGAGGTGCGTACCGAGTGGACGTCGCCGCTCGATATGTTCAAGGACACGCTGGAGCATGAGAAGGTGGTGACTTCGATGATCAACAACCTGGCAGCCATCGCTGCCGAAGATAAGGATTTCGCATCGTCGAACATGCTCGTATGGTTCGTCGACGAGCAGGTCGAGGAGGAGGAGTCGGCACGCGACATGATTACCGCCTGCGAGGCTGTCGAGGGTAACAAGTTCGGGCTTTATACGCTCGACAAGGAACTGGCGGCCCGCGTTTACCAGCAGGCTTCGCCGCTTGCCACGGCAACCGAATAATTCGCAGCGAACCTGATTGCTGAGTCTGCCGCCCCGGTTTCCCGGGGCGGCTGCTTTTGCCGGGTGACCCGGCAGCCTGCGCATCCGGGCCGGATGGGGGGCAGTTCCGGGGAAGCTATTGGGGAGAAGCTATTCCGGGGGGGCTATTGAGAGATATGATACCGGGGAAAGCGATTCCGGGGTATCGGGCGAGGTGTCGGGCAGGGGCGATTCCCGAGGGAGATTGCGGGGCTGAAATGCGGCGGTTTGCCGCATGCCGGAACCGTACCGGCCGGGAAGGAGGCGCGGGAATGGCCTTGTGAAGAGCGCCGGGAGCGGGATGTGGGAAAACAAGGGCCGGATGCCGGGGCGCCTGCAGGGCGGATAGGGGGGCTCACCTCATCGCTTTGCCTTGTAGTCGATCCCGGCCTTGCGGGCCTGCGAATGCTGGTACGGGCGGCGGATGCGGTAAAGGCGCCCGTCTTTGACAAGCCGTGCGCCGGTTTGGTGGAAAACGAAGGGGATGTCTGCCGCGACGCATTGGCAGCGGATCGAAAGTACCCAGTCGTAATTGCAGGGGCGGGCTTCGTTGCCTGATTCGCCCCCGACGGAAACCTCTTCGATTCCGGGGACGAGGTATCGTGCGATGTCGAGCGGCCCGAGCAGCGGGGCGCAGATGACCAGCTTGTGGCGCAGGGGGGCGTCCAGCAGCAAAGGCAGCCGGTAGTCGGCCATCGCCTGGTTCTCGACCGTGCAGCCCACGGCGAGGTTTTCGTAGCCTCCGCCCCAGTCGGGCGGCAATACCTGCATGAGGCGGTCGATACGCTTGGTGATGAAGAAAAAGCGCAGGTCGCTGCGTATGCGGATCATCTCCCACGCTTCGGCGCGCCATGCGTCGGCCTCCTCGACGAGGAAATCGGACGTGAAGCAGGTGTAGACCATCTCGCCGGGCGGGACTTTGTAGCGTCCGTCGCGCGTGCGGCGCACGGGGAGGTTAAAGGCCGTTGTCCTGCGTACCTCGCGGCTGTCCTTGTCGTGCTGCGCATCCTGCCGGTAGACGTAGCAGTGGCGGCAGCCTTCGCTGAGCTTGCGGCATCCGTGCCACGGGTTCCAACTGACCGACATAACCTGTTATTTGAGTTCCATGCGCAGGCGCACCATGTGGCGGCACTCGACGCCGTTTTCGAAAAACGGAACAGGGTAGTGTTTGCTGAAATAGTCCACGTCGACGCCGCAGCGGACGAACCCGCAGCGTTCGTAGAGCGCAATCTGTCCCACGCCCAGATCGCCCGTGCCGATTTCGAGAAGATGGAACCCGGCCGCACGGGCCGTGGCGACGGCGTGGCGGAGCATGGCCGTGGCGATGCCCTTGCGCTGGTGTTCGGGGACGACGGCGATATTGACCACTTCGGCCGTGAACGGCCGCGTGTGCAGGAATACATACTGGCCGAGGATTTCCCCGTCACGACGTGCGACATAGGTTGTGCCGCGGTCGGCGTAGTCGGCTACGGACTCTTCCGATTCGTCGGCTAGCAGCAGCAGGTCGCGCTGCGGCGTGTCTGTCTTTACAATTTCGAGATCCATGTCAGAAAAGCGATGCGGCGCCTTCGAAGGTCGCCAGTACGACGATATAACGCAGGGTCTTGCCCGCGAGCATCGAGCCGCCCGTGAGCCAGACGTTGCTGCGCATCAGCCCCAGCACGATGGCGATGGCCTCGCCGATCGTGGGCAGGAATGCGAAGAAGGCCATCAGCGCCCCGCGCCCGGAGAGGAACCTGCGCGCCCGTGCCAGCTGTTTTTCGCTCACGCCCAGCCGGGTGACCCACTCGCTTTTTCCCAGCGTGCCGATCCAGTAGCAGCTCATGCCGCCCAGCGTGTTGCCCAGCGATGCGGCTGCGACGCACAATACCGGGTCGAGCCCCATGTGCACGAGCACGATCATCACGGCTTCGGAGCTGAACGGGAGGATGCTCCCGGCGATGAATGCCGAGAAGAAAAGTCCCCAATAGCCCCAGTCGGCCAGTATTTGCGAAAGCGATTCCATGCCTTGGTGTCCGATTTTGTGCAAGAGTAGTCTGCCTGCGGGACAAAGATAGCTTTTTTGCCCGAATGGGCTTGCAGGAGCCCTGCAAAATGCGCTAATTTTGTCTGAAACGTAAATCTGACCGCTTATGCTTAAATCGAGACTTTGTATCGCTTTTTTCGCTTTTGCCGTGGGGTGCGCCCCTGCGCAGAAGCCGCTTACCGACTATGTGAACCCCATGCTGGGGACGGCGACGCTGTGGGACAGCGTCGACCTGGGATTCAAACCCACCAAACGGACATGGGGCGCCGAGGTCTTCCCCGGATCGTCGCTGCCCAACGCCATGGTGCAGGTCAGCCCCGTCACCAAGTTCCGCAGCGGTGCGGGGTACCAGTATGAAGATTCCGTGATCTACGGCTTTACGCACACCAACAAGGGGCACTGGAACCTTTGCCATATTCCCCTGCTGCCTGTGACGGGTACGCCCACGCCGGGTGACTACTGCTCGCCGTTCAGCCACGAGCGCGAGTCGGCCGCCCCGGGGTATTACCAGGTATTCCTCGACCGTTACGGCGTCGATGCACAGCTCAGCTCGACGCTGCGCTGTGCATTCCATAAATATACCTATCCCGCGGGTGCCGCGCCCGCCGTGCTGGCAGACCTGCAGCGTTCGAATGAGCATGTGCGTGCGTGGGATATCCGCAAGGAGGGCGACAACGTGTTCGCCGGCTGGCAGCAGACCGGCGAGAAGATGTATTTCTACGCCGTGGCGAACCGTCCCGTGACCGGGATAGAGCCCGTCGTCGAGGGCGACCGCGAGGTGCGCATCGTGCGTTTCGGCGAGGGTGACGGGGCACTGGAGCTCCGGATCGGGTTCTCGTTCGTGAGCGAGAAGAACGCCCGCGAGAACCTCGAGGCCGAGATGCTCGGCAAGAGCTTCGCCGAGGTGCGCTCCGAGGCTACGGCGACGTGGAACGACCTGTTGGGGCGGATCCGCGTCGAAGGCGGCACGGAGCGGGAAAAGGGGCTGTTCTATTCGAGCCTCTACCGTTCGTTCCTCTGGCCGGCGCTGCGCAGCGACGTGAACGGTGAGTTCACCGATGTCGACGGAAAGGTCATCAATCCCGGTTTCCGTTACTATACGGGCCCGTCGTATTGGGACGACTACCGCAATAAGCTGATCCTGCTGGGGATGCTGGCTCCCGATGTGGCGGCCGACGTCATCAGCTCCGATGTCGACAAGGGCGAGAAACGGGGCGGGTTCATGCCCACGTTCTTCCACGGCGACCACGCTTCGGCGTTCGTGGCCGGGACATACCTGCGCGGCAACCGCGGCTTCGACGTCAACCGTGCCTACAACCTCGTGCTGCGCAACGCTACGGTACAGGGCCCGAGCCGCCCCTGGCTCGACGAGTATGTCGCCAAGGGGTACATTTCGGAAATGGACGTCGAGAACCCCGTGACGTGGACGGTCTGCAAGGCCGCCGTCACCAAGACGCTGGAGTACAGCTACGACGACTATGCGGTTGCCCTGCTGGCCGATGCGCTGGGCGACAAGGAGAACCGCGACATGCTGATGAAGCGCACGTCGAACTACAAGAACCTCTTCGATCCCTCGACGGGGCTGATGCGCGGGCGCCTCGAAAACGGCGAGTGGATCACGCCTTTCGACGACCAGTATCCCTACTATGAATATATGTACCGCGAGGCGAATGCCTGGCAGCAGGCGTTCTTCGCACCGCACGACACCGAGGGGCTGATCGGCCTCTTCCCGAGCCGCGAGGCGTTCGGCGAACAGCTGGACAAACTCTTCTCGATTCCGTGGAAAGGATACGAAGTGGACAACCTCTCGTGCTTCATCGGCCAGTACTGCCACGGCAACCAGCCCGACCACAGTTTTCCGTACCTCTATTATTTCATCGGTCGCCAGGAGCGTTCGCAGGAGTTGTTGGATTACATTCTCGACCGCTTCTACGGTATGGGGCCGGAAGGGCTGGCGCTGTGCGGTATGGACGATGCGGGCGAGATGTCGTCGTGGTACGTGTTCAATGCCATCGGCCTTTACACCTATTCGCCGGCCGACCCCGAATATATCGTGACCGTGCCGCTGTTCGACAAGGTGCAGGTCGCGCTGGGCGACGGCAACCGCTGGACGATCCGCCACGACGGTCAGGGGCGTAAGATCACGGGCATCACCTGCGGCGGCAAGCCCGTCGACGGTTGGTTCGTGTCGCACGATGCGCTGAACAAGGGCGAACTGGTGATTTCGACCTCCGAAGAATAACGGCGCAGGAGTGCGGGGGCAACCCCGCGCCCTTCGCCTACCTCGGACGGGAGCTTGGGCTGCCGGCCGGAAGGTACCGGAAGATACCTGAGCCGGGAAGGTGCAGCCGGGTGTCCGGGCCCGAGAGGATCGTTGCATGAAGCGGCGGCAGGGATATTCCTGCCGCCGCTTCATGTCGTTTCTATGGGGTTGGGGCGTTACTGGGGTTTGGCGGGGAGCCCGGCTGCTGCTCCGGCCGTGCGGGTCAGGATTTTTCAGCCCGGCTGAGGATGGCAGGGCTTTGTACGTGCACGCCGAATTCGGCGGCTTTGGCGAGTATGCGCCGCGCCAGTGCGGCTTTCTTCGCTTCGGGTGCATAGCGGAAATAGGCTTCCGCCGCGCGGACGTGCTCGGCGTCGACGAGCGGGAATTCGCGCGTTTCGGGGATGCCGAATGCCGAATCGGGAAGTTCGTGCCGCTCTGCAGCGGTGAGGCGGTCGTCGGTGTGTGTGGCCATGGTTTTTCCTGTTTTGGTTTTATGCGTGGATACGCAAATTCCCGGCCAGCGTGTCAGCCCCCCCCCACCTGCGGCGGGATTCGCGGTTTACCCGATGATCGTGGCGACGATGCGGCGGCCCGGGGCGCGGTTGCGGAACTCGCAGAGATAAATCCCCTGCCAGGTGCCGAGGTTGAGCCTGCCGCGGGTGACGGGAACGGTGAGTTCGACGCCCGTGAGCGTCGATTTGGCATGTGCGGGCATGTCGTCGTCGCCTTCGAGCGTATGAGTGTAGTAGACCTCGCGTTCGCCTACCAGACGGTCGAAGATCGCCCCGAGGTCGTTACGCACGTCGGGGTCGGCGTTTTCGTTGATCGAAAGCCCTGCGGAGGTGTGCTTGACAAAGAGATGTACCAGTCCGGCGTCGGGCAGCGGCGGGAGGTGGGACAGTACTTCGTCCGTAACCAGGTGGAACCCGCGGCTGCGAGGCGTGAGGGTGAATTCTGCTTGCTGAACCATGGTGGAATATTGATGTACGTGTGCAAAGGTACGAAAAATTGCGGGCCGCCGTGTCCCGGGAACGGGTATATGTTGCCGCCGGGGTCGGGCATGGTACGGCAGCGGGAGATTATGCATCGAAATATTGGAAAATCCGGTATTTATTTTGATCTTCGCAGTACTAAATGCCGCTATCATGTCCGCTATCCTGAATTTCCTGTTCCCGGGGGAACCCCGGGATTCCCGCAGCTCGTGGCTGTTGCTTGCTGCGCGTGTCGTTTTCGGCCTGCTGCTGATGTCGCACGGCATCGCCAAGTTGCAGAACTTCGAGGCGCTCTCGGCGACGTTCCCCGATCCGCTGGGTGTCGGGAGCCGGATGTCGCTCGTGCTGGCCGTTTTCGGGGAGGTCGTCTGCGCGGCCGGGTGTGTGGTCGGGTTACTCTACCGACTGGCGCTCATCCCGATGGTCTTTACGATGTGTGTGGCTTTCTTTGCGGTACACGGCGGCGATCCCTTTGCCGCACGTGAGCTGGCGCTGGTTTACCTGGTTGTCTTCGTCCTGATGTACGCAGCCGGCCCCGGGCGCTACGCCGCCGATACGCTCATTGCACAACGGATCCGTGCGCCGAAGCGTTAGCCCCGGTTCTTGCCGAGGGTGGGGAGGATAGTAGGGGTGCCGTGAACCCGTTTCGTCCCCGGAGGCGGCCGCCGCATGGAAACGATGAAGGCAGATGCCTTTTATCATCTGCCCTCAGCTTTTTGCGGTCATAGACCTTTTTCGACTTGTGTACCCGGCTGAAATTGACCGGGCGGTCGTGATTCCCGATCTCGGCCTCGCGGCTTGCCCTGCGGTTGGCCTTGAGGTAATCACGCAGTCCGTTCGTCTTTGTTTTCATCACTACATCGGTTTTACGGGGGCAAAGATAATCGGAATATTTTAAGGGGGAGCGCCCTGAGGCTAATTTCCCGCTCCGGTGCCGTATTATGCCTGCTGCAGGTCGGCGAACCAATAGGAATAGCTCTTTTCCGACCCGTCGTCAAGGCGGATGCGGTAACTTCGGCGCAAAGGCGTGCCGAGCCGGAACGGGACGGGGGTGCGGAAGATCGGCCCGTCGTAGCAGAATGTGTGGTATTCGCCGTTTTCGCCGTTGGGGTCGACGCCCGCAGGCAGCGAGGCGATGAATGCGGGGTCTATCTCGCGCCCGACGGCGTCGGCGCCAAGGCTGTCGGCCATCGTGGTGACGATGACCGTCCTGAGCCCCGAGGCAAGGAAGTCGTGCATCACGTCGCTGGAGGATTTTCCCCAGAGCGGTTCCGCGATCCCGATGCCGTGGGGTGCGAGTTTCTGCTCGCGGTATTTGCGTACGTCGTGCAGGAAGATGTCCCCGAAGATGAAACAGGTTACGCCCTGCGCCTTGAAATGCTCCACGGCACGGAACATGGCAGCCCCGTAGTCCTCCATATTGCCTTTCGGGGTGAGGTCGACGATGTGCAGGGGGATGCCGATACTGTCGGCCTGTGCCTGCAGCAGGGCGGTCGGGATGCCGTGCATGGTCGAACGGTGCGTGTCTCGGTTTACGGTCGTCAGCAATGCGACGATTTCGTATTTGCCCGACTGCATCGCCCGCAGCAGGGCATGGGCGGAGTCCTTGCCGCCGCTCCAGTTGAAAACCGCCTTTATCCGTTCCATGTCACATGTCCGGCGTTGTGGAAGAATCCGCAGACGAGGGTCAGGTATTCGGGCAATTTGCCGTCCGTGCCCCATTTCAGGTCGATGCCGAAGAGCTCGGCGGTAGTTTTGCCGATGTCGAATCCGCAGGCTTCGAGCGACGGGCGCACCAGTTCGGGGTGTCGGCAGGGCTTTCCGTCGGGACGTGTGCAGGTGCCTTCGGGGCAGTGGAGGCATGTCCCGACGTAGGCGAACGAAAGGCCGCCGTACTGCCGTTCCATCCCGAGCAATTGCTGTTCGAGGCGTCTGCGTTCGGGCAGGATCAGCCGTCCGGCTTCCGAAAAGGGAAGCCCCTGCTTTTGCGGAACGATTTTCGTAACGGTGAGCAGTGCCGTGGCGTAGCCGGAAAGGTACCTCCCGACGCTGAATCCGAAAGGGGGGCATCCCCAGCTGCGCCCGTAATTGGGGCAGGCGAGGCAGTAGCCCCCGATCCGTTCGGCATCGCGGAAACGGGCGATGTAATCGGCAGCGGGAAGTTCCGCCGAAAAATCCCGGGCCGTATATGGAAGCGAAATATCCACGAGGTAAAAATAGCGGTTTTACCGTGCCGTGGTGCCGGTTTGTGAAAATAATCCGGATTTCCGGACAATTTTTCGGAATAATCCGCTATATTTGCTTCAGATTTGGTTCTCCGCTCCCCGTCGCGGGAGGGTGTGAAAAGGGAATCGGGTGCAAATCCCGGACAGTCCCGCTGCTGTGAAGCCCCGTGACGTTCCGAATATCTCAGCCACTGCCCCGCGGGGCGGGAAGGCTTCGGGACAGGGGTCAGTCAGAAGACCTGCCAGATCGATTCGTTGTCGGAAAGCCCCGCGGACTGGGCGTCTGGTTTCGGTCGTATGATGCTTTGGGATTTTATGCAATCGGCGTTTTGCAGGGATTACTGTCCTGTTTTTCGATGCAAGGTTCAGGCGCGCGGCCGGGCGGAACCCGGACGTATTCCTGCAAGCCGTGCGGCGGAAATTTTGAGAATTGACAAACCGGAAAGGCATGGTAATATGGAACACGATGCTGTAATGAATTTTGGGATGCGGCCATGTCTTTTGTAAATAACGATGGTTATGAATATCGTACTGTATGGAGTATCGGCGGAAATCGCCGGGAAAATCGCCGGGAAATACGGCCTCAAACTGATAAGTACACCCGATAAGTTCCAGCCTTCGGGAACCGTGGTGCTGGTGCCGCCGATGGGCACCCCGCGGCAGTTGCTCGCCTTCTACAATGCCATGCTGCGCCATGAGGACGACGTCGATGCGGTGATCGTCTGCGGTATCGAATCCTGCGAGGCGGCCAGCACGGTGCAGTATTGCACGCCCCCGGGGAAATTCTTCTCGCTGGGCGGTGACCTCGAACCCGAAGAACTGGAGTCGGAGTTGTACGTGATCCTCGATTCCCTGTTTGCGGAAGGCAACCAGATCAATTTCTAAGTCCCGGGGGCAGGTATCGCCGCAGTTGCGGTGCACCGTTCCCGGCCGGCATAATCCGGGATTATATCCTCCCGTGCGCGGGCGGAACTGTTGCGTAATTTCTGCGTGCCGGGCCGTTTCGGGTATGGGTGTCCTGAGGTCGGTGCGGGACGCCGCATGGGGTTATACCCGCGTGCAGTGTTGTGCGGCCGCGGTGCCCGGCATGTCTGCTGTGGGCATTATTTTCATGATGTCAGAATTTTATTTCCCCACACAGTGCTTTGAAAAGATGTGTTTGAGCACCTCTTCGGAGGCTAACGCATTGCGTCCCGTGACACTGCCGACATGGTGGATGACCTGGCGGATTTCTTCGCTCAGCAGGTCGGTCTGAAGGCCGCTGCCGAGCCCGTCGAGGGCCCGGCGGAGCGCATCGCCTGCGGCCGTGAGGGCTTCGTAATGGCGGTTGTTCGAAACGATTGCGTCGCCGTGGTAGAGGGCTTCCGTATCTACAAAGGAGCGCAATATCCGGCGCAGGCGGTCTATGCCGTCGCCGTTGCGGGCCGAAATGCCGATCGTGCCTTCGGGCAGGGGGCTGTCCGGTGCCGTATCCGTTTTATTTACCAGCACCAGCAGTTTCTGGTCGGCGCGGAGCGGGAATTCCGGGGCAACGGGCGCACCTGCGGCAAGGCGTGCCGCATCGGTCATGTAAATCACGATCTGCGCCCGCTCGATGCTCGACATCGTGCGCTGGATGCCCATCTGTTCCAGCCGGTCGTCCGTTGCGCGGATACCCGCCGTGTCGAGGAACCGGAAGACGACCCCGTCGATGTTGATCCGCTCCTCGATGACGTCGCGCGTCGTGCCGGCGATGTCGGAAACCAGGACGCGCTCTTCGTTGAGCAGGCGGTTGAGCAGTGTGCTCTTGCCGACGTTCGGAGCTCCCGTGATCGCTACGGCGACCCCCTCCTTGATGGCATTCCCGAGCGTGAACGAATTGCGCAGGGCGTCGATATGCGCCCCGATCCGCTGCATCGCCTCCCGCAGTTGCGCGCGGTCGGCGAATTCGACCTCTTCCTCCGAAAAGTCGAGTTCCAGTTCGAGGAGCGCAGTGAGTTCCAGCAGCTTTTCGCACAGTCCTTCCAGCGCGTCGGAATAACCTCCCCGCATCTGGTTCGCAGCGAGCGCATGGGCCGCGCGCGACGATGAAGCGATGATGTCGGCCACAGCCTCGGCCTGCGAGAGGTCTAACTTGCCGGCGAGGTAGGCGCGGATGGTGAATTCGCCCGGCCCGGCCATGCGGGCGCCGGAGGCGGTGAGCAGCCGCAGGATCTCGGAAACGATGTATTGCGATCCGTGGCAGGATATCTCGGCGGCATCCTCGCCGGTATAGGAGCGGGGTGCACGGAATACCGTGACCAGCACGTCGTCCAATACGCGGCCCTCGTCCACGATTTCCCCGTAGTGTACCGTGTAGCCTGCTGCTGCGGCCAGCGGTTCCCGGCCGCGGAAGATACGGTCGCAGATGCGCAACGCCTCCTCCCCGCTGATGCGGATGACGGCTAATGCCCCTCCTGCGGCAGTTGCCGGGGCGGCGATGGTATCGTGATCCCGGATCATGTTATCTTCCTTCGATGCGGATTCGCTGTCCCAGACGGAGTTTATGGGCGTTTTTGATGCCGTTCCAGCGCATCAGCTGCGCTGTGGTCACGCGGTAGCGGCGGGCGATGGCGCCCAGCGTATCGCCCTTCTTGACCACGTAGACCGTACCCGAGCGTTCCTGGCGTTTCTTGTCGATGTTCGCCGGGTTGATGTACTCCTTGAGGTAGGCCGAGTCTTTGGCGAAGATCGCAGGCTCGTTGGCGATGTATTGCGTGATGTTGCGCTGCGGCAGCACGAGCGTATAGGGTTTGGTCGTGGCCGGGATGATGTCGAGTTTGTATTGCGGGTTGAGCTGCCGCAGGGTCTCGATCGGGATGTCGATCGTCGAGGCGATCTGCCCGAGGTGCATCAGCCGGTCGATGCGGATGGTATCCGTGGCCAGTGGGATCGGGGATTCGGTGAGTTCGATGCCGTGCTGGCGGTGGTAGGCATAGGCGTACGAGGCGCCGATGAATGCGGGGACGTAGCCGCGCGTTTCGCGGGGCAGGTAGTCGTAGATGTCCCAGAATGTGCGCCCGTTGCCGCCGGAGCGGGCTATTGCCTTGTTGACGTTGCCCGGGCCGCAGTTGTAGGCGGCGATGGCCAGCGACCAGTCGTTATAGATAGCATAGAGGTCTTTCAGGTAGCGGCAGGCGGCCTGTGTCGAACGGACAGGGTCGCGGCGTTCGTCGACCAGCGAGTTGACTTCCAGTCCGTAGCTTTTGCCCGTCGAGGGCATGAACTGCCACAGGCCTACGGCGCCCATCGGCGACACGGCCGTGGTGGAAAGCGCCGATTCGATGATCGGCAGTGCCCGCAGTTCGACGGGGAGCTCCTCCTTGAGCAGTTCGTCCTCGATGAGCGGGAAATAGTACTGCGACATGCCCAGAATGCGGCTGATCGTGCCGTAGCGCGAATCGGTGTAGCGGTTGATATAACCCCGTACGATGCTGTTGTAAGGCAGCTGGATGGGCGAGACGAGCGCCCGCAGCCGCTGGATATAGACCGAATCGGGGGTCGTGCTTTCGGCCGTGCTGTCGACCAGGATGTAGTTGTCGAAAAATTCCTGGTAGGAATCCCCGCATTGCCGTTCGCGCCACACGGCGACCAGCGAATCGGCCTGTTCTGCCGTGAGCCCGAGCGTCATGTCGTCGTACTGCACCTCGGCGGGGTCGGGAAGTTCGGGCTCCTCCGGCTCGGGGGCGGCTTGCTGCTCGGCCACGGGGGCGGCCGGGGGTGTTACGACGGCTTCGGTCTTGTTTTTCTTCTTGTCTTTTTTGCGGGGGCGGCGGTCGAGTGCCGAGGCCGGGACGGCGACTGCCAGTAGCAGCAGTATGGTCAGGAGGGTTCTCATCGGTTAGAATTTGATGCTCATGTTGAAGCCGAATACCGGGCGGTTGCCGCCGAGCGAGGGCACGTAGGTGTAGTCGACCATCGGTTCGAGGTTCATCGTCAGGTCGTCCGAGATGTCGTAGTCCTTGAGGTGGGCATCGACGTGGGCATCGACGATCTGTAATACGTACAGGCCTGCGGAGATGATGATGCACAGGTCGCGGTTGCGCCGGAAGTTGTTGCGCAGGTTGCGGATATAATCCGCCGAATAGCGGCCGTGGAATTCGTCGGTAGGCCCGTCAGGGAATTTGTCGGGGTTCTGTTCGTACTCGTTCAGCAGCCTGTACGCCTTCTTGAAACGCTGGTAGCCGCGGTTGTTCCAGTCGATGCAGTAGATCATCGCCGCGAAACCTCCGACCACGAAGGGGACTTTCCAGTAGCTTTTGTTGTAGATCTGCCCCGCGCCGGGGAAGATGCAGGCCAGCGTTGTGGCCTTCTTGACATTCGACACGTCGTTGGTCGAGTAGTTTACCGCCGCATCGCCGATGAAATAGATGTACGAGGCGACGGTCAGTCCCAGGTAGACCTGGCGGCGGGTGTTGCTGCGGATCATCTTGGCCTGCAGTGCGTCCAGTTCGGGCGTACGCGTGAGGTTCTTGTCGGTGTAGGCGTCATACTCCCGCTTGAGCGGCTTGTATGTCCTGTTTTCGTTGATGTAGAGCGCCAGCCCCGCTCCCACCGTACCGTAGAGTATGGGCAGTTTCCAGTATTGTTTGTTGTATATCTGTCCGTAGCCGGGCAGGACGGTCGAGATCCAGCAGACCTTCGAGAGCGACATCGAGTCGCTCATGAGCCAGCCTTTCTTGTGCCGCATGGAATCCGGTTCGGTCTTGATGCCGGCCAGCCTGAGCCGCATGAGCGAGTCCGTGGTGCGGATGTCGTCCGTACGCAATGCCGTCACGGCGAGCGAATCGGCCGTGAAGTCCAGTGCCATGAGCGAGTCGAGTTCGCGCGTGAGGGCGTTGTTGGCCAGCGAATCGCTCTTGTGGCGCAGCGAATCCGGCTTGACAAACATGCCGCCGCGTACGATGGTGCGTCCCCCGCGGTGGAGCTGTGCCTCGGCGGGGAGCCACAACATGAGCGCTGCGAGCATCGGCAGCAGGTGTCTGAACCGGATACTTACCATATTATTTAATGCGTCCCGAAAACCGTTCGATGAACTGTTCGATATCCTTGTCGTCGCCGAACCCGATGACGATGCGCCCGCCGCCGTTCTTCGAGCGTTTGATGCTGATGTCCTGCGAGAAGAACTTTTCGAGTTGCTCCACCAGCCGCGAATAGCTTTCGGGATACTCCTCGTCCTCCACATTCTGTGCCGCTGCGGCCGGTTGTTCGGTGAGCGAGCGTACCAGCTCCTCGGCCTGGCGTACCGAAAGGCCTTTCTTGATGATGCGTTTGAGCACGCGTACCTGCGTCCCGTCGGGGGCGCCGGCGATGGCTTTGGCGTGCCCCATCGAGATGAGCCCCTCCTTGAGCGCCAGCTGCACCTCGTCGGGCAGCTTGAGCAGCCGCATGTAGTTCGAGATGGTCGAGCGTTTCTTGCCCACCTTTTCCGAGAGGGCGTCCTGCGTCAGGTTGCACTCGTCGATCAGGCGCTGCATTCCGAGCGCGATCTCTATGGCATTGAGATCCTGGCGCTGGATGTTCTCCACCAGGGCCATGGCGTGCAGGTTCTCGTCGTCCACCTCGCGGATATAGGCCGGGAGGCTCGTCAGGTCGGCGCGCTGCGCCGCACGCCAGCGGCGTTCGCCGCTGATGATGATATATTTCCCGTCGCCGGATTTCTTGACCGTGATGGGCTGGATGACCCCCAGCTGGCGGATCGAGTCGGCCAGTTCGTCGAGCGCCTCCTCGTCGAACTGCGTACGCGGCTGCGTGGGGTTGGGAATGATCTCCGTGATGTCGATCTCGGACATCTGGCTCATCGGCTTGAGCTTGGCGTCGACGGCGTCGGTGCCGAATATGGCGTCCAGTCCGCGCCCTAATCCCTTCGGTTGTTTCATTTCGGTATGTTATTTTCTCGGTTTGCGGTTGCGCTTGAGGAATTCCCGGGCCAGCGTGAGATAGTTCTCCGAGCCGACGGCGCCCGCGTCGTAAAGCATGACGGGCTTTCCGTGCGAGGGTGCTTCTCCCAAACGGATATTGCGCTGAATTATTGTGTCGTAAGCCAACGGCCCGAAATGTTCGCGTACCTCGTTCACGACCTGGTTGTTCAGGCGGTTGCGCATATACATCGTCAGCAGGAAACCCTCGATGTCGAGCGCCGGGTTGAGGCCGCTCTTGACCTTGCGGATGGTGTTCAGCAGCTTCGAAAGCCCTTCGAGGGCGAGGTATTCGCACTGCACGGGAATGAGCACCGTGTCGGCGGCCGTGAGGATATTGACGGTGGTATAACCCAGCGAAGGGGAGCAGTCGATGAAAATGTAGTCGAACCTTTCGCGCACGGCGTCCACGATGCGCTTCATCACATGGTGGGCGTCCTCCAGCTTGGGCAGCTCGGTGTCGGCTGCTACCAGGTCTATCGACGACGGCAGCAGCCACAGGTTCTTCACGTCGGGGCTTTGCAGGATAACCTCCTCGGGCTTCCTGAGGCCGGCGATACACTCGTAGATGCCTTCGAGGTTTATGTCGAAGCCCAGTCCGGAGGTGGCGTTGGCCTGCGGGTCGGCGTCGAGCAGCAGCACCTTCTTGCCCAGCAGGGCCAGCGATGCCGCGAGGTTGATGGCCGTTGTGGTTTTGCCCACGCCGCCTTTCTGATTCGCTAAAGCGATAACCTTTGCCATGTTTCAATCGGGTTTATAATCGGGCAAATTTAATGATTTAAAATGGAAATCCATAACCGTAACCGAAATTTGCTTATCTTTTCGGAAAATGGGCTGCGCCCCTGCCGGAGCAAATAAATTTGCTTTTGCCCTTGACTTGCACTATCTTTGGACTCGGAACGAATTGATAGTAACAGCCTATTATGACAGAAAAAAAACAGGGGGCTCCCGTTCGGGAACCCATGCCCGCCGGAGAGCCTGCGAAGGCGGCGGGCAATAAGGCGGACAATAATAAGATATGGCACTACAACGGAAAATTCCCCGTGGTGGTGGACTACCTGGTTTTCTTCGGCATCTTCCTGCTGGCGCAGGGCCTGGGGACTGCCGTGGCATGGCTGGCGGGGTGCAAATGGCCCGATCCGGAGCTGCTGGCCAGCCCCGACGAGGCGATAAGCACGGCGGAGCAGATCGCCGCCGGGCATTTCAATGCCGTGACCTATTTCGTGTCGATGTCCGTGACGCTCGCGGGATTCCTCTTCTACCGCAGGCGGAGGCACGGCCCTGCGGTCGTGGCGCGTTTCTCCCGGCGCGGGCTGAATCCCGTGCTGCTGCTCTGGGGGGTGTTCTTCATGCTCTCGACGTCGGTCGTGCTGGAGCCGTTGCTGAGCCTGATGCCCGAGGTGCCGAACGTCTACGGGCGCGGGGCGTGGGCGATCGTGACGGTCGTGGTGATGGCCCCGCTTTTCGAGGAGGTGATCTTCCGCGGCGTGCTGCTCGAATCGACGCGTGCACGGTACGGCGTGGTGGCCGCATGGCTGCTCTCGTCGGCCATCTTCGGCATCGTGCATGTCCATCCCACAGTGGTGGTGAACGCCTTTGTCATGGGCCTGGTGCTGGCCTTCATCTATCTGCGCACCGATTCGCTCTGGTCTGCGATCATACTCCATGCGGTCAACAACGGCATTGCCTACCTGGCGCTGATTGCCGGGCACGGTAATTCCATGCTCATCGACATGGTCGGCAGCCGGACGCTCTACGTGCTGTTGTATATCGCAGCGCTGGCCGTCTTCGCCGTTTCGGGTTACATGATGCTCGTGTCGCTGCGCCGTCTGAAGGCCGAGGAGAAAAATCGCGGCGCGGCGTAATAATCTCGGCAGAGGCTGCGTTAGTTACGAGTAAAAACAGTATCTTTGTCCTCCGGATTATGACTTTGCGAACGAAAATAGCGGTCGTGGCGGCTACGTTGTTCCTGGCCGGTTGCCAGGAACTGCCCGGCTATTTTGCCAGCGATACCACGCTGGCGCGGGCGGGCGGCAGCGAACTGAAGATGCGCGATGTCGAGTCGGTAGTCCCGAAGGGGGTTACGGGCGAGGACAGCGCGGCCTTCATGAAGGTCTATGTCGACCGCTGGGTGCGCAAACAGCTCAAATTGCAGGAGGCCGAGATCCTTTTTTCCGCTTCGGCGGACGATATCGACAAGATGGTCGAGGAGTACCGGCAGGCGCTGCTGATCCGCAAGCTGGATCAGCATTACGTCGACCGCAGCATCGACACGACCTTCACGGAGAACGAGATCGCGGCCTATTACAACGCGCACAAGGCCGATTTCCGGCTCGACCGTACGTTGGTCAAGGGACGGATCGTGCAGTTCGGCGAAGGGTACCGCCAGGCGCGCAAATTGCGGGAGCTGATGGGGGCGAAGAGCGAAGCCCGGCAGCAGGATTTCCGGGACATATGCGCGAAGAACGACTTTACGGTCACCGATTTCAGCGATCAGTGGGTGGATTTCCCGGAATTCCTGAGTTTCCTGCCCACGCTCCGGTCGCAGAACTACGACCCGGTGCTCGCAACGACGGCCGTGCAGGAGATGCGCGACAGCCATTCGCACTACTATTTCCAGATCGACGCCGTGCGCCGCGAGGGGGAGCCTATCCCGCTCGAGCGGCTGCGGGGGACGATCCGCCGCATCCTCTTCAATCAGCGCCAGAGCGAGATCATCCGCAGCCACGAGGAGGAACTCTATAACCGTGCGTGCGAAGGCGGGAGCATAAAGATTTTCGAAAACGAGAATACAAACGATAAAGAAAAAGAATAATGTTGAAAAAAGGTATGCTGGGGGCGGCTTTCGCCCTGCTCGTTGCCGGGGCGTTCGCGCAGAAGCAGCAGGTGATGCTCGACAAGGTGGTCGCCGTCGTAGGGTCTTCGTCCATCCTCCATTCCGAAGTGGCGGAGTATGCCCGGCAGCTCACGGCCCAGCGCCGTGCCGAAGGATATACCTCCGACCGTGACCCGATGAACGAGGCGCTCGAGGCACTGATGACCCAGAAGCTGCTCTTCAACCAGGCGCAGATCGACTCGGTGAAGATCAATGCGGGCGACATCGCCACGCATGTGGAACAGCAGATTCAGAATATGATCGAAACCGAGGGGTCGATCCCGAAGCTCGAGGCCAAGCACCACATGGCCATTTTCAGCATCCGCGAGAACATGCGCCAGCGCTATGAGGAGCAGTCGTATGCCTCTTCCATGCAGAGCGAGGTCGTGAGCAAGGTGTCGGTCATTCCCGGCGAGGTCGAGCGTTTCTACAAGTCGATCGACAAGGACAGCCTGCCGACCGTGGCCGAACAATATGTCTACGCCCAGATCACCCGTTTCCCCAAGTCGATCACCGAGGCCAAGCAGCGCACGCGCGAGCGCCTGCTCGACATGCGCGAACGGATCATTACCGGCAAGGCGAAATTCGAGAACCTGGCACGCATGTATTCGCAGGATCCCGGGACGATGATGCGCGGCGGCGAGATGGATCCCACCGAGCTCAACGGACTGGAAGCACCGTTCGCCGACGCCCTCGAGAACATGAAGCCGGGGCAGATATCGGAGGTCGTCGAGACCCGCTACGGACAGCATATCATCCAGTTGCTCGACAAGCGCGGCAGCCTCTACCATTTCCGCCATATCCTGCTGCGCCCGGTCTATACGATGGACGAGCTCAACGAAGGGGTCGTGTTCCTGGACAGCATCGCCAACCAGATACGCAAGGATTCCCTCTCGTTCGACAAGGCCGCCCTCCAGTTCTCCGACGACGCCACGTCGAAGATGAACGGCGGTATCGTCTCGAACCACGACATCCTGGAGCGTTTCAATGCCTTCGAGGCGAAGCTCACCGTGACGAAGTTCCTGCGTGAGGATTTCGCGCACTTCGGTGCACTGGACGACTACAATGCCTTGATCCGCCTCAAACCGGGCGAGATTTCGCCGGCATTCCTGACCGAGGACATCATGGGCAACCAGCTGGCCAAGATCGTCAAGCTCGTGGAGATCATTCCCACGCATGTCGCATCGCTCAACGAAGACTACCTCCGGCTGGAGGAGATGGCGCTCAATGCCAAGCAGGAGCGGGTGTTCAAGGAGTGGCTGACCAAGAAGATCGACGCCATGTACGTTTACATCGACCCCGAATTCCGCGACGGGGAGTTCGAGAACAAAAGCTGGGTGAAATAAACCGTGCGCAGGCTCTTTACCATAGCTGCCGTCGTGCTGGCTGCGGGCAGTGTGATTTTCGCCCGCAGCGGGATGCAGGCACCCGGACAGGAGCCCGAGGCCGAGAAGAAACTCATCGACCTGAAGTCGGACAACATGGGCCCCATAGCCCCCGGCGACTCGGTGATCTTCCTGGTCGGCAATTTCGCCGCGCAGCATAACGGCGCTGTCATTACATGCGACAGTGCCGTGCGTTATTCGGACATGCGGATCGAGTTCTTCGGCAATGTCCTCATCAACAAGAATACGACCTATATTTACGGCGACCGTGCCGAATACAACGGCGAGCTGAACGAGGCGCGGGTCTATTCCGACATCGTCAAGGTCGTCGACGGCGATGCCACGCTCTATACCTACCGGTTTGTTTTCAACACGAAGGAGAATATCGGCCAGTTCGCCGACGGCGGCGTACTGATAAACCGGGACAACCGGCTCGAATCGGTGCGCGGCTACTATTATGCCAACACCAAAGACCTCATTTGCGTAGACCGCGTCGAGATGCGTAACGACGAATACGAACTCAAGGGCGACTCGGTGGTCTACAACATGGCCACCGACAACGCTTTTTTCTTCGAGAATACCAACATCTGGAACAAGGACGGCGACTACCTCTATGCCGACCGGGGCGCGTACGACAAGGCCGATACGCTTTACCGGGTCACGCGCAACGGTTATGTGCTGACCGAGAAACAGGAGATGTGGAGCGACAGCATCGACTATTTCCGAGCCAAAGACCACGTGGTGCTGTGGCGGGACATCCAGATCGACGATACGGAGCACAAGGTGCTCGCCTTCGGCGATTACGGCGAGTATTGGAAGGAGCCGGGCGATGTATTCCTCACGCGGCGCCCCTCGGTGGTGAGCTACGACCTTACGCAGGGCGATTCGCTCTTCATGCGTGCCGACTCGATGTTCCTCTTTACGGTCAATGAGAATGCCCTGCGCCGGGCTGCGGAGAAGGCCGCGGCCGATTCGCTTGCGCGTATGGGGGCCGATTCCCTGCAACGGCCCGATTCGCTGGGGCAGCATCCCGATGGATCGGCCGCGACGGCCGGCCCCGAGGGCGGACGTATTGTGCCCGGGCTGCGTCCCGGCAGTGCAGCCGATTCGCTTTCGTTGGACGGTGGAACGGATTCGCTCGCCGCAGCTTCCGGCCCCGATTCGCCGGCGCATGGTTCGTCGGGGGCGGATTCGCTGCACATGGCCGATTCGCTCTCCGCGCCGGGCAGCCTGCCCGACTCGCTGGACAGGGCTGCAGATACGCTGACCGTTGCCCAGCGCAAGGCCCTGCTCAAGGAAGCGGCGCGCAAGGCCAAGGCCGAAAAGAAGGCCGCGGCAGCCAAAATCAAGAAGGCGCAGCTCGATTCGATAGCCGTCAGACGCAAGGAGAAGGCCACGGCCAAACTGCTGTCGCAAAAGGAGCGCGAGGAGGCGCGTCTGGCCGCCCGGAGGCTGAAGGCTGCGGCGAAACTCAAAGCCCGGCAGGCGCGTGCCGCCCGCAAGGGAAAGGTGATCCCGGTCGATTCGGCGGCCCTGCGCGAACTGGATTCGCTCATCGAGATGAACATGGCCGAACAGGATTCGCTGCTCAACCTGCTGGCCGATTCGCTGTTGGCTGATACGGGGGCGATGGCGCTCCCGGCCGATTCGGTCGACTCGCTCGCCCTGCCGCGCGACAGCATCTACCGCCTGATGAAAGGTTACCGCGACGTGAGGATCTTCAGGTCGGATTTCCAGACCGTGTGCGACTCGATCGTGGCGATCAGCACCGACTCGACGATCCACCTCTATATCGACCCCGTGTTGTGGAACCAGAGCAACCAGATCACTTCGGACGTAATGGATATTTTCACCGAGCGGCAGCAGATCAAACGCGCCGAATTCATCGGCAGCCCGATGATGGTCAGCCAGCTCGATACGACACATTACAACCAGGTGGCGGGCAAGACCATGACCGCCTACTTCTACAACAACCAGATATACCGCAACGACGTCAACGGCAATGCCCAGACCATCTATTACATGCAGGACGGCGAGCCGCCCGAGATCACGATGATGGGCGTTATCGAGAGCGGCGACTGCTCGTTCTATATCGAGGACAAGCAGGTGGTGCAGATCGTCTACCGCAACGAAATCACCGATGCCTTCTATCCGATGGACAAGATTCCGCCCACGCAGGAGCTCTACCTGAAAGGCTTCAAATGGGAGGGCGCGCGGAGGCCTGCGCAGGCCGACGTGTTCGACCGCAGGATACGCCCCTCGCAGCGGGCGGCGCGTTCGCAAATGCGGCATCCCGATTTCCCGATCATGATGCGCATCGAGGAGCATAAGAAACGACTGATCGAACAGCGCCGCTGGGCCGATCGCAACGACCAGGTCGACCCGCTCACCGTCGAGTGGATGCGCGAACTGGGATACGAGGTCGGGCAGCCGCGCGAACCGCAACGCCCCGCGCCGCAGGCCGAATAACCGGCGCCGCACCTCTCTGCCGGTAATTCGGACGGTCTATGCAACCATACGGGAACCGTAACAAAAGGCGAAAAGCGAAAAACTTTTCGCCTTTTGTGTTATTTTTGCAGCCGGTTATTCGTCAGTTGGTTTTACATATGAAAAAAAGTCTGATTGCACTGGCATTCGGGACACTTGCCCTGGGAATGTCGGAGTTCGTGATGATGGGCATCCTGCCCGATATCGCCCGCAGCCTCGGGGTTTCCATCCCCGAGGCCGGGCATCTTATTTCGGCCTATGCCCTGGGCGTTTGCTTCGGGGCGCCGCTTACGGTGCTGGTAGCCCGGACGCGTCCGCTCAAACAGATACTGCTGGTGCTCACGGCCCTGATCGCCGTCGGGAACCTGTGCGCGTCGCTGGCGCCGAATTACTGGATGCTGATGGCGATGCGCTTTGTGTCCGGCCTGCCGCACGGCGCCTTTTTCGGCGTCGGGTCGATCGTCGCAGAGCGGGTGGCGGATGCGGGGAAGCGCACGGAAGCCGTTTCGATCATGATCGTCGGCATGACCGTCGCCAACCTGTTCGGCGTGCCGCTGGGTACCTATATCAGCAATGTGCTGTCATGGCGCACGACCTTTGCGATCGTCGCCGTATGGGGAGTGGTGGCGCTGACGCTCGTAAGGATGTGGGTGCCCCGCATGGAGCCGCTGCCCGATACGGGGCTGAAAGGGCAGTTCCGGTTCCTGCGCAGCCTTGCGCCCTGGCTCGTGCTGGCATCGGTGATGCTCGGCAACGGCGGGATCTTCTGCTGGTACAGCTATGTCAGCCCGCTGATGATCCACACCTCGGGTTTCACGGAGGAGAACCTTACGCTGGTTATCATGCTGGCCGGTTTCGGCATGTTCGCAGGCAATATCCTCGGCGGGCATCTCTCCGACCGTTTTACGCCCGAGAAGGTCGTGCGTTTTACACTGGCCGCGGCCACCCTGACGCTGCTCGGGATTTTCTTCGGGGCACATGTCCACTACCTTTCCGTCGTGCTGATGACGCTCTGCACGGGTTGTCTGTTTTGTGTCTCGTCGCCGCAGCAGTTGCTGATCCTGGAGAATTCGCGCGGCGGTGAGATGCTCGGCGCAGCCCTCGTGCAGGTGGCCTTCAACCTGGGCAATGCGCTGGGCGCCTACTGCGGGGGCCTGCCGATCGCCCGCGGGCTGGGCTATGAATATACGGCGTTGCCCGGTGCGGGGTTCACCCTGTTGGGGTTGCTGACGGCCGTGGTTTATATCCGTAAATATCCCCGCCATGCGATGCGATAACGGTGCGGAGCTGTTTCCGGTGGTCGACGAGGCCGGGAACGTGGTCGGGTCGGCGACACGTGCCGAATGCCACGGCGGGGGAGGGCTGCTGCATCCCGTGGTGCACCTGCACCTGTTCAATTCGCGGGGCGAGTTGTACCTGCAGCGGCGCCCCGTGTGGAAGGATATCCAGCCCGGGCGCTGGGATACGGCCGTGGGCGGGCATGTCGACTACGGCGAGACGGTGGACGACGCGTTGCGGCGCGAGGTGCGCGAAGAACTCGGCGTGACGGGTTTCGTGCCCGAACGCGTGGCGGTGTACGTGTTCCGCTCGGAGCGCGAGCGCGAATTGATCTATGTCCACCGCACGGTGTACGACGGGGAGGTCGTCCCGAGTGACGAGCTCGACGGAGGGCGTTTCTGGAGCCGGGACGAAATCATGGCGAACCTGGGCAAGGGGGTATTCACGCCCAATTTGGAGGGCGAGGTGAAGCTGGTGCTCGGGGTATAGTTTTTTTTGTATATTTGTAATCGGGAAACTGACTATGAAGCGACTGTCCTGCATACAGCAGGGTATTATCCGGCACTGGCCGGTGCGGGCCGTGGGGATTGACGCCGATCCGGAAACGCATGTCTTGCGATGATGCCTGCCGCCGGGCTTTCCCAGCCGCCGTTGTCGTCCCGTAGCCGGGGTTTCCGCCGCTGATAACCACGAAGGCCGTTTCCGACAGGTCTGAAATTTGATAGAAATACCGTATGCAGTCTCTCCTTACACATTGGGCCGACGCCCTGCTCGCATGGCTCGGGCTCACTTCCGCATTGAATAACGGCTGGGATCGCTGGGTGGCTTTCTCCCTGGTGCTGCTGGCTGTCGTGCTTTTCGATTTCCTGTGCCGCACGGTGCTCGTGCACGGGATGAGGCGCATCGTGATGCGCACCAAAGCCACGTGGGACGACGAACTGTTCAGTTCCGCCGTGCTGAGCCGGTTGTGCAATATCGTCAGCGCCATCGTGCTGGTCATCGTCCTTCCCGTAGTCTTCGACGAACAGTCGGAAGCCAGGACGATCGTCACGCGCCTGGTGCAGGTGTACATCGTCGTTACGGTCTTCCGTTTTATCAATGCCCTGCTTTATGCGGCTTTCAACATCGTCTCGGCGCGTCCAGCGTGGCAAAACAAACCGATCAACGGGTTGCGCCAGACCGGGCAGGGGATCGCGGCGCTGATCTGCGGCATCCTGATCGTCTCGATCCTGATCGGCAAGTCGCCCGCCATCCTGCTTACGGGGCTGGGCGCTTCGGCGGCCGTCATCATGCTGATTTTCCGCGACAGTATCCTCGGCTTTGTATCCGGCATCCAGCTCTCGGCGAACGACATGCTCAAGGTGGGGGACTGGATCACCGTGCCCAAATACGGTGCGGACGGTTCGGTGATCGAGGTGTCGCTCACGACTGTGAAAGTGCAGAACTGGGACAATACGATCGTTACGCTGCCGCCTTACCTGCTGGTGAGCGATTCGTTCCAGAACTGGCGCGGGATGCAGGCGTCGGGCGGGCGCCGCGTGAAGCGTTCGGTGAACCTGGACATGACGAGCGTGAAATTCTGTACGCCCGACATGCTGGCCCGATACCGCAACATAGACATCATCCGCGAATATATCGACCAGACCGAGCAACGGGTCGAGGAGTACAACGCCGCGCATGGCATCCGCCCCGGCGAACGCAAGATCAACGGCCTGCACCAGACCAACCTCGGGGTATTCCGTGCCTATCTGGAGCGGTACCTGCGCAACGAGGTGCCTGTCAACAAGGGGATGACCCTGATGGTGCGCCAGCTGCAACCGACAGAGACGGGATTGCCGATGGAACTCTATTTCTTTACGGATACGGTGGTGTGGGTGGATTACGAACGCATCCAGTCGGATGTCTTCGACCATGTGCTGGCCGTCATCCCCGAGTTCGACCTGAGGGTGTTCCAAAACCCGTCGGGAAGCGATATCGAGGCGCTCCGCCACCTGAGGGAGCCGGGCGCACCGGCGAAACCGGCGGTTACAGGAAAACCATCAGCATCACCTGAATGATAATCACCCGCAGGAACATGCAGAGGGGGTAGACCGTGGCGTACGAAACCGACGGGTTGTCGCCCTCGATCGTGTCGTTGGCATAGTTCAGTGCCATCGGGTTGGCCATGCTGCCGCACAACATGCCGGCGACCGACCCGAAGTCGATGCGCAGGATGCGCAGGGCGAAGATGCCCAGCAGTACGACGGGGACGAACGTCAGCAGGAATCCCAGCAACAGCCATAGTGCCCCTTCGGGGCGCATGACCGTCTCGAAGAAGTGCGTGCCCGCCTCGAGCCCCAGGCATGCGAGGTACATCGACAGGCCCAGTGCCCGGAGCATCAGGTTGGCGCTGTATGTGGTGTAGGTAATCATGTGCAGGCGCGGGCCGAACGTGCCGATCAGGATGCCGACGATGATCGGGCCGCCTGCCAGACCGAGCTTTACGGGCAGGCTGATGCCCGGGATGCTTACGGGGATGCTCCCGAGCGTGAGCCCGAGGATCAGGCCGACGAAGACTGCCACGAGGTTGGGCTCTTCGAGGTTCTTCACGGCATTGCCGAGAATCTTTTCCACATGCTTGATCGCTGCGGCTTCGCCCACGACCGTCAGGCGGTCGCCCATCTGCAAACGCAGGTCGGGGGTGGCCAGCAGTTGTACGCCCGAGCGGTAGACGCGGCTGATGTTGATGCCGTAATTGTTGCGCAGGCGCAGCGAGGAGAGTTTCTTGCCGTTGATTTCGGGGCGCGTCACGAGGATGCGCTGCGAGGTGAGCTGGCTGTCGACGGCGTTCCAGTCGATGTTCTCCGTATTCCAGTCCTTCTGTTCCTGCTCCCCGAAGATCAGGCGCAGTGCGTCGGCCTCGCCCGGGGTGGTGATCACGAGGATGACGTCGTCTTTCTGCAACGTCTTGTCGGAGGTGGGAATCGAAACCTGCCCTTCGCGCCAGACCCGCGAAATGACGAAGTGGTGGTGGCTCTGCGCAGCGATCTCGTGGACGCTTTTGCCGAAGACGGCCGGGTTGGTCAGGTGGTAGCTGGCGATGAAGACGTTTTTCCGGTGTTCGGCGTCCGGCTCCGGCATGTCGGCGGGGCGGACGAAGAGTTTGCGGATGAAGACGATGGCCAGGATGACGCCCACTACACCCAGCGGATAAGTCACGGCGCAGCTCAGGGCGGCGCCGCTGGAGTCGACGCCCATCTGTTGCAGCGCCTGCTGCGCGGCACCGAGTGCCGGGGTGTTGGTCGTCGCGCCGCACAGGATGCCCGACATGTCGGGCATCGAGACATGCAGCGTATAGCTCATTGCCACGGCCAGCCCCGTGCCGAGCAATACTACGGCCAGAGCCGGCGACATCAGGCGCAGCCCGTCGGCGCGCAGCGAGTTGAAGAAACCGGGGCCGACCTGCAGGCCGAGGGCGTATACGAAGATGATGAGCCCGAAGCTCTCGGCATAGTTCAGCATCGCCGGGTCGATCGACAGCCCGAAATGCCCGGTCAGGATACCGGCGAAAAAGATGAATGCCACGCCCAGCGAGATGCCGAAGATGCGGATCCTGCCCAGTGCGATCCCGATCGTCGAAATGAGCGAAATAACCACGACGGCCTGCAGAGCCGAGTGTTCGACGAATAAACTTTTAAGCCATTCCATCCTTTCCGTTTGAGAATTTGCTGCAAAAGTAGGGCAAATTTTTCAGATAGCCGCTTTTTTGCAGAACCTTTTGTGGGCTCATTGTGCCTGTGTGCAACATTTTCGGCCGGCAAGGTAAATCATTTCAGCCCCATGTTGTGACAAAACAGGCCCCGAGGTATGCAGTTCAGGATAATTTACATATCTTTGCACTACCCTACTTCACACAGGGGATGGAGGGGGTAATTAGTGACGCAAAAGGGCTTCTGTGCCGGGTGGGAGTCTGAAAATCTTACCCGGCCGCTGCCGGAAAACTTTAGGGATTGGTTATTCCGGACAGCATCAGGGCGGTCGATAACGGCCGCCCTGATTTGTTTATTGTGTACGATGTGTTCACCTCTCCGGATCACAGTTTCAGCGGTCTTCCGCGGTAAAAATCCAGTATTTTCGAACGGAATACGAATTCGTATTTCGCCTGCACGAGTTCCGACTCGGCTTTTTCCATGCGGGTTTTGGCATCGTTGAAATCGAAAATGGTCGAACGTCCCGATTCCGCCTTCCGCTGTTCGTAGGCGAATGCCACCTTCGCCGAGGCGAGGGCTACGCCGGCCGAACGGTATTTGCTGTACGCCGCGTCGGCGTTGTACCACGCCTGTTCGATCTCCTTGCGCAGCGCCAGCTCGGCTTCGGTCAGTGCGAGCCGCTGGCTGCGGGCCGAAAGCTGTGCCGAGCGGATATTGTTGCGCGTGGCGCGGCGGTTGAAGATCGGGATGTTCATCGACAGCCCGACGTATTCGCGGCTGTTGTGGCGCATCTGGGCCCAGAACTTATCGCTGTCGGCGCTGTACACCCCCGTGCCGTAACCGCCTGAAAGCGAGATGGAGGGATAGAGTGCCGATTTGGCAATGAGGACTGAATTCTCCGAACTTTCGAGCCGCAGCCGCTCCGCCTTGATATGGGGACGGTTTTCCGCCGCATAGTTGTAGACCTCGTCTGCCGTGCCGAGCCGGTGCAGCGAGGCGAGCGTCACGCTGTCGAGCTCCGGAACCACGACGTCGAACCCTGCGGCGCTCTCGCGGTTGAGGGCCTGGCTCAGGTTGAGCAGTGCCAGTTGCAGGTCGTTGCGGGCCTGGGTCAGGCTCAGCTGGTCTTTGGCCTGAAGCGCCTCGCTTTCGTACCGGGCCGATTCCGGCTGTTTGCCGGCGGCGACCAGTTCGCGGCTCTGCGTGGCCTGCAGGGTGCTCAGGGCGAGCTGGCGTTCGGCCACGTCGGCGAGTTCCTTGTTGTAAAGTACCTCCAGGTAGAGTGTCATGACGTTGATCGACAAATCTTCGCGGGCACGTTCCAGATCCTGCATGGCTGCGGCGAGGTCGAGCTTGCCGCCTTTGACCTGGCGGTTGATGCGCATGCCCTGGAATACGGGGATGCTGGTCGAGATGTTGAGCGATCCCGAGGTCTGGTTGTTGTCCTTATAAGTATTGTCGCTCGAGAGTACGCGGCCGAACGATGCGTCGCCTCCGATCGAGGCGTTCAGGTCGGGCAGGCGGCTGTATTTGGCCGTCGAGAGTTCTACCTCGTTCTGTTCGACCTGCAGGGCGCGTTGCTGCACGTCGATGTTGTTGGCCAGGGCATACCCGATGCAGTCGTCGAGCGACCAGGGCGTGCCGGGTGCCGGTGCTGCGGAGGCTTGAGGTGCAGCCGGTGCGGGCTGGGCCCCCGCGGGCATTGCGCAGAGTGCGGCGGCAGCTGTGCAGAGTGCGGCGAATAGGGTGCTGGTTTTCATGCTGCGGTGCATTTGGGGTTATTTCTTCTTGTCTTCCTTCGCGCCGCGGACTTTGTCGTCGGCGGTCACGCCCTCGGTAAGCTCGATGTTGATGCCGTCCGAAAGGCCGATTTTGACTTCGCGTTTGTCGAAGGTCTGCTCTGCGGCGTCCTCGGCGCTCGTGAGCAGGTAGACATACGTTTTTTCGCCCTCGAATTCGACGGTGCTCTCGGGAAGCGTCAGCACGCCTTCGCGGCTTTCGATCACGATGCTGGCGTTGGCGCTGTACCCGGCGCGCACGAAGACGTCGGCGGGAATCTTCACGGCGGCCTTCACTTCGAACATGATGACGCCGTTATCCTCGGTCGCCTTGGGCGAAACGTATTCCAGGGTAGCGTCCAGCTCGACGTTCTGCAGGGCGCCGATCGTCAGCTTCACGGGCATGCCCTCGTGCAGTTTGCCGACGTCCGTTTCGTCGACGTTGCCCCGGAAGAGCATGTTCGACATGTCGGCTACGGAGGCGATGGTCGTACCGTCGTTGAACGTGTTGGCCTGGATCACCGAGTTTCCGACCTTGATCGGCACGTCGAGGATCATACCGTCGATCGTCGATCGGATCTGCGTGTTGCTGAGCTCCTTGTAGCGGCTGGTGATGCCGTTCTTGACGATCTCCAGATTCTCTTTGGCGTTCAGCAGTTCCTCCTCGGCTTTCTGGAGGTCGGTGCGCCCCTGTTCGAACTCCTCGTCCGAGACGACGCCCTTGTCGTGCAGTGTTTCCGTGCGGCCGAATTCGCGGCGGGTCTGCGCCAGCGATATTTCGGCTACCGAGACGCGCGATTCGGCGCTCGAAAGCTGTCCCATCTCCGGGACGACCTTCACCGTGGCGATCACCTCGCCCTTGCGCACCATCTGGCCGGCCTCCTTGTAGACGTCGGAAACGATACCCGAAATCTGGGGCTTGATCAGCACCTCGTCGCGGGGTTCGACCTTGCCGGTGGCGACCACGAATTGTTTGAGCGTGTCGAGTTTGGGTTGTACGATCGTGTAGACTACCTTTACCGGACGGGTCTTCTGCCACAGGAACACGAACGTTCCGAGCAACAGCGCCGCAAAGAGCACACCCAGAAAGATTTTCAGAAATTTTTTCATAGCCGTAATCTATTGAATTTGATTGTTATTCTTCACGTATTGCATCCACAGCCTTGATGCTCAGGGCCCGGTAGGCGGGGATGACGCCTGCCAGCAGGCTGCCCGCGACGAGGATGAAAAGCGCCAGCATGCCTGTCCCGAACGATATTTGCCACGAGATCTCGGCACCCTCCTGGGCCACGGTCACCGCCTGGTAATAGATCGAGTCGGCGACCGACAGCACCCCGACCGCGGCCGTGAGGCCGACCACCCCGGCGATGAAGGTGAGGATGAAACTTTCGGAGAGTATCTGCGAGATGATGGCCGTGGGCGGTGCGCCCAGGGCGCGGCGTATGCCGATCTCCTGCGTGCGCTCCTTGACCAGCACCAGCATGATGTTGCTCACGCCGACGATGCCGGCCAGCAGTGTCCCCAGGCCCACGATCCATGTCAGGAACCCGATGCCCCAGAAGAGGCTCATCACCTTGTCGAACATCTCGGCCGTGGCCATGCACCAGGCGGCTTTCTCGTCGTCCGGCGAGATCAGGTGCTTGGCGAAGATCACCGACTTGCAGGCGGTTTCGACCTCTTTGCTCGGGGTGTCCTCCCGGCCGGCGATGGCCAGCATGTGGATCGAGTTGCCCCCGCCGTACATCTGCTGCGCGAGCGAGATCGGGGCTACGACCGTGCGTTCGACGTTGCTGAACGACATGGCCGTGCTCTGGCGCCGCATGACGCCGATGATGGTGAAATAGCTGTTGTTGACCTTGATGACCTTGCCGGTCGGGTCTTCCATTCCCGGGAACAGGTCTTTCTGGATCTGGGTGCCGATGACGCAGACCTTGCGCTTCTGCGCCATGTCGACGTCGTTGATGAAGCGGCCGTAGATGATCTTCTGCGGGTTGATCTGCTGGTAGTCGGGCATGTAGCCCATCAGCGAATAGTCGCCCTTGCGTTCGTTGTAGCTGCAATGGATCTCCCCGCCCCAGTAGACGCCCGAGGCGTACTGCACCTCCTTGAGCCCCCGGACGTTTTCCACGTCGTCGTTGTTCATGCGCCACCAGCGGTTCTTGGGCATGCCCTTGTAGGGGAGCGAGGTCTGCGAAGGCTGTATGAGCAGCGTGTTGGTCGACATGTCGCCCAGCTGCGCCCGGAACAGGCGCCCCAGCCCCATGCCGGCACCCAGCAGTACGGTAAGCATGAAGATACCCCAGAAGACGCCCAGCGCCGTCATGATGCTGCGCTTGCGGTTGCGGGAGATCGTTTGCCATATCTCGTTCCAGCGGTCTGTATCGAAAAATCCCATGGCTTCTACTTGTTATAACGCAGGGCGTCGATTGTCTTGAGTTGTGCGGCCCGGTAGGCGGGGACGTAGCCTGCGATCAGGCCGGCGATGACCAGCACGACCGTCGCGCTGACCGCAACGCCCAGGTCGAGCGTCGGGTTGAGGAAGATCGACGGCGCATGGCCGTCGCCCGTCTGCGGCGTCTGGTTGAGCATGTAGTTGACCCCTTCCATCATCGCCACGCCGAATACCATACCCAGGTAACCGAATACGGCGGTTATCATCACCGACTCGGTGAGGATCAGCCTGATGATCGACACGGGTTTGGCGCCCAGCGCCTTGCGTATGCCGAATTCGGAGGTGCGCTCCGTGACCGTCACGAGCATGATGTTGCTCACACCGACGATGCCGGCCAGCAGCGTCCCCAGGCCGATGATCCAGACGAAGACGTTGATGCCTGCGAAAACCATCATGAAATTCTTGTAGGTTTCCATCGTATTGTCGAGCCAGATGGCGCTTTCGTCGTCGGGGGCGAAATGGTGCTCGGCGGAAAGGCGCCGGATGACGCGCTTTTCGAACTCCTTCATTGCCTCGGTGGTGTGGACGCCCTTGATGGTGATGATGGCATTGTTCACTTCGGGGCTGTTGGCGTTGTAGAGCAACTGCCCGGTGGTCAGCGGGATGTAACACGACGAACTGCTGCGCTGGGCGTCGCCCTTGTAGACGCCGACCACGGTGAATACCGTGCTGTCGAGCTTGATCCTGGCCCCCAGCGGATCGGCTCCTTTGAATAGCAGGGACTGCATGGCCTGGTCGATGACCAGCGACTTGCGGTATTCGCGGATGTCGGCGTCGTTGACGAAGCGCCCCTTTACGATCTCCACGCCCTCGATCTGTTCGATCTTGGGCAGCGAGCCGCGCAGCCAGACCTTGGTATATTCGTTCCCGTAGGTCGCCGTATGATTGTCGAACCACGAGTTGGCAGCCACTTCGTCCACCTCGGGGAATTCCCGGGCGAGGATTTCGAGGTCGCTGTTCCACAGACGGATGCGGCGCCCCTTCTGGTAGCCCATGTAGGGCTTCGAAGTACGGCCGCCGTAGAGGTCGATCGAGTTGGTGGCGTAGTTGCCGAAATTGGAGGTTACGCCGTTCTTGAGCCCGTTGCCCGAACCCAGCAGGATGACGAGCATGAAAATGCCCCACGCGACCGAGAAGCCCGTGAGGAACGTGCGCAGCTTGTTGCGGCGCACCGATGTCCAGATCTCCAGCAGCAGTTCCCTCATCGCTTTCCGAGTCCGGTTTGGGTGATACTGCTGATGACGCCGTCCGTCAGTCGGATGATCTTGTCCGTCTGGTCGGCGATCGACTGTTCGTGGGTGACGCAAATGATGGTCATCCCCATGTCCGAGTTGACGCTGCGCAGCAGGTTCATCACCTCCTGCGAGGTGACGCTGTCCAGTGCGCCCGTAGGTTCGTCGGCTAGGATGATCTGGGGCTTGTTGATAAGCGCCCGGGCGATGGCCACGCGCTGTTTCTGGCCGCCGGACATTTCGTTGGGCATGTGGTCGGCCCACTCCCTGAGCCCCAGCATGTCGAGGTATTCGAGTGCCAGAGCGTTGCGTTTGCGGCGCGAGACGCCCTGGTAGTAGAGCGGCAGGGCGACGTTTTCGACGGCGTTCTTGTAATTGATCAGGTTGAAGGACTGGAAAATATAGCCGATCATATTGTTGCGTGCGGCGGCGGCCTGCGTTTCGCTGAGGTTCTTGATCAGCCGTCCGGCCAGGTAGTAACTGCCGCTGTCGTAGTCGTCGAGAATCCCGAGGATGTTGAGCAGGGTCGATTTCCCGGATCCCGAGGCGCCCATGATCGAGACCAGTTCGCCCTTTTCGACGTCGAGGTCGATACCTTTGAGCACGTGCAGGGGCGACCCGTTGTTATAGGTCTTGTTGATGTTTTCCAGCTTTATCATATTCAGTCTGCCGTTATAAAGCGGTTTGCGTTGTTGAGGGTTACAATCTGTAAGCGGTGTGTGAGGCGCTTGGGACAAAGGTAATAATATAATCTTGAAAAACAATTTATTTTTATCGAAAATCAATAAAAAATTACCAAACACCAATAAATATAATTGTAGTATCGGCAAATGTAAGCAAAAAATGCATACTATGCAATACAAAGTACTAAAATTTATATATTAATCTTCCCGACCTATATTATATGATAGGGAAAAAGCCCGCTTCCATGCGCATATCCCGGTAGGGTAGCCGGTGAAAATCCCCATATATGGTGATTGCCGTCTCCGCCCCGAATCGTTATTTTTGCAGGCTAAAGTCATGTCGAATGTTAAAAAAATAACATAAACGGTTTATGGGTAATGCTTTTTCGTTATATTTGTTGCGTTAGGTCAAGCATATGAGGAAACTTTTACTACTGTTTTTATGCACGATTGTCCCGGCCGTCGTGTCGGCGCAGCGTCTCGATGTTACGGGGCGGGTGCTTATAAAGGACACCGACAAGCCGATCGGACAGGCGGTCGTCGAATTGCCGCAGTCTGGATTGTGGGCCGTGGCCGATACCGACGGGAATTTCACGGTGAGGGGTGTCCCGGCCGGGAAAACGCGCTTCGTCGTCTCCTGCCTGGGGTTCGTTACGACCGAGACCGAGGCCGACGTGCGTACGGGGATGGAGCCGCTCAGGCTTTATGCCCCCGAAGATAACCTGAAACTGGAGAGCGTCGTGGTTACGGCCAAGGAGGCGCCCAATGCCATGGCTACGTCGCGTACGATCGGCGGCAATGCCATCGACCACCTGCAAATGGTCAATGCGTCGGACATCTCGGCACTGCTGCCGGGCGGCAAGACGGTCAACCCCGACCTGATGAAGGACAATGTCTTCTCGCTGCGCAGCGGCGGGAGCACGGCCGGCAATGCGGCGTTCGGTACGGCCGTCGAAGTCGACGGCGTACGCCTTTCCACCAATGCTTCGCTGGGCGACCCGACGGGTGCCAGCACACGCAACCTGTCGGCGACCAACATCGAGTCGGTCGAGGTGGTGACGGGCGTACCTTCGGCCGAATACGGCGACATCTCGTCGGGCGTGGTGAAAATCTCGACCCGCAAGGGCAAGACGCCCTATACGGTGACCCTCTCCACCAACCCACGCACCAAACAGCTCGCCGCCTCGAAGGGCTTCGACCTGGGGCAAAACCGCGGCGTGCTGAACAGCAACGTCGAGTATACGCGGGCCACGAAGAACCCCACGTCGCCCTACACCTCCTATTCCCGCACGGGGCTGGCGCTCAACTACCAAAATACCTTCTCCGAGGTGCTGCGCTTCAACTTCGGCGTGACGGCCAATATCGGCGGTATGAATACCGAAGACGACCCCGATGCCCAGAAAGGCGAGTGGGAGAAGGTGCGCGACAATGTACTGCGTGCCAACACCTCGTTCAAATGGCTGCTGAACAGGCCGTGGATCACGAGCCTGGATTTCGATGCGTCGCTCAACTATACCGACAACCTTGCGCGTAAGCGCACCTACAACCTCAATTCGACCTCCCTTCCGGCCGTCCATGCCCAACAGGAAGGGTATTACATCGCCGATATGCTCCCGCCGGTCTATTACTCGACCAAATATGTCGATTCCAAGCAGCTCGACTATGCGGCCAACCTCAAGGCCACGTGGGTGCGCAGCTGGGGCGACGTGCACAGCAATGCCAAAGTCGGCGCTTCGTGGCGTGCCAACGGCAATGTCGGGGACGGGGAGTACTATGCGGCCCCCCCCCTCGCGCCTAACGGTTACCGCCCCCGTCCGTATACGGACATCCCCTATATGCATAACCTCGCGGCCTACGTCGAGGAGACGCTGACCGTGCCGCTGGGGTCGGCCACGCTGCAACTGATGGCGGGCCTGCGTGCCGAAAAGACCTTTATCAAAAATACGCAATACGAGAATACGTCGAGCCTCTCGCCGCGCTTCAACCTGAAAATCCGCATCAACGACCGTCTGACTGTCCGCGGAGGCTGGGGCATCACCGAGAAGCTGCCGTCGTTCAACGTGCTTTACCCGCTGCCCGAATACCGCGATACGCCCGTGTTCGCTACCAACTATGGGTCGGGGCAGAGCGCCTATGTCTACTACACGCAGCCTTACCGGATACTCTACAACGACAACCTGAAATGGCAGCGCAACCGCAATTCCGAGGTCGGCGTCGACCTGCGTATCGGGGGTACCTCGATCTCGCTGGTCGGCTATTTCAACCGCACGAAATACCCCTATAAGCTGAGCGCCGCCTTCGAGCCGTTCTCCTATAATATGATGGGCGTGCCCTCCACGCTGCCCGACGGGACTGCATACACGATGCCGGCGAACCCGGCTTTCCGGGTCGACAGCCAGACGGGCGAAATCTTCGTCCGTGACAAGGACAACCCCTCGGCCGGCTGGATCGCCATGCAGACCACTTCCACGAAACGGACGTTCGTCAAGAATACCTATCAGAACAACGGTTCGCCCGTAGACCGCATGGGGCTGGAGTTCGTCGTGGAATTCCCGCAGATCAACCCCATCCGCACGCAGCTGCGGCTCGACGGGGCTTACGGCTATACCAAATACGTCAACGAGGGTGAGGCATGCTACTATCCCTCGACCTCGACCGGCGGCGAGTTCTACCCCTATGTGGGGGTTTATCTCGATAACGGGGGCAGCTCCAACGTCACCTACAACGGCCGGAAGCTGCATGCGCTGGATATGAACCTCACGGCCACGACGCATGTGCCCTCGATCCGTATGATCATCTCGCTGCGGCTCGAAGCCACGCTCGTGAAGCGCTCGCAGAACCTCTCGGAGTACAGGGGGCGCGAGTATGCCTTCAATGTCGACGAGGATCGTAACCCCACCGGCGGGAGCATCTACGACGGCGACAGCTATACGGCGATCTGGCCTGTGGCCTACATCGACCTCGACGGCAACCGCCATCCCTTCACCGATGCCGAGAAGAACGATCCGGCCTTCTCCTCCCTGCTGTTGCGTTCGGGCAATGCCTACTCCTTCAACGGCGACGGCTACGACCCCTATTTCTCGGCCAACCTGAGCATCACGAAGGAGATCGGCGACCATGTCTCCGTCTCGTTCTACGCCAACAACTTCACCAATTCGCGGCCCTTCGTCGCGTCGTACGCCACGGGTGTCAAGGCGGTCTTCACACCCGATTTCTATTACGGACTTACGGTACGTCTTAAATTCTGAAAACGATGAGAAAGATACTTTGCATATTGTCCTGTCTGCTGGTGGCCGGTTGCACGTCGTTCGACAGGAACCCTTACGACGGTGCGCTGCGCGAACTCCGTGTGACGGCCGTGTATCCCGAGGGGTACGCTGGCTATCTGCGCGAAGGCGTCGCGGTGAAACTCTCCGACCGCAATACGGGCAATGTTTATACCGCCCTGACCGATGCGCAGGGCCACGCCGGGTTCCGCGTCGCTGCCGGGCATTACCGTCTCTCGGTGCTCGACCTGCCCGACGATTCGGCGGTATTCAACGGTACGATCGAGCAGGTCGACCTTGTCGGCGAGGACAAGGAAGTCGACGTGGCGCTGAAATTTTCCAAGCCGGGTACGATCCTCATCAAGGAGATCTACTCGGGCGGCTGCATGCAGGATCCGCCGGCGACGGGGACTTATGCCGACGACAAATATATCATCCTGCACAACAACGGTTTCGAAACCTATTACCTCGACGGGCTGTGCCTGGCGATGGTCGCCCCCTACAACTCGCAGGCCGCCAATCCCTGGACGAGCACCGACCCTTCGGGCAACATCGTTTTCCGTGATTACGCCGCCGTACCCGACTGTATCTGGATGTTCCCGGGCTCGGGGACGGATTTCCCGCTGCAACCCGGCGAGGATGTCGTGGTGGCCTACCATGGCGTCGACCATACGCAGACCTATTCCCAGTCGGTGAACCTCAACCGCAAGGGCTGTTTCGTGCTCTACGACATGGTATACTATCCCGGCAACAAGTTGCACCCCACGCCTGTCCCGGGCGACCAGATCGACCAGGCGCATTACATGAAGGTGCTGAAAAAGACCGGGACGAATACGGCCGTCGTCTACGTGATCTCGCAGAATTCGCCCGCCGTGATCCTTTTCCGGGCGCCCGAAGGGTTCGATCTGGATGCCTATCTGGCCGACGACCTCCAGTCGACGGTTCAGAGCGGCAGCATCACCTATTCGAAGATACCGTGGGACGACTGGATCGTGGACGGCGTCGAGGTATGCAACATGACCGAGGCGACCAAGCACAAACGCCTGCACACCGATGTGGATGCCGGTTACGTCGGCTTCTCGGCCAAGGCGCAGGGACATACCCTGCACCGGAAGCTGGATGAAGCGGCCACGGCGGCTGCCGGCTTCGAAAGGTACGTGGATACCAATAACTCGTCGAACGATTTTTATGAGCGTGAGACACAATCTTTGCGAGATTAGCCTATGAGACGGATTTTAACGATACTGATGTTGGCCGCCGTCTCTGCTGCCACGGCGCAGGAGCGTTTCGACTATATTTTCCGCCGCAACCCCTGGAACGGCGGCCCGAACGCTGCGGGTATCCGGCAGGACTCCCTGAGCCGTTCCTATGCCGAAATCTATTTCACCAAGGAGAACGGCGGGCTTACGGGCCACTCCGCGTCGGACGACAGCTGGAATGCCGGGGCGAAAACCGAGTCGGTGCGCCACCTGAAAAAGGTCTCGTTCTCGGGCGGGTTCGGCTACGACTATTTCGACGGCCGCAACATGTGCGGCTCGATGTTCACCGAACCGGGGTATTATCCGGTGGACATCCTCGAATTTACGCCGGGGCGCAAGGTGCGCGAGGATTATACCTTCACGGGCGGTATGTCGGCCGTGCTGGGCAACCGGTGGACAGGCGGCCTGCGCGTAGAGTTCGAAGCCCGCAACTATGCCAAGCGCAAAGACCTGCGCCACAAGAACACACGGCTGGATTTCGAATTTTCGCCCGGAATAATGTACCACGCGGGGCGTTTTGCCGCCGGTGCGGTCTATATCGTGGGTACGAACAGCGAGAAGGTCGATGCGGAAGGCGTGGGCCCCGGTGCCGACCTGTACGAGGCATTCTTCGACCGGGGACTGCTCTACGGGTCGCTGGAGAAGTGGGGGAGCACCGACATACACCTCTCGACCAACGGCGTTTCGGGATTCCCCGTCCGCGAGAATACGCAGGGGGCGGGCGTCCAGTTGCAATACGGGCCGTTCTATGCCGACGTCGCCTACCGTAACAGGCAGGGCGAGACGGGCGAGAGCCGCATTATCTGGCATCTGTTCGAAACGCACCAGGTGACGGCGAACGCCGCCCTGTCGCTGGGAACGGCACTGCGCAGGCATTTCGTGCGCGTGAATCTCGACTGGCAGACGCTCCGCACCGACGAGAACATCATCACCACCGAGACCATCAACGGCGTGCAGACCATCACCATACACGGTTCGACACCGACTTTCGGGCGCAAGGGGCTCGACCTTGGGGGCGAATACGAGTTCGTGGCACCGCATACGGATTTGCGTGCCGGGGTCGGTTATTCGCAGCTCAACCGCGAATCGACGCTGATGTACCCCTATGTCAAGGGGCAGAAGCTCCACTTTACCAAGATATATGCCTCGCTGATCCGCACGTTCGGCCTCTGGGAGCTGACCCTCGCGGCGGATTACCGCCTGGGAGGTTTCTCGGAGTGTGAAACGCAGTTCGAAACCCCCGGCGTGCAGCCGGGCGAATATCCCGGGCAGCTGACCGCTTACTACGATTACGAAAACGAATACCTCACGGCCAAACGGCTGGGGGCGGCGCTCGGGCTGCGGCGCAATATCAAACGGTTCTATGTCGACGTGTTCGCGCGTTACGAACACGGTTTCGGACTGGAATACGTCGCGCAGCCCAACCGGGTCGCGGCGACGCTGAGTGTAGGATATAATTTTTAAATTCAAAAGGATAGATTATGAAAAAGATTTTGACATTGATGGCAGTCGCGGCGATGGCTTTCACCGCCTGCTCGAAGGAAGAAAGCACCGGAACGGGCGACAAGCAGGTGCGCATCACCCCGACGATCGCCAACCCTGCGCTGACGCCGGCAAGCATGTCGTCCGGCACGCGGGCGACGGACACCGATTTCGAGCTGAACGACAAGGTCGGCCTCACGATCACGATGACGGCGGACGGTTCGGCGTTCGTGGCGAACAAGGAGATGTCGTTCGACGGTACGGATTTCAAGACCGAGGGTTTCCTCTGGTACGAAGATGTCGACGCCACCTCGACGCTCTTCGCCTATTATCCCTACCAGGCCGGTGCCGCGGCGCCTGCGGAGTTTTCGGTAAAGGCGGATCAGAGCGGTGCGAACTACACGGCTTCCGACCTGATCGTGGCCGTGAAGACGGGGGTCAAGCCCACGCTGTCGTCCACGCAGATGACCTTCAAGCACAAAATGTCGCGGATCGTCATCAGCGTGACGAACGAATCGGGTTTCGACATCCGGGACATCGTCATCAAGGGTGCTGTCGGCACCGGTGTGCTCGATCCTGCCACGGGCGATTTTACGGCCAAGGCGGGTGCCGAGGCATCCGACGTGACCGCCAATACGGCCACTGCCGAGAAAGTTTACTACGCGCTGCTGGTGCCGCAAAACGGTGTGCAGCTCAAGGTTACGGTCACCACGGCCGATGGTAAGATGCGTACGCAGACGCTCGGCACGACCGACCTCAAGTCGGGTGAGAACCGCCGCATGGACTGCAACGTGCAGCCGGCTGACATCCAGGTGAAATTCAGCGGCCCGATCGCGGGCTGGGTTGACGGAGACGACCTGCTGCCGGACGGCGACGGCGAAGTGGAGACCCCGACCGTCGAGTGGGGCGGCGTGAAGTACAAGATCGTCACGCTCAAGGACGGCCGCACGTGGATGGCCGAGAACCTGCGCTATGTTCCCGAAGGCAAAACCATATCGAGCGACCCGAAGGACGGCAACGGGGTGTGGTACCCCTGCAACCTCTCGAAAGCCGCCGACCTGTCGTTGACTGAGACCGCGGGCCTGCTGTACAGCTATCCCGTGATGCTGGGAATGACCGGCGAGATGACGGGCACCAATTTCGACCAATACGAGGGTGCGCAGGGCATCTGCCCCGACGGGTGGCATATCCCGACGATGGCCGAGTGGCTCAAGCTGGCGGGTGTCGGCAGCGGCAGCCTGTCCGACCCGACGTCGCCCTATTTCGACAAGACGCAGAGCGGCGGTTCGATTGCCGCGCTCAACAAGGACGGTTTCAATATTGCGGGCTGCGGCTATATCAATGCGGCGAGCGCCACGGCGACCCCGGCCTATATGGCCACGGTCTCGGCTGCCGACGCTTCGGCGTTCGGCATGGGATATTTCCCCAGCTCGACGGGTTACAAGGTTACATACAATACGGCCGACGATCCGGAAAGCGGCATCAAGAACATCCAGTATTATGCCGGTATGATAACTTACAACAAGAGTTACAATCGCATGACAATCGCTTACCAGGGTGGTTATTGCGCCGCTCCCGTCCGCTGTATCAAGGACAAGGAGTGATCCTCACCCCCGCACACACAAACACACACAACACAAACAACAATAAATGAAACGTAAACCTAATTATCTGAAGCACCTGCTGCAATGGGGCGTACTGGCCGCCATTGCGGGCACGGTGCTTTGGGCCAAATTGAGCGACAAACCCGTCGATGTCGAGGCATATTGTCCTTTTGGCGGGTTGCAGGCTTTCGGCACCTATGTGGTGAACAACTCGCTGGCCTGCTCGATGTCGATGCTCCAGATCATGATGGGCCTCGTGCTCGCCGTGGGAGTGATTCTGTTCAGCAAACTTTTTTGCGGATACCTCTGTCCGCTGGGCACCGTCGGCGAGTGGATGGGGCGTGCCGGGAAAAAACTGCACCTGCAGGTCGATGTCCCTTCGGGCAGCATCGTCGACAAGCTGCTGCGCGTGGTGAAGTACGTGCTGCTCTTCACGATCCTCTATTTCACGCTCTCGTCGAGCGAGCTGTTCTGCAAGAAACTCGACCCGTTCTATGCCGTGGCTACGGGTTTCAAGGGCGAAATCGTGCTTTGGATGTCGCTCACGAGCCTTGCGCTGCTGCTCCTGGGCGGCTTCGTGGTGAAGATGTTCTGGTGCAAGTATATCTGTCCGCTGGGAGCTGCCAGCAACATTTTCAAATTCACGCTGCTGTTCGTGATCGCCGCCCTCGGCGGCTGGGCGCTCGGTGCGCTGGGCGTTGCGAACGCATGGGTATGGACGATCGGCGGCGCATGTCTTGCCGCCTATATCGTCGAGATCGCCAAGATGCGCAGCTGCACCTTCCCCCTGATGTACATCAAGCGGGACTTGAACACCTGCAATAATTGCGGACTGTGCGAAAAGAAATGTCCCTATCAGCTTCCGATCCATGACTATGTGAAGGTGAAGCATGTCGACTGTACGTTGTGCGGCAACTGCATCGGTGCGTGTGCCAAGGATGCCTTGCAGGTCAACGGCCGCCGTTCGCTGCGCTGGGTGCCCGGGTTGCTGGCCGTGGTGCTCTTCTTCCTGGCCATATGGCTGGGTTCCACCATGGAACTGCCGACGATCGACGAGAAGTGGGGCGACTACGAGAAGGTCGAGAACCTGCAGACGTTCGAGATGGAGGGCTTGCAGACGATCAAGTGCTTCGGTTCGTCGAAGGCTTTTTCGGCCAAGATGCAGGCCGTGCAGGGCGTATACGGCGTCAAGACCTTCGTACGCCGCCATGGCGTCGAGGTGCTTTACGACCCGGCTGCCACCGATACGCTGAAGATACAGGCTGCGATCTTTGCGCCGACGCTGCGCAAATATGCCATGCCGGGCGAGCAGGTGCCGATGCTCGACGTGGTGAAGCTCGGCGTCGAAGGGCTCCACGACCGGATGGATATGATCTATTTCGGCATGGTGCTCCAGAAGATCGAGGGAGTCTACGGCTTCACGTCGGAGTTCGCCTGTCCGGTGGATGTGACGGTCTACGTCGATCCGGCCGCCGGTATTACCGAAAAAATGTTCGGGGAGGCGATCGACGCCAAGGAACTGGTCATCCCGACCAAGGAGAGCGAGAAGGTGATCCCGATGCATACGGTGCTTAAAAGCTATGCGGTCGCCGGACAGGTTTCGCGCGAGGAGTTTGCGCAGATCATGTTCCGCGATGTGGAGAAGCTCGCGGGCAGGTTCGTTGCCAACCAGGAGAAGTGGGGGGACGACGAGCAGTTCCCCAAGGCGGTCTACGAGATGGTATTCCCCGGTATCGAGAAGATGCCGATCCGCAATGCGTTCCCCTATTTCAAGAGCTTCCTTTCGTGTACGGACGGCATCGTGTCCGTGGATTTCGTCCTGCGGGATATGAAGCCCGTGATGCGCATCCGCTATGTGAAGTCGATGTGGGACGACGCGAAGCTGTGGAAAGAGGTTTTCCAGGCCGAAAAATGGACGCTGCGCATGGCTGACGGCACCTTCAAGGAGGCCGACCCGCGGCTGAAGTTCACCAATCCGGGGAAAACGGTTGGAGAGTAATTGAAAAAACGGCTGCAAAAATGACTGTTTCATGCAGGATATTCGGATTGCTGTCTGTGGTTTCGTTGGCGGTTTTCGTACTTGCAGGATGTGCTCGTGCGAAAAATACGAACTGCCGCGAGCTGTTCGAAAAGTATTACGAAGTCAATGTCGCGGCATTTATGCGGACGATGCCGGCGGCAGATTCCGCCGCGGTGCGAAAAAAGGCCGAATACGCCTTGGATAAAATGTACCGGATCGACTCCACGTTCGTTTTGATGAGGGGAAAGGAATTGGACGATTTTATCAGGGTCAATTTGCCGGCCATTGTCGGAGCCGATGCTGAGGATTGAATTTTTGTTGTCGGTTTTTAAAAACAGACCGAATGTGGGGAGAACCGGGAAAAAGGTTCTTTCCCATTGGTGAAAAATGAAGAATATGAGAAGATGGATAGCCTGTCTGGCCGTTGTGCTGCTCTGTATGCAGCCTGCGATGGCCGACGAGGGCATGTGGCTGATGCACCGGCTGGCGGAGATTTATCCGCAGATGAAGGCCCGGGGACTGAAAATCAAGGATAAGGAGATCTACAACGAGAAATCGGCTGCGCTGGCCGATGCCGTGGTGGCAGTCGACGGCGGCATGGGGACGGGCAGCATGATTTCCGACCAGGGGCTGATGATTACCAACCACCATGTGGCTTACAGCGACATCTGCGCCCTGTCGACGCCCGAATGCAACCTGCTCGAAACGGGATTCTGGGCACGCACGCGCGATGAGGAGATTCCCGTCCCCGGCAAGACCGTGTGGTTCGTGCGCAAGGTGGTCGACGTGACCGACGAGGCCAATGCGCTCAAGGAGGAGATGAAAGCCGCCGGGAAATGGGGCATGATGGCCCCGCGCCGCCTCTATGCCGAACTGGAAGGGCGCTACGGTCGGGAAACGGAGTGCGAGGTGTCGTGCTACTCGATGTGGGGCGGCAAAATGTACCTGATGTTCTACTACGACATCTACAAGGATGTGCGGCTGGTGGGTACGCCGCCTGCGTCGATCGGTGCCTTCGGCGGCGATTACGACAACTGGGGCTGGCCCCAGCACAAGGGCGATTTCGCGCTTTACCGCGTCTATGCCGACCGGGAGGGACGCCCTGCGGCCTATTCCGCCGACAACGTGCCGCTCAAACCCCGCCGCGTGTTGCAGGTCGCCACGGGCGGCGTGCATGACGGCGATTTCGCGATGGTGATCGGATTTCCGGGGCGTACGAACCGCTATGCGTCGTCGTTCGCCGTGGCCGAGAAGCAGCGTGTCCGGAACCCGATCGTCGTGGCCAACCGCCATGACCGGATGGATATTCTCAAACGCCATATGGAACGCGATCCGCGGGTGCGCATGGAGTATTCGGATGCTTATTTCGGCCTGAGCAACTACGCCGACTACGCCAAGTGGGAGAACAAATGCCTGCGCCGTTTCGACGTCGTGGCGATCCGTGAGGCCGAGGAGGAACGCCTGCAGCGTTGGATCGAGGCCGATTCCGCCCGCAAGGCCGAGGACGGGACGTTGCTCGAAGAGCTCGCGCGCGGTTACAAGGCGCGGCAGGGCGCCGAGCGCAACCTCAATTATTTCCGCGAGGCATGGCTCGGCCCCAGCGAGGCGCTGCTCGTGGCCAACCGCGTGTCGTCGTACCTTGGCAAACTCGAACGGCTGAAGCAGGACTCGCTGATCGTGGATTCGAAGGATGCCCGAAGCGTCGTGGCCGGGAGCGGCCGCTTGCGCCGTAACTACGATGCCGCGACCGACCGCGACCTGTTGGCGCGGATGGTGGTGAACTTCACGGCCAACGTGCCGCGCGAGATGTGGGGCGTGCAGTTGCAGGCGATGTACGACCAGGCGGGAGGCGATGCCGACCGTATGGCGCGTGCGGCGTTCGATGCTTCGTTTTGCAGCGACCCCGTGCGTTACGATGCCTATTTCTCGAAGAACCGGTCGGTGGCCGAGATACGCCGCGACCCCATGGTGGCGCTTACCGAATCGGTCACCGTACAGCGTTTTACGGGCGGTGTGGACAAGGCCGAGAAGCGCGGCCGTGCGCATGTCGGGCGGAGCGAGAGCCGCTATGCCGACCTGCTTTACGATTTCCGTGCTTCGGAAGGACTGGCGCAGTATCCCAATGCCAACTCGACCATGCGCCTGACCTACGGTAACGTGCAGCCCCTGAACCCTTCGGACGGCGTGCATTACGATTCGCGTTCGACGATCGCGGGCTATATGGAGAAGTACAACCCTGACGAATACGAATACCGTGTCGACGACCGTATGCGGCGGCTGATCGCCAAACGGGACTGGGGACGCTGGGGCGAGAATGGTACGCTCTATGTCAATTTCCTGACCGACAACGACATTACGGGAGGCAATTCGGGCAGCCCCGTACTCGACGGCAGGGGGCACCTTATAGGGCTTGCGTTCGACGGCAACCGCGAGTCGATGGCCGGCGATGTGTGGTTCCATCCCGAATTGGCGCGCACGGTGTGCGTGGATATCCGCTATGTGATGTGGGTGATCGACAAGTATGCCGACGCCGGGTGGTTGCTCAACGAAATGAAGTTCGCAAAATAACCCGGTGTGCCGGTGGTAACCGCGGCATCCCGACGTGTCAAGCAGACCTGCCAATTGGCAGGTCTGCTTTTGTTGCAGGGGCATAGCTGTCCGGTGTCCGTATCCGTATGGCTTTTGGAATCGGTGTCCGTCAGCGTATCCGTCGCGCGTTTGGGGTCGGCGCCCGTATCCGGTTTCGTCGGGCTTTTGCCTTCGGCCTCCGTCTCTGTTACGCGTTTGGGGTCGGCCTCCGGCTCCGGCTCCTGTCCGCGCCTATCCCAGAAGCAACTGCCGCAGGGCGGGAATATCTTCCGCAATAAATGCGGGTTTTGCGGTCTGAAGCTCTTCGCGGCTGCCGTAACCCCACAGTACGCCGATGGCGGCAAGCCCCGTTGCGGCTGCGCCTTCGACGTCATGGCGGCGGTCGCCGATCATCACGGCACGGTCGGGGTCGTCGATGCCCAGCGTGGCGAGTGCATGGCGGATTACGTCGGCCTTGGCGTCGCGCGAGCCGTCGGGCGTGCTGCCGCTGATAAGCGCGAAGTCGTCCGCGAACCCGAAATGCCGGGCAATCTGCTCCGCGAAACGGGTGGGTTTCGAGGTCGCCACGACCAGTGTCGCCCCGTGCGCCCGCAGGTCGCGTAACAACTCGGGGATCCCTTCGTAGAGCCTGTTCTCGAAAATCCCTTTCGGGGCGTAATATTCGCGGTATTTTTCGACGGCCACCTCGGCATCGGCGTCGCTCATGTCATAGAATTCGCGGAACGAATTGCGCAGCGGCGGCCCGATGAAGGGACACAGCGCCGTGGGGTCGTCGGCCTCGATGCCGAAATGCCGCAGGGCGTACTGCACCGAACGGGTGATACCCGGCATCGGGTCGGTGAGCGTTCCGTCGAGGTCGAAAAAGAGGTATTTCCAGCGCATGGATCGTTGTTTTATATTATTCCGGACGAATCACGCTTTTTACGCTATTCCTTGCCGGCTTGCCGGGTGGAAAAATGCAGGATAAGCGTGTCGCCCTCTTCGAAGAGGCCGGGCGCCCCTATCTGAGCCTGAGGAACGAGTAGCCGAAGCGTTCGCAGGCGGCCTTTTCCAGCTTTTCGCGCACCGAGGGATGGGCGACGGCGATCAATGCCCGCGCCCGCTGGGCGAGGTTGCGGCCGCGCAGGTGCGCAACGCCGTATTCCGTTACGATGTGCTGCACCATGTGGCGGGTCGTCACGACGCCTGCGCCGGGCGTCAGCAGCGCCTTGATCTTCGATTCGCCTTTCGGGGTGGTCGACGGGATGGCAATGAAGGTTTTGCCGCCCTCCGACAGGGCCCCTCCGTACATGAAATCGTGCTGCCCGCCTACGCCGGAAATGATGCGCTCACCGACCGAGTCGGCGCAGACCTGCCCCGTGAGGTCGACCTCGACGGCCGAGTTGATCGCCATCACGCGCGGGTTCTCGCGGATGCGGAACGGGTCGTTCGTCCATGCCACATCCTTCATCACGAGGTCTTTGCGGTAGTCCATATAATCGTACAGCCGGCGCGATCCCAGCGCCAGCGAGGCGACCGTTACGCCGGGCATGACCCGTTTGAGCGAGTTGTCGATCACGCCGCTTTCGAGCAGAGGCAACACGCCGTCGGTCATCGCCTCGGTATGCAGCCCGAGATGTTTGTGGCCTGTGAGCGCGGCCAGCACGGCATTGGGGATTCCGCCCACGCCGATCTGCAATGTCGCTCCGTCGGGGATCAGTTTGGCGATGTGGTTGCCGATCCTGCGTTCGATGTCGGTGGGGGTTGCCGAGGGCACCTCGACCAGCGGGTCGTCGACCTCGACGGCCGCGGCGACGCGCGAGAGGTGGATCACGGCGTCGCCGTAGGAGAACGGCATGGCCGTGTTGACCTGCGCAATGACTGTCCTGGCGCATTCCACGGCCGAAACGGCCAGGTCGGCCGAGACGCCGAACGAGCAGTAGCCCTCCTCGTTGGGGCGCGAGAGGTTGAGGATTGCCACGTCGACGTGCAGCGTCCCGTCGCGGAACAGCCCCGGGATTTCGCCCAGGAAGGCCGGGATCGACTGTCCGTAGCCCTGGGCCAGCCAGCGGCGGATGTTATTGGCCACGAACAGGCTGTTGACCAGGAACGTATCCTTGTATTCGGGGCTGCAATAGGGGGCGTCTGCCCTCCCGACGGCGAATCCGGAGTAGAGCGTGACATCGGTGAGCTCGGCGGCGCGGTCGGTCATGGCGCGGACGAGCACTTCGGGGATCGAGGTGCTGCCCTGAATGTAGACGCTGCTGTGCGGGCGGATGAGCTTTACGGCTTCGGCGGCTGTCGTGAATCGCATAGGCTTATCGGTGGTTTTGCCCGAAGGCGGTTAGGCGTGTTTCGAGCAGCTCGAACTGCTCGGGGCGGTTCAGTTGCGAAACGCAGACCCGGATGCCCGGCTGGCGGCTGCCGGTCGATGTGAGCGATATGGCGCAGATGCCGTAGAGGAGCAGTTCGCTCAGCAGCTCCGCGCTGGAGAGTCCGCCGTAGCCGACGGTGTAGAAGAATCCGTCGCTGACGGTTTCGTCCTGGTCTTTGTCGTAGACGATGCGGAAGCCGTGGCGCTGGAAGATCTCCTTGGTGAGGCGGGCGCGCCGGGCGTATTCCGAGGTTTCGCCCACGAAATCGAGCTGCCCGTCGGCCGCAGCGCGGAACATCGCCGCCAGAGCGTGCTGCGCCGAGTGGCTCGTGCCCGACGAGGCGGCATAGAGGAACGTCAGGACATAGGCGTCGCCCAGGCGCCCCATGCCGTAGCGCTGTTTGAGCGCGGGGTAGTGCCGCGGGTAGAGTTTGTCGGAGATGGCTGCGATGGCGATGCGCTGGCCGGCGTAGCTGAATATCTTCGAGCCGGAGATCATCAGGATGTAGTTGTCCGTGTACCTGGCCACGGTGGCCTGGTAGGGCGCTTCGAAGGGGCGTCCCAGGGGTTTGCGGAAGTCCATGCAAAGGTAGGCGAGGTCTTCGATGACGATGGCGTCGTATCGGGTAGCCAGCTCGCCGATCGTACGCAGCTCATCCTCGGTGAGGCATATCCACGCCGGATTGTTGGGGTTCGAATAGACGATGGCGGCGATGTTGCCCTGTGCGAGGTAGCTTTCCAGCTTCGGGCCCAGTTTTTCGGCGCGGTATTCATAGATGTCGAACGACGCGCTGGGGATATCGAGGATCTGCACCTGGTTGCGCTGCACGGGGAACCCGGGGTCGATGAAGAGGATCGTATCCTTCCCGGGCACGAGCTGCGAGCAGAGTAGGAAAGCCGTGAAACTGCCCTGCATCGACCCGACCGTCGGGATGCAGCCCTGCGGTGCGACCCCGACGTCGAGGAACGCGCGGATGAAACGCGAAGCCTGTTGTTTGAGTTCGAGGATGCCGAACATGTTGGGATACTGCGACGCCACGCCTGATTGTAGCGCCCGGCATTCGGCTTCGACCCCCGCCTTTTCGGGCGGAAGCCCCGGCACGCCCATTTCGAGGTGCAGGAATTCCATCCCCGTCTGTGTTTCCATGATGCGGGCTATGTCGCCCGACTGGCGGATCGTCGCCTGGGCGATGTCCGCAATGTCCATGCGCTCCAGCGCGGAGTCGAGCACGGAGCGGTCTATCGGCAGCCTTCCCATTGTGCGGTCTGTTTTTGTGCGTATGCGTAGCCAGCGCGGAATGCCGCGAGGTTCGTGTCGACGATGGCGTCGCCCTTGCGGGCGAAAATGGCGCGTATGCCCGCTTCGAGTTTTTCGGGTGCGATGCCCAGGAACGGTGCTGCGGCGCCCAGCAGCACGATGTTGGCGGCACGGGGCGATGCGGCCTGGCGGGCGATGGCATCCACGTCGAGCGCCACGCTGTGCGGCAGGGAGGCTATCTCCCGCCCGAGCGTATCGGCATCGGGATAGTCGGGGATGTTGACCAGCGGGGCGGTGTTGGTGATGACCCAGCCCCCGGTCGAAAGCCACGGCAGGTAGCGGAGTGCTTCCATTGGTTCGAGCGAGATGATCAGGTCGGCGGCACCCCGCGGAATGAGGTCGGAGGCGATTTCATCCGACGAGATGCGCAGGTTCGACTGCACGTCGCCGCCCCGCTGGCTCATGCCGTGGACTTCGGCCTGCTTGATGTGCAGCCCCTGGTCGAGGGCAGCCCTGCCGATGACGGTGGCGATCGAGAGGATGCCTTGTCCCCCTACGCCCGAGAGTATGATGTCGCGTTTCATGGTTTGCCTGTTTTTAGGGTTTTGCCGCCGGGCGGTCGCCGCGCCGGGCGTGTCGCTATTGTTTCTGTTTGGTTGCGTTGTGCCGTTTGGCGGTCTGTATGCATTCGCGGCGGGGGATGATGACCGAGACGCCGTCGAAGGCGATCTCTTCGCGGAGCATGGCCTTCATCTCTTCGCGGGTTCGGGGCAGTGGCACTACGACGCGGATGTGGGCGGGGTCGACGCCCAGGCCGGCGCATATCTGCTCGAGGCGTCCCGTGCCGGCCGAATCCTGGCCTCCGGTCATGCCTGTGGTGAGGTTGTCCGAAATGACGACCGTGATGTTCGTCCCCTCGTTCACGGCGTCCAGCAGCCCGGTCATCCCCGAGTGGGTGAAGGTCGAGTCGCCGATGACGGCCAGGGCGGGGTGCTGTCCGGCGTCGGCTGCGCCTTTGGCCATCGTGATCGAGGCGCCCATGTCGACGCAGGTGTCGATGGCATGGAACGGCGAGAGCCACCCCAGCGTGTAGCAGCCGATGTCGCTGAATACCTTGGCATTTTCATATTCGCCTGCTACCTCCGTCAGTGCCGTATACATGTCGCGGTGGCCGCAACCCTGGCACAATGCGGGCGGACGGGGGACGACGATGCCGCTGGCGGCGAGGGTCGCGTGCGGGGCGAGCCCCAGGGCCGTGCGTACGCTGTCCGGAGTCAGTTCCCCGGTGCGGGGCAGTTCGCCCGACATGCGGCCGCGGATCTCAACGGGCGCAGGCAGGATGCCGCGCAGGGCTTCTTCGACGACGGGTTGTCCCTCCTCGATGATGAGCAACGCCTTGCATTCCGACGCCATGCGGCGCACGAGTTCCTGCGGAAGCGGGTATTGCGATATTTTGAGCACCGGGTGCGGGCATCCGTCGGGGTAGTTCTCCATGAGGTAGTTGTAGGCAATGCCGCAGGCGATGATGCCCAGCGATTTGTCTTCAGCGTCGGCGTAACGGTTGAAGCGGCTTGCAGCCGCCTCCTCTTCGAAGCGGGCATAGTCGGCGAGCAATGCCTCGTATCTTACGCGCGAATTGCCCGGCATCAGCACCCATTGGCGCGTCCGGGCGGGATAGGCGAGGCTGTTCTCGGGGCGTGCCTCGCGCGGTTCGACCATGGCGCGCGAGTGGGCCATGCGGGTCGTAAGGCGCATCAGTACGGGGATGCGGTATTTTTCCGAGAAATCGAACGCGGCCTGCACCATCTCGTAGGCCTCCTGCTGCGTGGAGGGCTCGAACGTCGGGACAAGGGCGAACTTGCCGTAGAAGCGTGAATCCTGCTCGTTCTGCGACGAGTGCATCGAGGGGTCGTCGGCCGCTACGACGACCAGTCCGCCGTTGGCTCCCGTCATCGCCGAGTTGACGAAGGCGTCGGCGGCGACGTTCATGCCCACATGTTTCATGCACACCAAGGCGCGTTTTCCGGCGAACGACATGCCCAGCGCCTCCTCCATCGCCGTCTTCTCATTGGTCGACCATGTGCAGTGGATGCCTCGTTCGGCGGTGAGCGGATGTCCTTGTATATATTCGGTGATTTCGGTCGAAGGTGTGCCCGGATAGGCATAGACACCCGACAATCCTGCGTGGAGCGCCCCCAGTGCGAGGGCTTCGTCTCCGAGTAATAATTCCCGTTTTGCCATGAGGTCGTGCAGTTATGCTGTTTTTACAAATTTAAGGAATTTTTAATTAAAAATTCACTTTTAATGATAAAAAATCACATAAAACGGTATTTGATATTTAAAATATTATATAAATAAGTGTTTTTGAAAAAAATTGTAATATGGCATCCTTCCATACAATGCCGACTGGCAGGAACGGGTATAAAAAAGCAGCCGATCCCGAAAGACCGGCTGCCCCGTTTGCGTCATTATTCCCCGAATAGTGTTTTCAGTAATTCGGGCGTTTCGATTTCTTCACAATTTATGCTTCCCAGGAGCCCGCGGCCCTTTTCGGTCAGCGAAAAGTACATCTGCCGCTTATCGTTCGTACCCAACTCCCGGTTTACGTAGCCTTTCCCTTCGACCGAGCGGAGCACCTTCGAGGTGTTCGACGGAGTAAGACCCAGCATTTCGCCCAGCTCCCCGCAGGAGAGACGTCCGGCTTTCGAAAGGCTGCATAAGGCCATGCCTTCGTTCAGGCAGATCCCGTGCGAGCGTTCGAGTGCCGCTTCGAACCGGTTGACGGCCCGTTGCAGCTCGCGGATCCTACACAGTTTTTCCATTGTCTGCCGGTTTGCGTATGGCCTGTTTGCCGCAGTGCCCGATACATTTGCCGCATTCGATACATTTCTCCGGGTCGATTGCCGGAAGCCCGAACCCCGATTGGGTGATCGCCCCGACGGGACAGACCAAAAGCAGCGGGCACCGGTGGTTCTGCGGGCAGCGGAGATTGTCTACGGTGAGTGCCATGCCTGTTTACTTGTTGAGCAGTACCTGGTCGATAGCTTCCTTGAGCGACGCCTTGGGCAGGGCACCCTGTGCGATCTGGGGCTTACCGCTGGTGGGGATGAAAAGCAGCGTCGGGATCGAGCGGATGCCAAATGCGGCGGCGAGCTCCTGCTCCTCTTCGGTATTCACCTTGTAGATGTAGATGCTGTCGCCGTACTCGGCAGCCAGCTCTTCCAGAACCGGGGCAAGCGCCTTGCAGGGGCCGCACCACGATGCATAGAAGTCTATGAGCGCCGGTTTGTCGCCGAGGTACTTCCACGCGGTAGGGTTCGTTTCGTAATTTGCGACTTTGGTCAGGAAATCCGCCTTGGTCAGTGCGATCGTTTTCATGGTATTCTCTTTTTTAGTGTTGTTTTCCTTGTTGCTGCCGTTTGCGCAGGCTGCCAGGCCGAGCATGCACATCGTGGTCAATAATAGTTTTTTCATGGGCTTTATCCGTTTTTATCGTTCTTCTGTATCAAGAACGATGCAAAGATATGAATTATTTTCCATTAAAACAAATTTCCTATGGAAAATAACAAGTCGGATAGAAAATGAATTATTAAAATGCCGGGAGCGCGATAGTCGTTATAATAACAATCGAACCGATCCGGAATGAAAGGTTCGATTGTTTTTGGGAATTACAACAGCTCCATCTGAACATCTTCGATATGGCACTTTTCGGGGGTGTAGATGCAGCCGGGATTCTCTCGGATCGTCCGGGTAATGAAATCCCTGAATTCTCGTTCAGAATTTTCTTCGCTGAATATGTCCCTGCCGATTATTTCGTTTAGGGCGACCCAGTTGAATTTATTGGCTTTATTGGAAAATCTTCGAAACCATTTTCTTATTTCTGTTCCGTTCCGCACGCGGATGCTGGAGCTGTTTTCCGAATTGCTGCTTGTCTTCACCTGGAGTAAAGAGCCGTCTTCCTTGCAAAAGTCGACCGCGTCTATGGTGCTTCCCCAGCAGCAATACCAACCATACGGGTGTAAAATTGTCGCCAGATATTCTTCGAGCAGATTGCCGACCATCCCCTCGATTGTCATCATGATGGAGTGCCCTTTTTCAAGTGTATCTGCGAAATTGTCGTCGATATCTTCTCTTCGGGTTCGGAGAATTAATTTTACGGCAGGATCCGGTTTTGTTTGGGATTTTTTGCCCTGCCGTTTGGACGGCCTGCCATTGTATCCTGATAGATATCGTGCAACCCACTTCTTGACATATTCTTTGAGGGGGATGGGCTCGTTCTGGTTAAATTTCAATGCCGGTAGATTGCGTATATCTCTAAATGCCACACTCAGGACGACTCCTAATTCTTTCGTGTAAGCGTCTTTTGCAAAAGTTTTCGCAAGCGAGATCGCTTTTTTTACCGAAAAATCATCGAAATTAGTGGTTTCTTTCATTGGGGGATGTTTTTCTGATAAAGTTAATGATTATTTGTTTCATAAATAGCGTTATCACCGGCTTTTCTTTTTTTCTGGGTGAAAAGGCATAAAATCCGGCAGGTTTATTCACTGTCCGGCACATTATTATGTTTAACCGATACAATCGGTTTGCACCTTGGTTTACATAAACGGTGAGAACCGAGGAAAAACAGGCTTGAAACGAGACACGGAAAAACTACCTGCATTGCCGAAAGAGTTTGGTTTCAGCGATGTAACTCGCTAAAAAACAATAGAGGGAGCAACTTTCTTTGCTCCCTCTTCGTGACACCGACAGGACTCAAACCTGTAACCTTCTGATCCGTAGTCAGATGCTCTATTCAATTAAGCTACGGTGCCGAATTGCAGGTGCAAATGTAGGGCAATGTTGATTAACAGATAGTTACGGTCGTGAATTTTGTCGATGATTTTCTCTTTTTCGTGCTGTTGTTCGGCGCGGTTTACACGTTGGTTTACACAATAGGACAAACTCAATGTTGGTTAAACAATAGGTGAATTAGTTGATTGTTTGATAAATAGAAAAAGTGACAAACTATGTCGAAAGGGCAATTATATAACCCCTCGTTTTTAGTCTGTCACTTATCATTGTCAAAGGAAAAACGCCGCATTTTTTCGGCCCTCTCTCCCTTATTCTTTAAGATACGACGCAATTAAACTCCACATTTGAGAAATTTATTCAGCGTCAAATAAATCTTCAATCTGTGTATATAAATTTTTTAGATGATGGTTTGACATATCCAAAATAGGTTCGTACATGAATGAATTTAGATGTATGTTTTCTGGGGTCATCAAATTAACTTGATCCAATAGTTTAATAATAGCAAGTTGAGTAGGGAACTTTTGCTTGTATTTTTCAACTAATTTATATGTGGCATTACTAGTTATATGCTCAACGAATTCATCATCTTCAATTTTTTGAATAATATATTGTTCGGCTTTTAATCGAATAGCTATGGCTAAAACAATTTTATCTTCCAGTTGCATCGTTATAATATCTGAGGCCAAGATAGAATTAACGGTTTCTGATAATAGTTGATTTACAGTTTTTTCTGGATTTGGTAATGATAAATCTGCCTTATCTTTTAAAACTGATCTAAAAATTGTTTCAATATCTCTTATTGTAATAGTTAATGTATCTGCTTTCATATGTAGCAGAGAGGTGAGCTGCAAGAAATGGTCGTTATCTCCTGCATATTCTGCTAGATTTCGTACAAATGGAATTGACGCAATTAATAAAGTCGCTTTATCTGGTTCATGAAAATGTTTTTTCCAATATATGAATGGATTATTCTGGTATTTTTCAGGGTTAAATGTCAAACTATCGTCTGTTTTGATTGTAGCTAATCGGCATGATCTATTAATGCTTAATCTGTTGCAAACAGTTCTATAAAAATCGAAATTATGTGTCAGTATAATCTGTTTAAAAATAGGTTCTTTGGCAATATCTTTTAAATATTCAATAATGGCATATTTATTTTTATAATCAAATGAATCTGCAATGTCATCAACAATGAAAAGAGTTTCAATATTGTTTTTCTTGCGAGCCTCTACATCGAAAATAATGTTTAAGAGATAAAGTGCTCGTAATTCGCCATTGCTTAACACCGTAAATAAATCATCTTCATTAACTGCTTTTGCGCCTTGATGATCTTTAAATGTGAATTTAATATTAGGCGCATCTTCTCTCAATATAACGTCGTCTTGATTATCGACAGATAACTCGAATGGGACAGAAAAGCGATGGTTAAATTCTTCAATAACATCGAGCCATTGCGTATGCTCCGATTTAGCTAGTTCAATGATTTCCTCAATTCGTTCACGTCCTGATTTGTAACTATTGATTAAATCATCAAATTGTTGAACATGCTGTTGACAATATCTTATCCATAAATTTTGGCGGAGTGCGTTTGGATTTTCTAATTCAGCCAATATCGTTGGGTTTTGTCCAAGAAATTCTCGAAAATCACGTAAATCTTGATTTGTAGAAAGTTTCCTATCAATGCTATCAAAAACTTTTTTTAAATCTTCATTATTGATAATGCTGTCCTTTTCTTTTTGGATTATTGCTGTTAGTTCTGCCTCATCTTTAACTAATTTTCTTTTAGCGACTCCATTCTGATTTAAATAAACAGCATGTTCGGCTCTAAAAAAACCGTTATCTTTAAGATTTTTTGCAATAGTTGCTGCGTTATAATGATTAAACACTCCCTTTTTAAAAAATGTAGACGCTTCCAGTAAGGAATTATATTTAGTGATATATTCTGTTAGTTGTCCTCGAAAGTCAAAATCGCTCAAAAAATCTACAACTTTAGGATTAAATATTTTGCTATAAAGAACTCCGTCAAATTTACTATCCTCTTTGTCATGTACTTCTGCATCCATACGGAGGATTGCTCTATAAAATTCTTTATATTGAGATGTGAAATCGTAGGCAATAGTCCTTTCTAATTCATCATCTTTTTTTATGCCAGATAGACTTTTTAGGCTTTTTATCAATGCCGTTTTTTTCTCGTTGATATCGGCATAGATGCTTTCATATTGGTGTTTAATATCATGATTTACTAGTAACGTAGACATTCGTTGAGAATGGTAACCGCGTTCATAAGGGGAGATAACAAAAATATTTTCTGGATTTATTGGAGAACTTGTTTCATCAAATATTTGACGCTCCGTTTGTCTTTCTGGAAAAATTGAATCTTTTGAATCTTTTCTTTCACTTAAATCTTTAAAAGTCTTTGCAAATGATGTTTTCATAACTCCATTAGGAGCATATATAACATATGAATCATGTTCTGTAAAATCGAACTCATAAGTTAATGCAGGGATGCCATAGCAGTTTTTGAGGTTGATTGAAGTCTTATTCATTGTAAGGAGTATTTACGTTTACAAATATAATAATTGGGAAAGGCGATGTCAATAGAAAATAATAATAAAATTCTTAATTAATAAGAAGATATAAATAGTTTTCGCAGAATCCAGCTAACGGGAATTTCATTACCTCGTCCCGTCCGTCGGGTGTGGTGTAATGAAATAATATAGTGTTCGCTCTGACAAGGCAGT
>UMGX01027145.1_pt1 | contig 131107 bp, 105 predicted proteins | sample 1965411 | NCBI WGS metagenome assembly UMGX01 (sample SAMEA4836086, study PRJEB28245) | human gut metagenome | biome: gut microbiome; material: fecal sample | place: Denmark | collected 2008 | reverse complement strand
GAACTATTTCTCCAGGTTCAGGGGCGCACCCCCCTGTCCCCAAGTGAGACATGAAGAAGGCCGTCCGAAAGGGGCGGCCTTCTGATTTGGGGGTATGTGGGCGCGCGGCGTGTTCCGCTTGGCGCTACTTGACGACTAGGATGTCGCAGTCGGTGTTGCGCAGCAGGAACGTCGAGATGGAGCCGAGCAGCGCGTACTTGATGGAGGACAGACCGCGGGCACCGCAGAGGACCAGGTCGGGCTCGATGACGTCGAGCATCTCGTCCTTCAGGGTCTCGCGGATGCGACCGGCGCGAATCACAACGTCGACGGAGGGGATGGCGGGGTTGGCCTTGGCCTGCTCGACCTGGGCAGCGATGGAATTGGTGAAGGCGTCCTGAAGTCCCTGGACCAGGTCGGCGGGGTAGGATCCGGCGGACTCAAGCGCCGTGGAGTCGATGACATGGCCGATGATGAGCGCGGCGCCGTTGTTCGCGGCGACTTTGATCGCGCGGGCGAGGACGAAGTCCTGCTGCTCGGTGCCGTCAAGGGCGACGAATACCTTGGAATAACCCTCGTGCATGGTGACCTCCTTGGTCTATGCGGGCTTTCACGCGCCCGTCTCATGGTGCTTTACCATGCCACAGTTATACCCATTCGGCTTACATTTTCGTTCGATATATCGCAAACGGCGCGCTTTATCGGTGCAGCGCATCGTGTCGGATGATAATGTGATATCGCGCCGCAGGGCGGCGCTTTTTGTATCGACATGCTCGGCGCGCACCGTCGCGCCCCTGAGGAGGACACGTGGATATTATCGAGCTGCTCAAATCCGCCTTCCTTGGCCTGGTCGAGGGCATCACGGAGTGGCTGCCCATCTCGTCGACGGGCCACATGATCTTGGTGGACGAGTTCATCAAGCTGAACGTCACCGAGGAATTCTGGAACATGTTCCTCGTCGTCATCCAGCTCGGCGCCATTCTCGCCGTATGTGTGCTGTTTATGCGCGACCTGCTGCCGTTCGGCTTTGGCAAGACGCGACGGGAGTGCCGTTCCACCTGGAATCTGTGGGGCAAGATCATCGTGGGCTGCCTGCCCGCGGCGATTATCGGCATCCCGCTTGACGACTTCATGGAGGAGCACCTCTACAACGCCTGGGTCGTGGCCGCTGCGCTCATCGTCTACGGCATCGCCTTCATTGTGATCGAGCGTTGGCGCGCCAATAAGCTCGCCGCGCGCGTGGCTGCCGAGGCTGTGGTGCCGAGCGGTAGGCCCATGGGCTCGCATTTCGGCGCCCCCGCCTCTGCTGTCGAGCCCACCGAGGGTGGCGACTTCGGTTCCATCACCACGCTCGACGATCTCTCTTATAAGACCGCCTTCGGCATCGGCTGCTTCCAGGTGCTCTCGCTCATCCCCGGTACCTCGCGTTCCGGATCCACCATCATCGGCGGCCTGCTGCTGGGCACCACGCGCTCCGTGGCGGCCAAGTTCACCTTCTTCCTGGCGATTCCCGTCATGTTCGGCGCGAGCTTCCTCAAGCTTGTGAAGTTCTTCCTCAAGGGCGGCGTGTTCGACCCGAGCGGCGTTGCCATCCTCGCGGTCGGTTGCATCGTCGCGTTCATCGTCTCGCTTGTCGCGATCAAGTGGCTCATGGGCTTCGTCCGTCGCCACGACTTCACGGCGTTCGGCATCTACCGCATCGTGCTCGGCGTCGCGGTCCTCGCGTACTTCATGTTCGTGTAAGTGACTTGCTGCACGGTGCGATGCGCACCGTGCGAATCCTTTGCATGTACATGGCACGTACTCTGGCATACTGGGTGCGTGCCATTTTCTTTTGAAAGGTTTCGCATGACGAATGTGTATTTCAACCATGACGGCGGCGTAGACGACCTGGTGAGCCTGCTGCTGTTGCTGCAGATGCCCGAGGCCCGCGTGACGGGTGTCTCGGTTGTGGACGGCGATTGCCAGATCGAGGCAGCCCTCGAGGCGTCTCGCAAAATCATCGATCTCTTTGGGGGTAAGCAGGCGGCTCTCGAGGTTGCGGCGTCGGACTCTCGCCCGCATCATCAATTCCCCTCGGAGTGGAGGGGCTCCGCCTTCACCTTCGATGCGCTGCCCATGCTGAACGAGTACGGCGCGCCTCGCACGCCGATCGCCGCGCGTCCGGCCCATCTCGACCTGGTGGATAAGGTCATGGCCGAGGAGGGCAAGACGACCCTGCTGTTCACCGGCCCCCTGACCGACCTCGCCCGCGCGCTGGACGCTGAGCCCGCCATCGAGGAGAAGATCGAGGCGCTCTTTTGGATGGGCGGCTCGCTTGACGGTCATGGCAACGTGGTGGACCCGTGTTTTGACGGCACCGCCGAGTGGAACGCCTTTTGGGACCCTGAGGCGGTCAAGCGCGTGTGGGACTCGTCGCTCGAGATCCACATGGTGGGTCTGGAGAGCACCGAGGAGCTGCCGCTCACGCGCGACCTCTGCCAGCACTGGGCCGAGCTGCGCCGTTACCCGGCCATCGACCTGATCGGCCAGGGATATGCGCTGGTCCTGAATGTGGCGGCGAACAACGTGTACTACCTGTGGGATGTGCTCACCACCGTCTACTGCCTGCACCCCGAGATCGCCGAGGTTGAGCGCGTCCGTTGCGATGTCCGCGTGGACGGTGCGGCCGCGGGACGTACGTATCGTTGCGACGAGGGTCGCGAGGTGACGCTCGTGACGCACGCCGACCCCAAGCGCTTCTACGCGCTCGTCGACGAGCTGGCGATGTCGGCCGCTCCGGCCCTGTACTGAGACCCATCGATCCTTCGACCCCACGGAGCCGATATGAATATCCAGATCTTCGGTACTAAAAAGAGCTTCGACACCAAGAAGGCCCAGCGCTATTTCAAGGAGCGTCGCATCAAGTTCCAGTTCATCGATCTCAAGGAGAAAGAGATGAGCAAGGGCGAGTTACAGAGCGTGATGCGCGCCGTGGGCGGCATCGACGCCGTGATCGACCCGGACGCGAAGGATCAGGACGCCGTGGCGCTCATCACCTATCTCGCCGAGAGCCAGAAGTTCGACAAGCTGCTCGAGAACCAGCAGGTCCTGCGCGAGCCCATCGTGCGCAACGGCGCCAAGGCGACCGTGGGTTACTGCCCCGATACCTGGAAGGGCTGGGAGTAGGCCCGCTGCCGCATCTGCGCGAGAGCGATTTTGCCAAATTCAAAAGAAGTGTAACCGGCGCCCCTTGCTAGGGGCGCCTTTTTTGCCGAATGAGGATGGGAAAAAGAAAAAAAGAGCGTCTGTGCGACGCATGGCCGGGGTGATTCGTGGTCATTTCGCGCTGAAGTCTCGCGCGGCAGCGGCCCACATGCGCTCATCGGTCACACATCTTGAGAATTTGACAATCACAGAATCGGCCGGCGCTTTCCAGGTGCATAAAAACGCCGCCTACCGAATGGGTGGTGCATGCGGTAAGCGGCGGTGTTGATGGCGCCAGGTTGATCTGATGGTGGGTGCTTGGCGTGCTACTGGAGCTCGCTGAGGAAGCTCGTGCCCTCGCCGTTGCCGGGGACGCCGAAGTTCTCCAAGATCGTGGCACCGATATCCGAGGCGGTTGGGCGAAGTCCCAGGTCGACACCGCCGCGCATGGAGGGGCTCCAGGCGAGTAGCGGTACGAGCTCGCGCGTATGGTCGGTGCCGCGGTAGGTGGGGTCGTTGCCGTGGTCGGCGGTGATGATCAGCAGGTCGTCGTCGCGCATGGCGTCCATGACGCCGCCGAGGCGCCGGTCGAAGTCCTCGAGCGCCAGGCCGTCGCCGAGCGGGTCACGGCGGTGCCCGTACACGGCGTCGAAATCGACCAGGTTGGTGAAGCACAGGCCGTGCCAATCGCGCGCCATGACCTCGTCCACATGGTCCATGCCATCGGAGTTGCTCTCGTTGTGATAGCTCTCTGAAAAACCGTTGCCGCACAGCAGGTCGTAGGTCTTGCCCACGGCGATGGTGTCGAGTCCCGCGTCGCGCAGGAAGTCGACGACCGTGGGGCCGGTGGGGGTCAGGCCGTAGTCGTGGCGATTGGCGGTGCGGGTGAAATCTGCGGCGCACGTGCCCACGTACGGGCGCGCGATGACGCGACCCATGGTGATCTCGGGGCCGTTGATGAGGGTGCGCGCGTACTCGCAGATGCGGTAGAGCTCGTCGAGCGGAATCACATCCTCATGCGCGGCGATTTGCAGCACCGAATCGCCCGAGGTGTAGACGATCAGGTCGCCCGTGGCCAGTTGGTGCTCGCCGTAGTCCTTGAGCACTTCGGTGCCGGAGTAGGGCTTGTTGCACACGATGTCGCGACCGCTGAACGCGCGGAGCTTGTCGAGCAGCTCATCGGGGAAGCCCTGCGGGAAGTAATCCACCTCAAAGCGCGTGGGCAGGCACATCATCTCCCAGTGACCGTCGAGTGAGTCGTTGCCCAGGCTGATGATGCGCATGCGGCCAAAGCGGCCGGCGGGCTCGGTGCCTGCACTTACGCCGGCGAACGGCTTGCCGGGGCGCACGCGGCCCAGGCCGAGACGCTCCATGTTGGGGAGCGCGAGCGGGCGCCCCTGGTTGTCGACCCACCATTGGGCCATATGGCCGAGGGTGTCGGCGCCGTCTGAGTTGTACTTGTCGGCGTCGGGCGCGTCGCCAACGCCGATCGAGTCGATGACGATGGTCAGGATGCGGCGATACTTCTGAGATGCCATGAAAGGTCCTTTGAGAACGATGAAAGCCCCGAGCGCGCGATTGCGGTGCTCGGGGCGGCGGTGCAGGTGCGGTGCTTAGGCGTCAAGCTCACTCAGGATGGCGATGCTCGCGGAGACGCCCAGGCGGTTGGCGCCGGCCTCGATCATGGCCTCGGCGTCGGCAAGGGTGCGGATGCCGCCCGCGGCCTTCACGCCGAAGTCGGGTCCGACGGTCTCGCGCATGAGGCGCACGTCCTCGACGGTGGCGCCGCCGGTGGAGAAGCCGGTGGAGGTCTTCACAAAGTCCGCGCCGCCCTCGACGGTGAGACGGCTCGCGCGGACCTTCTCCTCCTCGGTGAGCAGGCAGCACTCGATGATCACCTTGAGGTGGGCGCCGCCGGCGTGAGCGGCCTCGGCCACGGCTGCGATGTCGGCGCGCACCACGTCGTCGTTGCCGGCCTTGAGCTCGCCGATGTTGATGACCATGTCGACCTCGCGCGCACCGGCGGCCACCACGTCGGCGGTTTCGGCGGCCTTGGCGGCGGTGGACATGGCGCCCAGCGGGAAGCCGATGACGGCGCAGGTCATGACATCGGTGCCCTCGAGGGCGGCGGCGACGCGCGGGGCCCAATAGCCGTTCACGCACACGGAGGCGGTGTTCAGCTCGCGTGCCTCGGCGGCGACGCGGTCGATTTGCTCGGCGGTGGCGTCGGCCTTGAGCAGGGTGTGGTCCATGTACTTGGCGAGTTCGGATTTGGTGAGGGACATGGTGGTTCCTTTCATTTGAAGCCCCGGGTGGGGCGGTGGTTGCAGATGCGTATGTGGGGCGTATACCCCGAGGAGTGTCCGGCTACGCGTACGCAACGCCCGCAGCCGTCACACTCGCGTAGAGCAGGGGCTCGACGGGCGGCTCTTGCGGTCCATACGTGTAGGCGCCGGCGAGCGTGGCCAGGCCGGTTGCGAGCTTCCCCGCATCGTTGGCGTGGACGATGGCAACGGGCTCCCCGTCTTCCACGGGATCGCCGTAGTTTTTGAGCAGGGTGATGCCGCAGCTGTGGTCGATCTCGTCGTCGAGGGTCAGGCGCCCGCCTCCGAGTTCGGCCGATGCCACACCCACGCGCTCGGTATCGATATGCGCAACAAAGCCCGTGCACGGTGCGCACAGCGTCTCGTGCAGGCTTGCCTGTGGGAGCAGGGAGGGGTCGTCTATGACGCGCACGTCTCCGCCCTGGGCGGCGACGATCTCCTTGAGCTTGGCGAGCGCCGAGCCGTCCTCGATCACGCGCCGCGCCCGCGCCTCGGCCTCGTTGTGGTCAAAGCGCCCCGTGAGCTCGAGCAGGTCGCTCGCGAGCATGATCGCCTCATGCGTGAGATCGGCGGGTCCCTGTCCCTGCAGGGTCTCGATGACCTCTACAACCTCGAGGGCATTGCCGATGTTGCGTCCCAGCGGGCGGTCCATATTGGTGATGAGCGCCTTCACGCGGCGCCCCATGCCCTCGCCGATCTCGACCATGGCCTGCGCGAGTTCGATGGCCTCGGGCACGGTCTTCATGAATGCGCCGGAACCGACCTTGACGTCGAGCAGGATGCAGCCCGAACCCGCGGCGAGCTTCTTGCTCATGGTCGAGCTGGCGATGAGCGGTATGCAGCTCACGGTCGCGGTGACGTCGCGCAGGGCATAGATGAGCTTGTCGGCCGGGACGAGGTTGCCTGTCTGGCCGATGATGGAGGCGCCGTGCTCCCGCACGCAGGAGAGGAATGCGTCATCTGTGAGGGCGGTGTCGAATCCAGGGATGCTCTCGAGCTTGTCCACGGTGCCGCCCGTGTGGCCAAGACCGCGCCCGGTCATCTTGGCAACGAATGTGTGCCCGGGGTCCATGGCCGCAAGCATGGGCACGACGGCGAGCGAGGTCTTATCCCCAACGCCTCCAGTGGAGTGCTTGTCCACGGTGGCGCCCGGGATGCTCGAGAGGTCCATGACATCGCCCGAGTTCATCATGTGCATGGTGAGCAGGCGCGTCTCCTCGGGCGTCATGCCGCGTAGGTAGATGGCCATGAGCAGGGCGCTTGCCTGATAGTCGGGGATGCGCCCGGAGGTGTAGCCATCCACAAAGAAGCCGATCTCGGCGTCGCTGAGCGCGCCGCCGTCGCGTTTCTTCTCAATGATGTCGTACATGCGCATAGGGTTGCCTCATTTCCATATGGCGGCAAAGGGGTGCCGCCGGAGCCGTTGGCGAGATGGGGTTAGCGCCCGAGGTTCTCCGGGCCAAAGCCGTAGGGGAGAAGCTCTTCGAGGGTGGCCTCGACGAACGCATCGGGGCTCGTCCCCATGAGGATGCGGAAGGTGGCCGGGTCGCAGAACTCGCGCATCACCTGCCGGCATACGCCGCATGGCGCGCACAGCTCGCTAATAGGCTCGCCTGCGGGGCCTCCGACCACGGCGATGGCCGTGAAGTCCCTATGCCCGTCGAAGATGGCGCGGAAAAACGCCGTGCGCTCGGCGCAATTGCCCGGCGAATAGGCCGCGTTTTCGATATTGCATCCGCCGTACACGGTCCCATCGGCGCACAGCAGCGCCGCACCGACGGCGAAGTTCGAATACGGGGAATACGAGTTCTCTCGAGCCGCGATGGCAGCTCGCACAAGTTCAAGGTCGTTCATGATGCTCCTTTCCATCCCCCAGGGGGCCGGCACGTGCCAGAGAAAAACATCTAGCCCGAGCAAGCTAAAGACAACGCAGGGAGGCCCGTCCTTTTTATCCTGAGCGAGTTCTGCACGCCAAACAGTCCAGTGGACTGTTTGTTGAGTGCAAAACGACCGCCTGAGCGCAGGACATAAAGGACGGGCCTCCCGTTGGGACCGGATTACCCGCGCGATCCCTTCTCGTAGGGCACGCCGTCCGCCTTGGGCGCCACGGAGCGGCCCACGAACAGCACGAGCACCACGAGGGTAAGGATGTAGGGCATGATGGCGAGGATCTCGCTGGGGATCGGCACAATGCCGCCGCCCAGGATGATCACGAGGGCCTGTGCCATGCCGAACAGCAGGCACGCGCCGAACGCGCCGTGCGGGGTCCACTTGCCAAAGATCACCGCGGCCAGCGCGATGAAGCCCTGACCTGCCACGGCCGTCTGCGTGAACTGGGAGATGATCGCCAGTGTGATGGACGCGCCGCCGAATCCCGCCATGACGCCGGAGAGCACAACGCAGATGAAGCGCGTGCGGCTCACGTTGATGCCGAGGGTGTCGGCGGCAGCGGGGTGCTCGCCCACGGCGCGGACGCGCAGGCCCCACTTGGTCTTGTAGAGCACGAACCACACCGCGGCGGCGGCGATGATGCCGAACACGACGGTGACATCGACGTTGAGGTTCGCCCACGGGGTGCCGGCAAAGGCGCCGCGCCCGAAGATCTTGGGCAGCGTCTCGATGGAGGGGCTTTGCGTGCCGCCATCCCACATGAGGCGGGCGAGGAAGAGCGCGAGGCCCGGCCCCAACATGTTGAGGGCGATGCCCGAGACGTTCTGGTCGGCGCGGAAGGTCACCGCGGCGACGGCGTGCAGCAGCGCGAAGACGCCGCCTGCGATGCCCGCGCACAGGAACGCGATCCAGGGGTTGCCGGTGTAGAACGAGACGGCGGCGCCGGCGAGGGCGCCGACGGTCATCATGCCCTCGATGCCGATGTTGACGACGCCGGAGCGCTCGGAGATGACGCCGCCCAGGGCGCCGAAGACGAGCGGGGTCGCATACATGAGGGTGATGCCGATGAGCAGCATGACATTGTTAAGCATGGTTGGCCTCCTGCGCGTCGGAAGTGGCCGCTGCGATTTGGGCCCTCTCGGCGGAGCGCTTCTCCAGGCGCTCGGCGACGAGGGTGACCACGCGGGTGAGCGCGACGAAGAACACGATCGTGCCGATCATGATGTTGATGATATCGGTGGGGGCGCCCACGGCCATCTGCACGGAGGTGCCGCCGTAGAGCAGGCCGCCGAACAGCAGGCCGGCGAAGATGCACCCGATGGGGGAGGAGCCGGCGATAAGCGCGACGGAGAAGCCGTTGAAGCCGTAGTTCTCGAACGCGGCGAGCGTCGAGATGCAGTGCGGCTGGATGCCGGTGATCATGAGGGCGCCGGCCAGGCCCGAGATACCGCCCGCGATGACCATGGCGAGCACGGTGTTGCGCTCGACGGGCATGCCGGCGAACTCGGCGGCGTCGCGGTTGAAGCCCACGGCGCGCAGCTCAAAGCCGAGCTTGGAACGGTAGAGGACGAACCAGATCGCGATGGCGACGAGGATGGCCACGATGAAGGCGATGTTGACGTCGGCCTTGACGAGGAAGTCGTAGAGCCACGGCACGTTCCTGAGCGTCTCGAGGCCCTGGTCGGAGAGCTTCCACTCGGGCAGGATCATGGTGTAGCTGGAGGGATTCACCGGGATCGACGAGGTGGAGCTCGGGCGATGGAATATCTCGGAGTTCACGACGAAGTTGTTGAGGTACAGCATCGTCCAATTGAGCATGATGGCGGTGATGACCTCATGGATGCCGAAGCGCGCCTTGAGGAAGCCCGTGATGGCGCCGATGGCGGCGCCGCCGGCGATGCCGGCGAGGATCACGACGGGCACCTGCAGCACCATGGGCAGGTCGAGCGTGGAGCCCACGAGCACGGCACACACCGCGCCGGCCACGTACTGGCCCTCTGCGCCGATGTTGAACATGCCCGTCTTGAAGGCGAACGCCACCGAGATTCCGGTGAGGATGATGGGCGAGGCCTTGATGATGGTGTTGGAGATGTACTTGGGCTTGGAGAACACGCCCTCGAACAGCGCCGCGAAGGACGCGACGGGGTCGTAGCCGGCTACCGCGAGCAGGACCGCCGCCACGGCGAATCCGAGCGCGATGGCGATGAGCGTAGCGGTGATGGGACGCTTGAGGATGCGCTGGAGCAGGCTCTCCTGGGGTTTGGCGGTATGCGCCGCGCCTGCGGTTGCAGTGGATGCCATGCTATTCACCTCCTGCCATGAGCAGGCCGATCTTGTTCTCGTCGACCTCGCCCTGCTTGAATGTACCGGTGATGCGGCCGTCGTAGATGACGTCGATGGTGTCGGACACGCTCATGACCTCGTCGAGCTCGAGTGAGATGAGCAGGATGGCCGTGCCGCGGTCGCGCTCGGCGACGAGCGCTTTGTGAACATATTCGATGGCGCCCACGTCCAGGCCGCGCGTGGGCTGCACGGCGATGAGCACGTCGGGATCGTTGGAGACCTCGCGGGCGATGATGACCTTCTGCTGGTTTCCGCCGGACAGGCCGCCGGCGGTTTTGTCGGCGCAGTCGGCGGGGCGGACATCGTAGTCGGCGATGAGCTGCTCGGTGTATTCGTGCATCTTGGCGCCGTCGAGCATACCGTGCTTGCCGAACTCGGGCGTGCGGTACTTCTCGAGCACGGCGTTCTCGGCAACGGTGAAGGGCAGCACCAGGCCGCGCTTCTGGCGGTCTTCGTGGATGGTCGAGACCTTGTGGTCGATGACGTTGCGCGGCGTGGTGTTTTGGATCTCCTCGCCGTTCACGAGGATCTTTCCGGAGTTGGCCTTGGTCAGGCAGGTGATGGCCTCGACGAGCTCCTTCTGGCCGTTGCCATCGATGCCTGCGATGCCGACGATTTCGCCGGAGCGGACCGCGAGGTCGAGGCCCTTGACGGTTTCGATACCGCGCTCGTCGTTCACGTGCAGGTCGCGAATCTCGAAGACGGTCTTGCCGGGCGTGGCGGGCTGCTTCTCGACCTGGAGGTTCACGTGGTGTCCGACCATCATGTCGGCGAGGTCCTCCTCCGTGACGTCCGCGACGGTGACTTCGTCGACATACTGGCCGCGGCGGATGATCGTGCAGGTGTTGGAGGACGCCTTGATCTCCTTGAGCTTGTGGGTGATGACGATGATGGTCTTACCCGCGCTGGTGAGGTCGTGCATGATCTGGATGAGGCGGTCGATCTCCTGGGGCGTGAGAACCGCGGTGGGCTCGTCCAGGATCAGGATGTCGGCGCCGCGGTAGAGCGCCTTCAAGATCTCGACGCGCTGCTGCATGCCGACCGAGATGTCCTCGATCTTGGCATCGGGGTCGACCTCGAGGCCGTACTGCTCGATGATCTGGCAGACCTTCTCACGTGCCTTTTTCATGTCGAGGATGCCCGCCGCACCGCACACCTCGCTGCCGAGCACGATGTTTTGGGTCACGGTGAAATTGTCCACGAGCATGAAGTGCTGGTGGACCATGCCGATGCCATGGGCGATGGCGTCGTTGGGGGTGTTGATGACGACGGGCTCGCCGTTGAGGCAGATCTGGCCCTCGTCGGCTTGGTATAGACCGTAGAGCACGTTCATGAGCGTGCTCTTGCCGGCACCGTTCTCGCCCAGGACCGCGTGGATCGTGCCCTTCTGCACGGTGAGGTCCACATGGTCGAGTGCGGTGAACGTGCCGAACGTCTTTACGATGCCGCTCATCTGCACCGCGTAGCGCGCATCTGGCTTCATAGGCCGTTCGCTCCTTCCATTTCTCCTTCGGGTTCGGGGCCCTTCGGCCCCTCTTCGTCCCGCGCCGAGGGCGTCCTTGCGGGCGCTCCCGGCGCGGGACGGCTCGTCTGCTCACACGAGCCGTGAACGACGCGGGCCGGCGATGGCGCCGCAGGGCGCATCGCCGGCCTGGCAAAACGTTAAACGTTAGAGCGAAGCGACGTAGTCGTTGAACGCATCCTCGGTCGCGGGGGGCTCGATCTCGCCGTTCTTGATCTTGTCGAACAGCTCGACGGCGGTGTCGTACACGCCGGGCTCCATGAGGTCGTGGTGGGTGGAAACGGCCACGGCGCCGTCCTTGGCGGAGAGCTCGATGTTCTTGCCGCCGACTTTCTCACCGTTGGAAGCCATGGTGGAGACCTCGATGACGGCCTTGTCGACGTTCTTCATGACGGAGGTCAGCATGTTCTCGGGGGCGAGATCGTACTGGTCCTTGTCGACGCCGATGACCATCTTGTCGGCATCCTGGGCGGCCTCGATGACGCCGTTGCCGGCGTTGCCGGCGCAGGCGAACACGATGTCACAGCCGTCGGAGTACATCTTCTGACCAGCGGCCTTGCCCTTGGCGGCGTCGGTGAAGGTCTCGATGTACTGGGAGACGACCTCGACGTTGGTGCCCTCGGTGGCGTTGGCGTAGGCGACGCCGGCCTGGTAGCCCCAGTCGAAGGTCTCGAGGACGTCGGACTTCATGCCGCCGATGAAGCCGACCTTACCGGTCTGGGTGGTCATGGCGGCGATATAGCCGGCCACGAAGGAGGGCTCCTGCGTCTTGAAGGTCACGCCAGTGAGGTTATCGAGCAGGTCGGCCTCGGGGTAGGCGTTGTCGATGATGGCGAAGTGCACGTCAGGGTTGGTCTTGGCGGCGTTCTGGATCGCCTCGGCCATGGCGAAGCCGATGCCCCACACGGTCTGGGCACCGTCGTCGACGGCCTTGTCCAGGTTGGTGGCGTAGTCGGACTCCTGCTTGGACTCGGTGTAGCCGACCTCGATGCCGGTGTCCTTGTTGAGCTGCTGCAGGCCCTCCCAGGCGAGCTGGTTGAAGGACTGATCGTTCACGCCACCCATATCGGTGACCATCTGGACCTTGTAGTCGGCAGAGGCGTCGGCGGGAGCGGAGCCCGCGGGCTTGGCCTCGTCGCCACCGCCGCAGCCTGCGACGGAAAGGGCGAGGACGCCGGCAAGGGCGAGACCCATGAGACGATTCTTCTTCATGTTCTTCCTTTCTTGCGTACTGTTGTCGCTTGCAAAATGGGCGCATAGCTGCGCCGTATCTTCTGCCGTGCCTGAGCAAGGGCATGGCGAAAGACCATGGGGGATGCGGGGCGACGGCGCTCGATGCGCCGCGCGCTCCGGACCGAAAGGCGTCCGCCCGGCCTTCGCGATGCGCGAGACCGGGCGGACGAGGGGATTTATGCGGGCAGGGCGAGGGAGAGGGCGATCTCCATCATCTGGGTGAAGCTCGTCTGACGCTCGTCGGCCGGGAGGGACTCTCCGGTGAGGGGCAGGTCGGAGACGGTGAGCAGGCACAGGGCCTTCTTGCCCAGGCGGGCGGCGTTCATGTAGAGCGCGGCGGCCTCCATCTCGACGGCGAGGACGCCCATTTTCTGCCAGGTGGCGGTGGAGGAGGGGTCGTCGAGGTAGAAATGGTCGGAAGACAGGATGTTGCCGACCTTGACATCGACACCCTGCGCGCGGCCCGCGGCAACAGCGCGCTCGAGCAGCTCATAGCTTGCGATGGGGGCGTAGGAGCCGGGGAGGTTGTACTGGGCGGCGTAGTTGGAGTCGGTGCAGGCGCCCATGCCGGCCACGACGTCGCGAACCTTGATGGACGGGTCGATGCCGCCGGCGGAACCCACGCGGATGATGGATTCCACGCCGTAGAACTCGTAGAGTTCGTGGGAGTAGATGCCGATCGAGGGCATTCCCATGCCACCGCCCATAACCGAGACGGGCTGGCCCTGGTACGTGCCGGTGAAGCCGAGCATGTTGCGCACCTCGTTGAAGGTGCGGACATCCTCGAGGTAATGGTCCGCGATGTACTTGGCGCGGAGCGGGTCTCCGGGCATCAGGACCGTTTTGGCGATATCGCCGTAATGAGCCCCGTTGTGGGGCGTAGGGGTGCTTTCCATAATGGGACGAGGCCTCCTTGCGTCGTAGGTACAACAGAGTACACTTTCTCACCTACGCGTGAGGTTGGCTATCGGAATTCGGCGGGAGGATGCTGCGTCCAGCGAGCGGTTGCCCAGGTCAGAGGCTCTATCCTGCTAAAGCGAATCACCAGCCGCGCCAGATCACCTCAAGGAAAAAACACTCTTGGAAGATGCGGCGAGGGTTTCGAAGCGCGCCCGTCAGGTTCGTGTGAGGCGAATGTCGGGCGCCGTTTGCCGATATCGATGATTCCAGGGCGGGACGCAAGACGGCCGTCGTGCGCGGGCGGGCATTGGACCTGCGCGTTCGGAGGCGCAAAACGCGACGGTGCCCGTATATAAATGAATGAGAAAAAGTCCCATTTGCGATACCCTTTGGGACCTGTGCATATGGTATCCTTGCAAACGTGAATAAATCTTCGGCCAACGGTCTCTTTTTTCACATGGGCGCGAGCGTTTTTTCGGCGAGTGGCACGTGCGAATGTCCGGGGATTGTTGCCGGGGATGTCAAATTTGGGGCGGGGACGCCCCGCGAGCACGACGAGGAGCGTGGTCACGCAATGCAGGAGGCATGGGAAGGCTTCGAGGGCGGCAATTGGCTCAACGAGATTGACGTCCGCGACTTCATCCAGAAGAACTATACCCCGTACGAGGGCGACGAGTCGTTCCTGGTGGGTCCCACCGAGCGTACCGTCAAGCTGTGGGATGACGTCATGTCGCTGCTTCTCAAGGAGCGCGAGCAGGGCGGCGTCCTGGACATGGACACCAAGGTCGTGACGGGCATTCTGTCCCACAAGGCCGGCTACATCGACGCCGAGCACCCCGAGCGCGAGACCATCGTCGGCCTGCAGACCGACGCCCCGCTCAAGCGCGCCCTGCACGTCAACGGCGGCATCCGCATCGCCTGCCAGGCCGCTGCCCAGCACGGCTACGAGGTCGATCCCGAGATCGTCGACTTCTACACCAACAAGCGCAAGACGCACAACGCCGGCGTGTTCGACGCCTACACCCCTGAGATGCGCGCCTGCCGCTCCGCTCACATCATCACCGGTCTGCCCGACGGCTACGGCCGCGGCCGCATCATCGGCGACTACCGCCGCGTCGCCCTCTACGGCGTCGACGCCCTGATTGCCGACAAGGAGGCTCAGAAGGCCTCCACGCCCTCCGTCATGACCGAGGAGACCATCCGCGATCGCGAGGAGCTGTCCGAGCAGATCCGCTCCCTCAAGCAGCTCGTCGAGCTCGGTAAGCTGTACGGCTTCGACATCGCCCGTCCGGCCGCCAACACCCAGGAGGCCATCCAGTGGATGTACCTCGCCTACCTGGCTTCCGTGAAGGACCAGAACGGCGCTGCCATGTCCATCGGCCGCACTTCCACCTTCATCGACATCTACGCTGAGCGCGACCTCAAGAACGGCACCTTCACCGAGGAGCAGATCCAGGAGTTCGTCGACCACTTCATCATGAAGCTGCGTATGGTCAAGTTCGCCCGTACCCCCGAGTACCAGAACCTGTTCTCCGGCGACCCGCAGTGGGTCACCGAGTCCATCGGCGGCATGGGTGTCGACGGCCGTACCCTCGTCACCAAGATGAGCTACCGCTACCTCCACACCCTGGAGAACATGGGCACCTCCCCGGAGCCGAACCTGACCGTCCTGTGGTCCACTCACCTGCCCCAGGCCTTCAAGGAGTTCTGCGCCAAGACCTCCATCGCGTCCTCTTCCATCCAGTATGAGAACGACGACGTCATGCGCGTCTACCACGGCGACGACTACGCCATCGCCTGCTGCGTGTCCTCCATGCGCGTCGGCAAGGAGATGCAGTTCTTCGGCGCCCGCGCCAACCTCGCCAAGTGCCTCCTGTACGCACTCAACGGCGGTGTCGACGAGGTCTCCAAGAAGCAGGTCGGCCCGAAGTTCCGTCCGGTCGAGGGCGACACCCTTGATTTCGACGACGTCATGGCCAAGTACAACGACATGATGAAGTGGCTCGCCGGCGTGTACGTGAACACGCTGAACGTCATCCACTATATGCATGACAAGTACTGCTACGAGTCCATCCAGATGGCCCTGCACGACAAGGACGTCCACCGCTGGTTCGCCACCGGCATCGCTGGCCTGTCCGTCGTGGCCGACTCCCTGTCCGCCATCAAGTACGCCAAGGTTCACCCGGTCCGCGACGAGAATGGCGTCATCGTCGACTTCAACATCGAGGGCGACTTCCCCAAGTACGGCAACGACGACGACCGCGTCGACGTCCTCGCCCACGACATCGTGCACCAGTTCATGGAGTACATCCGCATGAACGACACGTACCGCAACTCGGTGCCCACCACTTCCGTCCTGACCATCACCTCCAACGTGGTGTACGGCCAGAAGACCGGTGCCACCCCCGACGGCCGTAAGGCCGGCGTGCCGTTCGCTCCTGGCGCCAACCCCATGCACCAGCGCGATACCCACGGTGCCATCGCCTCCCTGTCCTCCGTCTCGAAGCTTCCCTTCCGTGACGCTCAGGACGGCATCTCCAACACCTTCTCCATCATCCCGGGCGCGCTCGGCAAGGAGGACCAGGTTATGTTCGGCGATCTGGATCTCGGTGACGTCTCCTTCGAGAACCCGGTTGCCTGCTGCGACTGCACCGATTCCTCCGCTCCCGAGGGCTCCGAGGACCGCTAAGGCCATCGGACATTCGGTCCGTCTGTAATGTTTCCGCGCCGGTGGTAATTCTTATTCACCGGCGCGGTCAATGCTGATATAATTTCAGTAACAATTCCTATTTCGGCGCGAGAGGGCGCCGAAGATGAAAAGGAGTGCACCAATGAAGGTTGCTGACATCCCGCAGGCTCAGGCCGACAATCTCGTGAGCATGATCGACGCTTACGCCGAGAAGGGTGGCCACCACCTGAACGTCAACGTGTTCAACCGTGACACGCTGCTCGACGCCCAGGCTCACCCGGAGAAGTACCCCCAGCTCACCGTTCGCGTTTCCGGTTACGCTGTGAACTTCCACAACCTGACCAAGGCTCAGCAGGACGAGGTTATCTCCCGCACCTTCCACGATAGCTTCTAAGCGATCACCCACACGGGCACCGCTTAAGCGAGGGACGTCGGCATTGCCGGCGTCCCTTTTTGCATTGCTGGGCGGGTCTACAGGCTGAGAAGGGATGCGAGTCCGAGGAATAGGACAAGGAGGGCGAGGTTGATGGCGGTGAACCAGAGCAGGTAGCGCCCGGTTTGAGCGTCACGCGAACGTCCATAGACACGTAGCGTGATCAGGCTCGCGAGAGAGGCGACCGGTGTTCCCAAACCTCCGATATTGGTGCCGACAAGCAGTCCGATGCCGTTGCTGCTAAATCCGGAGAGCATGATCGCGGCGGGGACGTTGCTAATGACTTGGCTGGCCAGAGCCGAGACGAGGACTTCATGCCCGACGACGATGGACTGCAGGGTGCTGGCGATGACTTGAACGTGTTTGATGTTCCCCACAAAGATGAAGAAGCAGGCAAAGGTGATAAGAAGGCTGTAATCGAGGTGTTTGAGTACGCTGCGATCGAATATGAGGCAGCCAATCAGAGTGACGAGCGCGCAGAGCTCCCAACTCATGACCCTTCCGACGCAGGCGAGTGCGAGGAGGAATAGGGCGCCGTAAGCGAGGGCGAGTCGTGTGTCGACCTTGGAATCGGCGGTTTTGCCGAGCATTGCCTTCGTATTGGGGATGAGCATACATGGGGCGATGGAGGCAAGGAACCCGATGATGCCGTAGGGTGCGATTGCGGTGAGGAATTCGCCGAGTTCGAGCTCGAACGCGGAGTAGAGGTAGATGTTCTGCGGGTTGCCGATGGGCGTCATCATCGAGCCGAGATTTGCCGCGACGGTTTGTGCGACGAGTGTGATGATCGTCGAGCGCGGTTCGGAGCCCTGGAAGAGCAGCAGGGTGAGGGGTGCGAACGAGATGAGGGCGACATCGTTCGTGACGATCATGGCGGTGAAGAAGGAGAGCGTGACGAGCAGGAGCGAGAGGCGTCGCTGCGTGCCCTCGGTGCGGGTGAGAAGGGATCGCACGCGCGCTAGCAGGCCGGCGCGTGTGAAGCCCGCCACGACGGTCATAAGGCAGAAGAGAAGGCCGATGGTGCGCCAGTCGATTGCCTCGGCGTATGCGGACCAGTTTTGAGGCGTAGGCGGGAACAGGCAAGCCGAGAGGAGCGCTGCGAGGGCGGCGACGACGAGTACGGCTTCAGCTTGGATGAAGGAGCGAATTCGATCGATGAGGGGGAGTTGCATGCTGGTCCTCAGGTTCGGGCGACAGGTGAAAATGACCGAGATGAATGCGGCCAACGGGGTATTATAACTTGCGAAATAAAGCGTCTGCAGCCGTGTCTGCAGGTAAAGGGGGAGATGCGATTATGGCACGTGTTCAGCTAGATGAGGATAGGGACGTCGAGTCCAGATATGCACTCGGGCGCATCCACTCCATCGAGAGCATGGGCACCGTGGACGGGCCGGGTGTGCGCTTTGTGGTATTCACCCAGGGGTGCCCCATGCGCTGCGCGTATTGCCACAACCCGGACACGTGGACCGTGGGCGAGGGGGCCGGTACGTGCGTATCGGTCGAGCGCCTGTTGGGAGAATACGAGAGCAACAGGCCGTTTTACCGTACCGGCGGTCTGACCGTCACGGGCGGCGAGCCGTTGCTTCAGCCCGAGTTCGTGGGCGATCTGTTCGCGGCCGCCCATGCGGCGCCTGCGGGCCGTATCCACACATGTCTGGACAGCTGTGGATACGCGTATAACCCCAAGAAGCCAGAGCGTTTTGAGAAGCTTCTGAGCGAGACCGATATGGTCCTGCTCGACATCAAGCACAGCGACCCTGTGGGGCATAAGGCCCTGACCGGATGCGAGCCCGATCGCATCATCGCGTTCGGCGACGAACTCGCCAGGCGCAAGATCAAGGTCGTGATCCGCCACGTAGTGGTTCCCGGAATCACGGATACGGAGGAGGAGTGCGAGGCGCTCGGACGCCTCATCGCCCCGTGGCACAACGTGGTGGGTCTCGAGATGCTGCCTTATCACACCATGGGCATCGTCAAATATGAGCAGCTTGGCTTGGAATATCCGCTCAAGGGCGTGCCTGCGATGGATAAGGGCCGCATGCCCGCCCTTCGCGAGGCGGTTATGCGCGGGTTGCGCGCAGGCCGTGCGGCGGAACACAACTGCCAGGGTTAAGCAAAAAGCGGCGGGAAGGCTCCCGCCGCTATTTTGTTGCGCTGTATGAGGCGTGATCGGGGCTAATGTCACAGATATTCGATCTGAGCGCCTTGCGTGTCGCAGGTGAGAATGTGCGTCTCGCAGGTGGGGAAGGCCTCGCGGAGCCGGACCTGCAGGAATTTGGCGACGATGGTGTCGTCGGTCACCGCCATGAGGGTCGAGCCCGAGCCGGAGATCCACAGCGTTCCGGCGCCGCCTTTCAGGCAAGTTGCGCGGATGCCGTCGTAATCGGGGATGAGCGCGCGACGGAAGGGCTCCTGTAGGCGGTCGTCGTTTGCGGCCGCGATGAGCGCAAGGTCGCCCGTCTCCAGGCCGCGCGTTATGCCGGCGATGCGGCCCATCTGCCATACGGCGTCTGCGAGTGCGACCTGCTGTGGCACGACCTTCCGCGCCTCGCTCGTGTGGACCTCGTAGGGCGGGATGACGGTGATGAAGCGAAGGCGATCGCTGACCTCGTAGCGCAGGCAGCGGGGAAGTCCGCCCTCGGGCGTGAACGAGCACACCGCCCCGCCGAGGATGGCGGGGGCGACGTTGTCGGGATGTCCTTCGACGGCGGTTGCGATGCGCACGAGTTCGGCACGGTCGACGGTGTGCCCGGTTAGCGCGGCGGCCGCCATGATGCCCGCGACGACGCAGGTCGAGCTTGAGCCCAGGCCGCGAGCGACGGGCACCTCCGTCTGGATGTCGATTTTCACGGGGAAGGGCTCCTCGCCCCACTCGCGCAAAGCGTCAATGAGCGATGCGTATACGAGGTTGTTCTCATTTTGGAACTCCTCGGGGCATCCGGTGATCTGCAGCTCATCGGCGCGTTCAAACGTGAAATGCGAGTAGAGCGAAACCGCCATTCCGAGCGTGTCGTATCCGATGCCGAGGTTCGCGCTGGTGGCGGGTACGGTGATCTTGATCATTTGAGACCCCCGGCCGCCTGCTCCACGAAGGACGCCATGCCGTCGATGTCCACGACGTCGGTGTGCAGCACGGGCTTGTCCTGCAGTTCTGCAAGCTGAGTGGGCGCACAGGTGCCCGTTGCCTTCTCCAGGACCTGCATGCAGGCGAAGTCGTCGGGCGGGCAGAACAGGCCGAGCGCGCCGGCGACCGCTCGCGGGAACTTGTACGGGTTCGCGGTGGAAAGCAGGATGCGGGCCTTGGAACCGGGGACGGCGGGCATGTGGCTCAGCACGTGGTAGCCGCAGGCGGTGTGCGGGTCGATCAGATAGCCGTTTTCATCCCAACAGGCCTTGATGGCGCGGGCAACCTCATCCTCATCGGCCCAGCCGCAGGCGAACACCTCCTGGATCTTGGAGAGCAGCTCGTCGGGAAGGGTGTAGGAGCCCTCATCTGCCAGCTGGCCCATGAGTCGGGAGACGAGCTCGACGTCGCCGTCGGACAGGTAGTAGAGCATGCGCTCGAGGTTCGAGGAAACGAGGATATCCATGGACGGTGAGGTCGTGGTGAAGAAGGGGCGCTTGCGGTCGTACGTACCCGTGGTGAGAAAGTCGAACAGCACGTTGTTCGCGTCGCTCGCCACGATGAGGCGTGCCACGGGAAGACCGAGGCGCTTGGCGTAATAGCCGGCGAGGATGTCGCCGAAGTTGCCGGTCGGCACGCAGAACTCGACCTCGTCGCCGCATGAGATATCGCCGGAGCGAAGGAGCTGCGCGTATGCGGCGAAGTAGTACACGACCTGGGGCACGAGGCGGCCGACGTTGATGGAATTGGCGCTGGAGAGCATGACGCCCTGGACGGAGAGACGCTCGGCGAGCTCGCGATCGGCGAAGATCTGCTTGACGGCGGTTTGCGCATCGTCGAAGTTGCCGCGCACGCCGCAGACGGCCACGTTGGCGCCTTCTTGGGTGCTCATCTGCAGCTCTTGCACGCGGCTGACCTTGCCTTCGGGATAGAAGACGGTGATACCGACGTCCGGGGCATCGGCGAATCCGGCGAGCGCCGCCTTGCCGGTGTCGCCGGAGGTGGCGGTGACGATCATGATCTTCTCGTCTCCGGCGCCGTCGTTCGAGCCCGTGCGGGCCATGAGGCGGGGCAGCATCTGGAGGGCGACGTCTTTGAAGGCGCTCGTGGGGCCGTGCCACAGCTCGAGCACATGCGTGGGCACGCCGTCGGCGTTGGCCGGCGCGAGGCGCCTCACGGGCGTGATTTCGGCATCGGCGAAAGTCTCCTCATATGCCTCGGAGACGCACGCCGCGATCTCTTCGGGGGCGTAGTCGGTCAGCAGCGCTGCGAGCACCTCGCGCGTCAGGTTGAGATAGCCCATATCCGAGAGGCCGGCGAGCGGGATCTGCGTGCAGCCGAGCTCATCGCTCACATATAGACCGCCGTCGGGTGCGATTCCCCGACGGATGGCTTCTTTTGAGGTGAGCGGCGCCTCGTGGGAACGGGTGCTGTGGTATGTCGCCATGCTTGGGTCTCCTCGCTGCCGATGTCGTCGTGCGTTCTGCCATGGTAGCAGAGCGCGTTGCTACACCAGGGTAAAGCACCGCAGCTCCGTCGCTTTCCAGCGGGGCTTCACACGTCGTTTCGCAATTGGAAACATAGGTAGCGATTCTTGGGAAAGAACCGGATGGGGGAGCGGTCGGGCACTTGCTCATGGTAAAGTGGCTGCCTACGTGACCATGCGCCCATCTCGACGTGCGCCAGGGGAAAGGCATTCGCTCCATATGATCAAGATCACCAAGTTCGGCGGCTCCTCTGTCGCCGACGCCGAGCATTTCAAAAAGATCAAGGGGATCATCGACGCCGATCCCGCGCGCCGCTTCGTGGTGGTAAGTGCGTGCGGCCGCCGTCATAAGGCCGACACGAAGGTCACCGACCTGCTGTATCTCGTCGATGCGCATGTGAACTACCATGTGTCCTGTGAGGACCTGCTCGCCGACATCGGGCAACGCTATTTCGATATCGCCGATGAGCTGGGGCTCTCCTATCCCATCCGCGAAGAGTTTGCCGCCTTTGCCGAGCGCGCCCGTTCCGGTGGCTACACCACCGAGGAGCTGGTGAGCCGCGGCGAGTACTTCACCGCCCGCCTCATGGCTGAGTACCTGGGGCTGCCGTTCATCGACGCTGCGGACATGGTGGCCTTCCACCACGACGGCACGCTGTCGATGTCACGCACGGCCAAGCTCGTCAAGCAGAACGCCCGCGAGGGCGGGTTCGTGATGCCGGGCTTTTACGGCGCCACCAAGGAGGGCAAGGTCAAGCTGCTCGACCGCGGCGGCGGCGACATCTCCGGCTCGATTCTCGCCCAGTGCCTCGAGGCTGATCTGTACGAGAACTGGACGGACGTCTCGGGCTTCCTCTCCGCCGATCCGCGCATCGTCCCGGGCGCCCAGCCCATCCCGCGCATCACTTACGAGGAGCTGCGCGAGCTGTCTTACATGGGCGCGAGCGTCCTGCACGAGGAGGCGGTCTTCCCCGTCCGCGATGCCGGCATTCCGCTCGTCATCAAGAACACGAACGCCCCCGAGGACCCGGGCACGATCATCTCCGAAACCGCCAAGGAAGGCGATACCGAGCCGATCATCACCGGTATCGCCGGCAAGCGCGACTTCCTGGCCATCAACGTCTCGCGCGATCGCACCAAGAGCCGCATCGGCTTCATGCGTCGCGCCCTGTCTGTGTTCGAGCGTTACGGCGTGTCCGTCGAGCATATGCCCACGGGCGTGGACCAGTTCGCCGCCGTCGTGCAGGCCGCCGACGTCAAGGATTCGCTGTACTCGCTCATATCCGACATCCAAGAGGAGGTCGAGCCGCTCGAGATCGAGGTTGTGGAGGACCTGGCGCTCATCGCCACGGTCGGCCGTAACCTGAGCGGGCGCGCGGGCATTTCGGGCCATCTGTTCGGCAAGCTCGGCGAGGCCGGCGTGAGCGTCCGCATGATCACGCAGGGCTGCGACGAGATCAACATCATCATCGGCGTGGAGGAGCGCGATTTCGACCTCGCGATCAAAACCATCTATGAGGCGTTTTCCGACGAGGACGGTATCGTGAAGACCGCCGAGTTGGAGCCTGCGCCGCGCGCGTTCTAGGCGCGAGACAAAGGTTGCCGGAAGCATGCATGCCCAATGCGAACTGTGAGGAGTGGGGCAAGATGAAGAAGTACGTCGTCGCTATCGTAGGGGCCACGGGGGCTGTCGGCACGCAAATGCTCGCGTGCCTGGAGGAGCAGCAGTTCCCGGTTGGCGCGCTCAAGCTCTTGGCAAGTCCGCGTTCGGCCGGCAAGGTCGTGTCGACCCCGTGGGGCGAGGTCACGATCGAGGCGGCCGCGCCCGAGGCGTTCGACGGCGTGGATATCGTGCTGGGGGCCGCCGAGGACGACGTGGCGAAGGCCCTGTACCCCGAGGCCGTGCGCCGCGGTGCTGTGGTGGTGGACAACTCGCACGCTTTTCGCCTGGACGAGGACGTGCCGCTGGTCATCCCGGAGATCAACGCGGCCGATGCCCTCACGCACAAGGGCATCATCGCCAATCCCAACTGCGCCACCATCATCGGCCTGGTGCCGACTTGGCCGCTTCACCAGCTGGCCGGCGTGAAGCGCATGATCGTATCCACCTATCAGGCCGCGTCCGGTGCAGGCGTGCCCGGCATGCGCGAGCTCGAAGAGCAGATCGGCTGCATGGGCCGCGGCGAGGAGATCCCCGCCCCCGCTGCGTTTGCGGCGCAGTTGGCGAGCAACCTCATCCCGCAGATCGGTGGGGAGAAGTATCAGGGCTTCACCTCCGAGGAGATGAAGATGCAAAACGAGGGCCGCAAGATCATGCACCTGCCCGATCTCCGCGTGAACTGCACGTGCGTGCGCGTTCCCGTCTTGCGCTCTCATTCCGAGAGCGTCACGCTCGAATTCGAACGTGACATCACGCTTGAGCAGGCGCGCGAGGCTCTCGCGTCCGCTCCCGGTGTGAAGCTTGTGGACGACCTGGCCGCCGAGTCCGCGCACGACCGCTGGCCCATGCCGCTGGATACTACCGACCAGGACCTCATTTGGGTCGGCCGCGTACGCCGCGACATCTCCAACCCTGACGCCCTGCGCGGCATCACCTTCTGGTGCTGTGGCGACCAGATCCGCAAGGGCGCTGCCACCAATGCCGTCCAGATCGCCAAGCTCCTGTGCGAATAGGGACATGCGTCGCCGTAGGATACGGATGTTTTGCGCGGTCTTGACGGCCCTGTACCATTCGGTCGGAAATACTCGGCCGGTGGTCGGTAATTAATCTACATATCAAGTTTCAGTGTGTACAATCTGATGTCACGCACAGAACGGGGAAGGCGCCGGCGACGAGAGATGCGACCGGCGCCTTCGCCATATGTAATATCGATTAGATTGGTCGTGATTTTGTGGGTAAGTACGTCATCGTGGTCGAGTCCGGTGCGGACGTCTCGCCGGAGCAATGCGAGCGCTACGGTATCGTGATCGTCCCGATGCACGTGACGATCGGCAGCGAGACGATGGACGACGGTTCCATCGATCCGCTCGAGATTTACTCTCGCTGCAACGAGCTCGGCGAGATGCCCAAGACAAGCGGCTGCACTCCCGGCGACTTTGAGAAGGTCTTCGACCGCATTCACGCCGAACAGCCCGATGCGACCATCCTCCACCTCGCGTATTCCGAGGCGACCACCTGCTCGCACCAGTCTTCCAAGATCGCCGCCCAGGGTCGCGACTACGTCTACTCCATGGACACGCGTTTCGTCTCCGTGGGCCAGGGGCTCGTGGCCGTCGAGACCGCCAAATACATCGAGGCTCATCCCGATGCCACGGTTGGGGAGATCTTCTCCTACGCTGAGAGCGTGATGGATCGCATCCTGCTCGGCTTTGTCCCCACCGACCTCGGCTTCCTCAAGGCCGGCGGTCGACTCTCCAACGTTGCGTTCCTCGGCGCGCACCTGCTCAAGATCAAACCCTGCATCGAGGTGCTCGGCGGTAAGTTCCTCGCCACCAAGAAGTTCCGCGGCTCCATGCTCAAGTGCGCGCATTCCTTCATCGACCACATGATCGAGAAGGGCGATATCGACTACTCCTACATCGGTCTCGCCTACTCTGTGGGGCTGTCCGACGAGCTCCGCACGGAGATGGAGGCGTACGCCCACGAACTGGGATTTGAGGAGATCACCTGGACCAAGGTCGGCGGCGTGATCTCCAGCCACTGCGGCCCCACTGCTTTCGGCGCCGTGCTCATCCAAAAGCCCAAGGCATAAAGCGCGCTCGATAGCCTCAGAGGTCGTGTCGCCACCTCAATTTAGGGACAGTCCCTAAATTGAGGTGGCGACGGGCTTTCGACGGGGTTGGCACTCGCCCGTGTTTGACACCCCCTCTCGTGGGTAGAACATACGAATATGACTGTATGAGGTAATGGGAGCGCGGCCATGGCGTATATCGAGTTCAAAGACGTCACGAGGGTCTACGGATCCGATGGGTCAGAGGTGCACGCCCTCGATGGGGCGTCGTTCGAGGTCGAACGCGGTGAGCTCGCTGTGATTCTCGGCGCCTCTGGAGCCGGCAAGACCACGGCCCTCAACATCTTGGGCGGCATGGACGGCGCCACGAGCGGGCGCGTCGTCGTGGATGGGCGCGATGTGAGCTCGGCCTCCGAGGACGATCTCGTGGAATATCGCCGCGCCGACGTGGGCTTCGTGTTCCAGTTCTACAACCTGGTGCCAAATCTCACGGCGCTCGAGAACGTCGAGCTCGCCTCGCAGATTTGCCCCGATTCGCTGGATGCCGTCGAATGTCTGCGCAAGGTCGGCCTGGGGGAGCGCATGGCGAACTTCCCCGCCCAGCTTTCCGGCGGCGAGCAGCAGCGCGTATCCATCGCGCGCGCCATCGCCAAGAATCCCAAGCTCCTGTTGTGCGACGAGCCCACCGGCGCGCTCGACTACCAAACGGGTAAGCAGGTGCTTCAACTGCTGCAGGACACCTGCCGTCGCGACGGCATCACCGTGCTCATCATCACGCACAACTCCGCGCTCGCCCCCATGGCCGACCGCCTGATCCGCTTCAAGAGCGGGCGCGTGACGGACATGCAGGTCAACGAGCACCCTGTGCCCATCGCCGACATCGAGTGGTAGGCGGGCGCATCATGAGGGGGAAGAAGGCCTGCGTCCGGCCCAGCGCATTCGCGACCGATATCGAACGTACCATCACGGGCAACCTCAAGCGGTTCATCTCGCTGTTCGTGATCACCGCGCTCGGCGCCACCATGCTGGTGGGCCTCAAGGCGGCCTGCGACGACCTGCGCTTCACCGCCGATGATTACTACGACGCTCAGCGCCTGTTCGACATATCGGTCAAATCGACGCTCGGCCTGGACGAAGCCGACATCTCCGCGCTCAGCGAGGTGGATGGGGTCGAAGTCGCGGAGGGCGGTTACACCGAGTCCGCTTACACCCAGGTAGACGGCTTGAGCGAGAAGGTCGATCTCAAAGCGCTCTCCGCAGCCGGCCTCAACGAGCCCCGTGTGATAGAGGGCCGCCTTCCGCGCGACGTGCATGAGGTGGCCGTCACGCAGAAGTACCTGGATGCGAGCGGCAAGAAGATCGGCGACACCGTGACCTTCGAGAGCGCCGAGGAGAAGCACGGCGGCACGGCCGAAGAGGGCTCCGATGCCGCCGGATCAACTGATGCAACGGCAATTTTCGAGCGCGGCCGTTACACCATCACCGCATCCGTGTTCGATCCCATGGATGTGAACGCCGGCAGCAAGACCATGAGCTTCCGTAGCACCGGCGGTCCGCAGTACGCGTTCTTCCTCACGCCCGCCGCCGTGGTGGACCGCGATACGTTTACCGTCGCCTACCTTCGTGTTGCCGGCGCCTCCGAGCTCATGTCCTACTCGAATGAATACAAGGAGCTCATCGATGGCGTCAAGGGACGCGTCGAGCAGATTCGCGAGCGTCGCGAGGCGGAGCGCACGAGCGATGTGAAGGACGATGCCCTCGCGCAGATCGACGAGCGCCGCAGCGAGGCCGACGAGGCGCTCGACGCAGCCGCCGGCGAGCTTGCGAGCGCACAAACCAAGATCGATGCCGCCCGCGCTCAGATCGCGAGCGGCAAGCTCGAGCTCGACGCCAAACGTGCCGATGCCTCCCGTCAGCTCGATGCCGCCCAGTCCAAGCTTGATGCCGGTTTGGCCCTCATCGCGCGTGAACAGGGCAAGCTCGACTCGGCCCGTTCGGAGCTCACCGACGCGCTCGCCGGCATCGCCAAGGCGGAGGCCGCGGTCGACGTGATCCAGCCGCTGCTCGGCGATCGCTGGCCCGCTGATTTGTGGGCACGCCTGCAAAAGGGTGATGCAGCGGCTGTCGATCCGTTCGTCTCCTCCGTGGTTCCGCTGGTGCGTGAGGCCCGCGGTGAGCTCGATCAGGCGCGCACCCTTGTGGCAGAGATAAAAGGGCTCGTTTCCGGGTTGCCCACCGCCTCCCCCGAGGACAAGGCTCAGATTGCGCGCATGCTCGAGCGTCTGGATGCGCTGACCGGTGGCAGGTACGCCGCCGCCATCGACGCCGTTCGCGCCATTGTGAGCCTGTATCCGGAGGATGCCGGCCAGATCCAACAGGCCGTTTCCAAACTCTCCTCGATCGAGAAGATGCTGGGTTCCACCGCTTCGTCGCTCGATGCCATGCTCGCCGATGACGGTGCGCAGATTCGAGCCCTTGCCGAGGGCGTGGCGCGCAAGGGCGAGGTTCAGGCGGGGCTTGAGCAGGTTGCGGCGGGCCAACGTCGCCTGGATGCCGAACGTTCCCGTGTCGAGCGCGGCCTAGGTCAGCTCGACGCCGCCTGTGAGCAGATGAAATCTCAGATTGCCGAGGCCGAGGCCCAGCTCGTCGCCGGCGAGGGCGAGGCAGCCTCCGGCCAGTCCGAGCTCAACGCCGGCAAGGCGGAGCTTGAGGCAAACCGCGCCGATGTCAACGCGCGGTTCGCCCAGGCTCAGACCGATGTCGACGGCATCGAGCGCGCGAAGTGGTACATCCAAGATCGCGGCGCGCTGCCGAGTTACGCGAGCATCGAAAGCGATGCGAGCTCGATCGAGTCCATCGCCACGGTGTTCCCGCTCATCTTCTTCACGGTCGCCGTGCTCATCAGTCTCACCACGGTCACGCGTATGGTCGAGGAGGATCGCGGCCTCATCGGCGTGTACAAGGCGCTGGGTTACGGCCGTGGCCGCATCTTGTCCAAGTACCTCATCTACTCGTTCGCCGCCTGCCTGGCGGGCGGTATCGCCGGTGACGCGCTCGGATTCATCGCCCTTCCAGCGGTGATTTTTACCATATTCAAGACCATGTACGCATTGCCCCCGTTCCAGCTGCACTTCAACATGTTCACGGCGGTGCTCGGCATCGCCCTGTTCGCGCTCGGTATCGTGGGTGCCACGTTCCTGGCCTGCCGTCACGTGCTCAAGGAGACACCTGCCTCACTCATGCGCCCCAAGGCCCCGCGTGCGGGCAAGCGCATCTTGCTGGAGCGCATCACCCCGGTGTGGCGCCGGCTGTCCTTCCTCAACAAGGTGAGTGCCCGCAACTTGTTCCGCTACAAGAAGCGCTTCTTCATGACGGTGTTCGGTATCGCGGGCTGCACCGCCCTCATGATCTGCGGCCTGGGCATTCGCGATACCGTGATCTCGCTCAAACCGCGTCAGTACGGGCCTGCCGGTGTGGTTCGCTACGACCTGCTGGCCGTTACCACCGACGAGGATTTCGCACAAGGTGAGCGCGAGTTGCGCGAGACGGGCATGGTCGACACCATGCTCGAGGCGCGCGTCGACAGCGTGACCGCCGAATTCGGGGGCGCGAGGGAGAGCGTTCAGCTCGTCGTGGTTCCCAACAATGCTGATTTGTCCGCGTACATGAAGACCGAGGATGGTTCGAATACGACCTTCCTCGCCCCCGCGATGGGCGGAGAGGAGCTTTCGCTGCCAAGCGACGGCAACGGCGTCCTCGTGACCAAGAATGCCGAGCAGGTGCTCGGCTTCTCGCTCGGCGACGAGCTCCTCCTGCAAGACTCGACGCTGAGCCAGGGGTCGGTGCGCGTGGATGGCATTGCCGTGAGCTTCCTGGGCAACTTCGTGTTCATGACCGAGAGCGCTTATGCCGAGGCCTTCGGCGAGCCGTGCGTCCCGAATGCGCTGTTGGCCAATCTCACGGGCATAGATGAGCAGAAGATCGAACTGGCCGATCGCCTGGCGGCGGGCGATACGTTCGTGAACGTGAACAGTTCGACGAAGGTCGCCAATGACTTCTCGGAGAGCTTCAAGATCATCGATGTGGTGGTGTATGTCGTGACCGTGATGGCCGCGGCGCTGGCCTTCGCCGTGGTGTTCACGCTGTCCAACACGAACATCTCCGAGCGAGAGCGCGAGCTTGCCACGATCAAGGTGCTCGGCTTCAGGCGTGGCGAGGTGCATCGCTATATCAACAAGGAGACGATCGTCCTCACGCTTATCGGCATCGTGGCTGGTTGGCCGCTCGGCTACGTGATCACGAGATTCCTCACATATGTGCTGCGCATGCCGTCGCTGTTCTTCGACACGATTGTGGAGCCGCAGACGTACCTGTTCGCCTCGGTGATGTCGTTCGTCTTTACACTGATCATCAACCGGATGACCAACCGCAGTCTCGATCGCATCGACATGGTGGGTGCCCTTAAGAGCGCGGAGTAGGGCAAAGGCCGTCCGCCTGAGATAGACGCCGCGGTACAATGGCGGGGACGAGAGGGGCCCCGCATGATCACGACCATATATCACTCGCCGCTGGGCGACATTTCGCTTGCCGCCACTGCGCGCGGGTTGGCCGGTCTGTGGTTTCGGGGGGTCGACTGTGTCCCCTCGAAGTGCGCCGATTCCGCTCGCTTCGACATGAATGGCGGCGGCCTCATCGATCCCGATTCCGCTGCCACGGTCGAGGAGATCGAAGGTTGCGATGCGCTCTCGGGCGCCCGTCCCATGTGCGCGTCGAGTCCGGCGCAAGGCTCCGCGATCGCCGTGTTGGAACGCTCCTGGGCGTGGCTCAACGCCTATTTCGCCGGGCAGGCTCCACGATGGGTTCCCCCGATGGATTTCGGCGGAGACGACTTCGAGCATGCGGTATGCGTGGCGCTGCTCGGCGTGCCGTATGGTGAGGTCGTCACGGTCGATGATGTTGCGGCGAGCGTGGTGTCTCGAATCGGGGGTGCGCCCGATGTGTGCGCCGTCCGCGACGCCGCCTTGCGCTGCCCGGTTCGGGTCATCGTCCCCGTGCATCGCGTCGAAGGCCTTTTGACGCCCGACGACCCCCGTGAGCGCGTTAGCGTCGCGCTGCGCGCCCTGGAAGCCACCCGCTGATCGGGCACCCCTTGGTTTTGCTGTGAAGTTCCCCACACGCGTCGGGCGATTCATGGTACAAAAGAGGTCCAGACAATTGATTCAACGAACCGAACGGGTTCCCAGCTCAAGCTGCTATGAGGTGGGGCCCTATTTTTATGGAGGTGGGTGCATGGGAGATATGCGATCTGGGGCCGCGTCTGCGGGCTCTTCGAATAAGTGGGCGATTCTGCTCACTGTTCTCATCATGACGTTCATGGCGACGCTCGATTCGAGCATCGTCAACGTGGCGCTGCCGGTCATGCAAAAGGCGCTGGAGGCGGGACTCGGCCAAATCCAGTGGATCTCATCGGTGTACCTGCTGACCATGTGCGCCTTTTTGCTTGTGTTCGGTAGGTTGGGTGACCTGTATGGGAAGGTCCGGTATTTCGAGATCGGCGTGGTGATCTTTTCCATCGGATCCCTTATGTGCGGCATGTCGACCTCGCTGCCGGCGCTCGTGGCGTCTCGCGCGGTTCAGGGTATCGGCGGCGCATCGGCCATGGCGAACAATATGGGCATCATCACCGAGGCCTTTCCCGCCCGTGAGCGCGGCCGCGCGCTCGGCCTGCTGGCGAGCTTTGTGGCGCTCGGCATGATGTGCGGTCCGGTGTTGGGCGGTTTCATCGTGTCGATGTTCCCTTGGGAGGGCATTTTCCTCATCAACGTGCCGGTCGGTATTCTGTCCCTCGTCATAGGGCACTTCACCTTGCCGCACTCGACGCCCGAATGCGCGGGGCAGTCCATGGACGTCAAGGGCGCAGTGTTGCTCGTTCCCGGCATGCTGCTCACGTTCCTGTCCGTCACTATGATGCAGGGCAACGCGAGCCCCTCTGCCGCGCTCGCGCTCGTTGCGGGCGTGCTCATGCTCGTGTTCTTCGGGCTGCACGAGCGCCGCGTCGAGCATCCTCTGGTCAACTTGGCGATCTTTTCCGACCGTCATTTCGCGGTGAACGTCGTCTGTCTGTTCATCAGCTTCGTCGCCATCGGTGTTTATGAACTCATGACGCCCTTTTACCTGCAGGATGCCCGTGGCTTCGACCCCGGTGCATCCGGCCTGATCTTCTGCATCATTCCCCTGGTGAACGCGGTTGCGGGACCCATATCCGGTGCCGTGTCCGACCGCATCGGATGCAACCTGCTCACGGTTCTCGGCCTGGGTGCGTTCAGCGTGGGCCTGTACCTCACCGGCACGCTCGGGATGACGGCAACGCTGCCGCAGATCCTGTTCTATCTGGGTTTGGCCTCGTTCGGCACGTCGATCTTCCAGTCTCCGAACAACTCGCTGATCATGGGCTCCGTCTCCACCGAGATGCTCGGATTTGCGGGCAGTGTGAGCGCGCTCGCCCGGTACCTGGGCATGGCGGTGGGTATTTCGGGCTCCACTTCGATCCTCTATGGCCAGATGAGCGTCGCGGCCGGCCGCCATGTGACGGCTTTCGTCGAGGGGAGGCCCGACATCTTCCTGTACGGGTACCATATCGTCTACGTCGTCACCGCCGCGCTCGTGCTCGTGGGCTTCGCTCTGGCGATGGGCCGCATGATCGCGCGTAGGCGTTCTCAGCGATAGGGCGTCTTTTGGCGCATGCGTCTCTTGATGGGTCCCGATGTGCTCGGGACCTATTGCCGTTTGGCGGATATGTCTCATTTTCATCATCGGAGTATGCGAAACTGGTACTCTACGTAATACATTGTTCGTCATTCGCATCACGGGAGGTTCGTCGCACGCATGCTGCTGGAACGCATTTCATCGCCGCAGGACGTGAAGGACCTCGATGCCGCCGACCTGCCGCTTCTTTGTTCTGAGATTCGCCAGGCCATCCTTTCGAGCTCGGCTTCGGTAGGGGGTCACATCGGTTCGAATCTCGGTGTCGTGGAGCTTACCGTCGCCTTGCACCGCGTGTTCGATTCGCCGACGGACAAGCTCATCTTCGACGTTTCCCATCAGACGTACGCGCACAAGATGCTCACGGGTCGCGCCGCGAACTACCTCGATGCCGAGCGTTTCGGTGGTCTGTCCGGTTTCACCAGCCCGACCGAGTCCGAGCACGACCTGTTCTCCGTCGGCCATACCTCAACTTCCGTGAGCCTCGCTTGCGGCATGGCCAAGGCGCGCGACCTCATGGGCGCCGATTACAACGTCGTCGCTGTCATCGGCGATGGCTCCATTTCCGGTGGTCTTGCGTTCGAGGGGTTTGACAACCTTGCCGAGCTCGGCACCGGCGCGATCGTCATCGTGAACGACAACGGCTGGTCCATCGCCGAGAATCATGGTGGCATCTACCGCAACCTCGCCGAGTTGCGTGAGGGCGAAGGCACCGCCCCCAACAACTTCTTCCGCTCCCTGGGGCTCGACTATCGCTTCCTTGCCAATGGTAACGACGAGGCGGCCGTCGAGCGTGCCTTGCTCGAGCTGCGCGATATCGACCATCCGGTCGTTCTGCACGTGTGCACCGTCAAGGGCTCCGGCTACGAGCCCGCAGAGGAAGACGCCGAGGGTTGGCACCACGTGGGCCCCTTTGACATCGAATCCGGCACGTATGAGGCGCTCCGCCGCAGCCGTTGCGAGAAGAGCGAGACCTACGCGGATATCACCGGCCGCCACCTGCTCATGCGTATGGCTGCCGATGAGCGCGTGGTGGGCATTTCCGCCGCCACGCCCTACATCATGGGCTTCACCAAGCCCCGTCGCGATGCCGCGGGTTCCCAGTTTGTGGATGTGGGCATTGCCGAGGAGCATGCCGTGACCTACGCCGCGGGCCTTGCGCGCGCAGGCGCCAAGCCGGTGCTCGGCCTGTACGGCGTGTTCATGCAGCGCGCGTATGACCAGCTCTGGCACGATCTGTGCCTGAACAACCTGCCGGCCGTCATCCTCGACTTCGGCTCCTCCGTGTATGGGACGAGCGATGCGACCCATCTGAGCTTCTTCGACCTCGCCCTGCAGGGGGCTTTGCCCAACCTGCGCTGCCTTGCGCCCACGTGTCGCGAGGAGTATCTCGCCATGCTGGATTGGGCTATCGACCAAGATTCTCGTCCTGTGGTCATTCGCGTTCCCGGCAATGGCGTCGTTTCCAATCCCGACTTCGCGCTCGACCCTAAGGCCCCGGCCGAGTTTACCCTCCCGCGCTATGACGTGGTACACGAGGGTTCCGATGTTGCGATTCTCGCGCTGGGCAGCTTCTTCAGCCTGGGTGAGAGCCTGTGCGAGGCACTTTCCGCTCCTGCGGACGGCGGGCCTGCGCTCGATGCGACCCTGGTGAACCCGCGCTTCGCCACCGAACTCGATGAGGCGACCCTCGACGATCTCGCCCGTTCCCACCGTGTGATCGTGACCCTCGAGGACGGTGTACTCGAGGGCGGTTGGGGTGAGAAGGTCGCTCGCCACCTGGGTCCGACCAGCGTACGGGTGCTGTGCTACGGCGTGCGCAAGGGCTTCCCGGATCGTTTCGACGCCGACGAGCTCCTTGCCGAGAACGGCATGACCCTCGAGGCGATCACCGCCGATATCCGCGTCGCCCTTTCCTGACGTCGCATCGGGAGTGAGGCGTTCCCAATCCCATCTAACCCATCGATGACGCCCGCGCTCCATAACGTGGGCGTCATCGCGTAAAAGCTGTGGTTGCCGCGCAAGTGATACAAGTGCCGCGGTTGGGGCATAAGAACGCGTAAGTCCACGAGTGCGTTGGACTGACTGAGCAAACACTGCGGTATAATAAAGTATTATCGCATACAGGGGAAAGGAACCCTCATGAGCAAGACCATGCGTGAGTTCACGCTCGACCGTCGCCAGGTACTGGGCGCCGCAGTTGCCGGCGCGGCTACGTTGGGCCTGGCCGCATGCGGCGAGCAGCCTGCCGCCCCGGCGCCCGCCGGGTCCTCCACGGGAGATGCCGCTGAGGATCAGGAGCCCGCGCTTCTCGACGCCGTCGCCTATGACAGGCTGATCGCCTCCGGTGCCGTCGCCGATGACGCGACCATCGCCTCCAGCGAGTGGGCCCAAAAGATCAAGGACGCCGGGACGATGCGCCTCGGTGTCGTCCAGACCTCCATGCTCTTCAGCCTGTTGAATGAGAAGGACGGCAAGCTGCGCGGTTTCGACGCCGGTCTTTCCCAGCTGCTCGTGCGTTACATCCTGGGCGACGAATCCAAGTTCGAGGCCACGCAGGTCACGTCCGACACACGCGAGTCCGTCCTGCAAAACGACCAGGTCGACGCGGTTTTCGCCACGTATTCCATCACTGAGGACCGCAAGAAGCTCATCTCCTTCGCCGGTCCCTACTATGGCACGCAGCAGTCCATCCTCGTGCTCGCCGACAATGACGATATCGCCAGCGTCGACGATCTCGCGGGTAAGAACGTGGCCGCCCAGTCCGGTTCCACCGGCCCGAGCATCATGGAGGAGGTCTGCCCAGACGCCAAGCTTCAGGAGTTCAAGACCGACGAGGAGGCACGCAGTGCCCTCGCCCAGGGTCGCGTGGACGCCTATGTCATCGATCGCAACATGCTCTTCTCCGACATGATGAAGCAGCCTGGTAAATACAAGATGGCCGGCGAGCCTTTCGGCCCCGAGGACCTGTACGGCATCGGCCTCCCGCTCGACTCCGATGGCGTCGCGTTCGTGAACGCCTTCCTGACCAAGGTCGAGGAGGACGGTACCTGGGAGGAGCTGTGGAAGCTCTGCATCGGCGATCGCGCCGAGATCGACGAGGTCCCGCAGCCTCCGGCGATCGGCGCGTAGGCTCGCGAGATGTGCGTGGCGTCGCTCGCACCGATGGAGGGCGACGCCGATTACGAGGATGTGCGGAGGCGCCCGCGCCTGCCTGCACGCGATGCGTGACGGGTGGGTCGGCGCCTCCGCGGCGTTGTAACTGACAGGGTCAAACGTGGGGAAGGGGTGTTCATGGGGCTGTCGGAGCTGATGGCGACCTATGGGCGCAATTATTGGGAGGCGCTGTTGTCCACCTGGGGGATGACGGCATTTTGCTTTGCGCTCGTGATGGCGCTCGCCGTCGTCGTGACCGTGATGCGCGTCTCCCCGTTCAAGCCGCTGCGCCTGTTGGGCGATGGCTACGTCCAGGTGTTCCGCAATATCCCGGGCGTTGCGCTGCTGATCATCATCGTATATGCGCTGCCCAGCTTGAAGCTGGTGCTGCCGTACCGCACGTGCGTGATCCTCACGGTGGTGCTCGTGGCCTCCGCCTTTGGCTCCGAGAACTTCATGACCGGCATCAACACCATCGGTGTGGGCCAGATCGAGGCCGCGCGATCGCTGGGTCTTTCATTTGGGCAGATGCTCCGTCGGATCGTGATCCCCCAGGCCCTGCGTACCACGGTGCTGCCCATGACGAACCTGCTCATCGCCGTGCTGCTCACCACCTCGATCGGTTCGCAGGTCCCGCTCGATCCCCTTGAGCTCACCGGCGTGGTTTCCTATATCAACACGCGTGCGACTGGCGGCATCTTGGCCTTTGCCGTTTCGGCTGCCGGCTACGCGCTCACCGCGGTGGTCATCGCGTTCGTGGGCAATCGAATCGACCGGAAGGTGAGGATCGTCCGATGAGCACCATGACTTCAACCTCCCGTCCCGTGAGTATCCGCGATGCACTGTACGAGGCCCCCGGCCCCAAGGCTCTCGCGAAGATCCGCGTGGGCACAGCCGTCACGGCCGTGTTGGTCGCCCTGCTTTTGGGATTTGTGGTGTATCAATTTTGGGCGACCGGCCAGCTCAGCCCGAGGTACTGGATGTTCTTCACGCAGTTGAGCACGTGGAGCTACCTGCTCGCGGGCTTGCGCGGTACCCTCACGGTGGCGCTTACCGCCGGCGGCATCGCGTTGGTTTTGGGTCTTGCCCTCATGCTCGGGCGCACGAGCGGCATCCGTGTGCTCGAGGCGGCCTGCCGTGTCGTGACCGATTTCTTCCGCGGTGTGCCGAGCCTGCTGTTGATTTACTTCTTCTTCCTGGTGGTGCCTCAGTACGGCATCAGGATGTCGTCGTTTTGGATGCTTGCCTTGCCGGTCGCCCTCGCGGCTTCGGGCGTGCTCGCCGAGGTGTTTCGCGCGGGTGTGAATGCCGTTCCCCGCGGTCAGACCGAGGCGGCGCTGGCTCTCGGCATGAGTCCATTTCGCGTGAAGCTCAAGATCGTGCTGCCCCAGGCGATCAGGTACGTGATCCCCTCGCTCATCTCCCAGCTCGTGGTCGTGGTGAAGGACACCACGGTCGCATATGTGGTGAGCTATCCCGACATGCTGCAGAACGCCCGTGTGCTGATTACCAACTATGACGCCCTGGTGAGTACCTACCTGGTTGTGGCGGTGATTTACATCCTGTTGAACTACGCCATCAATCAATTGTCGGTGTACGTGGCGCGCCGCAGCGGCACCCGCGTGGTGAGCCGCTACAGCACCAACCCCGCCTAGCCCCCGAGCGTCCATTGCGGACGCATCGTTGATCAAGTCCTCGTGAGAACGGATTCGATATGTCCAATCAGTCAGAGAGTTCCATGGCTCCCATCATCGAGCTTCGCCATGTGGACAAGCATTTCGGTGACCTGCATGTGCTCAAGGACGTGAGCCTTTCCGTGGGCAAGGGCGAGGTCGTCGTGGTGATCGGCCCCTCGGGCTCGGGCAAATCGACGCTGTGCCGCGCCATCAACCGTTTGGAGACCATCGATTCGGGCGAGATCCTCATCGAGGGCAAGCCCCTTCCCCAGGAGGGCCGCGAGCTCGCTGCCATGCGTGCGGAGCTCGGTATGGTGTTCCAGAGCTTCAACCTGTTCGCCCATATGAGCATCTTGCAAAACGTCACGCTCGGCCCCGTCGAGGTGCTTGGCCTGTCCAAGGCGGAAGCCGAGCAGCGGGCTATGGGGCTGCTCGATCGCGTGGGTGTGGCGTCTCAGGCGAACAAGGTGCCGGCTCAGCTGTCCGGCGGTCAGCAGCAACGCGTCGCCATTGCCCGCTCGTTGGCCATGCACCCCAAGGCCATGCTCTTCGACGAGCCCACCTCAGCGCTCGACCCCGAGATGATCAACGAGGTGCTCGATGTCATGGTCGATCTCGCCCGTCAGGGCATGACCATGATCGTGGTGACGCATGAGATGAACTTCGCCCGTCGCGTGGCCGACCGCGTCGTGTTCATGGCCGACGGTGCGATAGTGGAGGAGGGGGCGCCCGACGCCTTTTTCGATCATCCGCAATCCCAGCGCGCCCGTGACTTCCTCGACTCCATCAAGGGACATTAGACCTATGACCGCAGCAGATGATAGACCGATAATTCTCATTGCACCGCGTCTGGAGCAGCCCAAGCCGTGCTTGCAGATGCCGGAGCGCCTGGCCCCCGAGGAGACGGGGTCCACGGTGTTTCTCAACGCGATTCTCGCCGCGGGCGGCTTGCCGCTCATCATGGCGCTCACCGAGGACGAGGATGTCATCGCGCGTTATGTTGAGATGGCCGATGGTGTAGCGATTCCCGGCGGGCAGGATGTGGACCCCGCCTTGTGGGGTGAGGAGGAGCCGTATGACGAGCGCCTGCTCTGTCACGAGCGCGACTCCTTCGAGCTCAAGCTCATCCGCGCGGCGCTGAAGGCGCACAAGCCCCTGTTCGCGACGTGTCGCGGTATGCAAATCCTGAACGTGGCGCTCGGCGGCACTTTGTGCATGGATGTGTCGAGCCTACCTGTGCCAGAGGGCAAGGTCCACTGGCGGCATCTCCCGATCCTGAACGATCCCGCGCACCCGATCGCGGTCGAGGACGGCTCGCTGCTCGCCCGTGTCCTCGATTGGCCGGGCGAGGTGCAGGTCAACTCGAGCCATCATTGTTGCGTCGATAGGCTCGGCGATGGCGTGCGCCTCGTGGCCGTGGCAACCGACGGCGTTCCCGAGGCCGTCGAGGTGGAGGGCGAGCGCTTCTGCATGGGTGTACAGTGGCATCTCGAGTACACCTGGGAGTCCATACCCACCGACTTCAAGCTCTGGTGCGCTTTTGTGCGGGCGGCGCGTGGCGAGCGGTGAGTTGGGTCGCCGCTGGCGGAAAGATACGCTTGAGGGCATCCGTTCGACGCTCCAAGAAAGTTGGATGAGCTTTTTCGTATCAAAATCGGAGCAAGGCGAGTAGGGCATCTTCGATCTGCTCTAAAAGCGCAGGTCGCGAACGGCCGGCCGGCATCTCTACTCGCTAAAGGACAAACTGAGTACGAAAAAGCTCAACTTGGTCGTGGTCGTGAACGTGGGATGCACCTCGAACGTCTTCGTCCGCTTGATCGAGTTTCTAGGGCTCGATAATTGCCTCGCGATGATCATATGTAATGAGCTCTGCGACCGCGATGGTCGCGCCCAGGTGCTGCTCAACGAGCTGCGCGAGCTCTTCGGTGGCGGCGCGGCAGTCCTCGATGCGCTCGGGATCGACGCATTCGACGATGAGGAAGGCATTGCCTGTGTTATCGGTGAGGGAGGTTCGCACGCCGTCTCGCCAGTTCCAGCAACGGCACACGGCCCCCGCGTCATCTACATAGGCGAGCTCTCCGGGCAGCGTGGGGTCGTTCTCGGCGCCCTCGCCAAGCGGCGTGAATGCGTCGCCGCCCTCGGTGACGCGAAGGCGGAGGTCCCCCTCAAAGGTATCGAGATCCTCTCCGCCCAGAGGCAAGGCGTATTTGAGGGAGATCGCGTTGTAGAGGTCCACCGAGGGCGAGATGCTGCCGACGGGGTTGCCCTTGAGGACGCGCTTGAGCAGGTTCTCGATGGAGCAACGCGCGCCGCGCTTGGTCTTGAATTGCTGATAGGCCTGGCGCCAAGCGCGAACGGGCGCGTTCTCGGAGAGGGTGGGCGATTCCAAGTGCTTCTCGGCGAGTGCATTGGCGCGGATGAGAAGCTGCTCGATCGCCTGCGCGTCTTCGGGTGATATCTCGTTCGCCGGCTTCATGCCGCGCGCGACGATAACGCCGAGCGATGCGCCCGGGAAGAGCTGCCAAAACGAATCCTCGGTCACGAACTTCTTCATGTGTTTCCTCCTTTGAATTGGCGATTGCCCGGGAAATTGCGTGCAATTGCCCGTTTGCGAAAAGGCGCCCACCCACCGGCCACCTTCAAAGTCCTACGGTGCCGGCACGTGAGCGCCTCAGCGCCGCCCCCATCCGGAGAAGGGGGCGTTTATGTATCAGGGGTCATTGTGCGCTAAGAGGCTGCGACTGAAAACTCGACACGGTCGATCTCGGGGACGTCGATGCGGATGAGATCCTCGGCGACCTTGCGAGCCTCCTCGTCGAGGGCGACATTCGTCGAGACGTGCGCCACAAGCTCCGTGCGCCCCTGCGTGTCGCCCGCTTCGACGGCAGTCTCGTTGCCCACGGTGTACTCCTCAAAACCGGGGCAGACAACGGCAAGTTCTTGTGCTGTTTCGGTTGCGCCGAACGCCGCCGGTGCCGGGGCGTCCGCTTCGCGAATCAGATTTGCAGTGAGCAACAGGCAGGGGATGGCGAACAGCCCCGTGCCGAGCAAGATGCGCCAGCGCAGTGAATGGGAGAGCGCCTGTATGCTCTCCTCCTCGGCCGCGGTGATCACGCCGTCGTCGTTGAGGTCCCGCTTGAGCGGCACGCGCAGAAGCAGCAGCACGACCTGTGCGGAGAGCGCGATGAATACGACGTTGATGCCGAATTCGTACAGCGCGGAGAGGAAAAGCCCGCCGTCGACGGCTGCCAGGCCAAAGCCCGCGGCGCATAGTGGCGGCATGAGCGAGGTTGCCACCGCCACGCCGGAGATGAGGGTGGCCGGTTCCTGGTCGCGTGAATTGCCCAGCCCGCCGGCGAAGCCGCCCACGAGCGCGAGCAGCAGGTCCCATGCGGTGGGATTGGAATTGTCGGTCAGCGCTTGGGTCATGTCGGCGACGGGGGAGAAGTGGAAGTAGAGCGTTGAGGTGACGAGGCAGAAGGCCATTTGCAGGGCAAGCCCGCCCACCGCGTCGCGGATGAGCGCCCGATCGACCGTCGCCATGCCGTAGGCGATGGCGAGGACGGATCCCATGATGGGACAGATGAGCATGGCTCCGACGATGGCGATGTCCGAATCGGTGTCCAGGCCGACGCAGGCGATGATCATGGCGATCACGAGAATACACAGGTGGGTTCCGTTGAGGCGCGCCCCGTTGACGAAGCGCTTCCTGATCACGTGGTAGGGTGCGCGGCCTTCTCGGATGTTGAATGCGCGCCGGAGGAATCGATGAAAGTCATGGCCCCAGCGTTCGAGCGTGCCGCGTTGGCCGTGCCGGCGCCTGTGTCGGTTGATGTACTTTCTCAGATTCTCGTCGCGTTCTGCCAAGATGATCCGTCCCATGTTTGTACCGAGGACCTCGAATGTCCCTGCCACCTCGGCATTCTTGTCCCAAGCGATCATCGTGTCAACGTATGGGACGTGGGATTTTGCGGTGATAGTACTCGCATTTGATTCCCCTACGTCCGGAATGAGGACGTGCCTGTGCTAGCATGATTTTAAATTGGCCAAGGTGATGGTGCGGAGACGCACGGCCGTGCGCTATCAGGGCGTACTGCCAGGAGAATCGGGGTGCAAATCCCCAGCTATACCAGTAACCGTGATGCAAATCGTGGCAATAGGGAATCGCAGATCGGACGAATCCCGCCGCGATAGATTGCCGAGTCGGATCGCCTCTCATCTACGCGCCCAACGGCGCGCGGCCCTGGATAGGAAGGGTCCGATATGATCGGAAATCCCGAATCGCGCGGGTGGTCGCAGATTGCGTGGCGGCCCGTCGCTCGCAAAGGTCTTACCATTCTATTGATCAACGCGCTGCTGGTCGGGCAGGTGCCGGCGCCTCTATGGGCGCAGGAGGCGCTTGCGGGGGATGTGACGGCTGAAGCTTCCGACGAGTCAGTTCCGTCCGCGGAGGTTGCGCCCGATGTCGTGGTGGAACGAGTCTCGTCCGATGCGACCGAGCCCGCGACTGCCGTCGAGGAATCAAAGACGATCGAGTTGAGCCGCGTCGAAATGCACCGCGCCGGCAAGAAGATCAGCGCGGATGTGGATGCCCTACTCACTCCGGGAGACGCGATCCAGGCGGTTGCCATCACGGGCGGCAGCTCTGCCGACAGCGCATCGAATGGAACGCCTGTTACCGAGGGCGTGAGCTATACGTGGTCCCTGCTTGAAAATGAAGGTGACACCAGCGGCCGAGGGCTTGGTACGGACTCAGTCGCGCATATTCCTGCGGGCGCAGAAGCGCTTGGCATGTATTTGCGCGTCGATGCCACGAGTGGTACGGGGTCCGTTTCTTACGTGAAGGGCCCCATCGCTCGGGCGGGCGCGCTGCGTTTGGCGAACATCTCGATTGCGGCCAAGGATGGCGGAACCGTCGACGACCAGGCGACACTGGTTGCAAGGCCTGTGCTCACGGCGGGAAAGATTCCGCCGGAGGGGAGTGTGACCTACCAGTGGTGGATCGATCGCACCGCCACGGGTTCGTATGAGAAGATCGCTGGCGCCACAAAGCAGGAGTTGAAGCTCGATTCGTCCATGGTCGGAGCGAAGATCCGAGTTACGGCGACGGCCGGTGGCTACAACGAGGTCAAGGCGACTGCCGGCCCTGTGCTTGGCTCCCAGTCCGCTCAGGCGGCCATCGCCGCCCTCGATCGTGCTTCTTTCATGCCGAGCCCCGCGTATGGAACGAGCGATAACGTGCGCAAGCTCGTGGAAGATAAGCTCCATGAGCTTGGGTTCACCCATGCGACTGCGCGTGTAGTGTCAGCTGAGGCCGGTAAGGGCGATGCGACGGTCAGTGCCGCCGAGGGCGAGGGCAACGGAGACGTCACCTATTATTTCGAGGATCTGGCAAAGGTCGACAAGCCCGCTGGCTCTGCGAGTGTCAAGGTCGTTTTCGAGATCGCTGCGGGCGGTACCACGGCGACATGGACGCGATATATCACCATCCGTTGGGATATGGCGCGCGTGCGCAAAAGCCTCGAGGAGTTTGCCGGGCATAAGCTCAAGGCTTCGGACCTCCTGGTTTTTGAGGGCGGCGAGGCACATGACGATTCGAATACGGTCGAGGCGCGCAAGGATTTGGACCTCGATCCGATTCTGCCCGACTGGGTGGAGCTCAGCTGGCAGACGAGCGACAGCGGCGTGATCGACGCCCAGGGCAAGCTTGCGCGCAAGCAGTCCGAGGATGTCGAGGCCGAGCTGACGGCGACGCTTCGTTTCACCGGCGCCACAGACGGAGAGCAATCGCCTACGGTCAACAAGACGTTCAAAGTCATCGTCAAGTCGATTGCCACTGATCCGACGGTTGAGGATCGTCTCGATGCCGCGCTTGGCAAAGTGCAGCTCAAGGATTTCGGCTCGAAGGAGCGAATCGACCCGGCGGCCGTGACGGGCGATATCCAGCTTCTCATCAAGAGGGACCTCGGTATTACCGCGCGGAAGTACCGTCTCCAGTACGAGGTGGAATCCGGCGGGGATGGCGCGTGCACGGTTGATGGGAGCCGTTTGCGTGTGACGCGACCGGCGCCCGGCTACCCCGATGCGCACGACACCCTCGTGGTGACGGTGAAGAGCGGAAATGTCGCTCGCACCCGGTCGATCGACCTGACCGTGAAGGCCTCGGACACCGCCGATATCGATCGCGAGCTCGCTCTTATGCAGCAGGTGAAGGACGGCTATGCTCAGGCGCTGTTGGGCGACAACGCCCGCCCGGGCGCGGTTTCCAAGGACCTTCGCTACTTCATGCAAGCCCGTCTGGACGAATCTGGCAATCTCGTGTGGGCGCGAACCCGTGCCGAGGTCTCTGGCACCGGCATCGTGCCCGATTCCATCGACCTTTCTCATCCGAGTGAGCAGTGGGACAAGTTCAAGTCGAGCGCTCCTTCGGTGATCGAGTCCGAGACGCTGCACATGTTGAAGGCGCCGACGTACAACACGCGCGTGACCATCACGAGTTGCCTGAAGAGTGAGAAGTACGGCGACTATTACGAGCGCCTCAAAGATGATCCGTCAATCAGCCCCGTCGTCCTCGAGAAGTATCGTGCGCTGAGCCGTCAGGAAGTCTCTGCGACCTTCGTTGTGCGCGGCACGACGGGTGAGGACGATCCAAATGCCGGCAAGGCACTCGCCGTTTCCGCGCGTGTGGTGGGCGTGGCCCCCGAGACCGACGAGGGCGTGCGGCGTGAAACGTGGATTCCTCTGACCGAGCTGACAGTCGAGCCTGATGAGGCCGCAACGGCATGGGATCTCTTTGCCAGGATTCTGACCCAGTCGGGTTACACCTACAGCCTCGAAGGAGGCGTGCCGTTCTCCATCACGACCCCCGGCGGTGAGCGCACGCTCGCGATGTCGTCTTCTGCGCCGTGGCGCTTCTGGAAGTTCGTCGTCAACGGCGAGGACGCCAAGGTGTATCCGGATGCGTACCAGGTCGCCGATGGCGATGTGATTGAGCTTGTGTACGAGGATGACTCGGGCGCCGTGCTTCCCGAGCAGGACATCGCGATCGATTCGGCCGCCCCACGTCCTGATTGGGAAAGCTCCTGGCCGAGCTTCACTACTTCGAACAAGCCGACGTCGTCTCTGACGCCCGTCGAGGCGGCGGAGGAGAAGTGGGTCGTCAGCGTGGGGGAGGGCGGTTCACAGGCCCCCGGTATCTCCGACCCCATCCTTGCGGGTGATTACCTCTACATCGCGTCGAATGACAAGCTGCTTATGAAAGACCCCGCCACGGGCGAGACGGTGCGCGAGGCACAGTTGCTCGTGCCGATCGATTCGACATCTCGCATGGTGTACGCGGAGGGCCTGATTGTCGTTCCTCTGGGCGGCGGTCGTCTGCAGGCGTTGACTGCCGATACGCTCACCACCGTTTGGGTGACCCAGCCGGTGACGTCCGCGTCGGGCGATTCGAGGCCCCAGCAGTCCCTCGGCACGCTGACGGTGCGCGATGGCTACGTGTACACGGGCACCACGGATGGCAGCTATGACGGTTCGGGTTCGGGCTACCTGATGTGCGTGAACCTGCAGACCGGCGCCGTGCGCTGGCAGCATGAGGCCAAGGGCGGTTATTACTGGGCCGGAGCCTGTGCGTTTGGCGATTACCTGGTGGTCGGCGATGATGCGGGTTTGGTCTACGCCTTCGATCCCGCTACGGGCGAGACGGTGGGTACCCCGTTCAACGCGGGCGCTCAGGTCCGCTCCACCGTCGTCACAGACGGCTCGTACCTGTACGTTGCGGACTACAGGGGAACGCTGCACAAGCTCTCGATGTCCGCCGATGGGTCGATCTGCGAGGTGGCAAGCGTCACGTTCGGCAAGTACAATACGTCGACACCCGCCATCGTGGACGGCAAGATCGTGCTCTGCGGGCAATCTGCCACTCAGGGTCCGAGTAAATATATGAAGTACGCCGCGGTGTTCGTGATCGACGCCGAGACCATGCGGGTCGAGCGCGAGGTGTGCAAGCTCACCAACGGCGGTGCACTGCCCACGATGTACTCGCAGTCCTCCCCACTCGTGTCCGTCCAGGACGACGGGGCGTACGTCTACTTCACGGTGAATTGGAAACCGAGCTCCCTGTATCGCTATCGTATCGGCGATGAGGCGGTCGACGAGCTGTACACGCCCAGCGACGCAAACCAGGAATACTGTTTGAACTCCGTTATCGCCGGTCCAGATGGTTCGCTGTACTACAAGAATGACTCGGGCAAGCTCTTCGCTCTTAAGGGCGCGCCCTCATGGACGGTCACCATTGAGCCGAATAACGGCGCGCGACGCACCAAGGTGTATGTAAAACGCGGTGCGAAGCTTCCCGCTCCGGTCGAGCCTGTGCGCGAAGGCTATACATTCGAAGGTTGGTTCGTCGACGAGCAGCTCACGTGTCCGTGGGATGCCGATGAAGCCATCGCGGGGGATACGACTCTGTATGCCAAGTGGAGCAAGGTGGAGCAGCCGGGTGGCGGTTCCGATGGGGATGGCGGCACGACTGCGCCCGGTGGAGATGACGGAACGGCCCCCGAGGTCATCCCGCCGTCTGACCAGGGCGAGTCGGCCGGACAGCAAGCGGGCGGCTCTCAGGATCGGCCGACGACCGGACCTCAGCACGCGGCGCCCCAGGCGGGCGGTACGGCAAAACCGGCTGAGGGGCCCAGCAAGACCGCCGCGGCCAAGTCCGCGAATGCGCACGGAAAGAGCACCGAGGGCGAAGGAACATCCGAGCAAACAGGGAGCGAGCGGCCCGAAGGCGACGCAGAGTCTGCAGGTATAGCTGCGGGCGCCGCACGTGCCTCCTCGGTCATGGAACGGGCCATGGCGACCGCCGGGGTTGTCGGCGTTGTCGGTGTGGCGGCGGCAGGTGGTTGGCTTGCGGTGAGCGCATTCCGTCGTCGTCGATAGAAAGGCAGCCATATGGCAGATGCAGATAAGAAGATAGGCGAGTCGATTGATGAGCGGGTGTACCCCGGTGCCCCCTCTCAAGGAGCAAACGGCGGTGCCGAGATATCTGACGGAGCACCCGGAGCATCCCGGTCTCAGATCATCGCACGAGCGGTGCTTGCGGTTTCTCTGGTACTGGTGATCGGCTCCGGGGCATACTTCGCGCTCCGTCCGAGTCCCGCGCCTGAGGTTCAGCAAGCCGGATCGGCAGTCGTTGCGGCTGATGTGGATGATGCGGATGATGCGCGTGCGGATGACGAAATGGGGTCTTCCGACGCCGACCCCGACCGGGGCGACGGGGCAAAAGCCTCGGCTTCGACGGGTGGCGGCGCCGACAAGGCGGATGGCCCGTCCGGTGGTTCCGCTGCGCCTGCCGAGGGCGCTCAGGGGCAGTCCGCTGCACATTCCGGCTCATCGGGTTCTTCCGGCTCTTCCGATGGTCAGGCCGCCGGCAAACCGGGGGCTCCCAGCGGGTCGGGATCGGGCTCATCGGGTCAGCAGGCTGCATCTCCGCATGCCCCGGCTACGATCAGTGTGAACGTCACGGTAGACTCCTCGTCGGTGGGAGGCTCTGTTTCGGCAAATACCACGGTTGCGTTCGCGCCCTCGTCCACGGCGTATGACGCCCTGTGCGCAACTGGGCTCTCCGTCAATTCCCGCAATTCGGCCTTCGGTGTGTACGTCGCGGGTATCGGCGGCTTGTCGGAGTTCGACCATGGTGGGGGAAGCGGCTGGAAGTACAAGGTCAACGGCACGTTCCCAAATCACTCTGCGAGTGTGCACGAGCTGCACGACGGTGACAGCGTCGTATGGGTGTACGTGACGGGATAGGTTTTCGAAAGTCCCGAGCTTGGACGATGGTCCGGGCTCGGGGTTTTGCATGTTGCGGAGAGCAAGTTCTTTGCACATGAAAAAAGGCACCGACGCGAAGTCGGTGCCTTTTGCGTACGCGATGGATGCGCTGTTGGAATTAGCGGACCTGAGCCACGTAGGCGAGGTTGGTCGAGGAGACCTTGCCCTCGAGCTGGACGGAGAGACGGGCGTCGCCGGCGGTTGCGACGGTGAGGTCGCCCTTCTCGACGAAGCCGAGCTCCTTGGCCGTCTCGACGGCCTTCACGATGGTGCCGTTGACGGTGCCCTGAGTAATCTCGGCCTGGCGCGGAATGACGCCCCAGTACATGATCATCTGCTGGACAGCCCACTCGTGACGGGAGAACGCCAGGATGGGCATGTTCGGGCGGAAGTGGGAGATCAGGCGGGCGGTGCGGCCAGTGGTGGTGGGCACGGTGATGCACTTGGCGCCCACGGCGGTGGCCATCTGGACGGCGGACATGCCCACGACGTTGTTGACGACGCGAGTACCGGAAGCGCCCTCGGGCATGGCGAGCTCGGCGTGAACGGCCATGTGCTTCTCAGTCTCGATGGCGATGGAGGCCTGCATCTTGACGGCCTCGACCGGGTACTTGCCGGCAGCGGACTCGCCGGACAGCATAACGGCGTCGGTACCGTCATAAATGGCGTTGGCGACGTCGGCAACTTCGGCGCGCGTCGGGCGCGGGTTCTGCTGCATGGAGTCGAGCATTTGCGTAGCGGTGATGACGGGCTTGTAGGCCGCGTTGCACTTGGCGATGATTTCCTTCTGGATGTGCGGAACGAGCTCGGGCTTAATCTCGATGCCCAGGTCGCCGCGGGCGACCATGATGCCGTCGGAAGCCTCGAGAATCTCGTCAAAGTTCTCGACGCCCAGGGCGCACTCGATCTTCGGGAAGATCGTCACGTGCTCGCCGCCGTTCTCGCGGCACAGCTGGCGGATGTCCTCGACGGCCTTGCCGTTGCGGATGAAGGAGGCCGCGATGTAGTCGATGTTCTGGGTGAGGCCGAACAGGATGTCCTGACGGTCGCGCTCGGTGACGGCGGGCAGGGAGATGTCGACGTTGGGGATGTTGACGCCCTTGCGCTCGCCGATAAGGCCGTTGTTGAGGACGACGCAGTGCATATCCTGGCCGTCGACGGACTCGACCTCGAGGCCGACCAGGCCGTCGTCGATCAGGATGATGGAGCCCTTCTCAGCCTCAGACGGGAGCTTCTCGTAGTCGAGGGAGATGTGGGAGGCGTTGCCGAGCCAGTCCTCGCTGGTGGGCTGGGCGGTGACGGTGATCTTGTCGCCGGCGTGGACCTCGACCTTGGCGTGGCCCTCGAGCAGGCCGGTGCGGACCTCGGGGCCCTTGGTGTCGAGCAGGATGCCGACGGGCTTGCCGACCTTGGCGGCGCAGCGGCGCACACGCTCGATGCGGCCCTGATGCTCCTCATAGGAGCCATGGGAGAAGTTGAAGCGGGCGACGTTCATGCCCGCCTTCAGCATCTCGCAGATAGTCTCGTCGTTGTCACAGGCAGGGCCCATGGTACAAACGATCTTGGTGCGCTTCAGTTTCTGCTGCATTCAGACCTCCATCTGATGTCAGTGATAGGCGTTGTGGGCGAATACGTATGCAAGAGTCATTATAGGAAAACCTACGCCGCTTATCGACATGAATCAACCGTGTGCCGATTCAATTCATATTGAACTTGCTTCAAGCACTGCCTATCGTTCCGGTATGTGTGCATTGCGCCGAATCGCGTCCCCAGCTGGCATGGGGCCCGAAAGCTTGGGTACCATATCGACCATTGACAAGCCCTTGCCCAGATTCCGGGAATTATAATCGGGTGTCAGACTGTTGGATTGGGGCGCGGCGCGCCTGCGTCCCGCTTGGCATACTCCGGGAGGGGTTAGATTGAAAGAGTACTTGGCTTCGGCTGAGGAGGTTCTCGAGGAGCAGTCCACGAGTGCCGCTCAGGGCCTGACGGCCGCTGAGGCGCAGTCGCGCCTGGCGAGCGTGGGCCCGAACAAGCTTGATGAGGAAGAGAAGACTCCCATGTGGAAGCGCTTCTTCGAGCAGATGGGTGACCCGATGGTCATCATGCTGCTCGTTGCGGCCGCCATCTCCGTCATCACCGGCTTTATCCAGGGCGAGCCCGAGTGGGCGGACGCCGCCATCATCCTGTCCGTCGTCATCCTGAACTCCGTCCTCGGCGTGATCCAGGAGGCCAAGTCCGAGCAGGCCCTCGAGGCGCTGCAGGAGATGTCCGCGGCTCAGTCCAAGGTCATCCGCGACGGCAAGATGGTCCATATGGCGAGCTCCGAGCTCGTCCCCGGCGACGTGGTCCTGCTCGAGGCCGGCGACTCCGTGCCTGCGGACTGCCGCGTGATCGAGAGCGCCTCCATGAAGATCGAGGAGGCCGCCCTTACCGGTGAGTCCGTCCCGGTCGAGAAGCACGCCGACGTCATCTCCCTCGCCGAGGGCACCGACGATGTGCCGCTGGGCGACCGTAAGAACATGTGCTACATGGGCTCCACCGTCGTGTACGGCCGTGGCCGCGCCGTCGTGGTGGGCACCGGCATGAACACCGAGATGGGCAAGATCGCCTCCGCGCTCACCAGCGCCAAGAAGGAACTTACCCCGCTCCAGATGAAGCTCAACGAGCTTTCCGGCATCCTGACCAAGCTCGTGCTCGCCATCTGCGTGATCATTTTCGCCGTGGATATCGTTCGCCACTTCGGCGAGCTGGGCTCCAACCCGGCCATGATGCTCGACACCTTCATGGTCGCCGTGTCCCTGGCCGTCGCCGCCATCCCCGAGGGCCTGGTCGCCGTCGTGACCATCGTCCTCTCCATGGGCGTCACCAAGATGTCCCGTCGCCAGGCCATCATCCGCAAGATGACCGCCGTCGAGACCCTCGGCTGCACCCAGATCATCTGCTCCGATAAGACCGGCACCCTCACCCAGAACAAGATGACCGTCGTCAAGCACGAGCTCGCCGCCGACGAGGACAAGTTCCTTGCGGGCATGGCCCTGTGCTCCGACGCCAAGTACGATGCCGAGAAGGGCGAGGCCGTGGGCGAGCCCACCGAGTGCGCCCTCGTCAACGACGCCGCCAAGGCTGGCATGACCGACCTCGACTCGCAGCGTCCGCGCATCGGCGAGGCCCCGTTCGATTCCGGCCGCAAGATGATGTCCGTCGTGGTCAAGGATGTCGATGGCGACTATGAGCAGTTCACCAAGGGCGCTCCCGACGTCGTCATCGGCCTGTGCACCCACGTGTACGACAACGGCCAGGTCGTGGAGCTCACCGACGAGCGCCGCGAGCAGATTCTCGCCGCCAACAAGGCCATGGCCGACCAGGCCCTGCGCGTCCTGGCCCTCGCCAACCGCACCTACACCGAGGCTCCGACCGACTTCTCTCCTGAGGCCCTCGAGCACGACCTGGTGTTCTGCGGCCTGTCCGGCATGATCGACCCGGTCCGCCCCGAGGTCACCGCGGCCATCGTGGAGGCCAAGGAGGCCGGTATCCGTCCGGTCATGATCACCGGCGACCACATCGACACCGCCGTTGCCATCGCCAAGGACCTGGGCATCGTCGAGGACGCCTCCCAGGCCATTACCGGCGCCGAGCTCGACAAGATCTCCGACGAGGACTTCAAGACCCGCGTCACCGAGATTTCCGTCTACGCCCGCGTTCAGCCCGAGCACAAGGCCCGCATCGTCGACGCTTGGAAGAGCCTGGGCAACATCGTCGCCATGACTGGCGACGGCGTGAACGACGCCCCGTCCATCAAGCGCGCCGACATCGGCGTGGGCATGGGCATCACCGGTACCGACGTCACCAAGAACGTCGCCGACATGGTCCTTGCCGACGATAACTTCGCCACCATCATCAACGCGGTGGAGGAAGGCCGTCGTATCTACGACAACATCCGCAAGGTCATCCAGTTCCTGCTGTCCGCCAACATCGCCGAGGTCCTCTCGGTGTTCGTGGCGACGCTGATCGGCTTCACCATCTTCCAGCCGGTCCAGCTGCTGTGGATCAACCTCATTACCGACTCCCTGCCCGCGCTCGCGCTCGGTATGGAAGAGGCCGAGGGCGACGTCATGAAGCGCAAGCCGCGTAAGGCCTCCGACGGCGTTTTCGCCGGCGGCATGGGCATCGACATCGCCTTCCAGGGCGTTATCATCACCATCCTGGTGCTCGCGTCCTTCTTCGCCGGTATGTACTTCCACAACGGCGCCATCGAGCTGTCCATGCTCACCGACGGCATCGCCGACCCGGAGGGCGTCACCATGGCCTTCATCACCCTGTCCATGGTCGAGATCTTCCACTCCTTCAACATGCGCAGCCGCCGCGCCTCCATCTTCTCCATGAAGACGCAGAACAAGTGGCTGTGGGGCGCTGCCGCTCTGGCCGTCGTGCTGACGGTCGTGCCCGTCGAGGTCGACTTCCTGGCCGAGGTCTTCGGCTTCATGACCCTCGACCCGATCGCCCTGTTCACGGCCCTCGGCCTGGCCTTCCTGATCATCCCGCTGATGGAGATCTACAAGGCCGTTATGCGCCGCGTCGAGAAGAACCAGGACTAACGCGTGGCTGACGTCTTGGATCATATTCCGAGCTTTGGGGACCTGCGTGTCGATGACACGCAGGTCTCTGCGTTTGAAGCGGCGCGCTCGGAGCTTGCGGGGACGCTCGATATCCCCCTGGAAGAGATTGAGTTGGGCGCGGTCGTGCGTCTGGACCGCGGTTTTCCCATGATCGCCACGCGCAGCGGGGTCCTGTTGCGTGCCGAGCATGCGGTGGACTTCGCCAAGGGCAAACCGGGTAAGCGCGGCAAGCGCTCGAAGCGCGCCGCCGATGCCGAGGTAGCCTCTTCTGCCGGCGTGGACGGCATGTTGCCGAGCGTGGGTGACGTCGTGGCGGTCCGCGTGACCTCCGGTCACGATATGGGCGTTATCTTGCGCGTTTTGCCCCGCCGGACGAGCTTTGAGCGCTGGCGAGGGAAAAACCGCGGGGAGCGTCAGGTGCTCGCCGCGAACGTCGACGTGATCTTCATCGTGCAGCCGCTGGGCGCCGAGCGCGATACCCTGCCGCTCATGCGCGACCGTGTCGCCCGCTCGCTTGTGCTCGCACGAGATTGCGGGGCCGACCCCGTCGTGGTGCTCACCAAGGTCGACCGTTGCGAGCCCGCCGAAGTGGCCGACGTGTGTGGCGCCCTGCGTCGCCTGGCAGGTACGGGTGTGCGCGTTATCGCGACGTCCTCGCTCACCGGCGAGGGCCTGGACGAGGTCCGCTCTTGCATCCCGCAGGGGAGCGTGGGCATGATTTTGGGTGAGTCCGGTGCGGGTAAGTCAACGCTGTTGAACGCCTTGCTCGGCTCCGAGGCATTGGAGACCAACGCCGTGCGCGAGCGCGATGACGCCGGTCGGCATACCACGGTCGCCCGCATCATGGTGGCCCTCCCCGAGCCTTGCGGCGTGATCGCCGATTGCCCGGGCCTTCGATCGCTGCCTTTGGTGGGCCACGAGCGCGGTCTCGCTCGGAGCTTCCCCGAAATCGTCGAGGCTTCTCGTGCCTGCCGCTTCAACGACTGCACGCACCTCCACGAGCCGGGCTGCGCCGTCCGCGAGGGTGTGGAGTGTGGTGAGATCGAACAGTCGCGTTTGGATGCGTTTCTTTCGCTCGCCCGGGAGATGAGAGTGAGCGCGCAGAGCCTCGACCCCGATATCCGCCTATAGGACAATCGTCCGTGCGGATGCGCGATAGGCTTTCCGTCGCATGGGGCGCCGCCGGAGATGGGGCAGGGGCGTGGTTGACGCGCCGGCGACCTACGTGGTTGCGCCTCCGACCTGGGAAACGTCGAGCGGTCCCTTGTGGCCAACGTCGCGCAACTTCAGTCGTACAACTTCATATGCCTGTTGCAACCGCCTGCCTCGTGCAGGCGGCTTGCTTTTCCACAGCCCTTTTCGGCAACGGACCGAAATCTGCCCTCATCCTGTCCGGCGCGGGCAGATTGCGAACAGCTACAAACACAGATGACCAGGCACTTTCCCAAGTCGATCCAGGCTCCTTGCCGCGTCGCGTCGACAATCGAATCACGGCACGTGTGCGGTGCCGATTGAACTGAGGCGAGGGGGTTTGGGTGAAAAGGACCGTGAGGTTGGGGCTGAGCGCGGTGATGGGTTTGAGTGCCGCGCTGCTCGCATGGTCGGCGGTCGCCGGGGCGCATGCGGAAGCCGAGCAGGCATCGAGACGGGCGCTTGAGCGCTACGGAGGCGATGTGACGCGAGTATGCGTTGCCCTGAGGGAGATCGAGCCCGGTGACGAGATCTCCGAGGGCAATGTGAAGGTCGTCGAATGGGTTTCGTCTCTCATGCCGGAGGATGCGCTGACGTCGATGGGTGATGCGTCTGGGCTAGTTGCGACGGCCCGCATTCCCGCCCACACCCCGCTCGCCAAGGCCCACTTCCTGCGTGATGAGAGGGTCGTGCAGGTGCCGCGCGGCACAGTGGCGATTTCGGTGGCAAGTGACGCGGAACACGCCGTGGGCGGCTCGCTCGCCCGTGGGGACGAGGTCGATGTCTATGTTTCAGACGCTTCGGTTGCGGATCGCCTGACGCGCGCCGAAGTGCTCGATACGAGTGTCTTGGCTGATGGCGGTGGCGATTTGAGCTGGGTGACGCTGGCGGTGGATGCGTCGGCTGTACGTGACGTCCTGGCGGCGACCACGCGCGGTGAAGTGACCTTGGTGTTGCCGGGGGCGTCGGCATCGCGGGAGGCGGCTCGATCCGAAAGGGCGAATAACGAGGGAAGCGAAGGGTGATGGACGTTATGTGGCTGATATGGGACGGAGGCGGCGCGGCCGCGCGCGTTCGCGAGGAAGTTCGTCTGCGCTGCCCCGACGCGCGCATCGTGTGCATCGATGATGCTGATGTGCTCGTTGAGCTTGCGCACGGACTGGGTGATGGCGTTCGGATTGCGTTGGGGGCGAGTCCCGGGAACGCTTCGGACTTGCTGCACGTCATACGTGCGGTGCGAGGCGGTTCGGCGGGGCATGCAGCGCCCGCGGTGCTCGCATGTATCGACGGGATGGACGCCGGACTCGTCTCAGAGCTCTTCGATGCCGGTGCACAGGAGGTCATCGCGACGGACGCGTCGTTGACCGGAAGCGCGGACGCGCGCGGTCAAGATGCGGAAGCGGCGCACATGGATATCGGAACGGAAGTCGCGACGCGTGGCACGGTCGCGTCCGAACGCGATGGCCTGGTTCCGGATGATCCATTCGTGCCCATGGGATATGGGGGCGATGAAGTCCCCCCGTGGAGTACGGAGACGTGGGATGCGCTGGATGAGCCGGATGGGGATGCCGTTGCCTGCATCGGCGACGTTGCGGAGCAGACCGGGGATATCGTCGATTTGGGAGATGTTGTCCGACGCGTGCGTGAGCGGGAAGTGGCCGATCACGGCGGTCCCCGTGCACCAGTAATCGCGGTCGTATCGGGTCAAGGTGGGGCGGGTAAGACGACGCTGGTGGCGGCAATGGCCGCCTGTGCGGCCCGCGCCGGCTTGCGGGCCGCCGTGATAGACGTTGACCTGATGTTTGGCGATTTGCCGTCGGTTCTGGGCGTCGATGCGTTCAGGGGCCTCGAGGGCATCGAAGCGCACGCTATGGACGGCGAGCTCGCTGAGGAGGACATCGAATCATGCGCGATGCGCGTGGGGCCGGGGCTCACCCTGTGGGGACCACTTATCGAACCGGAACGCGCGGAGCTGTACGGGGCACCGGTCGAGCGGCTCATCATCGTCCTGCGCAAGGTCGCAGACGTGATTTTCATCGACACCTCGACGCATTGGGGCGATGCTGTCGCGGCCGTGGTTGCTCTTTGTGATCGCTGCTTAGTCGTGGGCAGTGCGGGTGCGAATGCCGGTGCGTCTGCCACCCGGGTGGTTGGACTGGCCACGCGCCTGGGCGTTCCCGCGACTCGCATGACGAGTGTGTTCAATCGCCTGGGGTCCCCGGGTTGTGCGGAAGAGGATGCGTTGCGTTTCGAGATGGGGGCATCACTCGCGTCTCGTGCTCGTATTTCCTTTGGGGGCGAGGAGGTTGCCGGCCTCATCGGGTTCGGCCGATTGGATTCGCTTGTGGCTGGTGAGGGGCCGTTTTCCCATGATGTGCGCGATTTGACGGCGCGGGTGCTGACCGAGCTCGGGTGTTCCTTCGATGAGCGGCTCATGGGGCCGGCCCCTGATGATCATGAGCGGAGGCCGCGTTTCAGGCTTCCGTGGCGGCGCAAGGTCGGTGAGCATCGATGAGCGTATACGGGCGCATGCGTGCTCGAGGCGGGGGTGTCTCCTCCGGTCGCGGTGCGGCTTCGGTGGGGGCTCGTGCGCGATCGGTCGGCGGCGTGATGTCCGAGGCGCGGGTGCGGGCGAAGCATGCGGTTATGGAGCGGGTGGGCTATGTCGAGGTTGCGCGCATCGTGCGTGCCGGGTCGGCTGCACAGGCGCGGATGGAGTTGCGCCCCGCACTCGAGGCGGCTCTGAATGCCGACGTGTCGCTCGGGTTGGGTTTCGACGAGCGGAATGCGCTCATCGCCGATGTGCTTGACGACATGACCGGCTTGGGGCCTCTGCAGGCGCTGCTCGAGGACGATTCGGTAACCGAAATCATGGTTAACGGTCTCGACCGGACGTATATCGAGCGAGGGGGCGTACTCTGCCCGCTGGGCAGGATATTCGAATCTGAGGAGCAGATCAGGATCACCATCGACCGCATCATCTCTCCGTTGGGACGTCGAGTCGATGAGCGGAGCCCGATGGTCAACGCCCGTCTGCCCAACGGGTTTCGCGTGAACGCGGTTATCCCGCCCATAGCCATTGATGGGCCCACGATGACGATTCGCAAGTTTTCCGACCGCATCAGCACGCTGGCGCATCTGGTCGATTTGGGGTCGATCCCGGATTGGTACGCGCATCTGTTGGGATATGCGGTGCGGTGCAGGATGGATTTGGCGGTGGCGGGCGGAACGGGCTCGGGCAAGACGACGCTGCTCAACGCATTGTCGTGCGAAATATCGCAAGCGGAGCGAATCGTGACGATCGAGGATTCCGCCGAGCTCAAGTTCTCCCGGCATCCGCATGTCGTGCGGCTCGAAGCGCGCGAGGCGTCGATCGAGGGGGCGGGTGAGGTGGCAATTCACGATCTGGTGGTAAACGCCTTGCGCATGCGCCCCGATCGGATCGTGGTGGGCGAGGTGCGCAATCGGGAGGCGATCGACATGCTCGAGGCGATGAGCACAGGTCACGATGGGTCGCTTACCACTTTGCATGCGGGAAGCGCACAAGAGGCGATTGTGCGACTCACATTGCTCGCCCGTTACGGAATCGACCTACAGAGCGAGTTGATTGAGGAGCAGATCGCGATGGCCTTGGACGGCGTGGTCATGTCGGTGAGGAAGCCGGGCGGTAGGCGGTTCGTCTCATCATTCACCGGCGTGTCGCGCGCGGAGGGCGGTGGTGTGGCATTGACCGAGTACGTGTCGTTCGATTCGGCGAAGGAGGCATGGACCCTGATTGACGAGCCCCCGTTTATCGAGGAGGCGGTTCGGTCGGGTTTGCTCGATGAGGGGGAGGTGCGGGAATGGAGGTCATCATGTCGGTCGGCATCGGCCTGCTAAGCGCCGCGAGCTCCCTGCTGATTCTTTCTGGTGACGGGGAGCTCAGAAGTGATTGGGATGAGCTCAGGTGCACCCGAGACCGGGCGGTCACATGGGCGCGCGGTATGAGGGCCTCGATTGTCAGGCGCGCGGAAGAGCGCGGGCTAGCTCTGCCCGGTTCGCGCAAGAAGCGAGAGCGATTGGAGGGCGCGATGGTCGAGGCGTTCGGAGCGCTTGCTGCGTCCATGGCATCGGGGCTTTCGCTTGCGCAGGCGATGCGGTACGTGGGGTCTCATGCGCAAGAGCCCGTTCGCACGGAGTTCTTGCGTGCCGAGGCCCAAGTCGCGTGTGGTGCCGGGATGACCGAGGCGCTTGACGAGTTGGTTGAGCGTCTTCACGCGCCGGGATTGGATTTCGTGACGCTTGCACTCAAGGTTTCGCGGCGCACGGGCGCACCGCTGTCTGATGTTCTCGGGGAGGCGGCGCGTTTGGTGAGGGAGCGTGTGGAGCTGCGTCGAAAGCTGGATGTGAGGACGGCCCAGGTGCGCATGTCGGCGCGATTGGTGGCGGGGATGCCCGTTGCCATGGTCGCGTTCCTCGCGGCGGCCTCATCCGATTTCAGAGAGGGGATCGCGACGGTGCCCGGCGCGGCCTCGATAGCGGTCGCCCTTCTTTTGGATGGAATTGCCTGGTCGATCATCAGGGCGGTCATGAGGTCTATTTGCTGAGGGGCGGATGCAAGGGGAGTGTGTTGATGGAGTTTGCTGAGTTGGTGGAAATATGGGTTGCGGATACGCCTGACGCCGTGATTGCGGTGATCGGCCCCGGCGTGTTGTGTGGGCTTGCGGCGTGGTTGGGGTCGGAGGACGGGGCACTTGAGATGGCTCGCGCATGCTGTGCCCACGTGCGTGTCGTTGGGGGATTGGTATTTCGGAAGATGCGTGCTCTCGCTCTCGAGATGCTGTGCCCGCGGAGCCGAGGGATCGGCATGGGCGAGGTGGCGGAGATGACGGACATCGTGAGGCTTGGGTTGAGCGCGGGCCTGTCTTTCGATGCGTCGCTCTCCCTGTATTGCGAGGGACGGTCGGGTGAACTCGCCCAGCTGATGGAGAAGGCGCTGTTTTGTTGGCAGGTGGGAGTGACCTCGAGGGACGAGGCCCTCGACCGCGTTGCGCAGGATGCTGGGGTGCGTGCGCTCGGATCGTTTGCCGCCGCGGTATCCCAGGCACTTGAGCTCGGCGCTCCGCTTGCGGAGACCCTGGAGGGCCAGGGACGTGAAATGCGCGCTGCGCACCGGGCGCACGTAGAGCGCGAGATCGAGCGCGCGCCCGTGAAGCTGCTCATTCCGACGGGCACGTTGATTCTGCCCGCATTGTTGTTGTCGATAGTCGGCCCGCTGCTCGCGGCTGCCGACATGGTGTGAAGGAGGATGCCATGGTCAAGCTCACGGTATTTGTTGAGGAAGCGCTGAGGGAGGCGCGGGAGGCGGCTCTTGGCATTGCGGCTGCGTGCCCGCCGCTGTCCTATGGCCCGATGCGGGCCGTCTCTGGTGACAGGCCGGTCCGCCAGATCCTGCGCGAGGAGAGCGGCCAGGGTACGACCGAGTACGCAATCCTCGTCGGAGTGCTGGTGGTCGCCAGAGTGCTAATATGACGTCTATCCTCAAAACCGCAGTTCAAAGGACCATCATGCCGGAAACCAGCATTAAACGCGCGGCAATCTATTTGCGAATCTCACAGGACCGCCACATGACGGGTGACGCCATCCGTAGACAGCAGGACGACAACCTTTACACGTGCGGCTATAACGGCTGGGAGGTCGTCGCGACATACACCGACCAGTCGCGGTCGGCCTTCTCGGGAGCTGAGCGACCTGAGTTCGACCGCATGGTTCGTGACTTCCGTGCAGGGAAATTTGACGTGATCGTAGCTTGGAAACTAGATCGACTTGTTCGTCGCGTCGGCACCCTCACGGACATGGTCCGCGAGGTGCAGGGTGAGCGCCCAGAGGACGGGCTGCGCATATGCACGGGCGACTGCGGCCTGCTTGATCTGACGCGACCTGACGGGCGTTATCTGGCCACGCTATTTGCCAATAACGCCGAGCTTGAAAGCGCCCGCAAGGGTGAGCGCGAACGACGTGCGAACTTGCAGCACGCGCTCGAAGGGAACCCGCGTCGGGCGTCACAGCGTTGCTACGGCTACACGCGTGAGCGTGAGGTCGTTGAGGACGAGGCTGCGCTCGTTCGCGCGTGCTATTCCGCATACACGAATGGTCACGCCATGAACGCCATCCTGCGGGCTTTAAACGGCGATGAAAGCTCGGTCGCGTACCCTTCACTTAAGACTGCGTTAGCGGGTCTGGAAGCGCCTCAGAAGTGGACGAGAACGCGTCTGAAGTACATGCTTATAAACCCAAAATACGCAGGGTTCGTTGCCTACGTGAGTGAACCTGCGAGCCCGGGTGCAAAGCGGAAACAGCGCGCCCGTATCGTCGCCGATCACATTCTGCGCGACGAGAACGGCGCGCCGGTGCATGGACATTGGGAACCGATCATCGACGAGGCGACATGGTTCAAAGCTGCTGAACTCGCGAAGGCTCGGAGCCATGGTGAACAGCCAAATTGGCGCAAACACGTCGGTTCGGGCATTTACCGCTGCGGCGTTTGCGGACGGCCTCTTTATGTGTGCGACGGGTCGTATCGATGTGGCGAACGCGGGCACGTTTGCAGGCTCCGCAAACCGATCGATGACCTTGTCATAGCAACTGTACGCGAGCGCCTCGGACGTGGCGATTTGGCGTCCCTGCTGCCGCGCGATGAAAGCGGACGGCTTGAGGCGATCGAACACGAGCTTGGTGAGGTCGAGGGCCGACTTGTGCGCTATCAAACCGACTATCGCGCCGGCAACATCGACGGTGCGTTGTTCAAGACGTGGTCGGATGAAGAAGTCACGCGTCGCGACGCGCTGCTCGCCGAACGCGAGGCGCTCACGAGTGATCCGACTGGTGGCCTTTTGACGTGCAGCGACCCGGTTGCTGCGTTCGACGCGATCGCGGATGATCCGGTTCGGGTGGGCCGTGTAATCGACTGCTTGATGACTGTTACGATCCAGCCGTTTCACCGAAATCAAAAACGTGGGAAGCGGACGTTCAACTATGAGGGCGTCGAAATCACGTGGAAGTGACCCTCGCTTCCCGGCAAAAAGAAAGACCCTCGTTGAGGGCCTTTCTTTTTGCAGCTACGCTACGGGTTTTTGGTCAAATGGGGCAGGTCCAAAACGCGGTTTTGCTGAAACTACCTCGTTTACCTAGTATACACTTGGGCCAAATGAGGTAGGTCCAAAACCCAAATGAAACAAATTAGTAAATCGGATCAGCATAACCAATGACATCGGTCTCGATCTCATGCAGCACGGCGGGGTCGATGTCGGCGATCTCGCGCGTGAACACGGTCGCGAGACGCGGGTTGTAGATGCCGACACGGGTCATATCGTCGAAGTGCGGCGCATATGCGCAATGACGGCCCATAAGGTAGTACATGAACAGTTGGAGCGTGTGCTCCTTGGTCGGCTTGGTCTTGGAGACTTTGAAGTCCCACACAGCGTCGTCAGTGATGAAGTCGAGGTCACCGGAGGTCACGAGATCCGTGTAACCGTCGGGGAAGCAGATGCCTTCGGCGATGACGGGACCGTAGGCCTCATGGAAAGCAACAGCCGACTTGACCATAGCGCGGATGTTCTCGATGGTCTCGGGGTTCGGGCTAATATCATCAACCGGCTTGTAATACATGAGTTGCGAACGATAGCCCACGTCGTAACCCGCGAGCTTGCACGCAGAGTCGATGGTCACGGCATCGAGTGACGCGTCGATTCGACCGACGTAATAGAGGGCATCGTCGTATGCGAGCTGATCAACGCCCGCGTTCGCGATGCGCATGGCACCCATCGTGCTGATATGGAACGCCTTAGATGCGTCGCCCGTCTGGATGAAACGCGTGAGGTAATCGACGACAGAGCCGACGATGCTCGCATGGACGTTCTCGACGTCGGTCGGGTGGGGCGGCAGCTCGCCGAACTGCTCCGCCGCGAGCGTGCGCGGCGGGACATAGCCACCGCGGGGTTGCTTGATCTGCTTGATACGGCTGGTGACTGAACTCATAGTGTGCTCCTTAAATACTCGAGTCCAATGGGTCAATAATATCAGTACGAAGGATAGTCCCTCTCGCGCGAGCGTGACGGAGACGGCGAGCGCATCGCCTCGGCGGCGTGAACCTCGGAGATGGCTTGCTCCATCGCGGCGCTGAAGCGCATGTTTCGAACCGCATTCACGGCGCTCTTGAGGCGCGTTTTGAGGGCTTCAATGCGATCGTGCAACGTTCGAGGGTCGCCCTTCGTAACGCGGGCCGCAATGGTCTCGGCGCCGGGGTCCTCAGCGGCGATGAGCATGGCCTTGGCGACGTTCTCGTCGCGCTTGACCCGGTCTGCCGAGTCGGGCGAACGCTGGCGCGTGTCCTCGGCACGGTGAGCGAAGAACTCGGAGGCTTGAAGGAAGACTTCGCGCACGTAATCCGTTCCCGAACGTTCGATACCATCGATGACGATCGGGGCGGGTTTGAAAATCGAGTAACGGATATCGTCGAACTCGTCTTCGAGTGCTTGCGCATCGCCGTAGCGGTCCTTAATCGCACGGTACGCCGCGACACCTTGAGCCGCGTCGGCGAGCTCATCATTTGTGATTTTGAGCGTCGCCTCGGCGCGTGTGATATCGACTTCGAGGTCACGTTTCTTTTTATTCGTCGCACGCCAATCTTCGTGTGCCTCATCCGCAAGCTTACGTGTAAGCGCAAGGTCGCTCTCGGCGTCTTTGAGCGCGGTTCGAGTCGCTTCGAGTTCTGTTTTCGAGTCTTCGAGTTCGTCGCGCATACGCGCGACTTTACGCTTCAAGCCCTTGACGCCGAGCTCCTTGGTGCGCGAGCCATCGGGCCTGGTGGTCACGAACACCTCGCCGGAGTAGGCGTCGCGCGTGCGCTTGGCGCGGTCGGCCTCCTGCTTGGCCTTGACGGCTTCGGCGGTGTACTTCTCGGCATTCTTCTGGGCCGTCTCGGCGGCGACTCGGTGCTCGCGCTCGCGAGCGTGGCGGGCCTTGTATTCGGCCAGCGACTCGTGATCATGGGACTCGGTCCGCTCGCGGTCGAGCGGCTCGAGTCCGTGCGCCATGAGATACGCATCTATGGCATCCTCTGCGGCCTTGCGCGCTGCCGTTGTGACGGTCGCGATGCGCGTGTTGCGTTTGTTGTACTCCCTGTCCGTTTCCAAACGCAGCTTCTTCGTTTTGCGGTCCTTGACTTGGCGGCGCGGAGGGTTCGGCGGCTCGACTCCGTGGTCTTCAAGCGTCTTCTCGACGTTCAATTTTTTGCCGTACTTGTCAGCGGCCAAAATCAGGTGCGCATGGTCGGTCGCCTCGTCGTAATGCTCGTCGATGGCGACTACGGTCAAGCCCGCAGCCTCGAACGCCTCACGTGCGGCTTGGAGGCCCGCCTCGAACGCTTCACGCGGTGCGTGCTCGTCCACGTTGCCAAGGCCTACGATGCACTCCGTTAGCGCGCGGTCGCGCTGAGCGCACCACGTCTCAAAATCGACCACGCGCCCCGGGTTGCGCTTCCATCCGTCGCTATCCAGCGTCGCACCGTACTCATCGCGCAACGTCTCCTCGTAAAACTGTTTCACAGCGGCGACCGTCGCGCCGCGTTTTGCTTCGCCTGTAAGCGTCCCGCGATACATGTCATAGTGAACATTTTGCAGTCGCCCATGCGTGAACTTAACGTCGTCGCGCTTATACATCGCGCCGTCGTTGTGTGCGAGCGCGATGCCCGCACCCTTGGCCCCCATGTGAAGGCTCGCCTTCATAGTTGCACTCCATTCTGGGCGTCTGGAACGCCCGGTCGCCCTCGTCGCGCTCCTGCGCGATGAGGGCTATACGTGAGCGGCCTGCAAGGCCGCCCTTGATGACCCGTTGGTGCGAAGCACCCACGGGTCATAACGCACTAGGACGTGTGCTTCGCACACGCCGTGCGCCCTCAGGCCTTCGGCCTTCGGGGAGAACGCGCGCTTGCGCGCTCTTGCGAGTGGTCGGGCGCTTGCGCGCCCTCCCACTCGGTCAGCCCCGATGCGCGCGTCGCGCGCATCAAGGGGCCGTGCAAATTAAAACTTGAGGTCTACCGTCTGCTCGCAGTTTTCATTTGCGTCGCGCGCGTCTTCGGCGGCGCGGTTCGCCTCGTCGGCCACGATCTGCTCGAGCCACTCGTAAACGGTGCGACCGTCGCCGAGTTTCGCTTCGCGCGCGGCTGCGATGAGCGCAGCCTCGTGCTCGCGGCGCTCGCGCTCAATGGCCTCGCGCTGGCGGCGCTTGAGCTCGCGAAGCTTGCGCTCCTGCTTCTTAATCTGCTCGCTAATTTCGGTCGTGTTCATCTTCGTTTCCTCTCTCATTAGTTCTTTGCCGCGAGCCTACGGTTCTCGCGGATGCGACGCATAGCAATCGCCCGCATTTTCTTTTCATCCCTGTCACGCTCGCGGATGTATGTGAGCTTTGCGTGCGCATAACTTGCCGCATCGGATTCGGGCGGCAGCGCGCGAACTACGACTTTCGCGGCTTCGACGAACGTATCGCGATGCTCGTCAAACCATCTAGGCCAGTCGACACCAAACCCGCTGTGCTTGACCAACGAAACGTTAAACGCCATGCACTCATCGAAGCTGCGGCGCTGACTGCTCCAAAATTCCCTACTCGCCGTATAAACGGATTCGCGACCAAGCGATTCCAAAACGAGCTCCTCGCAACGCTTTACGTACTCGGCACGCGTGTCTGCGGGTGCGAGCGTAATGTCGCGCTCAGCAAGCGCGTTGAGGTCGTGCAGCGGGATGCGCGGCGGCATGAGCTCAAACGCATGTTTAGGCGTCTGCTTCTGACGTTTCTTCATCATCGTTTTTCACCTCCTTCGCTTTTACTTCAATCGGGGGCAGCGAGGGAAATCCCTCGTTCGCAACTGCGCCCTCAATCACATGTCGGAACTCGGTCTGGAAATAGCGGATCGCATCGTCCATGAGCCCGCTCGCGGCAAGGCGTCCGCCGTTTGCACGGGTGTCAAGGTCGCGAACTAGGATCTCGAGCAGGCCATCCGCGCCGAGAAGGGCGTCGAAGGGCTCAAGGTAGATCGTTAGGTCCATGTATTCGGAGTCAAACTCGTCGATTTCGATCTCGACTGCGTACGGAGTCGGGCGCTTCGTCGGTCGATAGAGGCGGTACTTGTAATCGTGGTGCTCTCGGGGGTCGAGAACTTCGATTACAAAGGCGAAGCGGCGAAGCGCCTGGTCGATGGAGTCGCAACGCGCGTTGCCCGATCCGGCTTTGGGCATGAAGAAAAACAAGTTCGTCGGCGGCGTGGGTGTCGTGAAAACTGTTACGCGCTGAGCCCCGGCGGCCGTGTTGTGGTAGCGGTTTCCAAACGGGTCACAGTCATGTGGATCGGTGAACTGAAGGAACGCCTGCATCTCGCCGAAGGTGGAGCTGCGAAACTCGTTAATCGTCACGACCTCGCGCCCATCATAATCGTCGAGCGGGTTTCGCGAAGCAAGGCGCTGCGAGCGCCAGTGGTGCGGTTCGTCGATTAGCGGAAAAACGTGCTCCAAGCCCGATTCGAGCGTCTTCGCGAGCATGGTCTTGCCCGTGCCCGCTTCGCCGTAGATGTAAAGATTCGTGCGCTCAAATTCGCGGTTCATGAGAGCAGCGCGCGAGGTCGCGAGGCGCAGCTCTTTACCCGCCGCGAGCGCGGCCTTTACTTCGCGCTGAGCCGCCGCGCTCTGTGTGTAAATCGCATAGAGTTGCCCGGGCCGGCCCGCTTCATCCAACTGCAAGATGTCATCAAGCATGATGCGGCCTTGGGCGCACTCTTGGATCAGCCAGTCGAGCTTCTCGCGCAGCGCGTCCTTCGTCTTCTCGACTGCGCCAATGGCCCACTGCGCCGCGTTTGCCTCGGCGATAACGCCGTAGGGCGCGCCCTTGAGCGTGGCCACTTCTCGCGGCGCGTACTGAGCTTTATCAGGATCCTTAGCGTGGATGAGGTATGCGAGCCAGTTATCCCAGGAGTGCTTGTCCTTGGCCTTCTCAATCTGCGCTTCGGCGAGCGCCTCGTCGGTGGCCTCGGCGTTTTCCGTGCGCGGGATATAGCCAATGGCTTTCGCGATGGCCGAAATCGCCAGGCCTGCCGTGCGGTCCGTGCCTGCGTTGCAAATGAAGTGAATGTGGGGCTCCTTCATGTTCCCCGGGTAATGGTCGGGGTCGCCGCCAGCGTCGATGTAGTTCTGAACAGTGTAAATGTCGCGCGTGTGCGCGATAGCATAGGCCGCTTTAACGGCCATGCCAGCGGCATCAAGGCGTTCGAGGATCGCGCAGCCCATGGGCTTAGCGTCGCCCGCAGAAGCCGCATCGAGCGTGGCGAGCTCTTCGGGCGTCCAGCCGGGAAAAAACTCAGGTTTGAGCTGCGGCGCGATCATGAAAAGCTTGAGCTTGTTCGTGCCAGATTTCTTCTTTTTGCGCGGTTCCTGCTTGGCCTTTTTCGCGGCCTTGGGGTGGCGTTTGAGCCAGTCGTCGGCGAACTTGTCAACGCCGGCCTCGCCGCCGTTCACGAGCATGACTCCGTGGCCTTTGCCGTCTGCATCTTCATAGTGGTACTGGTCCCAGAGAGCCCAGTGCGCGAGCACGTTTTCGCGCTCATCGGCGGGAAAATCGGGCTGCTCGATCACTTGTAACTGAGTTTCGCGGCTGAGTTCGCCGAAAACGGAGTTCGAGCCTTTGGCCTTACCCAAGTTGAGGTGCGGAGCCTCGTCCTCCAAGCAAGTAAGCGCGATAAACGTATCTGTCAAAACTCGATGGTGAGTTGGGCAGGCAGGCTTAAGACCGGCATCGTCAAAATGTATAAACGCTTTCAGGTCCACTTCGGCGCTCAAAATGCCACACCCCCTTCTACCTGTGCAAGCGTTTTTTCGGCGCGTACGGTAACTTTCTGAAAAAAACTACCGTACGCGTCTTTTTCGCTCGCAAAACCGCAGGTCAGCGGGAAGAAAATAAGGTTCTCGCAGCTCAGATACCGTACGCGCCATTTTTTAGCAGGGCGCGACAATCGGAGAGCAAGGCCGCAATTCGGCAAATTAGGCCGCTGACCTGCAAAAAAATCGCGTGGGGCGGCATCGACAAGCCCTGCCGCCCCCGCGCGCGTATATACAAAAACCCTAACGGCGCGTACGGTAGGTCCGAAATATAAAAACTTTTTCTGAGCGTGCATAAAAGCGGCTACGTTCTGCATAAAAAACGACCTACTCACACTCGCGCAGGAGCGCGGCGAGCTCGGACTTGCTCGCGTCGGAAAGCGCGGGAGCGGCAGCGGCAATCTGCTTGGCGAGACGCTCGACGATCTCGGACTCTGTGATCGGCGGAACATAGCGCGACTGACGGGCTGCGACGCGGTCTTCGCAATCCTCGGCACAAACGTAACGACGACGCTGCACGTCGTCCATATAGGTCCTCACCTGGCCGTTTTTGATCCACTTGCAGAGCGCGGCGCGAGAACCGTACCCGCGTGCAACGGCCTCTTGAACGGTGATGTACTCAGGATTAAGTTGTGACATTTTTACACCCCGGAAACCCAGCCATGACGGCGGTCCACGACCTAGGGCCGTGGCTCGTAGTAGGTTTCCGCGGGTTTAGAAAATGGCATCGTCTTTAGCGGGGCCTCGCGACGCATTCTTTCTGGTCGCGCGGGTGTCTATTAACAGCGCAAGCCTTTGAAATAAGCGCTGTCACCCTGACTGGTACCTATCCTACCCCAACTTTCGGTGCCAACCAATATAGTTTTTTCTGACTACTGGTAGTGATAGCGATTCTGGCGATCGTGGCGTTTCGAGACAAGGTCAGCTCGTTGTGGGAGGCGATTTCGCAGGGGATCAACAGCCTGTGAGGGGGAGGCGCGTGGACTGGCGCCTGGCGGCGCTTCCTTTGGCGCTCACAGTGCTTTCGACCGCTTTTGTGTTCGCGACGCAGTGCGTGGTGAGCGAACGCGGGCGTTTGGAATCTGCAGAGGAGCGGGGATCTCTTCGCGATGCGGTTGTCGAGGACGCTCGCGCAAAGGCGGGGAGTTCGGTTGAGGTGGCGATGGATGGCCTGATGACGGGTTTGGGCCCAGTGATGTCCGGACATGTGCGAGCCAGTTCTCTCGGTGGGTTTTTGGACGATCTCCACGCATGGCAGAAGGACGCGGTGCGTATGGGCGACGGGCCTTGCGCGTCGGTGGAGTTTGAGGAACGCGCCTCGCTGCCTGCACTTGCGGAGGACGTCCTCAAGGCATATGCGTGTACGAGGACAGCTTCCCTTGTTGCGAGTGGCTATTTGGACCTGAAGGGGAACGTGTGGGGAGCGGTGCTGAGGGAAGGGACGACGTGGTGCGATGTGCTGCTGGTCACTACGGAGGACGATGCGGTCAGTCGCGTTCGGGTGACGCGCGTGTTGCCCGAGCGTTGATGCCGAGTGTGCGAGGCATCGTCAGAGAAAGGGCCGCACAGGGGACGGTGGAGTATGCATTGACGGTGTTCGCCCTGCTCGCCCTGATTTTGGGTATGGCGGCGTTATGGAGAGTGGCTGAACGGGGGTGGCTTGCCGACGCCGCCGTAAAGGCGGCATCGCATGGACTCGAAGGGGATGGCTATGTCGATATCGCACTGTATTGAGCTGTTCTTGGAATCCCGGGCACAGGCGACGGTCGAGGGCGCGTTGGTGTTCCCGGCTTTACTCACGTTGCTGTTGCTGGCGTTGCAGCCGGTGTGCCTGTTGTATACACGTTCCGTTATGGAGTCCGCTGCATCTGAGACGGCCCGGCTCATGGTTTCGGGTTCGGATGAGGTGGAGGTGTACGAACGCTTTGCATACAGGCGCCTGGCTGCTGTGCCGGATTTGGCGATCTTTCATGCAGGGGGACCGCGTTCTTGGGATATCGAGTGCGTTCCGGCTTTGAGCACGGGCGGTTCGGTTGAAGTCGCAATCGTCGGGCATGTGACTCCGCTTCCCGTGATCGGGGCGTTTGCCCGCGCGTTTGGGGAGCGGGGGGATCATGGCGATGTGCGGATGGAGGTGCGCGTTGCGTATGAGGGAAGGCCCTCGTGGGTTGAGGGCGATTATGCGGACTGGATTTCGGTGTGGGAATAGGCGGCGACGAGGGCGTTGTGGAGCCGGGATCCTTCCTCCTCCAGGGAAAAGAGTGGGAATGGACTTGTTTATCGAGGACGGCGCCTATACGACTGTGGCGTCCGCCTGTGCGATGCTCGTGGTTCTTTCCCTACTCTTTTCATCGTCTTTGGCGATATGGAGCGCATCTCGGGCGGGCGATGTCCAGGTTGGTGCCGACGCGACCGCGTTGGCCGGAGAGAACGTTGTGAGCTCTTATCACACCGCGGCGACGGTTCTGGACGCATGTGCGCTGAGCTTGGGGCTCGCCGGGTTCACGATGACGGGGGCGGGGATGGTTGGGCTGTTTGTCCCGGGCGGACAGGGGCTCGCTCGGGAGACGCTGGATGCCGCCAGGCGCGTGTTCGATATGCGGGATTCCTTCATATCGTCGGCCTCGAGCGGGTTGAAGCGGGTCGAGGGATCGCTGCCGTTTTTAATCGCGGCGAATGCCGCGCGTACCTGCGATGCACAAGGATCGGAAAGCGTTGGGTATCGAGGCACCGCCTTTGCGGTTCCGACCACGTCCGCATCGGAGTTTCCGGCGATGGAGGGGGAGGGGATCGACACAGAGGGCCTGGAGCAGGCGTGCGGCGGCCTCGAGGAAATGGCGGCCGAGCTCGAGCGGATCTCGGAGGAGGCTGCGACAAGGAAGGAAGAGGCGTGGCTTGCAGATTGCGGCGCTCCTGGACGAAACATGCAGGAGCGCGCGGGGAGCCTTTCAGGGTTGTCGGCTGCCGAGAATCCCGATTTCGCCTCGAGCATCACGTGGAATCCCGAGTGTGCGCTAGCGCGCGCCCGTGCTTATTACCGTTGGAGGTGCGAGAACGATAAGCCCGAGGGAAGCAGCGTGGAGGCGCGTGCGGATGCGGCGGCCCGTCGCGCATTCTATCGATATGCGCTCGGGCATCTCGACGGCGCCCGCGTGGTTGACGACGGGGAGGAGGCGTACACCACGCTCGAATTTCTGCCGCGCAATAGCGATGAAGTGAGGGGGACGTTGCTTTACACCGAGGAGGCGTGGCCGACGAGCATGGAAGAGCACGGGAGAACGTTGCACTTCGACGAATCGTGTCCAGGCGCTCGAGGGGTTCTTAGGGCGCCCGCCTCTCTCGCCTCACTGGACAATGGGGCGATTTTGGAGTGTCCGACGTGCTGTTTCGGGGTCGATGATCTCGGCCGGGCGCCTGCCGCGTCGACGTCGATCGACAACGGGTTCGAATATCACCTGCGGGCGTTTACGAAGGCACTCCGGGAATATCTCGAAGCGAAGGGTCGCCAAAATGAGGCCGAGGCGGCTGCGCGTGGGGATGCCGAGCGGGCGGCAGATGCATTCGATCGGGCCATGGCGACGCTTGAGGGGAAGCGCCCACGCATTGCACCCCCGGGCCGTTTCGGGTGCGTCTCCTTCGTATTGTCTTCGGAGTATGCGACGCCCGATGCGCTTGAGACATCGTTTGCCGCCAGTCCTGATGTATCACAGCGAGGTGCCATGGCGGCTGCGGTTCTCGCTCCGGATGGGATCTCCGAAGGCGGCGGCGTACTGTCCGGGTTCTTCTCGTCGCTTCAAGAGCGTGTTGGATCCGACGGAGTGGTCGGACTGATGGACGGGGTTCTGGACCTGTGGGGAAAGTTGCTGGTTTCTTATGGGGATGCTGGTCGGGGGCTGGAAGAGGCATTTGACGAGCTCATGCGAGGCCTTGATAGCCAGGGGCTGGGTTCTGTTGGGAGCTGGCTGGGCGATCGGTTGACGGGCGTGGTGCGTGCGCTTGACATGCAGCCGGTTGACATGCGACCTCGCAAGCCGGTCCTTGTTGACAGCTCAGACGTGCTCGCACGCTCCGATGTGCCGGCCCTGGTGGATGGCCAGACCGCATTGCGCGAGATGTCGAAGGTCGATCTCGATTTCGAAGGAATGGCACGGGCTGTTGGCTATGACCTGGGGGAGCGGATGACCTCGCTTGAAATCATCTTGGCCGAAGTGCGACTGCCAAGCGGAAGGGTCGTGCCCATTACGCTGCGGGTACGCGATCTGTTGGAAGGAAGGGGGATGGGGAATGTCGGCATGGAAGGGGGTCGTGTGCGAAGAAGGGGCCCAGGCGACAGTTGAGCTTGCGGTGGTGGCGCCGGTTCTTGTCGTGTTGGCGTTGATCTCCTACAACATGATGGTCTTCGTATCCGCAACGGCGAGATTTGACCGCGTGGCTCCCGATATCGTCTTGGCGCACGGAAGCTCTCCGCCGGCATCAGAATCCGATGCGGGGGCAGGGACGTGGGGTGTGGCCGATGCCGTGGCAGGGGAGCTGGAGCGTGCGATGGAAGGCTATGAGGTGGAGATCGAGGTGGAGGTTTCCGAGGGAGGCCGGGGTGGGCTCGATGGCTCAGGGGTGCTCGGGCTTGTGGGCCCGCTGAGAGACGTTACCTGCGTGATGCGATACCGACCATGGCCTCAGGGGTGGTCGATTGCGGGTGTCGAACTCGGTGCACCGCTATTCATGGAGCATGAGCGGTGCGTGACGATCGATCCGTGGCGTTCGGGGGTGATTGTGTGATGGTGCCGATGGATGTGGGCTCATTCGACTTCCATGCGGTGGAGAGGGCAATCGAGGCGCTGGGATGGTCGGGCGAGGTGAGATGGGCCTGCACATTTTTCGACCGCCTTTGGGGTTTTGGCCGTTCCGATTTCAGCGGGGAAGGGGGCGAATCGTGTGTGCTGGTGTTTCCGCATTGCGGGTCCGTGCATACCTGCGGCATGAGATTCGACCTTGATATCGCCTTTGCCGATGGTGACGGCAGAATCGCGAAGTGCGTCGAAGGTGTGGACGGGTGGCGTGTTGTCAGCTGCCCCGGAGCGCGGTTTGCGCTGGAGCGCCGGTCGCCCGTGCGTGAAGTGAGTCGGACGAGCTGAATGGCGGGTGCAAAGGGGCATCGGTTGCGTGGCGGAAAGGGGCTGCCCAAACTATTTTCAAAAAGTTGCTTGACCGAGTTTTTCAATTTGGTATAGTAATCACCGCTGTCAGCGACAGCATGACTTGGCTCGGTAGCTCAGTTGGTAGAGCAGAGGACTGAAAATCCTCGTGTCAGGGGTTCGATTCCCTTCCGCGCCACCCTCGTCATTGAAGAGACCTCCTGGAAACAGGAGGTCTTTTTTGTATCAGTTCCACGCCCGTCCGATCGCGACGAGTTGGCTTGGGGTATTAGGATTGTATTGCGGCGACTCTTGCCGCGTCGACCGAAACTCGAGGGGAGCACCGATGTCAGACAGGATCCGCGGTGTCAATTTGTCCGGCTGGTTCATCTTGGAACCATGGGTCACACCGTCGTTATTTGCCGCCACCGGCGCTTCAAATGACGGGGAGCTCCAGCAGGTGCTGGGTGCGGTCGCCTATAACGAGCGCGTCCGTGAGCACTATGAGACCTTTATCTCCGAAGCTGATTTCAAGCGTATGTCCGCCATGGGCCTCAACGCGGTGCGCATTCCCTTGCCGTGGCACGTTTTTGGTTCGCAGACCGATCGCGAGTCCTATATTTCTTGTATCGACTACATCGACCGCGCATTGGAGTGGGCGGAGAAGTACGAGATGCGCGTCCTGCTCGATTTGGCGACCGTTCCCGGTGGGCAGGGTGACGCGAATGGGTCTTCCGTGACTCCAGATATCGTCGGCGATTGGCATTCGTCTGTGAGCGGCCGCGCCGTCGCGCTCGAGACGCTCGAGCGCTTGGCGGAGCGCTATGGCGAGCGGGACGGCTTGCTCGGTATCGAGTTGCTCGACTCGCCCGTGATGAGCGTCCGCAAAAACCTGTTCACTGTGACCGAGGGCATTCCCAGTCATTACCTGCGCAATTTCTATCGCGATGCGTATGAGGCGATTCGCCGTCACATGCCCTCTCGCAAGGTCATCGTCTTTTCGGATTCTGGCTATCCTGGCGCCTGGAAGCGCTTCATGGCCGGCGACCGATACCAGAACGTCGTGATGGATTTGCACCTATATCACTTCCGCGACGAGACCGCGCAAGACATCACCACTCCGAGGGGCCTTGCCGCTGCGCTTGGGCGCAACAAGGATTTGATTCGCCGAGCGACCGATCTTGGGTTCCCGGTGTTCGTCGGCGAGTGGTCGGGCGCTGCGGTGCTGGCGGGATCTTCCCTGACCCCCGAGGGGCGCCGTGCGTATGAGCGTGTGTTCGTCTCCAATCAGCTCGCGACATTCGACGATGCGGACGGATGGTTCTTCCAAACCTGGAAGACGGAGCGCCGCATTGCGGCATGGGATGCCCGTGTGGCCTTGGCGCCGCTCGAGCGTGCGATGATGGAGTAGCGAATGGCGGAGAACAACACGGAGCGCCTTGTCGCCGGCGCGGAGGGCGTGCTCTCCATGGTCGGCACGCCGATCGGCAATCTGGGAGACCTCACCCCGCGAGCGGCGCAGGCTTTTCGCGACGCAGATGTGATTTGCTGCGAGGATACGCGCGTAACCTCGAAGCTCCTGGCATATCTGGGCATTTCAAAGCCGCTTGTCCGCTGTGACGAGAACGTGATCGCGCGGCGCGCTCCCGAGCTTGTGGATCGGCTGCTCGCCGGTGAGCGAATCGCCTTTGCCTCGGATGCCGGTATGCCGAGCGTTTCCGATCCCGGCCAGGTGCTGGTCGACGCGGCTCGCGAGGCGGGCGCGCGTGTTGAAGCCCTGCCGGGCCCGTCCGCGTGTGTGACGGCGCTCGTGCTTTCCGGTATTCCGTGCGACCAGTTTTTCTTCGAGGGCTTTTTGCCGCGCAAACATGGAGAACGGGTAAAGCGTCTGCGTCGTCTCGCGTCCATCCCCGGCGCGTTGCTGTTCTACGAGTCCCCGCATCGGGCTGAGGCGTCCCTCGAGGCGATCGCCGAGGTGTTCCCGGGGCGCGTGGTTGCGTTGTGCCGTGAGCTCACCAAACTTCACGAGGAAGTTTTGCGTGATGAGGCGCCGGTTCTGCTCGAGCGGCTGCGCGAGCGTGGCGAGCTCAAGGGCGAGATGGTCATCGTGGTGGCACCACCGAGTGAGGAGGAGCTGGAGCGCCTTCAGGCCGTTCTTTCCTCTGGTGTCGATGAAGGTGCTGCCGTCGATCCCGAGGAGCTGCTGCGTTCGGATATCGCCGAGGGCCTCGCCGCCGGCGATTCGGCAAACGCGCTGGCCAAGCGCTTGGCGCAGAAGTACTCGCGCAAGAAGCGCGACGTGTACAACTTGGTGCTCGAAGCGCAGCAAGAGGCATAAAGGCCGGGTGGCGGTTCATGCGCCCAACCTGCTAATATGAAGCATTGCATCAAAACCAAAGAGGGAAGGAAGCCGCGCGTCATGAGCTCGAAGCCGTCCTACTACATCACCACACCCATCTACTACGTGAACGCCGACCCGCATCTGGGCACCGCGTACTCTACGATCATCGCCGACGTCCAGGCGCGCTACCGCCGTGCCGCCGGCTACAACGTCAAATTTCTCACCGGCATGGACGAGCACGGCCAGAAGGTCGCCGAGGCCGCCGAAAAGCACGGTATGACCCCGCAGGAGTGGTGCGACTCTCAGGCTCCTCACTTCCATGAGCTGTGGGAGGAGCTGGAGATCTCGAACGACGACTTCATCCGCACCACCGAGCCCCGCCAGAAGCGCGCCGTGCAGTACCTGTGGGAGCGTATGCAGGAGGCCGGCTACATCTACAAGGGCAGCTACGATGGCTGGTACTGCGTGCCGGATGAGACCTTCTTCACCGAGACCCAGGTCGACAAGGCCGACGAGGCCCGCGGCACCAAGGGCGAGCACCTCTGCCCCGACTGCGATCGCCCGCTCGAGCGCGTCAAGGAGGAGAGCTGGTTCTTCAAGCTCTCCGCGTTCCAGGACAAGCTACTCGCGCTCTATGACGAGCATCCCGATTTCGTCCAGCCCGATTTCCGCATGAACGAGGTTCGCTCCTTTGTCGAGGGCGGTCTGAACGACCTGTCCGTCTCCCGCACTTCCTTCGACTGGGGCATTGAGGTTCCCTTCGACGACGAGCACGTGACCTACGTGTGGTTCGACGCGCTCACCAACTACATGACCGCCGTGGGCTATGGCGCCGAGGACGACGAGGCCGCTGCCGACTTCGCCTACCGCTGGCCCGCGCAGACCCACATCGTGGGTAAGGACATCATTCGTTTCCACTGCGTGATCTGGCCCGCCATGCTCATGGCGCTGGGCGAGGCCCTTCCCGAGCATGTTTTTGCCCATGGCTTCCTTACCGTCAAGAACGAGGAGACCGGCAAGGCCGAGAAGATGTCCAAGTCCCGCGGCAACGCCATCGCCCCGCGCGAGGTCATCGAGAAGCTCGGCGTCGAGGGCTATCGCTACTACTTCATGACCGACGTCACCCCCGGTACCGACGGTGCCATCAGCTTCGGCCGCATGGAGCAGGTCTATAACGCCGATCTGGCCAACAGCTGGGGCAACCTCATCTCGCGTTCGACCAACATGTGCATCAAGTACTTTGAGGGCGCCACGCCCGAGCGCGATCCCGAGGCCGCCGGCTACGCCGAGAACCCGCTGGCCGCGGCCGCCGAGGGCATCTTCGAGCGCTATGCCGCCAAGATGGAGGCATTCGCCTACGGGGATGCAGCCAAGGAGATCATGGACCTGATCCATGCCGCCAACCATTACATCGAGGATTCCGAGCCCTGGACGCTGGCCAAGGATCCGGCTAAGGCCGGCGAGCTCGCCAACGTGATTTGGAACCTGCTGGAGGCCATCCGCATTTCCGCCCACTTGCTCATGCCGCTCATGCCGAGCACCAGCGCCGAGGCCCTGCGCCGTATCGGCTGCGAGGGTGAGGCCGCGACCGACGACATGGACGCATCTTGCGTCTGGGGCCAGCTGGCCGCCGGTCTGCCGGTCGAGAAGGGCGAGGCCCTCTTCCCCCGTCTGGGTTAATGAACCCGACCGACCACCTGAGGCGCCCGACCTTGCCGCCTGATCGCCGCTTGCGTGCCTTAGCACGCTGCGCCCCTCTTGCGGCAACCTCGGGCACTTTGGGCGGTCGGTTTCTTTGTTGAGCTTTTGAATGGAGCGCGTATGACCACATCCCCGCTTGCGAACCCCACGGCAACGCGCGAGATGCTCGAAGCGTTCGGCCTGGCGACCAAGCACCGCTTGGGTCAGAACTTCCTTATCGACAATCATGTCATCGAGCGCATTATGGCGTTGGCTGAGCTTACGGGCTCCGAGCGCGTGCTCGAGGTGGGGCCAGGCATTGGCACGTTGACGCTCGCACTTGTGCAGGAAGCTGCTCGCGTGACGTCCATCGAGATGGACACCGAACTCGAGCCGGTTCTCTCGGCGCACGCCATGGACCACTCCAACTTCCGCTTCATCATGGGGGACGCGCTCGCGGTGCCGCCTGCGGCGATCGCCGAGGCGCTGGACGGCGAGCCCGAGCTGCTCGTGGCGAACCTGCCCTACAACGTGGCTGCCACGATCATCCTGCAGTTCTTCCAGACCATGCCGTCGCTTCGCCGTGCCGTCGTCATGGTTCAAAAGGAGGTTGCCGATCGTATCGCCGCGGTGCCGGGGACCAAGGCCTATGGCGCTTACACGGTGAAGCTTTCGCTGTACGGCGAGGTCACGGGGCGCTTCGAGGTCCCTCCGCGCTGCTTTATGCCTGCGCCGCATGTGGACTCCGCTGTTGTGAGAATCGACCGCGTGGATGTTTCTGATGCCGAGGGCGAGGGAGCGGCTTCCGCCGATGCCGCGGCCGTGGCGCGTGCGGTCGATGCTGCCTTCGCGCAGCGCCGCAAGACCATCCGCAACTCCATGAGCTCGAACGGCTTTGACAAAGACGCGCTCGACGCCGCCTTCGAAGCGTGCGGAATCTCGCCGACCGCCCGAGCCGAGGCGCTTACCGCGGAAGATTTCATCGCGCTCGCCGCCTCGCTGACGAGCGCGCCGGGCGGGGAGTGAGGCTCGTGGCGATCTCGTTCACCAAGAAGAACAAGGTGTTCACGCTGCCGCCGGCGCACGCGCCCCTGTTCGACACCCATGCTCACCTGCGATCGTTTTGGGGTGAGAATAAAGATCCCGTCGACGTGCTCTTCCGCGCGCACGAATCGGGCGTGCGCGAGTTGATGACCATCTTCGACCCCATCGCTGATAAATCGGAGGAGACTCCCGATGCTCTGGCGTTCTCCCGTTGGTTGCATGGGGTGATCGATGCCGCCGCCGATCGTGGTGCCGAGGTGCGCGTTCGCTACTTGGTGGGCGTCCATCCCTACGGGACGCTCGATTATACCGACGAGTTGCATGCACAGGTCGCAGCCGCGCTGGATGACCCTCTGTGCGCGGGTATCGGTGAGATCGGCCTGGATTATCACTTTGATGCAGATGACCAGATCGAGGCGGCTCCGCACGCTGCGCAGATGAACGTCATGGCGCGTCAGCTCTCGCTTGCCGTCGAGCGCAACGTTCCTGTTGAGCTGCATCTGCGCAACGACTACGGCGATGAGGCTCGCACGGCCCATGCCGATGCGATCTCCGTGCTCGAGCGCGTGGGCGTGCCCACCGCGGGCTGCGTGCTGCATTGCTTTGGCGAGGATCGAGCGACTATGGAGCGTTTTCTTGCGCTTGGGTGCCATATCGCCTTCGGCGGTGCCGCGACGTTCAAACGCAATTATGCCGTGCGGGAGGCGTTCGCCGCTTGTCCGCTCGACCGCCTGCTGTTGGAGACGGACTGCCCCTATATGGCGCCCGAGCCCATTCGCGGCCTGGAGTGCGAGCCGGCGATGATTGCCCAGACTGCCGATGTCCTCATATATGACCGCGCCGACCGCACGGGCGAGTTGCCCGACGCGGTCGCCACCGCGATTTGGAATACCTCGAACGCCCTATTTGGAGGTCGCCATGAGTAGGAAATCGAAACGCGATATGACCCCCGAGGAGCTCGCCGAGCTCAAGGCAGAGGACGAGCGCGCGATGGAAGCCGCCCGGGAGCTGCGTGCCCGCCGCGAGGCGGTGCAGGGCCCGGCGCCCATCGATAACAGACTCCACCGCGAGCTGCCGCTTGCAAAGGTCGCATATGGGTTGATCGCTTCGACCGTGTTCGCATACGCCGTGTCGCGTCTGGGTGTCTATCTGGGTAATTCCAGTTTGGAAAGCTTCGCGAGCATCGCCACAACGCTGCTGTTCCTCGCCTCGTTCATCGTGTGGTTCGTTTCGCGTCATCAGGCCAAGAAACTCACGAGGGAAGCGCGAGGCGAGTAAGTTCGCTTGCCGAATCTTCTTCATGCACGGGCCGGCCGGGGATGTTCGTTCCCTGGCCGGCCCGCTTGTTGAAAGGTATGGGCGCCGTTGCCCTGTTACGCGTTCCATTCGTCGATGGAGAGCGGGTCGGGCATGGTGGCGTATATGCGTTCCTCAGCTGTGGGCGGCTTGCCCTCGAAGAGGCGCACGAGGCGATCGAGTTGGACGGCAAGCCACTCGAGAAGATTGGGGGGTTCGAGTTCGTTGGTCGTTGTGAGCTCGACGGACCCGATGGTCTCGCCGTTTTGGGTGTAGGTGACCGACCCCGCGGCAGTTCCCGCCGCGTGTTTGCCGCGAAGCTCGTCGACTTCGACCTTCTGTTCGATGGGTCCGCCGAGTGTGAATACGCGCGCGGCTGTGTCTGCGTCGGCGAAGGTGAGGTCCATGAGTTTATCGGACCAATCGACGCAGGCCGCCTCGGCGGCCAGGGGCACGCCCCCGACCTGCTTGGGGCTGGTGGCAAAGGGCAGGTTGGCAAAGTGCCCGTAGTACCAGTTTGCGAGAGTCAGCGTATCGTTGAAGCGCCCATCGTCGCCCTTTGAGCCGAAGAGTGCGATATACACCTCGCCCTCGGGCTCGCGCGAGAACGTGCACACGAAGCACTCGCCCGCCTCGTAGGTGCTGCCTGTCTTGCCTCCAAGGTTGCCATCGCGCCCGAGGATCTTGTTGCGCACGGTGAGGGGCAAGGAACGCGCGCTGCCGTCGGCTGAGGTGACGTGCATCTCGGTGGCGCCGCTGCAGGCAAAGGAGCGGAAGGCCTCATTGCGCCATGCTTCGGCCCAGATGCGCGTGACGTCGTGCGCGGTGCTGTGCAGATTGCCGACCCAGGCGCCGAAGTCGAGGCCGTGGGGGTTCTCGAACAGCGTATCGGTGCAGCCGAGTTGGGCGGCGCGGTCGTTCATGGCCTTGATGAAGGTCCCGCACGGGTCGGCGCTGGCGGGGTCGATCTTGCCGCCGACGTGCGTGGCGATAGCGGTAGCCACGTCGTTGCCGCTCATGACCATGAGGCCGGTAAGCGCCTGCTCGAGCGTGAGGGTGTCGCCTTCTTTGAGGCCCACGCAGGATTCGCCCACCGTCGCGGCGGCGTGATCGACGGTGAGGGTCTCGGATGGATCGCAGTGGTCGAGTGCGACGAGCGCGGTCATGACCTTGGTGGTCGAGGCAATCTTGATGGGGGAATCGGCTTCGCGCTCGTAATACACGGATCCATCGGGACGCATGATGATGGCGTGAGTCGCCAGAATGTCCGGCATCTCCTCGATGGCGAGCCCGCGCTCTTGCGCCGAAGTTCCTAGGACCTGGTCGGTCAAGAGGACACCGGCGTATGCGGGTTCGGCGAGGATTGCGAATAGGACGAATGCGGCGGTGAGGGCTGTCCCGAGCGCGGCTGGAAGAGCTTTGTTCATGTGTTCCTTCTGTCTGGGGAATTGAATGCAGTATACGCCTCGTGCCGTTGGGACATCATTTCGCGTCATGTGGTGCCTCGATTTTTACGACTGTGGTCAAAAACTTAATCCATACAGTATGTGAGGCTGTATGCGAGTGACTTGGGACGTCGATTTGCGGGGTGCGGCGTTGCATAAGGGGGCGGAGTTACGCCTTTGCGGCCGCGGCGAACGCAAGTTGAGAGCTCAGGGTTCGTCACCTTAAGACGGTGCGACTGTATGAAGTTGAATTATGACCATCCATTCGATGAGAGAGTACTTATCTTATGCTTAACGCGGTTGCAAGGAGGTGCGTCGGCGTGGTCTTTTCGCCATAATGGACGAGACGGAAAGGAGCACATCGTGGATACGCCTCGTATTCTCGTCGTGGACGACGAGAAGACCATCACCGACCTCGTGGGGATTTACCTGCGTAATGAGGGATTCGATGTGACGCTGGCGTATAACGGCGCCGATGCCGCCCGCCTCATCTTGGAGCGGGAGTTCGACCTCGCCGTGCTCGATATCATGCTTCCCGATGTGGACGGCTTCGAGTTGCTCCGCACCATCCGCACCGAGCGCACCTATCCCGTCATCATGCTCACCGCCCGCGACAGCCAGTCCGATAAGATCGAGGGCCTCACCCTTGGCGCGGACGACTACATGGTCAAACCCTTCCGCCCGCTCGAGCTCGTGGCGCGTTGCAAGGCGCAATTGCGCAGGTACACGCGGTACGGCAGCCGCGAGCAAGCGGCCCCCGTTGAGGATGCGGGCCCAACCATCTCCTTCAACGGGCTCGAGATCAATCGCGATGCCCGCACGGTCACCGTGGACGAGAAGTCCGTGCGTTGCACCCCGCTCGAATACTCCATTTTGCTGTACCTCGCTGAGCATCGCGGCCATGTGGTGCCAGTCGAGGAGCTGTTCCGTGCTGTGTGGGACGAGGAATTCATGGCGGGTTCGAACAACACCGTCATGGTGCACATCCGCCACCTGCGCGAGAAGCTGGGGGATGACGCCCAGAACCCGCGTTTCATCAAGAACATCTGGGGCGTCGGGTACACCATCGAGAAGTGAGTTCCGATTGGGGGCTACCGCTTCGCGGATAATCGTCGTGCCCGTATCCCGAGACATCTCAAAATCGAGGCGAAAGCAGGGTAGATGAACACTGAGAAAAAGAGATCGGCGCACCGGCAGCACGCGCCGGTGAACCCCATGACGGGGCTGCCCAACGACCGTTCGGAAGCGCCGCGACAGGCGGGCGCCGCGGATGCCCCCAATATCGATGCCTCGGCTGCCCCTGCTGTCGGAGAGCGCTTCTTCACGACCTCGAACGATTCGATCGACGAGGTCATTGCCAAGCTGCGAATCCTGCTCGACAGCCGCCTGCTTTCCTTGGTCGTGTTGGTGCTTCTCTCATTTGCGGTCATCGCGCGTGAGAGCTTCATCGCGTTCCTCATCGCGATTGTCGTGGGCTACATGCTTACGGACCGCTTTGTGACGGTCCGCCGCGCGGTGACGCTCGGCGGCTCCGCTTGGTTCTCCGTGATTTTCTTCGGATCCCTGCTCACGGCCCGTGCACGACCGCTGTTCGTCGATATAGATTACCTGTTCATGTTTTGTGGCTTCTTGCTTGCATGCGCGGTGTGCGGCGTCTTCTTTGTGGGGCGTGCGCTGTATTATGCCGGCTACGACCGCGGGCAGGCTGCCGCGGATCGAGTCATCGCCGACCACCTTGTCGACCGCCTGATCGACAACCCACAGGATGTGGATAACCTCGACGGAACCTTCCTGGAGGTGGAGGGTGCGATCAGCCGCGTGCGCGACCAGGAGCGCCAGGTCGCCGACGCCCTGCGCGATGAGGCGCGCCGCAAGGACGATTTGGTCACCTACCTCGCCCACGATCTCAAGACGCCGCTCGCCAGCGTGGTGGGTTACCTCTCCCTGTTGCAGGAGGCTCCCGACCTGCCTGTGGAGCAGCGCTCTCGCTTCACCGGCATCGCGCTCGACAAGGCGCATCGCCTCGACGCGCTCATCGAGGAATTCTTCGACATCACGCGTTTCGACTTCCACGACATCGTGCTCACGCGTGGCTACGTGGACCTTTCCCTGCTTCTCGCGCAGGTTGCGGACGAGTTCTATCCCACCCTCGCCGAGCAGGGCAAGCACGTCGAGGTTGACGCGCCGCTGAATCTCACGGTCCTCGTCGACGGCGACAAGATGGCCCGTGTTTTCAACAACGTGATGAAGAATGCGATCGCCTACAGTTACGAAGGTTCGACGATCCGCATCGAGGCTGTGCGTGGGGAGGGCTCGGTGACCGTGCGCTTTGAGAATCAGGGCGACCCGATTCCCGCCGCCAAGCTTGGGACGATTTTCGAGAAGTTCTATCGCCTCGATGCGGCACGCGCGACCAACCGCGGCGGCGCCGGCCTGGGCCTCGCCATCGCCAAGGAGATCGTGACCGCACATGGAGGAACCATTGCGTGCGAGTCCACCCCCGAGTGCACCGTGTTCACCATCGTCGTGCCCGCGTGACAAAAGCCCAATTGCGAAACCTCAATTTGGGGACTGTCCCTCAATTGAGGTTTTGCTTTGTCAGCGTTTGATATGCCGGCGCCGTTTGATGAGTTCGGGCTTACACGCACCTTACATGTGGTTCACGGGTGCCTGAAGTGCGGGTCGTACCATGCTGAGAGCTATGAGCAAGAATGCGAGGAGGCTCGAAGGTGGACTACACGCCCGAGGATAGCGCCCAGGCGATGGCGCGCGCGGCCGAGGAGGCTGCCTTGCGCGAGCGGGGTGACGTGCCCATGGTCCCCGCCGGTGCGGGGAGCGAGGTCGCCCCTGTGCACAAGACGCGTATCTCCGTCGAGAACGTGGACCTGTACTATGGCGACCATCATGCGCTGAAGGACGTTTCGATCGATATTCCCGAGCGCGAGATCACCTCGTTCATCGGGCCGTCCGGCTGCGGCAAGTCGACCTTGCTGCGTTGCCTGAACCGTATGAACGATTACGTGAAGGACTGCCGTGTCGAGGGTTCCATCAAGCTCGACGGCCGTGACATTTACGCCGATTACAACACCACGCTGCTGCGCCAGCGCGTGGGCATGGTGTTCCAGCATCCCAATCCGTTCCCCATGAGCATCTACGACAATGTCGCCTACGGACCGCGCGGCGCCGGCGTGAAGAGCCGCAGCGAACTCGATGCGCTGGTGGAGGATTCCCTGCGCCGCGCCGCCCTGTGGGACGAGGTCAAGGACAAGCTCAAGGATTCCGGTCTGAGCCTGTCCGGCGGCCAGCAGCAGCGCCTGTGCATCGCCCGCGCCATCGCGGTACAGCCCGAGGTCTTGCTGATGGACGAGCCCACCTCTGCGCTCGACCCGATCTCGACGGTCCAGGTCGAGCAGCTCGCCATGGAGCTCAAGCGCGACTACACGCTCGTGGTGGTTACCCATAACATGCAGCAGGCCTCGCGCATCTCCGACTCCGTGGCTTTCTTCCTGCTGGGCGAGCTCGTCGAGCACGCGCCCACCACGCAGATGTTCAAGGCTCCGCGCGATCAGCGCACCGCCGATTACCTTACCGGTCGTTTCGGTTAAACGACCAGGCCGGATGTGCGTCCCGCATGCGGTGCCCTGGTGCCGTGCGCGGGGCGTACGCCGTTGTATCGGCGCGGGACGGTCAAGACCGCTCAGCGGTGCCGTCCAGTGGGTAGAATTGTCGAAACGGTCGAGGAGGTATCGTTCGCATGATTTATTACGTCGAAGATGATGACAACATCAGGGGCCTGACCCTGTACGCCCTGCGCCAGCAGGGTATCGAGGCAGAGGGTTTCAGCTGCGACAGTGAGTTCAAGGCCGCCGTCGTCCGCCGTGTGCCCGACGCCGTGCTCCTCGACATCATGCTTCCCGATACTGACGGTCTCGAGATCATGCGCCGCTTGCGCGCCGATCAGGCGACCGCGACGGTGCCCATCATGATGCTCACCGCGAAGGACTCGGAGCTCGATAAGGTCGTCGCCCTCGACGGCGGCGCCGACGACTACCTGGCAAAGCCCTTCTCCCTCATGGAGCTCACGAGCCGCTGCCGCGCCCTGCTGCGCCGCGGCGGCATGATGAGCCGTCCCGCCCCCGAGATGCTGAGCGTGGGCGGCATCGAGCTCTCGCCGAGCCACCGCGAGGTTCGCGTGGACGGCCATGAGCTCAAGCTCACGCTGCGGGAGTTCGATTTGCTTGAGTACCTCATGCGCAAACCCGGTGTCGTCTTCACGCGTGAGTCGCTGCTCCAGAGCGTGTGGGGCTGGGATTTCGACGGCGGTTCGCGCACCGTCGACGTGCACGTCCAGACCCTGCGCCAGAAACTCGGTTCGCATGCCGATCGCATCGAGACGGTCCGCGGCGTGGGCTATCGCCTGGTCGATCGTGCCGCGGCCGATGAGGCCGTAGCGGATTCCGCCGAATGAGCAGCCATCAGTCGCTGTCGAGGCGCGTATTCGTGACCATCCTGGGGATGTCGCTCACGACCATCATCGTGTTCGCCCTCGCCCTTACCTTGATCGTGCAGCAGCGGCTCGTCCATGCGACGAGCGCCGAGCTCGCCGACGAGGCCCGTGTGGTCGCGGCTTCGCTCAACAGCGCCCCCAGCCATCTCACCATGCTGCGTCGACTGCATTTGGAGAACATCCGCGTCACCCTGGTCGATCCCGAGGGCGATGTCCTGTTCGACAGCGATACCGACGCGAGCAAGATGGAGGACCATGCCGATCGTCCCGAGATCGAGCAGGCCGTCTCGACGGGATACGGTTCCGCCGAGCGTTCGAGCACAACGCTGGGCGAGGTCATGCTCTACCAGGCGGTGCGCCTTGCCGACGGCAGCGTGGTGCGCATTGCCGAGGGAGAAGCGGGATACCTGGCCATTCTGGGAACGCTGTCCTTGCCCGTCGTCCTCATGGTCGTCGGTGGCGCCGTTGTTGCCGTCGTCGTTGCGCGGCGCGAATCGCATCGCATCATCGAGCCCTTGCTCGAGGTCGATCTCGATCATCCGCGCCGCAATGTCCAAAACGCCTATTCCGAGATGGAGCCCATGTTGGAGCGTATCGAGAGCCAGCGTCAGGAGCTCAAGCGCCAGATGCGCGTGCTGGCCGATAACGACCGCATGCGCCGCGAGTTCACCGCCAACATCACGCACGAACTCAAGACCCCGCTCACCACGGTCTCGGGATATGCCGAGCTCATCGCCAACGGCCTCGTGACCGACGAGGCGGATTTGCGCGACTTCGGACGCCGCATCTACAGTGAGGCGGGGCGTCTCACCTCGCTGGTGAACGACATCCTCACTCTCTCCAACCTCGACGAGGCCGAGCGCTCCGAAGGGGATTCGGCTGCGGCGGCCCTCGGCGCACGGGAGCCCATCGACCTCCCGCTCATGCTCGACGGAATCGTCCAGCGTCTCGAACAGGTCGCATCGCGTTCGGAGATCGATCTGGATTTGGATTGCGCTCCGGCCATGGTGACCGGCGTGCCCCGCCTGGTCGACGAACTCGCCTACAACCTGACGAGCAACGCCATCCGATACAACCACCCGGGCGGGTCGGTGACCCTCTCGTGCGGCGTCGAGGCTACGCCGGATTGCGATTGCCCCACGCCTTACATCCGGGTTGCCGACACGGGCATAGGCATCGCACCCGAGGAGCAGGAGAAGATCTTCGAGCGCTTCTACCGGGTTGACAAGAGCCGTTCCAAGGCGCGCGGCGGCACCGGCTTGGGCCTTGCCATCGTGAAACACGCCGCGTCGTACCACGGTGCCCGCATCGAACTCGAGAGCGAACTCGGCTGCGGCACCACGATCACCGTGCGGTTCCCTGCCCAGGAGCAGATCGAGGTTTAAGCCGGTGCGCGCGACCGTTACCCCCCGTGGGCTGGTCCATACCGCTTGCGCGCGGGTTGCTACCGTTGGGTGGCGGCTAACACGTTTCAGCTCGAAGCCCTTGCCCGTCCGATGCGGTCCCTTGTGGCTCCGTGCGTATACTGGCCCTGTGGCACAGCGTGAGAAAGGGTCTGCCTTGAAGTTCTTCATCGATACCGCGAACCTGGAAGAGATCGCCGAGGCGAAGAGCTGGGGATGCCTGGCCGGCGTCACCACCAATCCGAGCCTGTACGCCAAGACGGGCGGCGCCCTCGCCGACTTCGAGCCCCACATGCAAAAGATCGCCGAGCTCTGCAAGGGTCTGCCGGTGTCGGCTGAGACTACGGCGACGACGGTCGATGGCATGGTAGCCGATGGACGACGGCTCGCCGCGCTCGCTCCGAATATCGTCATAAAGCTGCCCATCTGCGAGGCCGGTCTGGCAGCATGCCGAATTCTGGCCGATGAGGGCATTCGCGTGAATATGACGCTCATCTTCTCCGCGACTCAGGCGTTGCTGGCCGCCAACGCCGGCGCCCGCTACATCTCGCCGTTCGTTGGTCGCTACGACGATATCGCGCTGGATGGCATCTCGCAGCTCGCGGACGTGATTACCTGCATCAAGAACTACGATTGGTCCGGCAAGAACCCGGACGGCGTGGTCGAGATCATCACCGCCTCGGTGCGCACGGCCAACCATGTGGTCCAAGCTGCCCTGTTAGGCGCCGATATCGCCACCGTCCCCATGAAGGCGCTCAAGAAATGCCTCCATCATCCCCTCACCGATGCCGGCATTGCGGCCTTGGAGGCCGATTGGGAGCGCGTCGCAAACGCGTGAGACGAGGGGTCGGTAAAGTGCCTCACCGGTTTGGTGGCCCAGTTGTGGTAAAGCGCTTTATCGCAGGTAAACACCCTTGTCTGCGAAAAAAATAGTTTTGAATTTACCGTCTGCGAGCGCCCTGTTCGCCGATTGTCCCGCTATGATTGTCGCGTACATTTATGCACCGCTCACCCACAAGGAGGCATCGTCCATGAGCGATGAGGAACTCATCCAGGTTGCCAATGAGGTCAGGAAGGGGGTCGTGATCGGCACGCACGCAGCGAAGTCCGGGCACCCCGGTGGTTCGCTCGGCGCCGCCGACATCATCACCTACCTCTACTTCGAGGAGATGAACGTCGACCCGGCAGACCCGCGTCGCGCCGACCGCGACCGTTTCGTGCTCTCCAAGGGCCACTGCGCTCCCGCGCTGTATGCGGCCCTCGCCGAGCGCGGCTTCTTCCCCAAGGAGGACCTCGAGTCCCTGCGCCATGTCGGCTGCCACCTTCAGGGCCACCCCAACATGAACGACACCCCGGGCGTCGACATGTCCACCGGCTCCCTGGGCCAGGGCGTCTCGGCCGCCGTGGGCATGGCGCTCGCCGCCAAGCACTGGGGCGATGCCTATCGCACCTACTGCTTGCTTGGTGACGGCGAGATCGAGGAGGGCCAGGTCTGGGAGGCCGCCATGTTCGCGGGCAACCAGCAGCTGGACAACCTCTGCCTGATCGTCGACCACAACGGCCTGCAGATCGACGGCAGCATCGAGGAGGTCAACTCCGCGATGCCCATCGCCGACAAGTTCGCTGCGTTCAAGTTCCATGTGATCGAGCTGGCAGACGGCAATGACATGGCTCAGGTTCGTGCGGCCTTCGAGGAGGCCCGCTCCATCACCGGCAAGCCGGTGTGCATCGTGGCCGAGACGGTCAAGGGCAAGGGCGTCTCCTTCATGGAGGGCCAGGTGGGCTGGCACGGCAAGGCCCCCAACGACGAGCAGTTCGAGCAGGCCATGGCCGAGCTCGCGAAGGAGGCTTAAAGCTATGGCAGACGAGAAGAGAATCGCCACCCGCGTGAGCTACGGCGAGACCCTGGTCGAGCTTGGCGCAGAGCACGATGACTTCCTGGTCTTCGATGCCGACCTCGCGGCTGCGACCCAGACGGCCAAGTTCAAGGCCGCCTTCCCCGATCGCTTCTATAACGCCGGCATCGCAGAGGGCAATATGATGGGCCTCGCCGCGGGCGTCGCCACCACCGGTCGCGTTGCCTTTGCGAGCACCTTTGCCATGTTCGCCGCCGGCCGCGCCTACGAGCAGATTCGTAATTCCATCGGCTATCCGCATCTCAATGTGAAGATCGGCGCGACTCATGCCGGCATTTCCGTGGGCGAGGACGGCGCCACGCACCAGTGCAACGAGGACATCGCCCTCATGCGCACCATCCCCGGCATGACGGTGGTCGTTCCCGCCGACGACGTGGAGGCCCGTGCTGCGACGCGTTGCGCCTATGCCACCGATGGCCCGTTCTACCTGCGTCTTGGCCGCCTGGCCGCGCCGGTGATCAACGACCCCGAGAACTATGAGTTCGAACTTGGCCGCGCCATCGTGATGCGCGAGGGCACCGACGCGACCGTCGTCGCCTGTGGCCTCATGGTCTCCGCTGCGCTCGAGGCGGCCGACGCGCTCGCCGCCGAGGGCATCTCCGTCGAGGTCGTCAACATGCACACAGTCAAGCCGCTCGACGAGGACACCCTGCTTGCCTCCGCGGCCAAGACCGGCCACGTGGTCACGGTCGAGGAGCATTCCGTCATCGGCGGATTGGGCGAGGCTTGCGCCGCCGTTCTGTGCGAGAAGAGCCCCGTCCCCATGCGTCGCGTGGGTGTGCAGGATGTGTACGGCGAGTCCGGTCCCGCACTCGAGCTGCTGGACAAGTACGGCCTGAACGCCGAGGGCATCGCCGCCGCCGTTCGCGAGGTGCTGGCCTAGCGGCTTTTCTCAGTTTGTTCGCGGTATGCAATGCAACGCGGCGTCGCTCTGATCGCGACGCCGCGTTTTTCATAGGGTGAAAGCATTGCGTTCGCAGCAGCACGCCGGATCTGCCGATGAGGTGAGGTGGCTTTGGGACAGGCGGCTTTGGGACAGGCGGGCGGCCTTGGGGCGGGCGGCTTTCGATGGGCTTTTGGCGCGACTGGCTCCAGGTGCTCGGTGGCTTTTTGCACGATTGTTAGAACTCGTTGCTGCCGTATGCTTTGATGGCGGGCATGAGTTGCATGCGCAGTAGCTTTTGAAGCGTGTGGTATCCGGTGACCCGAATGCGCTTCCGGATTCCCAATGCGCGAAACAGATCGGTGACGAGTTGCTGGAAGAGATGCTCATCAATTAGGTCTTCATACCAAACGTTCAGTATCGTGAAGCCCGATCCGACGATCTTATTCTGCCTTCGCGCGTCGCGTCCCACCGCTTCGATCGAGTGGAATTCCTTGCCTTGATACTCCAGTCCGACACGCTGTCTGGGGAAGCCGATGTCGACGCGTCTTTGCCCTACGGGGGTTGCAACAGGGTGGTTCAGGGAGATGGGGCCAAGGCCAAGACCACCCTTCGTGGTCGGCAGGGAAACGAGCATGGCCAGAATGGTTTCCATGGGGGAATTCGATAGGTCGTGTACATGCTTTATCAGGTTTCTAGCCCGTTTGATTCCGGGGACTCTATGGATGGAATTGATGAGCCTTCCGATTTTCTCGGTTGATGTGAGAGGCTCATCGATGCACGTGAGGCCGTCCCATGAATCGTCGAGAACGTAGGTTCCACAAAGCTCATATCCCAAGCAAATGATGTCGAAATCGCTCAGATCTTCATCTGCGCAAATCTGAATGAAGGTGAGCTCGGGGCTCGTTACCCAAAAACCTTTGTCGATTTTAATGAGCGATCGAGGCGGAAGCGGGTGATAGCAAGCGACGGCATGGATGTCCCGTCGTGGGTTGTATCCGTGGTTGCCATCGACCAGGACATGGTAGGGTTGCTTGGCGACGCCGCGTGCGGTCATGTCGTCTTCCAGAAATTGTCGCGGCGGGACCATGAGACCGGCGACCTTGCCGGTCCTTGGCTTATCGAGCAGCGTCGGGATGAGGCGCTTGCTCGACCGATATAGCTCAAGTGCGGAGGCGCCGCACGCGCAAACAATTCCTTCCATGCATAGACGATACATCCTTTTGGCCATGCTGGCCGATAATTGTAAGAGTGGTCAAAAAGAAGCCTTATACAGTGTTTGGTGCGACGAATAGGGGGAAACGCGCCGAGCGCATCGGGGTGAAAGTCGCGTTATGCCGCTCATGGATGTCATTTTTTGCCGAGAGTTGCGATTCGTGGCGGAATGCGCCTGCGCACAGGAGGTTTCACAAGACCAGATTACTGTATGAATGACATATTTGACCGAATTCGCCGAAATGAATAGTTGGCAGAAGGGTTAGCGGGCCTGTACGGTCGACAACTTGTGGAATGACTCATGAAAAGCAATTGTGTCATCTGAATCTAAGTGATTATGACTTAGGTTTTATGAGTGCAATTGTGGGTACCATGGAAGACGTTCAACAGCGATGCGCCGGTCTTGGGCGTATCGGTCGGCGCGAGCCGGCCTGCAAACGGCAGAAAGGGCATTTCGAGCATGCAGCAATTCAAAACGGAGAGCAAGAAGCTCCTGGACCTCATGATCAACTCGATCTACACCAACAAGGAGATCTTCCTGCGCGAGCTCATCTCCAACGCTTCAGACGCGGTGGACAAGCTCAATTTTAAGAGCCTTTCCGACTCGAGCATTCAGCTGGACGACGAGGACCTCGCCATTCGCGTTTCTTTCGATCGCGATGCCCGCACCCTCACCGTGTCTGACAACGGCATTGGCATGACCGCCGAGGACCTGGAGAACAACCTCGGCACCATTGCCCATTCCGGCAGCCAGGAGTTCAAGCAGGCCAACGCCGAGCACCAGGGTTCCGATGTGGACATCATCGGTCAGTTCGGCGTGGGCTTCTACTCCGCGTTCATGGTTGCATCGCGCGTTCGCGTTGTCAGCCGCGCCTTTGGCGAGGACGTCGCACACGTGTGGGAGTCCGATGGCCTCGAGGGCTACACCATTGAGGAAGGCGAGCGCTCCGAGCATGGTACCGACGTCATCCTAACCATTCGCGAGAACATCGAGGGCGAGAATGGCGAGCCCGGAGAGAATTACGATACCTTCCTGTCCGAGTGGGGCCTGAAGGACCTCATCAAGCGCTATAGCAACTACGTGCGCTACCCGGTTCAGATGATGGTCACCAAGAGCCGTGAGAAGGAGCGCCCCGAGGATGCCGGCGATGACTATACGCCGGAGTATGAGGACTACGAGGAGCTCGATACCATCAACTCCATGACCCCGATTTGGAAGAAGCGCAGCTCCGACGTGTCCGACGAGGACTACAACGAGTTCTATAAGTCGACCTTCCACGACTTCGAGGACCCGGCCCGCACAGTGAGCTTCCATGCCGAGGGCACGCTCGAGTATGACGCGTTGCTGTTCATCCCCAGCCGCGCCCCGTTCGACCTGTACAGCAAGGACTACGAGAAGGGTCTCGCGCTCTACAGCTCCAACGTCTTGATCCAGGACAAGTGCGCCGAGCTGCTGCCCGATTACTACAACTTCGTGCGCGGTGTGGTGGACTCCCAGGACGTCTCGCTTAACATCTCCCGCGAGACCCTACAGCACGATCGACAGCTCAAGGCCATCGCCAAGCGAATCGAGAAGCGCGTGACGAGCGAGCTCGAGAAGATGCGCGACAACGACCGTGAGGCCTACGAGACCTTCTTCGAGAACTTTGGTCGCGGCCTCAAGTTCGGCATCTACTCCAGCTACGGCATGAAGGCCGACGAGCTGGGCGATCTGCTGCTGTTCTGGAGCGCGCGCGAGAACAAGATGGTGACGCTGGCCGAGTACGTCGCCGCCATGCCCGAGGGCCAGAAGGCCATCTACTACGCCGCCGGCGACGACCGCGACCGCCTCGCCAAGATGCCCGTGGTCAAGGGCGTGCTCGATCGCGGTTATGACGTGCTGCTACTCACGACGGACGTGGATGAGTTCACCTTCCAGGCAATGCGCGGGTACACCGCCAAGAACTGCCCCAAGGTTTACGAGGACGACGCTGCCCGCGAGGCTGCCGCCAAGGCCGTGGCCGATGGTGCCGAGCCGGAGACCGAGGACCGTTTCCTCGAGCTCAAGAACGTGGCGACCGGCGATCTCGACCTGGCGACCGAGGACGAGAAGAAGGATGCCGAACAGGCCACCAAGGAGCATGGCGACCTGTTCGACGCCATGAAGGAGGCGCTGGGCGACAAGGTCGAGAAAGTCGCGGTTTCTGCTCGCCTGACCGACGCGCCCGCCTGTATCACCACCGAGGGCCCGCTGTCGCTCGAGATGGAGAAGGTCCTCGCTCGCGGCCCCGAGGCCGATCGCGGTGAGATGCCCAAGACCCAGCGCGTACTCGAGCTCAACGCCAAGCACGCCGTGTTCGACAAGCTCGTGGCCGCACATGATGCCGGCGACAAGGACAAACTCGCGCTGTATGCCGGCTTGCTCTACGATCAAGCGCTGCTCGTCGAGGGCATTCTGCCGGCCGATCCGGTTGCCTTCGCCCAGAGCGTCTGCGAACTCATGTAGGCGAGCTCGAAAGCGATATGCCGGCCCATATGTCGGCCGATCCGCCGGGGTGCTCCAGACGGGGCGCCCCGGCTTTTTCATGGTGGGGACTCATGACGGATTCCTGGTAGTTTGCAGAAAGTATTAAGACGTACGTCAGATACCGTTACAGCTGTTGTTTTACTAACGTGCGTAGTATAGTTCTGCACCGAACAATAAATCTCGAGGTCAAAGGATGAGACAAGCGTGAGAAAAGCATGGGAGATCTTCAAGCGCGATGTGCTCCGCTTGTTGCACAATCCGGTGGCGATGGTCATCACCATCGGTGTGTGCATCATTCCGTCCCTGTACGCCTGGTATAACATCGAGGCGAACTGGGATCCCTACGGTAGCACCGAGGGCGTCAAGATCGCAGTCGCCAACGAGGATGCGGGCGTGGAGACCGAACTCACGGGCAAACTCAACGCCGGCGAGCAGACGATCGACAAACTCAAGGAGAACCACGACCTGGGCTGGGTCTTCACGGACGCGAAGAAGGCCGAGGAGGGCGTGCGGCGCGGTGATTACTACGCTGCCATCGTGATCCCGCACGACTTCAGCGAGAAGCTCACGAGCATGCTCACGGGCGATTTCGAGCAGCCCGAACTCACGTATTACGTGAACGAGAAGAAAAACGCCATCGCCCCGAAGGTGACCGATACCGGTGCCGAGACCATCGAGACCCAGCTCAACGAGACCTTTGTGGGCACGGTCACGAGCACGCTCGTGACCGAGGCGAAGAAACTCGGCGTGGATATCGATGCGGCGGGGGAGAGTGCGCACGTTGGCGTGATGGCCGATGTGGCCCATTCGGTGGATGCGCTCGACCGGGTTCGTTCGGGCCTGTCCGATATGAACGCCACGATCGACGCGGCCAAGAAGGCCGCCGCCGATGCGAAGTCGGCCCTCGCCGGCATGGACGAGGAGGCCCCCTCGCTTGTCGAGGCGCTTCAGCGTGGCGACGCCTTGTTGGGAACCACGCGCTCTGCCGCCCGCGATTTCCACACGGCGCTTTCGAGCGCGCTTTCAAACGGTGCCATGCATCTGGGCACTGCGGCTTCCGACGCGAACAGCGCGGTGGGCGCGATCGCCGGCGCGGCGAGCTCGGCAAAAACCAAGATCGACATCTCCCTCATCGACTTCCAATCCGTGATCGACGCCAATACGCGCGCCATCGAGGCGCTGCGCAAGATCAACGGTCAACTGGGCAACGGCGGCGACCTCGATGTCGCGATCGACGAGCTCGAGCGCCAGAACCAGGGGCTGCAGCAGGTCAAAGACGGCCTGCAGGGCCAAAGCGATGCCCTGGGCAATGACGCCGCGGCTTTCGATAAGGCCTCGGGTGCCATGAACGATGCCATTCAGGGAAGCGTCGAGGGACTCGACAAGACCCAGAAGCGCATCAACGAAGAGGTCATGCCTCGCCTGAGCGATGGCTTGGATGCGTTTTCAAGCGTCTCCGGCGACCTCGTCGGCGTGGTGCGGAGCCTGACGCCGACCATCGGCCAGTCAATCTCGATGCTCGACCAGCTCGACGCCATGCTCGACCAGACCCGTCAGGCGCTTGCCAGCTCCAATAAGACCCTGGCCGATTTGCAGACGACGCTCGGAAGCGTCGCGACCGACCTCTCCGCTCTCCGCAGCTCCGAGGCAACGGCCGATCTCGCCACCATTCTCGACATGGATCCGGAGGACATGTCTGATTTCATGTCCGCTCCCGTGACGTTGCGCACGGAGCCGGTCTACCCGGTTGCCAATTACGGTTCCGGCGTAACGCCCTTCTACACCAATCTCGCGCTGTGGGTTGGCGGCTTCGTGCTCATCGCCATCTTCAAGCTCGAGGTCGATGACGAGGGCTTGGGTCGCTTCACGGCGAACCAGGGCTACTTCGGTCGTTGGATGCTCATGGTCCTGCTCGGCTTTGTCCAGTCGATCATCGTGTGCGCGGGCGACCTCGTCCTCGGTATCCAGTGCGAGCATCCGGCGTTGTTCATGCTCGCCGGCGTGTTCACCTCGTTCGTGTACGTGAACATCATTTACGCCCTGGCGATCTCGTTCAAGCACATCGGCAAGGCCATCGGCGTCATCCTCGTGATCGTGCAGATCCCGGGTTCCTCGGGCATGTACCCCATTGAGATGATGCCCGGCTTCTTCCAGGCGCTGCATCCTCTGCTGCCTTTTACGTATGGCATTAACGCGATGCGCGAGACCATCGGCGGCATGTACGGCATGGATTACCTGATGAACCTCGTCGCCCTCGGTGTATTTTTGCTGATCGCCCTGTTCGTGGGCGTGTGGCTGAGGCCCAAGCTGCTCAATCTCAACCTGCTCTTCGACCGCGAGCTCACGGGTACGGGCGTGATGATCTGCGAGCGCGATGACATGGCGCGCGAGCACTTCTCGCTCCGCTCCACCGTGCGCGCACTGTTGGATACCGAGGCGTATCGCCGCGACGTGGTCGAGCGCGCCGCGCGTTTCGAGCGTCGCTATCCCACCCTCATCAAGACGGGTTTCTGCCTCGTGTTCGGCCTGCCCATCCTGTTGTTCATCCTTACGGCCACGCTCGATTTGGACATCGATGGCAAGCTCGTGATGCTGCTGCTGTGGATCGTCGCCGTGATCGGTGCCGACGCGTACATGATCTTCGTCGAATACCTGCGCCGGAGTTTGAGGGACCAGGTGCATATGAGCGGCCTGCCCGCCGATGAGATGCGCCGTGAGCTGGGTCGCACCATGCCCTGCGTGCATGAGGAAGGAGGCGAGGAGTAGATGAGGAACATCATCGCCATTCTCAAGCGGGACCTCTCCCGCATTCGTGGAAGCGTGGTCGCGCTCATCGTGGCGGTCGGTCTGGTGATCGTTCCCACGCTGTACGCGTGGTTCAACATCGCCGGCAGCTGGGACCCCTACGGCAACACTGGCAACCTCAAGGTGGCCGTGGCAAACTCCGACGATGGGTACATGAGCGACCTCATCCCGGTGCGCGTGAACATTGGAGACACGGTGGTGTCCGCCCTGCGCGAGAACGACCAGTTGGACTGGAGGTTCGTGAGCGAATCCGACGCCGTGGAGGGCGTCCGCTCGGGCGAGTACTACGCCGCGGTGGTTATCCCCGAGAATTTCAGCTCGCGCATGATGACCGTGTTCTCCAGCGATGCGGAGCATGCCGAGATCGTGTACTACGAGAATCAGAAGGCGAACGCGATTGCTCCGCGCGTGACCGATAAGGCTGCGAGCACCGTGCGCCAGCAGATCGATGAGACCTTCGCAAAGACCATCAGCGATGTTGGCCTGGCAACTACTTCGAGCTTGCTTGAGTTCATGGATGGCGATCAGATCGCGGCCTACGCCGGCAACCTGTCGGGCACGTTGGCCGGTGCCATCACGACCTTGCGCGACGCTTCTGGAAGCGTGGACGAGTTCGCGGGACTGTTGCAGTCCTCCACCGGCCTGCTCGATTCGACGAGCGATTTGCTGGCGAGCGCTGGTACGGCGAGCAAGGATGCCGAGGCCCTTGTGGGCGACGCGAAAACGGGCTTGAGCGGCATGCATGATGCGTTGGATGCCGCGGTTGCGGCTATCAACCAGTCCCTTAAGGATAGCGCGGGCGATTACGACGCCGCCGCGAAGGCCATCGACGAGGCCTTTGGTGCCGCCGACGCGCACGTGTCTTTGACTGTCACCCAGCTGCGCGATGCATCCGCAGACGTGGCCAAGCGGGCTTCCGACATGCGTGACGTGCAAGACAACATCCTCGCTGTCGAGCGTGATGTCGAGGGGTCCAACCTGCCTGAGAAGCTCAAGGCCGAGCTGGTGCAGAAGATCGATATCGTCGCCAATACCGTGGGCAACGTCGCCAACCAGCAAGAGTTGCTCGCCAAACACCTCTCCGATGCGGCTGCGTCGCTCGAGACGGGAGCCGCCGATGCGCGGGCGAAGGCGCAGGCCGTGAAGGACGGCATCGCCGAGGCGAAGGGGAGCATCGGCGGCGTCAAGGATTCCTATAATGCGACTCTCAAGCAGCAGATCAGCGACCTTTCCGATGCCGTGGCCGATGTCGCCCGTCGCGGCTCCGATATGGCCGACGACCTGGGCGCGACTGTGACCGACCTGTCCCATGCCGCATCGGCGCTCTCCGATGACCTGGCCGGGGCCCATGAGGTTCTCGCCGGTGCGTCTGCCGATCTCGTGTCCGCCGCCGATGACCTGCAGCGTCTGAAGGAGGGCCTGGACACCGCAGTGACCTCAGGCGACCTCGACCGCGTGCGCGAGCTCATCGGTTCCGACCCTGCGGCCCTCGCCGACGCCCTCGCCGCGCCGGTGGCCCTCGACCGTCAGGCCGTGTATCACATCAAGAACTACGGCAGCGCGATGGCTCCGTTCTATACCACGCTTTCGATTTGGGTCGCGGGTATCGTTTTGGCTGCCATGCTCAAGGCCAATGTCGACGAGGCCGACGTCAAGGCCCTTGGCAACCCGCGCCCGCACGAGCTCTACCTCGGTCGCTATGCGTTCTTCGCGCTGTTGGCATTTGCGCAGGCCACACTTGTGTGCGCCGGCGACCTGTTGTTCTTCGGCATCCAATGCGAGCATCCCTTCCAGTTCATGCTCGTGGGCTGGCTCGCCGGGTTCGTGTTCAGCAACATGATCTATACGCTCACGGTGAGCTTCGGCGATATCGGCAAGGCCATTGCGGTCGTGCTGCTGGTCATGCAGGTCGCGGGTTCGGGCGGTACCTTCCCGATTGAGATGACCGCCGACTTCTTCCAGGCTGTTTACCCGTTCCTGCCGTTCACGCACGCCATCAACGCCATGCATGCCGCCATGGCGGGGGCGTACGGCATGGAATTCTGGATCGAGCTCGGCACGCTTTCGCTGTACCTCATCCCGTCTTTGGCCCTGGGCCTGGTGTTCCGCCGCCCGGTGATTCGCGCCAACCGCTGGATCATCGAGAAGCTCGAGGAAACCAAGCTCATGTAGCGTCTCAATTGGTGACAGGTACAAATTGCCCCCCCTGGGATTCGGGCGCCCGTCTGCGCAGATGCGCCGGCGGGCGCCTGCTTTTGTGCGGGGCGATCAAGACGATCGCGGCGAATCGCGACATGGAAAGGGCCTCCTTGCGGAGGCCCTTTCGCCGAGTCTGTTTGTTGGTGCTGCGGTTATGCCGTGGACTGCTGCAATTGCGGCACGTCGAGGGCGTCGAGCAGGTCGTTGTACGAGCGAAGGAGGTTGACTCGCTGGTTGCTCGACCGTGTACGGGTGGTGGGTTCGAGGAGGCCCTTTCTCTGTGTCGGGGGGAAGGAGAAATGGTTCGCACATCTGAGCTGCGGCCGGGGGGGTCCGGGCGCGCTGGACATCGTAAAACGACGGCATGCTCGGGCCTCCTCGTCATCCACCGGTACGGGCGCCTTTGGGCCTCGCTGCTGGCCCTCGGGTGCTGTCATCATTATTGCCAGTGCGGCCCGTCTTATCCGCATAAGAAAGTCTTACGAGACTTTGCCCGAGCGATGAAATGCGAGGTCAGAAGCAATAAATGGGGAAATTGGCCCCCATGGACTCCGTCGCGTCTTACGTACACCTTAAGAAATCGACCGTTCACCATGGTGCTTCTGTGGCAGCCCTGTTGTGGAATTGTGAAGCGACGGGGAGGCGCTCCAATTGGGATGGGTGCAAACCGAGGCTTTGCCCGGGCCTGCCGTCGGCCCGGCATCGACGGTGCCCAATTCGTACCTGGCCCCATTTGAGACCCTGGCCCCATTTGAGGCGGGCATGAGACTCTACACATTCTGTGCGGCTATGGAGTGGGGCCTGGTAAACCACGTATACTGTTTCGATGCGAAGCGATGCAGCGTAGCGGGGTCGTCGCGGTGACGCCCCTCTCGTTTCGCGATGAGAAAGGGAACCGTCATGCAGACGATGTATCAAACGATGAACGACGCCGAGCTGGCCGCCGCCATCGACGATCTCGAGGCGCGCGTCGCCGAGGTCAAGGCGCGCGAGCTCAAGCTCGATATGGCTCGCGGCAAGCCGTCGCCCGAGCAGGTGGCCATCTCCCGCCCCATGCTCGACCTGCTCAGCGCTGACTCCGACCTTACCGACGGCGGCGTGGACTGCAGCAACTACGGCTGCTTCGAGGGCATCCCCTCCGCCCGCGCGCTCGCCGGGGAGTTTTTGGGCGTCGATCCGTCCCAGACGCTCGTGCTCGGTAGCTCCAGCTTGCTGATCGAGCATGATTCCGTGGCCATGTGCTGGCTCAAGGGCACGTGCGGCCATGCCCCTTGGTCCGAGTTCTCCGCCGCGCACGACGGCGCGCGCGTCAAGTTCCTCTGCCCCGCGCCCGGCTACGATCGCCACTTCGGCATCACCGAGGATCTGGGCATCGAGAACGTTCCCGTGCGCATGACCGAGAACGGTCCGGACATGGACGAGGTTGAGCGCCTCGTCGCGGCCGATGAGGGCATCAAGGGCATCTGGTGCGTCCCCAAGTACTCCAACCCCACGGGCGACACTTACTCCGACGAGACGGTCCGTCGACTCACCTCGATGAAGACGGCCGCCCCCGATTTCCGCATCTTCTGGGACAACGCCTACTGCGTGCATGACCTGTATGACGAGGGCGACGAGCTCCTTAACGTTTTCGACGCCGCGCGCGAGGCCGACAACGAGGATCGCGTGATCGCCTTCGCCTCCACCTCCAAGATCACCTTCCCCGGTGCTGGCGTGGGTTTTGTTGCCGCCTCTCCCGTGGTCATCAAGGAGATCGCGCACCATCTGCAGGCCGGTCTTATCAGCGCCGACAAGCTCAACCAGCTGCGTCACGTGCGCTTCCTGCCCGACCTGGACGCCGTGCGCGCCCATATGCGTCGTCATGCCGAGTTCATGCGCCCGCGCTTCGAGTGCGTCGATGCCAAGCTGCATGAGGGCTTGGACGGCACCGGTTGCGCCACCTGGACGCATCCGCGCGGCGGCTATTTCGTGAGTTTCGACGGCCCCGAGGGCTCCGCCAAGCGTGTGGGCGCCCTGTGCCGCGAGATGGGCGTCACCCTCACCCCGGCAGGCGCCACCTGGCCCTATGGCGAGGACCCGCACGATACCAACATCCGCATCGCCCCGAGCTACCCCAGCGTTGAGGATCTTTCTTCCGCGCTCGAGGTGCTCGTGTTGGCCGTCAAGCTCGTGAGTGCCCAGCTCGCGCTCGAGGAGCGTGCCTAAATGACCGACGATTTCGACGAGTTCTTCGACGACGAGCTGGCTGGGGCGGAGTCCGTGCCCGAGCCCGCATCCGATAACGTCGCCGAGGCGGATGCGCGTCACCCGTCTGCCGAGCCCGCCGCTCCGGCCAACTCCGATCCCGCCCGCCCGCAACGTCAGTCCCCGCCGTTTTGGATGGTGCTTGCCATCGCCGGCATCTCGCTGATGCTCGGCGTGGTGATCGGCTACCTCGTGGGCACCACGGTGACCATCAACGAGTTGAGCTCGCGCGAGCCCGAGGCCGCCTCCGAGGATGCTTCGGTCGAGATGCCCGAGGGCCATCCCGACATCGAGCTTGATGAGGAGGGTAACGCCAAGGTGGTCGACGGTTCCGCCGCCCCCGTATCAAACGACCCGCTCACGCTGGCCAACAACTTCTTCGATATGGGCATGTCCGCCATGAACGGTGCCAAGAGCGAGGAGGACCAGCTAAAGGCCCGGGACGTCTTCAAGCAGGCCATCGTCCACTACGACGAGTACCTTGCGAACAACGCCTCTCCGGCGGCCGAGGTGGATCGCGCCATCTGCGTGTTCTACGCCGGTGAGCATGAGCAGGCCATCGCGGACCTCGAGGCTTTCGTCGCGCGCGACGCCACGTTCGCGCCCGCATGGGCGAACCTCGGCATGTTCTACGAATCCCACGGCGATGCGGGCAAGGCCGAGAAGGCCTATCGCAAGGCCGTCGACACCGCCGCCGAGGACGATACCTACGGTGTGGGCGATTACGCCCGCGAGCGCCTCGAGGCGCTGAGCAAGTAAACGATCGCGCCGAGCGCGACTCAATCGAAAGGCATGGATATGGAACTCGCCATCACCACGCATCCCAGTGCAGAGCGCTACCTCATCGTCGTCGAGGGCGAGATCGACATCTCGAACGCCGACAAGCTCCGTAACGCAATCGATCTGGCCCTTGAGCAGCCCACTGAGCGCGTCGAGCTCGATTTCTCCCAGGTTCCCTATATCGATTCCACGGGCATCGGCGTGCTGGTCGGCGCCGCCCGCAGCGCCTCTGAGCGTGAACGTGCCCTGTCGATCACGGGCGCCCAGCCGAACGTCCTGCGCGTCGCGCAGCTTTTGGGCGTCGATAAGGACATCAGCATCAGCGCAGCGTAAGGCTTTATCCGTACGGCGACTCGTCGCGGGGCGTGGCGTACGGCGGCGCTATACTTGGAATATTGCCGCTTTGGACGGCGCACGGAGCGCCGCATGGACATTTGAGGAAACTGGGAGGTATCCCGTGCTAGGAATTGGATCGACCGAGCTGGTCATCATCCTGGTCTTTGGCTTCTTGCTGTTCGGTCCCGACAAGCTGCCGCAGATGGGCCGCACCATCGGCCGTGCCCTGCGTCAGTTCCGTGAGACGCAGGAGAAGCTGACCGCCGTCGTCCAGACCGAGGTCGTGGACCCCATGGCCGCCGCTGCCAAGGCCCCCAAGGTGGCTGTTGCCGCAAAGGACGAGGATGCCGACGTTGAGGGCTCCACTGCAGCTGAGGAGGCCCCGGTGCGCAAGGAGACCTTTGCCGAGCGCCGTGCCCGCCTGGCCGCCGAGCGCGCCGCCAAGGAGGCCGAGGCCGCTGCGGACGACGCCGAGGACGGCAAGGGCGCTCCCGCCGAGGATGCCCCTGCGGACGAGGCTCCCGCTGCCGAGCTTGAGCCCGAGTCCGAGCAGGTGGCCGCGGAGGCTCCCGAACCCGAGGTGCTGACCACCGAGGACCTGTACGCCCGCCGTCCGCGCAAGCGCGCCGCGGCTCCCGCTGCGGAGGCCGAGGCCGCACCTGTCGAGGATGAGTCGAAGGGAGGGGAGCAGTAATGCCCATCGGACCCGCGCGCATGCCGCTCATGGACCATCTCGGTGAGCTGCGCCGTCGCCTCACCATCGTCGTCGTGTCGGTGCTCGCCGCCACCGTCTTCATGTATTTTGCAGCCCCCACGCTGGTTGACATCCTCAAGGACCCGATCAACGGTTCCCTGCAGCCCGGCGAGCAGCTCTCCGTCATGACCTCGCTCGGCGGCTTCTCCATCAAGTTCAACATCGCCATCAAGGTCGCGCTCGCCATGTGCACGCCCATGATCATCTGGCAGATTCTTGCGTTCTTCCTGCCGGCCTTGCGCCCCAATGAGCGCCGCTGGGTTGTCCCCACGGTGTTGGTCGCCACCATGCTGTTCTTCGCCGGCGTCATCTTCTGCTATGCCTTCATCGCGCCGGCCGCCTTTGAGTGGCTGCTCGAGGAGACCCGCTCCATCGGTGCCGCCATGCCTCAACTCGAGGATTTCATCAACACCGAGCTTCTGCTCATGATCGGCTTCGGCGTTTCGTTCGAGCTCCCGCTCATCGTGTTCTACCTGGCCGTGTTCCACATCGTGCCCTATGCCAGCTTCCGTGCGGCATGGCGCTACGTTTACGTGATCATGCTCGTGGTCTCCGCGTCCATCACGCCCGATGCCTCGCCCGTGACGCTGATCTTCATGTATGCGGTCATGCTGTCCCTGTACGAGGTCTCGCTCATGATCACCCGCTTTGTGGTTGTGGCGCGCGACGGCAAGGCCGGCCTCACCGAGAGTCGCCTGGGCCTCTTTGGCGACGAGGAGGACGACGACGAGTAGTCGCACGGCACACGCCCAGGCGGGTGGCATATGCCCTGATGGGCAGGATGCACCCGGGCATGTGGCGCGCCCCCAGCCGAACGGTCCAAGCTCGACCGAAGCACAATCGCAATGATGCCAAGTACCCGGGATGAGGATCCCGGGTACTTTCTTTTCCGTGCTCGAAATGCAGCTGAAGTCACAGCTCGAAATACAATCAAAGTCACAAAACCGGGTGCCCAAGCGTGACTTTGGTTGCATCTCGGTGACGCGGGGGGCGGCCGAGCAATGCGAAAGCGGCCGATGGAGGCAAAGGCAGCCGAGCGAGGACGTTCGCGAGTGGTGCGAGGTGGATCCCTCTGCCGTAGCGTGGGCTTTTAGCGTGAACGGTAGAACTCGTGTACACTGACCCACACTATATATAAATACGTCTGGCGCACTCGCGCCGTACAAAAAGGAGCCCTTGTGAAGCTCGTCGTTGCAGAGAAGAACATCGCTGCGCAGAAGATCGCGCAGCTGCTGGCCGACGCCGGCGCGCCGAAGAACGACAAGGTCTATAACACGCAGGTCTACCGTTTCAAAGTCGATGGCGAGGACTGGGTCTCAATGGGCCTGGCCGGCCACATCCTCGCACCGGATTTCCCCGACGAGATCCTTTTCGACAAGAAGATGGGCTGGTACAGCCTGACCGAGGACGGCGAGGTCCTGCCCGCCGGCGTGCCAGACGGCCTTGCCCGCCCGCCGTACGACACCAAGCGCAAGCCCTTCCTTGCCAACGGCATCAACATCAAGGGCTGGAAGGTCGAGAGCCTGCCGTACCTCACGTGGTCGCCGATCATCAAGAACCCCGCGGAGAAGGAGATCATCCGCGTCCTCAAGAACCTCGCCAAAAAGGCCGACGAGGTCATCATCGCCACGGACTTCGACCGCGAGGGTGAGCTCATCGGTTCTGACGCCCTCAACATGATTCGCGAGGTGGCCCCTGAGCTGCCCGCGCGCCGCGCCCGCTACTCCGCCCTCATCAAGGGTGAGGTCACCGAGGCCTTTGCCAACCTGGTCGAGCTCGACCAGGACCTGGCCGACGCCGGCGAGTCCCGCCAGTACATCGATCTCATTTGGGGCGCCGTCCTCACGCGCTACCTCACGCTCGCCAAGTTCGGCGGCTTTGGCAACGTGCGCTCCGCCGGTCGTGTCCAGACCCCCACGCTCGCCCTGGTGGTCGAGCGTGAGCGCGAGCGCATGGCCTTTGTGCCCGAGGATTACTGGCAGATCCGAGGGCTTGGTGAAGCCTCCGGCCAAGAGTTCAAGGTCGCCCACACCACGGCGCGCTTCACGGACAAGGCGGCTGCCGAGGCGGCGTACGCGCACGTCGAGGGGGCGACCACCGGTACCGTCACCGCTGTGGCCAAGCGCAGTCGCAAGCAGCAGCCTCCGGTGCCGTTCAACACCACCGCGCTGCAGGCGGCAGCGGCGGCTGAGGGCATCAGCCCCGCGCGCACCATGCGCATCGCCGAGTCCCTCTACATGAGCGGTTTCATCTCCTACCCCCGTGTCGATAACACGGTGTATCCCAAGACGCTGGACATCGAGGGCATCGTGAAGGGCCTGGCCTCCGGCACCCCGGCGCTCGCGCCCGTGTGCAAGAAGATCCTCGCCGGCCCGCTCACACCTACGCGCGGCAAGGTCGAGACCACCGACCACCCGCCGATCCATCCCACTGGCCAGGGCGATCCCACCACGCTCGACGGCGGCCAGCTCAAGCTCTACAACCTCATCGCCCGCCGTTTCCTGGCGACGCTCATGGGGCCCGCCACCATCGAGAACACCAAGCTGTCCATCGATGTCGGCGGCGAGCCGTTTGCCGCCAGCGGTGATGTGCTGGTGGAGGCCGGCTTCCGCGAGGCCTACCCGTATGGCCTCAAGCGCGACGAGCAGCTGCCCGCGCTGGCCGAGGGCGACGTCATCGACGTGCGCGACATCAAGCTCGAGGCCAAGCAGACCGAGCCTCCCGCGCGCTACAGCCAGGGCAAGCTCGTCCAGGAGATGGAAAAGCGCGGCCTGGGCACCAAGTCGACGCGCGCGAGCATCATCGAGCGCCTCTATGCGGTGCGCTACCTCAAGAACGATCCCATCGAGCCGAGCCAGCTCGGCATCGCCATCATCGACGCACTCTCGGAGTTCGCGCCTCGCGTCACCACGCCCGACATGACCGCCGAGCTCGATGCCGATATGACCAAGGTCGCCGAGGGCGCCGACACGCAGGAGCACGTGGTGGACCACTCTCGCGCTCTGCTCGCCGGCATGCTCGATGCGCTCATCGAGCACAAGGACGATCTGGGCGAGGCGATCTCGGACGCCGTCACCGCCGACGCCCGCGTGGGCGCCTGCCCCACGTGCGGCAAAGATCTCGTCATGAAGACGAGCGCCAAGACGCGCGGCAGCTTCATCGGCTGTATGGGCTGGCCGGATTGCGACGTGACCTACCCCGTGCCCTCCGGCGTGAAGGTGAGCCCGCTCGAGGGGGAGGCCGCCGTATGCCCCGAGTGCGGCGCGCCGCGCATCAAGTGCCAGCCGTTCCGCCAAAAGGCCTACGAGCAGTGCGTGAACCCCAAGTGCCCCACCAACTACGAGCCCGACCTCAAGGTGGGCGAGTGCTCCGTGTGCGCCGAGGCGGGTCGTCATGGCGATCTGATCGCGCATAAGAGCGAGAAGAGCGGCAAACGCTTCATCCGTTGCACCAACTACGACGACTGCGGTGTGAGCTACCCGCTGCCCGCTCGCGGCAAGCTTTCTGCCACCGGCGAGGTCTGCGAGCACTGCGGCGCGCCCGTCGTGGTGGTCGAGACGGCCCGCGGCCCGTGGCGCATCTGCGTGAATATGGACTGCCCCGGCAAGGAGAAGAAGCCCGCCCGCGGTAAGGCCGCCGCGAAGAAGACGGCTTCGACGGCCAAGAAGACCACTGCCAAGAAGACCGCTGCCAAGAAGGCGACTGCGAAGAAGGCTGCCGCCGAGAAGACCGCGACCGAGAAGGCGTAAAACATGAGTTCGCGAGGCCTGTTCATAACGGTTGAGGGGATCGACGGCTGCGGGAAGTCCACGCAGGCGCGGCTCATCGCGGCGGCGCTCGAGGCTGCGGGGCACGACGTCTTGCGCCTGCGCGAACCGGGCGGCGCCAAGATCTCTGAGCAGATCCGTGCCATCCTGCTCGACCCCGCAAACGCCGAGATGGGCGATGTGTGCGAGCTGCTGCTGTATGAGGCCGCCCGCGCCCAGCTCGTGCATCAGGTGATCAGGCCGGCGCTCGCCGCCGGCAAGACGGTGGTCTGCGACCGCTTCTACGATTCCACCACGGCTTACCAGGCCTTTGCCGATGGTTTGGACCGCAACATGGTGTCTCAGGCAAACGAGCTCGCGGTGGACGGTTGCCGTCCCGACCTCACGCTCGTGTTCGACCTGCCGGTCGAGGACGCCCTGCGCCGCCGTTCCGGCCGTGAGGCCGAAGACCGCCTCGAGCTCAAGGGTCTGGAATTCCAAGAGCGCGTTGCCGCGGGTTTCCGCGCGGTTGCCGCCGATGAGCCAGATCGCGTGAAGCTGATCGATGCCGGCGGGTCCATTGCCGAGGTGTTCTCCGGCGTTGCTGCCGAGCTCCGATCGGCCGGCCTGTCCATGTCCGAGGATGATGTTGCCGCGGCGATGCAGGCGTGTCAGGGGAAGTGCTAGCCATGCCCGACCGCCTCGCCCCCAACAGCCTGCTCGCCAAGCTCGATACGCAGCCGCGTGTGCGCGACTTTCTCGCCCGTGCGGTGACGAGCGGTCGTGCGAGCCACGCCTATCTGTTCCTCGGCTCGCCGGGCTCCGGCAAGCTCGATGCCGCTTGGGCGCTGGCCCAGGCGCTTCTGTGCGGCGAAGATGGCGTCTCAGGTGCCTGTGCCTCCTGTGATGACTGCGGCCGTGTTGCCCGCCGCACCCATCCGGACGTGCATTACTTCGCGCCCGAATCCGCCACGGGCTACCTTATCGCGCAGACGCGCGAGCTGCTCGAGGATGTGGCGCTCGCGCCCATCCGTGCCAAGGCTAAGGTCTATATCGTCGACCGCGCCGAGCAGCTGCGCGCCAACACCGCTAACGCGTTGCTCAAGACGCTTGAGGAGCCGCCCGCCGGAGTGACGTTCATCCTGCTCGGCTCGAGTGCCGATGTCATGTTGCCCACGATCGTGTCGCGCTGCCAGTGCGTGCCGTTCCGCCCGCTCTCGCTCGAAGACGCCGCCACGGCCGTCGAGCACGCCACCGGCCTGCCCGCGGGCAAATGCCGTATGGCCGTCGCGGTTGCCGGCAGTCCCGCCCGCGCGGTCGAGTTCCTCAAGAGCGGCGACCGCCAGGCAGCCCGCCGTGCCATGGTGCGCGCCGTGGACTTGCTCGCCCATGCCGACGAGGCCGACATCCTGGCCGCCGCCAAGGACCTCATGGGTGCGATCAAGGCGCCGCTCGCCGAGGTTAAATCGACCCAGCAGGCGGTCCTGGAGCAAAATCAGGACTATCTCTCCCGTGGTGCTTTAAAGCAGCTGGAAGACCGCAACAAGCGCGAACTGAACGCCCGTGAGCGTTCGGGTATCATGGAGGCTCTGGCGAGCGTTCGCTCCCTGCTGCGCGATGCCCTGGTTCGCCTCGCATCTGAGTCGGAGCCCGTCGTGAACGAGGACGTTTCCGACGTCGTCGAGCGCATCGCCGCCCGTGCCACGGTGACCGGCGTCACCCGTGCGCTCGATGCCGTTTCGAGCGCCGAGGCCCGCATCGCCAGAAACGTCACACCCCAGCTGGCCATCGAGGTCATGCTGTTCGATATCAGGAAGGCACTGCAATGCCCGTAGTCGTACCTGTCAAATTTGCGTTCGCCGCGCACGAGCTGTGGTTCGATCCACGCGACCTGGACATCCTCGCTGGCGATCACGCCATCTGCACCACCGAGCGCGGTACCGAGATCGGCCTCGTGACGGCCGATCCGTTCGAGGTGCATCCCGAGGAGCTCGCCGCTCCGCTCAAGCCCGTCGTGCGCATTGCCACCGACGCCGACCTCGATCGCGCTGACGACCTGGCCGATGCCGGCGAGGACGCCATGTTCGACTTCCGCCGTCTGGTGGAGAAGAACGGTCTGGACATGAAGCCTGTGGGCGTCGAGTACCTGTTCGGCGGGGAGAAGGCCGTCTTCTACTTTGCCGCCGAGGACCGCGTGGACTTCCGCCAGCTCGTCAAGGACCTGTCCGCCCACTTCCACGTCCGCGTCGACATGCGCCAGATCGGCGTGCGCGACGAGACCCGCCTGCAGGGCGGCTACGCGACCTGCGGCCAGGAGCTGTGCTGCACCCGTTTCGGCGGGCAGTTCGAGCCCGTCTCCATCCGCATGGCCAAGGAGCAGGACCTGCCGCTGAACTCCGCCAAGATCTCGGGCGTGTGCGGTCGCCTTATGTGCTGCCTTCGCTATGAGTTTGAGGCCTACAAGGATTTCAAGAGCCGTGCCCCCAAGAAGAAGACCCTCATCGACACGCCGCTGGGCAAGGCCCGCATCGTGGAGTACAACACCCCGCGCGAGCAGCTGGTGCTGCGCCTGGAGAACGGCAAGGTTTTCCGCGTCGACCTCGCCGATATGACGAGCACCGAGGAGAACAAGCAGCGCTGCGAGGCGCAAGGGTGCTCCTGCCGTCCCGACTGCGTGACGCGCGATGTCCTCGAGCGTCTCGAGTCGCCCGAGCTCGCCCTCGCCCTCATGGAGCTCGACCGCAAGAACGGCGTCGACGTGGGCGACGGCCTGGACACGGCCGATCGCATCGTCGCCTCCGGGCCCACGCCGCGCCGCAAGCGCATGCGCGAGGAAGAGGCCGCCAAGTTCGAGCAGGGCGGCTCCGGCCGTCGTGGTCGCAAGGGCGCTACCTCCAAGGGCCGTTCCCAGGAGGCCGAGGAGGAGCAGGCGCCACAGCAGTCGCGTCATCGCCGTCGCCGCTCCGGCGCTGCCGAGCAGGAGGTGCCGCAGGCCGCCGAGGCAAAGGCCCCGCGCACGGATGCGGACTTCGAGCCCGCGCAGCCCTCGCGCCGCCGCCGTCATCGCGCCGGCGCGGCCCCCGCGCCCACAGCCGGCACCCCGCATGAGGCTGCTTCTCCTGCCGAAGACGCGCCGGTGAAGAGCCGTCGCCGCAAGCACACCCCCTCTGGCACGGAGGCCGCATCCGGCGAGGGCAAGCGCCGTTCCCGTCCCCGCAAGCCCGAGACGCCTTCTGTCGCCGACCAGATCGCCGAGGGCGAGGTCAAGATCCAGCGTCGTCGCCCGGGTGACGGTGGCGGTGCCAAGTCGCGTCCCGCGACCGATGGCCCTGCCCGTTCCGGCTCCGATGATGCCGAGGGCGCTCCCAAGAAGCGTCGCCGTCGTCGCAGCCGCAAACCCAAGCAGGACGGCGGAGACGCCGGCGCGTCCGCCGAGTAGCCCGTGCGCGCGCCTCGTTTTCAGGCCGCATCCACATCGGACGTCGAGCCCCTCCCCACATCTGCGGGGAGGGGCTTTTTCACGTCGGTTGGAAATGGGGCAGAAAAAACGGGTCGCGGTTCCGCCGGGGCGCTGATTGAGGCCGCCCTCGAATTGATCTCGCCCACGAGGTGCGCCGGCTGCGAGCGACCGGGAGAACTCATCTGCTCGGCATGCGAGAATGCCATGCAGATCATAGACCCTGCTCGCTCCTGTCTGCACTGCGGCGCGCCCTTCGGGGCCATGGTGTGCACGGAATGCGCGGGAGCGAAGACCGATCTCGATCGCTGCTTGGCTGCCGCCGTGTTCGATGGGCCGGTCGGTCGCATCGTCCGCGCGTACAAGGACGGGGGCGAGCGCCGCCTGGCCGCCGAGATCGGCCGCATCATGCTCGGCGCGGCCGTGCGAGCGCAGCGCGAGGCGCCCGGGCGATATGGAGGGCTGCTTGTCCGTGCGGACGCGGTGGTGTTCGTCCCCGCCACGGCTGCGGCCTTCCGTCGTCGCGGGTTCGACCACATGGAACTCATCGCGCGGCATCTGAGTGGGCGCTCGGACATTCCCTTGCTGGATGCCCTGGTCAAGCACGGCTCATCCGACCAGCGCGAACTCGGGCGCGCCGACCGCCTGGCCGAGGCCCTCGGCGCTTACGAGGTCGTACTTCCCGTGAGGGGCAAGCGCATTTTGCTGATCGACGATGTCATCACCACGGGCGCGACCATGTCCGCGGCGGCATCGGCACTCAAGGCCGCGGGTGCCTCGCGCGTCGACGGTCTCGCGTTCGCCCGCGTATGGGGTTGAGGCGATGGACCGCGGGGGGATCGCCATCCCGTTTCCCACAGGATGGCTGTCGCCGTGCGATGGGGCGGGCGATTGTGCCCGCACCCGTGCGCAATCTGCACGTTACCTGCGGTATAATGCCCCGAAGTTCCTCCCAGGCTGTGGTTGCGGGTGCGCGCGGACTATCGGTTCGTCGCGCTCCTCAGTCCAAGACAGACGCGGTCGAAGGGATCCACGTAAGCCGTCGCGTGCGCGCGAGGGCGATCATGGCGCGTCCTAGAAGTAAGTCGCACCGCCCGTCGCTACTTTTTTGAGGCAATACGTGCCTCGCGGGCGAGCGGGTTAGTCGTGATATCGCCGCGGCGGTACGAGCAAACGCCCCGGTGCGCAAGTGTGGGGTCAAAAACCAGGTCAGCTGGGGGGATCGTGATAGCTGCCGTCCGCGCGCCCGTGCGCGGGCGTTCGGGGTGCCGGCCGCAGGGGCCGCAAGGAGAGTGGGGGAGTGCCGAGATGATCGGTCGCAAGTTCGTTGCAGGTCGCAAAGGTATGGCCGGCCTGGTTGCGTTCGCATGCGCGATGACGATGGGCCTGTCGGGTTGTTCGCTGACCACGCCCACGCGCGCCGAGGTCGAGCCCGAGCCCGTCAAGGCGACTCTCGGAGCAGACGACCTTATCGAGGACGGTGTCCTCACCGTTGCCATGGACATGACCGACGCCCCTCAGGCCATGACGGACCACGAGGGCAAGCCGAGCGGTTACTACGCCGATATCGCCCGCCTGCTCGCCGAGCGCATGGGCCTCGACCTGCGCGTCGTTTCCTCCGCCGACGTCACGGGCTCGCTTTCCAAGGGCAAGGCCGACCTCTATATCGGCGCCCGTACCGGCGAGGACGGTGTCGTCGAGAGCGGCGTCCTGGTACAAAACGCCTCCTCCATCTTTGCCAAGTCGGCCGATGGTTCGCGTGAGGTCCCCACGGTTTCGGCAACCACCCTGCAGGGTGCCGTCGTCGCCGTCCAGTCCGATTCCGCCGCGCAAGATGCCATGGACTCCGCGGGCATCGACACCACCCTCAAGACCAAGTCGAACGTGAACGAGTGCTTCGAGGCGCTTGCGGACGGCGAGGTCGACTACGTCGCCTGCGACTCCACCGCCGGCGCCTACCTGGCCCGCGCCTATCCCGGCACCGTGTTTGTGGGTACCATCGCCCCGATGGTCTCTTACGACGCCATCGCCGCTTCCGGTACGGATCTTGCCGATCAGGCGATGGGGATTCTCGAAGACGCCCTGTCCGACGGCACGCTCGAGGCTCTTTTTCGCCTGTGGTACGGCGACCTGCCCTTCAGCCTCGACGATCTCGCGCTTGATGGCGTGACGTTCGAGCAGGAGGCCCCCGAAAACGAGGAGACCCCCGCTTCTGAGGGCGAATCGGGCGAGCTCGCGCAGTCCGACAGCCTGAACTCCCTGGGCTAGGCCCGACTTTCTCCGCTACCCGTTCGCGCCCATGCAGCGCATGGGAATTCGGCGGTCGGTTCGGACGCTCCAGCGAACGGGAGCACAATTTCCCCACGTGTGTCTTCATCCAACTTGGGTACAACAGCTGTACGAGTACTATCCCCGGATAGATTGGAGCCACGTATGGAAATCAAGGTCTCCGGTCGCAAGACCACGGTCACCGATGCTCTGCGTGCGCATGTCGATGAGAAGATCGGCGAAGCCCTCAAAGTGTTCGACATCGAGCCCATGACCGCCGATGTCGTCCTGCGCTATGAGAAGAACCCCTCCAACCCCAACCCCGCTATCGTCGAGGTCACGGTCCGCGCCCGCGGTTCGGTGATCCGCGTGGCCGAGCACGGTGCGGACATGTATGCCGCGATCGACCTCGCCGCTGAAAAGGTGACGCGCCAGCTCCGCAAGTTCAAGACGCGCGTGGTCGACAACCGTCAGCAGGGTCTGTCCGCCGCCGAGGTCGCCCCTGTCGAGCCCGTTGCCGATCTGGCCGACCTGCTGCTCCCCGAGGATGAGGACGACCAGCTCGTGCGTGTCAAGGAGGTTGAGCTCACCCCCATGACCGATGAGGAAGCGCTCGTTCAGACCGATCTGATCGGCCATGACTTCTACGTGTTCGAGAACAGCGTCACCGGCCTGGTCAATGTGGTGTATCACCGTAAGAATGGTGGATACGGCATCATCAAGCCCAAAATCGAGGTCGAGGGCGAGTAAAATAGCGTCCATTGCATGATCTGGATGGCGGCCATCCCATGTGGGTGGCCGCCTTGTTGTATTGAGGAGCGTCCATGGGCAACATCACCGCCTCGTACGAGGTCCCGCGCATGTGCCGCATCGTCATTGATACCTGTGCCGATCTCACCCCCGAGATCGCGGCCACACTCGAAGTGGATATCTTGGGATTCCCCTACATCCTCGATGGCGTCGAGTACACCGACGACATCTGGAGCACCATCACCCCTTCGGAGTTCTACGACAAGCTGCGTGAGGGCTCCAAGGCCTCGACCTCGGCGATCTCGATCGGTCAGTACCTCGAGTTCTTCACCAAATGCGCCGAAGAGGGCACGCCCACGGTGTATCTGTGCTTCACGAGCGCGCTCTCCTCAAGCTACAACTCCGCCTGCCATGCGGCCGAGCAGGTGCGCGCCGATCATCCCGAGTTCGAGCTCTACGTGGTGGACAACGCGCTGCCCTGCGCGTGCGGTGAGTTGCTCGCCATGGAGGCCGTGCGTCAGCGCGCGGCCGGTCTGAGTGCGCGCCAGCTGGCCGAATGGGCCAATGAGGCAAAGACCTACATCCACGGTTACTTCACCCTGGACAGCCTCGATGCGCTCTCCGCCGGCGGACGCATCCCGCCCGCAGCGGCGTCCCTCTCCTCCAAGCTCGATATCAAGCCCGAGCTGTCCTTCGACCTGGCCGGGGCACTTTCGCTCATCGGCGTGAACCGCGGCCGCAAGAAGGCACTCAAGTCGCTTATCAAGTCATTCACCGAGAACTACGAGTTCGACCCGACCCTGCCGCTCGCCATCGTCTCCTCCGACGCCGAGAAGGATGCCGATTGGCTCGAGGCTGCCGTTCGTAAGGAGCCCGGCTGTGCGGACCTCACCATCCTGCGCGGTTCGGTGGGTCCTACGATCGGCTCGCATGTCGGACCGGGTATGGTCGCCCTTATCTTCTGGGGTAAGAACCGCTCGGAGAAGATCTCCCTGACCGACCGCATCGCCAGCCGCGTCCGCGGGGAATAGCGAGCACCGGGGTCGGTCCGCCTGGCTCCGGCGGTGGCATCCGCCATCGCCGCCCATTCGTCGAACAAACGTTAAAAGGAGCGTTGCATATGGCAAGCAAGAACCTCAAGATCGCCTTCATCGGCACCGGCATCATGGGCGCACCCATCGCCGGCCACATCATGGACGCGGGCTACGAGCTCACCGTCTACAACCGCACCAAGGAAAAGGCCGCCGACCTCATCGAGCGCGGCGCCGCCTGGGCCGATTCCGTCGCCGAGGCCGCCAAGGACGCCGACGTGGTCTTTACCATGGTCGGCTTCCCCACGGATGTGGAGGAGGTCTACCTGGCGGGCGAGGGCCTGCTGGCCTCTGCCAAGGACGGTGCCTACCTCATCGACCTCACCACCAGCGCGCCCGAGCTCGCCCGCGATATCGCCGGCGCCGCCGAGGTGTGCGGCAAGCACGCCTTCGACTGCCCCGTGACGGGCGGCGAGTCCGGTGCCATCGCCGGCACCCTCACGGCCATCATCGGCGCCACCGAGCGCGATATCGAGCCCGTCTGCGAGGTGCTCGAGACCTTCACCTCCAAGATCTGCTGCTTCGGCGGTGCCGGCAAGGGCCAGGCCGCGAAGCTCTCCAACCAGGTCGCCCTGGCGAGCGCCATGGTGGGTATGGCCGACGCCCTCTCCTTTGCCCAGCAAAACGATCTCGACGTCGAGCAGGTGCGCGAGATGATCTGCTCCGGCACGGGCAGCTCCGGTGCCATGCAGCAGCTCGCCCCTAAGGCGATCGACGGCGACTACAAGCCCGGCTTCCTGGTCGAGCACTTCCTCAAGGACCTGGGCTTGGCGCTCACGGTCGCCGAGGAGAAGGAGCTCGCCCTGCCCGGCGCCGATACCGCGTTCACCCTGTACGACATGCTCGACGCCATCGGCGGTGGCCGCATGGGCACCCAGGCCATCACCCTGCTGTACCAGGAGGAGGCCGAAGCCGTCGCCGCGGGTCTGGATTGGTCGCTTTACACGGCCCAGCACGAGCACGACGATGAGTGCGATTGCGGCTGCGGTCACGACCATGGCCACGATCACGGCGAGGACCACGAGTGCTGCTGTGGTGGCCACGGCCACGGCGAAGGCCACGAGTGCTGCGGTGGCCATGGTCACGGCGAGGGCCACGAGTGCCATTGCGGTCACCATCACGAGGGGTAAGCGGGCATGCCGGCTAACTGGGTCTACATCATCACCTACGTCATGGTGTTCGGCTTTGCCGTCTACATCGGTTTTCTGATCGGTCAGGAACTGAGCCGTCGCTACCTCGTCACCGCGCGCGCCTACTGGGCCGCCAATATCGGAGGCCTCGTCGCGGTCGTGCTGGCCGTTGCGCTCATTCCCGCCATGATGATCCAAATCATCTTGATGGGCGTCTTGGCCGGGTATATCGCCGGCCTCAAGATGGGCTTTGGCGAATCTTCGGGCCCCTGGAAGTGGCTCGATAACTTCATGGACGTCAACAAGCGCCATCGAAAGGTCGCCGAGAAGGGTACCGGCGAGGCGTATCGTCGCCGTCGCAAGACCGGAGAGGCCGGCCCCGACCTGATTTCGATCGACGAGAAGGGCTCTGCGGGTTCGCCCTCAAGACAGTCCCGCGACGCCTAAAAACAACACCCCGAGCGCCCGCGGACTTCCCGCGGGCGCACTCGGATGGGGCCCGCGGGCGGCGGTTGCGTCCAGAGCTCGCCCCAGGCCTTTCGACCGTGCACATTTGCCCTGGACCGATGGGCCCGTCCATACGATAATTCGGATGTTCGCCGCAAGAGAAAGATAAGAGGTACGCACCCATGGCAGAAGAGAACCTTGTCGAGCTTTCCCCCGAGGAGGCCGCCCGCCTCGCGAGCGTCGAGAACAGTGCCGACGCCCTGTCCGCCCTCATCGAGGACCTGTCCAGCTCGAGCCGTCGCACGCGCCAGCTCGCCGGACGCGTGGTGAACCTGCTCGCCGAGCGAGAGCCCGATCTGCTCGCCCCCTTTATCGAGCAGCTGGTGGACGCCCTGTATCGCCCGGAGGCCCAGACCCGCTGGGAGGTGCTCGACGCATTGACGCTGCTCGTTCCCGAGCATGCCAAGGAGTGCGGCGCCGCGTACGAGGGCGCCGAGGCCGCCCTGTTCGATGAGATTTCGGCCCCGCTGCGCTTGTCCGCCTTCCGTTTCCTCGTGGTGTGGGGCGCCACGGAGCGCCGCCGCTCCGAGAAGGTGTGGCCCATTATCGACGAGGCTATCCAGTGCTATCACGGCGATCTTGAGTACCGCGATATGCTCGCGCTGCTCTTCTCCTTCGCACATGGCCAGATCTCGGGTTCCGTTGCCGCCGAGCTGGCCGGCCGTCTCCAGTTCGATGCCGAGAACGGCAAGGGCAGCTACCTGCGCGTCCGCTCGCGTGAGATTTACGACGCGCTGGTCAAGCGCTTCAAGCTCGACAACCCGCAGAAGAAGGTACGCGCCAAGAAGAGCGATGCCGAGGACGAAGACGAGGAGTAACTCATGGCCCACGACGTTGTACTGATCCCCGGTGACGGCATCGGCCCCGAGATCACAAGCGCGATGCGCCGCGTGGTCGAGGCAACTGGTGTCCAAATCAACTGGAATGTTCAGAACGCCGGTGCCGGCGTGATGGATGAGTACGGCACGCCGCTGCCCGAGCATGTGCTCGAGGCTGTGCGTTCCACCAAGGTTGCCATCAAGGGCCCCATCACCACGCCGGTGGGCACGGGCTTCCGCAGCGTCAATGTCGCCCTGCGTAAGGAGTTCGACCTGTATGCCTGCGTGCGCCCCTGCCTTTCCCAGCCCGGCGATGGCTCGCGCTACCGCGACGTCGACCTGGTGATCGTGCGCGAGAACACCGAGGACCTCTACGCGGGTATCGAGTTCGACGAGGGTGCGCCCGAGGTCGTGAAGCTCGCCGAGCTCGTCGAGGCATCTGGTCAGAAGCCCTTCGCCTCCGATTCGGCTATTTCCATCAAGCCGATCTCCATCGAGCGTTCGCGCCGCATCGTCGAGTACGCGTTCGAATACGCCCGTCGCTGCGGTCGCAAGAAGGTCACGTGCGTGCACAAGGCCAACATCATGAAGGCGACCGACGGTCTATATCTGCGTGTGGCGCGCGAGGTGGCTGAGCGCTACCCCGATATCGAGTTCAACGATAAGATCGTGGACGCCACGTGCATGGGCCTGGTTCAGGAGCCCCGTGATTTCGATGTGCTCGTATGCCTGAACCTGTATGGCGACATCGTGAGCGACCTGTGCGCCGGTTTGGTGGGCGGTCTTGGCATGGCGCCCGGTGCCAATATCGGTACGGACGCGGCGATCTTCGAGCCCACGCACGGCAGTGCGCCCGATATCGCGGGCAAGGACATCGCCAATCCCACGGCCGAGATTCTCTCCGCCGCGATGATGCTCGACCACTTGGGCGAGGCCGATGCCGCCGAGCACATCCGCGCGGCTGTTCGCGCCACGCTCGCCGAGGGGACGTGCGTCACCGGGGATGTGCAGCGCGCGCTTACCGGTAGCGCCGAGGGTGCTGCGGGGACGCAGGATTACGCCGACGCGGTCATCGCGCACCTTTCGTAGCCGTATGTGTAATTGGGGACGGGTGCATTTTACACATGAGGTGTGACCCTTCCCTTTTGCGCCGATCCGCGGTATCGATGCGCGCGGCGTCGCACTGGGGCATCACATTGTGCAATTAAGCAAACCTTAACGGGGATGCGCTCGTTTTGAGGCGTATCCCCGTTTATTTTTGGGTATCGTATCGGCTTGATACGACAATCCGCCAGGTAAGGTGAAGGGAGCGGACCGCATGGGTCTGATCATGAAGAAGGACGATTCCGAGGATAACGAGTACATCGACGGGATCGAGGTCGTCGGCCGCGGCGAGGGCCCGAACGGCGATGATGAGGTCGAGCACGTGGAAATTCACGAGGGCCTGACCGCCGAGGACATTTCCGGCAAGACGGCGGCCGCCGAGGCCGATCGTGAGCTCGAGGCCGATCCCGAGCTGTTGGATGCCGACGCCGAGGACGCCGGCGCCGCCGACGCTGATGCCGCCGACGCTGGTGCCGCCGACGCTGAGGACGCCGGCGCCGCCGACGTCAGCGAGGCCGATGGCGAGCCCGAGCCCGAGGGCGTGGAGGACTCCGAGCCCGCGGCAGACGCCTCTGCGGATTCCTCTACCGCCGTGCCTGCCGCCACGTCGCGCGTGGCGCGCCCGAAGAAGACGCGCATGCAGCGAGCAATGATGGGCAAGCACAAGTACTTCATCGCCGGCGCGCTCGCCGCCGTGATCGTTGCCGGTGTTTCCGGTTACTTCCTTGGTTCCGGCGGCTTTGGCTCCAAGGGTGTGAGCGCTCCCGTTTTTGCGGAGAGCGAGCTCGACGCGACGGTCGCAACCTGGAAGTTCAAGGGGGCCTCGCACAAGATCAGTGCCCGTGAGGCCATTGAGAGCCAGTACAGCCTCGACAGCGTGAAGGACGAGGACGGCAACTACCCCGCTCCTTCCGCCGACGCGGTTCTCTCCTATGTGCGCAACCGTATCCTGCTGGAGGAGGCATCCAAGCAGGGCATCGAGCTGAGTGATGAAGATCTTTCTTCCTCTGCCGAGGCCTCCCTGGGCACCTCCGACTTCTCCGCTATCGCCGATCAGTACGGTGTGAGTGAGGATCAGGCCAAGCAGATCGTGCGTGAGCAGGGCACCATCCAAAAGCTGTATCAGAGCGTGATGGATGACGCGCCCGCCATGCCCAAGGCCCCCGCCGAGCCCGAGAGCGGCGACGAGAACGAGGCCAAGGCCGAGTACGCCGCCTATATCATCGATCTGGCCGGTAAGGAGTGGGATGCCGAGGCTGGTACCTGGGCTAAGCTCGACGGCGCTTACGCCACCGCGCTCGCCGGCGAGGAGATCACTCCCGAGTCTGCGACCTATGCCCAGGCCCAGAAGGCCTATGCCGTCGCGTACCAGCAGTACATGCTCGAGTCGCAGGGCGCGAACGCCAAGTGGACGTCCTATGTCAACGAGCTCTTCGGCGAGGCCGATGTCGAGCTCTTTGGCCTGTATGCCTAAGACGTTCGGCCGATTGCGCTAGCCGCGCGCGCCGGCTGCATGCGCTGCGGCATCTCGAGGTTTGGTTGCGATGTGCCGCGCTGTGACAGGCAGGCAATTTACGACCGTAACCGCCCGCCGAGCTCGTCGTTTTTGGTCGCGATGTGCTGCGCTGTTGCAGGCAGGCAATTTACGACCAAAACCACCTTCTAAGATCGGAACTTCTGGTCGCGATGTGCCACGCTGCGACAGCCTGGCACATCGCGACCATTTTTTTGTGCCGAATCTACGCGCTGGACCTGCGTGTTGTGACGCCCAGCTCGTCATCGGGGCCGCTCACGGGTTGCGCCTGCCTCAAACGGGTGACTTGCTATGCTGGAGAAGTGCCTGTGGGGGAGGGGCTCGACCCGCCTCCGGCTTATGCAAGGAGAAAGGACGGTCGTCATGGACGAGACGTTTGAGAAAGTCGCCGCATGGTGCAAGCCGACCATGGAGCATCCGCTCGCCATCGTGCTGGGCAGCGGTCTGGGTTCGCTGGGTGAGCGCGTGCGCGTGGTGCGACACATCCCGTACAGCGACATCGATGGGTTCCCCACGGAGGCGATCCCAGTGGAGGGCCATAGCTTCACGGTTCTCGTGGGTGAGCTCGACGGTGTGCCCGTGGTGGTGTATCCCGGTCGCGTGCACATGTACCAGGGTTACGACGCCCTGCAGGTGACCTCGCTCGTGCGGCATGCTCACAAGCTGGGTTGCCGCAGCATCGTGTTGAGCTGTGCGACCGGTGCGGTGGGCGCCATCGCTCCCGGTACCGTCGGCATCATCACCGATCAGATCAACCTCACCGGGCGCAATCCGCTCGCATCGCCCGCGGGCGTTGCCGCGGCCGGCCTGGACAGTCCGTTTGTCTCGATGGCGGGGGCCTACTCCCCGTATCTCTCCGGCCTGGCGCGCGAGGCTGCGTCCGAGCTTGGCATGGAGCTCGCAGAGGGTGTGTACGCCGGCCTCCTCGGTCCCAGTTACGAGACGCCCGCCGAGATCCGCATGCTCGGCACGCTCGGTGCCGATTACGTGGGCATGTCGACCGTGTGCGAGGCCATCATGGCCCGCGCCATGGGGATGGAGGTGCTCGGAATCACGCTCGTCACCAACAAGGCCGGCTGTCCGGGCGAAAGCCACGCAAAGGTGCTGGGCGCCGCCGACGCGGTCGCCGAGGCAATGCAGGCCCTTGCGCTCGCCACGATCCGCCGTATCGGTGCATAAGCGCGTGGAGAAGAGTTTTTCTAACCGTGCGTTAGGCACTTGCGCGGGAGCGCATTTCCACGTACTATAGACAATCGTCGGAACGGCTCAGTCCGCTCCGCCATGGAGTCGCCAGCGTAGCTCAGTTGGCAGAGCACCGCTCTCGTAAAGCGGGGGTCACCGGTTCGAGCCCGGTCGCTGGCTCCATCGAATTTTAAAGGCCAGGCACCATGTGTGTCTGGCTTTTTTCTTTATACGTCGCTGTTTTTGACAGCGTGTGAGTGCTGGGGGGATCTTTTCACCCGCACGTGAGCGCCTTTGGCTCGTCGGGGGTTTCCCCACTGTCTACATGCTTTTTGCGTTCGATGGAAGGCTTTCGACGATTTAAGGCCGTGCCCAGGGGTCCTTTTCTGCAAAGTGTACGTTTTGGGGAACGTTTTGATCGAATTACGGCATTGTGCGCGGCAATCCGGCAGCAAAACCCCAGTTCGCGCAAAGCGAGCAAAGGGCGTTCGACGTGATTTGAGTCAAAACCTTCCCCAAAACGTACACCTTGAGTTTTTCGAGTGCCCGCCTGACAATTTCAGCAAGATGAGAGCACCCTGCGGTCAGGAGCGAAACATGGAATTCACCCAGGTCGATTATATCGTCACGTCAACGCGCGTGTTCACGAGCGCCCCTGCGGAGTGCGCCGCCCGGCCCCTGGCGTTCGCCGTGGCGGGGGAGCGGGTCGTGGCGACGGGCTCCCTGCAGGATGTGATCGCCTCTTGTCCCGCATCGACTCCCGCGCTCGATTACGGTGACGCCCTCATCTGCCCCGGCTTTCACGACGCTCATCTGCATTTCTTCCACACGGCCCTCGGGGGGTCACCCTACCTGCTCATGCACATGGGGGAGAGCGAGTCGGAGCTTGTGGAGCGGACGGTCGAATTCGCGAAGGGGCTTCCCGAGCATGCCTGGGTGGTCACCCAGGGTTGGCGTGATTACCGCTGGGACCCGCCCGTGCCGCCCACCAAGCATTCGCTCGACGAGGCATTCCCCGACCGTCCCTGCGTGATGTACTCGGGCGACGGTCATACGCTCTGGATGAACACGTGCGCCCTTAACGCCCTCGGCGTCACGCGTGATTCCGTGCCCCCGCAGGGCGGCAGTTACGACAAGGATGAGAACGGTGAGCTCACGGGCATCATCCGCGAGGCTGCGGCGATGGAGCTCCTTCCGCGCTGCCTCGAGTGGCTCACCGAGGAAGACATCGCCTCCGCCTACGAAGCCCAGATGGCGTGCATGGCGGAGCAGGGCATCACCTCGATCTGCGACATGGCCCTCATGCCGCATCCCGGCTGCGATTTCATCCGCGACGACGTGTATGAGAAGCTCTCGCGCGAGGGCAAACTCACCCTGCGTGTGCACATGTACCCCACGCTGCTCGACGATCAATCGCGCCTCGAGGATTTGCAGGACCGTTATGCGGGCGATGAGTTCCCCCTGCTGCGCGCTCCGGGCTTCAAGCAGTTCTTCGACGGCGTGAGCAGCCAGCACACCGCATGGCTGACCGAGCCTTATACGAATGCACGCTTCGACGGCGACTGCGGGCGCCCCACGGTACCGGCCGATCGCATGCGCGAGCTGGTTCTCGCCGCCGCCGAGCGCGGTCACTCCGTGCGCATCCACACGATCGGAGACCGCGCCATCCACGAGGCCATCGACATCTTCGGCGAGGCGATGGCCTGGTACGGGGCTCCCATGCAGGGCCGCAACACGCTCGAGCACCTCGAAAACCTGTTGCCCGAGGACATCGATCGTTTGGCTGAGTTCGGCATTTTGGCGAGTTCCCAGCCCGGCCACATCACGCTCGATCCGGGCGGTCCCGAGCGCGACCTGGGCGAGGAGCGCAGCCGTGTCATGTGGCCCTTCGCCACGTACGAAGATCGGGGCGTTGAACAGGCCTTTGGCACCGATTCTCCGATCACGGCCGTGACCAGCATGGACGTGCTGTACTGCGCCGTGACGCGCCAGGACCCGTTCACGCATGAGCCCGCGGGTGGATGGCTGCCGGGTGAGTGCATCAGCGCCGCTGAGGCTCTGCGAATCTACACCGCCGGCACCGCCGCGGCGGCGGGCCGCGAGGACGAACTCGGCCAGATCGCCCCGGGCTTCCTGGCGGACTTCGTGGTGTTGGACCGCGATATCACCGCGTGTGATCCGAGCGAGATCCAGGGTACTCGGGTCGTGGCCACGTATGTGGCGGGCGAGCGGGTGTTTGAACGGTAGGAGCAGGCTCCCTGTTCTGGGCATACTTCGCGCTTTCGGCAACGATAGTCGAAAGTGTTTTCGTTCAGTCCTTTGTCGACCGCCTACCGCTGGTAATTCAACGCTCAAGAAATCTAAGTGCCGCTTTATAAGATTTTTTGAAGTGACGTTGTATAAGTCCGTACGGCTGGGTACTATTCAACGCGTACACAAACCGCATGGGTCGCCGGCGTGTGCCGGAGCCCAGCAAAAGGAGGAGACAAGCATGTCTTTGAAGCCGCTTGCAGATCGCGTTCTGATCAAGCCCGACGCCGTCGAGCAGAAGACCGCTTCCGGTCTCTATATCGCCAGCAGCGCTCAGGAGAAGCCCCAGCGCGGCACCGTCGTCGCCGTGGGCGCCGGCAAGATGAACGACCGCGGCGAGCGCATCCCGCTCGACGTTCACGAGGGCGACGTCGTGATCTACGGCAAGTTCGGTGGCAACGAGATCAAGGTCGACGGCGAGGAGTACCTGCTCATGCGCGCCGACGACATCTACGCCGTCGTCGAGTAACTTTCGCGACCCCGAACCTCAATTGAGGGACAGTCCCCAAATTGAGGTGTCGCCTGCGGCACGCGACTCAGCCGCAGCCGACAAACCGCGACCTCAAATTGGGGACTGTCCCTAAAACGAGGTCCTGAGACGGATATGTAATTTGCACCCGTCCCTAATAACACATTTGGAGGAACATCAAATGGCTAAGAACATCACGTTCGACACCGACGCTCGCGCCAAGCTCGCCAAGGGCGTCAACACCCTGGCCGACGCCGTGACCGTCACCATGGGCCCCAAGGGCCGCTATGTCGCCCTGCAGCGCTCCTTCGGCGCTCCCATGATCACCAACGACGGCGTTTCCGTCGCCAAGGAGATCGAGCTCGAGGACAACATCGAGAACATGGGCGCCCAGCTGGTCAAGGAGGTCGCCACCAAGACCAACGACACCGTGGGTGACGGCACCACCACCGCCACGCTGCTGGCCCAGGCCATCGTGAACGACGGTCTCAAGAACGTCGCCGCCGGCGCCAACCCGCTGGCCATCCGTCGCGGTATCGACAAGGCCGTCAACGCCGCCGTGGCCGAGATGAAGAACCTCGCCAAGCCGGTCGAGACCAAGGAGCAGATCGCTTCCGTCGGCACCATCTCCGCTGGTGACGCCGAGGTCGGCAACAAGATCGCCGACGCCATGGACGTCGTGGGCAAGGACGGCGTCATCACCGTCGAGGATTCCCAGACCTTCGACATCACCATCGACACCGTCGAGGGCATGCAGTTCGACAAGGGCTATGTCTCCGCGTACTTCGTCACGGACAACGACCGCATGGAGGCCGTGATGAAGGATCCCTACATCCTCATCACCGACCAGAAGATCTCCAACGTCCAGGACATCATGCCCGTGCTCGAGGCCGTCTCCCGCGCCGGCAAGGGCCTGCTCATCATCGCTGAGGACATCGACGGTGAGGCTCTGCCCACCCTGGTCCTGAACAAGATCCGCGGCGCCCTCAACGTCTGCGCCGTCAAGGCCCCCGGCTACGGCGATCGCCGCAAGCGCCTTCTCGAGGATATCGCCATCCTCACCGGTGGCCAGGCCGCGCTCGATGAGCTCGGCATCAAGGTCGCCGACATCACCGCCGACATGCTCGGTACCGCCAAGAGCGTGACCATCACCAAGGATAACACCACCATCGTCGACGGTGCCGGCACCAAGGAGGCCATCGCCGACCGCGTGGCCGCCATCAAGGGCGAGATGGAGCACACCGAGTCCGAGTTCGATCGCGAGAAGCTCCAGGAGCGCCTGGCCAAGCTCTCCGGCGGCGTGGCCGTCATCAAGGTCGGTGCCGCTACCGAGACCGAGCTCAAGGAGATCAAGCACCGCGTCGAGGACGCCCTGCAGGCCACCCGCGCGGCCGTCGAGGAGGGCATCGTCGCCGGCGGCGGTGTCGCCTTCATGGACGCCCTGCCCGCGCTCGAGAACATTGAGATCTCCGATCCCGAGGAGCAGATCGGTATCGACATCATCAAGAAGGCCCTGACCGCTCCTGTGGCCACCATCGCCAAGAACGCCGGTTACGAGGGCGCTGTCATCGTTGACAAGGTCTCCGAGCTCCCCGCGGGCGAGGGCCTGAACTCCGCCAACGGCGAGTGGGGCAACATGATCGACATGGGCGTGCTCGACCCGGTCAAGGTCACCCGCACCACCCTGCAGAACGCCGCCTCCGTGGCCTCCCTCATCCTCATCACCGAGGCCACCGTTTCCGACGTGCCCAAGAACACCCAGCTCGAGGACGCCATCGCGGCCGCTACCGCCGGCGCCCAGGGCGGTGGCATGTACTAAGCCGTAAGGTTTAGATAACTCACCGGAATCCCCCGGCAATTGCGAATGCCTGATTGGGCACTTCGTGGTTGCCGGGGGTTCTTCATTTTTATGCCAGGCAACGGTGCGCCCAGGGCGGATGGGGCATTGGGGTGTGCAAGCGGGCGCTCTGGCGGTCGGGGTTTCTGAGATTGGGACGTGGCGAGTGCCGTTGGTCGAAGCTGAACTACCAATCACGGAAGTATGAAAGAAATGTTCGATACTGAATGATATTGTCTACAATTGTTTGTTCAGCCGTAGAAACGGCACAATTGATTGGAGATGAATGAGTAAAAGAACATTTTCGATCCCATCGTTGCGCATTCCATTGCACGATGCCTGGCGTCGTTCTCGCAGTGCTGCGGCATGCCTCCTGACGGGAGCAGCTTTGACCGCCACCTGCATTGCTGCGGCTCCCTCCGCTTGGGCCGAGGCGACTGTCCCGGAAGGCGCGACGGGCGTTTGGTCTTTTGAAGGCAGCGAGCCTTTCAAAGGCACTGGTAGCCAGAGCTTTTCTATTGAGGAAGTTGAAGATCCAAACGACTCGGTAAAGGTTGAGGACAGCGGTATCCAGGCTTTGGGAAAGAGCCTTAGCTTCACAAGCAAAAACGAGAACTACGATATTCGAGTTCGAGCTGCGCTTGACCAGCAGAAGGATTTCTCTGTTTCGTTCTGGGTCTGCGATGATCAGGACGCTCAGCCAGCACAGGGCAAGCGTACCATTCTGTTGCACTCTGCTGGGAAGCAGACTTCGATTCTCACCGAGTGGAAAGACGGCACATTCTCGTCTTCTATTGATAAAGACGGGAGCAACATCACCCTCGGTAAAAATTCTAGCCGCACTTCTTGGCAGCATGTTGTCTTTGTAAAACAGGTCACCGACAACGGATCGAATAAAAGCCTGAAGGTTTACCTGAACGGTGTCGAGGTGGGTAAGGGCTCATGGACCGAAACCCTTCCTAGCGGGAAGATTGGCTTGCAGCTGGGTTCCTGGGGCAAGGACGCGACTCAGCCCAATGGCACAGAACGTTTTCAGGGCAAGATGGACGAGCTGCGCCTATATGACAAGGCCCTGACATCCGATGAAGCGAGGCAGCTCTATGATTCATATGCCTCCGTGAAGGAGGAGCTTGAGCTTGCCAATGTAAAGGCTGAACTGAAGCGCTTGGTGGATGCCGCCAAGGAGCTTCAGGGGAATTCCGACGGTTCGACTGCTTACGTTGCACTTGCAGATGCAATTGAAAAGGCCGAAACTGCTCTAAAGGGTACTGACGTTGCCGCCATCAAACAGGCGAAGGATGAGCTGGCTCACGCCATGGGCGGTGTTTATGCCCTTGGCATCACCGTGACCGTGAATACCGATAAGGTCGAGCGTCCGATTGACGGTTCCATTTTCGGCATCAACCATCGTTACGCTTTCAATGGCTATGGGTCGTTTGATTCCAAGACCATGAAAATCAAGGAAGATTTCGCAAAGCTCTACGATGAAGCGGGTTTCGGTTCAATCCGCTATCCTGGAGGAACTATCTCCAACCTGTTTAATTGGAAAGAGACTCTAGGACCTAAGGAAAGCCGCACTAATCAGATTCACGGCTTCTACAACAACGACGGTCAGGGCGGCATAGCGCCGACTTTTGGCATCTCCGAGATCGGAACCTTTGCTCAAGAGCATAATTCCGAGATTGTCTACGTGTATGCACTCGGCCGCGGTGACGCCAACGATGCTGCTGACCTTGTGGAGTTCCTCAATGCCGCCCCTGGCACCAACCCAAACGGCGGCACGGCATGGGCGGACGTGCGTCGTGATCTCGGCCACAATGAACCCTTCAATGTTCGTTATTTCGAAATCGGTAACGAGATGAATCAGGGTGGTGCCGACGGTCGAGCATCTCAGCAGTATTGGACTGCGAATGTCCAGGGCGGTGCCGAGAAGGCCTATATCGATGGTGGCATCGCAACGTTCACTGACCAATATGCCATCACGAGGGGCGATTGGAACGAGGCCAAGTCCAAATCGACCGGCAAGCCCAACCAGGAGTTCGGCATGCGCTATGCGCTCGTCGAGCGTGATAAGAAGGCATCTGACTATGACGCCTTCACGGCTTTGGATGTCGAGTCCGTCAAAGTGAAGGTCGGGGGCGAAGAGTGGAAGCCCGTCGATGACCTTAAGACGACGAAGCCGACCGATAGGGTTTATCAACTTAACGAGAAGACCGGGTATTTCACCTTCGGCGATGGAACCCATGGCATGATCCCCGCCAAGGACGCCAAGATCATGGTCGATTATTCCGTCGAGCGCGATGGTTTTGTGGAAATCTCGAAAAGCATGCGCGCCACCATGGCCCAGATCAATGCTGATCGCGAGAAGGTCGGTGCTCCCGTCGGCGAGATGCACATCTACTCGAGCTACGAGACTGAGGGCTTTGTCAACAAGATGCATGAGGGCGGTCATGACGCCCTTTATGATGGCCTGACTATCCATCCGTATTCCGGCGATCCCGGTAACAATGGAAATGACGAGGCTTTCTATCTGCAGGCTATGAAGCTCGGTGATAACAAGCGCGACCATGTTGCCAATTACGTCAAGCTGATGCAGAAGTACGATCGCAAAAAGGTTCCCGTTATCAGCGAGTACGGCATTTTCCGTTCGCAGAATGCTCTTCTGCGCTCCCAGACGCATGCCCTGTATATCGCACGTGCGATCATGGATTACGTCGAGCTTGGCAGCCCTTATATCCAAAAGCACTGTCTGGTTGACTGGTACTCGAGCGGCGCCGATTCTCTTGGGCCGACGCAACAGGCCGTTATCCAAGCCGTTCCGGTTGAAGGTAGCGGTGACACTAAGACCGGTGAAGGTGAGTTCACATTTTTCAAGACCCCGAGTGCGAGTGTGTTTACCATGCTTAATGGGGGCTTTGGAACGAATGTAGTCTCCACTCAGGTCGATGCAATGCCGTCTCTTTCCAACGGTGTCAAGCAATATGACGTGATGGCATCTACCGATGCCGACGGCAACACCTACGTTGCTATCGTGAACCTCGATATCAGCGATAAGGGCGCGATGAGGCTGAGCATCCCGGGCGCCGACCTCACCGGGCGTACGCTTGAGATTCGTTCGCTTTCGGGTGATAGCTTCAAGGCCGCTAATACGCCAGAGAATCCCGATGCTGTCAAGATCGACTCATCTACCGTGGTGGCGAGCCAGGCGGCCCCGCGAATCGAACTCGCCCCTCATTCCTTTACTATCGTGAAGGTTGAGACGGGGAAGGAGCCCGCTCCCGAGCCCGAGCCCGAGCCGCAGCCGACGCGTCACACGGTCGACTTCATGGTCGACGGTAACAAGGTCGCGTCCCTTATCGCCGTTGATGGCAAGCTCGAGGGTGAGGTCCCCGTTCCCACTAAGGACGGCTGGACGTTCGAGGGCTGGTTTACCAAGGACGGCGCGCTGTTCGATTTCAGCAAGCCGATCGATCGCGACATGGTCCTGACCGCAAAGTGGAGCAAGCCGCTGACCGGCATCGGCGAGGCAAAGCCGGTCGAACCCGCCAAGCCCGCACCCAAGCCGCAGGAGAAGCCCCAGGCCACTCCCAACGGTGGTCTGCCGCAGACGGGCGATCCCGCATCGCTTGTCGCTATGATGGGCTTTGCCGGCGCTGCCCTGGCGGTTGCCGGGGCGAAGGGTCGCAAGCGTCGTTCGTAGCGCACCCATCGTCATCCTAATGTCTTAAGGGCATCGAGCGCCCGGTGTTTATCTCTTAGATGAGATACGACGCCGGGCGCTTTTTATGTGCGAGTGCGGCGGCGGTCGCTTGGCTGCCCCCCACGAACAATGTCCTTATGCGGTCGATATCCGATGGACATAAACATGGGCCCTTCGCCATACATGCGAAGGGCCCATGTTGTAATGCTCGTTTGGAGAGCGGCGCCTCGTCGTTCGGCACCTGCGAAGCGACCGTTCTTACGCGAAGAACAGCTCGGAGAGGGTCATCGGGTCGACGTACTCGCCGTCCTTGTAGACGCGCATGTTGCCGGAGGCGATCTCGTCGATCAGGATGACGTTGCCGTCGGCGTCGTAGCCGAACTCGAACTTGATGTCGTAGAGGACGAGGCCCTTCTCGGCCAGGTCGTCGGCGACGATCTTGGTGATCTGCTTGGTCATCTCCTTGAGGGAGTCGTACTGCTCGGCGGTCATGACGCCCAGGTCGACCAGGCCATCCTTGGTGACCAGCGGGTCGCCCAGCTCGTCGTTCTTGAAGGTGGTCTCAACGTAGGACGGCAGGTCGTCGCCCTCGTTGCAGTACTGCTTGTAGCGGCGGTAGAAGGAGCCCACGGCCTTGTTGCGGCAGATGACCTCGAGGCCCTCGCCAAAGACCTTGGCGGGCAGGACTTCCATGGTGGTGTCGTCGAGGTTGGCGGACACGTAGTGGGTCTTGATGCCGGCGGCGTTGATCTTCTCGAAGAAGTAGATGGACATGCGGAGGTTGACGTCGCCCACGCCCTCGATGGTGAGGCCGACCGCGTTCTCGCCCGGATCGAAGACGCCGTCCTTGCCGGTGCAGTCGTCCTTGAACTTGAGCAGGTAGTTGCCGTTCTCGAGGGCGAACACGTCCTTGGTCTTGCCGGAGTACACGAGTTCCTTGGTCATGGCGGTAAGTCCTTTCACACAGCGCCGCATGCTTTGACGGTGTGAGTGTACAACATCGTCAAGGTGCCTAATAAGGTCATGCGCAAACTGATTTATTGTTACAGAAAGAATATGCATGGGTGTCATTTTGGCGAACATGGCATGCTCGAACATCGCGTGGTGGGAAGCGTGTTTACATGGCGAAAAGGACCCATCAGAAACGGTGGCCGCGCGGGTCGGTTGCCGCGTGCGAAAGGCTGTTTGACGATGGACGATCTTTCCATGTGCGCGTATCGCGCAGCATCGGCGCGCGCGGCGTGCGAAGACGATCAGAGCAGGGCCGATCTTGCCCTCGACGTCGCGGTGGCGGGTGAGCCGCTGGCGGCACTGGGGGACCCAGCTATTCTCGGCGGGGGCGCTCATGAGCCCACACCCACTCCGTACTGGATTCTCGACGACTTGCTGGGGGGATTGTCTTTTGAGCGGACCGACCACCTGCTCGACGTGGGCTGCGGGGCGGGCCGTGTCCTGGCATACGCCGCGGCGACACAGCTGCCGTGTCGTGTGACGGGGGTCGAGCTCGATGGGCGGTTGGCCGCGCGGGCGGCGTCGTGGACGAGGGGTCGCGACGGGCTCGAGGTCATCGCGGGCAGCGCACTCGACATCCCCTTGGGGGCCTATACGCATTTCTACCTGTTCAACCCATTCGACCAAGTCTTGCTCGTCGAGTTTCTCGACCGGCTCGAGGCGCAGGTGCGCCGTTCCATCACGCTCGTGCACATGTCGGATAACGGCGAGAGCTTTGCGTATCTGGGCCGTGCGGGATGGATACGAGAGCGGGAGGGTTCGTTTTATACGCATCCGGCTGGTGGTTTCCCGGTTTTCGGGTACCCACAGCACTACTCCATTTGGCGTTACGTGCCAGATGCGAACGGGGCGGAGGGTGCGCCTGTGGTATAACAGGGGGCGTCGTTCCAGTGCGATTACAACGAAATGACCTCACGCGTTCCGTCCGGGGCACCGCCGCCGGGCGTTTTCGCGTGCCCATTCGCCTGGGCGATGCCGCACGCACATCAAGAGTAGAAAGCCGGGAAGCACCCAAATGACGCGCGACAAGATCAAGCCCATCCTCTTCAGCATCATCAAACACCAGGACCCCGAACAGCTCAAGCGCCAGATCCCCCGCGACATCGTCGCCGGCATCGTGGTGGCCATCGTGGCGCTGCCCCTGTCGATCGCCCTCGCCATCGCTTCGGGTGTCGGGCCCGAGCAGGGCCTTTATACCGCCATCGTCGCGGGCTTCATCATCGCGTTGCTCGGCGGCAGTGCGGTGCAGATCTCGGGTCCCACCGCTGCGTTCGCCACCATCGTGGCGGGCATCGTCGCCTCGAGCGGTATGGACGGCCTGGTGGCCGCGACCATCATCGCAGGCGTGTTGCTGATCCTCATGGGCGTCTTTCGCCTGGGCACACTCATCCGCTTCGTGCCCTACACCATCACCACGGGCTTTACGGCGGGCATCGCGGTGACCATTGTGGCCGGCCAGCTCAAGGATCTGTTCGGCCTTACGTACCCGGCAGGCACCCCCACCATCGAGACGATGGACAAGCTCTCGGCCGTGGCCGCCAACTTCTCCACCTTCAACGTCGAGGCGCTCATCGTGGGCCTCGTGTGTCTGGCGGTGCTCGTGCTGTGGCCGCGCGTGAGCCAGCGCATCCCCGGCTCGCTCATCGCGGTGCTCGCAGGAATCGCCATGGTGAGCGGTCTGGACATGAACGTGAACACCATCGGCGACCTCTACACCATCAACGCTGGAGTTCCGCAGCTGCAGCTGCCCCAGTTGAGCTTCGATCTGTTCCGCGAGCAGCTGCCCAACGGCTTCACCATCGCGATCCTCGCGGCCATCGAGTCTCTGCTGTCTTGCGTGGTGGCCGATTCCATGATCAGCTCGCACCATCGCGCCAACATGGAGCTCGTCGCCCAGGGCGTGGGCAATATCGGTTCCGTGATGTTCGGTGGCATTCCCGCCACGGGCGCCATCGCCCGCACCGCCGCAAACGTGAAGGCCGGCGGCCGCACGCCCGTCGCCGGCATGGTCCACGCCGTGGTGTTGCTCGCCGTGATGGTGTTCCTCATGCCGTATGCGGCGCTCATCCCCATGCCGTGCATCGCCGCCATCCTGCTGCAGGTTGCCTACAACATGTCCGGCTGGCGCACCGTGGTGCACCAGGTGCGCACCGCGCCCAAGAGCGACGTGGCCGTGCTTGTGGTCACCTTCCTCTTTACCGTGGTGTTCGACCTGGTCATGGCCATCGGCGTTGGCATGATGATCACGCTCGTGCTGCTCATGAAGCGCCTGAGCGACGAGACCGAGGTCCGCGGTTGGAAGTACTACTGCGACGAGGACTCCGAGGTCACGCACCTGCGCGAGCTGCCGAAGAGCGTGCGCGTGTACGAGATCAACGGCCCGATGTTCTTCGGCATGACCGACCAGATCGCCGAGATCTCGGTGAAGGAGTTCACCCGCTACCTGATCATCCGCATGCGCGGCGTGCCTTCGCTCGACTCCTCGGCCATGAACGCGCTCGAGAACCTGCGCGAGTATTGTGCCGAGAATGACGTGCAGCTCATCATTTCGCATGCCAACGAGCAGCCCATGAAGACTATGGAGCGCGCCGGCTTTGTGGAGAAGGTGGGTCGCGAGCACTTCCGCACCAGTATCGACGACGCCATCGCCCACACCCGCGAGCTGCTGGGGGAGGACGCGTAAGGCCCATCGCGCGTCCTTTGCCATTCGCCCCGGCGTCGATGGCGGCGGTCTGCGGGCGCCGGACGCATCTGGAATGCACGTTACATGCATGACGGCATGAAAATCCGCTGCATAATGCGCTCGTCGGGGCCTTTGCCTCGGCGGGCGATCTTCTTGCCGCTACAATACGTACGGTTCAAATCACGATACATGGAACGGCGTGCGCATCTGCGCCGCCACGTTAGAAAAGGACGCACGCGCCCATGGCCTCTTACGCCCCGCAGATCTCCTCGCGTCGCACGTTCGCGATCATCTCGCACCCCGACGCCGGCAAGACCACCCTTACCGAGAAGCTCCTGCTCTACACCGGCACCATCCAGTCCGCCGGTTCGGTCAAGGGCAAGCAGAACTCCCGCCATGCGGTCTCCGACTGGATGGACATCGAGAAGCAGCGCGGTATTTCCGTCACCTCCTCGGTGCTCCAGTTCACCTATGGCGGCTGCTGCGTGAACATTCTTGATACCCCCGGCCACCAGGACTTCTCCGAGGACACGTACCGCACCCTCATGGCCGCCGACGCCGCGGTCATGGTGATCGACGGCGCCAAGGGCGTCGAGGCCCAGACCAAGAAGCTCTTCCGCGTCTGCGCCATGCGCGGTATCCCGATCTTCACGTTCGTGAACAAGATGGACCGCGAGACGCGCGACCCGTTTGACCTCATGGAAGAGGTCGAGAACGTGCTCGGCATCCGCACCTATCCCATGAACTGGCCCATCGGCAACGGCCGCGACTTCCGCGGCGTATTCGACCGCGCCAGCCGCAAGGTCCTTGCGTTCGAGGGCGACGGCCGCGCCAATGGCACCAAGAAGGTCGATGAGGTCGAGGCCACGCTCGGCGACGCCGCGCTGACCGAGCTCATCGGCGAGCACAACCACAACAACCTGATGGACGACATCGAGCTGCTCGACGGTGCCGATTCCGAGTTCGACCTCGATGCGGTTCTCACGGGCAAGCTCTCCCCGGTGTTTTTCGGCTCCGCGCTCACGAACTTCGGCGTCGAGCCCTTCCTCAAGGACTTCCTGCGCCTGGCCCCCGGCCCCGGCGCGCACACCGACGCGCTGACCGGCGAGCCCGTGGAGCCCACGCGTGAGGACTTCTCCGGCTTCGTCTTCAAGATCCAGGCGAACATGGACAAGAACCATCGCGACCGCATTGCCTTCGTGCGCATCTGCTCCGGCAAGTTCGAGCGCGGCATGGACGCCACGCACGTGCAGGGCGGCCGCAAGATCAAGCTGGCCACGGGCACGACCATGATGGCCGACGACCGCGCCATCGTGGACGAGGCCTACGCCGGCGACATCGTGGGCCTGTTCGACCCGGGCATCTTCTCCATCGGCGACACCATCTGCACGGGCAAGAAGCCGGTGCAGTTCACGGGCATCCCCACGTTCGCGCCCGAGCTGTTCGCGCGCGTCACGCAGGTCGATACGCTCAAGCGCAAGCAGTTCGTGAAGGGCATGGAGCAGCTCGCCCAGGAAGGTGCCATCCAGATCTTCCGCGAGCTCGGCGCCGGTATGGAGTCGGTCATCGTGGGCGTGGTGGGCACCCTGCAGTTCGAGGTGCTCGAGCAGCGCCTCAAGAGCGAGTACCACGTCGAGGTGCGCCGCCAGCCGCTGCCCTACACCGACATCCGCTGGATCGTGAACGAGCCCGGCACCATCGACATTCCGGCGCTCTCCCTCACGCGTGACACGCTGCGTGTCGAGGACATGCGCGGCGGCAAGTTGCTACTGTTCACGAGCCCGTGGAACATCGATTGGGCCACGGACCACAACAAGGAGCTCAAGCTGTCCGAGTTCGGCAACGTGGAGTTCTAAGATGCAGGCGGGGCCCGGGCATTGGCCATGAGACGCGCACGTCGCGATGCCCGGGCCCGCTTCTCAGGCGCTCCGCTCCCATGAAGTGGTCGCGATTTGCTGCTCTGTTCTAGCGTGGCAAATCGCGACCATTTCTTTGGGTTGTTCAAGCGAAAAATGGTCGCAAAATGCCATGTTTGTACAGAGTGGCATTTTGC
>UMGX01038252.1_pt1 | contig 138030 bp, 107 predicted proteins | sample 1965411 | NCBI WGS metagenome assembly UMGX01 (sample SAMEA4836086, study PRJEB28245) | human gut metagenome | biome: gut microbiome; material: fecal sample | place: Denmark | collected 2008 | reverse complement strand
CCGTGCTGCGCCGAGGGCGACCCGGAGATTTCTTTGCCCCGCTTTCTTTGGCTCCCGTAGGCAAAGAAAGCGGGCGGGCTTTTGCTCCTTTTGGCCCGGTTCCAAAAGGAGACGCATGCGGATAACATAAAAATGCCCCGGCAGCTTGCGCATGCCGGGGCATAATGTCGAGCAAAACCGCTCTAAGCGACCATCGCGCATGCGAGCGTAGCGAGTCGTCGGGCATACCTGACCCGACGCGATGGCCGCGCAGTCTATAACGATCCAACCCGGTCACCTGTCGGCTCAGATATACCGGCAAAAACAACATCCCTCATAATAAATCCCGGCCGGGCCATGAGGCTCCGGCCGGGATGTTGATATGTGAAGGGAAGAAAAACAAAAATCGTTACCGTCCGGACTCCTTGATTTCGATTTCATAGTTGACAAACTCCCCAACCCGGCTATGGCCATACATGAGTTCCAGAAAATGCTCCACACCTTCAAAGGTGACTTTAATTCCGTGCATGTCGCAATAATAACGGCCTTGCGTACTCTCATACAATTTCCATCGGGCAAAATTCCAATCTTCAATCGTATACCAAAATCCGTCGTGTGTTATAACAATCGTTCGCATAGTAAAAAATAGCGGCTGACCTGTACGCCGCAAGGTGTCAGTAGTTGATGATTTCGCCATTGCCGACCGTGATTTCCCGAAGGACGCAATTGACGGTGATCCGCCGCCCGTCGATGTCGATCTGCCAGCCTTCGCAGAGGTTCCGAGCCCAGACCAGACGGGTCGTATCCATTTGCAGGCCGTAGTAGATCCGGCGGCCTTCGCGGAACGTGAAGTTATGCCGCCGGATCTTCGTCGTGATGGTCTTAACGATGTCCATACCGGTAGTTTTGTGCGACGTAGCGCAAGGTGAAACTCTTGACCGCCCTATACCACGACTGCGGCGTCTCGATCGAGCGGTTCATATACTCCTTACAGCTATACTTGCCGTTGGCCGAAAGCGCCATGTACTCCCTGAGCTCACCCGTAATCCGCGTCCGAAACAGGTAGAACCACTCCCATTCGCAACACAGGGCGAGCTTGTCGGCATAGCACAACCGCGAGGGCCGAGCGCCGTCCCGTCGAGAGTGGAACCGGGAATGATGCCGCGTGAACTCTTCCCAGCGTCGACCGAAGATCCGCATGATCCGGGCCCCCAGCTCGACATGCGTTTCGCCTTCCGGGCCGTCCATGTTCGGCTTGCCCAGATAGCCCCAGTCATGGACGATAAACGCAACCCAGAGCCGGGGATCAGCCGGGAATCCGTACAACCGCCACCAAGCGATGAAGACCAGAAAAGGATGGATAAAGATGTTATGTGCTCCGAACAGGAGGCTTTTCGTACCTACTTTCATAATTTGCAGAATTGAATTACAACGACATGACGGCCGCCAGTTGGGCCTGACGGTATTTCGGGAAGATCCAGCCGGCGACCTTGCGGCCCTGATAAGTCAGACTGGAGTTGCGCTTGGCCTTAATATGCTCCAGAACAGACACATCGGCAGGTTCGTCAGTAAAGATAGCCAGGGCCTTCGCTGAATAGTCTACGACAAGAGCCCCGCGATGCAGACGCCGCTGGGCGATAGCAGCTTCCTCGCGGCGCTGCTTCTCGGCGGCCGCCGCACGGGCAATGACCTCTTCGACCTGTTCGGCCGCCAAGAAGGTCGGGTAAGCGAGATCCGCGAAGAATCCGCTGGCCGACTCGTGTTCATCGAAGATGAAACGCGTGCTGAAGTTCCGGAGCGACTTGAGCCCGATCAGCGTGTAGGTATAGCCGGCATGCTCGTCGAACATGATTTCGGTGACGATGCACTTCTCACAAAGAGAGTCCCCAAGCATGAAGCGTTCGACCACCTGGTGCAACGTCACAACCTGTCTGGACGTGTCGTAAACGATTCCTTTCGTTAATAATGCTACCTGTGCCATAATCGTGTGATTTAGGGAGCGGGACGCTGCCCGCTCCAATAGTTACATATAATAGCGACTTGTAAAAACTACATATTGGCAAACAACTGCTCCTTCGTCCAGTCGTGAGTACCTCTCGATAAGCACTCGGACAGCCCAAGTCCTTAACCGCTTGTCATAGTAGAGCATTCTGCCAATTTCCTGAAGAGAGTGGTTGTAACCTTGTCTTGACAAGATCCGACAGATTTCCTTTGCGGCATGTTGTTTAATTCTGCGAGTGATTCTGTTAAGTGTTTTCATGATCGTGAATAGTTTAAAAGGTTAAATAGTGTGCTCCGCTGGGGCTTCGCTCCCCGCCATCCGCCGACCACATCGAGCGGAGCTGGTTAATACGTCAAAGAACTTGTGGTTGAAAACTCGCTAACATCCTCGTCACGCCCTTTATCCTTTCTATCGAACATATCATTTTCTCGAAGGTCTGCCGGGCTGTGATTTCCCTGACGACGGATGTTTTCAAGATTTCAAAGAACGAGGGGCATCCCCTTACACGTTGCCTTCAGAGCCTTTCTGATACTCATATGGGACGCTGACATTTTGTAATGAACATGGAGCGGCCGCCCGTTCCTCTGGAATGGGCATAGGCGGCCGCTCTCTACCGCTGAACCGGCGCAAGGGTTCCGGAAAATATTTTTGAAAAAATTTCTTCAGTGTGCCCCGGCCTGCCGGGGTAAATTTTTTCATCATAAACATAGTTCCCGAAGGGACTTCTAAGAAAATATTTACCGGGTTCATTGCCCGGCAAAATGCAGGGTCACTACTTTGTATCAGAATGGCCTGAAGGCAACGTGTAAGGGGTGACCCTTCAGGTCGCAGAAAGCTTGAATTCTGACAGAGGCCGGGTAAAACCGCAGCCCGGTCAGACCCAGAGAGAAAATACCGCTCTCCCTCGCAACGCGAGGGGTGCACTGCCGCGACGTGGAGAAAAGCGCGACTTGCAACGCCCTGCAAGTCGTGCTTTTTAGGAGCGACCAATGCCCCGCTGGCGGGGCATGGTATAACAATGCGAGCAAAAAAAAGAGAACCGGAATGCCCGGCTCTCTCCGGTCACCGGCTATACCTGAATATCCTTTGTTATTCTCAATGTTCCCCGATAACCACGCGCACGGAGTTCGTCAATCAGTTCTCGTGCTTTAAAATTTAGCAGTGCCGGATTCCGTTCTTCATTCTTGCCTTGCGTGCGCTTGATATTTGCACATAACTTGCACATCTTGGCATAGCCGTCAGGAGATAACGGCGTTCTCCGAAAGTAATCCAATGTGAGCGTTTTGCCACATTCAATACATTTCTTCGCTCTGTTTTCCATAATACTTTGCAGACTTTATCCTCCTGCGCCGGAGTTCTACGCTGCCGAAACGCTCGGAACAGCGATGCGGCGATCAGCCGGTCGCGGAGACTGCACCATAGGCAAGGACACGCAAGGAAATATTTACCGACGGCGCAGCCGGAGGGCGCTGCGCGCGGATCAATATTTCCGCAGCGTGCACGCGGGCGGCCGAGGCATCATGCCGAGGCCGATCCTTGCCGCTGTCGACGTGACTTCGGCTAACTTTGCGTCGTGTTGTGAGTGAGGCGACCGCTCTCCCCCGGACGACGAGCGAGCTTGCCGAGCGACGGCGGACGCGAGCGTGCCGGGCGGCATCGTCGCCCGGAGGCGCGAGTTCAGGGGGCGCACGGCCGCGCATGGGGATCACAGATCCGCGCGGCGACATAGCCGGGGATCCGGCAGCCGGCTATGGCCGGTTCCGCTTCCACCCGAATATTATTCCCCGTATAATAATATCAGCATCCGCAAACTCCGTGAGAATCGCGCCCCCAAGGCGCGGCGCGAAAAACAAGCGGCCCGGCTGGTTCTAACCAGCCGGGCCGCGATGTTGATGGGTGAAGGGAAGAAATCACAAGAGCCATTTCTTACCTTTATCCGACCTACTCCAGATAATGATTGCAACAACAGCAACAATGATAAAAATGAAGATATAAACTGCTACCGGCATAATTATTCCTCCTCTGTTTTAGTTGTACGCTCCTTAATCAGTATCAGACCGTCGAATAAACAGACGGCCGTCGTCAGCATTCCAAAAACATAAATTAGCCAACGGCTGTCCCCCAAATCCGATACAAGGGACATAACGACAACCGCTGTAAGGACATACTTGGCAATGTCCATAAGCCATTTACCCAATTCCTTTCTCATAGGTGCAAATATAGCAAATTTTTCACCGAAACAGATAGACTGTGAAAACATCGACGGCGCAATGGCCGTCGATGTTCGTAAGGTCAGACCTGAAAATTCGTGACCTGGTAAATCACACGGGTACGGGGCTTGTTCTCTTTATCCAGCCACGCTTCGACCTTATCATAGGCTTCCACGTAGATAAAACGGCCTTTTTTCAGCAGATTGACGATTCCCTCGGCCGAGTTCTCCGGCTTGACATAGATTTCGCAATCCGCCCACTGGGCTTTTTTGAGCGGGTTGCCCTGCTCGTCTTTGGCATCCGTATCCCGTTCTGCATACGCCACGCTGAACGATACGAATTTGTGACCGCCCTGCCCCTCGCGGCATTCGGCATCCTTACCGAGATTACCGATAATCGTGATTCTCTTCATAGAAATTTGAACGATTGACCTATACATCGTGAGGTTCTGCGAGGCACTGCACCTCAAATTTACGAAAAATGTTTCACTTGTCAATGACAATTCCGGTCTTTGCATCCAGTTTTTCGCCACTGGTAAAGGTCGCATTATCACTGTCTTTTATTTTAAAATATGCCCAGTCGATCCATATATTTGCATGGTTGTAGGACGGGCACTTATCGGTCAAGACGATCGTACTATTTCGTGACGGGTACTTTTTCGTAAGCGTTACCCGTACCCGGATCTCGTGCGGGGCATCAGCGGCGAAATAATCGAAATATAAAAGCTGGGTGCCGTTCTCATCATCCAGCGAAAACCAAGACACATAACATAAATCTTTAATTCCTTTGACGTAATTGTAGCGCTCAAGCGCTTTATTCAGCCAAGCATGGGCGGCTTTCTCGTCGGGAAACTCTTTTTGTAATAACACTTGGTTGCACATCTTGTCGGTGTAGGTTTTCGTAAGACAGACTGTTGCTAAATAAGTTTTCATAATCGTTAAATTAAAAGGTTAAATATCGGGTTCCGCTGGGGCTTCGCTCCCCGCCATCCGCCGATCACATCAAGCGGAACCGATCATCATGTCAAAGAACCTTTGTTGTCATAGTGTTTTCTTGTGATTACTCGAACACCGGGATTTAGATCTTCCGATAAAAACCGAATGGGGTTCGGGGCCTGCGCGGGCATGAGCTGCCGTAGCTGGGGCACTTCAGAACAACACGGCAAAGAACGATAGAGTGTTTACTCTCACACTTTTCATCATTGAGTCTTCCGATACTACGTCTGAAGGGCGGTATTTTGTAATCTACATGGGCGGCCGCCCGTTCCTTTGGAATGGGCATAGGCGGCTGCCTCTACCTTGAAACCGATCCTGGGGTTCTGACAATTATTTTTGAAAAAATTTCTTCAGCGTGCCCCGGCCTGCCGGGGTAAATTTTTTCAGCATAAACATAGTCCCCGAAGGGACTCCCAAGAAAATAATTGGCAGGTTCATAGGTCGGCAAAATCCGGCTTTCGACCTTTGTATCGGAAAGACCATATGATGGGAAGTGTGAGAGTGGGCACGACAGAAGTTCGCACCGTTTGTTCCGAAGTGTTTTTGCACTGGCCGGCTGGCCCGCGCAGAACCCGAAAGCCATACCGCTCTCCCCGCAGGGGGCGTGGTCGTAAGACCGGGAGCGCCCTGGGCGCTCAGTACAAAGTGACGTTGAGAACCTGAAGGCAGCAATGCCTTCAGGGTTAGGAGCGGCCACCGCCGTTCCCAGGAGCAAAAAAAGAGAGCCGGTTTCCCGGCCCTCTCGGTTTTACCTCTCTTTCGAAGGGACAATGCGGACTCTTTCGGCGAAGGCCGGTGAGCGCTTCGCCATGCGCATGATCTGCTGCAACTGCTTTTCAGTTGACGGAGTTGCAGCCAGCCAACGATCTATGTCTTGGAAATAGTTATCCGTGACTTCGACAAGGCGGTCGATATTATCGACCAGCGTGTTCTCTGGAATACATTCGACTGTTTTAAGCACCTGCTTATCCCAATCTCGCAGCTCAATGTCGTAGTGCCTCGGATGCTCATTGGGATAGATTACAACGGGGCCTTGATGCTTAAAAGCGTCGACGACAATCATCAGGCCCACCCGGCTTTGCATTTTGACACCATAGGTTCTACTCTCACTGCCCCACCTTAACAGCGAGTCAATGCTACCCGCGAGGATAGACATGATTGCATCGCACTGTTGATTTTCGATTTCACTTGGAGTATACATAACTTTTTTGCAGACTTTATCCTCCTGCGCCGGAGTTCTACGCTGCCGAAACACTCGGAACAGCGATGCGGCCCCAGCCGATCACGGCGACTGCCCGAAGGCAAGGACACGCAAGGAAATATTTACCGACGGCTCGGCCGAAGGGCGCAACGCGCGGATCAATATTTCCGCACCGGGCCGACGGGCGGACGGGGCTTTGAGCCCCGGCCGATCCTTGCCGCTGTCGCCGCGATGTCGGCTACCTTTGCGTCGTGTTGTGAGTGAGAGTACCGCTCTCCCCCAGACGGCGAGACACTCTGTCGACCGAAGACAGAGATGGTACGAACGGAAGAACGAGGCAGACAGAGGTATAAACAAAGTACCCAATGCAAAACGACACCCACTAATAAAAAATATTTTTTTATTACTGTCCAATTTTATATCTTTGCCGAGCAAAGGTTCGAAAAAAGAGGTTTTTAGCCTCTGATCGATTAAAAGGGAATGCCGTGAAAGTCGGCAACAGTTCCCGCTGCTGTAAGTTCCTGCTCGAAAAGGGCACATAAGGGATCGACAATTCTCAGCCACTGGTAACAACCGGGAAGGCGTCGAAACCGGAACGAGTCAGAAGACCTGCCTTGCATGACAGATTGGTTTCGCAGCCTGCGGAGAACGGGCCCGGAGCGACAACGCATGTAAAGCACTCTTTCTTCTGTTCGTTGCATTGCGGCTGTGGAATCAATGGTTTTACCGAAAAAACTATTGATACCAAGCATAATGAAGCAATTTTACCTTTTGTTCCTATGTTTCGCATTTATTGCGGGGGGGGGGAATTTCCACACCGGTTCAGGCATCCGATAAAGCCGACTCAACCGGGATCCGACGTTATACCGGCAAGCTGGACAGCATCCAGAAAATCAGGGAAGTCGTCATTGTCGGCACCCCCGTCATTCCCAAATACCGCGAAGTTATTCCTGCGCAAGTTCTCAAGGATGTCGACCTGCAACGGCTGAACAGTTTTTCGGTGGCCGACGCCATCCGTTATTTCGCGGGTGTGCAGCTCAAAGACTACGGCGGCGTGGGCGGTCTGAAAACCGTCAACATCCGCTCGATGGGCACCAACCACATGGCCGTGTTCTATGACGGTATTCAACTGGGTAATGCTCAGAACGGACAGGTCGATCTGGGACGTTTCTCGCTGGACGATGTGGAGGAGATCTCGCTCTACAACGGTCAAAAGAGTGATATTTTCCAATCGGCCAAGGATTTCGGTGCCTCGGGCACGATTTATATCACCACGCGGCGCCCCCGCTTCGAGGAGGGCAAGCGGGCCAATTTCAAGGCCACGATGAAGACCGGCTCGTTCGGGCTCATCAACCCTTCGATGCGCTACGAGTACAAGATCTCCGACGCCGTCAGTTCGTCGTTCAGCGGCGAGTGGACCAACGCCACCGGCCGCTACAAATTCCGCTACCGCCGCCGCAACACGCTGGGCGAGATCGCCTACGACACGACGGCCTACCGGCAGAACGGCGACATCAACGCCACCCGCATGGAGGCCGGGCTCCACGGAAAGATGGCCGACGGACAATGGACCGTGCGGGCCTACACCTACAACTCCGAGCGCGGCATCCCGGGAGCCATCGTCAACAACGTCTTCCGCCACGGCGAGCGGCTGTGGGACACCAACTCGTTCATCCAGGGCACGCTGACCAACCGCTGGTCGAAGAGGTTCCGCACATTGTTCAACGCCAAGTACGCCGCCGACTACACCCACTACGAGAATCAGGACGCCAAACTGATCCAGACTAAGAACACCTACAAGCAGAAGGAGTTCTATTTCTCGTGCGCCAACCTCTACAACATCTTCGAACACTGGGAGGTGTCGCTGGCCTACGACTTCCAGTGGAACACGCTCGACGCCACCTTCTACATGCCCACCGAGGGCGACGGTACCTTCCCCTTCCCGACGCGCTACACCCACATGGCGGCATTGGCCACGGCTTTCGAATGGGGCCGGCTGAAAATGCAGGCCAGCGTGCTGGGGTATTTCGTCCACGAAAAGGTCGAGCGCTTCGAAGCCCGGCCCGACAAGGCCGTGGCCACCCCGGCGTTTTTCGGATCGTTCAAAGTGCTGAAAAACCACGACCTCTCTGTGCGCGCCTTCTACAAGCGGATGTTCCGCATGCCGACATTCAACGACCTCTACTACACGGATATGGGCAACGCCTTCCTCAAACCCGAATATGCCGAACAATTCAACGTCGGACTGAAATACGCACGCAATTTCGAGCGATCGCCCTTCATGCGGATGCTCGACGTCTCGGTCGATGCCTACTACAACAAAATCACGGACAAGATCATCGCTTACCCCAAGGGGCAGCAGTTCCGCTGGACGATGCTCAATCTGGGCGAAGTGGAGATCAAGGGCGTGGACGCCGTGGTGAACGCCCTTTTCACGCTCGGCAAGCTGGAGGTGACGACCAAGTTCCAGTACACCTACCAGGAGGCCATCGACGTCACCGACCCGGCCGACACTTACTACCGCGACCAGATTCCCTACATCCCCTGGCACAGCGGCTCGGCCATCCTCGCGCTGTTCTACAAGGGGTGGGGGCTCAATTACAGTTTCATCTACACGGGCCAGCGCTACAACCAGCAGGAGAACATCCCGCGCAACCACACCCAGCCGTGGTACACGAGCGACCTCTCGCTGCAAAAGACTTTCAAGATCCGCACCCGAACCCTCAAGGCCACGGCCGAGGTTAACAATCTTTTCGGACAGGATTACGACGTAGTGCTCAACTATCCGATGCCGAAGACCAACTTCCGGTTCGTCGTCAGCGTCGATCTCTAACCTCCGCGAGCCATGAAAAGGTATCTCTTCATCGTTTTGGCCGGATGCTGCCTCGCCGCCGGCTGCCGGAAGATCGAACTGGTGAACCCCACCGAGTATGAGGTGTTGCCGTTCGGGGAGGATCCCGACGCCGATCCGATCGGCATGTATCTCCTGAACGAAGGCAACATGGGCAGCAACAAGGCGGACATCGACTACCTCGACTACCGTACGGCGGTCTATGCCCGGGGTATCTATGCAGAAAAAAATCCCAATGTCGTCAAGGAATTGGGCGACGTGGGCAACGACATCCAGGTTTACGACGGACGGCTGTTCGCCGTCATCAATTGTTCGCACAAGGTCGAGGTGATGGACGCCTACACGGCGCGGCGCATCACGCAGATCGACATTCCAAACTGCCGCTACATCCGGTTCAAGGGCAAATATGCCTACGTTAGCGCGTATGTCGGGCCCGTGGCGATGGATCCCAACGCCCAAAAGGGCGCGGTCTTCAAGGTGGATCTCGACACCTATAAGATCGTCGGCCAGGTGACCGTGGGTTACCAGCCCGATGAACTGGCCATCATCGGCGGACGCGCCTACGTCGCCAATTCGGGCGGTTACCGCGCCCCGAACTACGACTCGACGGTCTCGGTCATCGAACTGGAAACCATGCGCCAAATGTACAAGATCGACGTAGCGATCAACCTCAGCCGCATCAAAGCCGACGCCTACGGCAACCTGTGGGTCTCCTCGCGGGGCAACTACGACGACGTTCCGTCGAACCTCTACCGGCTGGAACCCAACGGCGGACGTTACCAGGTGGCCGAGGCGATGAACATTCCGGCTTCGAACATGACCATCTCCGGGGATTCCCTTTATGTCTACAGTGTCGAGTACAGCAACCAGACCTCGAAAAACACGGTGACCTACGCCATCATCGACGTCAAGAAAAAGCGTGTCGTATCGCGCAAATTCATCACCGACGGCACGGAACTCGACATCGTGATCCCCTACGGCATCGCCATCCACCCCCGCAGCGGCGACATCTACGTCACCGACGCCAAGAACTACGTTTCGAGCGGCGTATTGCACTGTTATTCGCGCGAAGGCATCCACAAATGGAGCGTCCGCACGGGCGATATCCCCGCACACATGGTATTTCTCGAACGCAAACAGACTCGGCAATGAAAAAGATATTCGCCATCCTGCTGTCGGCCCTCGCGCTCGGCGGCTGTGAAAACGACGGCATCCCCTATGTGAGCCTCGGGCTGGACGACCTTTACAAGGTCGCCCGCATGCAGACCGTCGATCTCAAACCCGCCTTCACGGGCGAAAGTTACCGCTGGACGGTTAAGACCGCCTCGGGAGCCGATTCGCTGCTCTCGGAAGAGAAGGACTACATCTTCCTGATGCAATACCCGGGCACCTATGACGTGACGTTCCAAATCTTCGACCCCGTCAATCCGATCGTGCACCGGATGACCTTCTACGTGGTCGAAGAGGAGGTGGAGTACAGTCCCTACATATCTACGGTCTACGAATACTGCCCGGCTCCGGGACAGTTCGTGAACGCGATGCCCGAATACCGGGAGGGTGACACGGCGGAAACCATGCGGCAAAAGGCCGAGGAGGCCATCGCCGGAAAGATGCAAGGCGGCGTGTCGCTGGGAGCCTACGGCGGCTACATCACCTTCGGTTTCGACCACACGGTGATAAACGTTCCGGGCGAATACGACATCAAAATCGACGGCAATTCGTTCAACAGCGCCGCCCACCCGGACGTCGACGGAGGCAGTTCAGAACCGGGCATTATCATGGTAATGTTCGACGAGAATCAGAACGGCAAGCCCGACGACAAGTGGTACGAAATCGACAAGAATCCGTGGTATACGGACGAAGCGGCTACCTACGGTTATGAGATCACCTATCATCGTCCCGCCCCCGACCATGTCCCGACGCCCGGCGAAGGAAACGACAGCGCCCTGACCGATATGACCTACATCAAATGGGAGGATAATCGAGGACAAACCGACTATGTCTACAAAAACAAGTTCCACGACCAGGACTACTATCCGAAGTGGATCGACGCCGACGAAATGACGTTTCGGGGTACTTTGCTGCCGAAAAACGCCGTGGACGTCTCGGGCAACGGCTCCTATTACCTACAATATATGTTCAAATACGGCGCCTACGCCGACAACTATCCCAACGAGGCCAAGGACGAAGACGGCAACTATTACAACGGCTTCGACATCGGATGGGCCGTGGATCCCGAGACCCGCGAACCGGTGCACCTGCCGGGGGTCGACTTCATCCGCGTCTACACCGGCCTGAACCAGTACTGCGGCTGGCTGGGCGAGACCTCCACCGAGATTTTCATGGCTCGCGACATGCACGTCTACGTGCGTCCCGACCAACACCAATAAAATAGAGATTTCACGCTATGAAAATGAAAAAACTGCTGTTGCTGCCTGCGTTGCTACTGACGCTGAGCGTCGGGAATGTCGCCTGCTCCTACCACAACGACGATAACCCCAACGAATACCCCGATCCCCAACCGGAGCCCGAGCCCGAACCGGAGCCCGAGCCAGACATTAACCAGAAATACCTCGAAGCTGCGTATACCTCTAACTGTTTTATGGTCAAGCCGGGGCAGTCGGTCGACATCCCGATACTGAAAGCCTTTGCCATGTGGAACCTCTACGCCGAATGGCTGGGTGAAACTGATCTCATGGGACTGACACCCGAACCGGTTCTGCTTTGGCAGGATCTGCCTGGTTTGATCACGAACGTCGGACTGATTCCTGGACAACAAGCCGAAGAGGGTTCCATCGCCGTATCGACGGCCGATAAGGTGGGCAATGCAGTAATCGGCATCCGCATCGGCGGTGCAATCCGCTGGAGCTGGCATGTTTGGGTGACACGCTACGATCCGGATGCGGAATTGGTAGCTTACGGCAAGATCTACACCTGGGACAATAACGGCGACGGAGTTGTAGATTATACTTTTATGGATCGCAACCTCGGAGCCACGATCGACAAGGCGATCATCGAAAATACTACAGCCGATTCGCTCGCCGCCTGCGGGTTATTGTATCAATGGGGACGTAAAGATCCTTTTCCCGGCGACCACGACTTCCGTCGTTCCAACAGTACGGATTACAACTACTTCGAAAGCAAACCGATTTACGACGCTTCGGGAACGTTGCTTACCGAAGGAAGTGCCACTGGAGGTACGGGTATCTGCTCCATTAAGACGGATACGGATCTCACGCGGACGGGGCTCGCCAAATCCATTCTTGAACCGATGACCGTTCTGCTCGGCACCGAAGGGTACAGCGATTGGTATTGCAGCGAAGAGCCGATAGAAATCGACCAATGTGATACATTGTGGTGCGACGTGCGAGGTAAAACGCCTTTTGATCCCTGCCCCGAAGGATGGCGCGTCCCGGTAAACAAGAACGGCAAGTTCATCTGGAACGGGCTCGACAAGGCCACGACCGACTATTCTCCGCTGGGCGTATTCCCCTACGCCGGCTTCCGCTACCGGGCAGGCGGCGGATGCTTGAAGAATTCGGGATTCGGCGCCGGAGTATGGTCCGCAACCCATCCGGGTACAGGCAACGCCTCTTACCTCTCGATCTACATCGTGCCCTACAACCAGCAACCCAGCATCAAATCCGACATAAGCTGCCGCAGCGACGGACGTTCGGTACGCTGCGTGAAAGACGAATGACACAATAACCCTTTAAATTTATAAAATGATGAAACAATTTATCTTCCGAACCTTGTTAGCCGTTACGACAGCAAGTTTGCTCTTTACCGCGTGTAAAGACGAGAACGACGACGGCAACACGTCGAAAACGACCTATGAATTTTCAGTGAAAGCCGAGGACAATCCGCTCGATGCCCCGGCCGACGGCAAGACCTACACTATTTTGGTCACCTCGACCAAGACTGCGCAGGCCGGTACGAGCGCCGTGGCGTACGAGGTAGTCTCATCGCCCGAATGGGCTCCCGCCGAACTCGAACAGACGGCGCTGGTCATCAAGGTCGCCAAGAACAGTTCGACCGAGGCCCGCGAACCGGGCAAAGTGGTTCTCAAACAGGACGAAAGCGACAAGACGCTCGAAATCACGGTCAACCAGGCCGGATTCTCCAATTCGATGTCGCTCGAAGCCACCTACTCGACCGACCGCTGCAAAGTGCTCCTGATCGAGCCGGCGATCACAGGATTCGACCAGAACCCCGTCTATAAATGGACGGTGAAGGGCCCCAACGACGCGGAAGCTGCCGAAGCCGGAACCGATAAGACGCTTTCGTTCATCCAACTGGAAACGGGCGATTACACCGTCGAACTGACCGTCACCGACGACAGCGGCATCTCTGAGACCAAGAGCGCCACCGTCACCGTCGCTACTGAGGCTACGGCCTATTCGCCCTATATTTCGGAGGTGCTGGAATACAATCCCGCCGTCTTCGATACCCGAATTTCGCAAAGCGGCATTTCGCCGACAGACACGAAACAAGCGGCTCTCCGGACAGTTGCGGATAAAATTGTAGGCGTCGATTTCGCCGAACTGAATCAGCATTCTGCCCAGCTCGGAACATTGGGCGGATATATCGTCTTCCGGTTTGATCACACGGTTATGAATGTTCCGGGCTATTGCGATTTCCGTATCGGCTCGGGAATCGGTTCGGGAGCGCGACCGACACCGGGCATCGTTTATGTCGCATTCGACAAGAACGGCAACGGCAAACCCGACGAGGATGAATGGTATGAACTGGCCGGTAGTGAATACGGCAAAACAACTACTCGGACAAATGTAAAGATTGTCTACAACCGCCCGGTATCGTTCCCCACTGCAGTTAACGAAACCATAGAAAATTACTTATCCTGGACGATCAATGACAAAGAAACCGGTGGCATCGATTTGGATATGATGATGTTCATGTGGCAAGGAATGCCTCAATGGCCCTATTGGCTGCGCGAAGGGGACGAAGGCGCCACGATGACTTTCACGAATCTGGTACAGCTTCCGACTACTCTCAATGTTTCGGGAGGAATGGTTATGGGTGCCACATTTTATCAATACGGTTATGCCTGCAACTCTAACCCGAAAAACGAAACTAAGTCCTCGTTCGATATTGATTGGGCAGTCGACAAAAACGGCAATAAAGTAAATTTGCCGGGTATCGATTTTGTTAAGGTACAAACAGGAGCTTTGCAATTAGCTGGTAATTTCGGAGTCAGTGGTACAATCATCAATAGTGCTATCGACCTGCATCTAAAAGAAGGTCAGACACCGATTTCATCAGAAGAGGCGATGAACGGTGAAAACAAATAGCCTAAAATGATCCATACGGCGGCGGGGCCTTTTAATCGCGGTGAACCATTGCAAACCTTCCTGTAATTAATTCCGCCGCCGTTTTTTTGATAGTCTGTTTGCAGAAACCGGAGAATCACAGAGGTTAGTAGTATGCGTTGTCTGCCATACAACCATACATCCGGTTTCTGCAAACAGACTTTTTAACGGATTCTTATGAAAAAAACATTCTATTTCATCCTGCTTAGCGCGGCTACCTTCCTTATCTCCTGCGCATCGAACACGACAGGAATAGACGCCTATACGGAAACCCTCTACAAACCGTCCTATGCCTCGGGCTTCGAGATCGTCGGTGCTGAAGGCCGGCAAAGTACGCTTCTCAAAGTATTCAATCCGTGGCAAGGCGCCGAGAACACCGAAACAACGCTCTTCATCGTCCGCAACGGAGAAAAGATTCCGGCAGGTTTCACCGGACAGGTCGTGAAAGCGGGAGCGAGGCGCATCGTTTGCCTCTCCTCTACTTATGTGGCGATGCTCGATGCGTTGGGACAGGCCGACCGGGTGGTAGGCGTTTCGGGAAGAAACTATATTTCGAATAAATATGTAACGACACACCCCGAAGCCGTGGCGGACATCGGCTTCGACGGAAATATCGACTACGAACTGCTGCTCGCACAGCGGCCCGATCTGGTGCTGTTGTTCGGCGTGAGCGGTGCAAGCGGCATGGAGTCGAAACTGCTCGAAATGAGCATTCCGTTCTGTTACATCGGCGAGTACCTCGAAGAGTCGCCGCTCGGCAAGGCCGAATGGCTGGTGGCTGTCGCCGAGATCACCGACAGCCGCGAAAAAGGCGAAGCGGTCTTCGAGCCGGTTCCCGAACGTTACGATGCGCTCCGGGCAAAAGTCGCGGCGGCGACTTCGAAAAATCCGAAAGTGATGATCAACACGCCCTATGCCGGGTCGTGGTTTATGGCGTCGACCGAAAGCTACGTCGCCCGACTGATCGCCGATGCGGGCGGAGATTATATCTACAAGAAAAATACTTCGAACCGTTCGCTGCCTATCGACCTCGAAGAGGCCTATATGCTAACCTCACAGGCCGACATGTGGCTCAATGCGGGCAGTGTCTCATCGCTCGGGGAGCTGAAGGCGCAGTATCCGAAATTCGCAAACACCCGATGCGTTAGAAACTGTGCCGTTTACAACTGCAACAAACGGCTGAATGCCGCCGGAGGCAACGACTACTGGGAGTCGGGTGTGGTACAGCCCGACGTCGTCCTGCACGACCTGATCGCGATCATGCACCCCGAGGTGCTGGCCGCGGACGACCGGGAATTATACTATTACCAGCGGCTCGAATAATCAGCGGTCGATTCCGTCGCGCGACTGGATGCCCTGTGCGTAATAGTGCTTCACATCGCGCATTTCTGTCACAAGATCGGCAGCCTCGAGCAACGCCTGCGGTGCATAACGTCCCGTGATAATCACTTCGACGGCCGGATGACGGCTACGCAGCGTATCCAGCACGACAGCGGTCGAGAGCAGCCCGAAATGCAGGGCGATGGTCAGCTCGTCGAGGATCACTACGTCGTACTCCCCGCTCCGGAGCAGATCCGCACAACGGGCCCAGCCTTTGCCAGCCGCTTTCCTGTCGGCAGGTTCCGGGTCTTTTCCGATAAAACAGCCGCGTCCCAACTGCTCGATACGGAGCGGGCCGAATGCCGGATCCGAGCCGTTGAACAGCCGTTCGATCTTCGTCTCATTGTACTTCATCGATTTGACGAACTGCCCGACATAGACGCTCTTTCCGGCGCACAAGGCACGCACGGCCAAACCGAACGCCGCTGTGGTCTTGCCTTTCCCGTTGCCGGTATAGACATGTATATACCCGTTGCTCTCCATTCTTATAGATTGATCTGATTGCCCTCGGCGAACAGCGCGTCAAGGAGCTGGCATAACTCTTTTTTCAATTCTTCTTCGTCCATGTCGTTGTTCAACGAAAAGAATTTTCCCGGCGGCGTACAATACTGCACCGTGCTGGCCGCTCCACACGACTCGATACCGCATATAATGACCGCATCGACGTCGTCCTCGTGGCGCAGCATGGCATTGTAGAACGCCAAGAGGTAGCGCGGGGCGCTGATCGGCGGAACTAGCATCAACGAACCCGCGGCATCGAACTTGTCGGGAGAATTCACCACTTTCAGGCCGTATCGCCCGGCAATCTCTCCGGCCAAACCGGCCGGCACTCCATACAGTAAGATATTCATAACTGTCGTATTAAAAAAAAGGCGCGGCCGACTACTAATCTCTGTGCAATGACTTGTTATGGCAGTAACGGGTCTTTGTTTTGCCGCGCCTTTTTGGGTTTATCCGAAAATCAAAATCAAAAGCTGGGCCGCCAGCACCCGCAGGAACATCGACAACGGGTAGACCGTGGCATAGCCCACCGACGGGGCGTCGCTTGCTGTCTGTTCGGTCGAATAGGCCAGGGCCGGCGGATTGGTCGAAGCGCCCGAAAGCACTCCGATCAGCGTGTAATAGTTGAGTTTGTAATAAAAACGGCCGAACAGCCCCGCCAGTAACAACGGAACGATCGTAATTGCGGCTCCGTAAGCGATCCAGACATAGCCGCCCGCCACGAGCGTCGGCACGAAATCTTCACCCGCCCCCAGTCCCACGCCGGCCAGAAAGAGCGAAATGCCAACTTCGCGCAGCATCAGATTGGCCGACATCGTCGTATAGGTAATCAGCTTGTAATGCGGGCCGTAACGACCGATAAGGATAGCCACGATCAGCGGGCCTCCGGCCAGACCAAGTTTGACGGGCTGCGGCACGCCCGGCACCCAGAACGAGATGCTGCCCAGCACGACGCCCAGCGCGATACCGATGAAAATAGGAATCAGGTTGGGGTGGTTGAGACGCTTGAGCGAGTTGCCGAAAAGCCGTTCGGCATGGGCCACCGAAAGCTCGGGCCCGACGACCGTCACCCGGTCGCCGATCTGCAACTGAAGATTGCCGGAAGCCACCAGGTCGATGCCCGAGCGGTTGATGCGCGTGATCGTCACGCCGCAGGTCGAACGGATGCGCAATTCGGCAAGCGTCTTGCCGTTCAGTTCGGGTTTGGTGATCAGGATGCGCCGCGAAATCATCTTTTTGTCATGGATCAACGGATCGGCATCTACCTCGCGGCCGAGCAGGGCAGTGAGTGCCTCGATGTCCTTGGGAGCGGCCACGATCAGCAGGCGATCGCCACTGTGTAACGTCGTTGCCGCGTCGGCCAGTTCGGGAGTTCCGCCGGGGCGGCAGATGCGCGACACGACGAAATCGCGCAGTGCGAGGTGGCGAATCCCGGCGACGGTCTTTCCCTCGACGGCAGGATTGCTTATTTCGACCGAAATCCGCCGGGTCGTCAGGTCTTTCATCACATCCGTACCCAGTCCGGCCGCCTGCTCCTCTTGCTGCACATCGACTCGCAAAAGATAGCGCAAACCCAGCAGGGTCAGAATTGCGCCGATAACGCCCAACGGATAAGCCAGCGCGTACCCCGTCGCAATCTCCGGAGCTTCGGCTCCGGCATGCATATCGCTGAAAGCCTGCTGCGCGGCACCCAGACCGGGCGTATTCGTCACGGCGCCCGACATCACGCCGACCATCGTGGTCATCGACGTTCCCGTAACATAATGCAGGCCGACGGTCACCGCGACGCCGAGCAGGACAATCAGCACGGCCAGTTTGTTGAGCGTAATGCCGCCCTTGCGGAACGAGGAGAAAAATCCGGGACCGACCTGCAAACCGATCGAATAGACAAAGAGGATCAGTCCGAATTCTTTGAGAAAGTGCATCAGATGTTCGTCTATGTTTATCCCGAAATAGCTGAAGGCGATGCCGACGAACAGAATGCCCGTCACGCCCAGCGACACCCCGGCGATCTTCACCTTGCCCAGCACGATGCCTAGAGCGATGACCAGCGCCAGTAGCAGCACAGAATGGGCGACACCGCCGCCCCAAAGCGAATCGGAACCAAATAACAATCGTTCGAATAATTCCATACCGAATCCTGTTTATACCGACCTCCGCCTGCAAAACAAAACCTGCGCACCGTAAACGGTACGGCAATCCCTGCGGCAGAGACGGACTTAAAATATATCAAGCAGTACACAGCCGAAATCAAACGCCCATCCCTCGGGGTCCTTTGATATCGAATCGACCTGGCAGGTCTTCTGACTGACTCCTGTTCCGAAGCCTTCCCGGTCTTGCGACCAGTGGCTGAGATGTTCGGAACATCATGGAGTTTCACAGCAGCGGGACTGTCCGGGATTTGCACCCGATTCCCTTTTCATCTCCCTCCTCGTGCGAGAAGCGGAGAACCAAATCTGGGACAAATATAACGGTTAATCCCGAAAAACAGCGCCCGGGAGCAAATTATTTTGAGGAAACGACATTACAAACGCCCGAAACGACTATTATTGTTTCATGGATTTTTCAGGTCGATACACTACCGGGGACTTTACGGCGACCTTGCCCGTCGCCGACTACATCGCCCGTTTCCGCGATGCCGAACAAATCGGCGGCTACGTCCATATGTGGATGGCCTACGATTACCGCCGTGATCCGGGCAACGGCATTATGACCTCCATGACCCGCTCCCGGAGCAAAATAGACACGTTCTACGGACAGGCGGAGGGAGAATATACCGTCGGGGATAAATGGCTCTTTACGGCCAATATTTCCGTGCATCAGCATTTCGTAAAGAGTGCCGATAAAAACGTCATTCTGCAGGAGGGCGGGAAAGGCATCGTCGGCTACGACAAAGGCCGCATCGAACTCGACGGCTCGGTGTCGGCCAAATGGCGGCCCACGGAGCGGATCGGCATGGCGGTCGTCCTGCGGGAACAGATGTACGGCACGAAACGGGCGACGGTTCCGGCCTTTTTCGCCGACTACCTGCTGTCGAAGCGGGGAAATATCGTGGCCAAAGCCTCCGTATCGCGCAATTACCGTTTTCCGACGCTTAACGACCTCTATTTCCTGCCGGGCGGCAATACCGACCTGAGAAACGAAGCCGGATTCCAATACGAAGCCGGGCTGTCGTTCGCCGTGGGGAAAGAGGGAATCTATACGCTGTCGGGGTCGGCGTCGTGGTACGACCAGCATATCGACGACTGGATTCTGTGGCTGCCGACGACAAAAGGGTTCTTCTCGCCCGTCAATATCAAAAAGGTACATGCCTACGGCGTGGAAATGCAGGCCGATCTTGCCGTCGCACTCGCAAAGGAGCTGAAACTCGGTCTGAACACGACCTTTTCGTGGGCGCCCTCGATCAACGAGGGCGAACCGATGTCCCCGGCCGACCAGTACCGGGCCGACGGGCGTCCGGCCTGAACAGGCCGGACGATCCTTGCCGCTGTCGACGCGATGTCGGCTAACTTTGCGACGATGTTGTGAGTGAGAATACCGCTCTCCCCCATCCGGCGGGCGAGCTGGCCGAGCGTAGACGGATGCGAGCCGTGACGGGCGGCTCCGTCGCCCGGCTGCGCGAGTTCAGGGGGCGCACGGCCGCGCATGGAGATCGCAGATCCGCGCGGCGACATAGCCGGGGAGCCGGCAGCCGGCTATGGCCGGTTCCAATTGGGTATTATTCGCCTTATAATAATATTCCACATCTGCCGACTCCCCCGAAACCGAGTCCCAGGACGCAATGTTGAATCGTGAAGGGAAGAAAGCAACTTTAGTCCTTCACTATATATACCCAATAATGGAGTCTGTGTAGTTCATTATCCATTCGAATATTATTGTAATGTAAATAATATTATAATATTCAATGGTGAGTACGAAAAAAGGCGCCTCGAATATTATCCAAGGTGCCTTTACAAAACGGAAGAACCACAGTTCCTACTTGTCCCCAGCACAAACACTGTTAATCTACTGCTGTCTCCCTTACCGCAAATATAATCATTATCGAACGAATCATACCGAAGAGGTAGCATATACCGTAATATTATTATAATACCGATATTATAGTAATACTCGTAATATTATAATATCCGGCACATAGGTTGTGCGCGACGGGAACGAGAGTGCAAATATTATTGTAATATTTATATTAGAATAATATTCAAAATAATACAGAGCTGATTATCTGCGCAATACAACAGATATTATTATATTATAATACTATCTGTATTACAATATTATCCTCTAAAAAAATAATCAGCGGATTATTTGCAGAATAGAAAACACAAAGCTACTTTTGCAATGAAGGGAAGAAAAAACGCACCGTTTATCTGGGGCTTTTTCTTCAAAATATAGTAAGCGTCGGAGACTTCGGAAACGAGTCTCCGATTTTTTTTGCAAAAATGTTACCTATTCGAGGAACACGAATCTATTTTCTTCCCTTCACGGTTCAACATCTTTTCCCAGCCATTTTTAGCAATATATCGAGCAAAAAAACCTTATTTGGCCTCGCGCGCGCGTATTACGGTAACTCACCGTAGTAATATTTTGTTGTATAACATGTTGAATAAAATGTTTACCAATGTTGAATAGTGAATTTATCAAAGATAAATTCTTTGATAAATATATATATAAAGGTAGAATTTGCAGAAATGTTACGTATTGTCCCCGGAAATTTGCAAGAATGTTACCTGTTTTTTTGCAGAAATATTACCTATTATTCCGCCCAAAAATAGTTTTTTGCAAAAATGTTACATATTCCCAATGCCATACATAGGCATCGGCATGGCCATATACGATTCGTTCAAACTGGCATATTTTTTACTGAATGACAGGTTTCTATACATTTGGGCTGCCTTGATCTCAAAAATTTCATCTTCAGACAAATTACTGGCCACAAAATCGAGAACCATGCGATTTGCAATATCTACTTTCTTCATATTAAATGAGATATAGCTTTTTGTCACGTTTTTTTTACCGTGACCAAGAGCAGCAGCGATCGTATCTTCCGGAACATCGAGAACCGAGGCCAACGTCGCCCACGTGTCGCGCGCATAATACGATCGCAGAAAAGGGTAGAGGCCGGTTTTCGTTTTTTTTCCCCAACGTGCTTTATCAACTTCAACCCTGCCAAACTCCTTCAGATGCTTGTTCATCATCTTCAGGAACGATCTGTAATCAGCACGTTCGTCCATGAAGCAAAGCAAATATTTCTTTCCCCTCCAGCGGTTGATGATCTCTTGGGCTTCGGGTTCAACCTTGATCGAATAGCGTTTCTTCGTTTTCTGACGGCTGAACTCTATTCGACCGCCCACCATATCAGTCGGACGTAACAGAAGCAGATCGCCGATATTAATTCCTATCAGGTAAAAAGAGAGCATAAACACATCCAAATATCGCTGGCAGAATTCCTCAGCGGGAAAATCCCGGATAATTCGCAGATCCCTTACCGGCAACGCCAGTTTCACAGGTTCTTCCGATGGCATTTCGAATTTCTTGAAGGGATACCAGTTTGCTTCCGCCACACCATAGGTCACTGCATCATTAAACAGGGTTCGCAGGTTTCGCAAATGAAGGTTTACACCATTGGGAGTCAGTCTTCGCACACCAGGTATAGCCCGCCCCTTGGCATCGAGGTGCTGCGAGAAGAGGAAACGCTCAAAGCCCAGCAGCCAAGCCTTATCGACATCTCTGAAAGACAACTTCCCTTTATCGTATGCCAAGATTTTCTTCAGCGTATGTTCGTGTGTGCCCCGCGTCGATGCGTTTGCGATGCGGTCGATATATTGCTCGTAATAGTCGATCAGGTCGCCCCGCGCCGAGCAGGACACCGTTTGCGATGCAACAAGATATTGCTTCACCTCGCGGGCCGACATATTGGCGAGTTGGCCTGAAACCTCCAGCACGGTCAGTTTTTTCTCAAGAGACAACAACTGCTCCTGAAGGGCCATGTTAAATAGCCTTTTCGATTTGTGTTTGACGATTCTGCACGTCTGGGAATTCCAGTTCTCCGGAGCAAGGTAGATTTTCACGGGGATCTGGAATACGATCGAGCGTGTCGCCGAAACTGAAATTTTTAACGGATACAATTCGTCTTTTTTGCGCTGAACCCTAAGATCCAGAAATGGTTTTAATGTAGCCATAAATTTTTTAGCAAAACCAGTAGCAAAACCATTTGCACAAAATAGCACACTTTTGCACACTTTTCTCCTCTTACAGAACGCAGGGACAAAAAAGAGAAAAGCGGCTAAAAATACGTTCTACACGCATCTCTGACCGCTTTTTGATTAGTGGGAGCTGAGGGATTCGAACCCCCGACCCTCTGCTTGTAAGGCAGACGCTCTGAACCAGCTGAGCTAAGCTCCCGTAGTGAATGGCTTGGGACTGCAAAGGTAATTCAAAATACATGAACTCCAAATTTTTCATCGAAATTTTTCATTCTTTTTATCACCTACCCTGCAGGCGTTTCTGAAAGAACCTTACGCAACCCTCGCGCATCTGCGCCTGAACAAGGACTTGAACCTAGGACCCCATGATTAACAGTCATGTGCTCTAACCAACTGAGCTATTCAGGCATTCGGAAATCGGTTTTTCAACCGTTTCGGAGTGCAAATATATAGCAAAATTTCATTCCCGCAAAATTATTGCACGATTTTTTCTCAAAAAATGTACCTTTGCATCATAGACACCAATCAGCACCATGACGGCACGACGACATATTCTCCTCACACTCTTGGCCCTTTGCGCTTTCGCAACGGCGGCGCAGGCACAACTGGTCTTTACCCCCGACACCTGGGATTTCGGCACGATCCGCGAAACCGACGGCCGCGTGAGCCATACGTTCACGGGCGAGAACCGCGGCAATACGCCCGTGGTGATCCTCGACGTGGTCACCACCTGCGGCTGCACGGTACCCCAATTCACCAAGCGTCCGATCCGCCCCGGCGAGAAAACCACCGTCAAGGTGACATTCGACCCGGCCAACCGCCCCGGCGCCTTCACCAAGGAACTGGGCGTCTACTCCTCCGAGCGGAAAAAGGTCGCCACGCTCACCATCCGGGGCAATGTCACGCCGCGCATGAAATCCACCGAGGAGCTCTACCCGGTCGATGCGGGCGGAGGGCTGCGGCTCTCCACGACCCTCAACGCCTTCTCCTACATCCGCCCCGGGCAACAGGTACAGTCCGCCATCGGCTATGCGAACACCTCGGGCAAAACCATCCGGCTCGAACTGCGCCCGCTGGAATCGAGCGGGCTGCTGACGGTGACCGCCCCGCGCGAGATCGCACCGGGCGAACAGGGATTGATCAACGTTGCCTACCTCATCCCCGAGACCGATCCCCGCTACGGCACGCTGCGCGACGCCCTCGAGGTGCGCGTCGACGGCCGCACCAACGGCACGGCGATCGTCACCCACGGCATCGGCATCGACCGGACGCCAACAGGCGCCGAAGGACAAAACGCCCCGAAAGCACAGATAATCGAAAATATTATTAAATTTGGCCCGGTAAAGCATGGTGCCCCCAGGCAGGAACGTACCTTTACGCTCTCGAATACGGGCAGTGCCGAACTGGTCGTGCGCGCCGTCGAAACCAACGGCAGGATCGCCACGACGCTCGTCCCCGGACAACGCATCCCGGCGGGCAGTTCCTTCACGGCGAGGGTGTCCGTCGACCCGGGCGAACAGGATTTCGGCGTGCTGACCGATTTCGTGATGATCGTCACCAACGACCCGCTGCGCCCGATGCGGCGGCTGAGGGTGACGGCCATCATCGAAGAATAACGACAAAATGCGGCTCCCGCCCGATGGCAGCGGCCGGAAAAAATATATTGATGTACCCGATACTTGAAAAAAGACTCCTCGCCGAGGGCATCTGGCTGATGCAAGTCCTCGCACCGCGCGTCGCACATTCGGCGCAACCCGGGCAGTTCGTCATCGTCCGCGTCGACGAGCACGGCGAACGCATCCCGCTCACGATCTCGGACTACGACCCCGCGCAGGGCAGCGTCACCATCGTGACGCAGGCCATCGGCGCCTCGACACGCAAAATATGCTCGCTGGATGCGGGCGATGCCTTCGCCGATTTCGCAGGCCCGCTGGGACACCCCTCGGAATTCGTAACGATGCAGCCCGGCGAGCTCCGCAAGCGGCGCTACCTCTTCGTGGCGGGCGGCGTGGGCACCGCCCCGGTCTACCCCCAGGTCAAATGGCTCCGCGAGCACGGCGTCGCGGCCGATGTCATCATCGGTGCCAAGACCCGCGACATGCTCATCTACACCGACGCCATGCGTGCCGTAGCCGAAAACCTCTACATCGCCACCGACGACGGTTCGGAAGGGTTCAAGGGGCTCGTCACGCAAGTCGTCGAGGAGCTGGTCGAAAAACAGGGCCGGCATTACGACGAATGTGTCGCCATCGGGCCCATGGTCATGATGAAGTTCGTGGCGCTCACCACGAAAAAATACGGGCTCAAAACCACCGTGTCGCTCAACGCGCTGATGGTCGACGGCACGGGCATGTGCGGTGCCTGCCGCGTGACGGTCGGCGGCAGGACGCGTTTCACCTGCGTCGAAGGCCCCGAATTCGACGGCCACGAGGTCGATTTCGACGAAGCCATGCGCCGGCAGGGCATGTACCGCACGCAGGAACAGCGCGCCGCGGCCATCGAGGCCGAACGCGCCGCCGGGCACCAATGTAAAATAGGACTGGATAAATAGACACCGCCCGGGACGCACACCCCGGGAATCCCCAAAGCATACACGACAATGGCAAACAAGATACCGCGCGTCCCCGTGCGCGAACAAGACCCGCAAATCCGCGCGACCAACTTCGAGGAGGTCTGCTATGGTTACGACCTCGACGAGGCAAGGCTGGAAGCGTCGCGCTGCCTGCACTGCAGGAATCCCCGCTGTGTGGCTGCCTGCCCCGTCAGCATCCGCATCCCCGACTTCATCGGAGCCTTGCACACCGGGGAGTTGCAGCAGGCCGCCGACATCATCGCCGGCGACAGTTCGCTGCCCTCGATCTGCGGCCGCGTCTGCCCGCAGGAATCGCAGTGCGAAGGCTCCTGCATCCTGGGCATCAAAGGCGAACCGGTCGCCATCGGCAAACTCGAACGCTTCATCGGCGACTGGAAGCTCGAACACGGCGCCGCCGCGGCACAGACCGCACCCCGCAACGGGTACAAGGTCGCCGTCATCGGCAGCGGCCCGGCCGGGCTGGCCTGCGCGAGCGACCTTGCGAAACTGGGCTATGAAGTCAAGATCTTCGAGGCGCTGCACAAGGCGGGCGGCGTACTGGTCTACGGCATCCCCGAGTTCCGGCTGCCCAAGGAGCGCATCGTGGCACGCGAAATCGCCGAGGTCGAAAAACTGGGCGTAGAGATCGAGACCGACGTCATCGTCGGCCGCACCGTGACCATCGACTCGCTGCTGGACGAAGAGGGCTACGCCGCCGTGTTCATCGGCTCGGGTGCCGGGCTGCCCCGCTTCATGGGCATCCCGGGCGAGAACCTCAACGGCGTGGTTTCGGCCAACGAATTCCTCACACGCGCCAACCTGATGCACGCTTACGACCGGGACTACGACACCCCGATCTATGTCGGCAAACGGGTGGTGGTGGTCGGCGGAGGCAACGTGGCGATGGATGCCGTACGCACGGCCAAGCGGCTGGGCGCCGAGGCGACGATCGTATACCGCCGCAGCGAGAAGGAACTCCCGGCACGCGCCGAAGAGGTGCACCATGCCAAGGAGGAGGGCATCTGCTTCAGGATGCTCACCAACCCCACCGAGGTGCTCGGCGACGAGCGCGGCTGGGTGACCGGCATCCGGTGCGTGGAGATGGAGCTGGGCGAACCCGACGAAAGCGGCCGCCGTTCGCCCGTCGTAAAGGCCGGCTCGGAGTTCGGGATCGCTTGCGACGTAGTCATCATGGCACTGGGCACCTCGCCCAATCCGCTGCTGGCCGCCACGACCGCAGGGCTCGAAACCAACCGGCGCGGCTGCATCACCGCCGACGAACACGGCGCCACATCACGCGAAGGGGTTTTCGCGGGCGGCGACGCCGTGACGGGAGCCGCCACGGTAATCCTGGCAATGGGTGCCGGCCGCACGGCGGCAAAGGCCATCGACGAATATATCCGAAAACGTTAAACCTTTAAAATACCATACGAACGATGAAACGCATGAAAATCATGGTCGCGGCCATCGCCCTGTGCGGCCTGGCAGCCTGCAGCGACAACACCCCCAAGAGCTTCACCGGCACCATCACCGATGCGTCGATGAACACCGTAACCGTCGAAAACGCCGAGGGGACATTCACCTTCTCGACCATGGACGCCGACAAGAGCGAGGCCAACGGCCTGCTGCTGGGAGCGCCCGTCACGGTCAATTACAGCGGCAAACTCGAAGAGGGCGCGGCCGCCTCGAAAGTGGCCACCGACCCCACCTATGCCGAGGCTGTCGGCAATTGGACGATGCCCGACCCGATCGACCCCGATGGCGTCATGGGTATCCGGATCATGGTCGAAGGAGAGGCGCAGTCGATCAACATGGCCACGCTGCGCTACGCGTCGTGGGAATTGCAGGGCGAAGCCGGCAAAATCCTGCTCAAGGGCGTGAGCGAAGGGTCGGGCTCCCCGATCGAATTCACCGAAACGGCCACCATCGCCAAGGACGCCGACGGCATCTATACGCTGACGATCGAGGGCAACGGCGCCGTCTACACCAAAGCCAACGAATAGCCGCAGCCCCCTGCGGTCACACGCGCCTTCCGCAATCCCGGAGGGCGCGTTTCATTTACCGGAGGGCGGCCCCGCAAACAGTTCCGGGAAACGGCTTGTCCAAATAGGTTTTATTCGTTAAATTTGAATCCGTCAACCACACTGCAACTATGGCCAGAATACTCTTCGCAGCCCTGCTGCTCCTGTTCACCCTCCCGGCCGCGGCACAAACGCCCGGCGACTCCATCGCCTTCGTCACCGCCGACTGGCATACCACCGACCTCGGCCGGGGTGCCGCGTGCCGCTACGCCCAGGTCGAGATGTTCGGTTCGCGGCAGAGCATCTCGGTCGTCAGCTACCCCGCACGGCACTTCGCCACGCAGATCGTACAGCTCGACGGCAAGGGTGAAACCACGGGCCGCATGGGCGAAGCCGCCGACGCCACAGCAGCCATCAACGGCAGCTATTTCAACATGAAAACCTTTACGCCCATCACCTTCGTGATGGTCGACTGCCGGGTATTGGGCCGCACGACGCCCGGCGAACTCATGCGCACCAACGGCATCATCGCCATCCGGGACAAACAGGGGCACGACGTCGCCATTTTCGCCTGCGACACCACCCAATACCCCCGCATAGCCCGCCGCTACCGCGCGGCGCTCGCAGCCGGGCCCCTGCTGGTCAGCGGAGGCAAGATCATCGAATACGACTCCGGCGACAGCTTCTATACCCACCGCCACCCGCGTTCGCTGATCGGCAAGCGCCCGAACGGCGAGGTGGTGATGGCCGTGATCGACGGCCGCGCCAAAGGCCAGGCTGCCGGCGCTACGATCGCCGAAACGGCTTACATCGCCCGCCTGCTGGGGCTCACGGACGCCCTCAACCTCGACGGCGGCGGCTCTTCGGCACTCTGGACGGCACAGGAAGGGGTGGTCAGCCACCCCAGCGACAACCGCCGCTTCGACCATGCCGGCGAACGCGCCGTACCAAACGGCATCGTCGCCCGTCCGCGGAAATAAAGGGGCAGTTCTGAAAAGGTGCCCGGCACAGCCCCCCCCCGCAAACATCACAAAAAAAACAGCCCCCCTGATCCGGAGGGCTGTTTGCATATCCACGGCGAACCTATTCACCGACCATTTCGGCCACCCGCTCCGCAATCATGGCGGGCGTCACGGCATACAGGCAGCGGTAATCCCCGTAACGGCACGGCTTGTTCCCGAAGACCGAACAGGGACGGCATTCCATATCGGCCTGCAGGATGCCGCGCGGGTCGCAACCATAGCCGAAGAACCCCAGCCCGGGATGGGTAGCACCCCATACCGACACTACGGGCGTCGCCACAAGCGAGGCCATGTGCATGACGAGCGAATCCATCGCCACCACGCAGTCCAGGTTGGCAATCAGGTCTAATTCGCCGTCTATCCCGACCCGTCCGAACAGCGCCGTCACATTGGGGTACGCACGCTCCATTTCCCGCGCGAACTCCGCTTCGGCTCCGCCTCCGCTGTGTATGAACACCCGGTCGTAGCGTTCGGCCAACAGACGCACCGCCTCCCGCCCGAGCGCCGTGGGATAGGTTTTCCCCTGCTGCGCCGAAAACGGCGAGAAGCCGATCCAGGTACCCGTCTTCTCCCCCATCGGGTTGGGACGGCAGCGCCGCAGGGCCGGCACGGGGTCGTCGAACACGAACCCCAGTTTCCGGAACACGTCGCAATAGCGGACGACGGTATGCTTGGCGGGCTTCACGTCACGGCCACCTTTGCGGATAAACTCCTTTTTCTCCTCGCGCCCCTTCTCGATGGCCGCCACGGGGACTCCGCGCAGCCACAGGGCGGTGCGGAACATCACCGAGCGCAGCACGCCGTGCACGTCGGCCACGGCATCCACCCCCAGGCGCCGCGCATCGGCGGCCAGGCGCCACATTCCCCGCAGGGAGTGGTGCACACCCTTGATATCTACATCCATAAAACCGAGATCGAGCCCTGTAAAAAAGGCTCGAAACACGGGTCTTGTCGCTACCGTCACCCTCAGGTCGGGATAGGCCTCCTTCAAAGCCCGCAGCGCATGCGCCAGCATCGCCACATCCCCCATCGCCGAAGTCCGGAAAACGACCAGATGACGCGGAAGTCTCTTATTTTTTCTGCCCATAAAGCACCGGGTTCAACGCCGGGTCGTTATACATCTTCATCTGCTTATAGGTCTTCATATACTTGCGGCCGGCCTCGATGTCCCCGATCAGCTCTTCGATCGCCCCCGAAAGGTCGACCTGCTGCGCCAGCAACACGTCGAGCTTCTTCCGGCACGCCGCGCGGTGGGCGTCACCGACGTCCGTACGCTCGGCCTCCCGTGCCATGTGGTAAATCTTCAGCGCCAGGATCGACAGACGGTCGATAGCCCACGCCGGGGTCTCGGTATTGAGCCTGGCATCGGGCCGGGGTTCCACGTCCCTGTATTTGTCGAGCAGGTACGAGTCGATATATTCCACCATGTCGGTACGATCCTGGTTCGACTTGTCGATGCGGCGTTTGATGGCCAGCGCGGCCACAGGGTCGATCTGCGGGTCGCGGATAATATCCTCCAGATGCCACTGCACGGTGTCGATCCAGTTCTTATGGTATAACAGGTGTTCGAGCGAGCCCGGCTCATAGGGATTTTCGATCGGGTGATCCACATCGTCCCAGCGGTGGTAATCCCCGATGGCACGGTTGAAGATCTCGTTTGCGGTTTCGGTAAACATAGCTCAGCAGTGCATTTTATATTGTAATTCTCACAGGAAAATCATACCTTTGTCCATAAAGATTAAACAAAGATAATGAATTTTTCCAAAAAAGCAATATCGCTCGCAGGAATCCTACTGATAGCCCTGCAAAGCCTCCCGGCACAGGTGCGGCAGACCCGCGAGGAATATATCGACCGTTACAAATCCATCGCCGTGGCCCACATGGAGCGGTACGGCATCCCCGCCAGCATCACCATGGCGCAGGGCATCCTCGAGTCCGACTGCGGCAACAGCTGGCTATCGCTGCAATCGAACAACCATTTCGGCATCAAGTGCAAACGCAACTGGACGGGCGACAAGGTCTATTACGACGACGACGCCAAGGGGGAGTGCTTCCGCAGCTACCCCTCGGTCGAGGCGTCGTACAGGGACCATGCCGAATTCCTCGATTCGCAGCCACGCTACGACTCGCTGTTCGCCTACTCGTCCGACGATTACAAGAGCTGGGCACGGGGGCTCAAAGCCGCCGGCTACGCCACGGCGCCCGACTACGCGCAGCGGCTCACGCGCATCATCGAGGAGAACCAGCTCTACCTGCTCGACCGGCCCGACGGCGAGCGGCTCTACGCCTCGCGCATGGGACGCAAGGTAACCGATCCCGAAGGGTGGTTCGCCGACCAGAGCAGCGTCGAACCGGTTTCCGGATCTTCGTCGGCCATCGACCCGGACAACTACCGGGTGACGATCAACGCCCACAACGGCTACAATGTCTACCAGACCAACGGCGTACACTACGTGCTGGCCAAGGAGGGCGACACGTTCGAGAATATCGGGCAGAAGTTCCGCATTTCGGCACGCAACCTGCGTAAGTTCAACGACCTGAAGGACAAGAAGGCACAGCCGATGACCGACGAGGTGGTCTACATCGAGCGCAAGAAGAAGCGCTGGGAGGGCAATGCCCACACCCACATCTGCCGCCAGGGCGAAACGGCCTATGCCGTAGGCCAGTCCTACGCCATCCGCACCCGTTCGATCGAGAAGCTCAACCGCCTCAAGCCCGGCAGCACACTCGAAAAGGGGCAACAGATACGCATAAAATAAAAACAGCATAGCATGGAAACGACACCGCTCAGAAGCAAGATCCTGGATACGATCATCCGCAAGTCGACCCTCAAACAACGGGTCTTCGACAACACCTTCGCAGCCTTCAACGAACTGAAGGAGACGCTGCTCGAAATGGCATCGGAGATGGACGACGAACTCGACGGCAAGCTCGACCGCCGCGTCAGGCTCGAATACCGCGACCGCGGAAAATTCGAGGCGCAACTGCAGGTGGCCAACGACATCCTCATTTTCCAGATGCACACCGACGTCTTCGAATTCGACGCCAACCAGCTGATCTGGCAGAACCCCTACGTACAGTCCGACCGCGAGAATTCCTACTGCGGCCTGATCAACATCTACAATTTCCTCTCCGACTCGTTCAAGTTCAACCGCAACGCCGACGAGGGATACCTCATCGGGCGTATCTTCATCAACCGCGAGCGCCGCTATTTCGTCGAGGGCAAACAGCAGACCTCGATGCGGGCGATGAACTTCGGCAAGGCCGAGATCGACCGCGAAGCCCTGATCGCCATCCTCGAGCCGGCGATCTGGTTCGCCCTGAACTTCGACCTGCTGATGCCGCCCTACGAGGACAACAAGCGCGTGACGGTCGACCAGTTCAACACCAAGATGGACAACTCGAAATTCGTCACGGGCAAACGCCTCGGCTATGATTTCGAAGTAGAGGACATTTAAACCCGATTTCCACGTGAAGGCACAACTTTTCACACTCCTCGCAGCCGCAGCGGTCGGCACAGGTACGGTACAGGCGCGGGGCGAATATGCCGAGATCGCACGCCTGCGCTCGATGAACGAAACCGTCCGCGGCATCCGTTCGATGGCCGACGGCGAACACTATACCATCCTCGAAGGCAACAACATCGTCCGTTACGGCTACGCCACGGCAGGACAGGGCGAGAACATGCTCCCCAAGCCGACGGCCAACCTCGTCGTCACGGATTACGCCTTCTCGCCCGACGAACGGCAGATACTCATCGCCTCGGGCGCCAGGCCGATTTACCGCCACTCCTACACGACCGACTATTTCCTGGCCTCGGGCAACAGCCTGATGCCCGTACTCCGCGAGGCCGAAGCCCCGCGCGACGCCTCGTTCTCGCCCGACGGCAAGCTGATCGCCTATTCCGACCGCAACGACCTCTATGTCTACGACACGGCAGCCAGGCGCACGCGCCGCATCACCGACGACGGGGCGTGGAACTCGGTCATCAACGGCACCACGGACTGGGTCTACGAGGAGGAGTTCGGCTTCACGAAGGCCTATGCCTTCTCGCCCGACAGCCGCCGCATCGCCTACCTGCGCTTCGACGAATCGGAAGTGCCCCTGATGGAGATGATGCGCTTCGACGGCAAACTCTACAACCAGGCCTATTCGTTCAAATACCCCAAGGCCGGGGAGCGCAACTCCACGGTCGAAGTGTGGGTCTGCGACCTTGCGACAGGGGCCCGGGAGCGCATCGACACGGGCGGCGAGGCCGACCAGTACATTCCCCGCATCGGCTGGACACCCGACGGCCGGCTCTACTACTTCCGCCTCAACCGCAGGCAGAACACCTTCGAGGTGATCCTCTGCGAGCCCAACGGTGCCCAGCGCACGATCTATGACGAACGCTCGCAGCAATACGTCGAGCGCGTGAATGACAAGACCGTCACCTTCATCGACGGCGACCGCTTCCTCGTGCGGCAGGAGGGACACACGGGCTACATGCACCTCTACCTTTACAGCATCCGCAAGGGGTTGCTCGCCCAGGTAACCAAAGGCGACTGGGAGGTGACCGACGTGGTCGGCACCGACGGCAAACGGGTCTGGTACCTCTCGACCGAAACCTCTCCGCTGCGCCGCAACCTGTACAGCGTACGGCTCGACGGCAAGGACAAGCGCCGTCTGACGACCGGCGAGGGCTACTACGCCATCGCCCCGAGTGCCGGGATGAAATACTACATCTCGACCTTCTCCAACGCCACGACCCCCAACCGGGTCGAAGTCTGCGACAACGAAGGCAACCCCATCCGCACGCTGGCCGACAGCCGCAAACTCCGCGAAGAGCTGGCGGCCGTACAGCGCCCCGTCCGGGAGTTCTTCACCTTCACGACCGAGCGCGGCGACACGCTCAATGCCTACATCGTCAAGCCCCGCGGCTTCGATGCATCGCAGCGTTACCCCGTGCTGCTGACCCAGTATTCGGGGCCCGGCTCGCAGTCGGTAAGCGACCGCTGGTCGCTCGACTGGGAGGATGCGCTCACGGACAAAGGCTACATCGTGGTCTGCGCCGACGGCCGGGGCACAGGGTTCCGGGGCGAGAAGTTCAAGAAATCGACCTACGGGCGCCTCGGGGCGCAGGAGGTCGAAGACCAGCTCTCGTTTGCCCGCTACATGGCTTCACAGCCCTACGTCGACCCTGCACGCATCGGCATCTACGGCTGGTCGTACGGCGGGTTCATGGCACTGGGCTGCGCGATGAAAGGCCACGGACTATTCCGCATGGCGATCGCCGTGGCCCCCGTCACATCGTGGCGCTACTACGACTCGATCTACACCGAAATCTACAACAACCTGCCGCAGTACAACGCTGCGGGCTACGACGACAACTCCCCGATCAACTTCGCCCGGATGCTCGACGACACCAAGACCCGCCTGCTCATCATCCACGGCACGGCCGACGACAATGTCCACTTCCAGAACAGCGTGGAGATGGCACGTGCCCTGAACCGCTGCGGCAAGCAGTACGACATGATGGTCTACCCCGACCAGAACCATTCGATGCAGCCCGACGACACGGCCAATGTCCGGCAGAAAATGATCGAATACACGCTCGAACACCTCTGAACCGCCCTGTCATGGAACGGATCGTTTATATCGGGACACCCGTCGGCAGAGTCGGCATCGCAGCTTCGGACGACGCCGTGGCACGCATTTTCTTTGCGCACGCATGCGGCCCGGCGGAAGAACAAACACCCGAAGGCACGCCCGAGGCATTCACACCCCTGCTCCGGCAGGCTGCGGCGGAGCTGACCGAATATTTCGCGGGCAGACGCCGTGCCTTCACCCTCCCGCTGGCGCCCGAAGGCACCCCGTTCCAGCGGGCCGTATGGGATGCCCTGCGGACGATCCCCTACGGCGAGAGCCGCAGCTACAAGCAGATCGCCGCACAGATCGGCCGTCCGACGGCCTGCCGCGCCGTGGGCATGGCCAACCACCGCAACCCGATCGCCATCGTCGTTCCCTGCCACCGCGTAGTCGGCAGCGGCAACACTTTGGTCGGCTATGCGGGCGGGCTGGAGACCAAGGCCTACCTGCTCGGGCTCGAACGGGAAAACAAGGGCTGAAAAACCGCCGCCCTGCAAACGGGAAGATGGCCGGCCATCTTCCCGATTTCGGAATGCACATTCCCAAAAGCACCGCGGAATACCGCACGAATAAAGGAGGGGGGGGGCACTTGCTTTAGCAAGTGCCCCCCTTACCCGTCGTCCGTCCGTCTAAAGCCCGAACGAGAATACGTTGATACTGTCGTAAACCACGCTGAAGACACCCAGCAGCAAAATCCCCGCCATGCAGAGCGCAAGGCTGAGGCGCGTATAGCGGTCGCTGCGCAGCGGTGCGATCGGCTCTTCGTTGGGCGTAATATACATCGCCTTCACGACCAGCAGGTAGTAATAGAGCGAAACCACCGTATTGACAAGCGCGATGAACACCAGCAGGTGGAAACCACCCTTGAATGCTGCTGCGAAGACGAAGAACTTCGAGAAGAACCCGGCAAAAGGCGGGATGCCTGCCAGCGAGAAGAGCGCCAGGGTCATCATCAAGGCCAATTTGGGGTTGGTGCGGTAAAGCCCGTTGTAATCGGCCAGCCCGACCTTGCCGCCGCTATGTTGTTCGATGGTCGAAATGATGCCGAAAACGGCGAGGTTGGCCGCCATGTATACCAGCACGTAGAACACGAGCGAAGTCATCCCGATGGCGCTGCCGCCGATCACGGCCAGCATGATATAGCCGGCCTGCGAGATGGACGAGAAGGCCATGAAACGCTTCAGGTCGGTCTGCCGGATGGCGAAAAGGTTGGCGACCGTGATCGAAAGCACCGTCACGGCATAGAGCAATGTCTGCCACTGCCCGACCATCGGGCCGAAGACCTTCATCAGCACGGTCATCAGCACGAACGCCGCCGAGGCCTTCGACACGACCGAGAGGTAGGAAGTCACGGCCGTCGGCGCACCCTGGTAGGTATCGGCCGTCCAGAGATGGAACGGCACGAGCGAAATCTTGAACCCCAGCCCGGCGAAGAAGAAGACCATCGCCATGACCTGCAACGGCGACCCCGTAATGCGCGCCGCCATATCGTCGAAATAGAGCGTCCCCGTCGTCCCGTAGAAGAACGAGATACCGTAGAGCATCAGACCGCTCGCGAACAGGGCGCAGAGGATGTATTTCGCACCCGCTTCGGCCGAATGGTGCTTGTACTTGTCGAACGCCACCAGGCAGGCCATCGGCACCGAAGCCAGTTCCATGCCCAGGAAGAAGAGCAGGAAATTGCCCGTCCCGACCATGAAATACATGCCCAGCAGCGTCGAAAGCAGCAGGATGTAGAATTCGCCCTGTTTGTGGGCCGTGTCGTCGCGCCGCAGCCACGTATCGGCCTGCAGGCAGACGATGAGCGCCCCGATGGCCAGTACGCTCTTGACGACGGTGTGCATCGGCACATAGCAGAACATGCCGCCGAATACCTCGCCCGCCGTCCCCGGGACGACATTGGCCAGCACCTGCACCGCGAGCAGCCCGCAGGCCACCGCCGAAAACCGGCGCCTTCCGCGCTCCCCGGCGATCAGGTCATAGAGGAACAGCAGGACGATCACCGCAATGAGCGTCACTTCGGCCTGCATGTACGAGAATATATCGCTGTAATCCATAGTCGATTAATTCATTAAGTGTGTAATGATCTCCGAGACGCTGCCCCGGATCATGTCGCTCACCCACAGCGGTGCGAGTCCCATGCCGGCGATAGCCACGACGAGGCACACGACCGACAGGCGTTCGTCCCACGTGGCGTCGGAGAGCCTGAGATGCGCTTCGTTGGTACAGGTGCCGTAAAGTATCTTTCCGACCACCCGCAGGATGTAGACCGCCGTGATGACGATCGACGTGCAGGCAATGATCGTCACCACGCGATGGAACGTATCGTTGTCCATGAACGCGCCGTTGAAGATCGTCATCTCGGCGACGAACCCGCTCAGGCCGGGCAGGCCCAGGTTCGCCAGACCCGCGATGACGTAGCCCACCGCCAGAAAGGGCATCACCTTCATCAGCCCGCTCAGCTCGCGCACGTCGCGCGTATGCGTGCGGCCGTAGATCATGCCGATCAGCGCAAAGAAGAGCGCCGTCATCAGGCCGTGGCTCAGCATCTGCAGCACGGCGCCCGTGCCGGCCGTGGTGTTCATCATCAGGATGGCGAACAATACCAGCCCGCAGTGCGACACCGACGAGTAGGCGTTGATGTATTTGAGGTCGGTCTGCACGCAGGCCGCGAAGGCACCGTACACGACCGAGATCGTCGTCAGGGCGATGAATATCCAGCTCAGCTCGTGCGCCGCTTCGGGCATGAGGTACATCGCCACGCGGAAACAGCCGTAGCCGCCCAGCTTCATCAGCACGCCGGCATGGAGCATCGACACGGCCGTCGGGGCCGAAGCATGGCCGTCGGGGCTCCACGTATGGAAGGGGAACAGGGCGCCCAGCACGCCGAACCCGACGAAGACCAGCGGGAACCAGATATATTGCTGCGCCAGGGGAATGTTATGCAGCTGCGCGATCTCCAGGATATTCATCGTCGTAGCCCCGGCACCGAAGTAGATGCCCAGGATGCCGATCAGCAGCAGCGCCGAACCGCCCATGAGCATCAGCGTCAGTTTCATGGCGGCATACTCCTTGCGGCCGCTGCCCCACACGCCGATCAGCAGGTACATCGGGATCAGCGCCACCTCATAGAACATGAACATCGTGAAGAGGTCGACCGAAACGAAGAATCCGAAGACACCCACGCTCAGCAGGCAGAACCAGAGGAAATACTCCTTCACCTGCGTTTGCATCCGCCACGAGGCGAACGTCCCCGTAAACACGATGATGGCCGACAGCAGCAGCATAGCAACCGAAATGCCGTCGACCCCCACGGCATAGTGGATATTGAGCGGCGCATACCACACATGGCTTTCGGTAAAGAGCATGGCGGCCTGCTCGCCCGCCTCGCGCAGGCCGAGGTAGCGGAACACCAGCACCACCGCCAGCGCCAACAGCAGCGAGGAACCCGCCACCATCACGGCACGCACCTGCCGTGTGGACTTCGAGAGCCAGAGCCCCAGCATCATCAGCACCGGGATGGCGGGAAACAGTGATAACATATTCATAACAGCTACGTTTTAGCAGATTAAAAGCAAGAAGATCGTAAGGCCCAGCGCACCGCCGAGGAACCAGATGCAGTAACGCTGCACGCTGCCGCTCTGCATGTCGCGGATCACATACGCCGCGCCGTTGGTCACCCGGGCCACGAGGTTCATCAGGCCGTCCACCACGTGACGGTCGAACCATGCGACCGGTGCCGAAATGCAGGCGAAGATCACCCGGTGGGTGACGAACTGGTAAACCTCGTCGATATAGAAACGGTGGTAGGCCGCCTTATGCAGCCCCCTGAAGCGCGTTGCCAGGGCATCGGCCACCGTCTGGCGCTCGCGCAGGTACATCCACGTCGCCAACGCGATGGCCGCGGCAGCCACGCAGAGGCTCACGCCCGCCACGCCCCGGTCGATATGGATCGCATACGCCGTCCCGTCGCTGCTGACCAGCTTCCCGAAAGGAATGAACCCCGCCACGCAGGTCACCGCAGATAGGAACAGCAGCGGCAAAGTCATCGTCAGCGGAGCCTCATGCGGCTTGTGCGCCGCATGAAGTTCACGGTTTTCGCGTCCCCAGAAGATGTTGTAATAGAGGCGGAACATGTAGAACGCCGTCAGGCCGGCGATCCCGGTCATCACCCACCCCATCACGGGGCTGAAGGCGAAGCACGCCGTCAGGATCTCGTCCTTCGAGAAGAAACCGCTCAGGGGCCAGATGCCCGCGATGGCCAGGCAGGCGATGAGGAACGTCGCATGCGTCACGGGCATGTATCGGCGCAGGCCGCCCATGGCCGACATCTCGTTGGAATGCACGGCATGGATGATGCACCCGGCGCCGAGGAACAGCAGCGCCTTGAACATGGCGTGCGTGAAGAGGTGAAACATCGAGGCCATGTACCCCAGTCCGCCCGTATGGGGATCGGCCGAGGTGCAGACGCCCAGCGCCACGATCATGAAGCCGATCTGCGAAATGGTACTGAACGCCAGCACACGCTTGATGTCGCTCTGCACGCAGGCCACGACGGCGGCATAAAGCGCCGTAAAGGCCCCGATATAGGCCGTCCAGTGCAGCACCTCGGGCGCATAGCCGACAAAGAGCGGGAACATGCGCGCCACGAGGTAGACGCCCGCCACGACCATCGTCGCGGCATGGATCAGCGCCGACACGGGCGTCGGGCCCTCCATGGCGTCGGGCAGCCAGATATGCAGCGGGAACATGGCGCTCTTGCCCGCACCGCCGATGAACATCAGCCCCAGCGCCAGCGGGATCATCGCACCGGCGGCAGCCAGCAGCTGCACGTCGGGCGTGAAGGAGAACGTCCCGGCATAGTACCCGTAGAAGAGGATGCCGACGAGGAACCCCAGGTCGGCGAAGCGCGTCACGATAAACGCCTTCTTAGAGGCCGCGACCGCCTCCTTCTTCGTGTAATAGAAACCGATGAGCAGGTAGGAGCTTACGCCCACCAATTCCCAGAAGAGGTACATCTGGAAGATGTTGGTAGCCACCACCAGCCCCATCATGCTCATCGTGAACAACGACAGGAAGGCATAGTAACGCTGAAACCCCCGCTCGCCCTTCATGTAGCCCAGCGAGTAGACGTGCACCATCAGCGAGACGGTCGAGATCACCACGAGCATCATCACCGAAATCGGGTCGAGCAGGATGCCCAGGTCGATATGCAGCGTCCGGCTGATCGGCAGCCATACCGTGTTCCACGGTACGAGCGTGGGGAACACCCCCGAGGCGTCGCGCCCTGCGGAAAAATACTCGAACGCCGTACAATAGCTCAGCAACGCCACTACGGCCAGCACCGCCGTGCCTATGGCGCCCGCGACGACGGGCTTGAGCTTCATGCCGGCCAGCCCCAGAAAGAGGAAGCTCAGCAGCGGCAGCAGCAGGATAAGGATCGTATATTCCATAACAATCGTTTTTTCAGAATCGTTACCACTTCATCTCCCGCAGGCTCTTCACCCCGATGTTGCGCAGGTTCCGGTAGATGTTGATGATGATGGCGATTGCGACGGCCGTTTCGGCGGCGCTGATGCCGATGGCGAATAGCGTGAAGAAGAATCCCTCCAGCTGTTCGGGGAACAGGAAGCGGTTGAATACGACGAAATTGATGTCGACCGAATTGAGGATCAGCTCGACGGAGATCAGCATCGCGAGCAGGTTGCGGCGCGTCACGAACCCGTAGATTCCCACGAACATCATGATCGTGGAGAGGACGAGGTAATATTCCATGTGTATCATAGTCGTACTCTTTTTAGCGTTTGCGTGCGATGAGGATTCCGCCGACGATGCAGGCCAGCAACAGGATGCTGATGACCTCGAACGGCAGCACGTAGCCGTATTTGCCGCTGCTCATCAGCGCGTGGCCGATCGTCTGCACGTCCAGTTCGCCGTGGACGAAATGCGACGGCATGAAATCGTGCCGGAGCGTCACGTAGAGGCATACCCCGAGGCTCAGCAGCGTCGCCGCCAGCCCCACGAACAGCTTGTAGCCCTTTATGTCCTCCGACTTGTCGCCCTGGCTCGAGGTCAGCAGGATCGAGAATACGTACAGCACCGTGATGCCGCCGGCATAGATCAGCAGCTGCACGGCGCCCAGGAACGAATAGTTCAGCTGGAAATAGATGCCCGCCGTACCGAACAGCACGAACAACAGGTAGGTCGCCGCGCGCAGGATACGCTTGGTCGTCACGGCCAGCACGGCACTCACGGCCGTAAAGACCGCCAACACCGTAAAGACGATTAATTCGAGTGTTATCTCCATGGCTTATTGTTTGTTCAGGGTTTTGACCAGCTTCCCGCGCGTGTATACCGCGTGTTCGAAATCGGTCGAGAAACGGATGGCCCCCGTAGGGCAGGCGTTGACGCACAGATGGCAGAACATGCACGACCCCAGGTCGTACTGGTAAAGCACCAGGCGGCGTTTCGACTTGCCCGTCTCGGGATCGGTGACCATCTCGGTGGTGATACGGATGGTTTCGTTGGGACATGCCGACTGGCAGAGGCCGCAGGCGATGCACTTGTTCTTCCCCCCGGCATCGTGGGGCATGGTCAGCTCGCCGCAGAAACGGTCGAACATCTTGAGCGTGGCCCGGTTCTCGGGATATTGCTCGGTGACCTTTTTGGTGAAGAACTCCCGCCCGGTCACCTTCATACCCGTCAGCAGGGTTCCCAACCCGTGGAAAAGTCCTTTGATATAGCTACTCATGACTAAAAATGCAGTTTAAATACGACGACGATGACCATCAGCAGCAGGTTTGCCAGCCCGATCGGCACCAGGTATTTCCATTCCAGCGTCAGTATCTGGTCGATACGCAGGCGCGGGAAGGTCCACTTGATCCACATCAGCAGCCACACCACGAAGAACGCCTTGCCGAAGAACCAGACGAAGCCGGGGATATAGTCCATGGCGGCATTGAAGCCCTCCCAGCCGGGGATGTGCAGCGGCATCCATCCCCCGAGGAAGATGGTGGCCGCAACGCCCGAGACGACGAACAGGTTGACGAACTCGGCGACGTAGAACAGGCCGAAGTGCATGCCCGAATACTCGGTATGGTACCCTGCCGTCAGCTCCGATTCGGCCTCCGGGAGGTCGAACGGCCCGCGGTTGACCTCGGCGTTGCCCGCGATCAGGTAGATCACGAAGGCGACCAGCGCCGGGACATGCCCCTTGAAGATGAACCAGCCGTCGGCCTGGCGGGCGACGATCTCCGAGAACTGCATCGTATCGGTCAGCACGACGATCGTCAGGATCGACAGCCCGATCGACAGCTCGTACGAGATCATCTGCGCACCGCTTCGCATGGCGCCGATGAGCGAATACTTGTTGTTGGAGCTCCACCCCGCCAGCAGGATGCCGACCACGCCGATCGACGAGGCCGCCATCAGGAAGAAGACGCCCACGTTGAAGTCCAGCACTTCGAGCCCCTTGTTCACCGGCAGGCAGGCGAAAGCCAGCACCGACGCCAGGATGACGATGTAGGGCGCGAGGTTGTAGAGGAACCTGTCCGAGCGGCGGATGGTGATGATCTCCTTGGTGAGCATCTTGAACACGTCGCAGATCACCTGCAACGTACCCCACGGCCCCACGCGCACGGGCCCCAGGCGGCACTGGAACGCCGCGCAGACCTTACGCTCCATGAAGATCATCAGGATGGCGATCACCGCGTACATCAGCAGCAGGCAGACACCGACGATCACGCACTCCAGGAAGACCGCCAGCCCCACGGGCATCAGCGACGTGAGCAGCCCGTGAATCCAGCTCGTTACTATACTAAAATCAAACATATCTGTAAGTTTTTCCTTTTTTATCCCGCTCCCACCCCAAGGGGAGGGGCTTATAAACCCGGAAGCGACATCCGGCTACCTGTCTATATCGGGCACGACGTAGTCCAGCGTACCGCCGATAGCGATCAGGTCGGCGATCTTCGTCCCCCGCGCAATGGTTTCGAGGCACGACACGAGCGGAAGTCCCGTCGAGCGGAACTTCATGCGGTAGGGCGACTTCTCCCCGCGGCTCTCGATGAACACCCCGAACTCCCCGCGGCTGCCCTCGACGGCGGCGTAGTAGCTGCCTTCGGGTATACGGATCACGGGCTTCATCTTCAACTGGTATTCGCCTTCCGGAATGTTGTCTATCAACTGTTCGATGATGTCCATGCTCTGTTCGATCTCGCGCATACGCACCATGTAACGGGCGAAACAGTCGCCCTCGTCGTAGAGTACTTCCTCGAAATCCACCTTGCCGTACATGGCGTAGGGATGGCGCTTGCGCACGTCGCACGCCCAGCCCGAAGCACGCCCCGTACCGCCCGTGGCACCGAACGAGATGGCGTCTTCGCGGGTCAGCACGCCGGTGCCTTTCAGGCGTTCCCGGGCGATGACGTTCCCCGTGAACACCTCGTGGTACTCGCGCAGCGTCGGGCGCATGTAGGCGATAAACTCCTTCACGCGCCGTACGAAATCGGGATGGATGTCAGCCTGCACGCCGCCGATCGTATTATAAGTCTGGATCAGGCGCCCGCCGGTGGTCTGCTCCAGGATGTCGAGCACCTTCTCACGGTCGCGGAACCCATAGAAAAAGGCCGTCAGGGCCCCCATATCCATGCAGAGGCAGGCAAAGAACAGCAGGTGCGAATCGATACGCTGCAACTCGTCCATGATCGTGCGGATGTACTGCACGCGCTCGGACACCTCCACACCCAACCCCTTCTCGATACACATGCAGAGCGCATGGCGGTTCTGCGACGCCCCGAGGTAGTCGAGGCGGTCGGTAAGCGCCAGCGTCTGGGGGTAGGTCAGGCTTTCGCACATCTTCTCGATGCCGCGGTGGATGTAACCGCAATGCACGTCGAGCTTGCGGATGATCTCGCCTTCGAGCGACACGCGGAAACGCAGCACGCCGTGCGTGGCGGGGTGCTGCGGGCCGATGTTGATGACATATTCGTCCTCCTCGAACAAGACGTTGCGGTGGCGGATGAAGCTGCCGTCCGCCGTCAGTTCGAAGCTCGGGGCGCTGTCCTTCGACACTTCGTTGGTCATGCGCAACGGGTTGAGCCCCGGGTCGTAATCCTTACGCAGGGGGTGCCCCACCCAGTCGTCGCGCAGGAACAGGCGCCGCATGTCGGGGTGGTTCAGGAAACCGATGCCGAAATAGTCGAAGACTTCGCGCTCGTTCAGTTCCGCGGCCTTCCACAGGTCGCAGACCGAAGGCAGCCCGCACTTCTCGCGGCTGGGGGTCAGCGTCCGCAACACGACGTTCTCGCCCGTCGCAGTGGCTTCGAGGTGGTAGACCGCCCCGAACCCCTCTTCGCCCCAGTCCATGCCCGTCAGGCTGCGCAGGAAATCGAATCCCTCGGCCCTCAGGCGTGCAGCCAGGGCGTGGAATTTCTCCACCGGGACGGTGAACATCCCGTCCCCGGCCTCCGACCACACGGCCCCGGGTTCCCAGGCCGTTATTTTCTCTCTGATATTCATTGTTTTTCTCCTCCTTCCACGTTCAAATCGTTCTTTTCGGCCGTCAGATCCCGGCGAAGCAGCTCTTCGTACTCCTGCTTGCCGATCTGCTTGTTCACCCCGCCGAAAAACCGCTGTAATTTCACTTTGCGCTGCAACTGCATCAGCCCGTAGAGCATCGCCTCGGGGCGCGGCGGGCACCCGGGGATATAGACATCGACCGGCAGTATCTTGTCCACGCCGTTCAGCACATGGTACGACTTCTTGAACGGGCCGCCGCTGATGGCGCATCCCCCGACGGCGATCACATACTTCGGGTCGGCCATCTGGTCGTAGAGGCGCTTCAGGACAGGGGCCATCTTGTGGGTGATCGTCCCGGCCACCATGATGAAATCGGCCTGGCGCGGGGAGGCGCGGGCCACTTCGAACCCGAACCGGGCAAAGTCGTAGCGGGCCGCCCCCACGGCCATGAACTCGATCCCGCAGCAGCTCGTGGCGAAAGTCAACGGCCAGAGGCTGTTGCTGCGCCCCCACTCGATCAATTCGTCGAGGCACCCTACGATCACGTTCGTACCCTCGCGGCGCAGCTCGGCCGCCATCTTTTCGAGGTATTCGTTGTCATTGAAATCCTCGTATTTCATTGCCTTTATCTCCGGCTTCCTTATTTCCATTCCAAAGCTCCTTTCCGCCATGCGTATGCAAGGCCCAAAACCAGTACGACCAAAAAGAAGAGGATGCTCACCAGCCCGTAAATCCCCAGATCCTGGACGACCACCGCCCACGAAAAGAGAAAGACGGTCTCCACGTCGAACATTAGGAACAGGATCGCGAACAGGTAGTACCCCACCTTGAACTGCATCCACGACCGTCCGCGCGTCGGAATACCGCACTCGTACGCCTCGCCTTTCTGCGGGTTGTACGAGCGCGGCGATATGGCGCGGGCGATACCCAGCGCGACTGCGACCAGCGCAATAGCCGTCAGGATGACGACCACCAATAGCGTAAAATACATAACCTATCGTTTTTACGAATTTACTCAGAACACGAAAACACGGACGCAACACCGGGGGAATAATCCTCATCCGGGAACATGCGGCAAAACGGGAACGGGAAAAGCGGCTAAATCAGGATACGCCCCAGCGAAAAGACATAATAATCGACCGGCTTGGGATGCAGGTCGAAGCAGCCCGAATAAGCCGGACGGCACGACAGCCCGCAGGCCGTCGCCACGGCCCGGGTATCATGGCGCAGGCGGACGATCGCCTTCTGGGCGGAGGGTTGGACGGGATTTTCGATCGAAGCGTCGCAGGTGAAGACTGCCGCCGTGAAACAATTGTGTGCCGGAACCGGCGTCCGGAGACTGGACTGGCGAATCTGGTCGGGCTGCGAAACCGCCCTACCGGACTGAACCTGAGCGCCGTCCAAACTTCCTGCCAAGACAAAAAGCAAGATGAACAAAGCATATTGAATCCTCTCCAGCATTTCAACCTTACTATTTTCGTGCAGCGAAGATACACTCTTTCGCGCAGAAAACGGAATCCATGGACGAAAAAACGTACATAATGATGAATTTTGAGTACAAAAATACTCATAGCCGGATCCGCGGGATACTTCGGCGACACGCCCGGCGCAGGGCAATGAGCCCCGCCCGGTATATTCCGCCCTCCCCCGGGCGACTGCGAAAGGCCGGGCGCAGAGGGTTGGCCTGCAGCACAAAAGAAAATGCCGCCCCGAAAACCGGAGGCGGCATTTCCAACAGAAACAAACCCTTATTTCTTTTCGTAACGATCTCCGACGACCTTCCAGTCGATACGATCCCAGAGGGCGGCGACGGCGTCGGCGCGACGGTTGCGGTAGTCGATGTAGTAGGCGTGCTCCCATACGTCGAAGCACATCAGCGGCTTCATGCCGTGGCACATCGGGTTGCCGGCGTTCTGCTCCGTGACGATGGCCAGCTTGCCCGATTTATCCTCGGCGAGCCATGCCCATCCCGAACCGAAAAGACCGACGGCAGCCTTCTCCATCTGGGCCTTGAACTGCTCGAACGAACCGAAATCCGCGTCGATAGCCTTCAGCAACGCCCCTGTCGGACGCGCCTCGCCATCGGGCGAAAGCTGGTCGAAGAAGAACTCGTGATTCCACATCTGCGCAGCGTTGTTGAAAATCGCGCCGTCGGCCGAAACGACGATGTCCTCCAGCGGCTGCCGGGCGTAAGGCGTATCGAGAATCAGCTCGTTGAGTTTATTCACATACCCCACGTAATGCTTGTCGTGGTGGAAACGCAGCGTCTCTTCGGAGACCTGCGGTGCGAGAGCGTCGTAAGCGTAAGGCAGCTCCTTGGGGGTAAACCGTGCCTGTGCTGCAATGTCTGTTGCCATAATAGGTAAAATTAAAAGTGAAACAATGAGGTTGAACTTAATCATAGCCATCCCGTTTTAGTTTGCTTCGAGCGGTTCGAATGCCCATTTGCCTTCCCCGCAGACCGGGCATACCCAATCGTCGGGCAGGTCTTCGAAAGCCGTACCGGGGTCGATGCCGTTCTCCGGGTCGCCCGACTCCGGGTCGTAAATGTATTCACAGACGGTGCAACGATACTTTTCCATGCGGTAAAAAGTTTAAGAAAATCCACACCGGCCTACACAAATATAATACCGATGTCAAATATCTCAAAATATTTTTATAATTTTGAGGAAAAGAACAACAATTTATAACCTAAAACGCTCTTTTCTATGACACTTCCGTATGCAGAACCTTACAAGATCAAGATGACCGAGGCCATCCGCACCTCCACCCGTGCGGAGCGCGAAGCATGGATCCGCGAAGCCCGCTACAACCTTTTCAAGCTGCGCAGCGACCAGGTCACGATCGACCTGCTGACCGACTCGGGCACAGGCTCGATGAGCGACCGCCAGTGGGCGGCCATGATGACCGGCGACGAAAGCTATGCCGGGGCCTCGTCCTATTTCCGGCTCAAGGAGACGATCGAAAGCATCTTCGGGATGCCCTATTTCCTGCCCACGCACCAGGGGCGTGCTGCGGAGAACGTGATCTTTTCGGCACTGCTCAAGGCGGGCGAGATCGTCCCGGGCAACTCCCATTTCGACACCACCAAAGGGCACATCGAATTCCGCCGCTGCCACGCCGTGGACTGCACGATCGACGATGCGGCCGACACCCAGAAAGAGTTGCCGTTCAAGGGTGAGATGGACATCGCCAAGCTCGAAAAGCTCCTGCGCGAGAACCCGCGCGAGAAAGTCCCGTGCGTCGTGCTGACCATCACCAACAACACGGCCGGCGGCCAGCCCGTGTCGATGCGCAACATCCGCGAAACGGCCGAAGTCTGCCGCCGCTATGGCGTACCCCTGCTGCTCGACTCGGCCCGCTTCGCCGAGAACGCCTATTTCATCAAGACCCGCGAGGAGGGCTATGCCGACAAGACCATCAAGGAGATCGTCCGCGAAATCTACACCTATGCCGACATCATGACCATCTCGGCCAAGAAGGACGGTGTGGTGAACATGGGCGGATTCGTGGCCATGCGCAGCGAAGAGCTCTACAGGCAGGCCATGACCTTCAGCATCATGTTCGAGGGCTACGTGACCTACGGCGGCATGTCGGGCCGCGACATGGATGCGCTGGCCGTGGGACTAGACGAAAATACCGAATACGAACAACTCGACGCCCGCATCCGCCAGGTGAAACTGCTGGGCGACCTGCTCGACGAATACGGCGTACCCTACCAGCGGCCGGCCGGCGGACACGCCATCTTCGTCGATGCGAAAAAAGTGCTCCCCAACCTGCCGAAGGAACAGTTTATCGCCCAGACGCTCGCCGTGGAGCTCTATTTGGAGGCGGGAATCCGCGGCGTGGAGATCGGCTCGATCCTCGCCGACCGCGACCCCGATACGCACGAGAACCGCTACCCGCGGCTGGAACTGCTGCGCCTGGCGATCCCGCGGCGGGTCTACTCGGACAACCACATCCGCGTGATCGCCGCGGCCTGCCGCAACATCTACGAGCGCCGCGCAGAGATCACCACCGGCTACCGCATCACCTTCGAAGCCCCGATCCTGCGGCATTTCACCGTGGAACTGGACAAAATCTGAACCCGAAGATGCGTCCGCCGCTCCACCGGACAGCATCCGCGGAATAGAATATAACGAACCGGGCAGGGAAAAACCCTGCCCGGTTTATTTTCGTCGGCCGCAACGGCCCGCCCCCGAAGTCCGCAACCCGAGTCCATCGCCCGGGAACAGAAACCCCCGACGGGCCCGCAGCCGCAGCCCAGCCTCTATTGCAGCGATTCGGGAGCCGGAATCAGGAACAGCAGCCCGATTAGTGCGATCAGGCATACCACCACGATCAGGATCGTCTTTCCCCAGTTCCGCTTCTTCGTCCCCGGCACGACCGTCTCGTAGCCCGCAAAGGCTTTCGAATCCGCCTGTTGCGTCGCCGCGGGTTTCGCACCGCCCAGGCGCGCCATCTCCTGCTCCATGCGTTTGGAGCGGTCGGCCGACATCTCGGCCTGCTTCCGGCGGAGGGCCTGCGCGGCGGCCTGGCGTTCGCGCTCCAGCTTCGCCTCGGCCTCGCGTGCCTCCTGTTCGCGCCTCGCCTCGGCCTCACGGGCTTCCTGCTCCTTGCGCGCCTGCTCGGCACAAAGGTATTCGATATACTTCCCGGCACGGAAAACATCCACGAAGACAAAAGTCTCCATCGGGGTGTATTTCTCCTCCAGCCGGATATTTTCGCGGACCAGCCGCTGCAAGGTATCGTAGACGGGCACCAACGGCTTGGAAAGGTACTCCCGCCGCACCGACGAGGCAAGCTCTCCGGCACGTCCCAGCATCGAGGTCTCGAACGCATCGAATCCCCGGGCAAGGTAATAGATCGCCTCGGCCAGCCGGATGTCGTCCTCGCGCTGGCCGAACACCGACCTCAGGCGGTCGACCGCAGCCCCGCCCTTGGGCGACCCGGTGTTGCAGTAGCCTAGGAATCCCCAGTACCGCTGCCAGTAATCGTCGGTCAGCTCCTCTTCATAGGCCTTCACCGACTCCTCCGGGCAGACGACCGCCCGCGCGAGGAAATACCAGTAGTCGGCCTCGTAGTTCGACGAATTTTCGTGCAGCACGGTGAGGGCTTCGAGGCTTTTCTGCGCCGGTTCGGGCTCCGTCGCCGTGATCAGGCGCGACACGGCCGCTTCCAGTTCGGCACGCTGCACGGAGGTGAGCTCGGCAGATTTCCCGGCGGGCTTTTGCTGCCGCGCCCTGAGGATCGAAGCCTGCGTCGCGGCGTCTATCTGCAACCGCTGCGCTTCGGCATCCAACTGCTGCTTGCACGCCGCATCGAGCGGCCCGGCCCCCGTCGTCCGCACGACGAACGCACGGTACTCCTCGCGCGCCTGCTGCTCGCAGTTCTCGCAGCGCTTCGACGCCTCGACATAATATTCCAACGCCACCTGCTTGCCGCACTTCGGACACACGACACTGTGGTCTAAGTAGATACGCTTGCCGGAAACCGCACACACGATCGTCGTGTGCGAATGATCCTCGGTGATGTTGTTGTGGATCGTGATATTCGACGCCTCGTATTTCTCCTGCTTGCCGATGATCGTACTTTCATTGATCAGGTTCTTATCGCCGACGAGCGGCGCGGCTTCCGGCTCCTCGGCCGCCGACGTGCGTTCCACCTGCACCGCAGCGCAGTCGCAACCGCACTTGTGGCAGAAGCGGGCTGTATCGGCGAGTTTATCGTAACCGCACTTGGGACATGTTTTCATGCTTGTTCGTTGTTTTCTTCGGTTTCACTATCAGCCTCATCCCCGGCAACGGCCTGCTCGACCGCCGAGGCGACCAGCCACCCGTGGCTCATGGTTCCCGTGACGACGACCTCCTGCCGGTCGAACGGCACGAAATAGGGGTCGTCGGCCGGCACCGCGCCTTCGCGGCAGAGCTTCACGACGCTCATGTCGTCGTCGCGCACCAGAAAGGCATAATGCCCTTCGGATTTCGACCCGGCATTCTGCAACCGGATCAGTATTACTCCCTGGTATCTCTCCATGGCCGTGCTCATTTGAGATCCCGCCCGCAGTTGGCGCAGAAACGCACGCCCTGCACGGCTACCGTACCGCAGTCGGGACATACCCGCCCGATGGACTGGGGAGCCTGCGCCTGGGGCTTCGCGGCCGCCTGCTGGTTGTTGCGCGTCGCATATTCGAGGGCACTGTCCTGCGTCTTGTCCACGCGGTCTTCCTGGCGTTCCATCCGTTCGCGGTAACGGTCGCGTTCGGCATCCTTGTTCTGGACGATGTGCCCGGTCATGGTCGTGGCCATATCCTTCATCTCGCGCATCATCTCCAACATACGGTCTTCGTGGCGCTGCGAATCGGCGATACGGGCATCGGCGGCCTGCTGCACCTGTTCGGCGTTCTTTCCCGCCGAGAACGACTCGGCGAACTTCACCGCGGCCTGCGAATCGAGGTTCTCGCCCGCAGCCACGGCCATCAGCTGCTCGGCCGTCATCCGCGCCTTCTTGTCGAGGGCTTCCTGCTTCAGGCGCTCCATCTCGCGCTCGTGATCCAAATCCATCTTCTTGTCCTCGCGGTTGAGCTCCTTGACCTTGCGCAGGCGTTCGATCTGGGCATCCATCTCGGCATTGTCCAGTTCCATCTCCGACTGGCGGTCTGCCCGCTGCAGCTCGCGCTCCCGGGCGCGGCGTTCGTCGGAATACTCGTCCTCGCGCTTGCGATGCGCGAGCGTCAGCTCCTGCAACTCCAGCCCCTGGCGCATCTGCTCCACGGCGACCTGCCCTTCGCCCGCCGTGCGGACTTTCTCGAACTCGATCTGGTCGCGCAGCTGCATGAGCTTGATCGCCTCGCCCCGGCGGTAACGGCGCTCGGCGACGTCGATGCGCAGGTTGCCGACGTCCTCTTCGCGCAGCAGCCCGGTCTTTTCGATGTCGGCCAGTGCAGCCTCCACCTCGTCCTCGCTGCGGGCATCGCGGATCCGTTTCTCGCGCGAAAGCACGGTGTAGAACTTATCCAGCTCGTCGTCGGCCAGCAGGCGGTCTTTATTGACCTGCTGCAACCCCTCATAGAGCTGCATGTCACTGCGTGCATCGGCAATAGCCTGCGAATTGGTCTCCGCAGCCAGGCGGTTGCGGAAATCGTTGGTGCGGCGCAGGTAGTCGAGTTCCTGCTCCGAAAGGTAAAGTTCGCGGCTCAGGCTGCGCAGGCGTTCCAGGTCTTCGTTCGAAGCCACCACTTCGGCCACGCGCTCCAGTGCAAGGCCGTAGAACTGGTCGCCGGAAGCGACGATCCTGGCCGTGATCGCCTCGGCGACCTCCGCCGGGATCGACGTGCCTTCGACCTGGCGATCCTGCATCACGGCCTGCACGGCATTCTGCATTACGGGCTGCAACTTCTCCGCAATCCTGCGGGTCGTGGCGACGGGCTCGTCCGTCAGGAAATATTCGGCGAAACGATTGAAATCTGCGATACGGAAAATCACGCGCAGGCCGACCTGCAAGTCCAGCAGTTTCGTGCGCACGGACATCGGCCTGAACTCGGCCATATCCTCGGCCGTTCCCGAACCGAATACCAGCGAGAAACTCTTGTCGAGCTTGAGCAGCAGCGAGAAAGCCTCGTGCCGTTTCATGCTCTCGATCACGGCATCGAGCGAGCGCTGCCGTTCGGGAGCGTCCTTGTCGTCGAACTTGTCCTTCACGCGGCGTCCCAGCAGGGCGTTTATCAGGAAACGGCCGCTGCCGGCCATCAGCCCCGCAGCCCCGCCCGTACGGCTTTCGAGTACGCGCTTGAGCTCGTCGGGATCTACGAAATCGTAGATGCCCCCGTGGATTTCGGCCAGCACCTTGCCGTTGGCCTTGATATACGCCGTCGTGCCGTCGTTTACAATCAGCCCCTGCGCCGAATCGTAGCGGATAAACTCCGATTCATTGACCCGGCAGGCGACTTCGCCTTTCTGGATATTCCAGAAAATCTTCTGTTTCACCGTGGCGAGCTCGCCGCCTCCGGCAGCCTGCCCGTCCGGCGCCTGGGGCGCCTGCGCAGCGGCGGGTTCGACCGCCGCGCCGCACGTCGTGCAGAACCTGGCGTCGGGCAGCATCGGGGCATTGCATTTCGGGCACACGGGGCCTGCGGGCGCAGCGGCGACGGGCGTACCGCACGTCGTGCAGAACTTCGCATCCTCCAGGAGTTCGGAATTACAATTCTGGCATTTCATAGTAGTCGTTCTATTTGGTTGATATGATTGATTTCACGTTTCCGTTCAGGTCGGCGGTCGCCGTATGGCAGCTCTTTATGGTACCGTCCGTCTGCAGGTAATTGAAGGCATAAAACTCGTCGCCGTTGCCGTATTTCATGCGGGTAACGGTCGACAGGCTGCGCGGTTCGACCCCCAGCTGTTCGTACAATTGCCGGTCGACAGCGGCGCGGATCAGCGACAGGTTGCGGTCGACGGCGCTGCGCACCCGGTCGAGCAACGAGGCCGGAGCGGCTTCATAGACGCACTTGCGTTCGACGACCGCGTTGACTGCGCCTTTCGCCAGCGCCTTCACCGCCCGGGGATGCGCCTTCGCCCCCTCCCGGCGCACGCCCACATGCAGGAACGGATCGCCGAAAAGGTTGAACTCGACGATCGTAAGTGCCTGGTGGGGCGTAAAGTAACCGTCGTTATAATCGAAGAAGCTCTGCCGTGCCATGTAGAATGCCTCGCCGGCCGTATACCCCTCGAGCAATTTGGCCATATAGACGTTCGTCAGGCGGTCGGCATTGTCCAGGTCGGCTGCCGAACTGCTCTTCGAAGCACCCCACGCGATGCGCGACGACCCCAGGTAGAGCAGCGTCATGTCGCCCATCGCCGCGAGCAGCATCGTCTCGCCGCGGCCGTAATCCTGGAATTTCCCGCCATAGCACGCCTCGGTCACCACCACGTTCGGTTTCTCGGCGGACGCCAGCTGCCGGGGCGTGACTGCCTCGTAACATTGCTGCTGGTAGGAAGCATAGAAGCTGCATGCGGTCGGGGCATCGCTGCCGTGCAGGTTGAAATAGTAGAAGTCCGCACCCCGGTCGAAAACCTTGTCGACGATCGAACGCTCGACGCAGGGGCTGACAAAAAGGTTCTGCGTATAGATACGCTCATCGAGCCGCACGTCGCCCCGGAAGAGTCGATTGCGGCGGAAAGGCTCGCTGACCGAAGCCGAGGCCGAAAGCCACGTGAGATCGGTCTGCCCGTAAGCCCTGCCCACGGCCATCGAACCGGGGGCTTTGGCCGCGCGGCGCAGGTATCCGGCCAGGTCGTCCAGCGACGCGTCATGCGCCAGCGGCAGGCGTCCCGTATGGAAATATTGTTCGTACTGGAAAATTTCGGCCGTCCCCAGCATGGGGTAAGTCCGCTCGCCCAGCAGGTAGGCATAAGGGATATCGGAGTCGATGTCCGTATCGCTGTAATCGGGATCGGAGATATACTGCGGCAGGACGGGCATGGGAATGACATCGGCGCCTCCGACGATGAACAGGTAGTTGGTTTCATCGTCGGCCGTGCTGCGCCCGAAACGGTAATAGTCCGCCAGCAGGTAACCGTGTTCGACCCACGAATCGGCCGGTGAAAGCGCCACGGCGCGGTTGCGCCCGGCCTCGGGGTTGAGGAAAACATAGTCGCCGGCATCGACGATACGGTAACGGATGCCGTGTGCCGCCGATGCTTCGGCATAGGCGGCGAGCAACTTGCGCACCGTCGCGGCATCGGTTCCGAATTTGCGGGCCAGAGCCTGCAGGTTGGTGAAGATGACGCCCTCGGCCATAGGCCCCGCCGGCTCCTTCGAGCCCGCGGCCGCGCAGCTTCCGGCCCGGGCGTCTGCCCGGGCGCTTGCGGCGGATGCCACCCCGCATCCCGAGGGGATTCCGGCGCCATGCGTGGCCGAAGCCGCCGGGATATCGCCCGCAGCCCGGACAGCCGGTGCAACGGGCGCCGCATCTGCCGCCGGGGATGCCGTCACCGGACGGGCGGGGAGCCTGGTGCCGCATCCCCCGCAGAAAAGGTCGTTATCACCGCATTTCTTTCCACAATTGGGACAAAACATCGCGAATCGGTTTTAAAGGGTTAATCAATCCGGACGACTTGGGCCGGCGTACGCTTCAGGTCGGGCATCGCCTCGCCCACGCCGGCACCGATATAGGTCGCATCGCAGATTACATAGCGTTTGTTGCCGAGCTGCATGTAGTCGCCCTTCACCTCGCCTTTGAAGCATACCGCCGTGGCGATATGCGCCGGATAATAGAGCAGCACGACATCCAGCCCCAGCAGATCCTTGACCAGCCGCGCAAAGAGGATCGAACGGTCTTCGCAGTCGCTGTACGGATAGTAGTACATCTCCTCGGCGAAGAGTGTTCGCTCGACGCCGAACTGCGCTTCGTCGGTCTTGTAGGGGAAGGCCCTGTGCAGGTAGTGCAGCAGCAGTTCCGCTGCCTCGCGTTCGCCCTTCCCGGCCACTGCGGCGCGCAGCGGGGGATAGAGTTGCCCGCGCACCGGGGCGGTAAGCGCCGTGGCCGCGTAGATGCTCCAGTGGCAGGGCGGATAATTCGTATAGAAATCCATCAGGTTGCGGTTTACCGTCACCGTCGTCGAAACCACGCCGTCGAAATTGCGGACGGCGGGCGCCGCGGGTTTCTGCGCGAAGAGGGGCGGCGCGGGCATCGCCAGCGACAAAGGCCGCTCCCCGGGGATCGTGAAATTGCAGATATTGTACGACGCGGCCCGCGGGACATCGTCCAGGATATAAAATACCTGGCCGTCGATATTGAAATAGGGACGGGCATAGACCTGCCCGTCGGTGGCCAGCAACAGAAACAGCCGGCCGTCGCCGCGCGCCATGCGCACTTTATAGCCCGCCTCGGCCATCAGGAACGATTGCAGGACGACCGATTCGTTCGTTTTGGGGCCGCAGAATCCGTCGGCGAGTGTCCGCACAAGGTCGTAATAGCCCCAGTCGTTGAGCCCCAGCGCCTTTTTCAGCGCCACGCACTCCGCCGCCACGGCATCGTATGAACCTCGCGAAACACCTTCCCAGGCATTGGCCACGCTGTTCTCCTGCACCGAGGCGAGGTTGAAGCGGTGTTTCGCAGCCAGCGATACGGAACAGCCCGTGCCGTAGAACGTGAACTTGAAGGGACGCGAAACGTCCACCGCCGGATCCGCGTCGTCCGTCCCCGCGACGGGTTTCCGCCCCTGCTGCACACCGTTATCCCCGGCCCCCTTTCCCGCGGCGGGTTTGCCGGGAAGCACAGGTGTTTCCGCAATCCCGGGCGCATCGGGCATCTCCGGAGCCGGCTCGGGCAGGTCGACCACCTTGTCGTAAGGCATCCTGTCCTGCGTCGGCACAGAGGGCGCATCCGGGTGTTTCATAACGGGGATGTCGGGTTCCCGGCGTTCGGGCACGGGTACCGGAGCCTCGGCGCGGAAAGCCTCCCAGCGTTTGCGCATGAAGTCGGCGCACGCCTTGCGGTAGTTGTCCCGGAATTCGGTATAGGCCTGCCTGCGGCGCGCCTGGTATTCCAGCAACGCCTCCCGGCGGGACTGCGCCGGCAGGGGAAGCACGAAAAGCAGCGAGAGCAACAGGGTCAGATAGCGTTTCATAGGCGGAGCGGTTACGGGTAAAAGACGGCGGCTTCCCTCGGACGAGGGGAGCGCCGTCTCTCGATTGGACATGGTGCCGGCCAACAGGGCTACTGCTGCGAGAAAGCAGCCATCTGCTCCTCGAAGATCTTTTTGAACTGGGCGCGGTCGAATTCCAGGTTGAGTTTGGCATCCTTGGCGATAGCATCCTCGATGGCTGCCTCCAGGGCAGCCTTGGGAAGCTGCATGCAGACATAGTAACGGAACGAGCCGTTGTCCTGGCGGAACATCTTCTCCTCGACGACCTGCACGTCGCGCAACTGCTGGCCGACGGCCGTGTAAGCCAGTTCCTGATACTGCGACTTGTGCTCGGCGGAAACGCCCGTATCCTGGTTCTTCACATAGTTCTCGATGACGAGCTTCACATCGGCCTGGATGGCCGCGGCAAGATCCTGGCGGCAATTCTGCATAGCGATCTTCTGCGCCGTACTGCGCTCGGTGCTCACGCCGTTCTGCACGGCACGGTAATATTCGGCATTGCTGCGGTACTGTGCGCCGCTGAGCGGAATAGCCTCTTCGACCATGCCCGCAGGGGCAGCGGGCCCGGAGGCCTTTTTCGACGAACTGCACGACACGGCGCCGGCAGCGAGCAGGAGAGCGATAGCTCCAATAAGGGTTCTTTTCATCTTTCGGATTATTTGGTTGTAAGTTTATAGTGCAATGTAAAATCGGCTTCGGAGGCCTTCCCGTCGGCGGGATTCCCGAATCCGATGCTTCCCCTGAGTACGTCCACCCCGTCGGTTGCGGGGCTTATCGAGCCTTGCGCCTCGAACGTTACGCTGCGGTCGCCTCCGGCGAGCTGCGAGGGTTCGATCCTTTCAGCCACGATCCGGGCCCCGTCGGCCGGGTTGAACAGCACGATCCGCCGCACCTCGGCCGCCGTCCCGCTTACGCGCAGCTGCATCGTCCCGCGGATCACCCCGCCGGACTGTTCGATCCTGAGCGTGCCCTTGGGCCGGACTGAAACGGCGTCCCCAGCCGGATTGAAAAAGATCGTCTGCGACACGCGCACACCGCCGAACAGGTAGAGCACTTCGATCTTGTTGATATCGGTCGGCGAAGCGTACTGCGGATCATAGGAGAGCAGGTAGCGGCCGTCGCCATAGGGCTTGACGGCCATCTCCAGCACCGATTCGCTTTTCAGGCGCGGCTGCACGGCGGTCGTGGCCGGACGGCCGTCGAGCCGCAGGGAATAGACGCACTCGCCCGGCGCCTCGGACTCCACCTCGATCGACACGGCATTGTACAATGCCCGGTAATTGCGCCGCAGGGTCTCGACATCGCCCTTGCGGGTGGCGTCGAAGAAATAGTCGTACAACCCGTCCAGCTCGTTTACCGCCAGCTGGATACGGTCTATGTCCGTAATCGTGCCCAGTTCGCGCCGCAGCCGTTCATACTCGGCCTGCTTGGCGTCGTCGATGGCCACGAAAGCCTCGATCAGCTGCCGCCGTGTCTGCTCCGGGAAGGGGTACAGCACCGAATATTCATAGCGGTAGGTCTTGGTCTTCTTGCTGTATATCCGCTCCCAGTAGACCGCCTCGGCGTTCGAGAGGGTGATGTTGTTCAGGTAGGGCAGCTGCCCGGCCTCGGTCATCAGCGCCGACGAATAGTCGCTCATCGCCGTGACCAGCTGGTCGCGCGTGATCTGGCGCGTCGCCATCTTCTCGACGGACGAGACATTCACGGCCACGGCATTGACGATATACTGCCGGATCGAGGCCATGCATTTCCCCGAGGCGGCGGCAAGGGTCTCCCCCACTTCCGTCACCGCAAAATGCGACCGGTCGGAACTGCCGATCCATGCCGGCTTCCGTTTGCTACTCGCCTCGACGACCTTGTCCTTCTGGGCAAAAGCCGCCGTCGAGATGCAGAGTGCCGCCAAAAGCAGCGAAATAGATAATAAACGCTTCATCGGGTCACTTCGTTAGGGATTTAACCTTTTGCGTATCGGAATCGTAGCGCAGCGACACTTTGCCGGCAAAGGCGTCGAGCGCAACAGCATCCTTCTTCGCCTTATAATGGCCGGCGATCAGCATGGCGCAATCGGCATCCCCGACCTTGCCCTGGCAATGGGCGAAGAAAAAATCCTCGGCCGCAGCGCCCTGCCCGTCGGCGAGCATGGCACGCACGACGGCGATCCGCAGGTCTTTGCCCGCATATTCGTCGTCGCCGGCCGCGTCGGCGTAGCTGTCGCGCAACCTGACCCACTCGGGCTGCGCCGCATAGGCGGCCTGGGCCTCGCGGGCCGCATGGTTGCGCACGGCCAATGCCCCGGCACCCGCAGAGCAGCAAATCAGCACGACGGCCGCAATGACCGTCACCTTGCGGCGGTTTTGCGCATGCGCCGACGCCTGCCGTGCAAGGGCGTCATCCAGCCGCAGCTGCATGGCATCGAGCCGGGCCAGCACCTCGGCATCTCCGGCAAACCGCTCCCGCACGGAAGCGGCATCCTCGGCAAAGACCCGCGCGGCGGCCCTTACGACCACTTCGCCGGCACTCAACCGCAGTTTCCCCTGCATACGGGCAAGCAGCGACACGACCAGCGGCACCAGCGCGACGGCGGCCAGCAGGTAGAAGATATTGGCGCCCGTAGCGACCCCGGCGAGCAGGCAAAATACCAGTGCCGCAGCGCACAGCGCAGGGAGCATCTTACGGGCCGTATCGCCCAAGGCGGGTAGTGGCACGGCATCCAGCCCGGCAAGCCCCTCTTCGAGGCTCGCGAGCATCAGCCGGGAATCCGCCCCCGCACCGGAGGCAATATCGTTGACGACGGCCTCGACGTAGTCGGCGCCGCAATCCGGGCATAGGTGCTGCGAATCCTCCATTCTATTTCCGCAGACAGGACAGGTTTTCATCGTACTTCCAGATTAATCAGACAATCGTTCGATCAGAGTCCGAAGAGCCATTCGCCCAGCGACTTGCCCTTCTTGGCAGAGGACTCGGCACGCTCGGCCTTGAGGCTCTGCGCCTCGACGGCAGCCTCCTGCTGCGTCCGCGCGCGCATTGCCTCGGCATCCATTTTCCGCAACTCCTGCTCCATCGCCGCGGCTTCGGCCGCCGCAGCCTGCGCATCGAGGCGGTTGAGGAACCGGATCACCTCGCCGTAGTTCGGGCTCACGGGATTGCACGCACGGCACAACTCCAGCGCCCCGTCGATATCGCCCTGGCGCACCAGAATATCGGCCTGGGCAACGGCACGGGTCACCTCGCCGGCGAGCAGTTTGTCGTAAACCTGCACCTTGAGCTCCTCGACCGCCTCGTATTCGTCGACACTCTCGGGAATCACGGCCAGCGCCGCCATCGCATCCTCGTACTCCTCACGGGCGACGAGTGAGTTGACCTTGGCGAGTATCTTCGGCATCTGGCGCGTATAATAGTCGGCGATGCCCTGCTGCACGTCACCGATCAGCTTGGCGAAACGCGCGTCGTTGACGTTCACCTTGTTGATCAGCGACCGCATACAGGCTTCCATGCTTTTGCCATTGGCCTGGAGCGATATGGTCTGGCTTCCGAAAACAGTATCTTCGAAAAGGTTTTTGACCGACAGGGTCAGGTCGGCACGCAGCACGTGCAGCGTGGTCATCCCCGTATCGACCGCCCCGTCGTCGGTGATCGTAAGCGTCGGCGTGACGACGAAAAGCCCCGCGGCATCGGCCATGCCGTTGCGGGTGATGATCTTGCTGATCTTGTTTTTGAGGGCCGCGGCATTGTTGTCGCCCAGCTGCGCGGCCGTCTCGTCGTCGATATAGGCCGAGAGGTCGATTACTGCCTGGGCCCGGAGCGACAGCGCGGCCAGCACGAACACCAGGGAGAACGATAGTTTACGAAGCAGATTCATGGTCTGTTGTTTAGTAGATGATTACGTCGATGGAATTACCCGTGATCGTACGCGACACGGAGAGGTTCAGCCCCTTGAGGTACTGGTAGAGCGCCAGCGCGAAATCATTGACGTCCGACTGCATACCGTCCTCCATGGAGTTGTCCACAAAAATATCGCTGAAGGCCAGCAGCGTGCTCGTGCGGCCCTGCGTATGGTACTTGCCGTTCTTGGCATGGCGCTTCACCCACGAAACGAGGATGTCCGACAAGGGCATGATGTTGTTGATCTCGGTATCCATGTTGATGGCCGATCCGGGGTCGATCGTAAAGCGCACGGCCACGCTCTGCCCGGTCGAAATCTTGGTCGCCATGCGTGTGGATATCTGCTTCATGAAGTCGCCGACCATCGCCTGCGCCATCACGCCGCACAGCACGTCGGCCGTCGTGCGTTTGCGCCCCGAAATTTCGGATTTGGTGGCCAGCGTATTGCCCGTGGCGATCTCGATCGCCTGCAGGGTCAGCGACACGCGCACCCCGCCGTCGTTCACATCCTGGTTGATATCGACGCTCACCGAGACGTCGGCACCCGAGTTGATGAGGATCGCATCGTCGAGCGACATGCCGTCGCCCATGCGCACCTGGTAGGTGTTGGCGTTATTGAGCGACGTCAGCAGGTCTTTGGTCTCCACGCCCTGCTTGATGAAACCTTCGTTGACCTTCGAAATGGCCATGCGCATATCCGAATTGTCGCGGATGGCCTCTTCGTAGGACTGGCCGCTCTTGCGGAAGGGCACGACCATCACCGTCGGCATGGCGATCATCTCCTGGGTTTCGGAGAGCGCTATATCGGCGGCATTGCGCCCGATGATACCGTTGTTGACCAGGTCGCGCTCGAGCGATTCGGTGTAGAGGTCGATCGTCGCAAAGACCTGGATGTCCTTGGCGGCGGTCTTGTTGGTCTTGTCGGCGATGGTGCAGCTACGGATGTAGTTGGCATAACGGGTCGTCCCGAGCAACTGTCCGACATACTGGGCCGCCCCGGCCGAGGGTTTGCTGCCCAACAGGGGTTTGTTGTCGTTCAGGCCGTCTATACCGTTATATAAATAAGTGTAGATCACCGATTTCTTAGCCATCTCGATCGCCTCCTTCTTCGTACGGGCGATCCCCGAACATTCCAGCGTAGCGATCTTTCCGGTCGTGCGTTTCAGGATGGCATCGGTCGTATAATTCTGTGCGGAGGCGGGAAAAAGCGCCGACAAGAGAACAACGATGACTGACAATACGGACTTCCTAAACATCTGATAAATATTTTAAGTTTGAACGGATAAAATCCCCGGGGTACCATCAGCGACACCCCGGAGATCGTTTCCAAAAGAATTATATGCGGTAAATTTATGCACCGACGAGCCCTTTGAGGAAACCGCCTGCCGCCGTCCCCTGCTTGTCGAGGATGACGACCAGTTTGTCGCCGTTGTTGAATTTCTCCTTGATGGCGTCCTCGCCCGAAGCGACCTGGCATTTGGTAACGCCTTCCATCACCTCGACAGCCACGATGGTGCCGATCTCCGACTTGGTTACCTTCGGGCCGATCTTACGCTCCAGGAACACCTTGAAACGGGTCTTTTTGGCAACGCCCATCTCCGTACCGCCCGAGATATAGAGCTCCTTGACACGGCCCTTCTTGTCGGCCTCGCCCAGCTCGAGGATATAGGTCTCGAACTTGAAATGCTTGTCCACGAACCCGACCATGCCCTTGCGGAGGTCTTTCATCGCGTCGTTGAATGCACCGTCCTTCGAATCGGCGTCGATACCCGAAACCGAGAGGTCTTCCGAACCGATCATGGCGCCGTCGGCAATGTTATATACCTTCAGCGAATAGGTCACCTCGGCCTTGTTGTACATCTTGCCGTCGATATCCGACTTGAACTGCGAGAACGAAACGTTGTTGGCCTGTCCGATGACAACCTTCCTGGCACCCAACGCCTTGTAGGCGGCTTCGCTTTCGGTCTTCCAGTTGGCATCGTTCACCACGTCCTCGACGTTACGGTCGGCATAGAGCTTCGACAGCGTACCGTCGGTCAGTGCGTCGACGATGTGGAAACGGCCGCGGTCGGCAAAACCCGACAGGACGGCCGCGCGGATGTTGTCACAGGCTGCCTGGCTGACAGCGGAGGTGTGCGTAAAGGGATTGATGATGACAGTCTCCTTCGAAGGATCGTCCTGGGCCGAGGCGCCCAGCGAAACAAGCACGGCCACAGCGGCCAAGACAGTTTTGAAACAGTTTTTCATATATATAACTAAGATTAAAAGGGTTAGGCAATCACACTCTTTATGACGGGACATGGCAGCCGCAGTCCCCCGCACCCGGGGACTAAGCAATACAAGTAAAATTAAAAAAAGGAAAGCGTGGTGCTGTAGCTATATTTCAGAGTGGGAAGGTTCTTGCAAAACCTCGAGAATAAAATAAGCAACAGTCCCACGCCTATATCCGTAAACGGATAAGACGCGGAGAAATGCTGGCTTATTCTCTTCTCAGTATTAATTTGCAAGATTTACCACTCGAGAATAAACTTACACTTTCCGTGTTAGTCAGTATGTATCACAAATATATAGAATATATTCGGAAAATACAACTTCAGCACCTCTTTTTCGGGACTGTTGCGACTCTAAATTACGACAAAAAATTCTAATTCGCTAACTTCAGGCCCAAAATGTGCCATACGAAGACCCGGCAACGGGCCTTCTCCGATTGCAGGCAGAATAAAGCGCGCACGCCCGAGCCAAGGGCTCCGGCAGCACCCCCTACATCGTCATCGCCAACACCACGACCATCAGGGCAACGCACCACAGGGGCAGGTTGCGACGCTCCCCGGACATCGCGGCATCCAGCGCACGGGAGCGCTCCAGATAAAGCAGGAAGAGGAACCACAGGGCGCCCCATACGACATTCCGGGCAATGCCCCGGATAAACATTTCGGTATCTCCGTACAGATGCGGGTCGTATCCGGAAAAGAGCAGCATGAGCAGCGCAACGAAATGCAACACCACACGCAGCCCGGCATACCAGCGGGCGAGCGACAACCCGTAGGGGCTCCGGCCGACCAAGCCCCACAACACGCAGACGGGCAGCGCCACGCCGGCCGCAGGGATCAGGGAAAGCAAAGCCGTGCCGCCGTCCAGCCGCCACGAGCCCGAAACGAGCTGCATGAGCAGACCGAACGCCCACTCCCCCAGCCGGGAAACGACATAAGCCCCCAACACCCACACCGGGCCGGGCAACTCTGCAAGACGGGCTGAAAACTTGGATTCCATAAGGCACGAACTTTACGCCGGGAACAAAGATATAAAAAAAAGGGAGACCCGCAGCCTCCCCCTTTCCCTGTTTTTTAAATTCCCGGACGTCAGACCAGCGTCTCCAATATCTGCACGGCATTGAGCGCCGCCCCTTTCTTGATCTGGTCGCTGACGCACCAGAACGTCAGGCCTCTCTCGCAGGTCAGGTCTTTCCGGATACGCCCCACGTATACCGGATCCTTGCCGGCGATGAACAGCGGCATCGGGTAAACCTTGCCCGCCGGGTCGTCCATCAACACCACGCCCTGCGCCCTGGAGAAAGCCTCGCGGGCTTCGGCGACCGACACGGGACGCTCCGTCTCGAGCCAAATGCTCTCCGAGTGGGCACGCATCACCGGCACGCGCACGCATGTCGCCGACACGGCGATGTCCGAATGCATGATCTTACGTGTCTCGTGAAACATCTTCATCTCCTCCTTCGTGTAGTCGTTATCGGTGAACACGTCGATATGGGGGATTACATTATAGGCCAGCTGGAATGCGAACTTACCGACCGTCGGCTGCTTGCCGGCCCCCAGCTCGGCATACTGCGCGACCAGTTCGTCCATCGCCGCGGCACCCGCCCCGCTGGCCGACTGGTAGGTCGAAACGTGTACGCGGCGGATGTGCGAAAGATCCTCGATCGCCTTCAGCGCCACGACCATCTGGATCGTCGTGCAGTTGGGGTTGGCGATAATGCGGCGCGGGGCGTCCTTCGCATCCTCCGGATTGACCTCGGGCACCACCAGGGGCACGTCGGCATCCATGCGGAAGGCGCTCGAATTGTCGATCATAATGGCCCCGTGCCGGGTGATCGTCTCCGCAAACTCGCGCGATGTCCCGGCGCCGGCCGACGTCAGGGCGAAATCCACCCCCTTGAAATCGTCGTTGTGCTGCAACAGCCTGACGGTAATATCTTCCCCACGGAATTTATACGTCCGTCCCGCACTGCGTTCCGAACCGAACAGCAACAGGGAGTCGATCCCCAGGTCGCGTTCCTCCAAAATTTTCAAAAATTCCTGGCCCACAGCCCCGCTGGCGCCCACAATCGCAATTTTCATCTTCATATCGTTAAAAAATGACCATCGTTCCCGCTCGGACAAACCGTACACGGAAGCTCCGGGGGCAAATATAGCGATTTCGGGCCGAACCGCAAAAAAATCGGCCGGCACAACGGCCGGCCGGATTCATATCAATCGAAGAAATTGTCGTCCTCGGCGATCCCGGGCTCCGTAGGGCGTTCGTCGGGGTCGACCTCCTCGTCGCAGTCGTAGCGCGGCATCATCGCCGGGCGGATGAACTGGTCGGCACGGCTCACGCCGAGGCGCCCGTCGTCATAGACCCGTTTCATGAAGTCGCCCACGATCGGCAGCGCCATCACGCTGCCCTCGCCGCCCGCCACGAAATGCACTGCCTGGTCTTCGCCGCCGACCCATGCGCCGGCCACCAGTTTGGGCGCCACGCACATGAACCATGCGTCGCGGTTTTTGTTCGAAGTGCCCGTCTTGCCGCCGATCTCCATGTCGTTGAGGCCGAACTGCCATTTCAGCCGCCCGGCCGTACCCGAGTTGACCACGTCCTGCAACATCGTCAGCATCGTATAGGCCGTGCGCTCGCTCACGGCATCCTGCGACTGGGGGATGAAGTTGGCGATGACGTTGCCCTGCCTGTCTTCGATGCGCGTCACGAAGATGGGATCGGTATGCACGCCCTCGTTGGCGAAGGTCGAGAAGGCGCTCACCAGCTCGAAGACGTTCGACTCCGAGGAACCGAGGCAGAGTGCCGGCACGGGGTCGATAAAGCTGCGTATGCCCATGTTATGGATAAAGTCGGCCACGGCGGCGGGCTGCTTGGCCTGCTTCATGATCCACGCCGAATAGTTGTTGCGGCTGCGGGCGAGCCCCCAGCGCAGCGGGTGCATCACGCCGTCGTACTCGACCTTGCCCGCTTCCTTGGGCGACCAGGCCGTACCGTTGGCCGTCTCGATCGTCACGGGCAGGTTCGGCACCATCGTGCAGGGCGTCAGCCCCAGGTGGTCGATGGCGAACGTATAGACGAAGGGTTTGATGGTCGATCCGATCTGCCGCTTGCCCTGCTTGGCCATGTCGTACTTGAAATAGCGGAAGTTGGGCCCGCCGACATACGCCTTGACATACCCCGTGCGGGGATCGAGCGCCACGAACGACGCGCGCATGATCCGTTTGTGGTGCAGGATCGAATCGCGCGGGGTCATCAGCGTGTCGCGCTCGCCCCGGTACGTGAAGACCTTCATCGAACAGGGCTTGTCGAACGCCGCCATGATCTGCTTCGCGCTCGCCCCGGCATCCTCCATCTCGCGGTAGCGATCCGAATAACGGATGGCATGCCGCATGATCCGCTCCCTCTCCTCGCGCGTCGCGTCGATGAAGAGGGTCTTCGTATTGCGGTACTGCGCGTCCATACGGGGCTGGATCACGCTCTGCATCTGCTTCTGCACGGCTTGTTCGGCATATTTCTGCATCGTCGAGTTGACCGTCGTATAGATCTTCAGCCCGTCGCGGTAGATGTTGTAGGGCGTACCGTCGGCCTTGCGGTTTTTGCGGCACCAGCCGTAGAGCGGGTTCTCCTCGTACTCCTTCACGGCCTGGTCGTAATCCCATTCGGTGTAGAACTGGTTGCGCTTGGGGCGCTCGGCGTTCATCACAAGGCGCAGCATCTCGCGGAAATAGGTCGCCGTGCCCTCGTTGTGCGACACGGGCTTGTAGTTGAGCACGATCGGCAGGGCGCTGATCGAGTCGCGCTCCCTGCGTGTCAGCGCCCCGGCATCCTCCATGCGCGAAAGCACCAGGTTCCGCCGTGCGAGGGCGTTCTCGGGGTTGCGCACGGGCGAATAGCGCGTCGGGGCGTTCACCACCCCCACCAGCACGGCCGCCTCCTGCACGTTCAGTTCGTGCGGCTCCTTGTTGAAGAAGGTCTGCGCCGCCGACTTGATGCCATAGGCGTTCGAACCGTATTCGACCGTATTGAGGTACATGGCGGCGATCTCCTCCTTCGTATAGTTGTATTCGAGTTTCAGCGCCGTGATCCACTCCTTGAGTTTCGACACGACGAGCTTCGACGAACGGACGATACGCCCCCGGTTGCGCACCGTGTCGCGCGGGAAAAGGTTCTTGGCCAACTGCTGCGTAATGGTCGAACCGCCGCCCTGCGACGTATTCTGCAACAGTACGGTTTTCACCGCCACACGTGCCAGCGAAGGGATGTCGATCCCCGAATGGGTGCGGAAACGGGCGTCTTCGGTTGCGATCAGCGCCGCGACGATCGGCGGCACGTCATGCCCGTCGAGCCGGATGTGGAATGCCGAATCGGCCGGAAAAAGGTCTTCGTACTGCACATAAGAACGGTTCTGCACGAAGAAGGAACCGATCACCTTGCCGTCCTCGGAGTAGATTTCGGTGGCCAGGTTGCTGCGCGGGTTCTCCAGCTCTTCGAACGAAGGCATACGCCCGAACAGCCCCAGGGCCGTCAGCAGCAACATGACCGACAGCAACGCAAAGGGTGCGAAGACCACCCCCCATATCCATTTTATCGTTTTCGGGCTGATGCCCGCCTTTTTCCTTTGTGCCATAGGCCTGAAATTTGCGCTAAAGATACAAAATTTATTACAATCAGAACGGAAGCCCCACGGCCGCGGCCCACCAAACGCCCCCGCTGCTGGGATGGTACACCGACAGTTTGAAGGTCGACGTCGCCGATGCAGGCTGGCGGAAAGCATTGATGTCGAACACGATGTCACCGCCGACCGACCATATCCGCCGCCAATCCATGCCTTTGCCCGCAGGGCGGCGGAACTGTGCGTAGTCGCCGCCAGCGTTGAGCCGGATACGCTTGAAATAGAGCACCGACCCGATGCCGCCCTCGGGATACCACACCGGCAGCTGGTAATCGAGCGACACGGCCGTATAATTGTTCGACACGATGTCGGCCGACGAGAAGCCGCGCGGGATGAGCCGCGTCGACTTGTAGCTCAGGGGCGCATAGCCCGCCGGGAACTTGTAACCCCCGACCGAAGTCTGGTAGGTGGCCGCCACTTTCAGCGAGTTGTGGGCGGCTAGGCCCGGCAGGTAAGCCTGCCCGAAGAACGAGATCAGGTCGCTGAAATGCACGTTCGCGGGGTTGAACGTATACAGCGTGCTGAGCGTATAGCCCCACCGGGGCGCAAAGTCGCGGTGCGCCATGCGCACCTGGTCGGAATAGCCGAGCCCGAACGAGAGTTTGTGCAGCCCCTCGCGGAAACCGATGCGCTGGATATTGGTGATCTGCCCGCCGTCCCATTCGATCTTGTCGAGGTTGGCGACCATGCCGTTCGAATAGTTCCAGCCGGCAGACACCGACAGCTGACGGGTGTGATACCCCCGCTGGAAATAGAGCGGCAGCGTCGCAGAGAGCCCTATGGAGTAGTATTTGTCGGGACTGGGACGCTTCTGGTAAATGGGGTCGCCCGTCTTCGGATCGTACGACACCAGCGAATAGAAGAGCTGGTTGCCGCCGTACGACGCATCCAGGTCGAGGTGCACGCCCAGCCCGAAGTAACGTACCCCGAGGTTGAAGAGCGAACCCTCGTTGCGGTTCCAGCCGTAGGAGGCATAGGCCTCGGTATTCGACAGCAGGTTCTGCGACAGGAGCGTAACGCCCAGATTGAGGTTGATATTATGCTCGTCCACGGCATCGAAGGGATTGAACGCCACGGGCATCCAGCTGTGTACGTTCACCAGGTTGGGCACCTTGCGGTAGCGCCTGGCGCGGAACGTGCCGCACTGGCGCAGCGAATCGGCCCCGGTGAACCGCACCGTGTCGAGGTTCACGACGTCCCAGCGCTTGCGTTCGGGGTTCACGACGTTGAGCGGCAGCTTCGAGGGGGCGACCGGGATCAGCACACTGTCAGCGACCCGCTGTGCGGCGACGCGGTAACCCCTGCGGTCATACGTGGTCAGCAACACCCGTCCTCCGTCCGCGGCATCGTGCCACGGCGCAGGGGAAAACGAACCGAAGGCCGACGTGGTGATGCGGTATTCGCGGCGGGCCATCAGGTCGTAGCAGTGGGCTTCGTCCCTGCCCGATGAGATCGAGCCGTAATAGAGCTTCCCGCCGCCCGCCCTGAGGTTGCTCAGCGTGATATAAGCCCCTTGGGTGACGGGGGATACTCCTTCGTCGTCAATGCGTCCGAGCCACATGCCCGCGTCGTCGGTCACGATGACATAGTAGGCCAGCGTCACGTCGTCCCACGCCAGCCCGTGTATCTCGGCATGGCGGGGCGTGCCGAAACGCCGCTCGGGCTGCCCGTCGCGCTGCACCACGACCCAGTAAGTCCCGTCGGGATTATACTCGACCCAGGCCAGTTCCCCGGGTGCCGGCGTCGGATAGAGCGCATTGCGCCGCCCGGCGAAGGTACGTGCCGTCCCCCGCTCCAGATCCATGTAGCAAAGCTGCGAGTTGACCCGCTGCTCGAAGAGCTTCGAACGGCGGTACTCCGTCCACCATACGCGCCCGCCGGACATCGCGGGGCGGGTCGAAACCAGGCCCGTATAGCACACCGGCTCCTCGGCACCGGTACGGGTGTCGAGCCGCACGAAACGCGACGGACGGTCGTAATCGGTCTTGAGCACCAGCACCGTCGTATCGCTGAGCGGCAGCGGCCACTGGTAGGTCGTGTAGTTTCCCTCGGGCATGGGTACGAGCGGCACGGCGCTGTCCCCGGTTCGGGGCAGCGAATCCCAATGACGTTCCAACGCGTCGAAGGTCTCGCGGAAAAGCTCACGGACGTTCGTGCCGTAATATTTTTCGAGCGCAATGCGGGTGGTGGCCAGCATATAGGGGTTGCGCGAACCGAACCACGCCACCCTGTCCCACACGTTCTCGTCGTAACGCGCATAGGCATAAGAACAGATCTGGTATCCCAGTTCGTAATGGTCGGGGATATAGTCGCGGTAGGATCCGCAGAACCACTTGTCGATGTTGCGGCGGTCGCGGCGCCCCTTGTAATCGCGCCCCACGCGTCCCATGGCACGGTAGCCCATCGAGAACGAAGGCTGCAACCCGCGGCCGAACGACGACATGGCGGTTTCCGACATCACGGCATCGCCCTCCATCGCCCATATCGGCATGCACAACAGGCCGATAGTCGAGCCCTGCTGCCCGAGGATGTAGCTCAGGGCGCGTATCACGCCGCGATTCAGGTTGTTATACTGCACCGCATGGCGGTATTCGTGCGCCACGAGCTGTTTGTACCACGGCATGGAATAGCCGTCGATGGCCGGCGAAGTGAGGAACTCCACACGCTTGGGCAGGTACATCACCAGCCCGTTCGACTGGAAATTCTCGGGGTGCATGACGAAGGGGATGCGCATGGGGCCGTGGCGGAACCCGTACGAGATGTCGGGCTGCACGGTGCGGATGTAGAACAGCGTGCGGCGTGCCACGCCCGACACGGTATCGGGATAGATCATCCGCACGTCGGGCGTGCGGATCGTGCTCCACTTCAGTCCCGCGGGGTCGGAACCCCACGTATAATACTGGGCACCGGCTTTCGGCGCGACGCCCAGGGCGCACAGGAACAGTACGGTATACAGCAGCCTGCGCATCTCAGGAGCCGGCTTTTTTACAGCGGTAGCCGCCCTTGGCGAGGATCTCCACAACGCGGTCGCGGTGGTCGCCCTGGATGATGATCTCCCCGTCCTTGGCTGCGCCGCCGACGCCGCATCGGGTCTTGAGCAGACGTGCCAGTTCGTGCAGGTCGGCGTCGCTCCCGACGAAACCCCTGACGAGCGTCACGACCTTGCCCCCGCGTTGCTTGCGGTCGAGCCACACGCGCAGATCCTGCTGCGCCGGGGGCAATGTCACGGGCCCTTGGGCCGTGCCGGTGTCATATTGAAAATCGGGGTTGGTCGAGTAGACCATCCCGAGCCTCGCTTTCCAATCGTTGTCTGCCATATTGTTCGAATAGTAGGAATCGAACGTCCTTTTAGGACGTCTTATTTTGTGCAAAAATAATAAAATATTACCTTTGTTAGCGTATGGCGAAAAAGTTCCGCGAAAAACTGCGCAAATTAAACCCGTTCACGCGCCCGGCCACGCTCGAAGAGCTGCCCAAACCGCTGCCGGCCAACCCCGACCAGCGGCTCGTGAGGGTTTATGTCGAAGGCTACGAGGACGTGGCTTTCTGGCGCGGCATCTTCGACCACTTCCAGAACCCCTACATGCGTTTCGAAATCTCGGTTCCCAACCGCGCCGACCTGCCCAAGGGCAAGAAGGTGCTGATGGGCATGATCCCCCGCTCGTCGGACGAACTGATCCTGTGCGTCGACTCGGATTTCGACTTCCTGTTCGCCGACCGTACGGAGCAGTCGCGCGAGGTCAACAACGCCCGCTACATGTTCCACACCTACGCCTACGCCACCGAGAACTTCCTCTGCTACGCCCCCTCGCTGCACAACATCTGCGTCAAGGCCACCAAAAACGACACCCGCATCTTCGATTTCGTGCGTTTCATGCATGAATATTCCTGCACGATCTACCCGCTGTTCCTCTGGTACGCCTATTCGGCGCAGCTCTCCTCGGAGAACGTCTTTCCGCTCATCGACTTCAAGTCAGCGGTGCGCATCGGCTACCTCGACCTAGCGGACAACGGCGAAAAAACGCTCGAATGGCTCCGGCGCAACGTGGCCAAACGCGAGGAGATGCTCCGCAGGCGCAACCCGAAGATGATCGAGCCGATGAAGGAGTTCGAGGAGCAGCTCAAGGGCCGCGGCCTGACACCTGAGAACGCCTACCTGTTCATGCACGGACACACGCTGATGGACAACGTGGTGATGATCCTGCTGAACTCCGTGTGCGAGAAGCTGCGGGCGATGTCGATCGCCAAGATCACGGCTTCGAAGAAGCAGGGCGTAGCGCTCAAGAACGAGATGGCGAACTACACCAACTCGCTGCGTTCGATCCGCGACGTACTGCTCGACAACGAGAACTACACCAAATGCCCGCTTTACAAGCGCCTCCAGCGCGACATCGAAAAATACATCGCCCGCACGATCTGGAACATGAAACGCAGCGGCGCGATCCGCGACGACTCGACCTGGACGGTGCTGCGCAACATGCGGCAAGGCTCGGAAATAAAATAGCGAACCGGAAGCGGCCCTGCGGGGCCGCTTCCGGTTTTATACAGGCACGGCACATCCGCCGATCCCCGTCCGATCCCGCCGCTAACTGCGCTTGCGCACCACGCGCACGGTGGACTGCGTCGCCTGCCGCACGAAGACCTGCGGGCCGCGGGCGTATTTGCGCCACAGTTCGTCGGTATAGCCGCGCACGGTCAGCAACTCCATGTTCTCGGCCTTCATCACGTCGAAGCCCGCCTCGCGCAGCGCCTCGATCGCCTCGTCGATATGCCACGAATTATCGACGCACAGGCTCAGGTTCACGGCCGAGTTGTGGATCAGGTTGGTCTTGATGCGGAAACGCTCCAGCAGCGAGAAGATCGTGGCGAACTTCTCCTCCAGCACGAACGAAAAATCGCGGGAGCGGATCGTGAGCAGCACCTGGTCTTTCTTGAGAATCAGGATCGGCACGACGACCGGCGCCGACATGCCGCGGATCACGGTACCCGGCTTGCGTTTGTCGCCGAAGGGACGCACGTAGAGCGGGATATTCTTGTTCTGCAACGGTTTGATCGTCTTGGGGTGGATGATCTGCGCGCCGCTGTATGCCAGTTCGATGGTATCAAGGTAGTTCAGCTCGGCGATCTGCTCGGCGTCGGGGAAAATCTTGGGGTCGGCATTCAGCACGCCGTCCACATCCTTCCATACCGACATCGACTCGGCGTCGAGGATGTTCGCCACCACGGCCGCCGAGTAGTCCGAGCCTTCGCGGCCGAGCGTCGTGGTCGTCCCGTCGGGTGCCCCGCCGATAAAGCCCTGCCCGATGAAGATGTTCTCGACGCACTCGGCCAGTGCGTTTTTCAGCAGCGGCTCCGAAGCCTCGAGGTCGACCCCCGCATCCTTGTGGCGCTGTTCCGTGAGGAAGCAGCGGCGCATGTCGATCCAGCGGTTCGCCACCCCGGCATAATTGAGGTATTCCGAAATGATGGTCGTCGACACCAGCTCGCCGAACGCCACGATCGTATCGTACCACAGTTCGGCATCCCCGGGCTTGTAGACCGTACCGACAGCCACGCGCTCCAGTTCGTCGAACAGGGCATCGACCTTCTCCAGCTTCTTCGGGCCGTGCCACAGGTCGTTGATGATCCCGGCATGGTACTCGCGCAGTGCCGCGACATTCTCCAGCGAAAGATCCTTGTCGCCCTTCTGCACCCCCTCGAACACCTTTTCGAGCGCATTGGTCGTCTTGCCCATGGCCGAAACGATGATGAAGAGGTTTTGCTCATCGTCGATAATCTTGCGCAGGTTGCGCACCCCGTCGGCATTCCTCACCGACGCACCTCCGAATTTATAGACTTTCATTATACCTTATTTTACTAACCTGACTAAAAATCGGCCGGTGCCTTCCATGGCCAGTGAAGGCAGCCGGCAATATACCGAAAACTACTTCGCAACGGGTTTATAAGGCACCCCGATGTTCTGGAACAGGAACGCATAGGTGTCCGCCTCCTCGTCGATACGCTTCGAAGTGGGTTTGCCTGCGCCGTGCCCGGCCTTCGACTCGATGCGGATCAGGATCGGGGCGTCGCCCGCCTGGCAATGCTGCATCTGGGCGGTGAACTTGAACGAGTGCGCCGGGACGACGCGGTCGTCGTGGTCGGCGGTCGTCACGAGCGTCGCAGGGTACTGCACACCCTCGCGGATATTGTGCAGGGGCGAATACTTATAGATATAGTCGAACTGCTCCTCGTTTTCGCTCGATCCGTACTCCACGGCCCAACCCCAGCCGATCGTGAATTTGTGGTAACGCAGCATGTCCATCACACCGACAGCCGGCAGGCAGACGGCATAGAGGTCGGGGCGCTGCACCTCGCAGGCGCCGACCAGCAGTCCGCCGTTCGAACCGCCCGCGATGGCGAGTTTGTCCTTCGAGGTATACTTGTTGGCGATCAGGTACTCGGCCGCCGCGATGAAATCGTCGAAGACGTTCTGTTTGTTCTCCAGCATCCCGGCCTTGTGCCATGCCTCGCCGTACTCCGAGCCGCCGCGCAGGTTCGCTTCGCAGAAGACGCCGCCCTGCTCGACGAACATGATGGCCGAGGGACGGAAACCGGGCGTGCGGTTGATCTGGAACCCGCCGTAGGCATAGAGGTAGCACGGATTCTTGCCGTCGAGCTTCAGATCCTTGCGGTGTGTGATGAACATCGGCACCTTCGTGCCGTCCTTCGAGGTGTAGAACACCTGCTCGGTGGTGAACAGCGCGGGATCGAAATTCACGTCCGGAGCCTTGAACAGCGTCGATTCGCCCGAGGCGACATCCAACTTATAGATCGTGGCGGGAGCCGTGTAGCCGGACACCGAATAATAGATTTCGGCTGCCTCGTCGTCGCCGTCGAAGCCTGCGGCGGTGCAGATGCCCGGCAGTTCGATGTCGCGCACCGGTTTGCCGTCGAAGCCGTACTGGACGACCTTGCTCTGCGCATCCTGCAGATAAGAGGCGAAGAAGTATCCCCCGGCGGCGGTCACATTTTCGAGCAGGCTCTTTTCATTTTCCGGAATGACCGCCGTTATGCTCGACGGGTCGTTCAGGTCGACCTTCATCAGCGCATTGTTCGCCGCATCCTTGTTCGTTATGTAATAGAGCCGGTCGTCACGGCACTCTACGAGCGCGTAATCGGCATCGAAGCCCGGCAGCAGCGTACGGAATTTCGGCTCGGAAACTTTCTTATAGAGTATCTCGGTTCCCGAGGTACCCTCCGAAGCGGAGATGAAGAGCCATTTGCCGTCCTTCGAGGGCCATGCCGAGAAGTAACGCAGCGGATGTTCGGCATCCATATAAATCAGCTTGTCGGCCGACTGCGGCGTGCCGAGGCGGTGGTAATAGACTTTCTGAAACTGGTTCTGCGAAGAGAACACTCCTTTTTCAGGAGCGTCGTAAGCGCTGTAATAGAATCCTTTGGAATCGGGCGCCCACTCGGCGCCGGAGAACTTGACCCAGTTGATCTTATCGGTCGTGAACGTGCGGTCGGCGGTGTTCATCACACGAATCTCGACCCAGTCCGAGCCGGATTCGGCCACCGCGCAGGCGCAGTATTTCCCGTCCTTGGAAAAAGCCACCGACGAAAGCGCCACCGTCCCGTCGTCCGAGAGCGTATTGGGATTGAGGAACACCTCGCCTTGCGCACCGGGGGCCGTCGTACGGTAGAGCACCGACTGGTTCTGCAGCCCGTCGTTGTAGAAATAGTACCACGCATCGCCGTGTTTGGCCGGGATGCCCTCCTTGGGGTAATTCCACAGCTGGGTCAGCCGCCCGCGGATCGCGTCGCGGAACGGGATCTGCGACAGGTAATCCTGCGTCACGGCATTCTGGGCCTTGACCCATGCCGCCGTCGCCTCCGAATTGTCGTCTTCCAGCCAACGGTAGGGATCCGCGACCTTCGTCCCGAAATAGTCGTCCACCACGTCGGTGCGCTGCGTCTCGGGGTAGGGCATGTGTTTTATCTGCTTCATGTGGTTGCAACTTGCCATCATCGCCGCCGCCCCCGCGAGGGCCACGGCCTTGCGTGTCAATTTCATCATAGCATTCCGGAGTTTGGGTGAATATCGTGGCAAAGTTAGGAAAAAATAAGAAACCACACACATTTTTCCCCTTACCGGCCTGCAAAAGGGTTATTTTTCACCCTACAAGCCGGGAAATCGAAGTTTTTGCGTAACTTTGGCTTGCAAAAACAACCGAAAATCATGTACAGCGAACTCAAAAAGATAATCGAACAGGCCTGGGAAAACCGGGAACTGCTCAGCGAAGAACCCGTACGGCAGGCCGTGCGGCAGGTGGTGGAACTGGTGGACAAAGGACAGCTGCGCACGGCGGAGCCCGTCGACCCGGCCAAAAGCGAATGGAAAGTCAACGAGTGGGTCAAAAAGGCCGTCATCCTCTATTTCCCGATCCAGCCCATGCGCAAGATGCAGGCCGGGGAACTGGAGTGGTACGACAAGATGGAGGTCAAGCACGGCTACGAGGAGCTGGGCGTGCGCGTCGTACCGCACGCCGTGGCGCGCTACGGCGCCTACATCGCCCCGGGTGCGATCCTCATGCCGTCGTACGTCAACATCGGCGCCTATGTCGACACGGGCACGATGGTCGACACGTGGGCCACGGTCGGCTCCTGCGCCCAGATCGGCAAGCACGTCCACCTATCGGGCGGCGTGGGCATCGGCGGCGTACTGGAACCCGTGCAGGCCGCCCCGGTCATCATCGAGGACAACTGCTTCATCGGCTCGCGTTCGATCGTGGTCGAGGGGGCGCATGTCTGCCGCGAGGCGGTGCTCGGTTCGAACACCGTCATCACCGGCTCGACGCACATCATCGACGTCACGGGGCCGGAGCCCGTCACCTACAAGGGTTACGTGCCGCCGCGTTCGGTGGTCGTCCCGGGCAGCTACCGCAAACAGTTCCCCGCGGGCGAATACAGCATCACCTGCGCGCTGATCATCGGCCAGCGCAAGGAGTCCACCGACAAAAAAACCTCGCTGAACGACGCCCTGCGCGATTTCGGCGTATCGGTATAACCCCCGGTCTGCGAACCGCCGCCCCATGAAAAAGACACTGCTCCTGCTGACTGCCGCGACACTGCTGTCCGGATGCCGCCCGACAGGCTTCCGCTATACCCTTACGGGACATATCGAGGGGCTGAACGACTCGGTCGCACTGGTCGAATCCGTCACGAAAGACACGCTCGCCGTGCTTCCCGCCCCCGATGGCTCGTTCCGTTACAAGGGGCGCTACGACGAACCGACGGCAGCCGCCCTCGTGCGTAAAAACGGACAAACCGCCGCGGTGCTCTATATCGAGCCGGGCAATATCCGCATCGAGGGACGCCTGAATGCCGAGGAGTCCAGCAACCACGACAAAATCGAGTACTATCCCTCCGGCACCCCGGCCAACGACGCTTTCGGGGCGCACCTGCGATTCGTGAACCGGGCGCTGCATGCCTACAATTTCGAAGACCACGACCAGGCCTACCGCGCCGCGCTGCTCGACAGCCTGATCGGCTCCTCGGCGCGCAACCTCGCGGCCAACACCGACAATATCTTCGGAGTGGCGATGGTCGACGGCGTTATCCATTACGACAAGGACATTTCGCGGGCCCGGGTCGATTCGATCGTCAGCCTCTTCCCGCCTCACCTGCGCACCTGCCGGCTGATGAAACGCCCCCTCGAACATATCGAGCGCGTGCTCCGGTCGCGGGAACTCGCCCGATACGTGGATTTCACGGCGAACGACGCCGGAGGCAACCCGGTCACGTTAAGCCAGGTCATGAAACGCAGCCGCTACCTCCTGCTCGACTTCTGGTTCGCCGACTGCGTGCCCTGCCGCAGCGAGATGCCGCATATCAGGACTGCCTACGAGGCCTATCACGACAAGGGATTCGAAGTCGTCGGGCTGTCGACGGACAAAGACGCCGGGGCATGGAAAAAAGCCATCGCCGAAGACGGGATGGCGTGGATTAACCTGACGGACGCCGACAGGCGTGTCTGCGACCTCTACTCCGTCACCAAATTCCCGACCAACTACCTGATCGACTGTTCGACGGGCGAAGTCGTCGCCCGCGAACTGCGGGGCAAGGCGCTCGCAGAAACCCTCGGAGAACTTTTCAAGCAATAACATGATTTACCGCATCGCAGAAACCACCTCGACCAACGACGACGCCAAGCGGCCGGAATACCGTCACGGCGACATCGTCTGGGCCGAACGGCAGACCGCCGGGCGCGGGCAGCGGGGACATTCGTGGACGAGCCCCGAAGGCGAGAACCTCACCTTCACGCTGGTGCTCGAGCCCGTGTTCCTGCCCGTCGGCGAACAGTTCCTGCTCTCCGAAGCCGTCACGCTGGCGCTTACGGACACCTTCGCCGCCTTCGGCATCGACGCCCGCATCAAATGGACGAACGACATCTATGTCGGCGACAAAAAACTGGTCGGCATCCTCATCGAGCACAGCTATTCGGGCCCGACCCTCGCGCGGACGATCGCGGGCATCGGCATCAACGTCAACCAGCGTGCGTTCGACCCCGCACTACCCAACCCCGTGTCGATGGCGGTCGCCAGCGGCCGCACGTTCGACCGCCGCGAGGTGCTCGAATCCTTCCATGCCTGCTGCATGGGCCGCTACGGCCAGCTCGTACGGGGCGAAAAGGCGGCCTTGCAGGAAGAGTACCGGAAGCGCATGTACCGGCTGGGCGAAACCCACCCTTACCGCCGCCCCGACGGCACGCTCGTCGAGGCCGTCCTCGAAGGCGTACGCCCCTCGGGCGAGCTGATCCTGCGCCACGCCGACGGCACGCGGCACGCATACCTCTTCCGGGAGATCGAATTCGTGATCGCCGGGAAAAGCTGAATTGCCATAATCATTAGAATCGATCGCAAAACTCCCGGAGGGCCGTACGCTCGAGCAGGCAACGTCAATTCCACGGAGCAGGTTTCAACTCTTCATCCCCGGGATTGCGGGGCCCTGTCGGCACCGTCAAGTCCGGAATTTCAGGTTCCGATGACGGATATTGAAGGCGTATCTTCGAAAAGTTGACAAAACTCATCCCATGCATAAACTGCAATTTCCGGCCGAAAAGATTAACGTCCCATTTCACATATCGCTTGAGATTCTTTTCCAGCAAGGCATATTTCTCCGGAGGAATACTCAACATGCAAGGAACATAATCTATTGTAAACGAAACTTCTTCCGTAACACCCGCTGGTGAAATGACATAACCTATTGTAAGAACGGCTTCTGCATCTGTTCGCAACAGTTCATACTCCTCCCGTGTAAAAGTCTCTGTAAAAGCCTTTTCCACACATCCGGGGATCGTATTCGCAACGGCGTATTCTTCGAATTCCGGTTCGATAGGGCTGCCATCCTTATAAACTTCCGGTGCATTTTCCCGGGTATTGGTTATATTGGCCAAAGATAGAATTACGCCCTGGTAGACAGAAGCCAAAAATGTAATCCCGTCTGCAGTAATACGATCCCGGCCCGTATAGTAATCCTGAGCGGAAACAGTTGATCCAAGCCCCAAAATAATAATGATGCTAAACACTCTTTTCATATGCTATTCATTTTTATATTCCGGACAATCCTCCATCATTTTCATTAAAACATCGACGTTCACAGCATCCTCGGAAAAAGGATATAGCGTAACATCCGCGTATGAACGGCTCATACTCCTTAGCAAGGACGCGGCATTCCGATATTCTTCCCGAAAATTATCACTTTTTATATTTCCGGCCATAATATATTTACTCAAAGTTCCAAATATCCGTCGCCCCTCGCCTTCACTGATATATTTACTGACTCCGTTCATATTCCCGATTTTCAACCGATACATATACCAGCACAGTTTGGCCTCGATCTCGTTATTGAGCCGCATGCCCCTGTACTCTTCGGGGGTTTTGCCCGAACATTGGTGCGTATGGAAAAGCTCTTCGAGCAAAGTGATATCGTCGAGCCGAGACCCCATCCTGATCTCGAAATCGTCCCATACGGTACCGCCTTCGAAAGTATAGGCAGTCGGGATCATCACCGAACTTCCGAAAAAACCGGTGCGGATCGTTACATTCCCCCGGATCGAACCGATAATCTTCCCGGCCATGCAATCCTGGCGCAACGAATCCAGCAACGGTTCCAGTTTTTCCCTGCTGTCGGAAGCAAGCATTATATTTTCATTTTCCCGATAACGGGTGTTGGCCGGACTTCCCGGATTAGAGGAGGCACCGCCACCGCCGCCACCGCTGCCCGAAGGGCCCCGATCCTCTTCGGTAGGCTTGACGGGATCCGTATCCGAACGCTCATATTTGATATGGTTTACAGGGCGCTTGGCAGAAACCACAACCGCCTCTATACCGCCGCCGTCAACCGGCTCGCTTTTCTCTGACTCCGCCTCCGCACGTGTCACCGCTGTTTCCCGGCTGCACACGACACTCAGGCCATCCAGCATTTCGCCCAGGCGGGCAGTATTTTCCGCCTGTGTCCGCGACTTATCGTAAAGGAACGCTTCAGCCTGGCATGCTCCTCCGGCATAACGAACCGCATGAACCGGAAATCCGTCGAGCGAGGTGTAAACCGCCAGCCCGGTGAAATCCCCCTTGGAGCCGCTGTTGAGCAGCCTGTCGTAGTCGTCGGCCGTGCGCCCCGCGGCATAGTCCGGATCGGGAACATAAAAACGCAGATAGCTGCTCATGACACCGCTGCGGGAATCCTTTACGACGACCAGTTTGTGGTAGATCGGGGTAAAACGCGGTTCGCCGTACTCGTCGATCCGATAACGAAAATAGCGGAACTCGCCCCGGACAGGCACATCGGTACTGGAAAGCACTTCCCCGGCCGAGACCGTCGCCAGCGACCAGTCGGGCATATAAGTCCCGAGCGTCAGCGTCCCCTCTTCACTCCCGGCTCTGGTCGGTGCCGCAACACGCTCGAAATAGCGGCGTGCCTCGGCCACGGACATAGTTTCCGGATTTCCGGCCTGCGCGGTATCATTCGCCGCATGATCGGAACAGGCCGAAAGGGCATACAGGACAACAGTACATCCTGCGGCAATCAAATAGGATCGTTTTTTCATAGGCTGTGGTTTCAGGGTTTCCGTCGTGACGTAAGTTGTTTTAAAATTAACAAATATTTACGACATCCCAAAAACTTCGGATACCCTTACGGTTATTGAGTTAAAAATATAACATAAATCCTTGCTGTTACGGAAATAACAGTTATATTTGCAATGAAAAAACCGCATTTGAATTTTAAACGATAACCACACCATGAACGTACCCGCAAATCTGAAATACTCGAACGACCACGAGTGGTGCCGCGTCGAGGGCGACACGGCCGTAATCGGCATCACCGACTTCGCACAGAGCCAATTGGGCGACATCGTCTTCGTAGACGTGCCGACCGTAGGCGAAACCCTCGCCGCGGGCGAAGTATTCGGCTCGATCGAAGCCGTGAAAACCGTGAGCGACGCATTCCTGCCCATCAGCGGCGAGATCCTCGAATTCAACGACGCCGTGGATGCCGACCCCGCCATCGTCAACAAGGACGCATACGGCGAAGGCTGGCTCATCAAGGTCAGGATGACCGCCCCGGCCGAGTACGACGCACTGCTGAGCGCCGCGGATTACGAAAAGCTGATAGGCTAAACACAAAAAATAAAAAGCTATGTCTAAAGTTACAGTAGTAGGTGCAGGTGCCGTAGGCGCAACCTGCGCAAATGTGATGGCTTGCCGCGAAGTTGCGAGCGAAGTCGTCCTGATCGACATCAAGGAAGGTCTTTCGGAAGGCAAGATGCTGGACATGTACCAGTGCTCGACGCTGATGGATTTCGACACCAAGCTCGTGGGCGTCACCAACGACTATAAGCAGACCGCCAATTCGGACGTGGTAGTCATCACCTCGGGTATTCCCCGCAAGCCGGGCATGACCCGCGAGGAGCTGATCGGCACCAACGCCAACATCATGAAGGGCGTGATCGAGAACGTGGTGAAATATTCGCCCCGCGCCATCATCATCGTGGTAGCCAACCCGATGGATACGCTGACCTATCTGGCGCTCAAGGCGTCGGGCCTTCCGAAGAACCGCATCATCGGCATGGGCGGCGCACTCGACTCGTCACGTTTCAAGTGCTACCTGGCCAAGGCTACGGGCGCCAACATCAACAATGTCGACGGCATGGTCATCGGCGGCCACGGCGACACGACGATGATTCCGCTCGTCTCGAAGGCCACCGTCAACGGCGTACCCGTTTCGCAGTTCGCATCGAAGAAAAAACTCGATGAGGCCGTAGCCAACACGATGGTGGGCGGCGCGACGCTGACCAAACTCATCGGCACGTCGGCCTGGTATGCCCCGGGAGCCGCTTCGGCCATGATGGTCGAGGCGATCCTCAACGACCAGAAGAAAATGATCCCCTGCTCGTGCTACCTCGAAGGTGAGTACGGACAGTCGGACATCTGCATCGGCGTGCCCGCGATCATCGGCCGCAAGGGCATCGAGAAGATCGTGAAGATCGACCTTTCGAAAGAAGAGGCCGAGAAATTCGCAGCTTCGGCCGACGCCGTCCGCAAGACCAACAACGTGCTCCACGAGATCAAGGCGATTTAAACTGCGAACACACAACAGATTTCAAACCCGTCCCAAACAATCTGGGGCGGGTTTTTCATTGCCTAAACACCTCAGCACCCGCCAATTTCGAACCGCATTTGCTCACCAAACGGGCTGATTTGACATATTAAAGAATTTTGCATACTATGAATTATTGCCGACCTTTGCCGGCGCAATTATGAAGAATACGAGCCTACATAGCGCAAAAATGAACGCCGCCCCTATTCGTAATACGTTCGGGGGGGGGAATTTTGCCATGTAGTTGAGACAATCGACATATCCTTTCAACGGGAACCGTATCCGCGTACTGCGGATACGGTTCCCGTTTCATTTTTTACGCGGAATCAATTTTCACTTTCAAATCAATTCATCCCATATGGAAAAAGCAACGTATGAAACTCCGGCAATAGAACTGCTGGAAATCCGCACCGAACAAGGCTTTGCGGTATCGGTCTCCACACCCGAAAACGGACACGACTCGTTCACCGAAGAAGATTATGAATGGTAAACCCACAAATGATGATGAGCATGAGAAGTATGAAAACAATTCTGGCCTGCGCCTGCGCCGTGCTGGCAGTCTCCTGCGCCGAAAAGAATGAAATCGCAAAACCCGCTCCCGAAACCCGTACCATTACCCTCAACGCAACGTCCGAAACAATCGCGTCGCAAGACAAAACCCGCACGGCACTGGATAAGGACGGTCTGAGCGTCGTCTGGAAGAAAGGTGACCTGATCCAACTGTGGTACCTCAAAAATGACGGATCCTACGCAAAAGCAGGCGAACTTGCCGCCCTGTCCCAAGGCAATAGCACTACGTTCACCGGCGAATGCACTTTCACCGACGAAGCGGAAACACCCGATTATCTCGCAGTTTCATGCTATTGCGCTAATGGCCCCGAAGTACTCAACACGGTAAAATACGAAAACGGGAAATTCATATTCTCCAACCCCGGAGAGGCATCTGCCGTATTCAAACCATCGTTCAACTACCCTTCGAAGAACTCCTATGAGTTCGCAGTTCGTAACCCTGCCGTCGCCCACGGCACCGATCTGAACGCCATGACATTCAAAAATATATTCGGCGTCATGAAGTTGACGATCCAGACAAGACGCTATGCACAATACCTGATTACCTTCCAAGCCACAGGTATGACCCAAGGAAAGGACTTCACCGGAGAATATCATTACGACCCTGCGACCGGAACCGGAGAATTAATAAGAGATCATAACACCTCTCCGATCACCATCGAACCGCAAGGGCAGAATAGCGGCGCAGAATTCGTGTATTATATCCCCGTCGCTCCCGGCACCTACGACGATTTCACCATGAAAGTTTACGATTTCGTAGATAATTACTACGAACGAAAAGCGACCAAACCGCTCGAAATAAAGGCTGGTGTCATCACCAACCTCGGAAGATTCGTAGATAATTTACAATAATTCGAACCGCCCGACAACACAAACGTCCGAAGTCAGACTTCGGACGTTTGTCGTATTCAGCAGTCCCAAAAGGAGGGAATCAGAAACTGAACTTCGCGCCGACGAACCAGCTGCGGGGCAGCGACGGGCCGTAAATGTAGCCCGAGTCGCGGTCTACACCCTTGTCGAAGTCCTTCTGGTAGGCGTTGAACAGGTTCTGCACGCCACCGTAAAGCTGCATGGTTATCTCCTTGTAGATACGCACGTCGTACGACAGGCGGATGTTCATGTCGAAGAACGACGGGGTCGAAACGGCTACGTCCTGCCCGACGCCCGACCCGGCCATGTGCTGCACCAGCATCGACCCGGTGCAGGTTCCCGACAGGTCGGCCGTGAAATTCCGCACCGGCTTGAACGACGCGGTGAAATAGCCGTAGGCATCGGGCGTGCGGAACATCCGGCGCACGGGCGGCACCTCTGCGTCCTCGCTCCAGTATTCGGGCTCCTTGTAACGGCTCTGCTGGAGCGTCACCCCCGCCTGCAACTCGAACCAACGGGTAAAGGCAGCGCGCCCCTCGACATTGAAGCCGCGCACCGTCGCACCCGAACCGTTGTAACGTTCCTTGACCTTGCCGCCGTCGGCCGCATCGTCCATGTCGCGCAGCGCAAACACATCGTCGAGGATCGTATAGAACCCCTCGACCAACAGGTTGGTCTGCACTTTCCCGAACGTATGGTAAAGGTCGGCCGAGAGGCTCACGCTGTGCGAGCGCTCCTCCTTCAGGTCGTCCGCAAGCTGGATGCGCACCCGCTCTCCGCCCACGATGGCGATGTGCATGTCCTCGTCGAACGCCTGCGGGGCACGGTAGCCCCCGGCGTAGCTCACGCGCAGGTTCACCGCTTCCGACGGGTTGAAACGCACGTTGACGCGAGGGCTGAATATCACATGGTCTACGAGGTTGTGTTTGTCGAGGCGGCCACCGACAAGCAGCGACCACTTCCTGGTCTTCCACTCGTTCTGCAGGTAGGCCCCCACGATATGCACCGTCTGGTCGGTATGGATGTCGTAGCCGACCGAACGGTCACCCAGGTCGTCGTAACTGTACTCCGTTCCGAACGTCAGCTCCGAGGGCATGAACAGCAGCTTCCTGAACTCGTGGATATACTGTATCCCCGCCGCCACGGTCAGGTCGTGCGTCGTCCCGTAAGCATCGGGATCCTGCTTGCTGCCGTAGTAGCTCTTGCGCGCCGTATTCTGGAACGAGACATAGGTGTTGAAACGGTTGCGGCGGTCGGGCGACGAGATGTCGAACGAAAGGCTGCCCCCGTCGATCGAATGGTCGATCTGCTCGGCGACCTGCGCCTCGTGGGGCGGCCGGTCGAGCATGTCGCCCCCGCGGCGGAATTCGTTGATATGGTGGTACTGCGCCGTGATGCGCGAATAGGCGCCCGTACGGAAGAACGAGCGCATGCCCACCGACTGGCTGTTGATGACGGGCACTTCGGTGAAGCCGTCGCCGTCGTGGTCGTAGCCCGAGCGGTGGCGGCTCTGGCCGAAGACGCAAAGCCCCGCCCGGCCGCTCTCGGTGACGAGCGAAGCATTGAGCATCGTATTGTTGTCATAGGAATTGCTGCCGCCGATCGAAGTGAGCGTATGCGACATCTGCGCCGAATTGCGCGAAGGCTCCTTCGTAATGACGTTGATCGTGCCGCCGATGGCCGACGACCCGAACAGCGCCGAACCGCCGCCGCGCAGCACTTCGACACGCTCGATCATGTTGGCCGGGATCTGCTCCAGGCCGTATACGCCCGTCAGGGCCGAGAATACCGGGTGCGAATCGACCAGGATCTGCGAATAATGGCCGTCGAGACCGTTGATGCGCACCTGCGTGAAGCCGCAGTTCTGGCAGTCGTCCTCGACACGCACGCCGGGCTGGAACGACAGCCCCTGTGCCAGGCACGAGGCGTTGGTCTTCTCGAACAACCCGGCGTCCAGCACGCTCACCAGAGCAGGCGCCTCCCGGCGCAGCCGGGCGGAACGGCTGGCCGACACGACCACCTCGTCCATCGAGATTCCGCTCTGCACCACCTCGAAATTCAGTTCGGCCGTCTGTCCGCGTCGAAGCGTCACCTGCTGCGTCTGCGAGGCATAACCCAACGCGCGGACTTCGAGCGTCAGCGCGCCCTCGGGCAGGTTTTTCAGGAAATAATGCCCCGAAGCGTCGGTCGTGGTACCGAATGCCGTGCCCGTCACGGCGATGGTCGCATAGGGAATATGTTCATGCGTGTCGCGGTCGACCACATGGCCGAAAATATTGGCGTCGGTACTTTTCTTCGGCGCCTCGACACCCAGTACCAGTACGCACCGGCACATGAAGAGTGCCAGCAAAATATATTTTTTCATTGCTTGTCAGATAATAAGTAAATAGTATGACCCGGGCTGCATGCACCCGGTAAACCGATCGGAGAAGAAAACCCAGGGATTGGGGCTACGCCACGGGAGGCGCACGCAGCGAAATGCCCGACGCCTGCTCGTAGAGTTTGCAGCGGGTTGCCTCGGGCAGCAGCACGGCCAGCATCCGGGCATAGAACGAATGCACGGTCGGCGCGATGTCGAGATAGGGGAAGAAATAGAAATCGTCGATGATACACCTGTCGACGATGATCGTATGCGCGCCGTTGTCGGGCACTAGATCGCCGCAGTGCGCGGAGAAATGCGCATGGTCTTCGTTGTAGATGTGCACCTTCTGCCCCGCGTAGGCCGCGAGCAGGATCAGCAGCAGCAAAGCCGCATAGAGTCTTTTGGGTGCGTAGCGTATCATCTTTCCGGGCCAAAGATAGCAATAAAAAAGGGCCGTTCAAAACGGCCCTGCAAAAATACCCGAAAATGGGGATATATGTCGTGTCCTCGCACCCGGTTGCCGGGAGGCGGACGATGGGCGCCGCCACCCTGCGGATCGGGCGCCTCAGATGCTGATGTCGAGGATCTCGAAATGGATCGTCCCGGCGGGCACCTCCACGTCGACGCGGTCGCCTTTCTTGTGCCCCAGCAATGCCTTGGCGATGGGCGTACCGATCGCCAGCTTGCCTTCGCGCAGGTTGGCCTCGTGCTCGGCGACGATCGTGTAAGCCACCTCCTTCTTGGTGTTGTGGTTCAGCAGCGACACCTTGCTCAGTATCTGCACCTTGCTCTTGTCGATCTTCGACTCGTCGATCACCCGGGCATTGGCAAGCGAATCCTCCAGCTTGGCAATACGCATCTCCAGCAGACCCTGCGCCTCGCGGGCGGCGTCGTACTCCGCGTTCTCCGAAAGGTCACCCTTGTCGCGCGCTTCGGCAATAGCCGCCGATATCGCCGGACGCTCGACGGAACGCATGTGGTCGAGCTCATCCTTGAGTTTTTTGTAACCCTCCGCTGTCAGATAAATAATCTCTTTTGCCATAATATTAAACGAGTCCGACGTACTTGAATTTCATAACGCTGCGAAAGATTCCGAACATGGGGCCCGTCGAACTCACATTAGGCATCCGGTGATGCCCGTCCCACATCCAAAATCCTCCTGTATTCCCCTTTGCGGCGGGGGAACCCTGTAAAACAAACAACGTAAAAAAATAAGAATCCTGACCGGTGAAGGCCAGAACCCTGTTTCCATTGTATACAGCAAAGATAGAAAGTTATTTTCTAATTTCCAAATCTTTTTTCGCGGCGCATGGCACGGAGTATGCGCCTCGCGCGGGATATGTATATCGTACTCCTGCTCCACTTAGCCTGGGCGCTCATGGCCGTCCCCGTCGTCACGCGCCAGCAACGCGTCCCCGCCTCGGCGGCAGCCTGGCTGGCGCTGATCCTGCTGCTGCCCGTCGCCGGCACGCTGCTCTACATACTGGCCGGCTACCGCCGCAACGGCCCCGCGGCGGATTGCCCCGCCTGCCGCGGCGACCGCCTCGAACAGATCATCGCCCACGGATGCGGCACACGCCCCACCCGGTACAACCGCGTCGGGCTGCTCCACAACGGCAACAACGCCTTCACGGCACTGATCGCCTCGCTGCAACGGGCCACGCGCTCGATCCACATGGAGTACTACATCATCCGCGACGACCGCATCGGGCACACCATCGCCGAAATACTGATCCGCAAAGCCCGCGCGGGGCTCGAGGTGCGGGTGATCTACGATGCCGTCGGCTCGTGGCGCCTGAGCCGCAAGACACTGCGCCGCATGCACGACGCGGGGGTCGAGACGGCGGCTTTCGAACCGATCCGCTTCCCGTGGTTCACCACGCGCGTCACGCACCGCAACCACCGCAAGATAGTCGTCACCGACGGCAAGGTCGCCTACCTGGGCGGCATAAACATCGCCAAATACTACCTCGACGGGGATTACATGGGCAAATGGCGCGACGAACACCTGCGCGTGGAGGGCGACGCCGTGGCCGACCTGCAACGGCTCTTCATCGCCGACTGGGCGCGTGTACGCGGCGAATACCTCGACAGCCGCCGCTACATCGCCCCGCACGGCATCAGGCAGCGGCTGCCGATCCAGCTGGCCTGGGCCGAGGAGGGGCCCTCGCGGCTGACCATCGCCGACGCCTTTGCCTCGGCCATTGTCCGGGCACACCGCACCGTACGCATCTCCTCGCCCTATTTCCTGCCCCCGGCCCTGTTGCTCGACGCGCTTCGGCTGGCGGCACGCGGCGGGGTGCGGGTACAGGTGATGATCCCCTCGTGCAGCGACTCGCCGTTCACCGACCTGATTTCCGACTCCTACATCGGCGACCTGCTCGACGCCGGGGTCGAACTCTACCGCTACGACAACGGCTTCCTGCACGCCAAGCTGCTGATCGTCGACGAGGACACCGCCTCGGTCGGCACGGCGAACATGGATTACCGCAGCCTGCTGGACAACCTCGAAGTCACGGCTTTCATCCGCGACCGGAGCGTCGTGCGGGCGCTCTCGGCTACCTACGACGACGACCTTGCCTCGTGCCGCCGGATCGCGCGGGAAACATGGCGGCCTGCGGCATGGCGGCGCACATTGGGCGACGCGCTGCGGCTGGTCTCGCCCCTAATGTAGCGCAAGCCGCCGATCGACATTTCCGCACCGGGCCCGGCGCGACGTTCCCCTGATTTCCGTAATTTTCCCCTCTTACCGCCTGCCTATCCGCGCCGCCGGGGAGAGGCTTCCCTCCGTCCGCCACCGGCGCCGGAAGCACCTCCGGCCACGGATTCGGATGCCGCCGTGCGGCATCCCAGGAGACCCGCGGGCCGCCCGCCCGGACGGGAACGGGAAATACGGCTCGGCGCCTTATTATTACGCACAATAATTTTTTTTGGAAATCGTTAATTTATGCGTAACTTTGCGCGATAAAGCGCCGTAAAAGATTTATCAATGAAGCAGACTTTTTTATACGCCGTGTGCGGGGTGATTCTGGTCACCGCATTTAGCGGATGCGCAGGCATCAACTCCCTGCTCAAAAGCGGACAACCCGAACTGATTTACAGCAAGGCGCTGGAGTACTACCAGAAAGAGAAGTGGTCGCGTGCCTCGACGCTCTTCGAGGGCGTCCAGCACTACTACATCGGCACGCCGCGCGAAGACAGCGTCTCGTTCTTCAACGCCCGCTGCAAGTTCAAGAACCGCGACTATGACACCGCCTCGGCCCTGTTCGACGATTTCCGCCGCAAGTTCGGCCGCAGCGCCTTCATCGAAGACGCCGAAGGCATGTACGCACTCTGCTTCTACTACCTCTCGCCCGGCCCCTCGCGCGACCAGACGATGACCGGGCAGGCACTGATCGCCATCAACGAGTTCATGTCGCGCTACCCCCACAGCGACCGCGTCGAGGATTTCAAGCAGATCAACGGCGAACTGACGCAGCGGCTGCACGACAAGTCCTACCTGAACGCCTACACCTACTATAAGATAGGCCGTTACAAATCGGCCATCGTATCGTTGAAGAATGCGCTCAAACAATTCCCGGACAGCAACCACCGCGAGGAGATCATGTACATGATCGTGGACGCCAGCTACCGCTTCGCCAACAACTCGGTCGCAAACAAGCAGACCGACCGCTATCTCTCGATGCTCGACTCCTACCTCTCGTTCAAGGAGGAGTTCCCCGAATCGAAATACACCAAGGAGGTCGACCGCATGGCCAAGCACGCACGGGACTACCTCGACCGCAACAAGAAGGACGAAGACAAAGACAACAACATATAACAATGGAAATCAAGAAGAACATCCCCAACAACACCATCACGCGCAAGCTGGTGGATCTGGACAAGGAAACGGGCAACATCTACGAAACGGTGAACATCATCGCCCGCCGTGCCAACCAGATCTCGACCGAACTGAAGACCGAGCTCAGCCGCAAGCTCGCCGACTTCTCTTCGCCGACGGACACCATGGAGGAGACCTTCGAGAACCGCGAGCAGATCGAAATCTCGCGCTACTACGAACGCCTGCCCAAGCCTGCGATCATCGCTACCGAGGAGTTCCTCGACGGCGAACTCTTCTACAAGGAGAACAAAGAGGTCAAGGAGTCCTAAGGATACCGCCATGGATTTGCAGGGAGGTGGCATACAAGGCCCCGGCGCAGGCGCTGCCTGCCCGGCCGAAGGAGTGGCCGGACGGCACATACTGCTGGGCATCACGGGAAGCATAGCGGCCTACAAGGCGGCTGTGCTCTGTCGTTTATTGAGGACGGCGGGCGCCGAGGTGCGTGTCGTGATGACCCCGCTGGCCAAGCAGTTCATCACCCCGCTGACGATGGCCACGCTTTCCAGGAACCCGATCCTCGTGGAGTTCTTCGACCCCGAGAACGGAGCCTGGAATTCCCATGTCTCGCTCGGCGAATGGGCCGACTGCTACCTGATCGCCCCCGCCACGGCCAACACACTGGCCAAAATGGCATGCGGCATCGCCGACAACCTGCTGCTGACGACCTACCTCTCGGCCCGCTGCCCGGTGGTCGTCGCCCCCGCCATGGATTTGGACATGTACGCCCACCCCACGACCCAGGAGAACCTGCGCCGGCTGGCCGGGCACGGCGTGCGGATCGTCGAACCCGCCGAAGGGGAGCTGGCCAGCGGGCTCACGGGCAAGGGACGCATGGCCGAACCCGCGGAAATCGCCGCCTATGTGGGCAAACTCCTCTCCGCGGGAACCCCCGAAAAAAAAAAGCACCTGTCCGGTAAACGCTTTGTCGTAACGGCAGGCGCCACGATCGAAGCCATCGACCCCGTGCGGTTCATCTCGAACCACTCGTCGGGAAAGATGGGCTACGCCATCGCCGGAGCGCTGGCCGCACGCGGTGCGCAGGTAACCCTCGTCACGGGGCGTACGTCGCTGCCGACGCCCCCGGGCGTGGAACGCGTGGACGTGCTCTCGGCCGCCCAGATGTACGATGCCACGACCCGAGCCTTCGAGGGCGCCGACGGCGCTGTCATGTGCGCCGCCGTGGCAGACTATACGCCCGACACGGTTTCGCAGACCAAGCTCAAGAAGGGCGAGGGCGAAATGCACATCACCCTGCGCCGTACGCGCGACATCGCCGCAGAGCTGGGAGCCTCCAAAGGCGGCCGCCTGCTGGTCGGCTTCGCCCTCGAAACGCACGACGAACAGGCCAACGCCGAGGCGAAGCTCGCGCGAAAGAACTTCGATTTCATCGTCCTCAACTCGCTGCGCGACGCCGGCGCGGGATTTCGCGGCGACACCAACAAGGTGACCTTCATCGACCGCAACGGCCGCGAGCCGCTGCCCCTGATGCCGAAGAGCGAAGTAGCCGGACGTATCGTCGACAAAATCGAATCACTGTTAAAATAAAGACCGCCATGTTACGCCGTCTGTCGGTTGAGAACTACGTGCTTATCGACAAGCTCGAAATGGAGCTGGATCCCCACCTGAATATCATCACGGGTGAAACGGGAGCCGGGAAATCCATCCTGCTCGGTGCCCTCGGCCTGCTGCTGGGCGCCAAGAACGACGGCTCGGCCATGAAGGACGCCGCACGCAACTGCGTGGTCGAAGGCACCTTCGACCTCTCGGGGCGCGACATGGAGGCTTTCTTCGCCGGGAACGACCTCGACTATGCGCCGGAGACCACCGTAACGCGCATGATAACCCCGGCCGGCAAGAGCCGCGCTTTCATCAACGACCTCCCGGTGCAACTGGCGCAGCTGCGCGAATTCGGCACCCGCCTGATCGACATCCACTCGCAGCATCAGAACCTGATCCTCTCCTCGGAAGAGTTCCGCACCTCGGCGCTCGACACCGTGGCCGGGAACGGGGAACTGCTCGCACAATATGCCGCGCAGTATACGCGGCTTACGGAACTGCGGCGCCGGCTCGCCGCCCTGCGCGAAGCCGCCGCCGGCGGACGCCGCGACGAGGAGTGGCTCCGCTTCCAGAGCGAAGAGCTCACGGCTGCCAACCTCCGCGAAGGGGAACAGGCCGCCATCGAGGAAGAACTGGCCGTACTGGAGAACGCCGACCGCATCGGCGAGGTGCTCACTACGCTCCGCAACGCCCTCGATGCCGACGAAACCGGAATGCTCACGCTCCTGAAAAATTCCGAGAACGACCTGACGCGCATCCGCGAACATTTTCCCGCGGCCGGGGAATACGCCGCACGCCTGCACTCCGTACTCGAGGAGCTGAAGGACATCGACAACGCCGCCGCCGCCGACAGCGAACGCCTCGATGCCGACCCCGAACGGCTGGCCAAACTCGCCGCACGCCTCGACGCCCTCTATGCCCTGCAGCAAAAACACCGTGTCGCCTCCGAAACGGAGCTGATCGCAGCCCGCGACCGCTATGCCGCACAACTCGCCGCCATCGTACACGGCGACGAAGAGATCGCAGCGGCTGAAAAAGAACTGGACGCGGCCGCGCAGAAGGCCGGCGCGCTGGCCGACAGGCTGCACAAGGCACGTGCAAAAGCCGCCCCGGCCTTCGAAAAACAGATCCTAGAGACACTCGCGCAGTTGGGCATGCCCGAAACTGTATTCAAGGTGACGCTCACCCCGCTCCCCGACCTCGGGCGCACGGGACGCGACGGCGTGGCGTTCCTCTTCTCGGCCAACCGCAACGCGACGCCACAGAGCGTCGAACGTATCGCCTCGGGCGGTGAGCTCTCGCGGGTCATGCTGGCGCTCAAATCCCTGCTGGCCCGGCGCATGCAGTTGCCGACGGTCATCTTCGACGAGATCGACACGGGCGTCTCGGGGCGCATCGCCGACGCCATGGGCGAGATCATCGAATCGCTCTCCGCGACGTTGCAGGTCGTGGACATCACCCACCTGCCGCAGGTGGCGTCGAAAGGCGCAGCCCATTTCGTGGTCTACAAACGCGACGGACGCACCGGCATCGCCCGCCTGACGGACGAGGAGCGCATCACCGAGATCGCCAAGATGCTCTCCGGCAGCCGCATCACCGATGCCGCCATAGCCCAGGCACGCATTCTGCTGGGCAAATAACCGCACACGCAACGCCCCGGCATCGGGACGGATTATCCGTCCCGACGCTCTTTTAACCCCGCAATAACCGCAACTTTACACATCATGGACGAATTACTGAAGATCGCCGCCGCGAACCAGCAGCGCGCCCGCGAAGTCATCCGCGACACCGACCTCGAAGCGATCTGGCAACAGGTCGGCGCCGAACCCAACCTGGTCGGGTCGCTCCGCACGGGATTGCTGATGACGCACCGCGACATCGACTTCCACATCTACTCCTCACCGCTGCGCCTTGCGGACAGCTTCGCCGCCATGGCACGCCTGGCCGAAAACAGCCGCATCCGCAGCATCACCTTCAACAACCTGCTCGACGCCCCCGACCAGTGCCTCGAATGGCATGCCTGGTATGCCGATGCCGACGACCGGTTATGGCAGATCGACATGATCCACATGCCGAAAGGTTCGGCCTACGACGGCTATTTCGAACGGGTAGCCGACCGCATCGCCGCCGTGCTGACCGACCGGACGCGCGAAACGATCCTCCGGCTCAAATACGAAACCCCCGAGGCGGAGAAGATCATGGGTATCGAATACTACCAGGCTGTACTGCGCGATGGCGTGGGTACCTATGCGGAATTCGAAGCCTGGCGCGCCGCCAACCCCGTGACGGGGATCCTGGAGTGGATGCCCTGACAAAAAGTGGAGCCCCGTCCTGCAAGGGAAGGATCGGAACCGGGAGCCGGGGACAGGGCCGGCAATGGCGCAGCACACGCCGCCGGTATCGGGCATTCAACACCGTGCATCGGGCAATCCGGCATCCCCGGGGCACGCAGCGCATGACAACAAGCCCGCACATAAAAAAAAGCAACCCCGCAGGGTTGCTTTTTTCAATCGGCGACGGCACCGCAGCCCGCCTCGGCCGCTATCAGCACGGGCTCAGTCAGCCCGGTATTTCCTGTTGGTGACGTCGATCGTCCGGGCTTCGAACAGCCCCAGGTCGGCGGCAGGGCAAGCATTCGCAGGGACATTCCTGCCATCGTAAATATCGGCAAAATTATAGCTGTTGTCCGTAGTCAGCCAGTTCCACATCTCGGGATATACCTCCTTGATATGCACCGATTCGCGCGGATAGTTGAACCAGTCGAACCCGCAGAGGTAGCCGCCTTTCTCGTCGACATATTCCGTCCCCGTGGTGGTGATCACCAGTCCGTAGGGCAATTTGTCCTTGTCGAACGAATCGTTCAGGTAGGCAGTCGACAAGGCATAAAGTTCCACGCCGTTATCCACCTCGATATACCACTCAACGCGCATCGGGCCGTTCCCTTCGATCTTCGACACATCCCAGTTGCGGATCGTCGACCCCAGGTACTCCCCGACCTTGATATTGGCCTTGTCGTAGGTATTGAGCGTTCCCTCCATCGACTTGAAATACTGCGACCGGCAATCGGCACCTTCGGGGGTGATCAACCCCTTGAAGATACGCTTGCCGCCCTTGTAAACGACACATCCCAGTTTGATGGATTTCGTCGACCCCAACGCCACGGGCTGTACGCCGAACCCGAAGATATTCTGCCGGGTCTGGTACAACACATGGATGACCAGGTCGTTGTAATCGTAATCCCCGCGCCTGGAGTCCTCGAAACATACTACCTGGAACAACTGCGATTTGTTGCCTGCGAAATTGGGGTACTCATCGCGCGGGACGAACGTCGTCGTCAGCCCCTCGTCCGAACGGGTCAGGGTCATCCGCGGCACCCAGATCGTCATGGGGCTTTCGGCTTCGGCCAGCGTCACCCCGTATGCCTTCACTACGGTGATGCAACCTTCTTTCACGGGGACATCGTACGTGCCGGCCGTTTGGTAATGGTCGATGTCGACGTCCACGGGACTGCCGGGACGGACATCGCTTTTCTCAATGCAGGAGGCAGCCAGGAAGGCCAGCATCAAGATCGTAAGACATTTCTTCATTATGGGCATGTTAGATCAATCAAATAGGTTCCGCATCTCCCGTTGCACATCTTCCCACTCCAAGGAACCCGATTATTTTTCGCAGCCAAAGATAGACATTACAACTCCGAAAACCAAACAAATCGGCCAAAAACAGATACGATATAGCCCAACATCCTTTTTTCGGGGCAATAATTCCCGCTGCCACACCGCACAGGCCGCCCCTGCTGCAACACCTGCCATCGTACCGGCTGCCAACGCCCCGCACCCGGGCGGCCGACTGCCACCCGGGCTCCACACAACCGAACCAGAGGGTGCATTTTTCCGCCCGTATTATCCGCAGGGCAAAAGATGCAGACACCTGACACACAGTTCCCGAAATGTCTACCCACCGGCCTTTTTTTGCTATTTTTCGTATATTTGCCTTGCAAACAGGGCTCCGGCCCGCTAAATTCTAATGACTATGAAGAAATATTTTGCAGAAATGCTGGGGACAATGGTTCTCGTACTAATGGGCTGCGGAAGCGCCGTATTCCTGGGCTGCGACGCACCGGCCGAGATACTGGCCGTAGCTTTCGCATTCGGCCTGTCGGTCGTGGCAATGGCCTACTGCATCGGCGGCATCTCGGGGTGCCACATCAACCCTGCCATCACACTCGGCGTATGGCTCTCGAAGCGCATGAGCGGCAAAGACGCAGCCGGCTACATGCTCGGGCAATTCGCCGGGGCGCTGATCGGCTCGGCCATTCTCTACCTGCTCACCTCGACGGGCGGCTACGGCGCAACCACAACCACGGGGGCAAACGCCTTCGGCCAGGGCGAAATGGCACAGGCCCTTGTCGCCGAAGTGGTCTTCACGTTCATCTTCGTGTTGGTCGTGCTCGGCTCCACGGACAGCGAAAAGGGCGCAGGAAACCTGGCCGGACTGGCCATAGGCCTCACGCTGGTGTTGGTGCATATCGTCTGCATCCCCATCACGGGCACCTCGGTGAACCCCGCCCGCAGTTTCGGCCCTGCGCTCTTCGCAGGGGGCACGGCGCTCTGCCAGCTATGGCTCTTCATCGTCGCGCCCTTCATCGGGGCAGCCCTCTCGGCCGGCGTATGGAAGATGCTGGGCTGCAAATGCGCGGACAAAAAATAGCCCTGCGGCCAACGAAGTACCCGCCGCCCCGGGCGGAACCCTTCCCGGCCAACCGCCCGCTGCGCCGGAAAATGCCGCCTCGATCGCTTCGCGGCAAAACAAAAATCGGAGCCTCCGTAAGAGGCTCCGATTTCCTATTATGAATCGGTGACTACATCATGCCGCCCATACCGCCTGCGGGCATCGCAGGCATGGCGGGAGCATCGGATTTCTTCTCCGCCAGCACGCATTCGGTGGTCAGGAACATCGAAGCGATCGAAGCGGCATTCTCCAGCGCAACGCGCGACACCTTCGTCGGGTCGATGATACCGGCCTTCAGCAGGTCTTCGTACTTGTCGTCGCGGGCGTTGTAACCGAAGGCATCCTTGCCCTCCTTCACCTTGTTGACAACGACCGAACCTTCGCCGCCGGCGTTCTCGACGATCTGGCGCAGCGGCTCCTCGATCGCACGTTTCACGATCTGGATACCGGTCGTCTGGTCTTCGTTGGCACCCTTCATCCCTTCGAGAGCCGCCGTAGCGCGGATGTAAGCCACACCGCCGCCCGGGACGATACCCTCTTCGACAGCGGCACGGGTCGCAGCCAGTGCGTCGTCCACGCGGTCTTTCTTCTCCTTCATCTCGACTTCGGTAGCGGCACCCACATAGAGTACGGCCACACCGCCGGCCAATTTGGCCAGACGCTCCTGAAGCTTCTCCTTGTCGTAATCCGACGTAGCCTTGTCGATCGAGGAGCGGATCTGAGCAACACGGGCTGCGATCTCCTCCTTCTTGCCGGCACCGTCGACGATCGTAGTGTTCTCCTTGTTGAGCGTCACCTTGTCCGCCGTACCGAGCATCGAAAGGTCGGTATCCTCCATCTTCATACCCTTGTCGGTCGAGATCACCGTAGCACCCGTCAGGATGGCGATATCCTCGAGCATCTCCTTGCGGCGGTCACCGAAGCCCGGAGCCTTGCAGGCGGCGATCTTCAGCGTACCGCGCAGCTTGTTGACAACGAGCGCCGACAGCGCCTCGCCGTCCACGTCCTCGGCGATGATCAGCAGCGAACGGCCGCTCTGCGCCACCGGCTCGAGCACGCCCATCAGCTCCTTCATCGTCGAAATCTTCTTGTCGGTAATCAGGATGTAGGGCTTCTCGAGCTGTGCCTCCATCTTCTCGGGATCGGTCATGAAGTAAGCCGAAATATAACCGCGGTCGAACTGCATACCCTCTACGACCTCCACATGGGTCTCGGTGCCCTTGGCTTCCTCGACGGTGATCACACCTTCGTTGTTGACCTTCGCCATCGCCTCGGCGATCAGCTTACCGATCGTCTCGTCGTTGTTGGCCGAGATGGTGGCCACCTGCTCGATCTTATCGAAATCCGAACCCACCTCCTGGCTCTGCTTGCGCAGGGACTCGACCACCTTGGCCACGGCCTTGTCGATGCCGCGCTTCAGATCCATCGGGTTGGCACCGGCCGTCACGTTCTTCAGGCCTACGCCGATGATCGACTGTGCGAGCACCGTGGCAGTCGTCGTACCGTCGCCGGCATCGTCGTTGGTCTTCGAGGCGACCTCGCGTACCATCTGGGCACCCATGTTGGCGAAAGCGTCTTCAAGCTCCACCTCCTTGGCCACCGTCACACCGTCCTTGGTGATCTGCGGCGCACCGAATTTCTTGTCGATGATCACGTTGCGGCCTTTGGGGCCCAGCGTCACCTTCACTGCGTTCGACAGCGCATCGACACCCTCCTTGAGCAGTTCGCGCGCCTCAACATTATATTTGATATCTTTTGCCATAACTTTATATTTTATATTCGTTCATAAGCTTATCCCCGAAGCCACCCTTTTCAAGGGGATTTTCAGAGGGAATGTAAAAATTTCGAGGTCAGAACAACCTGTTATCGTCAGATAATCGCCAAAATATCGTTCTGCTTCATGATCAGGTAATCCACGCCGTCGACCTGAATCTCCTGCCCGGCATACTTGCCGTAAAGTACCTGGTCACCGACCTTGACTTCCATCTTGACCTCCGAAGTACCGGGGCCCACAGCAACTACTTTACCTGCCAGCGGTTTCTCCTTCGCCGTGTCGGGGATGATCAGCCCGCCGGCCGTTTTCTCCTCCGCAGGGTTCGGGAGGACGAGTACACGATCCGATAATGGTTTTACATTCATAGCTTTTCAGTTTTTAGTTTATTATTGAACAGTTTGTTGCGCGTTAGCACCCATAGTCCCATCAATAGATGTGCCAACCGTTTTTTGGCAGACGCCATGTGACAAAGGTACAGTCCGGCCTGCCATTTTGTCACCCGGGGCATTTTCCCGACGATTTTTCACCGTTTTTTTTGCACGGACAAAAAAAGTGTATTACATTTGCATCCCGATACGACCGTTCGACGGTCACACGGTGGATGTAGCTCAGTCGGTTAGAGCGTCGGATTGTGGTTCCGAAGGTCGTGGGTTCGAGCCCCATCTTCCACCCTTGAAGCCTTTGAAATAAGAGGCAAAACAGAGTAGAAAACCTTATGTATCAATGATATATAAGGTTTTTTCATTTTTAGGCCGAAGCCGATAAAAGCAACGAAAAGCAGGTTTTTACGACCTTATCGTCAACCTGTTTTGCTCGAACCGAAAACAGGTCACTAATGTAAGTTATTGCATTAACTGTCAGCTTTTTGCCTCGCAACATTTCTATGCTGTAAACATATTACTCACCAACCATTTACAGCAGTATGGAAAGAAAGACTTTCAATAAAGTTGAAGTTCATTCTCGCCTCGGCATAGCTCGAACAAGTCCGGCTCGGCCCTCGGCTCGGCGAACTTTCAGCGTGGTGTTCTTACGCAGGAAGACCAAAATCGACAAGAAAGGCAAAGCGCCTATCTATGCCCGTGTAACCACCAGCGGACATGCGGTCGAAATCTTCACGCAATGCCATACTGAGCCGGATCATTGGGATCAACGGGCCGAACGATCATTGTGCAGGCATTTCTCGCAGCAGGATTCCAGAAAGTAATTACATATTTTGATGTGCCAGAGATTTCGGAACCTATTTTTGTATCGAGTCACCGTTATTCATGGTCTTATTATCGTGTTTGCAAATCTGATTTTTCCTCAAATCGCCCGCCCGCAGCCGGGCACCGCGAAGCCGGATTGACCGGCATCAATATAGGTATCCGTCACAGGACACCGCAAGCGGATTAATTTTTCCCGGAAATTTCTTGCAGGTTATAAAAATTCACTACTTTTACCTGACAATACCCCGACGGATCATAATGGATGAAGAAAGACGATACCTCGAGGCACTGGCTCGAGACGACCGTTCCGCTTTCGATGCGCTTTACCTGAAATATGCTGCGAAGACGGAAGAATTCTTGTATCGTATGCTCAAGGATCACTCCGAAGCAGAGGACATCACGCAGGATATTTTCCTCAAAATATGGCGCAACCGCACTTCGATCGGCGCCGTGGACGCATTTGGCCCCTACCTCTTCCGCATGGCTCGCAACGCCGTCTACGACCGCTTCGACAACCGTTCGGTGCGCGAGAATTACGCCCGCAGGGCCAGCCTGCTGCCCGAATACGAGCTTCCCGACAGCGCCATCGACAGCCGCGACCTGCTGCTGCTGATCCGCATGGTTGTCGAAAAAATGCCCGAACAACGGCGCCGGATCTTCCGCATGAGCCGCGAAGAGGGGCTTTCGAACGACCAGATCGCCGAACAGCTCTCCATCAGCCGCCGCACGGTCGAGAACCAGATTTCCCGCGCCCTGGCCGAGCTGCGGAAGCTTGTGAAGCTGATTCTTTTCTTTTTCTGAAAAATAATTCCACTTGCGACGTGCGTAGTCCCGATATGAACCGTCTTATTGGTAAACGGGCGAATCATTATGCGCAAAAACTATATAAAAGAGATCATCGAAACATTCCTCGGGAATGAGATGCCGCAGGAAGTGCAGCAGGCGTTCGGCGACTGGCTGCGCGACCCGGAAGCACGCACCGAGAAGGAACAAACGCTCGAAACCTACTGGGAAAGGCTCGAGGCCGCCGAGCGGCCCGGCCGCGACCGGAAGCTGGCCCGCCTGCACGAAGCCATCCGGCGCGAAGAGAGCTTCCGCCGCCGGAGCCTCTGGCGAAAGGTCGCGGCGGCAGCGGCGGTCGTACTGCTGGCCGTGGGCGTCAATTACTTCGCCGCACAGGGCTACCTGCGCAGCAGGGTACAGACCAACATCGTCACCTCGGCCCACGACAAAGGCGAGTACGTATTACCCGACGGCACCCGCATCTGGCTCAACGCCGGCAGCGTGCTGCGCTATTACGGTGATCTTTCGGGCCGCAAGCGCGTGGTCGAGCTCACCGGCGAAGCATTCTTCAAAGTCCGCCGCGACGAAAAACGCCCGTTCATCCTCAAAGCCGACGACATGAATATCGAGGTTCTCGGCACGGAATTCGATTTCATCAACTACGCCGAGTTCAGCACCACAGAAGTAATCCTCTGCAGCGGAAGCGTCCGCGCCTTCGGGGGTCGGCTGCCGCGGCCGGTGATCCTCAAGCCGGGCGAACGGCTGGCCTATTCGAAAAAAGACGGTCGCATCTCGCTGTCGCAGGTCACGGCGCTGAACTATTCGCAGTGGATGAACGGCGAGCTGTCGTTCGACAACGCCCCGCTCAGCGACATCATCGCCAATCTCCAGCGCTGGTACGCCGTCGAGATCGACTGTCCGGAAGAGTGGGCGCGCCAGGTCAGGATGTCGTTCGCAGTGATCCGCAACGAGAGCATCGACGAGATACTCAAAGCCATGTCGCTGGTCGTGGACATCAACTATGCGCGCGAGAACCGCCATGTGACGATTATTCCCAGAGAAAGTAGAAATCACAAGTAATACCAAACCTCAGCCTATGTAACATCGACTACCCGAACTTTCGTCCGGTCGGAACTTCCCGGCCTTGTGCCCTGGGCACAAAACTCCGCAAACCTAACCTAAACTTAAAATCTATGCGTAATTTTAGCAAAACCAGAATCCTCGGTGTCGTCTGTCTGGCATGGCTGCTGCTATGGCCCGCAGGTAGCCGGGCGCAAAGTTCGCCCACCGTCAGCATCGCCAGGACCAATGCGACCGTCCAACAAGTCCTGCGCGAGATAGAGCGCATGACCGAATACACGTTCTTCTACAACAACGGCGATTTCGACATGGAAAAAACCGTGTCCGTATCGGCCGTGAAACGTCCCGTGACCGAAATCGTCCGGGAGATGCTACCCGACTGCACCTGCAAGATCGAAAACAGGCGTATCATACTGATGAAGGCGCCCGCAGTAGCCGGGGGGGGGAAACCCGTTTCCCTGAAAGGCGCGGTGAAGGATGACAAGGGCGCTCCCGTCGTCGGAGCCACAGTACTACTCAGCGACGGCGGGCAAACCAAGGGCATCACCACCAGTTTCGACGGCAAATTCGCATTCCCGGCCGAAATCCTCTCGACCGACGCCACGCTCAGCGTTTCGTTCATCGGTTACACGTCCTATCAGGCCAAGATCGGCAACCGCACCTTCTTCGACGTGGTGCTGACCTCTTCCGAGCAGAGCATCGACGAAGTGGTGGTTGTGGGTTACGGCGTGCAGAAGAAGGCCAACCTGACGGGCGCCGTGGCCAGCATCTCGCAGAAAGAACTCCAGGATCGTCCCGTTTCGAGCGTGGGCAGGGCCCTGCAGGGTGCCATTCCCAACCTCAACGTCACCCTCTCGTCGGGACAACCCGGCGCGGGAGCTTCGTACAACATCCGCGGCAACACGTCGCCCAACGGCGGCAGCCCGCTGATCCTGATCGACGGCGTGGAAACCTATCCCGAACGCATCAACTCGAACGACATCGAGTCGATCACGGTTCTCAAGGACGCCGCTTCGGCAGCCATCTACGGCGCCCGCGGCGCATTCGGCGTCATCCTCATCACCACCAAGAGCGGCAAGTTCAACGAGAAGGCCGAGGTTTCCTACAACGGTTACTTCTCGGTGTCCAGCCCGACAACCTCGACTGATTACGAAACCCGCGGCTACTACTCGGCCAAGATCGCCGACCTGTTCATGCTCTCGGCGCAGAACACGCCCTACACCTCGTACACGGAGTCCGATTACCAGGCGTTATGGGAGCGCCGCAACGACAAAAAGGAGAATCCGGCGCGGCCCTGGGTCATCACCGACCGCCGCAACGGCCAGCAGCAGTACGTCTACCTGGCCAACTTCGACTGGTACAACTACCTCTACGACGACACCCGCCCGACTTGGGATCACAACATCAACATCAAGGGTGGCAGCAAGGCGCTTTCGTACATGGTCAGCGGCCGTTACTACCAGCAGAAGGGTATCAACAAACTGCTGCCCGACATGTACAAGTCGTACAACTTCCGCGCGAAGCTGTCCGCCGAGCTCCGGCCGTGGCTGACCATCTCGAGCAACACCAAGTTCTTCCAGTCCAATTACAAATACTACGGCTATGAGGACGAATACAATAACTTCCGCAAACCGACGCTCCATGCGCTGGCATCGTTCGTCCCGGTGAACCCCGACGGCACGGCCGTGTCGCACACCTCGGGCACCAACTCCTCGACCCACTACGTCATGGACGGCTACAACGCCATGATGCAGAAAGGCAAGAGCGGCGGCAACAAGAAGATCCAGGAGTTCACCACCACGTTCGAAGCTGAATTCAAGCTCCACAAGAACTTCAACGTCAAGGCCGACTTCAGCTATACGCAGGGCTATCTGCATTACGATTACCGCAGCGTGAACGTCGAATATTCGAAATATCCCGGCGTGGTCGAAACCGAACCCGAAGGCAACTTCCCCAACGCATACAAGGAAACGGTCTACGATCAGAACTACTACGTGGCCGACGTCTACGGCACCTACAACAAGACCTTCAGCGATAAGCACAACCTGACGCTCATCGCCGGTTACAACTACGAAGCCAAGTACTTCCGCGACCTGAAAACGGGCCGCAACGGGCTGCTTTCGGAAGACCTCTCGGACTTCAACCTCGCCACGGGCACGACCATCGACCTCACGGGCGGCCGCAACGAATACGCTATCATGGGGTGGTTCTACCGCGCGGCCTACGATTACAAGGGCAAATACCTGTTCGAGATGAACGGACGCTACGACGGCACTTCGCGTTTCCCGCGCGGCAAGCGTTTCGGCTTCTTCCCTTCGTTCTCGGCGGCCTACCGCATCAGCGAGGAGTCTTTCTTCGAACCGCTGCGCAGCACCATCGACAACCTGAAGCTCCGTTTCTCGTACGGTTCGCTCGGCAACCAGCAGATCGGATACTATGACTTCATCCAGACCATTTCGACCAAGGGCACGATGAACGACTACTCGTTCAACGGCTCGGCACTGGGACAGCACGCCACGGTCAGCGACCCCGTATCGGGCAACCAGACCTGGGAGAAAGTCGTTTCAAAAAACATCGGTATCGACCTCAATATGCTCCGCAACCGGCTTTCGCTCTCGGCCGACTTCTATATCCGCGACACGAAAGGCATCCTGAGCCAAGGCAAATCGCTGCCCTCGATTTACGGGGCCAAAGAACCCCAGGTCAATGCCAACGACCTGCGCACGAAGGGCTACGAACTGGTGCTCGGCTGGCGCGACTCGTTCAAGCTGGCGGGCAAACAGTTCAGCTACGGCATCTCGGCTTCGCTGTCCGACTACACGGCCAAATACACCAAGTGCGACAACCCCACGGGACTGATCGGCGATCCCTACGTCGGCAAGCGGCTCGGCGAGATCTGGGGCTATAAGGTCGGCGGACTGTTCCGCACCGATGAGGAAGCCGCCGAATACGCTTCGCGCATCGACTACAGGACGGTCGCTCCGGGATACTACTCCTCGACGGGCGAATACGGCAAAGGCGTGCGCGCCGGCGACGTGATCTACCTCGACCTGGACGGCAACAACATCATCAACGGCGGCAAGGGCACGCTCGACGACACGGGCGACCGCCGCATCATCGGCAACTCGCAGCCCCGCTACCAGTATGGCGCCACGGTCAATTTCTCGTGGTACGGATTCGACGTGTCGGTATTCGTGCAGGGCATTGGCCGCCAGGACTGGTACCCCGGCGCCGACAACCTTCGCTTCTGGGGCCCCTACAGCCGTCCCTACGCGACATTCATCCCGCGCGACTTCATGAGCAAGGTCTGGAGCGAAGAGAACCCCAACGCCTACTTCCCGCGCGCCCGTGCCTACAGTTCGCTCAACTCCACGTCGGGCGTGGTCTACTACACCAACGACCGTTATATCCAGAACCTGGCCTACTGCCGCCTGAAGAACCTGACTGTCGGCTACACCATTCCCACGCACCTGACCTCGAAGATCGGCATCAAGGAGCTGCGCATCTATTTCAGCGGCGAGAACCTCGCCACCTGGACGGCACTCAAAAGCAAATTCCTCGACCCCGAACAGGCCGCCGCCGACTCGGACAAGAAGGCCAACGTCTATCCGTGGTGCAAGACCTACTCGATCGGTTTAAACCTCACCTTCTAAATAACTGCCGTTATGAAAAAACTGATAAAATATACGCTGGTCGGAATCGCCGCGCTGGGTCTGTACGGATGCGAAGACCAACTCGACCGCTACCCCAAGGATAAGCTCACGCCCGATAAATTCTTCCGCAACGAGCAGGAGTGCCAGCTCTACACCAACGATTTCTACACCATTTTCCCGACGACCGTCTACGGCGAGTCGGCCGACGTCATCGCCAAGAACGTGCTGACCAGCGAAGTGCTCGGTAACCGCACCGTTCCCGCGACCGCCTCGACCTGGAAGTGGGAGAAGCTGCGCGACATCAACTTCTTCCTCGAATACTCATCCAACTGCAAGGATCGCGACGTGCGCCTGCAATACGAGGGCCTCGCCCGTTTCTTCCGAGCCTATTTCTATTTCGAAAAGGTCAAATACTACGGCGACGTACCCTGGGTGGATCGTCCGCTGGCTTCGAACGAAGAGGAGCTCTACAAGGGCCGCGACTCGCGCGACCTGGTGATGTCGAAGGTCATCGAAGACCTCGACTTCGCCATCGAGCACCTCTCCCCGACCAAGGAAACCTACCGTGTGAGCGAATGGACGGCACTGGCGCTGAAAAGCCGCGTCTGCCTGTTCGAAGGCACCTTCCGCAAGTACCACGGGCTCAACGACGCCGATTATTACCTGGCCGAGTGCGTATCGGCCGCCGGAACCTTCATCGAGAAAAGCGGCTACACCATCTACAAGTCGGGCAGCACGCCCTACCTGAACCTCTTCTCCTCGATAAACGCCATCAGCTCCGAGATCATCCTCGCACGGGCCTTCAACACAGCCATCGGGCTCAAACACGATGTCAATGGCTACCTGACCGGCACGACGATGGGACGCCCCGGCCTGTTGAAGAACGTCGCCAACATGTACCTGATGAAGGACGGCACGCCCTTCACCTCGCAGCCCGGCTGGGAAACGATGCAACTCCCCGACGAGAGCAAAAACCGCGACGGCCGCTTCGCACAGACCGTCCGCACGCCGGGCTACAAACGCATCGACGACGACAAGGAGTCGGCGCCCAACCTGGCCGCGACCATGACCGGCTACCAGCTGGTGAAGTTCCTGCTACCGGCCAAATACGACGCTTACCAGGCTTCGACCAGCGACATGCCGCTTTTCCGTACGGCCGAAGTCTACCTCAACTACGCCGAAGCCAAAGCCGAGCTGGGCACGCTGACGCAGGAAGACCTCGACAAGACGATCAAGCCGCTGCGCGAACGCGCCGGCGTGGCCAACCTCTCGCTGGAGTGGGCCAACGCCAATCCCGACCCCTACCTGGCATCGGCCGAGACGGGGTATGCCAACGTCACGGGAGCGAACAAGGGCGTCATCCTCGAAATCCGCCGCGAACGCACCGTCGAACTGCTCATGGAGAACTTCCGCTACTGGGACATCATGCGCTGGAAAGAGGGCAAGCGTTTCGAAAAGCCCTTCGAAGGGCTCTACTTCCCGGGCGTCGGCTCGTACGACCTCAACAGCGACGGCACGGACGACGTCTGTATCTGGTCGGGCACCAAACCCGACACCAAAATCCCCGTGGTCTATGAACTCGGCGTGGACGTCAAACTGAGCGAGGGCGACCACGGCTACATCCGGATACACGACGATCCCAACCTCGTGCGCACCTGGAACGAAGAGCGGGATTACCTCTATCCCATCCCGACTGACGACCGTGTACTGACGCAGGGCGCCATCAGCCAGAACCCCGGCTGGGACGACGGACTCAAATTCTAACAAAAAAAACGCTGACCATGAAATTCAAAAACTTAGCATACCTGCTGCTGGCATTCTGCACGACAACGACCTTCGCCGCGTGCAACGAGCTCGACGGCGACAACTCCGATTTCGATTTCGGGCACTCGGCCGGAGCGGCCGAGAACCCCTACAAGGACGGTTACGGACGCCTGCCCAATTCGATCCGGCTGGCGACCTACAACACCCACCGCTGCGAAGGCTGGGAGACCCAGACCAACGTGGATCGCGCCAACTACAACAACACAGCCAAGGTCATTTCGCTGATAGACCCCGACGTGATCGCCCTGCAGGAGCTGGACAAATTCACCACATGGCACCCGCACGACCAGCTCCAGGAGCTGGCCGACCGCACGGGCATGAAACCCTACTACTGCAAGACGATCGACTACCGCGGCGGCGACTACGGCATCGGCATCCTCAGCAAGCGGGAACCGCTGCGCACCGTATCGGGCGACCTGCCCGGCACCGAGGCGCGCAAGTTCTTCCTCGCCGAGTTCGACGATTACATCTTTATCGCCACCCACCTCTGCCACCTCGAAACGACCAACCGGGCGCAGTCGGTGGAGATCATCAACGCCTACATCGCCGCCAACTACGCATCGTACACCAAGCCCATCTTCCTTGCGGGCGACTTCAACGAAAGCAACATGTCGTCGGAGATGATGGTCAAGCTGAAGGAGAAATGGGAGATCATCAGCACCTCGTCCAATACCTTCATGAACACCGCCACCCCCAAGCGTATCGACTACATCGTGCTTTACAAAGGCAACAAGGCCGCCTGCGAAGTGCTGGGAACGGCCGTCCCGTCGTACGACGAGATCAATGTCAATAAAGTGTCGGATCACCTGCCCGTATTGGTGGACATCAAAAAATAACCTGTTATGAAAAAGATCGCATTATCGACCTTACTGCTCTTTTTTGCCGTTTCCGGTTTCGCCCAGCCGCGCATGAGCGTGGTCGAAGCCGCCCGGCAGGCCGACAGCCTGCTATCGAAGATGACGCTCGACGAAAAAATCTCGATGACGCGGGGTTACAGCCGCTTCTTCTTCAACGGCATCGAACGCCTCGGCATCCCCTACATCTACCTTTCGGACGCTTCGCAGGGCGTGAACATGCGCCACAACCTGCCCGACCCCACGATGGTTCGGCAGCTCGAAAAGTCCACCGCCTTCCCATGCCCGATCATGCTGGCCGCCACGTTCAATCCGGCGCTGGCCTACGATTACGCCCGATCCATCGGCGAGGAGTGCCGTGCGGGCGGCGTCGAGGTACTGCTCGGCCCCGGACTGAACATCTACCGCAATTCGCAGTGCGGCCGCAATTTCGAGTATTTCGGCGAGGATCCGTTTCTCACGTCGCGCATCACCGAGAACTACGTGCAGGGGATGCAGAGTACCGGCACGGCCGCCTGCCTGAAACACTTCCTGGCCAACAACACGGAATTCTACCGCCGCCGTTCGAACTCGATTCTCGACGAACGCACGATGCGTGAGATCTACCTGCCCGGCTTCGAAGCCGGCATCGCCGCAGGCGTCGCCTGCGTAATGACCTCGTACAACCGCATCAACGGCGAGTGGGCGGGTCAGAGCAAAGAGGTCATTACCGACCTGCTGCGCGGCGAACTCGGATTCGAAGGACTGGTCATGACCGACTGGAATTCGGTCTACGACATGCAGAAGTTGATTCTTTCGGGTCAGAACGTCGAGATGCCTGGCAGCTGGAAAGAGGATATCACGGCACAGGAGCTGCTGTCGCAGGGCAAAATCACCGAAGCCGACATCGACGCGATGATCCGTCCGCTGATCGCCACCTGCATCCGGTTCGGGCTGTACGACCGCAAGGGCGACGAAAAGTACAAACCCGAACTGCTGGCGAAACTTCCCGAACACGAAGCCGCCGCTTACAGAACGAGCTCCGAGGGCATCGTACTGCTCCGGAACGACGGGCTCCTGCCGCTCAAACCCGGAACGAAGATACTCGCGGCAGGCCAATTTCTCGACGAAATCCCGCGCGGGGCAGGTTCGGCGGCAGTCAAGGGTTACAACAATGTCACCCTGCGCCAAGCGCTCGAAGAGCAGTTCGGCGCCCGGGTGACCTTCGCCGAAAAACCCTCGAAAGAGCAGTTCGCCGCCGCGGACGTCGTACTCGTAAGCGTGGGGACGCTCGACGCCGAGAGCATCGAACGTCCGTTCGCGCTCCCCTCTTCCGCGGAGAAGCTGGTACAGCAGGCCGTCGGGGCCAATCCCCGCACCGTCGTGCTGGTCAATTCCGGTTCGGGCATCCGCATGACCGGCTGGGCCGACAAAGCCGCAGCCATCCTCTACGGCTGGTATCCGGGACAGAACGGATTCCGCGCCATCGCGAAGGTGCTCTCCGGCGAGCTGAACCCGTCGGGCAAACTGCCGATAACCATCGAAAAGGAGTTCGCCGACTCTCCGGCCAAAGGAACCATTCCGCCCGACGGACAGTTCTACAACGAATGTCGCAACGAACGGCTCATCCAGCTTTACGACATTCCCTACACCGAGGGAGTGCTGGTAGGCTACCGCTGGTACGACACCAAGGGCATCGAGCCGCTCTTCCCCTTCGGGCACGGGCTCTCCTACACCACCTTCGAGCTGTCGAAGCCCCGCCTTTCGGCCAAGGCCATCGCCGACGGCGAGAAAGTCAAAATCTCGGTAAGGCTCACCAACACGGGCACGCTGCCCGGCGCCGAAGTCGTCCAGCTCTACGTTTCGGAGAAGAACCCGGCGGTGATACGTCCCGTGAAGGAGCTCAAGGGCTTCCGCAAAACGGAGCTGGCGCCCGGAGCGTCGCAGGTCGTGGAGTTCGAGATCGCTTACAGGGATCTGGCTTACTGGTGCGACCTGACGCACGCATGGCGTGTAAACCCCGGCGATTTCGAGATGCTGCTGGGTACCTCTTCGGCCGATATCCGGCACACGCTGCCACTTATTGCTAAATAAAAAATGACCTGACCATGAAAAACAACCTTATAAGACCATTCAGGCTTCTCGCCACAGCCGCCGCCATACTCACGGCGTGGGCCTGTCAGGACGATGTGGATCTTCCGATGCCGACGCTCAGGATGAGCACCCCGACGCTGGTAGCCCCGTCGTTCGCCACGACTCTGTCGTTCAGCGTCGATTCGAACTGCGACTGGGAAATCACCGTCGAGGGCGCCGAAACGTCCTGGGTCGAACTCTCCGAGACCTCGGCCGTCGGCAACGCCACGATCGAAGCCGCCCTGACCAAAAACGACACACAAACGTCGCGTTCGGTGACGATCACCGCCCGGTCGCTCTCGCACCCCGACGTCAAGGACGTACTGACCGTCACGCAGGGCGCGGCGGCCGCAGAAGGCTACATCACCATCCCCGACCTCAAGGCGCTCGCCGCCGAGGGCGACTACACGGTGCCCGACGAGGTGAAGATGCGCGGCACCGTCGTATCGAGCGTAGAGGACAACAATTACTTCGAGCACTGCATCGCCCTGCAGGGGAGTCCCGAACCCGGCACGGGCATCACGCTCCGGCTCGACGACATCCATTACTACAACATCGGCGAAGAACTCGAAGTAGACCTGAAAGGGGCCGTCGTCAGCCGCAGCGCCCAGAACGGCGTCATGGAGCTGAAACCCGTTTCCGACGACCGGGCCAGACGCACCGAAACGTCGCAGGTGATCCTCGACGCCACGACCATCACGTACGAGCAGTTGATGTCGGGCGTATACGAATCGATGTACGTGGGCGTTTATTCGCAGGTGTACGTCGAAGAGGGGCACTCGCTCGACGGCATGAAGGTAATGGACGGGCTGACGATGCAGACCCCCGACAACGACCGTTTCGCGCTGATCGCCGACCAGACGGCTTCGTTCGGCATCAACGCCGCGCCCACAGGCAGCGGCACGCTGAAAGGCATTGCCGTCCCGCACGACCGCACGGTCGGCATCCGCCCCTGCACCGAGAACGACCTCAGGCTGACGGGCATCCGCTTCGGCGCGTCGATCGGTATCAAGCTGCCCTACGTATTCTCGTTCTACGCCTCGTCGCAGGCCAACAAGGACTGCAAGTACATCACCATCAAGGACGGTACGTTCGACAAGCAGGGCACAGACTTCAAGGCCGAAGATAAGGATAACAACATCTGCGCCGTCCTCACGGCACGGGCCATCGGCCGCACGTCGAGCGATTTCCGCATGACCCACTGGGCCGACGAGGGCGCGCACGACAACATCCCGGCCAAGTCGATGGTCGCCGGCCAGAACTGCTACTTCCTGCTGACGCTCCCGCTGGCGCAGGACATGCCCGCCAAATTCCGCGTGTCGTTCGGACTCTCGGGTACGGGCGGCGCCCCGCGCGACTGGGTTCTGGCCTACTCCAACGACAACGAAACCTTCATCACGCCCGACGACAACTCGACAGCGATCTCCGTCACGCAGCCCATCTCCAGCAGCGGTTTCTTCTTCTATTACACCGTGCCCCTCACCCCGACGATCAACCTGACCAAGGGGCAGACACTCTACCTGAAACTCTACCCCACGGGAAAAACCAGCGTCAACGGCGGCACGGCGGGCTACAACTCCGACTCGCGCCTGCACTCATGCTTCGCGATCGAGGCGATACCGTCGTTCCGCACCGCCAAACCCGCCGGAGCCCTCTATTTCGAACCGTTCGACAACCTGACCGAAGGACTCGACTACCTGCTGGGTGACAAACTGGCGGCAATGGCCAACTACTGCGGCAGCGACATCACGTCATGGGCGCCGTCCGTGAAGAACGGAATTTCGGGCGAGAACGTCCGCCAGCGTCCGGGCTATGCCCAAATCGGCTATGTCGAAACGCAGGCCGTGGCGCGCAACGCCTACAAGAACTCGCCGGGCTACCTGCTAACACCGGCTCTCGGCACCGCCGGCGACCTGAACCTCTCGTTCAAAGCCATGGCCTACAAGACCTTCTCCGACCGTCCCAAAGGCAAGGCCGGGGAACCCGCCGACAAGAAAGGCGACCTGACGACGATCGTCGTCGAGGTAACGGGCGGCGGAACGATCGGCGGAGCGACCAGAACCACCGTCGAAAACCTTTCGACCACGGCCTTCAACAACTATACGCTGAAGATCGAGGGCGCGACGGCTTCGACCCGCATCAAATTCACGAGCGACGCTGCCAGCGGCGAATTCTCGCGGTGGTTCATCGACGACATCTGCGTCACCAAGTAACCCCACGCGACCATGCGAAAAGGGCCGGACAAAATGTCCGGCCCTTTCTATTTGCATGCCTTCAGGCTTCGTCGCCGATCAACGAGTGCATCCTCATCGGCCCAGGTCGGTTTTCCCTCTGCCATCACGCCCACGACGACGTCCGGCGCGGGATTGAGGGAAAGTTGCGGTCGCCCCAGTGCCCGGACAACAGCTCTCAGTGTCCGATCCTCCCAATCCCACAGGCGGGGCAAGCCGTCAAAACGCCGGATATTAAATCCGCATATCCACCGGCAACTCTAATTCCCGTTTACCAAAACAGCAAACAGCCGAGCATGCAACGCAATGAAAAACAGCATGTTAATTTTCAGAGCGAGTTAACATACATCTCATTTCAACTCCGGCGGACTTGAATTACACCCGCAATTAGGTACTTTTGTATAAGTACAAAAACTCCTGACGGACGAATGCTCCGACGGGACTTGCGAAACGTAAATGAACCTGACCCACCAACCTGCGGGGAAACCGTCAATGCGGCTCATACGCCCTTTCCCGGGCGGCGGGACGACCCGTCCCGTCGCCGCGGTGTGTTTTGTCCCCGACCGTCCCGCATCGGGTTCGGGGCGCCCCTGCACGGCCGCGGCACACCGGGGTGGGTTAAAACCGCCGCAAACCACACGTCAACCTATTAATATATACCCTACTAAAACCAACATTCATGAAAAACTTCTACTGCAAATGCCGGTTACACTTATGGCTCGCCTGCCTGACGGCAGGAATCGGGCTGTCAGCGTGCTCTGACGGCGACGAGGGGGGGGGAATTCGGGATACCAACCCGACAAACCCATCGAACTCGAATCGTTCTATCCTAAAACCGGGCCGATAGCGACCCAGGTAATCATCAAGGGCAAGAACTTCGGCACCGACGCCAAAGCCCTCAATGTCTATTTCAACGAAAAGCGCGCAGCCGTAATCTCCTCGACGGGAGACCGCATGCTCGTCCTTGCACCCAAACTCCCGGGCGAAGAGTGCGTCATCTCGGTCTCCGTGGGTGAGAACGAGCAGAACAAGGTACAGTTCGACGAACTGTTCGACTACATCATCCAGACCAATGTTTCCACGATCGCCGGGGGCATGAAGGGCACTACCATGCCCGAAGGAACCACCTCGCTGATCGGATCGTATTTCTCGTCGAAGCCCGAATCGGGAATCGCCGTCGACAAGCACGACAACCTCTACGTCCGCTTCAGCATAGACGACGGAGGCAAGCACCGCGTCTACATGATGAACGAGGAGGCCGGAAATATCAAAGTCCTCAACGATTTCGGCATCCTCGTAACGGGTATCCTCCTGAGCACCGACCTGGCCACAGGCAATGTATATTGGTACCACACCAACATCGGGAACAAGGGATACGGTTATTTCGACCCCGTCGCCGACTACGCCAACACGAACATGGGAGACATCAAGTGGGATCACGACCTGTTCTATACCGACGGCAATTTCGCTCCCGTGTGGAATGCCATCCAGACCTTCACGATGTGCCCGGCCGACAATAAATTCTACTTCTACACCAACGAGGGCGTCGTGGCCCGCTGGGATCCCGCCACCGGAAAGGGCGAGGATCTCACGCCTCCCGGCCGCTTCATAGACTCCCAAGGAGACATCATGGGCGTCGTCTTCGATCCGCGCGACCCCAACATCGTCTATTTCGCCAACCAGGGCCAGCACTGCATCTACAAGCACGACATCGCCGCTGGCACCATCGAATTGTGGGCCGGGCGGAAAAACACGGCGGGCTATCTGGACGGGCCGCTCGCCGAGGCGCAGTTCAACTACCCCTGCCAGATGTGCGTAGACCCCGAAGGCGAGGCCATCTACGTAACGGACAGGGAGAATCACTGTATCCGTAAGATCACGCTCTCGAACGGCTACGTCTCCACGTTTGCGGGGACACCCAAATCGTCCGGCTATGTGAACGGCCCTGCCGACGCGGCCAAATTCAACAAACCGGTCGGACTGGCCATCACCGCGGAAGGCAACCTCTACATCGGCGACAGCGAGAACTATGCCATCCGCCGCATAGCCATCGAATAAGTGGGTTTATTCACCTAACAATCCTAAACAGACATGAAGCGAATTCTAATGATATGCGCCTTCCTGTTCGCGCTCGCGGTACAGGCAGGTGCCCAGAGCAAACAGCAACAGCAGCAGCCGGTCGAGGTGAACGGACTGGTCGTGGATTCGGACGACGTCCCCATCGTCGGCGCCACGGTCTATATCAAGGACGAGCCGGGCATCGGCTCCATCACCAATTCGGAAGGCCGGTTCAAACTCACCGCCAAAATGTACAATACGCTGGCCGTATCGTTCATGGGGTACGAAACCGCCGAACAGATCATCACTTCGGCGGCCGACGTCAAGATCACCCTCCGGGAAGGCAACCAGATGGAAGAGGTCGTCGTCATCGGTATGGGTACGCAGCGCAAAGTCAGCGTGACGGGCGCCGTGGCGGTGGTCGACACCAAAGACCTCGAACTGCCCGCGACGAATATCGTCAACACGCTCGGCGGCCGCGTCCCGGGCGTGATTTCCATCCAGTCGAGCGGTGAGCCGGGGCGGAACATCTCCGAATTCTGGGTGCGCGGCATCGGCACGTTCGGCGCCAACAGCGGCGCCCTGGTGCTGATCGACGGACTGGAAGGCAACCTGAGCCAGATCGACCCGGCCGACGTCGAGAGCTTCTCGGTGCTCAAGGACGCCGCCGCAACGGCCGTCTACGGCAGCCGCGGTGCGAACGGCGTGGTGCTCGTGACCACCAAGCGCGGAAAACAGGAGCAGCTCAAAATCACCTTCCGCTCGAACTACACCATCTCCGAGCTGCGCCGCCTGCCCCGCTACGTGGGTGCCACGCAGTATGCCGAAATGGCGAACGAAGCAGCCGTAGCCTCGGGCATGAGCCCGATCTACAACGACACGCAGATGGACATCATCCGCTACGGGCTGGATCCCGACCTCTACCCCGACATCGACTGGCAGGACGTGATCCTCAACCCCACCTCGTTCCAGCACACGCAGTATGTCAGTGCACAGGGCGGCGGCAACATCGCCCGCTATTTCGCCAGCCTGGGCATGTCGCAGGAATCGTCGGCCTACAAGAGCATGGACGACAGCAAATACAACAAGGGCGTCGGCTACGACACCTATAATTTCCGCACCAACATCGACATCAACCTGACCAAGACGACGCAGATCTACCTGGGTGCCATGGGCTTCATGTCGGTGAACAAGCGTCCGAGCATGGGTAAGAAGTACAGCCGCACCGACACGTCGCTCACCGACTGGATCTGGGATTCGCAGTCCAAGACGACCCCGCTGATGTACCCGCTGCGCTATTCGAGCGGCGAGCTGCCCGCCTCGGGTTCGGACAGCGACATCCCGCCCCACGTGCTGCTCAACTACACGGGCAACACCGTGGAGAACAAAAGCCGCACGCTCTTCAACATCGGCATAAAACAGGATTTGTCGATGCTCACCGAAGGGCTGAACATCGAGGCCACCGGTTCGTGGGATTCCCAGTCGCTCTACGGCGAAAGCCGCTACTCCATGCCGGCCCTCTACCTGGCACGCGAGCGTAACCAGAAAGGCGAGCTGATCCTTTCGGAACAGGTCACCGAGGCTTCGGTGCAGTATAACTCCGAGGCATGGAACTGGCGGAAACTCTATTTCGACGCCAAAGTCAACTACGACCGCACCTTCGGAAACCACCGCGTAGGCGGCTTGTTGTTCTACTACCTGGAAAGCACGACCGAATCGGGTGCCGACAGTTCGATGAACGCCATCGCAAGGCGTTACCAGAGCCTCTCGGGGCGCTTCACCTACGGCTTCAAGGATACCTATTTCCTCGACGTGAACTTCGGCCTGAACGGTTCGGAGAACTTCCAGAGCGGCCGGCAGTACGGATTCTTCCCGGCCGTGGCCGTGGGCTGGGTTCCCACGCAGTACGAATTCATGAAGCGGATCAAGTGGATCGACTTCATGAAGATCCGCGCCTCGTACGGTATGGTGGGTAACGACCGGATTTCCAGCGTGCGCTTCCCCTACCTGACGATCATCGAAGAGAAGACCGACGGCACGCCGTGGGGCGGTTCGGGCGTACTGACCGAGAACCGCGTGGGCGCCGACAACCTGGCGTGGGAGAAAGCCAAGAAATTCGACATCGGTATGGATCTCCACCTCTTCGGCGACCGCTTCACCATGACGGTGGACTATTTCCGCGACCGCCGTGAGGGCATCTTCCAGGAACGCGCCCAGATTCCGGACTACGTGGGCGTCATCAGCATGCCCTACGGGAACGTCGGCAGCATGACCAGCTGGGGCGGCGACGGAAACTTCGAATATTTCCAGCCCCTCGGCAAAAACTTCCACTTCACGCTGCGCGGTAACTTCACGCTCTCGAAGAACAAGATCAACAACTGGGAAGAGGCCACGCAGCCTTATCCCTACCTGAGCAAGACCGGGTTCTCGAACGACGTGCAGCGGGGATTCATCTCCCTGGGACTCTTCAAGGATCAGCAGGACGTGGACATGAGCCCCGAGCAGTTCGGCACGGTACGCCCGGGCGACATCAAGTACAAGGACGTGAACGGCGACGGCGTGATCACCGACGACGACAAGGTGCCCCTGTTCGCCTATTCCGGCATCCCGCAGTTCATGTACGGATTCGGCGCCGAAGTCCGCTACAAGAACTGGACGCTCAACGTCCTGTTCAAAGGTACGGGCAACAACTATTTCCTCTACGGGGACAAGGACGGCTCGAAATTCGACGGTTACATTCCCTTCAACGGCGGATACAAGGGCAACGTACTGGCCCTGGCCTACAATCCGGCCAACCGCTGGACTTCGGCCGACTACTCGGGCAACCGGGCGACCGAGAACCCCAATGCGCGGTTCCCGCGCCTTTCCTACGGCAACAACGCCAACAACACCAAACCCTCGACCTTCTGGAAAGGCAATGCCCGCTATCTGCGCCTGCAGGAGCTGAGCCTGAACTACAACCTGCACACGCCGGGGCTGCGCAAAGCGCTCGGCCTGCAATCCATCGACTTCCAGATCATGTGCGAGAACCTCGCGGTATGGGACGGCGTGGAGATTTTCGACCCCGAGCAGGCCATGCAGACCGGGCACGCCTACCCGATCCCGCGCCGCTTCTCGCTGCAGATTTACCTGAACTTCTAACCCGAATCTCCCCTAAGAACATAAACTACCATGAAAAAATCATTCATCATACCCCTCGCGCTGGTCGGCCTGCTCACCGCGTCGTGCAACTTCCTGAACGTGGACGACTATTTCGAGGACACCTTCTCCGAAGAGCGTATCTTCGAGAGCCAATACAACATCGAGCGCTATTTCAACGGTGCGGTGAACCAGCTGCCCAAAGAGGGCCGCATCTACTACTGGTGCAGCGTCCCCGGCGCCACCGGGTCTGACGAGGCCGTCAGTTGCGGGACATTCTACAACGGCATCCTGGACGTCTCCTTCCCCGGCACGGAGCTGACCACCGACAAGATCACCTACACCGAGACGGGCGGCTGGGACTGGAATTTCAATGTCTGGCCCAACTGCTACAAGGTCATCCGCAAGGTGAACACCATCCTGCCCCACATCGACGAGGTGCCCGACATGAACGCCTTCGACAAAATGGAGTTCCGTGCACGCGCACGCTTCCTGCGGGCTTATGCCTACTACTGGATACTCCAGAACCAGGGCCCCATGATCCTCGTGGGCGACCAGGTTCTCAACACCAACGAAACGCCCGACTATTACCAGGCCGAGCGCAGCACCTACGACGAATGCGTGGATTACATCTGCTCCGAGCTCGAAGCCGCTGCGGAAAGCCTCGAAACCGAGCAGCCGTTGGATCTCTTCGGCAGCCCGACCAAAGGCGCCGCGCTGGCGCTGGTCGCACGCCTGCGCCTGCAGGCCGCGAGCCCGCTTTTCAACGGCGGAGCCGCCGCACGCCGTTATTTCGGGGCTTTCAAGCGTAAATCCGACGGGGTGCACTACATCTCCCAGACCTACGACGAAAGCAAGTGGGCCGTGGCAGCCGCCGCGGCCAAGCGCGTCATCGACCTGGGCATCTACCGCCTGCATACGGTGCCGGCCGACGAATACACCCTGCCACTGCCCTCGAACGTCCCCTCCGATCCCTTCCCTGCGGGTGCGGGCGGCATCGACCCCTTCCGTTCCTACTCGGAAATGTTCACCGGCGAAACGACGAACGTGACCAACCCGGAGCTGATCTGGGGCACGACGCAGAACATCACCGACCAGCAGGACGTCGTATTCCCGCTCAAGTTGGGCGGCAACAGTTCGATCAGCATCCCGCAACGCATCGTCGACGCCTACCGCATGGCCGACGGCCGCGACATCAACAACGCGAGCGCCGAGTACCCCTACGAGGATCGTCCCTACGACCAGACCTGCGTCACCGCAGCCGACAAGCAGCTATCGAAGAACTACACCCTGCCCGGCGGCACCTACAAGGCCTATGACAACCGCGAGCCGCGGTTCTACGCGAGCATCGGTTTCTCGGGCACCCTGTGGCAGATGCAGTCTACGACCTCGGAAGAGATGCGGAACAAGATCGTCGAGTACTACAACGGCGCCAATGCCGGCAAAAACCAGGCGGGCGTGACCAACATCTACAACCTGACGGGATACACCTGCTACAAGTACGTCCACCCGCGCGATGCGCGTACGGGCAGCAACGCCCGCACGGTTCAGAAGACCTTCCCGCTGATCCGCTACGCCGAAATCCTGCTCTCCTACGCCGAGGCGCTCAACAACCTGACCAAGACCCACGAGGTCAACGGCCAAAGCTACTCGCGCGACCTGACCGCCATGGCCGGGGCTTTCAACCAGGTGCGTTACCGCGCCGGGCTCCCGGGCGCCGACGCCGGCGAACTGGTGGACGCCACCAATTTCAACGAGCTGATCCGGCGCGAACGCATGGTCGAGTTCCTCCACGAAAACCGCCGCTACTACGACATCTGCCGCTGGGGCATTTTCGAGGAACTGGAACGCGAGCCGCTGACGGGCCTGAACGTCGAAGCCGGGAAATGGGAGGGATTCTACGCCCCGACGGTCATCTCGTACCGTACGATCCGCGAACGGACATTCAAGTCCAAGTACATGTTCATGCCGCTGCACCGCAACGAGCTGCGCAAAGTACCGAGCCTGGATCAGAACCCGGGCTGGGAGAAATAGTCAATTCCAAAAAATTCAGAAGATGAAAGCATTCAGCAAAATAACGATACTCGCCGCTGCGGCCGCCTTCCTCTGCTCCTGTGAAATGGAGTATTACAAGGAGGAGCTTTACCGCAAGGAGATATTCATTGTCAGCGGCGAAAACAACATCCTCGGGCAGGAGTTCGAATACGGCGAGAAGGGCTTCCAGGGAGAGCTGGCCATCTATGCCAGCGGCACGACGGGGCTCGACCAGAACGTCACCGTCAAACTCGGGCTGGACTTCGAGGCGATCGGCGAGTACAACAAACGCAATTTCGACACGAAGTTCGAGGAATACGCGATGGAACTTCCCGCCGAATACTATACGATCGACCCCATGAGCGTCGAGATGGAGGCCGGCAGCTGTTCGGCGAGCCTCCCGATCAACGTCAGGGTAGACGAGCTGCTCCCCGACCAGACCTATTTCATTCCGCTGCGCATCGAGTCCGTATCGTCCTGTATGCCCTCGGCCACCAAGAATTTCGTACTTTTCGAGATCCAGCGCAGGAACGACTACGCCACGACCAAGAGCAGCACCTACTACACCATGACCGGCACCACGCAGACCGGCTGGATCGTCGACAACATCTTCGGCTCGAACACCCGGCGCCAGGCGATCAACTCCTCGAAGCTGGTCATCCCCGTGGGTGAGCGCTCGGTGCGCATCCTCCCGGGCGCCACGGCCGCCAACGACAAGGTGACGACCCGCAACAACAGCCTGCGCGTGACGGTCGACCCCGAATCGTGGGTGAACGTCCCCGTCTACGTCGAAGGCGAAATCACGAACGAGGTCGTACCCATGCAGCGAGTCTCCATAACCCCCTATCTCGACAGCCAGGATGCCATCCGGGTCTCGGCCTCGCCGCTCAACGACTCTACCTACGACCCTGCGACCGGCACGTTCTACCTCTACTACCGTTACCAGCTCGCCACCGAAAGCGGGAATACCTGGCACGAAGTACGCGAAACGATGACCCGCTCCCAATACTAATCCTTATCGCAACGAACCATGAAAAGAAATATCATAGCATTCTGCATATTCTGCCTGTGTACGGGCTCCCTGGCCGCGTGCAACGACTTCGACAACCCGGCGATCCCCGACGACGAGGCGCCTGAAGTTACCCCGGCTCCCGTTCCGCCCGCCATCGACCCGTCGTGGAATTTGGTACAGATGCCCGACGAGGGAGGGCAGAATCCCCGCGTCTTCGTCTACAAGGACAAGAAATACGATGCCCTCTTCACCCGTACGCTGGGCTGGAACGGCGGCGACGGCGTGCTCACCACGGCACTGCCCGGCGGCCATGTCTTCTGGTCGTTCAACGACAGTTTCTACGGCGTGGTGGACGGCAAGACCCGCGCCCGGGGCAGTTGCAGCTTCCCGCGCAACAGCCTGATGATCCAGAAAGGGGCGACGATCGCCTCCGGACAGGAGAGCGACGACGACCTGGTATGGCTGGCCGACTACGTGCAGACGGACAACCCCTCGGGCGAACGCTACTACCAGGCCCGCACCCACATCCGCCATCCGAAAGCCTCCCTCTCCGATGCCGAGATCCAGAAAGGCGAAATCGACCAGGACTACTGCTACTGGGCCGGCGATGCCGTCGTATATGACGACCCCGCGCACGGAAAAATCCTGCAAATGCTCTGGACGGGCGTGGAACCCGGGTCGCTGAAAAACATCGACGGATGCCTGCGCGAGTACAGCCTCGAAGGCGAGCCGGGCGACGGGCAATACATGTCGGTGCTTTCGACCGACTACAATTTCAAATCCGACGGCCTGGGTTACGGCTCGACCATGTTCGAAGACACCGAAGGGGGACATATCTACCTCTATACGACCAAACAGGTGAACCTCGTTTCGCGCGTGCTGGTGGCCCGCACAGAGACGCTCGACCTGGGCAGCCCGTGGTCGTACTACATCCGCGACCTGAGCGGCGACTACCATTGGCAGAGCTCCGTGCCGAGCAACGAGGAGATGGAACGTTCCTACATCACGGCCGAATCGGGCTCGATGCCGTGGGTCTTCGAAAAAGACGGCGTCTACTACATGTGCATGGAGGCCTTCCCCTTCGGCCGCGACATCTACCTCTTCCGCAGCCAGACGCCTTACGGCCCCTTCACCGACCGGACGCTGCTCTTCACGCTGCCCGCGACGCTCGACAAGCTGGGCAGTCCCTACCACCAGCGCTGGTACATGATCAACCTCCACCCGGCACTTTCGCGCCAGGGCGAGCTGGTATTCTCGACCAACAGCGACCCGGCCAACTTCTGGGACAATTTCAACCGCGTCGGCAGCGCCGATTTCTACCGGCCCTACTTCTTCCGCGTATATAACTGGGAACACGTTTACGACTCGGACGACGATTCCGGCACGGGAACGGAGGAATAGCGATCCGCGCGCACTCCGTTCCCCCGCCGGAGCGGAGTGCGCACCCTCCCCCGTCCGAAAAAAACGCACGCCATGATGAAACGAATTTTCGCACTCTGCCTTTCGCTATTCGCCGCCGGCGTCAGCGCACAGGAACGTATCCCGCTCGACAGCCGCAGCGGACATATCCGTTGGGAGGTACGGCCGTCGGAAGGCGACGCCCTGCCCTCCGTCCCGGCCATCGTGCCCGGCTGCGTCTTCGCGTCGTACGTTGCGGCCGGCGTGGAAGCAGACCCCAATTTCGGCGACAACGCCTACCGCACGGACAAGAGCCGCTACGACCGCAATTTCCGCTACACGGGGCTCTTCCCAACGCCCCCGGTCGGCGAAGGCCGCACCCTGTGGCTCCGCTTCGAAGGGGTGAACCGCAAGGGTACCGTCCGCCTCAACGGCCATCAGTTGGGGCACCTCGACGGCTTCATGCAGCCGGGGGACTACGACATCACCCGGCTCGTGGCACCCGGCGGGGAGAACCGCCTCGAAGTCGAGGTCGAATGGGTGGGATACCCCGTGCCCAATTTCCGCAGCCCGACCTATATCTCCAGCGCCGGGTGGGACTGGATGCCCTATGCCCCGGGGTTGCTGAGCGGCATCACCGACGATGTCTACCTGTCTCTCTCGGGCGACGTACGCCTCGTCGAACCGTGGGTGCGCACGAAGGTTCCCGACCGCGAACATGCGAAGGTCGAACTCCTTACCGACGTGGAGAACCACGCTGACAAGGCCTGCGAGGGCGTGCTGCGGGGCGAGATCCGCCCCGGAGGCATCGCCTTCTCGCACCCCGTCCGCCTCGAAGCGGGCGAGCGGCGGACGATCCGGCTCACGGAGCGCGAGGTTCCCGGCCTGGCCGTAGAGCATCCGCAGCTCTGGTGGCCCAACGGCATGGGCGACCCCGCGTTGTACACCTGCCGCCTGGTGTTCGAAACCGACGGGCGGCAATCGGACGCACGGACAGTAACGTTCGGCATCCGCGAATACGGCTACGAGTGGCACGACGGCATCTTCCGCCTGAAGATCAACGGCGAACCGGTCTATGTCAAGGGCGGCAACTGGGGCATGAGCGAATGGCTGCTCCGCTGCCGCGGCGAGGAGTACGACACCCGCGTCGCACTCCACCGGCACATGCATTTCAACATGATCCGCAACTGGATCGGCTCGACGACCGACGAAGAGTTCTACGATGCCTGCGACCGCCACGGCATCATGGTATGGGACGACTTCTGGCTCAACTCGCACCCCAACCTGCCGCACGACCTGGGGGCCTTCCAGCAGAACGCCGTGGAGAAGATCAAGCGACTGCGCAACCATCCTTCGATCGCCGTCTGGTGCGGCGACAACGAAGGCGTACCGCAGGCCCCGCTCGACGACTGGCTGCGCGGCGACGTCGCCCACTACGACGGCGGCGACCGCCTCTACCAGTCCATATCCAATGCGCAGGGACTTTCGGGAAGCGGGCCGTGGGCCAATTTCCACCCCGGCTGGTACTTCGCTGCCTACCCGATGCCCTACGGTTACAAAGGCCGCCCGGCATGGGGTTTCCGCACCGAAATCGGCACGGCGGTATTCACGACGTTCGAGAGTTTTCGCAAATTCATGCCCGAGGAGTCGTGGTGGCCCCGCAACGACATGTGGGACAAACATTTCTTCGGCAAGTCGGCGGCCAACGCCGCCCCGGACAAATATTTCGAGACCGTGGCCGAAAACTACGGCGAGGCAGACGGGATCGAGGATTTCTGCCGCAAGGCGCAGCTGCTCAACCTGGAGGTCAACAAAGCCATGTACGAGGGCTGGCAGCATCACATGTGGGACGACGCCACGGGCATCATGACCTGGATGAGCCAGCCGGCCTACCCGTCGCTCGTATGGCAGACCTACGACTATTACCTCGACCCGACGGGTGCCTACTGGGGCATACGCAAGGCGTGCGAACCGGTGCATATCCAGTGGAGCCATGCCGACAATTCGGTCAAGGCGGTCAATACGACGCGCGAACCGCTCGAAGCGACGGCCACAGCACGGGTCTACGACCTCGACGGGCGGCTCCTGCCGCAATTCACGCAGCAGCTCAGGGTCTCGCTCGCGGCCAATACGGCCCGCAGCCTGTTCGACCTGAATTTCTCGGAGGGCAACCTGGCCCGCAACCGGCCCGTGAAAGCATCCTCCTCATCGCCCGACGGCGCAGGTGCCGGGGCTCTCACCGACGGCAACGATTCGAGCCGCTGGGCGAGCGAGTACAGCGACGACCAGTGGATCGAGGTCGACCTGGGCGAGCGCCGCGCCTTCACCGAAGTCGTGCTCCGCTGGGAGGACGCCCACGCCGCAGCCTACAAACTGCAACTCTCGGACGACGGCCGCACGTGGCGCGACGTCTATGAAACGCAGGACGCGCAGGGCGGCGAACAGACGATCCCGCTGCCGTTGCAGCAGGCCCGCTACGTCAGAATGCTCGGACTCCGGCGTGCCACGCAATGGGGCTACTCGCTCTATGAAATGGAAGTCTACCGCCGCGACGCGAAAGCGCCGAAACTCTCGCCCGTGCATTTCATCCGGCTGGAGCTCACCGACCGCGACGGGCGCCTGCTCTCGGACAACTTCTACTGGCATGCGACCCGCCGCGGCGACTACACGGCGCTCAACACGCTCGCCCCTGCCAAGCTGCAGGTACGTTCGCAGCTGACCGCCGCAGGCGGCCGCAAGGTCATCCGCACGACAGTCAGGAACGTCGGACGTTCGGTGGCCTTCGCCGTGCACGTGCAGCCCTACCGCCGATCCGACGGCGAGCGCATCCTGCCCTACGTGGCCGACGACAACTACTTCACGCTCCTGCAGGGCGAAAGCCGGCAGATCGACTTTGAATTCGATGCCGGCCTGCTTCCCGACGACCGCTACACGGTTCGGGCCGAGGCTTACAACCGCTGAAAACGACAGCACAAAATTTCGAACCCATGAAAAGAACCCTGCTATACCTGCTCCTGCTGCCCGGGCTCCTTTCCGGCACCTGCCCCCTGGCGGCCAGTCCGGCCGGCAATGCCGGGCACGGCGCAAAGCCCTGCCTGCGGCGGCTGACCTGCGAAGGGCTGACCGATCCGCTCGCCATCGACACGGCAACACCCCGCTTCGGGTGGCAACTCCGCTCCGGGCGCCGGGGCGATGCCCAGCGCAGCTACCGGATCGAGGTTGCCTCGGACAGCCTGCGGCTGCTGGCCGGAGACGCCGACTTGTGGGACTCGGGCTGGGTACGGTCGAAGCGTTCGGTGGGAGTCACCTACGAGGGGCTTCCGCTGACGGCCCGGACGCAATGCTGGTGGCGCGTCACCGCGCGCACCGAAAAGGGCAACCGGAAAGCCGTCTCCCCCGTCGCCCGCTTCGGCATCGGCCTGACCGACCCGGCATCCGTCTCGGGTGAATTCATCGGCTGCCCGGAATCGGGCGCCACGGCCGTGCTCCTGCGCCGGGCATTCACCCTCCCGGCATGCGGAGACGAAGCGTTGCTGCACGTCAATTCGCTGGGATACCACGAAATATGGGTCAACGGCCGCAAAGTCGGCGACGCCTGCCTCGCCCCCGCCCTCTCGCAGCTCGACAAACGCTCGCTGTGGGTGACCTACGATGTCCGTCCCTACCTGCTCGAAGGCGACAACGAGCTGGTGATCTGGCTCGGGCAGGGTTGGTACAAGCGCGGCACGTTCGGACGCTGGCAGCCCGACGAACCCTACACCGAACCGCTTGTGCGGGCACAACTGGACATAGGCACCGCAAACACCTGGCAGACCGCCTGCCGCACGGACACCGCATGGCGTGCCGCGCTGAGCGGCTACCGCGACACGGGGTCGTGGAACGCCCTCGACTTCGGAGGCGAAAAGATCGACGCCCGGCGCAACCCGCGCTCGATGTCCCCCTCCGACCTGGACGCGCTGGCATGGCAGCCGGTAATCACGGCCCGGAAGCCCGGGCACCGGGCGACGCCGCAAATGGTCGAGCCCGACCGCATCCAGGAGCGGCTGACCGCCCGCGTGCTGGACGAGGCGGCACCCGGCGTATGGCGGATCGACTTCGGCAAGGTCGTCACCGGCTGGCTGGAGGCTCATTTCTCGGGGCTTCCGGACGGGGCGCGCGTCGAGATCGAATACAGCGACGAGACGGACGGCGACGGCAACCTCATCGACCAGCGGCAGCGCGACACCTACATCGCCCGCGGCGACGGCCGGGAGCGGTTCTGCAACAAGTTCAACCACCATGCTTTCCGTTACGCCGAGGTGCGCGGACTGACGCAGAGGCCCCGCCGGGAGGATTTCCGGGCGCTCGCCATCCACACCGACTACCGGCCCGAAGCGACGTTCACTTCGTCGGATAGCGACCTGAACGCCATCCACGACATGATCGCGCACACGCTGCGCTGCCTGGCCTACAACGGGTACATGGTCGACTGCCCCCACCTCGAACGCGCCGGATACGGCGGCGACGGCAACTCTTCCACCGAGATCCTGCAAACCCTCTGCGGTGCGGCCCCGCTCTACCGCAACTGGGTGCAGGCATGGGACGACGCCATGCGCCCCGGGGGCAGTCTGCCGCACGTAGCCCCCAACGCCGGTGCGGGAGGCGGCGGCCCCTACTGGTGCGGGTTCATCGTCATGGCCCCCTGGCAAACGTGGCTCAACTACGGCGACCGGACGCTGGTCGACCGCCACTACCCCGCCATGCGGGAATGGATGGGCTATGTCGAACGGTACATGAAAGACGGCTTGCTGACCCGCTGGCCCGACACGCCTTACCGGGACTGGTTCCTCGGCGACTGGCTCGCCCCGCACGGGGTCGACACAGGCAGCGAGGCTTCGGTGTCGCTGGTAAACAACTGCTTTGTCAGCGACTGCTACGCCAGGATGGCACAGATGGCCCGGCTCACGGAGCACGACGACGAGGCGGCCGCATTCGAAGCGCGGCGCGAGGCGCTCAACCGCACGATCCACGCCCGGTTCTACGACCCGGCGACGCAAACCTACGCCACCGGCTCGCAGCTCGACATGACCTACCCGATGCTGGTGGGCGCCACGCCCGATTCGCTCCGCGCCGGCGTGGAACAACGGCTTTTCCGATCGACGCACGACGTGATGAAGGATCATATCGGCGGCGGACTGGTCGGCGTACCGGTCATCACCCGCTGGGCGGTCAGATCGCACAACCCCGAATTCATCTACCGGATGCTCAAGCAGCGCGGCTACCCGGGCTACCTGCATATGATCGACCACGGTGCGACGGCCACCTGGGAGTATTGGAGCGGCGAGCGCAGCCGCGTGCACAACTGCTACAACGGCATCGGCACGTGGTTCTACCAGGCCCTCGGCGGCCTGCGCACGGACAGCAGCCACCCCGGCTACGAGCATGTATTCATCGACCCCCAGATTCCCGAAGGGGTTGAGTGGTGCCGGATCGGCAAGGAAACCCCCTATGGCCGGATCGACCTGGGCTGGGAGATCGCGGACGGCGAACTCCGGATCGACGTCACCCTGCCCCCGGGCGTCACGGCCACGGCGATCACACCCGCCGGCGCCTGCCGGGGGCGGCTCGACGGCCGCAGGCTGGCCCCGCAATCGCCCGGGACGAAGATCGCAAGCGGCCGCCACCGGCTGGTCTTCGGCCTCGCCCCGCAAAACGAAGGGCAATGACCCCAAAAGCCGCGCACGGACGAAAACCAGCCGACGATACGAAAAACCGCCACCGACCCATAAACGAACCCTAAAAACCGCTTTTGCCTATGACGCAATGAACAGACACCGGAATTCCCCCGTTGCACACCGGCTCGGCTCGCCGACCCGAAACATCCGATTCAACCGAACACCTAATAAACCCATCATTTTATGAAAAAATACGCAATCATCCTTACCGCCGCGCTCTTCGTGTGCGCATTCTCCGGATGCGACGAAGAGACAACCCTCCCCTACATCCCGGTCGAAAAGCCGGACAACAACACGCCGCCCGAAGGAGACGACCCCGACACCTATACCGTCGCCTACCGGCTCGACAAGGTGCTGCTGTGCGCGCCCGAGAATCCGAACGGCACCGACATCTACGGCAAACTGGACTATTTCCCTTCGCTGCGCATGACGCTCAACGTGTCGCCGCTCGCAACCACCGTCACGTTCGACAACGGCGACATCCCTTTCGTACCGTTCCCCGAAGCGCTGTCCGAAGGCCCCATCCAGTGTGTGCTGGACAGCAACGTCATCCCCAACGTGCTGCGGGTCAAAGGTTCGGACACGGTCATCGCCACCTTCGACGCGGACGGTTTTACGACCCAGTTCCAACTGGACAGCAAACTCCTGACATACAAATACAAATTCAAGAGCCTCTAAAACTCCCCGACCATGAAAAAACTCAACAGACATAAAATACTCTCCGCGGCGTGCATCGCCGCGCTGCCGCTGCTCGTAGTCGCCTGCCTCGAATTCGACGGCATCATCCAGCCGGGCCGGGCCCTGACCGACTCGGAAATCGAAGTGACGGCCCAGCTCCGGGTCTCGCCGGGCGAAGACGGCTCGGGAAAGGTCGTATTCGCCGTATTGGCCCCCAAGGCATGGAACCTCCGCGACAATGCCACGCTCTATTTGACCACCAAGGACTACAACGCGATCCAGCACCAGCCCGAAGTCGTGAACGAACAACTCACCCTGATGCCCGCAGAGGAGAAAGACCCCAAGAACGGTCTTTCGTGGGCGGACTCCTTCATGAGCGTCATCGGCCGCGGCGGCAACGCCCCCCAGACGGCAATGGAGTGGGTCGTATGGCGTTCGTCGACCACCTTCATATTCGACGACAAGATCGAAGTGGACGGACAGGAGGTCGAGACCGCCGACGTGCATGCCGACGTCAGGATCAAAATGAAGACCGGCGCCGTTCCCCTGACCTGCGAACTGGGTTACTCGTATTGCTACGACACGTTCGGCCTCAAACGCGACGAACAGCGTTTCGCCGAGGCATTCAAGCCCATCGAAACCTACAACCAGGTGTTTACCACCACGCCCTCGGTATTCCGCTACGGCGACGTCTTCGGCATCACCTTCTCGCACGGAGGCACGGCACTGAAAGACGCCGGGGAGGTATATCTCTGCGGCACGGCAATCCATGACGGCGGGCAGAAAGCCGAGGTCTCGGCCGCAGTCCCGCGCAACCGCATGGAACTGATCAGCTCCCGTTTCGAGAAATACCTCTACCCGAAGGATTTCTTCGGCCTTCCGTCCGACGCCGTGATCGAAGAACTCTACTTCTATTTCATCAATGCCGACGGCAGCATCGTCGTCAAGGACGATGAAAACGGCGGGCAGGAGTTCTTCGTCGAACAGTCCGACGAATAACCGCCCGCACCGGGATACCGCCCGAAGGGACGCGAAGCCTGTGCCGCACCTTGCGGCACAGGCTTCGCCCGTTTCCGGCCCTGCAAAACGGCGGCGGAATCCCCCGTCCCCGCCCCCGAGGGCTGCCCTGCCGGGGCAAAAAAATCCCCGGGCGGCGATGCCACCCGGGGAAAATCATGCGGCACGAGCGGCCGCCCGTCGCAAATTACTTGCGGTAGACCTTCGTGTAACCGTAGATCGCCTCGTCACCGAGCTCCTCTTCGATACGCAGCAGCTGGTTGTACTTGGCCATACGATCCGAACGCGATGCCGAACCGGTCTTGATCTGACCCGAGTTGGTTGCCACGGCGATATCTGCGATCGTCGAATCCTCGGTCTCGCCCGAACGGTGCGACGTAACCGACGTGTAACCTGCACGGTGGGCCATCTCGATGGCGTCGAGCGTCTCGGTCAGCGTACCGATCTGGTTTACCTTGATCAGGATCGAGTTGGCGCAGCCGGTCTCGATACCCTTCTTCAGGAAATCTACGTTGGTCACGAACAGGTCGTCGCCCACGAGCTGGCATTTGTCGCCGATCTCGGCGGTCAGCAGCTGCCAGCCTTCCCAGTCGTTCTCCGACATACCGTCCTCGATCGAGTCGATGGGGTATTTCGCTACGAGCGACTTGAGGTACTCTACCTGCTCCTTCGAGCTGCGCTTGGCACCCTTCTCGCCTTCGAACTTGGTGTAGTCGTACACGCCGTCGGCGTAGAACTCCGACGAAGCGCAGTCCATGCCGATCGACACGTCACCGCCTTCGCATTTGCGGCCGGGCTTGTAACCGGCCATCTTGATTGCCTCGAGGATCGACTCGATAGCGTCCTCCGTACCGTTCAGCGCGGGAGCGAAACCGCCCTCGTCACCGACCGCCGTCGAAAGGTTGCGCTTGTGGAGCACCTTCTTCAGGTTGTGGAATACCTCGGCGCCCATGCGGATAGCCTCCTTGAACGTGGGGGCACCCACGGGACGGATCATGAACTCCTGGAATGCGATCGGGGCGTCCGAGTGCGAACCGCCGTTGATGATGTTCATCATCGGGACGGGCAGCGTCTTGGCGTTCGCGCCGCCGATATAGCGGTAGAGCGGCATGCCGAAATAGTCGGCAGCGGCACGTGCAACGGCCAGCGACACGCCGAGGATGGCGTTTGCGCCGAGCTTCGACTTGGTAGGCGTACCGTCGAGCGCGATCATGGCCTTGTCGATACCCACCTGGTCGGCAACGTTCATGCCGATGATGGCCGGGGCGATCACCTCGTTGACATTCTTGACGGCGTTCAGTACGCCCTTGCCCAGGTAACGGCCCTTGTCGCCGTCGCGGAGCTCGAGCGCTTCGTGCTCGCCCGTCGATGCGCCGCTCGGAACGGCTGCGCGTCCGAATGCACCCGAAACGGTGCGAACTTCGACCTCGATGGTCGGATTGCCTCGCGAGTCGAGGATTTCCCTTGCGTGAATCTCTACAATCTGCATAGTTGTAAACGTTTGAATTTATGGTTTGAAATAATGACTTCCTTTTTTGCACCGCAAAGGTACAAAATAATTGTGAATTGAGGTTTCCTAATTGTTATTTTTTTCACGAACGGCGCCTCGGGTTTCGGGGGAATCCCATAAATTATTATCTTTGCCCCCGAATGCACCCCATATACCCCTAAACAACTATCAATTAATGCGAAAAGTCCTCTCCTTCTCCTTGTTCCTGATGCTGGGACTCGTCATCTCCCAACTCCTCCCGGGGGCGCTCGGTGCAGGATACGCAAGCTTCAAAGCCTGCTCCGACACCCTGCTTTACGTCTGCCTGGGGTTCATCATGATCAACGTGGGGCGCGAATTCGAGATCGACAAATCCCGCTGGCGCTCCTACACGGCCGACTACTTCATCGCCATGGCCACCGCGGCGCTGCCCTGGATACTCATCGTACTCTACTATATTTTCGTCCTGCTGCCGCCCCCGCTGTGGGGCAGCGGCGAAGCCTGGAAGGAAAACCTGCTGCTGAGCCGTTTCGCAGCCCCGACCTCGGCCGGCATCCTCTTCACGATGCTCGCGGCGCTGAGCCTCAAAAAAAGCTGGATATACAAAAAGATACAGGTGCTGGCGATTTTCGACGACCTGGACACCATCCTGCTGATGATCCCCCTGCAAATCCTGATGATCGGCCTCAAATGGCAGATGTTCGCCATCATCGCCATCGTCGTCGTGCTGCTGGCCGCCGGCTGGCGCTGGCAGGCGCGGTGGAACGTACGGCAGGACTGGAAAACCATCCTCGGGCTGGCCGTCGTGGTCTGCGCCCTGACGCAGGCGGTCTACATCGCCACGGCGAAGCTCTACGGCCCCGAAAACAGCATCCATATCGAAGTGCTGCTCCCGGCTTTCGTCGTGGGCATGCTCATGAAACACAAGCACATCGACACACCTGCGGAGCAACGCGTCTCCACCGGCATATCGTTCCTCTTCATGCTGCTGGTAGGCCTCAGCATGCCGCTCGTCACGGGAGCCCCGGCCGACACCGCGGCCGCCGCTTCGGTCACGGGATCGCAGCCCATGATGCCGTGGGGCACCCTCCTCCTGCATGTCGTGGCGGTATCCGTGCTTTCGAACCTGGGCAAGCTCGTGCCGCTCTTCTTCTACCGCGACCGCAAGGTCAGCGAGCGCCTGGCGCTCTCGATCGGCATGTTCACCCGCGGCGAAGTGGGCGCAGGCGTAATCTTCATCGCCCTCGGATACAGCCTCGGCGGCCCGGCGCTCATCATCTCGGTGCTCACGCTGGTGCTGAACCTCATCCTCACGGGCGGCTTCGTGGTCTGGGTCAAGAAACTCGCCCTGCGCAGTTACACCCCCGAACCGGAAGCATAACACGCCCTCCGGGGAGGCTCCCGAAAATACTACGGACTAAAAACGACGACGACTTTGATCGAAATTACAGACACGGCCCTGCAGGCGGCTGCCGCCGAAGGGATGGACGCATTCCTCCGGGCCTTTACCGACAAATACCGCGAGGCTCTCGGCGGCGACCCCACGGCCGAGACGATCTCCCGGCTCAACGGCGAACAGCATTCGCTGCTGGCCTACCGGATCTTCCGCGACGAAGTGACCGAAGGCGGGTTCTGCCAGCTTATCCAGAACGGTTACGGGGCCTACATCTTCGGCAACCCGTTCGCCAGGGTAATGCGCCTGTGGGGCGCGGAACGGTTCTCGAAACTGGTATACGCCGCGAAAAAAATCTACGACGCCCACCGCGAAGACCTCGAAAGGGAGCGCACCGACGAGGAGTTCATGGCTATGTACGAGCAGTACGAAGCGTTCGACGAACTGGAGGAGGAGTTCGGCGAAATGGAAGAGGAGGTGACCGAAACGCTCGCCCGCTATGTCGACGCGCACCTGGAACTGTTCGCCCGGCTCGGGGCACATTAAAAAACCGCTCGATATGTAAATATCACATATCGAGCGATTTCTGTCGAGCGGCTGCCCGCACGAAAGATTCCACGCTTTAGTTTTTATCTTTTTCGGGCTGCCTGAAAATATCCAACGATTCGTCATAGACAGGGCTGTCGATCCCGAGGAACGACAGGACGCTGTGAAAGACATGGTACTGCCCGACCTTTTTCTCCGGATCTATTTCCAGCGCTTCATCCGATGTCCACACGATGAACGGGATCTCGATCTGTTCCTTCGGCGCGACAAGTATGGGCACGCCGTGCATATACAGATTCCCCTCGCCGAGGGACTCTCCGTGGTCGGATACGAAGATCACGCAACTGCGCCTTTGGGGAATCCCGCGAAGAATTTCTATTACGGAATGAATGAGATAATCCGTGTAGACGATGGTGTTGTCGTAGGCATTCATCAGCTCCTTCGGATCCGCTTTGGACATCTCCACCGTAGTGCATACGGGGCTGAACACCTCGAACTCCGGCGGGTATTTCTTATAGTACGTGGGGCCGTGGCTCGTGCTGGTATGGAGTACGACGAGCATCTTGTCCTTGCTGCCGGAGAGTATCTCTTCGCGGAGGCCTGCGAGCAGAATGCCGTCGTACCTGTCGTCGGCTTCCGGGTGCAATGATTTGATATCCTTTATCTTGTAGAATTTGTCGATGTGTACGGGAGGCTCTCCCCAATTGTTGCTGCGCCATACCACATCCACGCCGCTGCGGTTGAGATAGTTCGGAAGGATTTCGTAAAGTTTGTTGGACGGCTTATGGTCGAGAATGGCCTTCACGCCTGCCGTGGTATAGGTCGCAGCTGCATCTGCAATCAGTGCGGTCACACTGTCTTTCTCCAGAAGCGGATTGGTCGGCTTGCCGTATCCGTATAAAGAGAAATTCTCCCTTCTGGCGGATTCTCCTATTATCAGCACGCATACATCCTTGCTGTCGGAAACGATCTTCGCGTCGGGCAGGGGAATCTCTTTCCGGTTCTGCTTCTTTACGGAATTATAGTAGCGTACGGAATTGACCGTATACGACCACGGCATGACCAGGCTGCCGAGTTTGGGCGCGTTGCGGTCGATCCACGGCCAGTTTTGCATATTGATCAGCGCTATGGCCAAAGAAACCGCCAATGCGATGCCCGTGCGGGCGAAAAAACGCTTCCAGCTTCCGTAGTCGAACCGCCTTGCAAAAATGTAGATGCATGGAACCACCCCCAAGAAGAGGAGATACCATACGGCAGACCATGAGAAGAATCCGGAAGCCTCCGAATACCGGGTGTTGAATACGTTCCCCATCATCTTGTCCGTGATGAGCACCTGGTATGTATTTATGAAATAGAGGCTTATGGCATTGCCTATGAATGTGAAGGCAAGGATGCACTTTCCGACGAAGCGCCCGAGAAAGAGCACGAGGTAATAGACGAGAAAATTGAGCGCGAACATCAGCACGCCCAGCCCTCCGGTGATCAATACGCCATTGAAGCCCCCTTCGATGTTGCCGAGCACCAGCCGAAAGAACGGCCAGTGGAACGCCACGAGCGTAAACAGGCTGAGTACCGAAGATATGCGGGTGAGGTTGGTCTTTTCTTTCAGAGGCTTTACCATTTGATAACTGTTTTATAAAATGTAAGGATCACTCCCGCGCACAGGACAAGAAGCATAAAGTTGAAAAGGATTGTCAACGGGATGTTCACCGTATGCGACGGAACCGTATACGGGGTTTCCATTTCGGAAGCGTCGTATCGTGCGAACGGATTGGTGTAGATCACCTCGCCGTCGGGGAAATAGGCGGTAATGCGTGCATAGGGGTCGTCGCCGGTCATGGTATAGCTGGCCTCGGACGAGTTTCGGGCCAGCGACAGGGTGGTGTGATCCTGTCCCGTCACCTTGATACTGTCCGCCTGGCGCGACAAGGCGATGTAGATCGTTTCGCCGTCGAGGCCGATCTTCTCGACCGACGGCAGCTCCCTGTTTTTGGCGTATTTCACCTCCCAGTCCCCATGTCCGTAGTCGGGAACGCGCATCGCATAATAGCACCCTCCGAGAAGCGTTTCCTTTATGTCTTCATACCTCGCCGACGGACAACATAGGAAATTGCACCTTACGGCGATACGACTGGACTTATCGGGATAGTGCAGGTCGTCGTTGGCCAGCCCGAAACTGTAATGCCCGGCACTGAGGGCCCAGTCCCAATATTCGTTTTCGGTGCTCTTTCCGCTGTCGAGTTCCATGATCCTGTAACCGCCGAGTTTCTGCATGTGGCTTTTCGACGTGCCCGTCGTTCTCAGGGGATGGTTCATCTGGATGAAATCGGACTCTTCCCCGAGCAGATCCAACTGGAATTGTTTTTGGGAAGCGAAAAGCGGAATCAAATGGTCGAAGTGGTTGACTTCCTCGCATCCGAACACCAGTTTGTGATACTTGAACAGATTGATGCCGTGCTCATAGACATTGACCTGCAACAGGGAGTCGTACGGATGTACGGTCAGTTCATTGTGATTCGAGAATGTTACGATGTCGTATCCGAATTTCCGGTAAGCTTCATCGGTTTGGGCGGGCCAATACTCGCATTCGTTCAGGATGCCCTTCACACGCGTATGCGTGTGGAAGTTGGCCCTTTTCCAACAAAATGCCGAGTCTTCCCCAGCCCGCTTGTAGGGATTGAAAATGTCAGGGCCGCTGAATGGTTTGGGTTCGCTGAAATCGTATATGGGGCTTACACTTGTCACAAAGACTGCCAAAAGAGCGATCAGTATGAGTGCAACGACGGTTTTGCCCAATGCGGCCAAGATCTTTCGCAGCAAGGAAATCAGGGTTCGTTCATTGGGACGCAAGGCTTTTTTCATAAATAATCAATGTTGAAAATAACTTCTGCAAAGGTAGTAAAAATGCAAAAAAAGAGAACATGTATCTGCCGATATTACCGAAATAAAGGGAAACGGATGAACAGCCATATTCTTGTTGGCGCCGGGAATCGGATGCCGCCTTTCATTATGCGGATAGAAGTGTGGCCGAACCGACGTATCGCCGCATGAGGCGCTATTGTCCAATCCTTTTGCAGACATCCACCCACTCCGCACACCGGGAATACCGCTCCAGCTCCGCGACCGTGAGTTCGATGGCGCTGTTGCTGCTCCCGCATGCCGGGAAAACGGTTCCGAACCTCCGGAGGGATTCGTCCAGATAGACCGCCACCCCGTCGTTCACCCCGAACGGGCAGACTCCGCCCACGGCATGGCCGATATGCTCCTCCACCTCCGGCGGGGTCAGCATCCGGGCCTTGGCATGGAATTTCGCCTTGTATTTCGCGTTGTCGATCTTACAGTCGCCGGCCGTCACGATCACGATATACCCCTCCCCGACGCCGAACGACAGGGATTTGGCGATCCGGCCGGGTTCACACCCCAGTGCCTTCGCCGCCAGCTCGACCGTGGCGCTCGACACGCCGAACTCCAGCACCCTGTCCGCAGCGCCGTATTGTTCCAGATAAGCCCTGACCCGTTCTATTGCCATATGATTCTCCGATTTGCTGTTTTCGTATATCCGTCCGCCCCTGTCCTGCCCCCGTCCCGTCAGCGCATCAGCACCGACGAGTCGCCGTAGCTCAGGAAACGGAAATCGTGCGAGAGCGCGTAGTCGTAAATGCGCCGCCAGTCTTCGCCCGCGAATGCCGAGACCAGCAGCAGCAGCGTCGACTTCGGCTGGTGGAAATTGGTGATGATGTTGCGCACGATGCGGAACTCGTACCCCAGCGGCGCGATCATGATTTGCGTCGCGGCCTTGATCCGGTCGAGCCCCCTCGCATCCATATAAGCGAGCAGCTCCTCCAGCGCATCGCGCCCCGTATAATCCGCCGGAATGTCGTACAACTCCCACTGCCCCACGGGGCCCGGGCCGTCGATCGGAACCCCCGTGTGGATACGCCACGCCAGCGCCGGAAGCGATTCGAGCGTCCGCACCGAGGTCGTCCCCACGGCCGTGACCGCGCCCGGCTTGGCGAGCAGCGCCACGATGGTCGCACGCCGCACCTCGAAATGCTCGGTGTGCATCGGATGCTTCGCGGCGTCCTCGTCCTTCACGGGCAGGAACGTCCCCGCCCCGACGTGCAGCGTCACCTCCTCGAACCCGAAGCCGCGCGCCTTCATCCCCTCGATCAGCTCCGGGGTAAAGTGCAGCCCCGCCGTAGGCGCCGCCACCGACCCTTCGAATTTCGAATAGACGGTCTGGTAGCGCGTATAGTCGATCAGCTCGCTCTCGCGGTTCAGGTAGGGCGGGATCGGAATCCGGCCGAGGTACTCGAGCAGCTGTCCGAAGGTCATCGCCGCCGACCATTCGAAACGCACGGTGTGTTCGCGGCCGCGGTTCTCTGCAATCCATGCCCGCAGGTGCTCCGGACGGCCTTCATGCTCGAAATTGATCTCCACATAGCCCTCCTTCCATTTCTTGAGGTTGCCCACGATGCACGACCATTGGCAGGTTCCCGTGACGGCGAACGCCCGCTCGTAGTCGGCCGGGTCGTGGGGCTCGAGGCAGAAAACCTCGATCCGCGCCCCCGAAGGCTTGTGCATGATAATCCGCGCCCGGATCACCTTCGTGTTGTTGAATACCAGCAGCTGGCCGGCGGGCAGCACGTCGCCCATGTCGGCGAAATGCGCCTCCGAGATCTCCCCGCCACGGTACACGAGCAGCTTCGAAGAGCTCCGCTCCGCAAGCGGGAATTTGGCGATCCGCCCGTCGGGCAGGTCGTAGTCGAATCGGTTTATGTCGATATGTCGTTCAATCATGGGCACAAATGTACGTTTTTTTTAAATCGGACGGACACCTGCGCCCGAAAAACCGCCCTTGCAAAACGGCAGGGGCCGTACGAAAATACCGCACGGCCCCTGCCGAAACTTATCCAAACGCCCGGGCTATCCGTCCTGCCGGCCACCCGGGCAACGCCCCGAAGGCCGCACAGGTACGCCCCGAATGTCCCGGACACTGCGGCGGGCACCCGCCGCGATTATTCCACCACGACCTCGTCCACGAACAGGAATCCCTTGCTGCCGGCGCCCGGGTGCCAGGCCGGGATCGCAGCGGCATTCTGCGCGACCACCTTCAGGTAACGGGCCGACGTTTCGGGGAACTGCATCCAGTAACGCCCGATGCCGTCTGCATCCCCGGCCTTCGCTTCGGGCACCGTGACCGAGGCCACCTCGGTAAAATCCGTACCGTTGTCCGAAACCCACACCGTAACCGACGAGGGCGGGAATATCCAGTCGCCCTTCTCGGCGAGCGTCTCCAGCTCCACCGACCGATAGGACTGATCCCCGCCCATGTCGATGGTCACGTCGAGCGGCTCGTCCAGATACCCCAGCCAGGCACCGCTCGTAAAGACCGGGCGGCTGTGGTAACCGTCGACCAGCAGCGAAGCCCCTTCGAAGGTATAGCTGTCGTTGGGCTTGGTATTGAGCACCGCAGGGCGCCCCGTCGACTTGCTGAATGCGAACTCCCGCGAATAGGAAGCGTTCTCGCCGCCCTCGCGCAATGCCGTCGCCCTGAAGCGGGCGCTCTTGCCGATCTCGACCGGCCCCGTGTAACGCGGGCTGGCGGCCGTGGGTTCCGAGCCGTCGAGCGTATAGTGGATCGGAGCGTCGCCCTGCGTGGTGAGGGTCATCACCACGGCGCCCTTCTGCGGGTCTACGGCATACGATCCCTTGATCCCGAAGATATGTTTGGCGAATGCGTACCCCATCTGCGAATAAATCCTGTCCATGCGGAACCCGTCGCGGAAACGCACCCAGTCCTTCACCCCGGGCTGGCACCACTGCACCTCGCTCAGCGCCGCCAGACGGGGCAGGAGCATGTACTCCAGGTGGTCGTCAGAAGCGATGTACTCCGTCCAGAGGTTTGCCTGCACGCCGAGGATATGCGCCTGCTGTCCGGGTGTCAGATCGGCCATCGGGTCGAACGAATAGACTTTGTCGATGGTCACGCAGCCCCCGATCCCGAAGGGTTCGGTATCGGCGTCGGGCGACTGGTAGTAGTCGAAATAGAAATGCGAATTGGGGGTCATGATCACGTCGTGGCCGAGCTTCGCGGCCTTGATGCCGCCCGCGCTGCCGCGCCACGACATGACGATGGCGTCCGACGGCGCCTGTCCTTCGAGTATCTCGTCCCAGCCGATGATGCGCCGGCCGCGTTCGGCCAGGTATTTCCCGATGCGGTCGGTCACGTACCCCTGCAGGTAGTGTTCGGCCGTATAGCCGTCCTTGTCCCTGAGCCCCAACTGGCGGATACGCGCCTGGCAGCGGGGGCACTTCTCCCAGCGCACCTTCGGGCACTCGTCGCCGCCGATATGGATCAGCTCCGACGGGAACAGGCCGACCACCTCGTCCAACACGTCCTCCAGAAATTCGAAGGTCTTCTCCTGCCCGGGGCACAGCACGTCGTCGGCCACGCCCCAACGGCCCCAAACCTCATACGGGCCGCCCGTACAGCCTAACTCGGGGTAGGCGGTCAACGCCGAAAGCATATGGCCCGGCAGGTCTATCTCGGGGATCACCGTAATGGCGCGGTCGGCCGCATACGCCACGATGTCGCGGATCTCGTCCTGCGTATAATAACCGCCGTAGGGCGTATTGTCGTAGTTGTCCCACTCCTTGCGGATCATGGTTTTCTTGCGGATGCTGCCCACGGTCGTCAGCTCGGGGTACTTTTTGATTTCGATGCGCCACCCCTGGTCGTCGGTCAGGTGCCAGTGGAAGCGGTTGAGCTTGTGGATCGCCATCACGTCGAGGTAGCGTTTCACCTCTTCGACCGAAAAGAAATGGCGCGCCACGTCGAGGTGCATGCCCCGGTAAGCGAAACGCGGGGCATCCTCAATGCTCACACACGGCAGCACCCACTCCTCGCCGGGCGCAGGCTCCGTCCCGTAAACCGCCGCGGGCAGCATCTGCCGCAGGCTCTGCACGGCGTAGAAAAAGCCGGGGAAACGCGACGCACGGACTTCGACGCCCTTCGGGGTGACATCGAGCCGGTACCCCTCTTCCGGCAGCGTTTGGTCGAGGACGAAGCGGATGCCCGAGGCGGGAAGCTCGTCGGCGACGGTCACGGGGTTCTCCCCGCCGGAGGTTTTCGCCAGCTGTGCGGCGAATTCCGCCACGGCGCGCTGCGTCCGCTCGTCGGCACGGCTGTCGCACACGACGCCTTCGCCCTTGACGGCGAACGTCCCGTGCCCGGGTTCGAGGTGGTTGGGATAAGGTACGATCGAGATTTTTGGATCGTGGGTGGCGCAGGCGGACAGACACACGCCTGCGGCAAAGGCCAGTAGCAATTTTTTCATAGAATAATCAGGGTTGTATCGTGACAAAAGTAGGAAAAAATCCGGATATGGCCCGCTGCGGAGGGAAATATAGCCGACAGAAACGGGCATCCACAGCGGATCGCCCTGTTTTTGCACAGGTTTTTCCCGGCGGAAGGCCCGATTACCGGGCATTTTTTATAACTTTGCTGATTGAAGTTACGAAAAGAGTGTAATTTATTGGAAAT